>Ga0213839_1000045_pt1 | contig 406076 bp, 395 predicted proteins | sample SWPATP21_FD_160075 | JGI IMG/M metagenome (GOLD analysis project Ga0213839, IMG submission 160075) | Coastal seawater microbial communities from Marineland, Florida, United States - SWPA TP2 #1 | ecosystem: Environmental > Aquatic > Marine > Coastal | place: USA: Florida | collected 2016-08-14
TTGCATGATCCCCCCCCCCCCCCGACAGGGGAGGGGGAGGTAGCCCTATGCCTGTTCCGGCACCAGAATCTCACGCTTGCCGACGTGGTTCGCCGGAGAGACCAGCCCCTCTTCCTCCATCTGCTCGACCAGTCGTGCGGCTTTGTTATAGCCGATCGCCAGTTTGCGCTGGATGTAGGAGGTGGAGCATTTGCGGTCTTTGATCACCACCTGCACGGCGGTGTCATAAAGCGCGTCTTCACTATCGGTATTGCCGCCAAGGCCCAGCACCGCGTCGATGTTGCTTTCCTTATCCTCGGACGGCCCTTCGACCACGCCCGAGACATAATCCGGCTCGCCGAATTGCTTGAGGTGGTTGACGATCTCTTCGACCTCTTCGTCGCTGACGAAGGGGCCGTGGCAGCGGGTGATCTTGGCCCCGCCCGCCATATACAGCATGTCGCCCATGCCCAGAAGCTGCTCGGCCCCCATCTCGCCCAAGATGGTGCGGCTGTCGATTTTCGATGTCACTTGGAAGGAAATCCGCGTGGGGAAGTTCGCCTTGATCGTGCCGGTGATCACATCGACCGAAGGGCGCTGTGTGGCCATGATCAGGTGGATGCCGGAGGCCCGCGCCATCTGTGCCAGACGCTGGATGCAGGCTTCGATCTCCTTGCCTGCGACCATCATCAGGTCGGCCATCTCGTCGACGATGACGACGATATAGGGCAGCGCCTCGGGGGTGTTTTCCTCGGTCTCAAAGATCGGCTCGCCGGTGTCTTCGTCGAAACCGGTCTGCACGGTGCGCGAGAACATCTCGCCTTTGGCCAGCGCCTCGCGGACGCGGCCGTTGTAGCCTTCGATGTTGCGCACGCCCATTTTGGACATCTTGCGATAGCGTTCTTCCATCTCGCCCACGACCCATTTCAGCGCCACGACGGCCTTCTTGGGGTCGGTGACGACCGGGCTCAGCAGATGCGGGATGCCGTCATAGACCGACAGTTCCAGCATCTTGGGGTCGATCATGATCATCCGGCATTCTTCCGGCGTCAGCTTGTAGAGCAGCGACAGGATCATCGTGTTGATCGCCACGGACTTACCCGAGCCTGTGGTCCCCGCAATCAGCAGGTGCGGCATCTTGGCGAGGTTGGCCACAACCGGGTCGCCGCCGATGTCCTTGCCGAGCGCCAGCGGCAGGCGATGGTTGCCGTCGCCGAAGTCGCGGCTTGAGAGGATCTCGCGCAGGATCACCTTCTCGCGGTTCTCGTTGGGCAGTTCGATGCCGATCACCGAGCGGCCCGGCACGGTGGAAACACGCGCTGAAAGCGCGGCCATGGAGCGCGCGATGTCATCCGCAAGACCGATCACGCGGCTGGCCTTGAGACCGGGCGCGGGTTCGAGTTCGTACATGGTGACGACGGGGCCGGGGCGCACCGCGACAATCTCACCCTTCACGCCGTAGTCGTCGAGCACGGTTTCCAGCATCCGCGCGTTCTCCTCCAACGCCTCGTCGCTCAGGTGCAGGCGCTGCACGCTCTCGGGGCTTTCGAGAAGGCTCAGTGGCGGCAGTTCGAAACCGGGGTGCGTGTCGTCGAAGGTCAGGGTGGGCTGCGCTTCGACCTGCGCCTGTTTCGAGGGCTGGACGGGTTTGCGGGCGGGCTGCTGCACCACTTTGCGCGGTTCCGCCACGGGGATCTTCATCGCCTCAGGCGCGGGCGCCTGCTGCAACGGCAGGGTCTCAGACGCCACGGTGTCTTCGTAGGGCGCGGCCATCGGCGCCTGCGCTGCCGGTTCCTGAACCATCGGCTCAGGCGTCGGGGCGGGCGCGGGCTGGGCCTGCGGCCTGCGCAGCAGCGGCTCGGGGCGCAGGGTGGCCGGTTCGGCGGTCAGGGGCGGTTCGGCACGCAGCCCGGCGGGCTGGGCGGCGGGGCTGGTGTTCAGCACCAGCGGATCCGGGCCACGGCCCCGGCCCTTGGTCAAGGGCGCGGTTGTCGGCGTGTGGATCGCATTGGCATGGCGCACGCGGTTCTTGATGACATCGGCGATCTTGCTTTTGATGCGCTCTTCGCCCGGTGTCTCATCCACGATGGCGTCGCTGTAGGTCTCGATCAGTTCCGGCTCGGGCATGTCGTCTTCGGGTTCGGGCCGTTTGATCAGCCCGGGCATCCGACCGAACAGGCTGCGCGGTTCGGCTTCCGGCTCGGGCACCGGGGCGTGCTGCGCGGCATAGCTCTGCTCGGCTTCCTGCGCGGCCCAGGCTTCGGCGTCTTCGGCTTCCTGACGGCGGCGCTCACGACGTTCGGCCTGACGGGCCGAGAGGTTCTGCGCGGCCACGACGGCCCCATTGGCCCCGCGGCCCAGAAGGGTCATCAGCCCGGCATAGGCCATGATCAGACCGACCAGCAGGAACCGCGCAATGCGGAACAACTCGGCCTTGGTAAAGCCCAAGACGAAGGCGCCCAACGCAAGGATAGCGACCCCCATCAAAAGCGACATCAGCTTGACCGTCAGGGTCGAACCGATGGGCAGGATCGTCAGCAGCGCGCCCATGACGGTATCGCCGAAAAGCCCGCCCAGACCGAAGCTATGGGTCAGCAGCCATTCCTGACCGGGGGCCAGTGTCGCGGCGTAGATCGCGCCAAGTGCGACGGCGATGGGGGCAAAGATCAGCCGCCCAAGCGCGCGGTCATCGCCCTGATGCAACGCGAAGCGTCCGCCCCAGAACAGCAGGACGATGGCGATGCCCCAAGCGCCCCAACCGACGATCATGAACAGCGGCGCGGCGATAGAGGCACCGATCCGGCCCATCCAGTTCTGCACCGGCGCATCGGTCGAAACCATCCAGTTGGGATCGTCGGGCGTGTAGCTGCCGATCATCATGGCGGCCATGATGCCCAGCATGATCAGCGCCAGCCCCAGCAGTTCACGACCGCGCTTTTCGATTGCCTCGGCCATGTTGCTGTCTAGCAATGGATCGCGTCCCCGTGTCTGATATGCCATGTCGTCCCTCGCTTATGCCGAATACAGACAGTCGCGGATCGCTTCCAATCCGCGCGTCGTTTCGTCTTTTGGGGCCACCAAGGCGACCCGAATGTAATTCTGCCCGGGGTTCCCCCCGGCGACGTTCTGCGCCAGATAGCTGCCGGGCAGCACCCGCACGCCGGTCTCGCGCCAGAGTTTCAGCGCCGCGGCCTCGTCATCCTCGACCGGAAGCCAGAGGAAGAACCCCGCCTCGGGGCTCACATAGCCCGGCACATTGCCAAAGATGCGGTCGGCGATGGCGTATTTCTCTTGGTAGAGCGCGCGGTTCTCTTCCACATGCGCCTCATCCGCCCAAACGGCGGCGGCGGCCTGCTGCAGGGGCAGCGGCAGCGGCGCGCCCGCGTAGTTGCGCAACTGTTTGATCTGGCGCATCGTCTCGGCCCCGCTGGCGGCAAAGCCCGACCGCAGCCCCGGCAGGTTTGAGCGTTTCGACAGCGAGTGAAAGATCACCACGCGGTTGCGGTCGGTGCCCAGTTCCTTGACCACTTCCAGCGCGCCGGTGGGCGGCGTGTCGCGGTAGATCTCGGAATAGCATTCATCGGCGAAGATCAGGAAATCATACTTCTCGGCCAGCGCGATCAGATCGGCCCAGTAATCGCGCGAGGCGACAACGCCCTGCGGATTGGCGGGGGAGCAGAGATAGGCCGCCGTAGTCCGGCGCAGCACCTCTTCAGGCAGGCTGGCGAAATCTGGCAAATGCCCGGTCTCTGCGGTCGCGGGCACCATGATCGGGTCCGCCTCACCGGAAATCGCGCCGATCATATAGACTTGGTAGAAGGGGTTCGGCATCAGGATGGCCGATTTCTCCCCATTCTTGGTGGGCGGGCAAAGCGCGATGACGGCGTTATAGAGCCCCTCGCGCGTACCGTTCAGGGCCATCACCTCGCTGTCGGGGTCCATCTCGACCCCGTAGCGCCGCGCGATCCATGCGGCGATGGCCGCGCGCAATTCGGGCGAACCGTCGTTCGGCGGGTATTTGTTGAACCCTGCGGCGTGTTTCGTGATCTCATCGGTCACCCAAGCCGGAAACGCATGTTTCGGCTCGCCGATGGTCATATGGATCGGCGTGCCGCCGCCCTCATGCCCGTCAAGCAATGCGCGCAGGCGCGGCCACACGTGGGCCGGAAGGTTCGAAAACCGCTCGGTATACATCATCAAAACTGCCTCGGATCGGGATCATTCGCGCCCCGTTTGCCCCAAGGTACCCAAGGGCGCCTCTCCCGTCCAGAAAAACCGGGGAGTTTTGCCGCCCTTGTGGCTTTTCGGTCGTGCGCTCTTAGGCCTCGCGCAGGGCCGCTTCAGCCGCTGCACCAAGGCGCAAAAGCTGTTCTTCGGCCCCCGGCGCGCACATCAGAGAAATGCCGCAAGAGGGCGTATCGGTCGGCAAGGTAAGCGCGCAAAGCCCCATGAGATTCGCGACTCGCGTGTTGCGCAAGGATAGGAGATTCTGCGCGAGGTAATAGTCGTGGTCACTGTTCAGCCGTTCGATGTTCGGCGGCAGCATGGGCGCTGTGGGCACCAGCACGGCGTCATAGCCTGCCACGGCCCGGTCATAGCCGGCCCGCGTCAGATCGAGCTTGGCCCAAGCGGCAACGTAATCGGGGCCGGAGAACCCCTTACCCAACCGGAAACGCTCAAGAATTTCGCTGAACATCGCTTCCGGGTCGGCTTCGATCACATCGCGCCATAGCCCATAGGCTTCGGTGGTGTAGAGACAGGAACTCAGCGGCATCGCCTCTTCGACTTCGGGCACGGCGATCTCGTCAACCGTGGCACCGGCCTCGCGCAACCGCGCTACCGCCGCGTCAAAAGCGGCTTTGGGCTCATCGGAAAGCTCATCCATGACAACATTGGTCAGCACCGCAAAACGGCAGCCCTCCAATTCGCTCTCTTGCAGATCGACAGGCTTGGCCCCCTCCAAGGCGGCAAGCAGCAGCGCCGCATCTTCGACCGAACGGCAAAGCGGGCCAACCGTGTCGAACTTCGCCGCGAGCGGCACGGTCCCGGCAAGGGAGACACGGCCCGCGGTGGTCTTGAGCCCCACCAGATCGTTCCACGCCGCCGGGATGCGCACCGACCCGCCGGTGTCGGACCCGATCGCCGCCGCCGCCAAGCCAAAGGCGACCGAGGCCGCCGCGCCTGAGGACGACCCGCCCGAGACGCTGTCCGGCTCGTTGACGCAGGGCGGTGTGGCGGTGCTGGGGTTGTGGCCAAGACCCGAGAAGGCCAATTCACTCATATGCGTCTTGCCCAAGCAGACCAGCCCCAAGGCCGTCGCGCTGGCGAGCACTTCGGCGTCACGCTCTGGCACCCGGCCTTCCAGCAGCTTAGAGCCCGCCTCGGTGCCCGTTCCGGCGGTATCGAAGAGGTCTTTCCAAGAGATCGGCACCCCGTCGAGCGGCGATAGGCGCTGACCGTCGCGGGCCCGCTCAGCCGCGGCGGCGGCTTCGGCGCGGGCGCGGTCAGGGGTGGCGCGGGCATAGATACGGTCGCGCATCGGATGTGCGTCGATGGCATCGAGATAGGCATCGCAAAGCGCCACCGGGTCGATATCGCCCGCCGCGATCCCGCGCCCCAAATCCGCCGCCGTCATTTCCAACCATTCTTGCATGTCATGCCCCTTACCGCTGTTCTTGGCGAACCTAGCGACCGTTCGGCGCATGGACAATCCCCGCGCGCAGGTCATATCTAGGGCCATGGATTTTGACCACGATATCGCGATCATCGGCGGGGGGCTGAACGGCCCCGCCCTTGCCTTGGCCCTTAGCCGCGCGGGATTGCGCGTGGCGGTGATTGACGCCCAGCCCGCACAGACCTTTGAGAACGCCGCCTTTGATGGGCGCGCCTATGCGCTGGCGCTGACCTCGGTCAGGTTGTTGGAAGGCATCGGCATCTGGCCCGACATCGCGGATGACGCCCAGCCAATGCTTGAGATCAAGGTCACTGATGGGCGTGCCGGAACCGGCCCCTCGCCCATGTTCATGCATTTCGATCATGCCGAGATCGAAGAAGGCCCGATGGGCCAGATGGTCGAAGACCGCCATCTGCGCCGCGCGCTGCTGCAAGCGGCGGCCGCCGATCCGGCGATCACGATGATGAACGACACCCGCGTTACGGGGCAATCGGTGGCGCCGACCGGCATCACTCTGACGCTTGAGGGCGGCAAGACCCTGCGCGCAAGACTGGCGGTGGGGGCCGATGGCCGCGGCAGCGGCACGGCGGAGCGCGCGGGCATCAAGCGTGTCGCATGGTCCTATGGTCAGACGGCGCTGGTCTGCGTGGTGGATCACGAAAAGCCGCACCACGGCATCGCGCATCAATTCTTCATGCCCCCCGGCCCGCTGGCGATCCTGCCGCTGACCGGCAACCGGTCGCTCATTGTCTGGAGCGAAGCCAGCGCCAATGCTGCGGCGATCAACGCCCTGCCGGATGCGCAATACCTTGAGGTGCTGCGCCCGCGCTTTGGCAGTTTTTTGGGGGAGCTTTCGCTGACCGGCCCGCGCTACAGCTATCCGCTGGGCTTGTCGCTGGCCCATTCCATGACCGCCCCGCGCGTGGCGCTTTTGGGCGACGCGGCCCATGGGGTGCATCCCATCGCCGGTCAGGGGCTGAACGCGGGCCTGCGCGATGTGGCCGCCTTGGCCGAGGTGATTGCCGATGCGGTTCGCCGGGGCGAAGACCCCGGAAATGACGCGGTACTGGCGCGCTATCAGGAATGGCGGCGGTTCGACAATGCCAGCCTCGCGCTGGCGACCGACAGTTTCAACCGACTGTTTTCGAACGATAATGCGCTTTTGCGGTTGGCCCGCGACATGGGCATGGCCGCGATTAACGCCCTGCCCGGTCTACGCCGCACTTTCATCCGCGAAGCGGCGGGGCTGACGGGTGACCTGCCTCGATTGATGCGTGGCAAGCCCCTTTGACCGGGTTGCGGGCCGTTACAGGGTCCGCGCCTCATCCGGCAGCATAACGGGAATGCCGTTACGGATCGGATAGGCCAGTCCGGCAGCTTTCGACACCAGCTCTTGCTTTTCCGCGTCATAGGTCAGCGTCGTCTGGGTGCGCGGGCAGATCAATGCCTCCAGCATCCGGCGGTCGAATTGAACGGTCGCATCCGTCATTGCATCAAGCCCTCTTCCTGACCGCCGCGCATCGCGAATTCGATCAATGTCACCAACGTCTCCCGCCGGGTTTCCAGCGAAGGCGCCTCCAACAGCGCCTGTTTATCTTCGGCCTCGAACTCCAGCATCATCGACAGGGAGTTGATCAGCAACTCATCTTCGGCATCTTTCAACGTGTCCCAATCGGCGGAGAGGCCGCGGCTATCGAAATAGCGCCCCAGAAGGTCAAGAAACCGCGCCCGGTCAAAGCTATCGTCGACCTCATCCTCGCCCAGATCGCGGTCAAAGCCCGACCAATTCACATCGCAGCGGCGATAGGGGGAAAAGCCCTCGATCTCCTCCACCACGCGAAAGCGCGAGACGCCGCCAAGGGTCACCATATAACGGCCATCCTCGGTCTCGGAAAACTGAGTGATGCGGCCCGCGCAGCCGATCTGGTGCAGCCCATGGCCGTCGCGACCGGGCAGTTCGTTGGGCTGGACCATGCCGATCAACCGCGTGTCAGTCTTGAGCGCGTCTTCGATCATCTGAAGATAGCGCGGCTCAAAGATATGCAGCGGCAGCCGTGAGCGGGGCAGCAGCAGCGCCCCTGCCAACGGAAAGATCGCAATAGTCTTGGGCAGTTCTGCTGGCTTGATCATGACAAGGGACTTAGCGCGACCGACGCCTCAGGCAAATATCATTGATGACAGTTTGCGACGGCCATTCAGCACCACCGGATCATTGGGCTTAAGTGCTTCGAAAATAGTGAAAAGTTGCGTCTTGGCGGCGCCTTCGTTCCACTCCCGATCGCGGCGGAAAAGCTCTAGCAGGTGCTCGACGGCAGCCTCGGCATTGTCATGGGCATAGAGCGCTTGGGCCAAATCGAAGCGCGCCTGATGGTCGTCGGGGTTGGCCTCGACCTTCTCGGTCAACTCGGCCACGGGGCCGGCATCGGCAGCCTGATGGGCCAGTTGCAACTGGGCATGGGCGGCTTCGAGTTCGGGGGCTTTGGAGATTTCGATCGGCGCGCCGTTTAGCAGGGCTTCGGCCTGATCCAATGCGCCCATGGCAATGTGAGACCGAACCATGCCGCCATAGGCGGGCGCGTTCATCGGGTCTTCTTCGAGAATCGCAGCAAAGGTCTGCTCCGCGTCGGTGGCGGCCCCTTCGGCCAGCATCTCTTCGGCGGCGGCGACGGCATCGGCCAGCGTGTCACCGGGCGCTTCGCCGCCCCCCGCTTTTACCACACGGTCGACGAAGGCTTTGATCTCGGACTGCGGCAGCGCGCCTTGGAAACCGTCGACCGGCTGGCCTTTGTAGAAGGCATAGACCGTGGGGATTGATTGGATTTGCAACTGACCGGCGATGTTCTGGGCCTGATCGACGTTGACCTTCACCATCTTCACCGCGCCTTTGGCCGCGCGCACGGCGTCTTCCAGCATCGGGCCAAGCGTCTTGCAAGGGCCGCACCACGGCGCCCAGAAATCAACGATGACCGGCACCGTTTGCGAGGCGTCGACGACGTCGGCCATGAAGGTCGCCTCGGTCGTGTCCTTGATCAGATCGGCATCCGCGGGGGCGGCGGTGGAAAGGTTCAGGTCGGTCATATCGTTATCCTCGCTAATCGCGTTTGGCCTTATATGGATGTGCAGGGGCGCGATTCAAAGGTCAAAACTGGCAAAAACCGGCGCGTGGTCACTGGGTTTCTCCCATCCGCGCGCATCGCGGACGATGTGGCTGGAGTGTCCGGCCTGCGCGATATCCGATGTGGCCCAGATATGATCGAGCCTGCGGCCCTTGTCGGCCGCATCCCAATCGGCGGCGCGGTAGGACCACCAGCTATAGAGATTGCCCTCCGGCACATCCTGCCGCGTGATGTCGACCCAATTGCCCGCATCCTGCACCGCACCAAGCGCTTCGACCTCGACCGGGGTGTGGCTGACGATCTTTAGCAGCTTCTTATGATCCCAAACGTCATCCTCACGCGGGGCGATGTTGAGGTCCCCCACAAGGATCGACTTTTCGGGCTTGTCGCCATGGAACCAGTCGCGCATCTCAGAGAGGTAATCGAGCTTCTGGCCGAACTTCTCATTGATCTCGCGGTCGGGTTTGTCGCCGCCTGCGGGGACGTAGAAGTTGTGGATCGTCGCGCCATTCTCAAGCTTGGCCGCCACATGGCGGGCGTGGCCCAGCATGGCGAAATCCTGATCACCCGCATCCACCAGCGGCAGTTTCGACAGGATCGCCACCCCGTTATAGCCCTTCTGCCCCCGCGCGACCATATGGGTGTAGCCCGCCGCCTTGAACGCCTCGACCGGGATCTTGTCCACGGGGCTTTTGCATTCTTGCAGGCACAGAACATCTGGCCCGTGTTCGGCCAGCAGTTTCAGCACCAAAGGCTCGCGCAGGCGGACGGAGTTGATGTTCCAAGTGGCGAGGGTAAAGGACATGGGGGAGGCTCCGGTCTGGGGGTGGTTCGGCACAGTAACGCGGGCGGCGCGGGGGTGCCATGCGGAAATGGGGCTTCCTTGCGGTGAGGGCCATCGCCTACGGCTTGATTTCGGTCCGGAGTGACGATCTCCCCGCCTCCCCAAAAAAAGACCGGGCGCAAAGGCCCGGCCAGTCCAACAGGGAGGTATGTACCTTTACCCGGGTACAAAAGTCGGGCTTCAAACCGAGGTGCGGGTCATGAAAACCCCGCCTCTCAGGTATTCCAACCACGGGGGTCGGAATTGGTTCCCGGTTTTTATGCCATCAGGCGATAGCCACCGGATTCCGTCACCAGCAAACGGGCGTTCGAGGGGTCAGGCTCGATCTTCTGCCGCAGGCGGTAGATATGGGTTTCAAGCGTATGGGTCGTGACGCCCGCGTTATAGCCCCAGACCTCATGCAGCAGCACATCGCGCGGCACCACACCGTCGTTGGAGCGGTAGAGGAACTTGAGGATATTGGTCTCTTTCTCGGTCAGACGCACCTTGCGGTCGTCCTCCGTGGTAAGCACCTTCATCGCGGGTTTGAACGTATAGGGCCCCAGCTGGAACACCGCGTCTTCGGATTGCTCATGCTGGCGCAGCTGCGCGCGGATGCGGGCCAGAAGGACGGGAAATTTGAACGGTTTGGTGACATAGTCATTCGCCCCGGCATCAAGGCCGAGGATCGTGTCGGCATCGGTGTCATGGCCCGTCAGCATCAGGATTGGGCTTTTCACCCCCTGTTTGCGCATCAGGCGACACAGCTCGCGGCCATCGGTATCGGGCAGGCCTACGTCGAGGATGATGAGATCGTAAAGCGCCTCTTTCGCCTTGGTCATCGCCTCGGTGCCATTGGCCGCTTCGAAAACGTCGAAATCCTCGGTCATGATCAACTGCTCGCTCAGCGCTTCGCGCAGGTCATCGTCGTCATCGACAAGCAGGATTTTCTTAAGCTGGGCCATCTGTCTCTCCGTCTGTTGTCTTATACATGCGCCTTGGGCGGGGCCCGGACAAGGGATGTGACCACTGTCTCACAGCCTCGTGTCAACAAAGCGTGAAATGTTTCAATTCCTTGCGATATAACCTAGATAGACGGGGAAGCCTTTGCGGAGTTGCAACAAACCATGAGTTTCGCCCCGGACATCACCGAACAACTGGCGCGTGCGCGGGCCGATCTGCGCATGGGCGTGCCCGTGATTCTGGCGGATGCGGCGCAGGCCGCCCTCGTGCTGGCGGCAGAGACGCTGACCGCACAGCGCCTTGCGGATGTGCTGGCCTTGGGCGGTGCGCCGGTGCTGGCGATCACGGCGCGGCGGGCCGAAACGCTTAAGGCACGGGCCTATGATGGCCAGCTTGCCCGCGTGCTGCTGCCTGCGGGGGCCACCCCGGCTTGGGTGCAAAGCATCGCCGATCCGGCGGATGACCTGCGCGCGCCGATGAAAGGGCCACTTCAGACCGCGCGAGGTGGTGATACCGCGCCGCATCGCGCCGCACTCGATCTGGTGAAAGCCGCGCGGATGCTGCCCGCCGCACTGGTCCTTGACCTGCCGCAGGGCGCGGATTTCGCACGGATGCATGGGCTGACCTTGATCGACCTTACCGCCGCCGCCCCGATCCTTGCCGAGCGCAGCGCGCTGCATCCGGTGGTGAACGCGCGCCTGCCGATGGAGGTTTCCGAGGCCGGGCGCCTGCATATCTTCCGCCCCGAGGATGGCGGCGAGGAGCATTACGCCATCGAAATCGGCCGCCCTGTCCGCGACACGCCGGTGCTTTGCCGCCTGCATTCGGCCTGTTTCACCGGTGACCTGATGGGCAGCCTGAAATGCGACTGCGGCCCACAACTACGCGCCGCGCTGGCGCAGATGGGCGGCGAAGGGCATGGCGTGCTTTTGTACCTCAACCAAGAGGGCCGCGGCATCGGTCTTGCCAATAAGATGCGCGCCTATTCCTTGCAGGATCAGGGCTTTGACACGGTCGAAGCCAATCACCGGCTGGGGTTCGAGGATGACGAACGCGACTTCCGCCTCGGCGCCGACATCCTACGCTCGATGGGGTTCTCCGCCGTGCGCCTGCTGACCAACAACCCGCGCAAGGTGGGCATGATGGAGCAAAGCGGCATCGCCGTGAGCGAGCGTGTCCCGCTGGCCGTGGGCGAGAACCGCCACAACAGCGCCTATCTGGCCACCAAAGCCGCGAAATCGGGGCATCTGCTATGACCCCGAATGACATGGTTCTAACGCCCACGGGGCTGCGGTTTCAGGGGCGGCGCTATGCCTGTAGCATCGGCAAGGGTGGGCTGACCGATGACAAACGCGAGGGCGATGGCGCCACGCCACGCGGGGCGCATCGTCTGGTGGGGATGCTCTACCGGCCCGACCGCATCCCGGCGCCAAGCGCTTGGGCCCAGCCGATCGGTCCGGGCGATCTGTGGTCAGATGCCAGCGGCCAGCCCGACTACAACCATCGCGTCCGCGCCCCCTACCCCCATAGTCATGAGGCCCTGCGCCGCGCCGATCCGCTTTATGATCTGGTGATCCTGACCGATTGGAACTGGCCCGACGCCGCGGCAGGGCGCGGCTCCGCGATCTTTATCCATCAGTGGCGGCGGCCCGGCTATCCGACCGAAGGGTGCATCGCCTTTGCACGGAACGACCTACATGAAATCGCCGCGTGCGTGGGCCCGGCGACGCGGCTGATTATCCGCTAACCCTTTCGCCGAAGATGGCGGAGCCGACGCGCACATGGGTCGCCCCAAGTGCGATGGCCTGCTCAAAATCACCGCTCATGCCCATCGACAGGCCGCTCAGATCGTTGCGCGCAGCGATCTTGGCCAGCAAGGCGAAATGCAGGGACGGCGCCTCATCCACCGGCGGAATGCACATCAGCCCCTTGATCGGCAGGTCAAGCGCGCGACACTCGGCGATGAACGCATCCGCGTCGCGGGGCATCACGCCCGCCTTCTGCTCTTCCTCGCCCGTATTCACCTGAATAAAGAGGTCGGGACAGCGGCCAATCTCCTGCGCCAGCCGCGCGATGGTCTTGGCCAGTTTGGGGCGGTCGACCGTGTGGATCGCCTCGGCCAGTTCCACCGCCTGCCGGACCTTGTTGCTTTGCAATGGGCCGATGATGTGCAGGTCGATCCCGTCAAAATCCTCGCGAAAACCGGGCCATTTGGCCGCCGCCTCTTGCACGCGGTTCTCTCCGAAAGAGCGGTGCCCCTCTTCCAAGACCGCACGCACACGCGCATCGGGCTGAACCTTACTGACGGCGATCAGCTTGACCGATCCTGCCGCGCGGCTAGCTTCGGCCTCGGCTTTCGAGATGCGGTTTTGGATGTCGCTCAGACTCATTTTCGGCCCTCCATGTCAGGCGCGCAGAAAACAACAGCCTTGAGTAAAAGAAAAGGGGCAGACCGAAAGGCCTGCCCCAATATTCAGAGTATGTCGTTCAACTTAGAAGTTGAAGCGAACACCCATGTCGGCAACGGTGTCGCCGTCGAACTGCTTAACCACACCGCCGCGCAGCGAGGTGCCGCCGCCCAAGTCGTGGTTGAAGTCGATGCCGTAGCCGGTGTCGTCTTCTGTGCCGCCGTCGTTGTCAGCAACATAGACTTCGATGTCTGTTGCAGCGCCTACGTCGAAGCGGCCAGCCAGAACAACGCGGTCACCACCGGTGCCGTTATCAGCATAGGCGAGAGTTACGTCTGCGATGCCGAAGGAACCGCCAGCTGTCGCTGTCCACTCGGTGTCGCTTGCCGCGTCGGAGTCTTGGCCACCAACTGCGAAGGTCCAGCCGCTCCATGTGTAAGCAACGTAACCAGCAACGCGGTCGTTGATGTCGGAAGCCGACACGTGCACTGCCAGATCACCAGCGGAGTAAAGGACTTCAACGCCGTTGGAGCCAGCTGCACCGTTACCGCCAGAGGAATACTGGTCGCCACGGTCATCAAACGCAGTGTAGTCATAGCCCAGACCGGTCAGACCCATGTCGACGGGGTACTGACCCGGCATGGATTCCAGAGCGCCGAAGATGTTACCAACGCCAACTTCGAAGCCACCGGTGCGAGCGAAGAAACGCACACCGTTGATGCCTGTACCGGCAGGACCACCGCTTGTGGTCACGTCGTCAGCTGTACCGTAAACACCATCAGGGCCTTTGGCGACGTTCACGTTGTCGTCAGAGTTGTTCTGCTGGATGCGCATACGCGCACCGAAGACAACGCCAGCGTCGGACTCAGCTGTCGCGTCGATCTGCAGGCGCAGACGCGAAGTAACGTCTGTGTCGCTGTCGCCACCAGTGGAGTCGTTGTCGTTGTACATGATACCGAAACGGCCGTAGCCGCCGAATGTCACGTCTGCTGCTGCTACACCGGCGGTCGCAACCAGGGCTGTTGTAGCGAAGAGAACTTTTTTCATGAGTTTTCCCTCGGTTTGAATTCATATGCCCAGACCGGGGAATCCGGTAAGGGTATGCAGGCTGTTTGCCCCCAATCCCCTGCACTTGGCAAGGTTCACGGCCTCCCCACCCGCAATGTCGCCGGGGTTGGTGCAGCTATGCCACAGTTCCTTCACCCCAGGGCCGCGGCTTTGCCTATGGCGGCGCCCGATGCCGCGCAGCGCGCTCCTATGACATAGACCTTGCCGATAAGGGCCTGCTTGGATAGACCGGAGCGCAAACAGGCAAAGGAAAGCTGCAATGGCCCTTCGTACCGCTTGCAAGATGGCAATCTCCGTTCTGGCGCTCAGCGCGCTGACCGCCTGTGGCGGGAGCTTTGGCAGCCCGGCCACAGATCGGCCGGATCAATACACCAATCCGAACAACCCCAATAACATTGAGACCAACCCCGACAATACGATCTGGTCGATCTTTAACCGCAAGAACACAGACACCAGTGTTTCGGTGAACAAATACCTCTGGTCGGCCTCGCTCGAAGTGCTGAACTTCCTGCCTGTGCAATCGGTCGATCCTTTCACCGGGGTGATCGTCACAGGCTATGGCACCCCGCCGGGCGGTGGCCGCGCCTATCGCGCGACCGTTCTGATCGACGATCCGGCGCTTGATGCACGCTCGCTCAATGTGGCGCTGCAATCTTCGGGCGGCCAGCCCGTGGCACGGGCCACCACCCGCGCGGTCGAGGATGCGATCCTCAGCCGAGCGCGGGAGATGCGCGTGTCCGACAGCAAATTCTGAGCCCGCTTAACTCAACACCGTTCCAACGCCGGGCCTTGTGAAAACAGCAGCCCGGCGTTTTTCATGTCACGAAGGTCCCCTCATGCCCCGCTATACCCCCGCCGAGATCGAAGCCCGCTGGCAGCAAGCCTGGGAAAAGGACGGCATTTTTCAGGCCGTTCGCAACGCTGACAAGCCGAAATACTATGTGCTTGAGATGTTCCCCTACCCCTCGGGGCGCATCCACATGGGCCATGTGCGCAACTACACGATGGGCGACGTGATCGCGCGCTACAAGATCGCGACCGGGCATAACGTGCTGCACCCGATGGGCTGGGACGCCTTCGGCATGCCCGCCGAGAACGCCGCCATGGCCATCGGCGGCCACCCGGCGGATTGGACCTATGACAACATCGCCGAGATGAAGAAGCAGATGAAGCCCTTGGGCCTCAGCATCGACTGGAGCCGCGAGATCGCCACCTGCCATCCCGGCTACTACGGCCAGCAGCAGGCGCTGTTTTTGGACTTCCTCGAGAAGGGTCTGGTCTACCGCAAGAACGCCGTGGTGAACTGGGACCCGGTCGACATGACCGTGCTTGCCAACGAGCAGGTCGAGAACGGCTGCGGCTGGCGCTCCGGCGCGCCGGTGGAGCGGCGCGAGCTGACGCAGTGGTTCTTCAAGATCTCCGACCACTCCGAAGAGTTGCTCTCGGCACTCGACAGCCTCGACAACTGGCCTGCCAAGGTAAAGCTGATGCAGGCCAACTGGATCGGCAAGTCGCGCGGGTTGCAATTTGCCTTCTCGACCATCGAAGCGCCCGAGGGCTTTGACCGGATCGAGGTCTATACCACCCGCCCCGACACGCTGCTTGGCGCTTCCTTCGTCGGCATCTCGCCCGACCATCCGCTCGCCAAGACGCTGGAGCGCGACGACGAAGCGGTGGCCGCATTCTGCGCCGAATGCCGCAAGGGCGGCACCACCGAGGAAGCGATCGAGACCGCCGAGAAGCTCGGGATGGACACTGGCATCCGCGTCCGCCACCCCTTCGACACGGCCCATGAACTGCCCGTCTATATCGCCAACTTCATCCTGATGGACTATGGCACCGGCGCGATCTTCGGTTGCCCGGGCCATGACCCGCGCGACTTCGAGTTCGCCACGAAATACGACCTGCCGATCATCTCGACCTTCCTGCCGTCCGAGGATGCCGCGCCCGAGCTGGACGTCGCTTTCGTCCCGCCGAAGACCGAAAAGGTGTTCTACAACCGGGGCTTCGCGGGCGACCAGTGGCAGACCGGCGAAGAGGGTGTCGACGCCGCCATCGCCTTTTGCGAGGAAAACGGAATCGGCCACGGCGTCACCAAATACCGCCTGCGCGACTGGGGCCTCTCGCGCCAGCGCTACTGGGGCTGCCCGATCCCGGTTGTGCATTGCGACGACTGCGGCGTGGTGCCCGAAAAGAAAGAAAACCTGCCGATCGAGCTTCCTTACGACGTCAGCTTCGACACGCCGGGCAACCCGCTGGACCGGCACCCGACATGGCGCAACTGCGCCTGTCCCGCCTGCGGCAAGGACGCCCTGCGCGAGACCGACACGATGGACACTTTCGTCGACAGTTCGTGGTATTTCGCCCGTTTCACCGCGCCGCGTGCCGAGACGCCGACCGTCATGGAAGACGCGCAATACTGGATGAACGTCGATCAATATATCGGCGGCATCGAGCATGCGATTTTGCACCTGCTCTACTCGCGCTTCTTCGCCCGTGCGATGCAGATCACCGGCCATCTGCCCGAAAGCGCGGTGGAGCCGTTTGACGCGCTCTTCACCCAAGGCATGGTGACCCATGAAATCTACCAGACCCGCGATGATAATGGCCGCCCGGTCTATCACCTGCCCGAAGAGGTGACCGATGGCAAACTTGCCGATGGCACCGAGGTTGAGATCATCCCTTCCGCCAAAATGTCGAAGTCCAAGAAGAACGTCGTCGACCCGCTGCACATCATCTCGAACTACGGCGCCGATACCGCGCGCTGGTTCGTTCTGAGCGATTCGCCCCCCGAGCGGGACGTGGAATGGACCGCCTCTGGCGCGGAAGCCGCCTATAAACACCTCTCGCGCGTGTGGAACATCTGTGACCGCGTGGCCGAGATGGACCGCGAGGCGGCGGGCTCGGGCGACGACGAGTTGCTGCGCGCCATGCATAAGACGATCCATGACGTGACCATGGGCATCGAATCCTTCGGCTTTAACGCCGCGATTGCCAAGCTCTATGCCTTCACCGCGACCTTGCAGAAATCCAAGGCGGGCTATGCCGCGCAGCGCGAAGCGATCATGACACTGGCGCAGTTGATGTCGCCGATGACCCCGCACCTGTCGGAAGACATTTGGGCGCATCAGGGCGGCGAAGGGCTGATCGCCAAGGCCCCATGGCCCAAGGCGGATGAGAAGATGCTGGTCGACGACACCGTGACCCTGCCGATCCAGATCAACGGCAAACGCCGGGCGGAAATCCAAGTGCCCGCCGATATGCCGAAGGAAGAGGTTGAAAAAACCGCGCTGGCGCATGAAGCTGTCATTCGAACGCTGGACGGGGCCACGCCGAAAAAGGTCATCGTCGTGCCCGGACGGATTGTGAATGTCGTTGCCTAAGACCACCCATATGCGCCGCCGCTTCCTGCTGGCCCTGCCCCTACTGGCGCTTGCCGCCTGCGGGTTCGAGCCGGTCTATGGACCCGGCGGCGCGGGCACGGCATTGCAAAACCGCGTGCTGGTGGACGCGCCGGAAGACCGCTTTGGCTATTTTCTGGTGCGCGAGGTGGAAAGCCGCCTTGGACGCGCGGCCACCCCCCGCTGGGGGCTGGCGCTGACCACCACCACGGTCGAAGACGGCCTGGCCATCGACAGCGAAGGCAACACGCGGCGCTACAACCTTGTCGGCACAACCGCCTATGCGCTGCGCGACCTCGACAGCGGGCAGATCGTGACCTCGGGCAAGGTCGAAAGCTTCACCGGCTATTCCGCCACCGGCACCACCGTGGCGACCCGCGCGGCGGAACTGGACGCGCAGGAACGTCTGATGACCATCCTCGCGGACCTCGTGATCAGCCGCCTTTATGCGGCCGACCTGCCCCAATGAAGCTGACCCCGCGCGAGGCAAAACCCTATTTCGCACGGCCCGATCCCGCGCGCACGGGGCTGTTGATCTATGGCAGCGACGCGATGCGCGTGGCGCTGAAACGGCAGGAGTTTCTGAAAAACCTGCTCGGCCCCAATGCCGAAGAGGAAATGCGCCTCAGCCGGATGCCCGCGGGCGAATTGCGCCGCGATCCGGCGATGCTACTGGACGCGATCAAGGCGGTCGGCTTCTTCCCCGGTCCGCGTGCCGCGTTGGTGGAAGAGGCGAATGACAATATCGCGAAAATCCTGCTCGACGCGCTGAAGGAATGGCAGCCGGGCGATGCGCAGATCGTGGTCACCGGCGGCGATCTCAAGAAAACCTCAAAGGTGCTGAAGGCCTTTGAGAGCCACCCCAACGCCTTTGCCACCGCGATCTATGACAACCCGCCCGACCGGGCCGAGATCGAGCAGATGCTGAAGGACGCGAAGCTCACGCCTGAGGCCGACGCCATGGCCGCCCTGACCGATCTGGCCCGCACCCTCGACCCCGGCGATTTCCGGCAAACGCTGGAGAAGATCACGCTCTATAAACTGGGCGACAGCAGCAACATCGGGCTGGATGATATCGCCGCCTGCGCCCCCACCTCGACCGAGGCCGAGGTCGACGACATCCTGCATGTCGTGGCCGAGACCCGCGCCGCCGAAATCGGCCCGGTGATGAGCAAGCTACAAGGCCAAGGCGTGAATCCGGTGACCCTGACCATCATGGCGACCCGGCATTTCCGCACCCTCTACCGCATCGCCGCCAACCCCGGCGCGCCGATCTACGGCGTGCGCGACCGCGACCGTGCGATGCGACAGGCGCGCAACTGGGGCGCGGTGAAGCTGGAAACCGCGCTGGCGGTGCTGACCGAGACGGACCTCAAGCTGCGCTCCGCCGGGCAGCACGCGCCAGCGCTGGCGCTGGTCGAACGGGCCTTTATCCGTCTGGCGATGCTGGGCGCACAACGTTGATTTTGGGAGAGGAAATTCAATGTACACAGTCATCGGCGGCACCAAGACCCGCGCCTTTCGCGTCATGTGGATGCTCGAAGAATTGGGCCAGCCCTACGATTTGAACCCCGCGGCACCCCGCTCGGACGAGGCGCGCAAATACAACCCTTCGGGCAAGATCCCCGCGCTTGTGGACGGCGATGAGGTGCTGACCGATTCCGTTGCCGTCATGACCTATCTCGCCGACAAACACGGCGCGCTCACCGCCCCCGCCGGAACGCCCGCGCGGGCGCGGCAGGATGCGATGACCTTTTGGCTGATCGACGAATTCGACGCGGTGCTTTGGGCCGCGGCAAAGCACAGTTTCGTCTTGCCCGAAGAGGCCCGCGTGCCCGCCATCAAGGACAGCCTGAAGGCCGAGTTCGAGCGTGCGGCCAGCACCCTGTCCGACCGGCTTGAGGGGCCTTTCCTGATGGGCGATCAGATCACCCTGCCCGACCTTTTGGCGGTGCATTGCATCAATTGGTCGATCGGCGCGAAGTTTCCACGGGTGGATGACAAGCTGAACCTCTGGGCGAAATCCCTGCGCGAACGCCCCGCTTTCCTCGCCGCGATGGCCAAGGAAGGCGGTTAACCCCGCGCCCATTCCACAGCATGGCGGCCTGCCCAATGGCCGGTCGCCAGACAGCCGTTGAGCAAATAGCCGCCCGTGGGCGCTTCCCAATCCAGCATTTCCCCTGCGGCAAAGACGCCCGGCAGCGCGCGCAGCATCAGCCCCGCGTCCAGCGCGTCGAGCGCTATGCCCCCCGCCGTCGAAATCGCCTCATCCATCGGGCGCAGCCCGGCGTGGGCGATGGGCAGGTCTTTCAGCAAGGCGGCCAGCGCCCCGGCCTCCTGCGGCAGCGGGCGCGCCATCTCTTGCAGCAGCGCGATCTGGGCGGGGCTCAGCTTCAGCCGTTTGCGCAGATGGTTGGCCTGACTGTCCTTGCCGCGCGGCTTTGCCAAACGCGCCGTCACCTCGTCGGCCTGCAAGTCCGGCAGTAGATCAAGCGTCAGCCCCTGCCCCTCGCGCAGCCCGCGCGAGACGCTATAGATGCCGCCCCCCTCCAGCCCACGGGCCGAGATCACCGCCTCCCCGCGCGAGCGGTAGGGGCCAGCCTGCCATGCCACCCCCTTGAGCGCTGCGCCGAAATGGCGCGTCATATGCGGGGACCAATCGACCAACAGCCCGACATTGGCCGGGGCGAAATCCTGCAGGTCCACGCCACGCGCCACCAGCAGGGGCGCCCATTCGCCAGTGGCGCCAAGCCGCCGCCAACTCGCCCCGCCAAGCGCCAGCACCGTCACATCGGCCTCGACCGCTTCCCGCCCGCCGGGCGTATCGAAGGTGAGTGCGTCCCCCTCCCAGCCACGCCACTGCCAACGGGTGTTGATCGTCACTCCGTCTTCCGCCAGCCGCGCGAGCCATGCCCGCAGCAGGGGCGAGGCTTTCATCGCCCGGGGGAAAACCCGCCCGGTGGAGCCGGTAAAGACCTCCTGTCCCAGCCCTTCAGCCCAGTCCTGCACCGCTTGGGCATCAAAGGCCTCCAGCATCGGACGCAAGGCTTGCTGCGCTTCTTCATAGGCGGCGAGGAAGGGGGCGAAGGGCTCGGACTTGGTCAGGTTCAACCCGGATTTGCCCGCCATCAAGAACTTGCGCCCGACCGAAGGTTTCGCCTCACAAAGCGTGACCGACAGCCCCGCCTGCGCCATGACCTCTGCCGCCATCAGCCCCGCCGGGCCGCCCCCGATGACCAAGGCGCGGGTCACGCGGCGCGCTCTTCGATCTGGTTTTCTGACGGGGAAGCCATGGGCCTGTCCTTGCCTTAGGGAGGATTTGACACATCCTCTTGCCTGCCGTGGCCCTGCAATGCAAGCGAAAGGGAGGACCGTGACCCAAGGCGAAACCGTGCCACATTGCCCGCTCTGCCACCGGCCCATCCCTGAGGACGTGCCGCAGAGCCTGCATCACCTGATCCCCAAACTGCGCGGTGGCAAGGGCGGGCCGACGGTGCTGATGCATCACATCTGCCACCGAGAGGTGCACGCCGCCCTGACCGAGACCGAACTGGCGCGGCACTATAACACGCCCGAAGCACTGCGCAGTCATCCGAGGCTTGCCAAATTCGCCGCATGGGTGGCGAAACGCCCGCCCGGTTTCCGCTCCAAAGTGCCCGGAGGCACGCGCAAACGTTAGGCGGGGCCGCACATCCGTTTGATTTCCTGCGCGACGTCCGGACTTGCCGCCACTGTGTCGACGGCCAGCGACTGCGCGTGATCTTGCACCTCCTCCGCCGCGACTATGCGGTCGATCAGGCCAAAAGTCAGCGCCTCCTCCGCCGTGATCTTTTGCCCGCCCATCAGCAAGAGCTTGGTCCGCGCAGGGCCGATCAGCGCCGCCATTCGCGCCGGGTCAGAGGGCTGCGGCAAAAAGCCCAGCTTCATCACCGGATAGAAGAACTTCGCCCCCGGCACCGCGATGCGCAGATCACAGGCCAGCGCCATGCCCATCGCACCGCCCGCCAACGTGCCGTTAAGCGCGGCGATGCTCAGCCCCGGCAAGGCGGCCACCGCGCCCGAGAGACGCTCCCAAACATCCGATTTCGCAAGGCCCGCGCGGGCTTCGTCCCGATCAGCCCCGGCGCTGAACACCTTGCCGCGCCCGGTCAGGATCACCGCGCGGGCGGCCTGCGCCTCTTCCATGATCTCGGCGAGTTCGACCAGCATGGCATGGGTCAGGGAATTGGCCTTGTCGGGGCGGTTGATCGTGATGGACCAGATGTCGCCCGCGCGGTCAAGCTCGATCATATCAGGCCCACCGCCTTGCGGATGCCTTCGTCGCGCAGGGAAATCTCATCGCCCAAGAAGCGATCCGCCTCCGGGCCGCACATCCACAGCAGCGCGCGGGCGGGCCAATCGGCGGGGATATGCACGTCCCAATCCAACTGGCTGACCGGGTTCACGCCGCTGTCCTTGATGTCGCGCTGCATGTCGGTGGCCACGGTGCCGGGGGACAGGCCGATGGCGCGGATGCCGTTGCCGCCCTCTTCGTGGTGCAAACACTGGGTCAGCATATTCGCCGCCGCCTTTGACGCGCAGTAGTGGCTCCACGCCTCGACCGGGTTATGCGCCGCGCCCGAAGAGATCGTCAGCACCGTGCCGCCTCCGTTTTCCTTCATCAAGGGCAGCGCCGCGCGCATGCCGTGGAAGACACCCGTGACATTGATGTTGATTGCCTTGGCCCAATCCGCGGGATCGGCCTCTCCCATGAGCGAGATCGGGTCGATCACGCCTGCGTTGTTGATCAGCACGTCGAGGCCACCAAAGGCCCGGCGCGTGGTCTCGACCGCCGAGGTCATCTCGTTATAGCGGGTCACGTCGCAGGGGATGGCGATGGCCTGTTTGCCCAACTCTCCGGCCAATTCGGCGATGGCATCCTGACTGCGCGCCAACAGGGCGACATTGCCGCCCGCCTCGGCGAACACACGCGCGGCGGCGGCGCCGATGCCCCGGCTCGCGCCGGTAATCATGATCGTCTTGCCTGTCATGTCCATGGGGGGATCCTTCCGCTTGTTTTGTACATTGCTTGAGGGCTGTGGTAATCTGCCGATCAACCCGGGTCTAGCCTCGCATCGCTTGACCCTGCGCGGGGATTGGCAGACCCTATGCGTAACTCATTGCCGAAAAGGATTTTCCGATGTCTCGCATTTCCACCGCGTCGCTGTTCCTCGCCCTGCCGGTCACGCTGGCTTCGACGCCCCTCTGGGCCGATCTGACCCCTTCCGACGTCTGGGGCGATTGGCGCCAGTATATGGAGAGCATGGGCTATGAGGTCGAGGCAAGCGAAGCCTTCAACGGCGATGACCTGACCGTCAGCGATGTGACCCTGAAAATGGACATGGCCGAAGAGGGCGGCGATTTCTCCATGTCGCTCGGCACGCTGAGCTTTGAGCCCGAAGGCGACGGGGCGGTCAATATCCGCATGCCCACCGTCATGCCGATGACGATCAACGTCGCGCCCGAAACGCCCGAGGATGAACCGGTGTCGATGGTATTGAACTACGCCCAGACCGCGCCGGTGATGCGCGCCAGCGGCAGCGCCGAGGCACTGCAATACGACTATGCCGCCGACAGCATTTCGCTCACGCTGGCCGGGCTCAAAGTGGGCGAGCAAAGCTATACCGAGGAAGAAGCCAAGTTCACTCTGATCGGCACCGGCGTCAGCAGCCGGACCGAGATGACCGGGACCGAGACGCGCCGCTATGACCAATCGGGCCGCATCGACAGCCTGCAATATGACGTGGTGATGAAAACCCCCGAAGACCCGGCCCGCGTCGCCGTCACAGGCGGGGTCGATCAGGTGGTCTTTGACGGCAGCGGCACCTTGCCGATGATCGACGCAGGCGCCGACGTGGCCGCGATGATGCGCGAAGGCCTTGCCTTCGACGGCAGCTTTACCGCTGGCGCGGGCCGCACCGACATGCAGGTTTCCGACCCCGAAAATGGGGAGTTTCAACTGATCTCAAGCTCGACCGGGGCAAAACTCGGCGTGGCCATGGGGCCTGAGGGGCTTTCTTATGACGGCGGCCAGCAGGACATCGAAGTCAGCGTGACCGCCGCCGACATGCCCTTCCCGATCCAGTTCAGCATGGCAGAAAGCGCCTTTAACCTCAAAATGCCGGTATTGAAGTCCGAAGAGCCGCAGGATTTCGCCTTTGGCGTTACGCTCGACCGTTTTGAGATGTCGGACATGATCTGGGGCATCTTCGACCCCACCGGCCAATTGCCCCGCGACCCGGCGACCTTGGTCGTGGACCTGTCGGGCAAGGCCAAACTGCTGTTCGAACTGATGGACCCCGAAGTCACCGCCACCATGGGCGATGAGGCCCCGGGCGAGATTCACGCGCTTAACGTGAACGAAGTGTCGCTGGACGTGGCCGGGGCCGAGTTCGACGCCTCGGGCGCGATCACCTTTGACAATGACGATATGCAAACCGTGGCCGGCATGCCGAAACCTCTGGGCGCGCTGGACCTGTCGCTGGTCGGCGGCGTGGCCCTGCTCGACAAACTGGTGGCGATGGGCCTCGTGCCGCAGGATCAGGCGATGGGCGCGCGGATGATGATGGGCCTCTTCACCGTACCGGGCGAGGGCGAAGATTCCCTGACCTCCAGAATCGAGTTCACCGAAGAGGGCGGCATCCTCGCCAACGGTCAGCAGATCAAATAACCGGCGGCGCGGCCCTGCGCCGCGCCTGCCCTATCTGGGAAAATAGAGCCCAGCCCTTGCCCCCCGCGGGGCGGGGGATTACCCCTTTTCCAACCCCAAAAGGAGCCAGACCATGCCAGACGCCCTTGATGCATTGACCAAGTCCCTCCTTCACGCGGCGACCAAGGCCGGGGCGGATGCGGCCGATGCCATGGCGATCACGGCAAGCTCTGTCTCGATCGAAGTGCGCGGCGGGGCGCTGGAACAGGCCGAACGCTCCGAAGGGACGGACATCGGGTTGCGGGTCTTCGTCGGCCAACGCTCGGCCAATGTCTCGGCCTCCGACACGTCATCGCGCACGATCGAAGAGATGGCCGAACGCGCCGTCGCCATGGCCCGAGAAGCGCCCGAAGACCCCTATTCCGGGCTGGCCGATCCCGATCAACTCTCACCCCGCCGCGATGCCGAAGGGTTGGAGCTTTGCGATCCCACGCCCGAACCTTCCCCCGAAGCCCTGCAAGAGGACGCCGCCCGCGCCGAAGCCGCCGCACTGGCCGTCAAAGGGGTCAGCCAAGTGCAATCGGCGGGCGCGGGCTATGGCGCGCAAGAGATTTACCTCGCCGCGACAAACGGGTTCGAGGGCGGCTATGCCCGCAGCGAACGCGGGCTGTCCTGTGTCGCCATCGCAGGCAGCGGCACCGGGATGGAGCGGGATTACGACGGCGACAGCCGCATCTTTCAGGCCGATCTGCGCGACGCGCAGGAGATCGGCACCCGCGCGGGCGAACGCGCGCTGGCGCGGCTCGATGCCCGCAAGCCCCCCACCGGCAGCTACCCGGTGCTGTTTGACGAACGCATCGCCGCCTCGCTGATCGGGCACCTCTTGGGGGCGATCAACGGTCAGGCGATTGCGCGCGGCGCGTCCTTCCTGCGCGATGCCAAGGGCGAACAGGTGCTGCCCGAAGCCCTATCCCTGATCGAAGACCCGACCCGCATCCGCGCCACCGGCTCGCGCCCCTTTGACGCCGAAGGGCTGCCGACCCAGCGGCGGGCCATCGTCGACAAAGGCATCTTGCAAGATTGGACACTCGACCTCGCCACCGCCCGCAAGCTGGAACTCAGCCCCACCGGCAACGCCGCGCGCGGCCCCGGCTCTGGCCCTCAGCCCTCGAACTGGAACATCGCGCTGACCCAAGGCGAGGCCAGCCGCGACGATCTGATTGCCGAGATGGGCACGGGGCTTTTGGTGACCTCCATGATCGGCAGCACGATCAACCCCAACACGGGCGACTATTCGCGCGGCGCCTCGGGCCTCTGGGTCGAGAATGGTGAGATCACCCATGCGATCAACGAATGCACCATCGCGGGCAACCTGCGCGACATGCTGCGGGCGATGATCCCCGCCAATGACGCGCGGACGCATCTTAGCCGCGTCGTGCCCTCGCTGCTGGTGCCGGGAATGACCCTTGCCGGTGCCTAAGGACGATCTCACCCTGCTGATCGACGCCGCCCGCAAGGCGGGTGCCGTGGCGCGCGGCTTTGTCGGGGCCACGGCGAAACGCTGGGACAAGCCCGATAACGCAGGCCCGGTGACCGAAGCCGATCTGGCGGTGAACGATCTGCTACTGTCAGAGTTGCGCAGCGCGCGGCACGACTATGGCTGGCTGTCCGAAGAGACCGAGGACAATACCGATCGACTCTCTCATGAGCGGGTCTTTATCATCGACCCGATCGACGGCACCCGCAGCTTTGTCGAAGGGTCCGACACTTGGGCGCACTCGCTGGCGATAGCCGAGGGCGGCGCGGTGACGGCGGCGGTGGTCTATCTGCCGATGCGCGACATGCTCTATGCCGCGCACCGGGGAGGCGGGGCCACGTTGAACGGCGCGCCGATCCGCACCTCCGAGGTCGGCAAACTGGCCGAGGCGACGGTGCTTGCCGCGCGGCCCGCGCTGGTGGCCGAACGCTGGCACGGCGGCGCGGCACCGGTGTTCAAACGCAGCTACCGCCCCTCGCTGGCCTACCGTATGGCGCTGGTGGCCGATGCATCCTTCGACGCGATGATCACCCTGCGCCGCACATGGGAATGGGACATCGCCGCAGGCACGTTGATCGTGGCCGAAGCGGGTGGCAGTTGCACCACCGCCACGGGCGCACCGCTCAGGTTCAACAACCGCGACCCGCGTGTCGATGGCATCGTGGCGGGTGGCCCTTCGGTGCAGCGCGCGCTGATCGACGCCCTTGCGTGACCGGCCTCATCTGCTAGGCACTATGCGCAGCACCGCAGCTTTGACAGATCAAAGGACAGCTTCATGACCCAACGCCTGCACCTTGTTTTCGGTGGCGAACTTGTCGATCCGACCAAGAACGCGTTCAAGAATGTCGATGACATCCACATCGTCGGGATCTTCCCCAACTATGCCAGCGCCTATGACGCATGGAAATCCGAAGCGCATCGCACCGTCGATAACGCGCATATGCGCTATTACATCGCCCATCTGCACCGCCTGCGCGACGAAGAGACATCGGCCTCGCCCACCGAAGAGCTGGAATAAACCACCATGGCGGCGCGGTCGCTGGGGCTTGCAGCCTATCGCGCCCTCGTGCGCCGGGGCGGGGCCGAAGACGCGCCGCCCTATATCCCGCGCCCCGAGGGGGAACTGGTCTGGATGCATGCCGCCGAAGCGGGCAACGTGCTGGCCGTGCTCGACCTTGCCAAACGGTTCATGGCGATGCGCGACCGGGCCGCGGTGCTGGTCACCCTCTCGGAAAGCGCGGCGGCCCAAGAGCTGCCCACGCCCGAGACGCGCGATCTGTTCATCCTCCCCGCCCCCAGCGAACACCCCGACAATGTGGCGCGCTTCCTTGACCATTGGCGGCCTGATTTCTGCCTGTGGACATGGGGCGGGCTGAGGCCCAACCTCGTGTTGGAGACCGCAGGGCGCGGCTGCCCCATGATGATGATCGACGCCGACAGCGCCGGTTTCGATGGCCGCCGGGACCGTTGGCTGCCCGATGTGACGCGGCAGTTACTGGCGGCTTTCGATCAGGTGTTGACCCGTTCCCCCGCCGTGCTGCGCCGTCTCGTGCAACTGGGCCTGCCGCGCAACAAGGGGCAGGTGACCTCGCCGCTGTTGGCGGGTGGTCAGGCGCTGCGCTGCGCGGAATCGGATTTGGCGGATATGTCGGCCTGCCTTGTCGGGCGTCCGGTTTGGTATGCGACGCAGGTTTTGGCTGAAGAGATACCCGTCATTCTCACTGCCCATCGCCAAGCGCTGCGCCTCTCGCATCGGTTGCTGCTTATCCTGCACACCCATGATTACCCGACCGCCGATATCGCTTATGAGCGCGCCCGCGCGCGGGGGTTCACCACGATGCGGTGGGGCGATGACCCCTACCCCGATGAGACGACACAGGTCATGGTGGCGGACGATCCCGGCGACCGGGGGTTGTTCTTTCGGGTGGCGCCGGTGTCTTTCCTCGGGTCTTCGCTGGTCTCGGGCCACGGCGGCTGCGACCCGTTCGAGGCGGCGGCGCTTGGCTCGGCGGTGCTTTACGGCCCCAAGGTGCGCAACTTCCTGCCCTCTTACGGGCGGCTCGCCACGGCAGGCGCGGCGCGGATCGTCAATGACGCGGGCGCGCTTGGCAATGCGGTGTCGCGTTTGATCGCGCCGGATCAGGCCGCCACGATGGCCCATGCGGGCTGGGACGTGATCAGCGAAGGGGCCGAACTGGCCGATAGGGTGATTGAGATGGTGCAAGACCGGCTCGACGAAGAAATGGGAGCATCCGATGCGCGCGCCTGATTTCTGGCATCTGCCCCGCCCCGACTGGCGCGCACGGCTGTTGCAACCGCTGGGCGCGCTCTATGCCACGGCCACCGCGCGGCGGCTGGCGGGCGGCAGGCCGCTGCGGTTGGGGGTGCCGGTGATCTGCGTCGGCAACATCAACGCAGGCGGCACCGGCAAGACGCCCACGGTGATGGCTGTGCTGCAATATCTGCTGGAGCGCGGCCATCGCCCGCATGTCGTCTCACGCGGCTATGGCGGCACGCTAGAGGGGCCAGTGCGGGTCGACCCCCTGCAGCACAGCGCCGAGGAGGTCGGGGACGAGCCACTGCTGCTCGCCGCCTTTGCAGATGTCTGGGTCGCCCGGGATCGCGCAGCGGGGGCGCAAGCCGCCGAAGCGGCGGGGGCCACGGTGGTGGTGCTGGATGACGGCTTTCAGAACCCCGCGTTGGTGCAGAATCTGAGCATCGTCGTGGTGGATGCGGTGAAAGGGTTCGGCAACGGCCTCTGCCTGCCTGCCGGGCCGTTGCGTGAGCCTGTCGCGGCAGGGCTGGCGCGGGCTGACCTGTTGCTCTCTATCGGGGATGAGGCGGCGCAGGCGCGCTTTGCGAAACGGCTGCCTAAGACAGACCTGCCCCATGCGCGCGCCGAACTCGCCCCGCTGCAAACCGGAATGGATTGGTCGGATTCCCAAGTCCTCGCCTTTGCGGGCATCGGCCATCCCGAGAAATTTTTCGCCACCCTGCGCGGGCTGGGGGCAACGATCCTTCACGCCGAGGCGCTGGAGGATCACCAGCCGCTGACCTCGCGGCTGATGTTGCGGCTGGAGGCCGAGGCCGCGATGCGCGGCGCCCAGCTTGTTACAACCGAGAAAGACGCGGTGCGCCTGCCGATGGAGTTCCGCGCCAAGGTGCTGACCCTGCCGGTGCGCCTGTCCCTGCCCGAAGGCAACGCGCTGCATGCAGCGCTGGACAGGCTGCCACCGCCTTAGGCCTTGTTGTCTTCGCCCAGTTTCGGCGCAGGCCGGTGCAGCGAAAGCTCGGCCCCCGAAAAGGTGAAGGGTGACCGCAGCCCCGGCACACCGTCCAGTTCAATCTGCATGCCCCGCGCCACGACCTGCGGATCGGCCATGACATCGGCCATGTCGTTGATCGGCCCGGCAGGCACGCCATGCGCCTCGCAGGCGGCAAGCAGATCATCACGGCTGCGCAGACGAGTGGCCCCGGTCAGGCGACGGATCATCTCGGGCCGATTGGCGACACGGTCGGCGTTCTTGAGGTACTCCGGCGCGGTGGCCATGTCATCGAGCCCCAGCAATTGACACAGGCGTTGGTACTGCCCGTCATTGCCCGTGGCGATGATGAGATGGCCGTCGGAACACTCAAACACCTCATAGGGCGTCAGGTTGGGGTGGGCGTTGCCCATCCGCGTCGGTGCCTTGCCGGTGGTGAGATAGTTCATCGCCTGATTGCCGGTGATCGCCACGGCGCAGTCGAGCAGGGCCATATCGATATGCTGCCCGACGCCGGTTTGGTGGCGCTGGTGAACGGCGGCCAGAATCGCGGTGCTGGCATAGACCCCGGTAAAGATATCGGTGATCGCCATGCCGGATTTCTGCGGCTGGCCGTCCCGCTCTCCGGTGATCGACATCAGGCCGGACATGCCTTGGATGATGAAATCATAACCCGCGCGATGGGCATAAGGCCCGGTGTGGCCGAACCCCGTGATCGAACAATAGATCAGCTTCGGGAACTGGGCAGACAGGCTGGCATAGTCCAACCCGTATTTCGCCAATCCCCCGGTCTTGAAATTCTCGATCAGGATATCCGCATCGGCCAAAAGCTCTTTGACCTGCGCCTGACCTTCCTCAGTGCGGAAATCCACGGTGACCGAGGCTTTGCCCCGGTTGGTCGAGTGGAAATAGGAAGCGGTGACATCCTCGTCCCGGGTGACGAAGGGTGGCCCCCATTGGCGGGTGTCATCCCCCGCCGGGCTTTCCACTTTGATCACCTCGCATCCGAGGTCCGACAGTGTCTGACCGGCCCAAGGGCCAGCCAGAACACGCGCCAATTCGACGACTTTCAGTCCTGCGAGCGGTGCGGTCATTAGCCAGCCAGCGCTTCGTCGAGGATTTCCTTCATGTCGGCATAGGACATGTTGGAGTGTTTCTTGCCGTCGATGACAAAGCTCGGCGTGCTTGAGATGTCATCCTCTTTGGCGTTTGCGGTGTACCATGCCACCAGCGCCTCGGCCATTTCACCGTCTTTCAGGCATTCATCCAGCGTCTCGTTGTCGAGCCCGGCCAGACGGCCAATCTTGCGCAGCTCATCGACGATGGCGGCAGGTTCGCCAGCGCGGGTCCATTCGCTTTGCGATTTGTAGATCAGGTCAGCGATGCCAAAGAACTTCTCCTGCCCGCCGCAGCGCGCCACCATGGAGGCCCAGAGACCGTAGCGATCGAAATAGACTTCGCGGTAGATGAACTTGACCTTGCCGCTGTCGATGTAATCGGCCTTCAGCTTTTTGAAGGTCTCGTTGTGGAAGGTCGCGCAATGCGGGCAGGTGAAAGAGGCGTATTCGACAACCGTCACCGGCGCGTTCTCATCGCCCAAGACCATCTCGGTGATGCCGGAGGTGTCGACTTCGCCCTCGGTGGTTTGCGCGTTCGCGGCGCCGACGAAGGGGGTCAGCGCAGTGCTGCCCAGGGGGGCCGAGCCAAAGCTGCTGGCAGCGAACCAGCCACCGACGCCGAGGGTGGCAAGACCGCCAAGGATTACGTTTCTGCGATTCATAGGATGTTCCTTCCGTTTGACCAGCTATCAGATCGTCAGCTTTGGTTCTTGTTCAATATGTTCTCGCCCAGACGTGCAAGGGCCTCGCGCAGCCCCTCATCGGCCACCGGCTTGGCGGCTTCGGCTGCTTTTTGTTGCAACGCGGGGTTGGGGCGGGGCTTCTCGCCCTTGGGCTTGTGATCGAAGGCCACCCGCCCTTCGGCAAATCCGGTCGCCGCCGTTTGGGTGATCCGCACCCGCGCGATGGCGTTGTAGCCGTAGACCGCGTTGACCCGCGCGCGCAGTTGCTCTTTCTGCATTTCCAGCATGGGCGCATTGGCCCCGGTGGTCAGCAGGGTCAGAGTGGCACCGATGCCCTCCTTGCGGCCATAGCTGACCTCGACAGGGCGCGAGATGGCGGCGGTTGCCTCGCCCGCGATCTCGGCCCAATGGGTCAGCAGACGCGATTGCGCAAAGCCGCGCGTCTCGCTCGCCTTGCGGATCTGTTGCGACAGCAGGCTGTTGGTGCGTTTGAACCCTTTTGTAGTCGTACGACGTGGCGGCATGGCTTTGTTTCCCGAATGTGCTGACATACATAACCATTTGCCCCAGCGTCACCAGCCCCCGACCCGTCGAAAGGCCTAAACATTGCGTGAGAAAACCCGCGTCAGCGAGCTGCCGCCGATCCTGCTAGAGTGGTACGACACCCACGCCCGCGCCCTGCCATGGCGGGTGCCGCCGCAGGACCGGATCGCCGGGGTCATGCCCGACCCCTACCGCATCTGGCTGAGCGAGGTCATGTTGCAGCAGACCACCGTGGCCACGGTAAAGGATTACTTCGCACGGTTCACCGCCCGCTGGCCGGATGTCGCCGCCCTCGCCGCTGCCGAGGATGCCGATGTGATGGCCGAATGGGCCGGGCTTGGCTATTACGCCCGCGCCCGCAACCTGCTCAAATGCGCGCGGGTGGTGGTGGATGAGCATGGCGGCAATTTCCCCGCGGATCACGACGCGCTGCTGAAACTGCCGGGGATCGGGCCCTATACGGCGGCGGCGATTGCCTCCATCGCCTTCGATCTGCCCCATGCGGTGCTCGACGGCAATGTGGAGCGGGTGATGGCGCGGGTCTATGACATCCACACGCCCCTGCCCGCCGCCAAGCCCGAGCTGATGGCCCGGGCCGCCGCCCTGACTCCGGCGGCCCGGCCCGGCGACTATGCCCAAGCGGTGATGGATCTGGGCGCCACGATCTGCACCCCGAAATCCCCCGCCTGCGGCATCTGCCCTTGGCGCGATCCCTGCGCCGCGCGGGCGGAAGGCACGGCAGCGCTCTTGCCCAAGAAGACGCCGAAGAAACCGAAACCCATTCGGCACGGCACCGTCTATCTGGCAGAGCGCGAGGATGGCGCATGGCTGCTAGAGACGCGGCCCGAGAAGGGGCTGCTTGGCGGCATGCTCGGCTGGCCCGGCTCCGACTGGGTCGACACGTCAGAGCCGCGCCCGGAAGGCACGCCGCCCTTGGCCGCCGATTGGCGCGCCCTGCCCGGGGAGGTGCGCCATACCTTCACCCATTTCCATCTGATGTTGACGGTGCAGCACGCCCGGGTGGGCCATGACAGCCGCCCCGAAAACGGTGAATTCATCGGCCAGAACCAGTTCCGCCCCAGCGATCTGCCCACCGTCATGCGCAAAGCTTTCGACCTCGCGCGCTAGCGCCGCGTCAGGCTTTGAGCCTCGGGCAAACTGCGGTATATCTGGCGCGCAACTATGAGGTGCCCCATGGCCAACCGCATCATCGCCGCCCAAGACCTCGCCCGCCTGTCCCGCGCGCTGCCTTTCTGGATGTCCCTGCTGCTGATCCCGCTGGCATGGTTCTGCGCCACACAGGGCGGCTGGACCATCGCGCTGCTACCGCTGGTGACATGGTATCTGTTTTCGATGCTCGACGCGGTGCTGGGGCTGAACCTCGACAACGCCGATCTGGAAGCGACGGAGGATGATCTTTATTGGTACCGCCTCGTCACCCTGCTCTGGACTCCGCTGCAATGCCTGACCGTCTTTGGCCTGATCTACTACGCCACCCGCGCCGGGCATCTAGACACGGCAGAGCGGATCTTTCTGTTCTTCGGCGTCGGCGTCATCACCGGCACCATCGGGATCAACTACAGCCATGAGCTGATGCACCAGCGGAACAAGACCGAACGGCGGCTGGCGGATATCCTGCTGGCCATGGTGCTATATTCGCATTTCCGGTCTGAGCATCTGTTGGTGCACCACCGCCATGTCGGCACCCCGCGCGACACGGTGACGGCGCGCTACAACGAAGGGTTTCATCGCTTCTACCCCCGCGTACTGCGCGAGTCGCTGACCTCGGCCTTTCAAGCGGAGAAGAACATGCTGGCCCGCAAGGGGCTGCCCTGGACCGATCCGGGCAATCCCTTTTTCAAATACTGGGCGCTGCAAGCCACCTTTTTGCTGCTGGCGCTGATCTTGGGCGGGTGGAGCGGTCTGGGCCTGTTCCTTGTCCAAGCCGGGGTGGCGATCTGGCAATTGGAACTGGTCAATTACATCGAACACTACGGGCTGACGCGTAAACATCTGGGCGGCGGGAAATATGAACATGTCCAACCGCGCCATTCGTGGAACGCGGCGCATAAGGCCAGCAACTGGCTGCTGATCAACTTGCAACGCCATTCCGATCACCATTACAAACCCGACCGGCGCTTTCCGGTCTTGCAGACCTATGGCACGGGCGATGCGCCGCAGCTTCCCTATGGCTATCCGGTGATGACCATGGCCGCCATGGTGCCGCCGCTGTGGCGGCGCGTCATGAACCCGCGGGTGCGCAAATGGCGCGAGATGTATTACCCCGAGATCACCGATTGGAAAGCCTACAACAAGGCCAGCAATCCCCTGCCCCGGCTCTGAACACGGCAACGCAAAGTTAAACTTTGCCTGCCAGAAAAGCTGCGACTGTTACCTGTGGAGTGGTATTGATGCAGCACCAAGACGCGCCCGCGCGGGCGGCCTATGATGGCACCTGTCTGATCGTCGAAGACAGTGAGTTTGACCGAAAAAGGCTGCGCCGCGTTCTGGCCCGCGCCTATGGCGGGATGCAGGTCGAATTCGCCCCCAGCATCGAAGCGGCACGCCGGGCGCTCAGCGCCGGGGACAAGGCGCTGATCCTGCTCGACAACAACTTGCCCGATGGGCTAGGCGCGAATTTCGCGCTGGAACTGGCCTGTGATCATCGCCACGCTCAAACCCCCGTCATCATGCTCAGCGATTGGCCCTCTCCGGTCATGTGGGAGAAAGCCGCCTCGGCCGGGGTGCTCTATGTGGTGAATAAATGCGATTTCGATGCCAGCTACCTCGCCGCTGCGCTGCGCGCGCTTCAGGGCCGCAACCGGCAGATGCATTAGGCCAGCCTCACGTGAAAAGCAGAACCAAAAAAACCCCGCCATCGGGCGGGGTCAAGGTAGGCACCCGTGTGCATGCCCCTCACGCAGAGGGGCCACGGGTGCCGGCGGTGTTCAATTATCCGGGGTGGATCAGTTCGCCATCTCGGCCCTGATCTGCTGACGCAGAATGTCGATGGGGACATTCTTGCCGTCTTTCTTGTAGCACCAATAGGTCCAGCCGTTGCAGCTGGGTGCTTTCTCATAGGCCGCGCCCACCTGATGGATCGACCCTTTGACATCGCTGCCGATCAGGGTGCCATCAGCGCGGACCTTGGCCTTGTGGCGGCCATTCATGGAATAGAGGTTCTCACCCGGGCGCAGCATGCCGCGCTCGACCAACTGGCCGAAGGGCACCCGCGGCTCGGCGCGTTTGGAAGTGGTGGTTTGCAGCGCTTCGTTGTCGAATTTGCGCACCATCGAGATCCGCTTTTCTGCAACCTTGCGATAGGCTTCCTCACGCTCGATCCCGATGAAGTCACGGCCCAGCATCTTGGCGACGGCCCCGGTGGTGCCGGTGCCAAAGAACGGGTCGAGGATCACATCGCCGGGGTTGGTCGAACCAACGAGGATGCGGTGCAGCAGGCTTTCTGGCTTTTGCGTCGGATGCGCTTTCTCGCCCCCCTCATCCTTCAGACGCTCATGGCCGGTGCAGATCGGCAGCACCCAATCGCTGCGCATCTGGATACCTTCGTTCAGCGCCTTCAGCGCCTCATAGTTGAAGGTGTATTTGCTGTTCTCGCTCTTACCGGCCCAGATCATCGTCTCATGGGCATTGGTGAAACGCTTGCCACGGAAGTTCGGCATCGGGTTGGATTTGCGCCAGACCACGTCGTTGAGGATCCAAAAGCCCTGATCCTGAAGCGCGGCACCGACGCGGAAGATGTTGTGGTAGCTGCCGATCACCCAGATCGCGCCATCGGGCTTGAGCAGACGCCGCGCGGCTTTAAGCCATGCGCGGGTGAATTCGTCATAGGCTTTGAAGCTGGCGAATTGGTCCCATTCGTCATCAACTGCATCGACCTTGGAGTTGTCGGGGCGATGCAAATCACCTCGCAACTGCAAGTTGTAGGGCGGATCCGCGAAGATCAGATCCACCGATTCTGCTGGGAGGGCGTTCATTGCCTCAATGCAATCGCCCGCAACAATAGTGTTCAAGGGAAGCGCCGCGGCGCCCTTTGTCATCGTTTTCATATCTCTGCCTCATTACCCGGCGCTTAAGCGCTCATTGGTTGTGGATAAAATGAGCCATCAGAGAATCGCGGTCAATTTCTTTTTTGAATCAATCGGTTAACAAATTCGCTTGATACAAGATATTGTGTACCGGCTTGAACAAACGTCTATGGTGTGGGGTGACACCAAGATCCTGCAGGGCGGCGATGTGGCTTTTCGAGCCATAGCCCATATTGGTTTCCCAACCGTAACCCGGATGTTGTTGCGCCAAATCCACCATGAGGTTATCGCGTACGGTTTTCGCAACAATAGAAGCCGCTGAGATCGACAGGCAGCGCGCATCGCCCTTCACCACAGGTTGCGCGGGCAGCGCCAGATCCCGCGGGAGCATATTGCCGTCGATCAACGCATAGTCCGCCTTGCAGGCCAAACCGGCCAAGGCGCGGGTCATGGCCAGATGGCTGGCACGCAAGATGTTGTGTTCCTCGATCTCTTCGACCGTGGCATGGGCCACGCAGACCACGGCGACCGACATGATTTCTTCATAAAGCTTTTCGCGGGCGCGGGCGGTCAGTTTCTTGGAATCGTTCAGCCCCTCGGGGATCTGCCCTTCGGCAAAGACCACGGCAGCGGCAGTGACCGGCCCGGCCAGCGGGCCACGGCCCACTTCGTCCACACCGGCGATGGTGCGAAAGCCGCGGGTCATCGCCCCGCGTTCGAGTTCATAGTCAGGTATCATGGGGCTGGTGAAACCGCATGCGCCCAAAAGGTGCAACAAAAAAGAGAAAGGGGAGGCGCCCGAACACCCCCCCTTTCAAAACCCGAGCGACAGGGACGTGCCGCTCGGTCAAGGCACGCCGGATTTACCGACGCGCCAAGCTGTAACCCGAGTCGCGCAGACAGCGGGCGTCATAGCCATAGCGCGCGCCCTCGGCGGTACTGACGCGTTTGGCGCAGTAGCGGGGCAGGCGATCGGCATAGGAGTAATTTTTCTCAAGGCAGGGCTCGCCAAACATCATGACCTTGCCCTCATCGCCCTCATAGCTCCGGAAGCACTGCTGCGGCAGCAGCTTGCGGTCCACGCGCTCAGGCAGGGGGCGCACTTCGCGCTCAGGGTAGGTGGTACGGTCGCGCTCAGGGCGGGTCCAGTCGCCGCGACGCGGCGCGGGGCGCGGGTTAACATAGGGGCGCGGATGGGGTCGCTTGGAAACCGTGGGGTAATACCGGGGCGCCTCATAGACCGGCGCGGCGCGGCGGCGGGTCACGGTCTCACGCTCTTTGCGCTCTTTGTTGTTGTTGTCGTAGATCATCTTGCCCACGATCGCGACACCCGCAATCGCGGCGAGCGTGCGCAGCACCTCTTTTTCATCGGCAGCAGCCGGGCGGGCGCCAAAGGCGGTGATGGCAACCGACAGGGCGGCGATGGTAGCAATGAACTTGCGGTACATGGGTCTGGTCCCTTCTCGTTATCGGCGCGTTTTGCTGCGCCCTTGATCCTCTGCGGCCATAACTCGGGGGCCGCGTATCGGTTCGTGTGTCTGTTGGTGCCACCAAATTGGGATGAGGGCCAAAGACAGGCAATAACAGGGGGTCGTTATCCAATAACAAGACGCTCAAAACGCCTTGGTTATTGAATATCAGCGGGCAAAAGCGCATTAAAAACATATGAAAAACCCATGTCTCTCCTTGCTGACCGCACTAGCGGTCGTTCTGGCCCTGCCCGCCGCGGCAACAGCCGGATGCTTTGCCGATTACAAGGCCAAGCAAGACAATCCGCTGCGCCTTCACTATGGGGTGGCGCAGATCTCCGGGGCCTGTGAGCCAGCCTCCGCCGAAACCGAACTCACGCCGCGTCTTGCAGCGGAGGGCTGGACATTGTTGAATGTGCTGTCTGTTTTCGGTGACGAAGGCTTGGATCAAAGGAAAGACAGTGCAGGAACATTCTACCTCCGCTTCTGACATGCGCAGATTTGGCGGGCGTTTCGTGATCGGCGGCATCGCCGCCGTGGTCGCCGTGCTTTTGGTAGGGGCGCTTGTCCTGCTTTGGGCGCTGCCGGATGCGAACGTCTTTAACGCCCGGGTCGAGCGGATCTTTATCGAAAACGACGATCTGACCACCCAGGCCGAGATCAAGCTGCTGGAAATCCTCGCCCAGTCCGGCACCGCCTTTTCCGAGACTTTGGCCAGCTATCGCATCGTGATCGTGGTGCTTTTGGTCTTTGCCAGCGCCATGCTGGTCGCGGCGATGGTGTTTCTGTTCATGCTGATCGGCTTCAACCGCCGCATGGCCCAGATCGAGCGGACGGGCATTCAAGTGAACTCTCTGCTGATCAGCCGGGAAGAGAATACCGTCTATCTCAACAACCTCGGCTTCAAACTGACCGCCGCCGCGATGGAGACGATGTCGGTCCTTGCCGAGGCGCGGATGGATGACGACGTGCTGTCGGGCTCCGAGATCGAAGGCATGATCTCGGGCCGCAGCCCTGCCGACTGTGATGAGGCCGCGGGCGCCACGCGGATCAAACGCCTGCGCGACACGCTTGGCAACCAGCTGGTGTCGGAACTGCTGGTCAAGAACATCGCCCGGCGCGGCTATATGCTGGCGATCAACAAGGACGTGATCAAGGTTCTCTGACCCCGGCTAAGCACCGCCCTGCCCCGCCCTCACGCGGCTGGCCCTAGCCAATGCCCCGCAGGCACGTTAAATGGCGTCAAATTAAATTGGACAGACTGGAGTAATCAGATGGGTTATCGCGTCGCCGTCGTCGGTGCCACAGGCAATGTGGGCCGTGAAATGTTGAACATCCTTGCGGAGCGTCAGTTCCCCGTGGACGAGATCGTGGCCCTTGCCAGCCGCCGTTCGCTCGGGACTGAGATCACCTTCGGAGACAAGACCCTCAAGACCAAAGACCTCGACACTTTCGATTTCACCGGCTGGGACATGGCGCTCTTTGCCGTGGGCTCCGAGGCCACCAAGAAATACGCGCCTGCCGCTGCCAAAGCGGGCTGCGTGGTGATCGATAACTCTTCGCTCTACCGCTACGACAACGAAGTGCCGCTGATCGTGCCGGAGGTGAACCCCGAAGACGTGCACGGCTATTCCAAGAAGAACATCATCGCCAACCCCAACTGCTCCACCGCGCAGATGGTCGTGGCGCTGAAGCCGCTGCATGACCGCGCCAAGATCAAGCGCGTCGTCGTCTCGACCTACCAGTCGGTTTCCGGCTCGGGCAAAGAGGCGATCGACGAGCTTTGGGACCAGACCAAATCGGTCTACAACCCGACCGACAATTACGAGGCCAAGGTCTACCCCAAGCAGATCGCCTTTAACGTGATTCCGCATATCGACGTCTTCCTCGAAGACGGGTCGACCAAGGAAGAATGGAAGATGGTCGCCGAGACCAAGAAGATCGTCGATCCGTCGATCAAGGTCACCGCGACCTGCGTGCGCGTGCCGGTTTTCGTGGGCCATGCGGAATCGATCAACATCGAATTCGAAGACCACCTTGATGAGGCCGAAGCCCGCGACATCCTGCGCGAAGCGCCGGGCATCATGGTGATCGACAAGCGCGAAGACGGCGGCTACGTCACGCCGGTGGAATGCGTCGGCGATTTCGCCACCTTCATCAGCCGCATCCGTCAGGACAGCACCATCGACAACGGCATCAACCTGTGGTGCGTCAGCGACAACCTGCGCAAGGGTGCCGCCCTGAACGCCGTACAGATCGCCGAACTGCTGGGCCGCGAAGTGCTGAAAAAGGGCTGAGGTTCAGCCACAGTCTAGGAATAAGAAAGGGGGCCAAGCGGCCCCCTTTTTCGTCTCTGCCATCTGTCTGCGCGAGCGTCAGACCGGCTCGAATTTCTGCGCCTTGGCGTCGTAATATTCCAAGCTGCCCTCGCCGATGTCAGTCCACAGGCCGTGTAGGCTCAGCGTGCCGTCTTCGACCTTTTCCTTGATCCACGGGAAGGTCATCAGGTTTTCGAGCGAGGTTAGCACCGCCTGACGCTCCAGCAAAAGCTGCTGCTCCGCTGGGTCTTCGACCTTTTCCACCGTCTCGTATTTCGGGCGCAGCAGGTCCATCCAGCGGCCCACGAAACTGTCTTGGTTCTCAAGCTCGGGCGCGTTGCCTTTGCACATTTCGATGCAACCCGCCACGCCGCCGCAACTGGAATGGCCCAGCACGATCAGATGCGCGACCTTCAGCGCGTTGACAGCATATTCCACCGCCGCCGAGGTGCCGTGCTGCTTGCCATCCGGCTCATAGGGCGGGACAAGGTTGGCGATGTTGCGGTGGATAAAGAACTCCCCCTGATCCGCCCCGAAGATCGAGGTCACATGCACGCGGCTGTCGCAGCAGGAGATCACCATCGCACGCGGGCGCTGCCCCTCGGCGGCCAATCGGCGATACCATGTTTGGTTCTCGGCATAGCCGGTCGCCTTCCACCCCTGATAGCGTTGCAACAGATACGACGGCAGAGCCTTGGCCTTGTCCATGTGTAAACGTCCCCTAATGCGAAATGCGGTTTTAGCGCAGATAGCGCAAATGCCATACGAATTCGAGAGAAAAGGCACAATCATCGCAACCCTTTGCACACCTTCACGCGCCATATTGCCCTTAGGCCGTGGGGGCGATCGAAGGATGACTGGAATGCAACTTATGCAAATTCGCCCGACCGAACAGGTCTGCGTCGATCAAGAGCGGCTGGCGCTGCTCTACACACAACTGGGTGAGGTGGGGGCCGAAGATGTTCTCTGCCGCGCGATGGAGGAATTGGCCCTGCGCCTGTCCCATTGCAAAAGGCTCCATGAGGGCCAAGACCGCGCCGGCCTGCGCAAAAGCGTGCACCGCCTGATCGCCATCGCCGATCAAATCGGCATGGCGCTCGTCGCCCGGGTGGCGGCGGATGTGATGGTCTGTATCGACGACGGGGATGACATCGCCACGGCAGCCACGCTGTCGCGGCTGATCCGCAACGGCGAACGGTCGCTGACCGCGATATGGGACTTGCCCGAGATCACGATCTGATCGCTTGCGGGTGGCGATGGAAAAGGTAGGCTGCGCGCAAATCCAGATTTGCAAAGGTTTGTCATGTCCGCCGAATTCGCCACCTCCTCCGCCAATGCCCTGCCGCTTCATGTCTTGAGCGAGACCGCGCTTGAAGGCTGGCTTGCCGATCAGCCCGGCGCGGTGCAGGCATGGGTGAAGGCCAGCGGCTTTGCGGGCGGCCTTGGTCAGGCGCTTGTCGTGCCGGGTGCCGAGGGCGCGCCGGTGATGGCACTGGCGGGCTACGGGTCCGAGGCTGCCCGCCGCCGGAGCCGCTTTCACCTCGCCGCCGCTGCAGCCAAGCTTCCTGCCGGGGATTACCGGATCGAAAGCGGCCTGCCCGAGGATCAGGCGGCGACAGAGGCGCTTGGCTGGCTGCTGGCGGGTTACCGATTTGACCGCTACCGCGAGCAGTCCCCGCTGACCGCCCGCCTCGTCGCGCCCGAGGGGGTCGACGCCGAACAGATCACCGCGCTGGCCACGGGTGAGATGCTGACCCGCGACCTGATCAACACACCCGCCTCCGACATGGGGCCGCCCGACCTTGAAGCCGCCGCGCGCAAACTGGCCGAGCGGCATGGCGCGCAGATCGAGGTGACCACCGGCGATGCCCTTCTGGAAAACAACCTGCCGATGATCCACACCGTGGGCCGCGCCGCCGACCGCGTGCCGCGCCTGATCGACATGGCATGGGGCGAGGCGGGGCCAAAGCTGACGCTGGTGGGCAAGGGCGTCTGTTTTGACACCGGCGGGCTGAACCTCAAGCCCGGCGCGTCGATGGCGCTGATGAAAAAGGACATGGGCGGGGCCGCCGCCGTGCTGGGGCTGGCGCATATGATCATGGCCACCGGCATGGAGGTGCAGCTGCGCGTACTGATCCCGGCGGTAGAGAACTCCGTCTCGGGCAATGCCTTCCGCCCCGGCGACATCCTGACCTCGCGCAAGGGGCTGACGGTTGAGATCAACAACACCGATGCCGAAGGGCGTCTGGTGCTGGCCGATGCGCTGGCGCTGGCGGATGAGGACAAGCCCGATCAGATCATCTCGATGGCGACACTCACCGGGGCCGCGCGGGTGGCCGTGGGGCCGGACCTCGCGCCCTACTACAGTGACGACGCCGCCTTCGTCTCGGCCTTGGAAAGCGCCGCGGCCGGGTCTGCCGATCCGGTCTGGCGGATGCCATTCCACGACGCCTACGAGGCGCTGATCGAGCCCGGCATCGCCGACCTCGACAACGCGCCCAAGGGCGGCTTTGCCGGGTCGATCACCGCCGCGCTCTTCCTGCGCCGCTTTGTGACCGACAGCAAATACGCGCATTTCGACATCTACGGCTGGCAACCTGCCGACGCCCCCGCCCGCCCAAAAGGCGGCACCGGCCAAGGCACCCGCGCGATCTATGCCGCCCTGCCCGCCTTGCTGAAACCATGAGCGATCCGCGTCTCACCCCGGACCCGGCACTGGCGACCCAGAACCGCCCCGCGCAGGTGGCGGTGCCGGTGGCCGACCTCTGCCGCCGCCCTGACGGGCCACGCGACCGGCAGTTGTTGTTCGGCGAGCAGGTGACCGTGCTGCATGAGGCGTCGGGCTGGGCCTATGTGAAGGCCGAGAAAGATGGCTATTGCGGGCATGTTCTGCAAAGCACCCTCGGCACCCCGTGCAAGGCCACGCATCGCGTCTGCGTGCCTGCCACCCATGCCTATCGCGACGCCGATCTGAAATCGCCGGACCTGCTGAGCCTCAGCTACGCTGCGCGCGTCACAGTCACGGCAGAGACCAAGGATTTCGCCGAAACCCCGCAGGGGCACATTCCGCTGGGCCATCTTGCACCCGTCGAGAGCCGAGAGGCCGACCCGGCGCAGATCGCGGCGCTGTTCATTGGCACGCCCTATCTCTGGGGCGGCAACAGCCGTTGGGGGATCGATTGTTCGGGCCTTGTTCAAGCGGCGCTGCTGGCCTGCGGCATCCCCTGCCCCGGTGACAGCGACCAGCAGGAAAAGACCGTGGGCGCCCCCGTCAGCGACGCCTATCAGCGCAATGATCTGTTGTTCTGGAAAGGCCATGTCGCGCTGGTGGTGGACGGCGAGACGATGATCCACGCCAATGCCCACGCCATGGCCGTGAGCTATGAAAACATCGCCGAGGCCATCGCCCGGATCGAAGCGGGCGGTGACGGGCCGGTCACCGCACATCGCCGCCCCGGCGTTTAATCCACCGCGCGGATCAGCTTGCGCTCCAACACGCGCAGCACGGCCTTCAGATCATGGCCCCGGCGCAGCACCTGCCCGCCGGTGCCGACCACTGCATACATCCCCTGCCGATTGCGCAGCTTGGGCCGTTTTTCGATCCGGTAAAGCGGTATCTCAGCCGTGCGCCGAAAGACCGAAAAGACGGCCACGTCCTTAAGGTGCGAAATCCCGTAGTCCCGCCACTCCCCCGCCGCGACCATACGCCCGTAGAGCGATAGGATCAGCGACAGTTCGGTGCGGTGGAAAGCGACCTGTTCGGCAGGGCGCTCGAAAGCCGTGATTGGCGATGGGGGCTCTATGCTCATGGCTTTACAGTTGACCCTGACGGGGGCCAAATCAAGCCCTGACATGGCCGAAAGCGCGGCTCAAAATTTCTTGAAAGCGTTACAGAATTGTGCAACCAATCTGAAAAATGAAACACAAAGGCATGACGGAATGACCCCAGACGCCCGCGCCCGCAAATGTGCCGAGGTGATGTTCGCCCGAGATTCCGCCTCGGCCGGATTGGGCATGAGGATCGACGAGGTCACCCCCGGCGGCGCGGTTTTGTCGATGTCAGTGCGCCCGGACATGCTGAACGGGCATGGGATTTGCCACGGCGGTTTCATCTTCACGCTGGCCGACAGCGCCTTTGCTTTTGCTTGCAACAGCTACAACCAGACCACTGTCGCCCAGCAGAACCAGATCACCTATCTCAGCCCCGGCCAGCCGGAGGAGCGGCTGACCGCCACCGCCCGCGAAGTGTCGCGCAGCGGTCGGTCGGGCATCTATGATGTGACCGTCACGGGCGAGGATGACCGTGTCGTGGCCCTGTTTCGCGGGCTCTCCCGCAGCATCAAGGGCCAGCTATTTACCGAGGAGGAGCCGACCTGATGAAAGACCTGACCCCCGCGAAGGATACGCTCGACCCGATTGAGATCGCCAGCCGGGACGAGATCAGCGCCCTGCAATTGGACCGACTGAAATGGTCCCTGCGCCATGCCTATGACAACGTGCCCTTCTACAAGCAAAGCTTCGATGAGGCGGGCGTGCATCCCGATGATCTGAAACAGCTTTCCGATCTTTCGCGCTTTCCCTTCACGGTAAAGACCGACCTGCGCGACAATTACCCCTTTGGCATGTTCGCCGTGCCGCGTGATCAGGTGGCGCGCATTCACGCGTCCTCCGGCACCACCGGGCAGCCGACCGTGGTGGGCTATACCAAGGACGATCTGGCGAACTGGGGGCAAGTCGTCGCCCGCTCCCTACGCGCGGCGGGGATGCGCCCGGGCGACATGCTGCACAATGCCTATGGCTATGGGCTGTTCACCGGCGGCTTGGGCATCCACCTTGGCGCCGATGCGCTTGGCCTATCGACCGTGCCGATCTCGGGGGGGATGACCCCGCGCCAAGTGCGCCTGATCGAAGATTTCGCCCCCAAGGGCATCACGGTCACCCCGTCCTACGCGCTGTCGATCTTGGATGAGTTTGCCAAACAGGGCATCGACCCGCGTCAATCCTCGCTCGAAGTCGGCATTTTCGGGGCCGAGCCTTGGACCAACGCCATGCGGCAGGAGATCGAGCAGGCCTTCGACATGCATGCGGTCGACATCTACGGGCTCAGCGAAGTCATGGGCCCCGGCGTGTCGATGGAATGCGTGGAAACCAAGGACGGGCTGCACATCTGGGAAGACCACTTCTACCCCGAGATCATCAACCCCGAGACGGGCGCCCCGGTCGAGGATGGCGAAATGGGCGAGTTGGTCTTCACCTCGCTCACGAAACAGGCTTTCCCGATCATCCGCTACCGCACCCGCGACCTGACCCGTCTGCTGGCGGGCACGGCGCGCTCCATGCGGCGGATGGAAAAGGTCACGGGCCGCAGCGACGACATGATCATCCTGCGCGGGGTGAATGTCTTCCCCACCCAGATCGAAGAAGCGCTGATGGCGACGCCGGGGCTTGCCCCGCATTTCCAGATCGAGCTCACACGCCCCGACCGGATGGATCAGATGCGCGTGCTATGCGAATGCGCCGATGCCAGCGTGACCACCGACGCCCGCGCCACCGCGATCAAAGCGCTCTCGGCGCAGATCAAGCAGACGGTCGGCATCTCGGTCACGGTTGAGGTGATGGATGTGGGCGGCGTTGCCCGGTCAGAGGGCAAAGCCGTGCGCATTCTCGACAATCGGCCAAAGGGCTAGGGGCACACCCTAGCCGCAGGTGACCTTGGCGATTTTCCCCTCCGCGTCCAACACGATGTTGGTGCGGTTGGGGTTGGCATCCATGGTCACCGGGTCGCCCTCGGTATAAACGCGCTTGGGCTCGGAAACGATGCTCGCCGCCGACTTCGGGCGGCCGATCAGCCCCCACCAACTGCCTTCTTTGCAGGTGTCGGTCGGGCGCTCGGCGGCTGCGAGCTCTTCCTGACCGTCGTCCTCAGAGGGGCTGGAGGTGTCATTCACCGCATTGACCACCGAATCCGGCAGGGGCTTGGGCTTGGCCGGGCTGCTGGGGGTTTCGGACCGCGCAGGGGCCGATGGCTTAGAGACAGCCGGTGGCGGCGCGGGCGTGGTCGCCACAGGCGCGGGGGCCGGGATCGGGTTCTGCACCGGCGCTGTCGATAATTCGGCGCAACCGGCCAGCACTAGGGGTGCCAAGAAAAATACTCTCATATTCCAAACCTCGTTCTTCGCGTGGCGTCCATCCCGCAACAGGTAGCTCCCTGACCCGCCCCGCCAAGGGCCGGGCGCTTTGCCCTTGCTGGAACCTGCCAATAGGACTGCTGTGGCAGCGAGATCACGGAGCCGCCCGGGGCGATCCCGCTGGCCGCAGCCGCCTGAGCGCGCGGGTGGTGCCGATCGGTTCAGCCAAGGCCACGCCCCTGCCCCATTGCACCCCAAGGGCGGGCTGGCTAATGCTTGACCCATGGTCGCGATCTTCCTGAAAACCCTGCCGTTCTTTGCGCTGATCGGCCTTGGCTACTGGGCCGGGCGCACGCGGTTCTTCTCTGCCGAAGCGACGGCCTATCTCACCAAATTCGTCTTCTACTTCGCCCTCTCGGCGATGCTGTTCCGTTTTTCCGCCAATCTGTCCTTGGCCGAGGTCTGGGACAGCCGCCTTGTCGCCGCCTACCTCTGGGGGACGGCCTTCGTCTATGCCATCGCCAGCCTCGTCGGCTTTTTGCGCGGGCTCGACGTGGCCACCAATGGGATCGAGGCGCAATGTGCCGTGATCGGCAACACCGGCTTTCTGGGCGTGCCGATGCTGACGCTGCTCTTAGGGCCGGATGCCATCGGCCCCGTGCTGCTGGCGCTGACCGTCGACATGATCATCTTTTCCAGCCTCATCGTGATCCTGATCACCGGCTCCCGAGAGGGGCAGTTGCGGCTGGCGACACTCAAAACCGTCGGGATTGGCCTGCTGAAAAACCCGATGATCGTCGCCATCACGCTGGGGTTCCTCTGGTCCGGCTTCGGCATCCCGATCCCCGTGCCGCTGAACGAATTTCTGGCCATCCTCGGGGGCGCTGCCACCCCCGGTGCCCTTTTTGCCATCGGCGCCTCGCTGGCCTCAAAATCCGCCGAGCGGATTGAGATCGCGGGCTGGCTGACCTTTTGCAAACTTGTGCTACATCCGCTCTTCGTGGCCTTCGGCGCGCTGTTTCTCTTTGGCGTTGACCCGTATAAAGCCGGGGTCATCATCGCCACGGCCTCTCTCCCGGTCGCGGGCAATGTCTATATGCTCGCCCAACACTACGGCGTCGCCCCTCAGCGGGTCTCTGCCGCCATTCTCGTTTCAACCACGGTCAGTATCGTGACCGTCAGCCTTGTCGTAGGCTGGGTCTCGGCCCTGTGACACACTCAAGTTCGAAAGGAACGCTGCCATGAAAACCATCTCGGAAAACGCCTGTTTCGGTGGCACGCAGGGGGTCTACTCCCACGTCTCCGACACCTGTGGCTGCGACATGACATTCGGCCTGTTTCTCCCTGCCGAGGCGGAGGACGGCCCGGTCCCGGTGCTCTGGTATCTCTCAGGCCTGACCTGCACCCATGAGAACGCCATGACCAAGGCGGGCGCGCAGGCTTGGGCCGCGGAACACGGCATCGCGCTGGTCTTCCCCGACACCTCCCCGCGTGGCGAAGCTGTGGCCGATGATGACGCTTACGACCTTGGCAAGGGCGCGGGGTTCTATGTGAACGCGATCCAAGACCCTTGGGCGGCGCACTACCAGATGTGGGATTATCTGGCCGAGGAGTTGCCCGCCCTGCTGGGCGAAAATTTCGCCCTCGATATGGAGCGTCAAGGCATCACCGGCCACTCCATGGGCGGGCACGGCGCGCTGACGCTCGCGATGAACCTGCCGGGGCGCTTCCTCTCAGTCTCGGCCTTCGCGCCGATCACCCATCCAACGGCGAGCGACTGGGGCAAAAAGCAGCTCAGCGCCTACCTCGGGTCCGACGAGAGCACATGGACGAAACACGACAGCACGCTCCTGATGCGTGAGAAGGGCTTCGACGGGCCGGTGCTGATCGACCAAGGGGCGAGCGACCAGTTCCTTGACCTCTTGATGCCCGAGGCGCTGGCCGAGGCCATGGCCGCCAAACGCCAGCAGGGCAGCTTCCGCATGCAGCGGGGCTATGACCACAGCTATTTCTTCGTGGCGAGTTTCATGGAGGATCACGTCGCCTTCCATGCCGACGCGCTCTACGCGGGCTGAGCCATGACCGCGCTCTACATCGACGCAGACGCCTGCCCCGTGAAGGCCGAGGCCGAGCGGGTGGCGACCCGGCACAAGATCAAGATGTTCCTCGTCTCCAACGGCGGGCTGCGCCTGTCGCAGAACCCGCTGGTGGAGGTGGTGATCGTGCCCGACGGGCCCGATGTGGCCGACATGTGGATCGCCGAGCGGTGCGGACCGGGTGACGTGGTGGTGACGGGGGACATCCCGCTGGCAGCCAAATGCGTCGAAGCGGGGGCAAGGGTGCTGAAACACAACGGCGAGGCGCTGACCGCGCGCAACATCGGCAACGTGCTGGCCACCCGCGACCTGATGGCCGACCTGCGCGCCGCCGACCCCTTTCGCCAAGGCGGCGGCAAGGGGTTTACAAAGGCCGACCGCTCCCGTTTCCTCGAAGCATTGGAGCGGGAACTGCGCGCGGCGGCGCGGGGGTAGGCCCGCGTTAAGCAATTGTTAGGGCAAGTGATATGACACCACAGGCGGTCGTTTTCGACATCGGCAACGTATTGATCGAATGGCAACCGGAGCGGTTTTACGACAGCGTCATCGGCGAAGATCGCCGCCGCGCCATGTTCGACGCCGTGGACCTGCACGGCATGAACGACCGCGTCGACAGCGGCGAGAATTTCCGCGACACGATCTATGCCATGGCCGAGGCGACGCCTGAGTGGGGCGATGAAATCCGCCTCTGGCACGACCGCTGGATCGAGATGGCCGCCCCGGTGATCGACCACTCCCTGCGGTTGAAGAATGCGCTGCAAGCGCGCGGCGTCCCGGTCTTCTCGCTCACCAACTTCGGCATCCAAAGCTATGATCTGGCCGCGACCCATTACCCTTTCCTGCGCGAATTCGACCGTGATTTCATTTCCGGCCACCTCGGCATGATCAAACCCGCGCCCTCAATCTACGAGGCCGTGGAGCAAGGCAGCGGCCTGCCGCCCGAGGCCCTGCTCTTCACCGACGACCGCGCCGACAACATCGCCACCGCCGCCGCGCGGGGCTGGCAAACCCACCATTTCACCGGACCACAAGGCTGGGCCGACCGTCTGGTCGCCGCCGGTCTGCTGACCCGGGAGGAGGCCGCATGACCGACATCCCGAACATCTCCTTCGACGCGGGGGAGGCGCTGCTGGATTGGATCGCGCTTACCGATGCGCTGGCCACGGGCCACGACCTGCCGAAGGCCGAGATCGGCGACACCTTCCTCTATCGCGGCAAGGACACGCTTCTAAGCCGCGCGGCATGGATCGACGGGCTGGGCATGGCGGTGAAATCCGCCACGATCTTCCCCGGCAACCCCGACCGGGAGGTGCCGATGGTCAACGGCGGCGTCTCGCTTTTCGATGACGAAACCGGCACGCTCTCCGCAATCGTGGACTTCCACCTCGTCACCAAGTGGAAGACCGCGGGTGACAGCCTCTTGGCCGCGCGCCGTCTTGCCCGACCGGACAGCGAGAACATCCTGATCGTCGGCGCGGGCACCCAAGGCCGCGCGCTGCACGCGGCCTATTCCGCGGCCTTCCCGCAGGCGCGTTTCACGGTCTGGAACCGGACGCCCAAGAACGCCGAGGCGATGGCCGCAGAGCTCAAGATCAACGTGGCGACCGATCTGGAGCAGGCGGTGCGCGCCGCAGATATCGTCACCTCTGCCACCATGTCGACCGACCCGCTGATCAAGGGCGATTGGTTGCAGCCCGGCCAGCACGTCGATCTCATCGGCGCCTACCGCCCCGACATGCGCGAGGTGGACGACACGGCGCTGCTGCGCGCCCGCGTCTTCGTCGACAGCTTCGACACCACCATCGGCCATATCGGAGAGATCAACATCCCGCTTGAGGCAGGCACCATCGCCCGCGATCACCTGATCGCGGATTACTACGACCTTTCGGCCTTCACCCGGCAGAGCGATGATGAAATCACCCTGTTCAAGAACGGCGGCGGCGCGCATCTGGACCTGATGACCGCCAACCACATCCTCGAACGCTGGCGCGCGCGTTAAGCGGTCACCAGCCCCTCCAGCCGTTTCTCGCGGATCGGCAGATGCACCACGGCGCTGAAAGCCCCCACGGCCACGCCCACCCACCAGACGCCGGTATAGCTGCCGTAGATGTCGTACATCCGCCCGCCCAGCCAAACGCCGAGGAAACTGCCCAACTGGTGGCTGAAGAACACGATGCCGTAAAGCGTGCCCATGTAGCGCAGCCCGTAGATATGCGCGACGAGGCCGGAGGTAAGCGGCACCGTGGCGAGCCAGAGCGCGCCCATGCCCACAGAGAACAGGATCACCGTCATCGGCGTGATCGGGAACATGATGAAGGCCGCCGCGATCACCGTGCGCCCGACATAGATCCCCGCCAGCAGGTATTTCTTGGAATAGCGCTTGCCCGCCCAGCCCGCCAGCAGCGTGCCCGCGATATTGGCCAGACCGATGAGAGAAATCGCCACCGCGCCAAGCGCCGAGGTGGTGGTGATGCCGATGTTGTGCAGCACGCCGCCCGCTAGGATCGGGCCGCACATCTCGGTCACGAAGGCGGGGAAATGCGCGGTGATGAAGGCCAACTGGTAGCCGCAGGAGAAGAACCCGAGGAAGATCAGCGTATAGGAGGGGTCGCGGAAGGCTTTGCCGAGGATCTGGCCCATCGACTCTTCAAGCTCCGCCCGGCTCGCCATCGCGGGCGCGCGCATCATCGGCAGAGTGAGCAGCATCAGCAGGATCGCCCCCGCGAAACTCACGAAGGTCATCTGCCAGGACATGAAGCCCAGCATCCATTCCGCCACTGGCGCGCCGAAGACTTGGCCCGCGCTGCCCGCCGCCGTGGCAATCGCCAGCGCCATCGAGCGGTTCTCGTCCGAGGCCGCCCGCCCCACAACGGCGAGGATCACGCCGAACCCGGTGCCCGCGATGCCGAAGCCGACGAGCCAAGCATAGGTTTGATGTTCGATCGGCGTCGCGGAATTGGCCGACAAGAGCAGCCCCACCGCATAGACCACCGCCCCGATGATAATCGCCCGCCTATCGCCAATCTTCTCGGCCAGCGCGCCAAAGATCGGCTGCCCGATGCCCCAAGCGAGGTTTTGGATCGCGATGGCGAGGGAGAACTCGCTGCGCGCCCATGCGAATTCCTCGGCAATGGGGATCTGGAACACGCCGAAGGAGGCCCGCACGGCGAAGCTGACCATGATGATGATACATCCGACCATCAGGACCGGGGTGAACAGGGGCGCGCGGCTTTGCATGGAAGTGTTCCTTTCCACGGCAGATTATGGGTTTCCCGGGCGTCGTCAATTGCGCATCTCCAAAGACTGGCCAGCCCGCCCGCGCTGCCGTAAACATGGCCCCGTGCAAAAGACGGGAAGCTGATGGACGAGATCGACAACAAGATCATCGCGGAACTGCGCCGCGACGCGCGCATGTCCTATTCCGCGCTGGCCGCCACCACCGGCCTGTCGCGGGTGACGGTGCGGGCGCGGGTGGAGCGTCTGGTCAGCTCGGGCGCGATTTTGGGGTTCACGCTGATCCTGAAAGAAGACATACGCCACAGCCCAATCCGGGGCCATACGCTCTTGGCCATCGAAGGCGCGGGCACCGACCGGATCAAACGCATTCTTGCAGGCATGCCCGCGGTGCAGGCGATCCATGCCACCAATGGCAAATGGGATTTGATTGTCGAGACGGGGACGGAGACCGTCGAAGAACTCGACAGCGTGTTGGGCCAAATTCGCCGCATTCAGGGGGTGAGTTCCAGCGAGACGAACCTGCTGCTGGCCACGCAGATGACGGTCACGACCTAGGCTATTGCACCGAAAGGACGACCACCTCGACCCGCCGGTTCTGTTCGCGCCCCGCTTCGGTCAGGTTGCTGTCGCGCGGCGCGAGATAGCCCGCGCCCTGCGCCTCCAGCCGGTCGGGGGCCACGTCATAGCTCTCAACCAACCGGTCCCGCACCGCCTCTGCCCGCCTGCGCGACAGGGCGGTATTGGCGTCGAGACTGCCCACCGCATCGGTATGCCCCACCAGCGCCACCCGCAGACCCGGCTCGGCCTTGAGCAATTCGGCAAGCCGCGCCAGGGTCGCAAAGGGGCCGGGGCCAAGCGCGGAGGTGCCGGTTTCGAACTCCAACCGGTTCAGCACCTTATGCCCCTCGGTCTTTAGCGTCGCTGCAAAATCCCCCGTGGCGCTGGCAAGCGGCACCTCCCCCGTAGCCGCAGGCGTGACAGGGGGGCTGTCACCCTCCGCCGCGTCGCCGCTGCGGGCTTGGATGATCTGCACATAGGCCGAGGTCGCCGCCGTGCTGGCAAGGATGCTGATCGCCTCGGTCGGCGTTCCGTCCTCGCCCCGTCGCAGGGCGGTGATGAAGTGGAAGGCCCGCAGGTTCACATACATATTCGGCCCCGGCAGCACCTCTATCGCAAAGCGGAAATCAAAGCCGCCGCACTCCCGCGCCGCGCAGTCGAGCACAATGTCGAAACCCGCCTCTTCAAGCTGCCGCCGCAGCGGGCGCATCACTTGCAAGGCGGTCAGCCCCGGCGTGTCCATCCGCCATGCGGCGCGGCGCAGGTCGCCATCCACATTGACCCGCGCCACCTGCCCTTCGGCATAGACCCCGACCGGTGCCGCATAGCGATCCGGTGCGGTATTGCGTTCAGCCGTCAGGCGCGCGGTGCTGGGCAGCGCCAGTTCAAGCGCCGCCGCCGGGGCCGCCAGCAGCACCCCGACCAGAGCCGCAACGACGCGCGCCCGGCTCATCGCGCCTGCGCGTGGTAATCGTCGTTGGGGCGCATGTCGGTGGCGCTGGCCACCCGGTTGGTCATGTTAAAGAAACCCGCCACGCTGGCGATGTCGAAAATGTCACGGTCGGTGAAGCCTGCGTCGCGCAGCGCCTGACGGTCGGCTTCTTCGACCTTGGCGCTCGCCTCGGTCAGCTTGACGGCGAAATCCAGCATGGCGCGTTGTTTGGGGCTGATCTTGGCAACCCGGTAGTTCATCACCAGCGCCTCGCCCAACTGCGGATCGCCCGACATTTCGCGCACCGCCGCCCCATGGGCCACGAGGCAATAGTAGCATTTGTTGACCGAAGACACCGCCACCGCGATCATCTCACGCTCAAGCTTGCTGAGCGCGCTGTCAGCCAGCATCAGATCGTTATACATGCCCGTAAAGGCGTTCAGCTTGTCGATGTCAAAGGCATAGGCGCGCAGCACATTGGGCACCATCCCGAGCTTTTCCTGACAGACATCGAAATACTTCTGCGTCGCTTCTGGCAGCGGATCGACCATCGGCAGATCAAGGGCGGTGGGCATGTCGTTGGCCATGGGCTTATCCTTCACTCGGTGCTTTGACGGTAATGATAGTGCCCGACCGGTGCAAAGCCCAGCTTGGCATAGAGCGCCTGCGCACGGATATTGGTATCGACGCAGAGCACCGAAAGCCGCGCGGCCCCCTGCGCCTGCCCCCAATGGGCGGCGGCCCGCATCAGCCAAGTCGCCACGCCTTGGCGTTGTTGATGGGGCAGCACCTCGACCGCGTGGACCATACAGATATCATTGTGCACCCCGGCAAAGGCCACCCCCGCGGGTTTCTCGTTCCAGCGGGCGAGAATGCCCGTTTTGGTCGCGGCACGGTCCATCACGGCAAGGCGGGCGGGACCGACCCCTCCGGCGGCCCAGATCTCGGCCATGATCGCCAGCGGCTCCCAGATACAAAAAGCGGTGACCGGGGGCATCGGCACATCCGTAAGCCGAGTGATCGGCGCGCTCAGCACCGTGACCGGGTCGACCACGCCGTAGCCCCGCGCGGCCAGCAGCGCGTCGAGGTCATCTTCCCCCGCGTGCACCATGAACAGCGGGCGCTGGTCCATCTCGCGCATCGCGGCTTCGGCGGTCGGAATGTCGGCGTCGGTTATCGCCCCGCGCGCCGTCGCCGCCGAGACCCGTTTGCCGCCGCCCTGCCCTTCGCGCAGGGTCCAGGGGCCGTGCTCGAAGCGCCGCGCGGCGGGCCATGTCGCGTCACCCGCGTCGAAAAACGCCTGCGCCTCGCTCATGCGAAGGCGGCCTTGAGCTTGGCCATTGCGGCTTCGACCATCCCCGGATCGCTGCCCCGGATCACCACATGCGCGCCAAAGACGCCGTCCTTTTGAAACGGGTAGCTGCCCATGGACAGATGCGGATATTCCTCGGCCAGCGCCCCCAGTGGCCCGGCGATATCGCCCTCGCCGCGGTCGATGCGCAGGGTCTCACTGATCAGCGGCTGCCCCCCGGTCAGCCCCGGCAGAACACTGGCAACCATCGCCTGAAAAACCGCAGGCACCCCGGCCATGACATGCACATTCTCAACCACAAACCCCGGCGCGGCAGAGACCGGGTTCTCGATCAGCGCGGAGCCTTCAGGGATGCGCGCCATGCGCAGGCGCGCCGCGTTCATCTCGGTCCCCGCGCGGGCATAATGTTCTGCCAAAATCTCGCGCGCATCGTCGCGCACGTCGATGTCGCGGTTAAAGGCGGCGGCGATGCAATCGGCGGTGATGTCGTCATGGGTCGGCCCGATCCCGCCCGAGGTGAAGACATGGGTATAGGCCGAAGACAGCGCCTGCACGGCGGCGATGATCGCCCCATGATCGTCCGAGACCACGCGCACTTCGCGCAGGTCGATCCCCACTTTCGTCAACTCCCCCGCAAGGTGATGCATATTGCTGTCACGGGTCCGGCCCGAGAGGATTTCGTCGCCGATCACGATCATCGCGGCGGTGGGGTTTGACATGGGGCGGCTCCTTGAGGATGGCGTCCCTTCGGTATAGGCCGCGCCCCATGCGCTTTCAAACCCAACTTGTCCCCGCCCGGCTGATCCGCCGCTACAAACGCTTTCTGGCCGATTGCAGGCTTGAGGAGACGGGCGAAGAGGTGGTGGCCCATTGCGCCAACCCCGGCTCGATGATGGGGCTGGCGGAACCGGGCAGCCGCATCTGGCTGGAGCCGAACGACGATCCAAAGAAAAAGCTGAACTACGGCTGGCGGTTGGTGGACCATGAGAACGGCCATTTCACTGGCGTCGACACCGCCCTGCCCAACCGCGCGATGAAGGCAGCGCTGCTCGCGGGTGAGGTCGCCCCGCTCGCCGCCTATACCGAGGTGCGGCCCGAGGTGAAATACGGCGAAAACTCCCGCATCGACTTCCTGCTCAGCGGCAATGGCCTGCCCGATGCCTATGTCGAGGTGAAATCCGTCACCCTGTCACGCGAAACCGGGCTGGCCGAATTCCCCGACAGCGTGACCGCCCGCGGGGCGAAACATCTGAGCGAGTTGGCGCGGATGGCGCAGGCCGGGCACCGCGCCGTGCTGCTCTATCTGGTGCAGCGCACCGATTGCTCGCAGATGCGCCTCGCTGCCGATATCGACCCGACCTATGCCGCCGCCTCCCATGCCGCGCGGGCGGCGGGGCTGGAAATCTACGCCATCGGCACCCATATCACGCCCCAAGCCGTCACACTGGCGCAACCGATCCCCTTCGCGGGCTGAGCCGCTCTGGCCCTCGCCCGAAAGCCACGTTAAGTAGGAGCGAACACAAGCATGGAGAGAGCGGTGAACAACGCACACCGAGGCCGCCAGACGCGCGACGGCATTCGCATTTACGAGCCTTCCGATCATGCCGGGATGCAGGCAGCGGGCCGTCTCGCCGCCACCATCCTCGACGAGATCGCAGAGCATGTCTTCCCCGGTCAAACCACCGGAGAGTTGGACCGCCTGATCGAAGAGAAGGTCAACGCCGCCGGGGCGAAATCCGCCACCATCGGCTACAAGGGCTACAAACACGCCAGCTGCATCTCGGTGAACCATGTGGTCTGCCACGGGATCCCCAGCGACAAGAAGCTGAAAGACGGCGACATCCTGAACATCGACGTGACCGTGATCGTCGATGGCTGGTTCGGCGACACCAGCCGCATGTATGTGGCGGGCAAACTGTCGCGCAAGGCCGAGCGGTTGATCAACGTGACCCACGACAGCCTGATGCGCGGGATCGAAGCGGTGAAGCCGGGCAACACCTTTGGAGACATCGGCCACGCGATCCAGACATTTGTCGAAGGCCACCGCATGTCGGTCGTGACCGACTTCTGCGGTCACGGTCTGGGGCAGGTCTTTCACGCGCCGCCCAACGTGCTGCACTATGGCCGCCCCGGCACCGGTGCTGTGCTTGAGCCGGGCATGTTCTTTACCATCGAGCCGATGGTGAACCTTGGCCGCGCCGAAACCAAGACCTTGGCCGACGATTGGACCGCGGTGACCCGCGACAAATCCCTCTCGGCACAGTTCGAACATTCGGTGGGCGTGACCGAAGACGGGGTGGAGATCTTCACCCTCTCGCCCGGTGGTTTGTTCCACCCGACCTACAAGACCGACTAAATGCAGCGGGGGCACGGCCCCCGCCCGCCTATGCGTCGATGGCAACCAAATGATTGTCCCACGCCCGTTTGGCCGTGGTCAGCCGCGACAGCGTCGCCTCTTGCAGCGACAGGATACCGCCCAGCCCATCCGTAGCCACGAAGCCCCCCCGGCCCGGTGCCAACCCGCAGACATCGGCGCGGCGATGGCTGGCAAGGAAAGAACCCTTGTTGTCAAAAACATGCAGCCGCCCGCCGCGCGGTGACGTGATCCCGACCGCCCCGCCATCGACGGCAAATGCCACGCTGCCCGCGTAGCCCTGCATCGCGATTTGCTCGGCCAGATCGGCCTCGGCCAAGATCGGGTCTTCCCCGCGACGATGCAGCCCCAGCAGCGGCACGCCGTCGCCCGGCTCCCCCTGCCATTGCATCGCAAAAGCCACCTGCCCGTCCGGCGCCAAGGCCAGATGCCGGATCGAGTTCTTATGCAGATCATCGGGCAGCGAAACCTGCTCCAGCACTTCGCCCGAGAAGCTGACATAAGACAGGTTGGGCCGCATCACGTCGATGTTCAACTTTTCCCGCCCGCTGTCGGGATGGGTTCGGATACCGCCATTGGCCACAACCAGCACATCCTCGGCCCAGCGGCGGATTTCATGGGGGCCGACCCCGCCCGAGGCGATCTCTCCGATCCGGGCATAGCCATCGGCGCGGGACCACAGGCCAATGCGCCCTTCGCCGCTGTCGATCTCATTCTCACTGGTGGCGAGGATGGCCCCGCCCTGCAAAAACGCCCCATGCCCGTAGAAATGCCGCCCCTCTGGCGCGTCGAGCCGATGGGCCACACGGCCCTTCTCGCAGTCGATCACCAGCGCGAACCGGCCCGGACGGCGGGCAAAGGCGACCGCCTCGGGCGCGGTGGGATGGGCGGCAGCGGCATGGCCCCGGTCGGGCAGCGGAATGCGGAAAATGTCGTGGCCGGTCCCGTCCAGCCCGAAAAGCGCATAGGCCCCCGAAGGATCACGCGCGGCGGCAAGATAGACAGGGCTCCCGGCGGCGGCCCAGCCCATCGCCGGCAGGCTCGACGCGGCGGCGAGACCGGCGAGGAAATGGCGGCGCGAGGGCATCAATCCCCATCCGCCGAGTTGAACCCGACCGAGACGCCAAGCGCCGGGGCGATCTCTGCCCCCACCGCCTCGGAAATGGCGCGCACATCGTTTTGCAGCGCCTCGACCCGGATACGGCTGATCGGATCGGCCACTCCGGCAAAAACGGGGTCTTCCAACGCGCGCGCGGCGCTCAAGGCGCGGTCGAATGCGGCGTCGGTCTTGGGGGTGGGCGCGTCCGACAGCGTGTCGGCCAGACCATGCAATGCTTCGAGCGACAGGACCACATTGCGCAGGCTGCGGCCCGAACGGCGCGCCTCGGCCACCTGCGGTTTGGGGGAGTCGAAACGGCCCATCGGGCGGCCCAGACGTTGGTCGGCGACGAAGTCCAGCCCTGTTGCCAAAGCCGTATAGAGCGCCTGAGACGCCTCGCGCGGGCTGAGGAAACGGTCATTGCCCGCCTCGCCTGCGCTGCGGAGCGTGGCGGCGAAGTCCTCACGCCATGCGGTGTCGACCTCCCGCCCCAGTTCCGCCAGATCTGCTGCCATCGCGCGGGCCAATGCGCAGCTATAGCTGTCAGCCTCGTAGCCCGCGAAGTCATCGTCATAAAGCAGCCGTTCCAGCGCAAAGAGCCCGCGCGCGGCGATGGAGACTTCGGCGTAATCACCGCTTGTCGCAATCGGGTCTTCTTCGGCCACCATCCGCGCCACGCTGCGCCCCACCATGCCGCGCGTGTCGGGCCAGAAGGCGATGGCCAGCCCGCGCCCGTCTTCCTCTAGCGGTCCAAGGGTCAGATGCGCGATGCCGAGCCATGCGTCGAAAGCCTCCTGATAGGCCGGGCGCAGGGCGGCATCGGTGCAATCGGCCTGCGCCGCCGCATCAAGCGCCGCCGTGGCCGAGGCGAAACGGGCGGTGCCGGGCAGCGCGTGATCTTGGATCACCTCCTCTACCCCGGCGAGGGCGGGGGCGGCAGTCAGAAGGAAGGTGGCGGTCAGCAGGCTGCGCATCAGAGGCTCTCCAGATAGCGGATCAGGGCGTCACGGTCGGCTTTGGGCATGTCGACCACGGCATCGCGGGCGGGCTGGGCTTCGCCGCCGTGCCAGAGCACCGCTTCGAGCAGTGACCGCGCGCGCCCATCGTGCAGGAATTGGGTATGGCCGTTGACCTGTTCGGTCAAGCCAATGCCCCAAAGCGGCGCGGTGCGCCATTCGCGCCCGTTCGCGCGGCCCTCGGGACGGTTGTCGGCCAGCCCTTCGCCCATGTCATGCAGCAAAAGGTCGGTCATCGGCCAGATCAGTTGGAAGCTCTGCTCGGGCTGATCCTCCAGCCGTTCGGTCACGAATTTCGGCTGGTGGCAGGAAGTGCAGCCGACCTCATGAAACACCGCCTTGCCGCGCAGCACCTCAGGCGCGCCGACATCACGTCGGGCAGGCACGGCAAGGTTGCGGCTGTAGAAGGTCACCAGATCCAGCCCCTCGGCGTCGATCTCGGTGCCACGGTCGTCACCATCCCCATGGGGTGCCGCGCGGCAGGCGGTCTGCTCTGCCGTGCAATCGCCCCATGCCGCGTCGAAAATGGGGGAGGAAATGCCGATGTCCCCCGCAAAGGCGCTGGCCGATTGTTCGCGGATCGTCGGCGCCCCGGCTTTCCAGCCGAAGCGGCCCAGCATCGGACGCGCATGTTCAAAGGACCAGACGATCTGCGCCCTGCCCGAAATGCCGTCGCCATCGGCGTCCTCCGGGTCGGCCAGCGCCAAGATATCTGCCGCCGGAATGGCCTCCAACAGGCCCAAGCCGATCATCGGCGGGGCGACGCGGGGGCTGAGCATCGCGCCGTCGGCCAAGGGGCCATAGCCGAGGTCTTCGGCACTGTAGGTCGGGCGGCGCAGGCTGGCTGTCTCCCCCTCCGACAGGGCGACTTCCACCTCTTCATAACTCACGCCCAGACGGTATTCCGCCGGATGGCCCGCCACCCCGAAATCCTGCAATTGCCCGCCATAGACCGGATCGGGCCGCGTGCGCGGGGTCTCATCGCCGACCGAGAGCAGGAAGGCCTCGATCTCGCTCATCGCCTCTTCGGGGGGCGTGGGGACCGAGATGCGCAGGAACATCGACACCGCATCATCCTGAGGCCCCTCGGGCGGATGGCCGCGCCCGTCTTTCAGGTGGCAGCGCTGGCAGGAACGCGCGTTGAAGAGCGGCCCCAGCCCGTCAGAGGCCAGCGTCGACGAGGGCGAAGAGACCCAGAGTTTTTTGAACAGACCGTTGCCGACCTTGAAGTCCAACTCACGCTCGAAAGGGATATTGCCTGAAGGCAGCGAAAACGCATCGGCATTGCCGCGCGGGCTGACCGTGGCGGCCCCTGCCGGGTTCGTCTCAAAGGGTTCGGGCTTGTCGAATTCGGTCGCGGGGGCGGTGACCTTAGCGATCCGGGCGGCCTCTTCCGCGGTGCGGGGGATCACCTTTAGATGCGGTTCCTCCAAGGCTTGCGGAGCGGCGGCGGCCATGCTCGCGGCGGCCACCATGAGCATCGGAATGAGGAAACGCATGGGGAATGCCTTGGATAAGCGGCAGGCCCGAAACCGGGCCTGCCTGTCGTGGTTACTTGCTGTCGTCTGTCGGCTTGGCCTGAAGCTGGCCATAGACGGCCTCGCCCAGTTCCGCCTGAAGCGCCAGTTGGGTTTCGAGGAAGTCGATATGCCCTTCCTCATCGGCGATCAATTCTTCGAACAGGTTCTTCGAAACGTAGTCGCCCACCTGATCGCAGTGATTGCGCGCTTCGATATAGAGGGTGCGGGCCTCATGCTCGGCGGCGAGATCGGCCTCCAGACATTCCTTGACCGTCTCACCGATGCGCAGCGCGTCCAGCTTTTGCAGGTTGGGATGCCCTTCGAGGAAGATGATCCGCTCGATCAGCTTGTCGGCGTGGTTCATCTCTTCGATGCTTTCCTCGCGCGATTTATCGGCAAGCCGACCATAGCCCCAGTCTTCTTGCAGCCGGTAATGCAGCCAGTACTGGCTGACCGCTGTCAATTCGCTGCGCAGTGCAGCGTTGAGATATTCGATGACCTTGTCGTCGCCCTTCATGAACCTGTCTCCTTGTTTGGTTTTGCCTGACATAGAGTGGTTGTCAGCACCGGCACGGAAAAGTTGCCATTTCCGCGCATGGTAGACAAGAACAGAGGCATACAGCCCCCACAATCGGCCGCTTTGCCCAAGGCGCGGTAGACTTTACCGGCCGTGATGACCGTGCGTGCGTCTGAGGCGCGCATCCAGTCGATGGCATTGTTGATGTCGCGATCGGTGATGTTCTGACAGTGACAAACAATCATGGTGTTGCGTATTCCTTGGCTGGCCCCGGGCCGCGACACGCGCGCCCCGGGGGAAAGTTTAGGATTACTGGAAGACGGCCTCCGGCGCGTCGAGGCTGTCGGAGCCTTCAAAGGCGATCTCGTCACCGCCCAGAGCCGTCACTGCGCGTTCGATGGCGCGGGTCTGGTTCACCAGCGCGTCGACCGCGCCCATGATCAGTGCCTCGCCCTCGGCATTGCCGCGCTCAAGCATCATGTCATAGCTGAAGCCCGCTTCGGCGGCGGTCTTGATCTGACCCAGTTCCACCATGGAGGCGTTCAGCTTGGCGCGCAGGTCTTCGTCGACACCGGCATCGGCACTGGCCACCAGATCGGACAGCGACGCGCCCGAGACCACGCGCCCATCGACGCGCAGGTATTCGCCCAGATAGACGTTCCGCACACCCAGGCCATCGTAGTAGTGGCTGTTGTGGGTGTTGTCCGAGAAGCAATCATGCTCTTCCTCGGGGTCGTTCAACATGACGCCCAGCTTCATCCGCTCCCCGGCCTGTTCGCCGTAGGAGAGCGAGCCCATGCCGGTCAGGATCGCGTCGATCCCGGCGTCTTCGTCGGCCAGCACGGCGGCGCGTGCCTCACCGCCTTCGGCCCATTGCCCGGCCATCCATTCCAGATCGCTGACCAAAAGATCGGTGGCGGCCTTGAGGTATTGCCCACGGCGGTCGCAATTGCCGCCGGTGCAGTCGTCGCCCGCTGCGTAGTCGGTCCAAGGACGGTCGCCCGCGCCGTGGTCGGTGCCGTTCAGGTCTTGGCCCCAGAGCAGGAATTCGATGGCATGGTAGCCGGTGGCGACATTGGCCTCGACCGCGCCCGCCTCATGCAACTGCCCTTCGAGCAGTTCGGGGGTGATTTCGGTGGCGTCCACCTCTTCCCCGCCGAGCGTGAATGTCGGGTTGGCGATGACGTTCAGAACCGCCAGTTGGTTCTCATCTGTTTCACCGCCATAGGAGGCGTCGACATAGTCGATCAGACCCTCGTCCAGCGGCCATGCGTTTACCTTGCCTTCCCAGTCATCGACGATGGCATTGCCAAAGCGGAACACCTCGGTCTGCTGGTAGGGCACGCGGGCGGCCAGCCATGCGGTTTTCGCCGCCTGAAGCGCCTCAGCAGAGGGGGAGGCGATCAGCGTCTCGACGGCGGCTTGCAGGGTCTGCGCGGTGGTCAGGCTGTCTTCGTATCCGGCCTGCGCGATGTCGGCATAGGTGTCCAGCACCTCGGCCTTGCCTTGGGCGAATGCCGGGGCGGCGGCGAATGTGATCAGCGCAATGGCCGTGGACGCTTTGAGGCGCATCGGATGTCCTTCCTTGAAAATCACCATGGTCCCGACACAGGGCGTATCGGGCCTTCGGGCAATAGGTGACTTATTTTGTCGGAAAATACAAGGTACAACCTCACGCGGGCTGAACCTAGGGAACCCCGTTAGTTGGTGGCCCTTTCCAACAGGGTCACATGGGTATCGCCATATTTGCGCGTGTCGATCCGGGCGAATCCCTCAGGCGCCTGCATGGGGGCGCTTTCCTCCCAAACGACCATCGCCCCGGGGGTGAGCCAGCCGCCTTCGGCCGCCGCGGCAAGCGCCTTTTGCCCCATGGACTTGCCATAGGGCGGGTCAAGAAAGACCAGATCGAAAGCCGCCTGCGCCCACGGCCCCAGCCGCGTGGCATCATGGCGCAGCAGTTGCGTGTCCGCCGCCGCATCCAGCTTGCGCATATTCTCCCCGATCAGCCGCTGCCCGCTGCGGCCATTCTCGACGAAACAAACCGATGCGGCCCCGCGCGACAGCGCCTCGAACCCTAGCGCGCCGGTGCCTGCAAAGAGGTCCAACACCCGCGCGCCTTCGATTACGTCGTGATGGGTCAGCATCGAAAAAAGGCTTTCGCGCACCCGGTCCGAGGTCGGGCGCAGATGCGCCCCGGCGTCGCCCTTGCCAAGTGCCGCCAGCGGGCGGCCCCGGTATTTCCCAGCGATGATCCTCATGCCCGCAGGAGCGCCTTGAGGTCCGCCTGAGGGTCCGCGACCAAGGCGGGGTCAGGCGATTTGCCCGCCTCAATCAACCGTTTGCCGACCATATAGCCCCGTGGATCGTTTGCCGCATCGACGGCCAGCAAAGTCTCACCGCGGTAATACCAGAAGGACGCGCTGCCCGCGCCCCGGCGGGTAACGACGCGATCATAGCCTGCGTTTAGCCCAGCGATTTGCAGTTTCACGTCATATTGGTCAGACCAGAACCACGGTTTGGCGACATAGTCCTTGCCCGCGCCAAGGATGTTTTCGGCCACGACCTCGGCCTGATCGATGGCGTTTGGCACGCTTTCCAGACGGATGCGCCCGCCGCGATAGGGGAACGAGGTGCAGTCCCCCGCCGCCCAGATACCGGGCAGGTTCGTGCGGCCCTGCGCATCGACCTTGATGCCGTTGTCGATCTCGACCCTCGCGCTGGCGGCCAGCGCGATGTCGGGTTCGATGCCGACGCCGGTGATGACGAAATCGGCGGCGATCTCTGTGCCGTCGCTCAGCCGTGCGCCGGTGACATGGCCCTCGCCCAAAAGCCGCTCCAGCCCCACGCCTTCGCGCAGGCGCACGCCGTGGCTTTCGTGCAGGGCGCGGAAATAATCGCTGGTCTCCGGCGCTGCCACCCGTTGCAGGATCCGGTCGGCCATTTCCACCAGCGTGACCTCAAGCCCCAGCTTGGCCGCGACCGCCGCCGCCTCCAGCCCGATATAACCGCCGCCGACGATCAGCACTTTCGCACCTTTGACGAAACGCGGGGCCATGGCATCGACATCCGCCAGATCGCGCACGGTAAAGACACCCTCCAGCGCCCCGCCGATCGCGGCGGGCAAGCGGCGCGGGGTCGAGCCGGTGGCGAGCACCAGTTCGTCATAGGCGACCGCGCCGTCGGAGGTGCTCAGCACCCGCGCCTCGGGGTCAATCGCCGTGACGCGGCAGTCGGTTTTCAGCGTGATCCCTTGATCGGCGTAGAATGCCTCGGGCCGGAGCAAGAGACGCTCTTGGCTCATCTCCCCCAGCAGGTAGCCTTTGGACAGGGGCGGGCGTTGGTAAGGGGGGCACGGCTCGGCGCCGATGAGGGTGATTTTCCCCTCGAACCCGCCGCTTCGCAGTTTTGCCACGCATGACGCTCCCGCCTGCCCGGCTCCGATCACCACCACATGCTGCATCTGCCACCCCCCGATTGATCTGGTCTCAGTCGCGGTCAAAGCCTATATCTGGCCCCAAGACAACCGCAATGACAGGAGAGGCTATCCCATGAGGATTTCTCAAGGTTCGACACTGCCGGACGCGAAACTGGTTCAGATGGGCGCCGACGGGCCCGAGCCGGTGCAGATGGCCGACAAGGTAAAAGGCCGCAAAGTGGTGATCTTTGCCGTGCCGGGCGCCTTCACGCCGACTTGCCACTCTGCCCATGTGCCCAGCTTCGTGCGCACCAAGGATCAGTTCGACGCCAAGGGCGTGGATGAGGTGATCTGCATCTCCTGCAATGATCCTTTCGTGATGAAGGCTTGGGGCGAGGCGACCGGCGCGACAGAGGCCGGGATCACCATGCTCGCCGACGCGAGCAGCGCGTTCACCCGCGCCATCGGCATGGAGTTCGACGCCGAGGGCGCCGGGCTGGTGGGCCGGTCCAAACGCTATGCGATGCTGGTCGAAGACGGTAAGGTCACGCTCTGGCAGCCCGAAGAAAGCGCAGGCACCTGCGAGATTTCCGGCGGTGAAGCGTTGCTGGATAATATGTAAAGTGACGGGCAGCGGCTAAGCGGATCAGGCGCTGCCCATTCAACGATCCGCCCGGTGGCACACCGGGCATCGCCCTCCCTCCCCCCGGAGGGCGATTTTGCAAGGGTCTGGCAGACGGAACCTCAATTTAGGGTGAACCGGCCCGCCATACAGCGAGCCCCTCATCGCCCCCCAGGGAGGGCGATGCCCTTCGTTTCAGCAGGCAACGCCCTTCAGCCGCCTTACTCCGCCGCCTGAACGATTGTGCGCGTGGGGAAGGGGATATCCACCCCGCCCTCATCCAGCGCCTCTTTGACCTTGCGGGTCATATCGGCCTTGAAGGCAAAGTAATCGTCCGCGCTGCACCAGACCCGCACAAGGAAATCCACCGAACTATCGTTGAGGTTGTTCACCTGAATGAAGGGCTCGGGATCCGTATGCGCGCGCTCATCCGACATGATTGTGCTGCGGATGATATCCTCGGCGGTCTTGAGGTTCGCGCCATAGCCCACGCCAAAGGTCCACTCCGCCCGGCGCGTCGGGTTGACGGAATAGTTGGTGATCACATTGCCCCAAACCTCGGAGTTCGGCACGATGACCTGCACGTTGCTGAGATCGGCGAGAACCGTGTAGTTCAGGTTGATCTGTTTGATCGTCCCCATCTCGCCCGCGATCACAACGAAATCGCCGATCTTGATAGGGCGGAACAGGATCAGCATGACGCCCGCGGCCACGTTCGACAGGGTGCCTTGCAGGGCCAGACCAATCGCCAGACCCGCGGCACCAATGACCGCCACGACCGATGTCGTCTTGACCCCGAAGGTATTGAGCACAAAGAGAACGGTGAAACCCAGCACCACATAGCGCACGATGGAAGCGAGAAATTCGAACAGCATCTCATCGAGATGCTTATGCCGTTTGCCCAGATTCTCGACCCGGTGTTGCAGCCAACTGGAGATGACCCAGCCCAGCAGCAAAATGGCAATCGCGGCGATCACCGACCCCGCCGCGCTGGCCAAGAACTCCAGCGTCAGCAGATCGGCAACTGTCTTGCCCTGCCACAACTCGGTTTCAAACAAATCTTGCATCCGGTCTCTCCGTCAGTCTTTGCCGGCCCCAAAGAGACCATCCATCTTACGCGCCAGCTTCGCGTCGAGCGAGCTGAGCCCATCCACATCATGGGTGATCAACGTTACCTCCACCCGGTTGTAAACGTTGCTCCATTCCGGATGGTGATTCCATTTTTCCGCCCAGATTGCTACCCTTGTCATCCAGCCAATGGCATCCACGAAATCACTGAACTTGAAGGTCTTGTGGATCGCATCCCGGCCTTCCACCATCTCCCAGCCCGTGTTGAACAGCGGCTGAAGGAGGGTCTTGCGGGTTTCGATACTCAATCTTTCGGTCATTCTTGTTCCTCGATCGTCGTCTTTTTGAAAGGTCCGTAGTCGGTCAGCACGCTGATCTCTTCGTCCACGGCGTCGCGTTCGGCCTGCAAATACTCCCCCACGGCGGCGGCAAAGCCCGGGTCGCGCATCCAATGCAGCGACCATGTGGGCGAAGGCAGATAGCCCCGCGCGAGCTTGTGCTCGCCCTGCGCGCCCGCCTCGACACGGGCAAGCCCATGGGCAATGGCGAAATCCATGGCGCGATAATAGCACAGTTCGAAATGCAAAAAGGGGTGGTGTTCGGTGCAGCCCCAGTAGCGGCCAAAGAGCGTCTCGCGCCCGATGAAGTTGAGCGCCCCGGCCACCCAACGCCCGTCACGTTCGGCCAGCACCAATGCGATATCGTCGCGCAGATTTTCCTGCGCATGGTCAAAGAATTCCCGCGTGAGATAGGGTGAGCCCCATTTCCGCGCGCCGGTGTCTTGGTAGAACTGCCAGAAGGCATCCCAATGTTCCGGCTCGATCTGGTCGCCGGTGAAGGTATGGATCTTGCCGCCGAAGTCCTGCGCCTGCGCGCGTTCCTTGCGGATGTTCTTGCGCTTGCGCGAGGACAGGCTGGCGAGGAACCCGTCGAAATCCGCATAGTCGCGTTTGTGCCAATGGAACTGCTGGCTCTTGCGGCTCATCAAGCCGAGTTCTTCGGCCCGCGCGACTTCGCCCTCGGTGCAAAAGGTCACATGCAGCGACGACAGCGCGTTGTTGTCGGTCAACTGCACCGCGCCTTGAACCAGCGCGGCGGTGCCCGCCTCTTCGAACCCGGGCCGCATCAGAAAACGCCGCCCGGTGGCGGGGGTATGCGGCACCGCGATCTGAAGTTTCGGGTAATAGCGCCCGCCCGCGCGCTCATAGGCATGGGCCCAGTTGTGATCGAAGATATATTCGCCTTGGCTGTGGGATTTGGCATACATCGGCGCGACGGCGATCACTTGGCCTGCGATCCGCGCCACCAGATACTGCGGCTGCCAACCGGTGCCGGGGCCGACCGAGCCGCTGCGCTCAAGCGCCGAAAGGAAGCGATAGGTGGTGAAAGGGTCGCGCGGACGGCCCCCATCCGCGGCCTCGGGACAGGCGCAGGCGTCCCAATCCTCTTGGCCGATCTGCGCCAATTCCGGCACCACGGTAATCTCGATTTCCTGCGCGTTCATCTGAGCCTTGCCTGCCTTGCGTCCTATGTGTGGCCTCGGCCTCGCAGATCAAGGGCGCGGCAGATAATCCTCAAAGGTCACGTTCTGCGCCACCTGACGCGCGATCTCTTCCTCCGCTTGACTGCGGATCGTCCAGCAGAGCACCGCCGCCCCTTCTGCTTTCAGTTCCGCCACGCGGGGGCGGTTCAGATCGTCCGCCTCATGGCTGATGAAACAGGATCCGCTGTCGGCGTAATCGGGAATTTCGCGCAGCTGGTCACAGGTCGCTTCGGGCAGCGGCCATTCATCGGGGCGATAGGCGCTGGTGGTCAGGCCGCGCGGCACCTCGGGCAAAAGCCGGGCCAGCGCGCGCACCGAATGCGGGTTGAAGGACATGACCGCCAGATCACCCCGGTAGCGGCCAAGCAGTTCCGCCGCGGCGGCCTCAAGCGCACCGACATCCGGCCCCATGGCACCGTCCTGATCCTTGAACTCCACCAAGAGCGGCACGCGCCCGGCAACGAGGTCGAGGATGTCCTCAAGCGTCGGAATCCCCTCATCACCACCCTTCAGCGGGATCGTGGCAAGGGCACTTGCGTCGCGCAGCCGAACCGCGCCCTGCTCTTCCGTCAGCCGCTCCAACCCGTAATCGTGGAACACCATCGGCTTGCCATCGGCGCTGAGTTGCAGGTCGATCTCGATGCCTAGCCCCGCATCGACAGCCGCGCACACGGCGGCGCGGCTGTTTTCGGGCCGTCCGGCGGCAAGGTCATGCAGCGCGCGATGCGCCAGCGGAATGTTCAAAAAGGCGGCAGGAAGGGTCATTCGATCTCAAAGATGCCTTCGATTTCGACGGCGACACCCAGCGGCAGCGACGCGGCAGAGACCGCCGAGCGGGCGTGACGGCCCGCATCGCCCAACGCCTCGACCATGAAATCGGAGGCGCCGTTGATCACCTTGGGCTGGTCGGTGAAATCGGCGGTGGAGTTCACGAAGCCGGTCAATTTCACCACACGCTTGAGCCGGTCCAGATCGCCATCACAGGCGGCGCGGACCTGCGCCAGAAGGCTCAGCGCACAGCTGCGCGCGGCGGCGGCACCGGCGTCGACATCCATATCAGCGCCCAAACGCCCGGTGATCAACCCATCCGGCCCGTTGGAGATCTGGCCCGAGACATAGACGGTATTGCCGGTGACCACGAAGGGCACGTAGTTCGCGGCGGGTGCGGGCGCGTCGGGCAGGGTGATGCCGAGTTCGGCAAGGCGGGCGGTCAGGGACATGACGGGCTTCCTTTGGTTGCGGTTCTGGGCGGACGCTAACCGCCCGCCGCGCCAAGGGAAAGCCCCTTTGCCACCTGCCCCGCCTCAGCTTTCGCGGAAGGCGCGGGCGAAATAGTCGGCCATCGGTTTCAGCAAATAGGCCATGGGAGAGCGCTCCCCGGTGCGGATAAAGGCCTCGACCGGCATGCCGGGGAGGAGAATGGTGCCCTCCTCCAGCTTATCCGTCTCACCGGGGTTCAGCGCGATCTCGGCCCGGTAATAGCTCTGACCGGTGGCGTCATCCTCGATGGAGTCGGCAGAGACCTGAAGGACCTTGCCCACCAGTTCCGGCGTGGTGCGCTGGTTCAGCGCCGAAAGACGCAGGTTCACCTCTTGGCCCACGGCGACCTGATCAATGTGAATGGTCTGCACCTGCGAGGCGATGATCAGCGGACGGTCCTGCGGGACGAGATACATCAGCGGCTCCGCCGCGCGGACGACGGAACGCGGGGTTTGCACCTGCATGCCATAGATCACCCCCGACACCGGCGCGCGGATATCAAGGCGGTCGATCTCGGCCCTAAGCGCGCGGCGCTGCTCGGCCATCTCCAACTCACGGTAGCGTAGATCGCGCAGTTGAGTGATCGCCTCTTCCCGCCCGGCGGAGCGCAGTTTGAGCCGTTCGATGTCGATCTCTGTCACCCGCTCTTGCGACTGCGCCTTTTGCGCCGACAGCTCTCCGATCTGGCCGCGCAGGCGGGCCTGTTCGCGCATGAGGGTCAGCACGGCGGAGGCCTGCGTCAGGCCCCGGTCCAGCAGCGATTGCTGGTTGGCCAATTCCTCTTCGATCAACTCCAACTGCCGCGAAAGCGCGGCCTCCTGCGCGTCGACCCCGCGGATTTGCGCGTTGATCTGCGCCCGGCGTTTGCCCAATTGCTCAAGCTCTTGCGCCACGCTGACGCGGCGCGCGTCAAAGAGGTTGCGCTGCCCGTCCACCAATTCCTGCACGTCAGGGTTCGTCGCCCCGGCGGTCAGCAACTCTTCGTCAAATGTGACCGTCTCGACCTCATCGCGCTGCGCTTCGAGCCGCCCACGCCGAGCCATAAGCTCGTAAAGCTGCCCCTCGACGATGGCCAATTGCGAGGTCAACTGCTCCGCATCCAGCCGCAGCAGCACATCCCCGGCAGCGACGCTGTCGCCCTCATCCACAAGGATGTCGGCCACGACACCGCCGGTCTCATGCTGGACGATCTGCCGGTTGCGGTCGACTTCGATCCGGCCCGAGGCCACGACCGCCCCGGCGATTTGGCTGGTCACCGCCCATGTGCCGAAACCGCCGAAGAGCAGGAGCAGCCCGATGAACCCAAGGATCAGGGGCCGCCTCGCCGACCAGCGCTTGTCCTCGCGGGCGTTCATACCACGCCTCCCGAGCGCGCGGGCGCTTTCTGAATCTCGCGGTGGTTTTGCACCATCCCGGCCAGCACCTCATCCTTGGGGCCAAAGGCTTTGCGCATGCCGTTATCCAGCACCAGCAGCGTGTCGCATTCCTGAATGGCCGCCGGACGATGCGCCATGATCAGCACGGACCGCCCGCTGGCCTTCATCTGTCGGATCGCGTGGTTCAGCGCCTGAGAGCCGGTATTGTCGAGGTTCGAGTTCGGCTCATCCAGCACAACGATCACCGGGTCATCATAAAGCGCACGCGCCAGCCCGATCCGCTGCATCTGCCCGCCTGAAAGCCGCACCTGCCCCGCGCGGATGGGCGTGTCATAGCCTTGCGGGAATTCGAGAATCATCTCATGGGCCGCCGCCATCTTGGCCGCCTTGACCACTTTGGCGTCGTCAGGATTGGGGGAGAGGCGGGCGATATTTTCGGCAATGGTGCCGTCGAACAACTGAACGCGCTGCGGCAGATATCCGATATGCCGCCCCAAGGTCTCGCTCCCGTAATGCTCCAGCGCGGCCCCGTCGAGGCGGATAGACCCGCCCGCAGGCGGCCAAACCCCGGTGAGCGTGCGGGCCAAGGTCGATTTCCCCGCCCCCGAGGGGCCGATCACGCCAACCGCCTGCCCCGGCTCAACGGTGAAGTTGATCGACTTGAGCGCCGCCTGTTTCTCACCCGGCGCCACGACGGTCAGCGCTTTTGCGGCGAGTTTTGCCTTAGGCTGTGGTAGGGCAGTGCGCGCGGGCTCCTCCCCCACCGCCCCCAGAAGCTGCGCCAAATTGGCCCAACCGGCCCGGCCCCGCTGCACGACCGGCCATTGGTTCAACGCCAGTTCCACCGGCGCCAGCGCCCGGCCCAAGAGGATCGAGCCTGCGATCATCGCGCCCGGCGTCATCTGGTTTTTCAAGACCAGCCAAGCGCCGAGGCCCAGCATGGCGGATTGCAGAAACAGCCGCAGCGTCTTGGTCATCGCGGTAAAGGTGCCGCCCACGTCGGTCGATTTCACCTGCTGCGCCAGCGTCTGCCCCCGGGCCTGCTGCCAGCGGGTAAAGGCGGCATCGCGCATCCCCATGGCCTGCACCATCTCGGCCTCGACCCTGATCTGGCCCGACATGGCATCCGCCGCCTGCCCCGAGATGCCAGCCCGGGCTTGGCTTTCGCGCGACAGCATTTGATTGGCCACCGCGATTGCCACCAGCACGGCGGCACCGCCCAAGGCCAGCCAGCCCAACATCGGGTGGAACAGAAAGATCGCGGCAAAGAAGATCGGCGTCCATGGCGCGTCAAAGGCGGCCATCAGCACCGGGGAGGTCATGAGGCGCTGCACGGCTTCGAGATCGGCAAGGCCCGCGTTGGTTTTCACATCCGGGGCCACGGCGGATTTGCGCACCACCGCGTCGAACACCCGCCGGTCGAGATCGGATTGAAACCGCGCCCCCACCCGCGCCATGATCCGACCGCGCGTGTAATCCAAAAGCCCCATCACCGCATAGAGAAAGACGACGAGAACCGAGAGGGCGATCAGCGTTTCCTCTGACCCTGAGCCGAGCACGCGGTCATAGACCTGCAACATATAGAGCGGGCCGGTGAGCATGAGCATATTGGCAAAAAGGCTGAACAAGGCCACCGCCCAATAAAGCCCGCGGCTGCGCCTGCGCACGCGACGCAGCTCGGACAGCCCCCTGTTCACCACATCGCTTTGCATCAAACCCCTTCAACGCTGCCCGCCACGCGCGCAGCACCTTCCCGCCTTTGGGGAATTGATACTGAGTTTAACAACCCAATGCTATTGATTTTTCGGCCCGCCCCCGACCGCCTCAGCGGTCGAGGAAGTTCGGCGCGGGCGCGCTGGCCCCGCTGCCGCTGCTGCCGCCGCCAAAGATATCGCGCAGAACCCTGTCGATCACATTGTCCGCGCCGCCGCCTTGGTTGCCACCGCCTTGGGGTTGCGGCTGTGGCTGCGGTTCGGGCTGTGCCTCGCTCAGGTTGCTGGGCGGGGCGGGCGCCTGCATCGGTAACTCCTTGAGGGGCATCCCCTCATGCACGCGGCTCATGGTTTCGCGCCAGATCTCTGCGGGCAGGCCCCCGCCCGTGACCCCGGTGAGCGGCGTGTTGTCGTCATAGCCCATCCAGACCCCGGCCACATAATCCGCCGAGAAGCCCATGAACCAGGCATCTTTGTTGGCCGAGGTGGTGCCGGTCTTGCCCGCCAATTGCCGCCCGCCAAACTTGGCGCGCTGGCCGGTCCCTTCAGAGATCACCTTTTCCATCATATAGACCAACTGGCGTGCGGCATCTTCTTGGATCACACGTTCGTTGATGCCGCCGCCGGTGCCCATCAGCGGCTCCGTCTCGCCCAGAAGGCGCAGGTCGACCAACCCATAGGGCGTCACCGATGAGCCGCCGTTGAGGATACCGGCATAGGCGCCGGTCATTTCAAGCAGGGTGCTCTCTGATGCGCCAAGCGCCAGCGCCGGACCAGCGGCCAGATCGCTTTTGATGCCGAACTGCGTGGCGACCGAACTCACCGTTTCGCGGCCCACGCTTTCCGAGACTTTCACCGCCGGAATGTTCAGCGAGCTTTTCAGCGCCTCGGTCAGGGTCACCGGCCCCTTGAAACTCTTGGTGTAGTTCTTGGGGCACCATTGTCCCGAGCCGGGTATGTTCAGGCAATAGGGCTCATCCACGATGATGTCATCGGGCGAATAGCCCAGATCGAGCGCCGCGGCATAGATGAAGGGTTTGAAGGCCGAGCCGGTCTGACGCATCGCCTGCGTGGCGCGATTGAAGGCGCCCGCGACCTTGGTCTTGCGCCCGCCCACAAGCGCACGCACCGCGCCATCAGAAGACATCACCACGATCGCCGCCTGCGCCTTGGAGCCTTCGCGGACCTTATTCTCGAACACCCATTTCAAACCTTCCTCGGCTGCGCGCTGGATGCGCTGATCGAGGGTGGTCTTGATGATCACATCTTCGGTGGTGTTGCGGGTAAAGAATTCGGGCCCCGAGGACATGACCCAGTCGGCGAAATAACCGCCCGCCTCGGCCTCTGCCGCCTCGGACAGTTGCGCGGGGTTGGCGATGGCCTCATCAGCCTCGGCGGCAGAGAGATAGCCCTGCTCTTCCATCAGGCGGATCACCGTGGCGGCGCGGCTTTGCGACCGGTCCAGATTGTTGGTGGGCGAAAGCGTCGTGGGCGCGGTCAAAAGACCGGCCAGCATCGCGCCTTCGGCGGGCGAGAGGGCCGCTGCGGGCTTGCCGAAGAACCGCTGCGCCGCGGCCTCCGCCCCAAAGGCACCGCCGCCCATATAGGCGCGGTTAAGGTAGATCGAGAGGATGTCGTTCTTGGTGTATTTCAACTCCATCGCGATGGCAAAGAGCGCTTCCTTGGCCTTGCGACCCAAGGACGAACGACGGCATTCCGCCTCATATTCCTTTTCCGTCATGCCGCTGCTGGGGTCATAGGGCTCGCCCAGACAAAGCAGTTTGGCTGTCTGCTGGGTGATGGTCGAACCGCCGTGGCCGGAAAGCGGCCCGCGCCCCTCGCTCAGGTTGATGCGCACAGCCGAGGCGATGCCCCGCGGGCTGACGCCCAGATGGCGATAGAATCGCTTATCCTCGGTGGCGATGACCGCGTTTCTCAGATGTCTAGAGACCGATTCCGCTGAAACCACGCCGCCGAACTGATCGCCGCGCCATGCAAAGACCTCTCCCTCACGGTCAAGCATAGTGACAGACCCGCGCGCGCGGCCATCCAACAACGCTTCGAGGGGCGGGATCGTGGTGTAGATATAGCCAACGGCCAAGGCGAGGACGAGGAAGACCACAAGGCTCACCCGCCATGTGATGGTCCAGATCAGCCGCCAAATCCAACGGGCCACCCCCGCAAAAAAGCCAAGGATACCGCCGCGCCGGGGGCGTTTGGGACGGGCGGCTTTGCGGCGGGCGGGCGCGGCCTTGCGCGTGGCCGGTTTGCCCCGCGCTGCGGTCTTGGCCTTGGGTTTGGCCTTCCCGGGATACCGCTTGTCGGCCACCAAAGGGCGTTTGCGCTTGTTCTTGTCGGTCATAATATCGCCTGCTCGGCCCTATTTTTCGCCACTTTAGCCTGACTGCAGCGGTTTGTTTAGCGCTGCAAGGTCCAATCGTCGTCAAATGTCTGATTAATTTATAGGCAGATTCCAGCCTGCGCCCGCTTTTTAGGCGGCACTGCCACGCAATGGCGCAAGTATGGCAGGCAAACCTGTCCAAGAGCGCCCGATATCCGGTTTTCTCATGCTGCACGGGCAGCCGCCCGCTTCGGTAAGCACGCATTCGGACCCGCAGACAGGAAACGACCATATGAAACCCATCTTAATACTTCCCCTCGCAGCGGCGGTCAGCGCCCTGCCCGGGCTGGCGCTGGCACAGGACGCGGAATACGCGACGCTGGCGGATACGACCTTCATCTTCAACACCCTGCTTTTCCTGATCGGCGGTTTCCTCGTCTTCTGGATGGCGGCGGGTTTCGCCATGCTGGAAGCGGGGCTGGTGCGTTCCAAGAACGTCACCACGCAGCTGACCAAGAACATGGGCCTCTTTGCGCTTGCCGCGGTCATGTATTGGCTGGTGGGCTACAACATCATGTATCCCGGTGACGGCAATTGGATCATGGAAGGCGTCTTTGGCACCTTCGCGACCAAGGATATCAAGACCGAGATCGACGCAGGCGGCTATTCCAACGCCTCCGACTTCTTCTTTCAGCTGATGTTCTGCGCCACCACCGCCTCCATCGTGTCGGGTGCACTGGCCGAGCGGATCAAGCTGTGGCCCTTCCTGATCTTCGTGGTCGTGCTGACCGGCTTCATCTACCCGATCGAAGCGTCCTGGCAGTGGGGCGGCGGTTTCCTTTCCGCCATGGGCTTCAGCGACTTCGCCGGCTCGACCCTCGTGCACGCCGCTGGTGGCTTTGCCGCCCTCGCCGGGGCCATCGTCCTGGGGCCGCGTTTGGGTAAATACGGCAAGGATGGCCGCGTTGTGCCGATGCCGGGTTCCAACCTTGCCCTCGCCACTTTGGGCACGTTCATCCTGTGGATGGGCTGGTTCGGCTTTAACGGTGCGTCGCAGCTTGCCATGGGCACCATCGAAGACGTGGACGCCGTGGCGCAGATCTTTGCAAACACCAACATGGCCGCTGCTGCCGGTGCCGTCGCCGCGCTGATCCTGACGCAGGTGATGTACAAGAAAGTCGACCTGACCATGGTGCTGAACGGCGCGCTGGCCGGTCTCGTCTCGATCACTGCAGGGCCGCTTGACCCGACGCTGTTTGGTGCGCTTTGGATCGGTGCCGTGGGCGGTGTCATCGTGGTGCTGACCGTGCCGATGCTCGACAAGTTCAAGATCGACGATGTGGTCGGCGCGATCCCGGTTCACCTGATCGCCGGTTTCTGGGGCACGCTGGTCGTGCCGGTCTATACCGAAGGCACATCCTTCGTCACACAGATCATCGGCTTCGCCGCGGTTGGCCTCTTTGTCTTCATCGTCAGCTTCGTCGTCTGGCTGATCCTTAAAACCGCCGGTGGCATCCGTGTCAGCGAAGAGGCCGAGATCACCGGTCTGGACATGTCCGAACTGGGCATGGAAGCCTACCCCGAGTTCGCCAAGGGCTAAGCCCCGGCGACATCGCCAAACAATCGACCGCCCGGCCCGCAATGGCCGGGCGGTTTGCGTTAGGCCACTAGAGGTAAAGAAATGGTAAAGGTCGTGCCGACACCCGGGGCGCTGACATAGCGGATGCTGCCGCCGTGTCGGTCCAGAATCTGCCGGGTGATATGCATCCCCAGACCGCTGCCATAGGCGACCTTGGTGTCGGAGCCATCGACCTGCGAAAAGGGCGCAAAGACCTGCTCTTCCGCGCCCGGCGGGATGCCACAGCCGCTGTCGCTGACCTGCACATGCGCCATGCCTTCGGACTGCTGAAGGCTAACCTCCACCTGCCCGCCCGGGGCAGAGAATTTCACCGCGTTCGACAGCACGTTGCCAAAGACCTGCCCCAACCGCTCTGCATCGGCTTGGACCGTCAGCACCGCCTCGGGCATCTCGCAACGGAAGCGTATATCCTTCTCCGGTTGCAGGCTCTCCGCCCGGACCACGGCCTTTTGCACCAGCGGGGCGAGAGCGGCAGGCTGCAGGTCGATGCTGAACTCGGCACTGCTGAGGCTTTGGGTGTCGATCAGATCATTGACCAAGGTCGTCAGCGTCTCGGAGCTACCTGCGGCCTTTGCCAGCAGACGCGCCTTTTGCGCATCGCTCACCTTGGCCCCGCCCTGCGACAACAGGCCAAGCGCGCCGTTAATGACCGTCAGCGGGGTGCGCAGCTCATGGCTGACCGTGGCGAGGAACTGCGCCTGCATCTGCTCGGCGGCGATGGCCTTTTCGGCGGCGATCTTTTGCACGGTCACATCCAAAAGCGCCACGGCCCAGCCCACCTGTTTTTGCCCCGCCCCCAGAGAAATCGCATGGGCGCGCACGGCGAAATGGCGGTGACCCAGTTGGATATCGGTCACATCGGGTAGGCCGCCATGGGCCGCGAGATAGCGGATGATCGGCCCCAACTCCCCAAAGGCGCTCAGCGGGGCCTCGGGATCGGCCTCCCGGCGCAAGAGGTCGGCGGCGGCTGGATTGGTCTCAATCGCAGCGCCGCTCGGGTCGACCACGAAAACCGGATCGGTGCTGTTGTAGAACAACAGCTCGCGCGCGATTGCGTTCACGTCGATCCAGCGATTATCGGCCACCAGCCAGACCACCAGCGTCAGCGAAAGCGCGAATGAGAAAGGCGTCGGATCGGTATTGAACAGGGTGATGCCGCCCAAGATATAGGCCAGATTGGCCACCATGGGGATCAGCGTCGCGGCAAAAAGCTTGAGGAAAAAGCTGCGCACTGCGGGGTTGGCCGAACGCACCGCCCGCCCCGCCACGACCGCCGCCGCCATGATGACCATGTAAAGATAGGTGATCGCGATGAAGAACAGCGGGCCGTGGTCGGATTGGACATAGGCCCCCTCTGCGCTCAGCAACCACTTGGTTTCGGGGCCATAGAATGTCTCATGCCAGCCGCTCGTCACCGCGGCGAGGGTGATCAGCGCAGGCGCAAGCCCCGCGCAAAGCGGCACGAGCCATCGCGGCACCTTGGCCCCAAGCGCATATTCATAGAGGAAAAAAGCCCAGAAGGTCGGCAGCAGCACAAAGCCGATCCACGCCCAACGGCTGACCCCAAAGGCGCAGGCGGCAGAGGTGGCGGAAAGCTCGACCCCGACCGACAGAAGCCAGAGGGCCATGGCCAGAATGGCCAGCAAAAACCAATGTTTACCGGGTAGGCTGCTGTGCCCACGCACCCAATAGCCCAACACGGTGACAAGCGTGGCTGTCACGATCACCAGCTCTACCGCTGGCAAGCTCACATCCAAGCGGATGCACTGTAAGAATGATTCTAAAATTGGCCCGACCCTGAGTTTTCACTCAAGCTATCCAAACATGCCATTTCGACCAAGTTTTGATTAAAAGAGGCCAGAATAGAGGCATAGGGCGATTGTTCCGCAACAATCGAAGGCTGACCGGGCCGCGACATGCGCGGCCCGGAGCGCGATTAGATACCGACGTCGATGATCGCACGGGCGAGGATCGGCACGCTGTTTTGATTCAGCCCGGCAATGTTCATACGGCTGTCGCCGACCATATAGATGCCATGTTTCTCACGCAGCGCGTCGACCTTATCCGGCGTGGTGCCAAGCCGCGAGAACATGCCCCGGTGCTGGGCGAGGAAGCCAAAGCGGTCCGACCCGGAAAGTTTCTGCAACTCACCCGCCAGTTGCTCACGCAGACCCAGCATGGCGTTGCGAACATCCTCAAGCTCGGCCATCCAATCGGCCTTGAGCTCATCATCGGTCAGGATGGTCGACACGATCCGCGCGCCGTGATCGGGCGGGAAGCTGTAGTTCTGGCGGTTGAGGAAGGCCAAAGTGGCTTGGTTCAGCCCCTGCGCCGCCTCGGCGGCCACCAGCATCAGAATGCCGGTCCGTTCGCGGTAGATGCCGAAGTTCTTAGAGCAGCTTGCCGCGATCAGGCATTCCGGCACCGAGGCGGCCACTTTGCGCGTCGCAGCGGCATCCGCCTCCAACCCGTCGCCAAAGCCCTGATAGGCGATGTCGATCATCGGCACGGCGCCGGTGCTTTGCAGCACTTCGATCACCGCGTCCCACTCCGCGCTGTTGAGGTTCGCGCCCGTGGGGTTGTGGCAGCAGCCGTGCAGCAGGACCACATCGCCTTTCTTGGCGGTCTTGAGGTCTTCGATCATGCCGTCGAAGTTCACGCCGCCGGTCGCGCTGTCGAAATAGCGGTAGTTCACCACTTCCATGCCCAGATAGGACAGGATCGACAGGTGGTTCGGCCATGTCGGATCAGAAACGAAAACGCGCGCTTCGGGGTTGGCCATACGCACCAGTTCAAAGGCCTGACGCACGGCACCGGTGCCACCGGGGGTGGCGGCAGCGGCAATCGCGCCGCGCGGCACGGCATCGCCCAGAACGAGCGCAGCCATCGCATTGGTATAGGTCGGATCGCCAGCCAGACCGGTGTAGACCTTGGTGTCTTGGTTTTCCCAGATGCGCTGCTCCGCGGCTTTGACGGCGCGCATCACCGGGGTGTTGCCGCTGGCGTCTTTGTAGACACCGACGCCGAGGTCGATCTTCGTGTCGCGCGGGTCTTCGCGGTAGGCCTGTACAAGGGCGAGGATCTTATCGGCGGGTTGCGCCTTGAGCGTCTCGAACATTGGGTTCTCCGGTTGGAAGGTAACGGTAAAGGATTAAGCCGCGCCAGTGGCCACGGGCACGGTGGGGAACATTCCCCATTCCGCCCATGAGCCATCGTAGAGCGACCATTTGCGGTGGCCCAGCCGCTCCAGCGCCAGCGCCAGCACGGCGGCGGTGATGCCCGAGCCGCAGGAGGTGATGACGGGTTTCGACAGGTCCACGCCCGCCGCCTCGAAAATGGCGCGGGTCTCTTCGGGGGTTTTCATCGTCTTGTCGTCGTTGAGCAATTCGGTGAAGGGCACGTTACGCGCGCCGGGAATATGGCCTGCGCGCAGCCCCTCGCGCGGTTCAGGCGCATCGCCGCGGAAACGTGCTGCGGCACGGGCGTCGACGATCTGCGGATCGCCGAGTTTGGAGGCATGGGCCACCTGTGTCACATCGCGCACCAATTGGTTCTGGAAGCGCACGGTCATATGGCGGTCGCGCGGCACGGGGGGCATGTCTTCGGTCTCGCGCCCCTCGGCCTGCCATTTCGGCAACCCGCCATCCAGAACGGCGACATTTTCCTGCCCCATCAGGCGGAACAGCCACCAGACCCGCGCGGCGGACATCAGCCCCGCGCCGTCATAGACCACCACCTGATGCCCGTCACCCACGCCCATGGCGCGCAGCCGCGACATGAATTTCTCGATCGGCGGGGCCATATGCGGCAGGTCCGAACGCGCGTCCGAGATATCGTCGATGTCGAAAAAGCGCGCGCCGGGGATGTGCGCGGCGTCATACTCCGCCTTCGGATCGCGCCCGGCGTCGGGCAGATACCACGAGGCATCAAGGATGCGCAGGTCCGGGTCTTTCAGATGCTGAGCCAACCAATCGGTTGAAACCAATGTCTTGGGATCGTCGGCCATGGGGGCCTCCTTCGTCGCGGGCGTTGCCCATGCCTATAACCGGCGGGGGATGCTGGCAAGTGGAAGGGGGGCGGTGAGGCGTGCTGAGGACCATCGCCTGCCCGCGGGTGGGCGATGTGACGGTGCCACATGCCACTTTATGGTTCAGCTTCGATGTGCGCTCACGAGGTCACGCCCAGCCTCGCCAAATCGCCTACCCGGTCGCACCAAAGGTGCGCCTAGTATAATCTGGCACGCCTTTGGCGAGACGGGCGGGCAGGCGATGGCCCGGCGCCTGCGGCTTCATTCCGGGCCGGTGGTAATCTCGGTCGAAGCGAAACCTACCCGTGATCTTTCAGCAACCGCTGCTTCTGCCGCGACCAATCGCGCTTGGCCGCCGTCTCGCGCTTGTCATGCAGCTTCTTACCCTTGGCCACGCCGATCTTGATCTTCGCCATGCCGCGATGGTTGAAATACATCACCAAGGGCACCAGCGTCATGCCCTTGCGCTGCGTCGCGTTCCACAGATCGGCCAATTCCTTGCGGCTGACCAGCAGTTTGCGCCGGCGCCGTTCTTCATGCTGAAAGGTCTTGGCCTGCTTGTAGGGCGCCACATAGGAGTTCACCAACCACAGTTCGCCATCCTCTACGGCAGCGTAACTCTCGGCAATATTCGCCCCGCCTTCGCGTAGGGATTTCACCTCGGATCCCTCAAGGATAATACCGCATTCGATGTCTTCTTCGATCGCGTAATCAAACCGCGCGCGGCGGTTTTCGGCGATCACCTTGTAATTCGGATCGGATTTGGAACTGGATTTGACCTGTGACATGCCAAAGCATGTAGAGCGCCCCCCGCCCCGGTGCAAGATGCTGCCGCTCAGTCACCGAGTTTGGCGTGCACCTCATCCAAATCGATCTCCCCCAGGGGGTGCTTATTGCCGGGGTTGTCAAAGTCATATTTGAACAGATCGAAGTCGCGTTTGTAGATCTCGCGCATCAGATGCATCGACAGATCGTCAAAGTAATCCTCGACCGGATGCGCCCGCTTGGGCCCATGGCCCTCACTCTCGTTAAAGCGCGGGATCGCCGCCAGATCGACAGGGTGCGGCGTGTCCACGGCATCAAGCACCTGCTGCATCCCATCGTTGAACCGCTCGGTCCAGAAGATCTGGTCGTAGGTGCCGCCATTGACGATAAAGGTGCTGACATGGCCCGAGACCGCCGACCAATGAATGTCCGGGTCCATTGGCCGCCGCCAACGAATGGTATCGCGGGCAAACAGCAGGAACCGCCGGAAGCTCGCGATCTGGTCGAACTCCTCCTTGCCGTCCTCACCGCCCACGTCGATCCCGTATTTCTGCACCAGCAGCGGCACCAGATTGCCGCGATAGCGCCGCCCGTTGCGCTGAATGCCGCAAATCTTGTCAAAGAAAGACGACAGGATTCGCGTGTAAGGGTTGCGCACGCAGGTAAAGGCATAGGACTTGCGCGCCGTCACATTCTCGGTGATCGGCCCCTGCGACCCATCCAAGGCCCATTTATGAATGCCTGATTTGGCATCATGGATGTCGCCGTCAAAAAATTCGCCATGATCGGAATAATACATGATCTGGCCGATGGTCGAACAGGCGCATTTTGGCACCACGCGGTACACCATGCTCTCACTTTCCGTCATCCATGTTCCGGGAAAACCCATGCGCGTCCTGCCTCCTGCTGGCGCTGGCTGTTTTAAGCAACAGTCAGACCTCGGTGCAAAAAAGCAAAGAAATGCTGTTTATTCAATCGGTCTTCAGGATTAACTAGAAAGGTGATCCACGACAAAAGGCCGATGCAAGCGGGCCGCGACAAGGACATTCGGTATCCTGCATGGCGAAAATTGCCTATATCCTGCTGTGCCACAAGGATCCGGAGGCCATCATCCGGCAAGCCGAGCGGCTGACCGCCGTGGGCGATTACATGGCGATCCATTTCGACGCCTCCGCCAGCGCCGAAGACTACGCCCAGGTCACCGCGGCCCTGCGCGACAACCCCAACGTCGCCTTCCCGCGCAAACGCATCCGCTGCGGCTGGGGCGAATGGTCACTGGTGCAAGCCACGCTCGACACGCTTACCGCCGCGATGGAAGCCTTCCCGCGCGCCACGCATTTCTACCTGCTCTCTGGCGATTGCATGGCGATCAAATCCGCCGAATACGCGCATCGGTTCCTCGATGAGAATGACACCGACTTCATCGAAAGCGTGGATTACTTCGAAAGCGATTGGATCAAGACCGGCTGGAAAGAAGAGCGGCTGATCTATCGCCATTGGTTCAACGAACGCACACAACGCAAACGCTTCTACGCAATGTTCGAGGCGCAAAAGCGTCTCGGCCTGACCCGCAAGATCCCTGCCGACCTTCAGGTGCAGATCGGCAGCCAATGGTGGTGCCTGCGCCGCCGCACCGTGGAGGCGCTGATGGCATTCAGCCACGAACGCCCCGATGTCATCCGCTTTTTCCGCAGCACTTGGATCCCAGATGAGACCTTCTTTCAAACCCTCGTGCGCCACCTCGTCCCCGAAGGTGAAATCGCCAACCGCAGCCTGACCTTTCTGCTGTTTTCCGACTACGGCATGCCGGTCACCTTCTACAATGACCACTATGACCTGCTGCTCGGCCAGAACCACCTCTTCGCCCGCAAAATCAGCCCCGAGGCACTGGACCTCAAACGCCGCCTCGGCCTGCTCTATGCCGCCCAAGGGGTGCCTTTCCAGATCAGCGACGAAGGCCGCAACCTGTTCGAATTCCTCACCGCGCGGGGCCGCATTGGCCGCCGCTTCGCCCCCCGCTTTTGGGAGAGGGAATCCAGCCTTGGCCGCGAACGTGAACTGCTGATCATCATCGCCAAGAAATGGCATGTGGCAAAACGGCTCGTGGGACGGATACGCCAGCAAACCGGCCTCCCGGCGGTGGATTTCCTCTTCAACGAAGAAGACACCCCTCTGCCCGACCTCGGCGGCATTCAAACCACGCTGGAAAAACGCACCCGCCACCGCCGCGCCCTGATGCGGATGCTCTACGACTACTACGACAGCACGCGGCTGATCGTCTGCATCGACACGTCGAACCTTGACCTGCTGCGCGATTTCGCCTCGGACCGCGCGCAGGTGCGCATGCTCGAAGTCGAATGCAAACTGACCGACGCCTATCTCAGCGGCCACGCCCGGCGCATCGGCCTGAGCGGCGCGCAAACATCGCAAGAAAACCTGTCCCGCCTGCTCCCTACGATCCGCGGGAACATGCTGCATGAGGTCGACCAAATCCGCGATGCCCAATTCGCAAACTACAGCCGCCTCTCCGAATACGCCAACCCCGAAACCAACGCCGCAGCCCTCGCCCACTTCCTCAAGCTGACCGAAGGCGAGGCCCGCGCGATCGTCCAGCCCGCAGGCCTCTTCGCAGATTAGCGCCGCCCGCCCCTACCGTCCGGAACAGCCCCCCGCGCCAAGCGTTGAACCAAGAACGCCGCCACGCGGCCCGACGCACCACAACGCAAGAGGTTTTTCCATGACACATAAGCTCACCGCCCTCGCCACATCGCTCCTGCTCGCCCCCGCAGCCCTCTTCGCGCAAGAGACTGCCCCCAAGGCTGAGCGCATCAGCATGTCCCAAGCCATCAAATCCGCGCAAAGCAGCATCGACGGCGGCGTGCTGGAAGCCGAAATCGAAACCGAAGGCGACGCGCTGGTCTATGAGATCGACCTCGTCCGCCGCGAATCCGTGTACGAAGTCACCGTCAATGCCGCCACCGGCGATGTGATGAAGCAGTCCGAAGAGCAACTCACAAGCTTCCTCAGCGGCCTCTTCCAAGAGGACGAGTTGCGCGTCGCTGGCACGGCCCGCGAAGTGCTGATGACCGCGCTGACCGAGCTGGAAGGCCAAGACGGCACACGGATCGAGGAAGTCTCGCTCGACGATGAAGATGACCGCATGGTTTATGAAGTCGAACTGACCGACGCCACCGGCGAACGCGAACTACTGATCGACGCCACCACCGGCGAAATCACCCCCGACGACTAACCCCAGCCAAAGGTGCGGCCGCCTCTACCGGCCGCACCCCCCTATCTTCATCCTTTCTCAAATACCCTGCACAACACCGCCCCAAACGCCCCCCAACGTTTGACGCGCCGAGCTACCCCCGCCCGCCCGAGATCAGATCCACCGGATCGATCCCGCGCTTCTCCGCACTGGCACGCACCGCCTCGCGCAGGGCCGCGCTTCGTTCCAGCAGGCGCCGGAACCGGTCCTCGTCCAGAACCAAAAGCGTGGTCGGCGCGATGGCGCGCACATCCACCCGGCGGACGCGGTTCGTCAGGATGGCCATTTGGCCAAACATCTCCCCCCGCCCCAAACGCCAAGTCTGACCCGCGCTTTCCAATTCGACAGCGCCTGAGGCGATGAAAAACACGCTGCGCGCGGGGCTTTCCTTGCGCAAAACCACGTCGCCGATATCGACATAGCGGGTCTTGAGCGCCCGGCTCAGCCGTTTGAGCGCGCCCTCCTCCAGATCCGCAAACAGCGGAAACTGCTCGATGAAAGCCCCGCGCCGCACTGCAAGGTCAAGGCCCGGCCGCCCCTCTGCCGCGGTGCGCCGGGTCGCCAGTTCCTGCATCAAGGCGGTATAGACCTCGGCCCCAAACAGACCGTCTTCGCGCATCAATGTATATTCGCGCTCTTCCAAACGCAGTGCCGTGCGGCGGATGAAACGCCGTTCCAACTCCTCAGCATAGCCGGGATACTGCAAGCGCAGCCCCTCCAGCGCGGTTTCAATCCCTTCGATGCGGCGCGCCAACAGGTCGTGCAGCAATTCGGCCACCCGCCGCCCATGGATCCGGCGAATGCGGCCATCGATAAAAGTGCCCAGATCCCGCAGGATCAACCGTTGCGACAGCAACATTTCAAAGCGGTCCGCCGTCATCCGCGCCAGCGGCCCCGACACGCCGTAGCGCCCGTGCAGCACTGCCGCCGCGCGAAAAGTGCGCCCATAGGCCACGCTGCGCCGCGCCGCGCGTTGATAGCCGCTGCGCCCTTGGGTTCGCGCCCCTTCGATTAGCCGGTCCGCATCCGAGAGCACCAGATCGGCCATCCGGGCCGAGATCGTCCGCTCGCGCACCCGCGCAAGGATCGTGTCACGCTCATGCCCCGCCAACGCGATCAGCCCAAGCGCGATGCGGTCGCGGTCGAGGATATCGGTCGCCTCCTCCGCGGTCTTGACCGCTGTCTCAAGCCGCTCGCCAAACCGTTTCGCCTCAGAGCGGACGATGTCGCGGTTCAGGTCGTAATTCTCGGTCGTTTGGGCCACGTCCTCGCGCACGGTCTGCAGGGCCACGGCGATGACCTGCCGCGACAGGGCGTGGTCGATGGGCGAGAGTTGATCCAGCCCCAGCCGCCCGATGATCCAGCGCAGCGTCGTACCCTGGGCCAGCAGGGTGAAGAGCGTGAAGCCGGTGGCCAGAATACCCACGATCCGCTGAATGTCATCCGGCACCCGCACGCTTTCCGTCACCGCCAGCGCCAGCGCCAAGGTGACCGCCCCGCGCAAGCCGCCCCAGAGGATCGCCACCCGGTAGGGCCGCTCGACCGCGGGCGAAAGCTTCGCCGCCGTCAACAGGGGCAGCAGGCCGAAAAGGATCACCGCGCGGGCGAAAATGGCGGCCACCACGACCACGGCGATGAGAAAGAAATCCTCCAGCCGGACTTCCTCAAGCAGCCGCGGGATCAGCAGGGCGGCGAGGATAAAGATCAGCGCCCCCGCCCAATGGGCCAGCACGTCCCAAAGCTCGCGCAGGTTGGTCAACGCCTGCGGCGGCAGCCGCCCCGGCGCGGTGAGGTTCAGCGTCAGCCCCGCCGCCACCACGGCAATCACCCCCGACGCGCCGACGCTTTGCTCGGCCACGATATAGGCCAGATAGGGCAGCGCGACCGAGATCGACTGTTGCGCCAATTCATGCCGCGCAAACAGCGCCATGACCCAAACCGCGATCCGCGCGCCCAGCCAGCCCACCAGCGCCCCGCCTGCGATCAGCATCGGGAATTGCGCAAGCGCGCTGCCCAGTTCCGGGTCGGGAATGCCCAGCATGACATAGCCCATGAACAGACCGAAAAGCGCGATGGCAGCGGCGTCGTTCAGCAGGCTCTCGCCCTCAATGATCCGCGCCAGCCGCCGCGGGGCCGAGATCGACCGAAAGATCGAGACCACCGCCGAGGGGTCCGTGGTCGAGACGATGGCCCCGATCAGCAGACAGGCCGCCAGCGGGATCGCACTGACCCAGAACAACGCGTAGCCAATGCTGACCGTCGCCACCACCACGGCCACGACCGCCAACACCAGAATGGGCACCCAGTCGTCGACCATGCGGCGCAGGTTCATCCCCAGTGTCGCCTGAAACAGCAGCGTCGGCAGGAAGACATAGAGGAAGACGTTCGACCGGATCGGCAGCCCCAGAATGGCCGCCGCCACCGGGTTCAACGCATCCGTCAGATCAGTGCGCAGGAAAAAGATCGCCGAAGCCCCGATGAGGATGCCGACGACCGCCAAGATCACGCTGAACGGCAGTCGCAATCGCGCGGCCAAGGGCTCGGCCAAGCCGATGACGACAAAGAGCGACGCGATGACCGTGGTGACGAGGATGATGTCCATATAGGATGGAATACCAGAATTTAGCTGAATGCAGGGCGTTTCTTGCCCCGCTCAGCGCCTGCAGTTCGTGGTGAGGTTATTTCCGCGCGCGACGTTCGGCCCGCCAGCGGGCAAAGCGGCCCCGCCGCGCGGCGATGTCATCCTCGATCGCCTCGATCTTGGGGTCCAGCCGCGCCCGGCGGAACCGCCGCCAGCGCACCCAGATCGCATAGAACAGCGCCGCGGCGAGGGTCAGCACGATGATGGTTACGAAGGGGATACCCTTGCTCGCTTCCGGCCCCTCAACCGGGCGGAGCGAGATGGCATTGGGGTAGATCGACAGTAGCTCACTGCGCCAGCCATAGTGTTTCAGCGCGTAATACTGCGGCGCGCCGGTGGTGCTGCGGGCATCGGCTGCCTCGGCCTGAAGGTTGGCGGTGTCGAACTTGAAATAGGGCGGCCAGCCCCAGCCGGTGTCTTCGTTGCGGTAGACCATGACATCGCCCTTGGCACGCCGGGTCTGGATGAAAAAAACATCGCGGTTGACTGCTTGGCCAGCGCTATCGGTCGATGAGCCGGACCAGAAGATCGAATTGTTGCCGAAGTCGATCCGCTTTTCATAGGTGTCCGTGACGCGGACGATATCGGTCTGCGGCAGCGTATAGTGGAAGAACGCCCCCACCAGCACCCAGACGGTCACCCAGAACACCCATTTAACGATTCTCATCTTCGGCCCTTTCCATTAGGTCGCGCGGCCGGACAGGGGCCTTTGCCCTTCTGACATAGTGTTTCCGCGGCGCTGCGGCAAATGCCTTACGCGCAATAAGGCGGGACATTTGCCGCAAAATTCGGGCCTTAGCTGCCCAGCAGCGCTTTGGTCAGGTCGCTGTCCGGCTCTGACAGCGGATCGATCACGTCGAAATGGTGCTTGCCCTCGGCCACCACATGTTTCGCGCCCCAACTGCGGGCGAAATTCTCGGCCTGTTCGAGGAAGGCGGGCCGCTCCGCCGCGCCGACCCAGACGGTGACGTCCACACCATGGGGCGGGGTCATCTTGATCGGGCTTTCAGCGGCGGCTTCGGCCTCATCCAGCCGCAAAGTGTCGTTCATTTCGGTTTGCAACAAGGGCGCCAGATCAGCCACGGGGGAGATCGGCACGATCCGCGTGATCCGGTCGCGCACCTCGGCCCCCAGCAGCAGCGGGTCGGTCATGCGGGCCACCAAATGCCCCCCCGCCGAATGGCCCGACAACACGATGGTGCCCTGCGTGCGGTTCGCCACTTCGGTCAGCGCCGCGGCGATCTGGGTGGAAATCTCGGAAATGCGCACCTCGGGGCAAAGGTCATAGGACGGCACCGCCACGGCATAGCCCCGCGCCAGCGGACCGGCGGCCAGATGCGACCAATAGCTCTTGTCGAAAGCCTTCCAATAGCCACCATGCACGAAGACCGCCGTGCCGCGCGACACGCCCTCGGGCTGGAAAAAGTCGAACTTTTGACGGTCCGAAGGGCCATAGCGCACGTTAAGCTGCGCGCGCGCCCCCAATGACGCGCGGAATGCCTCTGCCTCCTTTTCCCAGCGGGGCGGAAAGCCGTCGGCCCCGTCGATATAGGCAGCGTTTGCATAGGCGTCATCTAGCATCATTTGGGTCTCCCACCCCGGATTTGATCAAACTTAACTGGACAATCATACTCGTTGTTGCTTTGGAGGCTATAGAGAATAGCGGAGAGATGACATGACTGATGCTAAGACGGATCTGAAATCACTGCTGAAAGACCCCAGCCTGCTTGAAACCCGCGCCTATATTGGCGGCCAATGGGTCGAAGGCGACGACGGTACATTTGACGTGACCAATCCCGCGCGGGGCGATGTCATCGCACAGGTCGCCGACCTCAGCCGCGCGCAGGTCGCGGGCGCGATTGCCCAAGCCGAGAAGGCGCAGAAGGACTGGGCCGCTTGGACCGGCAAAGAGCGCGCCGCCGTGCTGCGCAAATGGTTCGACCTGATGATGGAGAACCAAGACGATCTGGGCACCATCCTCACCGCCGAACAGGGCAAGCCGCTGGCCGAAGCCAAGGGCGAGATCGCCTATGGCGCCTCCTTCATTGAATTCTTCGGCGAAGAGGCCAAGCGCGTCTACGGCGAGATGATCCCCGGCCACCAGCGCGACAAGCGCATCATGGTGATGAAACAGCCCATCGGCGTCGCGGCCTCGATCACCCCGTGGAACTTCCCCAACGCGATGATCACCCGCAAAGCCGCGCCAGCGCTGGCGGCGGGCTGTTCCTTTGTGGCGCGTCCGGCGGCGGAGACGCCGCTGTCGGCCATCGTCATGGGTGTACTCGCGGAACGCGCAGGGATCCCGGCGGGCGTGTTCAACGTGGTGCCATCCTCCTCCTCCTCCGTCGTGGGCAAGGAGTTCTGCGAGAACCCCGCCGTGCGCAAGCTCACCTTCACCGGCTCCACGGAGGTCGGGCGCATCCTGTTGAAACAGGCCGCGGATCAGGTGATGAAATGCTCGATGGAACTGGGCGGCAACGCGCCCTTCATCGTCTTCGACGACGCCGATTTGGATGCGGCGGTCGAGGGCGCGATCATGTGCAAGTTCCGCAACAACGGCCAGACCTGCGTCTGCGCGAACCGGATCTATGTGCAGACGGGTGTCTATGACGCCTTCGCGGCCAAGCTGAAGGAGCGCGTGAGCCAGATGAAGGTGGGCGACGGCCTTGAAGAGGGCACCGACCTTGGCCCGCTCATCAACCCCGAAGCCTCGGACAAGGTGCAAGAGCATATCAAGGACGCGGTCGACAACGGGGCCGAGATCATTCTGGGCAATGCCAAGGACGATATGGGCGGCAACTTCTTCGGGCCCACCATCGTGACCGGCGTGACGCAGGACATGAAGGTCGCCAAGGAAGAGACCTTCGGCCCCCTCGCGCCGCTCTTCAAGTTCGAGGATGTGGACGACGTGATCGCCATGGCGAACGACACGATCTTCGGCCTTGCCTCCTATTTCTACGCCAAGGACCTCAGCCGCGTCTACAAGGTGGCCGAGGCGCTGGAATATGGCATCGTCGGCGTCAACACCGGCATCATCTCGACCGAGCTTGCGCCCTTTGGCGGGGTCAAGCAATCCGGTCTCGGGCGCGAAGGATCGCACCATGGGATCGAAGACTATCTTGAGATGAAATACGTCTGCCTGTCGGTCTAAGCACCGGCGGAAGTTAAAGAAACGGGGCGTGCCATGGCGCGCCCCGTTTTGCATCGGGCTATTGCGTCAGCCGGTCCTGTGCCAGCATCCGGCGCTCCGCCCGCGAAAGATGCGAGACCGCCTGCGCGACATCACCTTCGCAACGCTGCAACGCCCGACACCACAGCCGATGCGCCGAACGGGGCGACCACGGCAGCGCCGCCTGCGCCAGCCATGCCCGCAGGGGCGGCGGCAGTTGGTCAAAGGCCGCCATCGGGTTCCCCTGACGCCGCCGCTGTTTCAGCCCGCTCCGCAGGTTTCGCTTTTTGCCAGTCATGCCGCGGGCCGCCCTTAATGCGCCTGCATATCCGCCGCGATCTCAGACGCGCTCAGCTCGGCGGGGAAATAGGTCGGCCAGTTGGTCAACTCTTCCAAAACCTCGGCACGGTCGTCGCCCCAGTAGAGGTGATAGTGATCGGCCTTTTGCGGCGCGATGATATGGTCGCTGAATTGGATATATTCCGGCGCCTCGGCATCGCCGCCCTCTTTGGCAAAGACATAGCGCACGCCGCGGTTGCCCTTCTTGTAGGTAAGTACCTCATAGCCATCGCTGGCATAGCGCCCCTGCACCGGATCACCGTCCCGGAAGAAGGTCACGGCATTGCCGTCGATGGTGATGCGGTCCACATCGGTGGCATAGCCAACCTCGTAATAGGCCTTGTACTCCGCCGCCGTCTTGTCGCCGTGCTCGGCCTTGTGCTGCATCACCGCGTCCAGCGCGCCCTGCTGCAACAGCGGGTAGACCGATTGCCAGTCGCCCGCCCAATCCGACAGGGGCCTATCCTTGATCTGCGCGTCGTCGAAGTAGCCTTTGTAGATGTCGTTCTGGTCGTGGGCGTGGTCATGCGCATGGGAATGATCGTGGTCATGCGATGCCTCTTTCGTCTCGGCCACGACCGGGGCCGAAAGGGCAAGGCCCGCGCTGAGCGTCAGGAAGAATAGCGGGGATGCGGATGTTTGGGGCATGTCGTTCTCCGTAGGTTGGCCTGCGTCATGATTCGATATGTTATATCATAACTAGCGCGGAGTAGCCCTGTCCCGGAGAGTTTGCAACCCGATGGCCGCTAGCCCGAACATGAAAAAGCCGACAGCACTTTCATGCTGTCGGCTTTCGGGCGGGGGAGAGATCCGCCCTGGGGTGACCCGTCTTAGTTGGTCCGGGTCTGCGCCGCGCCGTCCGCATTCACTTGCTGGGACAGGGCCGCGGCGAATTCTTCGCCCGTCATGCCGATGAGCAGCTGGCCATCGGCGTCGACATCTTGGTCGATCTGCACGACCGCACGGTCGCTATCGGCGGCGAATTCCTCGGCCAGATCAATGGAATAGCGCATGGAACCGTCCGCTTGCGGCTCTGCGTTTGAGATGGTGCCGATGACCGTATCATCTGAGGCGACGGCCACGGTGCTGCCATCCAGCGCGATATCGGCATCCGTATCAATGTCCGAGGTCGCGGTTTGGTCGATGGCCTCTTCGGTGGTCAGGGTGCCATTCGCCTCGGCCCCGGCTGTGGTGTCCAATTCCGTGCCCGCCAGATCGGCGGTCGCATCGGTGCCAACACCGGCGTCCAGCGTCTGTGCGGCGACTGGGGCCGCCATAAGAGCGGCGACAGCCGTGGTCAGGGAAAGCTTGCGTAGGGAATTTGCATAGGTCGTCATGGTTCTTCCTTTCATTGCGCGTACGGTACTCTGCACGCTGTTGTCCGGGCACGCCTGCCCGGCCCCCCACTCAACCCGACAGCTTTTGCTTGGTTTCACCCCGCCCCCCGCGCAGCAGAAAGCCGCCGTTTTCGCCCCCAAGCTTCGGCAGATATTCACCCACGAAAGGGTCGAGCTTGGGAGGCGACCGCCCACAAAAAAGGCCCGCCAAAAGCGGGCCTTCGCAAAGCGCTGGAACGGTCGCGCTTAGTTCACGGATTTGGCGTCAACCACGTCCTTGTCGATCGCCTTCACCTCGGAAGAGATGGTGATCTGGCGCGGTTTCAGGGCCTCGGGCACCTGACGCTCAAGCTCGATATGCAGCATGCCATTGGCATGGGCCGCGCCGATGACCTGAACGTGGTCCGCCAGATGGAAGCGACGCTCAAAGGCGCGGGTGGCGATGCCACGGTGCAGATAGGTCTTGGCCTCATCCTCATCCGCCTTGCGGGCCGAAACGATAAGCGCCTTCTCACGCACTTCGACGCTCAGATCGCTATCCGAGAAACCGGCGACGGCAATCGAGATGCGATAGGCATCGTTGTCGAGCTTTTCGATGTTGTAGGGGGGATAGCTGGGGGTGGCCCCATCGTTTGTCAGAACCCGGTCCATCATGTTGGCGATCTGGTCGAAACCAACGCTGGAGCGGTAAAGGGGTGCGAAATCAAAGCTACGCATGTGTTCATCCTCATCAGTGAGCGATTGACATATCGGGCCTTCCACCATTGGACAGACCCGGTTGTTCAAGCGCCGAAGCCCTATTGAGGCACCTCGGCAAAGCTCATGTGGGAAAGGGTTTGCGCGCTTTCAAGTCCTGCCGCGCAGAATTACGGGCGGATGAATTTCGCCCCGGTGCCGCGCTCTTCGCCAACGCGGATGCGCTTGCCTGCGGGGTTGGAATCCAGAAACACGCCCTTGCCAGCCACCAGTTCCGCTTGCAGCAGCGCCAAAGGCGCGCCAAGCGCCGTGCCGAGCGAGACCTGCGCGCCCTCGACCTCGGCTTTGGCCGAAACGACGGAGACGATATGCGCCTCGCCTGCGACGAAGCTAAAGATCGGCGCGCCGCTAGAGCCGAAATCGACCGCGCAGGAGGTCACCAGAACCCCCTCTTGCTGGGCCAGCACCTTGCAGACCTCTTGCAATGATGGTGCCTCGGCCCGGTCGCGGGCATAGCTGACCACGCCGACACGGTCGCCGGGGCGCGGACGCGCGGCGGTGCCGAAGGGCCGGATGGTGGTGTTGCGGATCGGGCGGGAGAGTTCCAGAAGCGCCAGATCATTGCGCACCCGTCCCGAAGAGACCTCACCGTCGTAGACGTAATCGGGATGCACCACGGCACGGCGAATGTCGCGGTAGGCCCCGGCGCGGCCATTGCGCCAACCGGCGAGGAACTGCACCTCACCATGGTCGATCCGGGCCTTGGTTTCGCGGTCAAACAGGCAATGCGCAGCGGTCAGCACCAGACGCGGGGCGATCAGCGTGCCGGTGCAAAAGCCGGTCCCGCCGATGTCGAGACGGCCCACCGCCTCCCAAGCGGCGGCATCTACACCGTTGTCGAGCGCTTTGAGCGCGCTGTCTTGGGCCAGCGCCGCCGTGGCTAGGGTAAAGACGCCGAAGATAGCCGCCAACAATTGTCGCAAAATGCACCTCAAAACCTTGTTTCCTTGGCGGATATAGGGGAGTTGCGGCGAAAATACGGCGCAGGCTTAACGCAAACGCGGCACCTGCGCAGGCGCGTCGGGATCGCGGCTGAGCGCGGGTGGTTTTGGCCCACCGCAGGCCCAATCGAGCAGTTCGACGCTATGCACCACCGGCACCCCGGTGCCCGATCCGATCTGCATCATGCAGCCGATATTGCCCGCCGCGATCACATCCGGTGATTTGGCCTCCAAGGTCTTGATCTTGCGCTCTTTCAGCTTGGCCGAAATCTCGGGCTGCATCAGGTTATAGGTGCCCGCCGAGCCGCAGCAGAGGTGACTGTCCGCCGGTTCCACCACCGTGTATCCCGCCTGTTTCAGCAGGGTCTTCGGCACGGCCTTGATCTGTTGCCCATGTTGCAGCGAGCAGGCCGCGTGATAGGCGACGACCATGCCCGGCGCTGCCGGTTCGGCGAAGGGCAGCTCCAGCTCTGCCAGCAGTTCCGTCACATCTTTTGCAAGGGCCGAAACCCGTGCCGCATCCTCTGCCAGCGGGCCATTGCGGAACATATGGCCGTAGTCCTTGACCGTGGTGCCGCAGCCCGAGGTGTTGATCACAATGGCATCCAGCCCCTCGCCGTCCATCTCGGCCCGCCATGCGCGGATGTTGCGGGCGGCGTGGGCGTGGCTCTCATCGGTCTTGCCCATGTGATGGGTCAGCGCGCCGCAACAGCCCGCCCCTTGGGCCACCACCACCTCACAGCCCGCGCGGGTCAGCAGCCGGATCGTGGCGTCGTTGATATCGGTGTTCAGCGCCTTTTGGGCGCAGCCGGTCATCAGGGCCACCCGGCGCAGCGGCTTGCCATGGGCGGGAAAGCTCTGCGGGTCGTCGTTGCGGCTGACCGGGGGGACCGTCTTGGGCGCCATTTCCAGCATGGCGCGCAGCCGCGCGTCGGGCATCAGCCGGGCAAAGGGCCGCCCGATCTTGGCCCCAAGCAGCGCCAGCCGAAAACGTGTGGGATAGGGCAGAATCCGCGCAAGCATCCAGCGCAGGGCGCGTTCGCCCATGGGGCGCTTGTAGCGTTCTTCGATATAGGCGCGGGCGTGATCGACCAGATGCATGTAATGCACCCCCGAGGGGCAGGTCGTCATACAGGCGAGGCAAGACAGGCAGCGGTCGATATGCTGAACCGTTTTCGGGTCCGGGTCGCGGTCGTTCTCCAGCATGTCCTTGATCAGGTAGATGCGACCGCGCGGGCTGTCCAACTCATCGCCCAAGACCTGATAGGTCGGGCAGGTCGCCGTGCAGAAGCCGCAGTGCACACAGGCGCGCAGAATCTCATTGCTGCGCTGCGTATCAGGATCCTGCAACTGCTCAGGGGTGAAGGTGGTTTGCATGGCGGCTCCGTTCCTATGTGCTGCGCATCAGATTGGCGAGGACGAGGCCGAACCACGGCACCGTCGTGCCCACGGCTCCCAAAACCCCGCTCCACCGGCGCATTGCCGGGCGCGGATCGGCCCGGCGCAGGGCTTGGACCACCAGCGCAATCACCCCGATCCAAGCGGCCCAGAGCGCCAAGGCGATGGCCCCCAACAGCCAAGCGCTGTCACCCCAATAGCGCAGCAGACCATAGCGCAGGGCAAGCGCGATGAGAAAGGTCACCAGCACCATCGCCGCCAAGGCGCGGATGACCCTAAGCGAAGGCGGCACGGCAATCAGCGCCTTGAACAGAAACGGGCCGATCAGAAAGACGATGAGGAAGACCAGCACCAAAGTCATGCGCTGCGGGCCAAGGCTTCGGCGTTGAACAGGCCACGGGGGTCGAACTTGGCCCTGAGCCCCGCCGTCAACCGCGCCACCCCCGGCGCTTCGGGTTCCTGTCGGGGCAGCGCCCCCGCCGCCTCGGCCCGCAACAAGGTCGCGTGGCCGTCATACCGCCCCAAGCGCGCGCGCAGGTCCGTGCCGGGGGCCATGCGCAGCCATAGCAGCCCCCCGGCCCAATCATAGAGCCGCGCCTCCGCCCCGGCCTTTGCCGCAAGCGCCGGAGCCTCGGTCGGGCGGCAATGCAGGCGCCAGACATCGCCCGCCGCCCCATGGAAAGGTGCCACATCTCGCAAACCCTGCCAGAGGGTCTCTGAGCTACCTTCTGCAAGCACCTCAATCTCGCCCCCCGTGGCGGCGAGCAGATCCTTCAGCCGCCCGATCCGGTAGCTGACCGAGGTCTCGAACCCCTCCAACCGCAGGACCGTTCGGCCCTGCGCCGGGTCATGGGCCGCGCCGGTCACCTCGAAGGGGCTGCGCATGGCCTGCGCCATCGCGGCGATGGCGGCGGGGTCGTTCAGCCCGGACAGCACAAGCGTCGCGCTGGTTTCGGGTTTCGGCAGCACCTTCAGCGAGACTTCGGTCAGCGCGCCCAAGGTGCCCTGCGACCCGGCCATGAGCTTGACCAGATCATAGCCGGTGACGTTCTTCATCACCCGGCCCCCATTCTTGATGATGGCCCCCTGCCCATCGACGAACCGCACCCCCAACAGGAAATCCCGCGCGGCCCCAACGGCAAGCCGCCGCGGGCCGCTGACATTTGCGGCAAAGACCCCGCCGATGGTCGGCGTGCCGCTGCGGCCCATAAGGGCGCGATGGTCCATCGGCTCAAAGGCAAGCCGCTGCCCCTCGACGGCCAAAGCGGCCTCGATCTCGGAGACCGGCGTGCCCGCCTGCGCGACCAGCGTCAGCGCGCCCGGCTCGTAAAGGGTGATCCCCCGCAGACCGGCAAGCGACAGTGCCGCACCCGGCCCTGCCATGCCGCGCGTATCGCCGCCACGCAGGGAAAGGGGCGCATCTGCGCCACCGATCGTCTCGGCCAGTTCCGCCTCGGAAGTCACCGTCACGCCGCCACCGACGCGCCGCTGCCGCGCCGCCCTTTCGTCACGTCGAGGGGGAAGACCTTGGCCGGGTTCAACAGCCATGCCGGGTCAAAGACATCCTTCACCATCAATTGCGCCTCTAGATCAGCGGGGGCGTATTGCTCATGCATCAGATCGCGCTTCTCGATCCCAACCCCATGCTCCCCGGTCAGGCAACCGCCCGCTTCGACGCAGAGCCGCAGGATGTCGGCGCCAAAGGCCTCGCATTTCTCCAAATCGCCGGGTTTGTTGGCGTCAAACAGGATCAACGGATGCATATTGCCGTCGCCCGCGTGAAAAACATTGCCGACCTTGAGCCCATAGTCATCGGACATCTCACCGATGCGGCGCAGCACCATGGGCAGCTCATTCACCGGGATGGTGCCATCGAGGCACATGTAGTCATTGATCTGCCCCATCGCGCCAAAGGCGGACTTGCGCCCCAGCCAGATCGCGGCGCTTTCCTCGGCGCTGGTGCTTTCGCGCAGTTCCACCGGGTTGTGACGGCGGGCAATCTCGGTGATCAGGGCCAATTGGTGGTCGATCTCGGCATCCGAGCCTTCGACCTCGACAATCAGCAGCGCCTCGCACATCGGGTACCCCGCATGGGCAAAAGCCTCCGTCGCCTCGATGCAGGGGCGGTCCATGAATTCGATTGCCACGGGCAGCACACCCGCCTTGATGATGTCGCTGACACAGGCCCCGGCGACGGCGTTGTCGTCGAAGCCCATGAGCACGGGCCGCGCGCCTTCAGGTTTGGGCAGGATGCGCAGCGTGGCTTCGGTCACCACGCCCAACTGCCCCTCGGAGCCGCAGATCACGCCCAAAAGGTCCAGCCCAGCCGCGTCCATATAGCCGCCGCCGATCTCGACCACTTCGCCGTCCATCATCACCATGGTGACGCCCAAGAGGTTGTTGGTGGTGACCCCGTATTTCAGGCAATGCGCCCCGCCCGAGTTCATCGCGATATTGCCCGCGATGGCACAGGCCAACTGGCTGGAAGGGTCAGGCGCGTAAAAAAAGCCGTCTTCCTCCACCGCGCCGGTGACGCTGAGGTTGGTGCGCCCGGTCTGCACGCGCATAAGCCGGTTGTCGTAATCGACCTCAAGCACCTCGGCCATGCGCGCCACCCCCAGCACCACGCTATCGGCAGTGGGCAAGGCCCCTCCGGCAAGCGAGGTGCCCGAGCCGCGCGGCACCACCGGCACGCCCTCCTCATGGCAGATCGCCAGAATTGACGAGACTTCTTCGGAGCTGGCAGGCAGGGTCACGGCCAAGGGGGGGCATTTATAGGCCGTCAGCGCGTCGCATTCATAGGCGCGGGTCTCATGCGCATCGTCGATCACGGCATCGCGGGGCAGCGCCGCACGCAGCCGCGCCACGACACGCGCCTTGCGCGCAATGATCCCGGCATCGGGTGTTGGCATCTGCATTGCGGTCCCTCCTCTGGCCCGCAGCATAGAGCCTATGGCGCGGGTTTGGCCAGTTTGCCGCGCGCCTGGTGCAATTGCACCACTAAATTGCGGCTTCAGGGTGAATTGCACCGGGCCCAACTTCCGCCTACCTTGGAACCTTTCCGAAATGCGCTATATTCAGTTCGTTGTTTTATTGGTGTCCCATGTTCAAACGTAGCCTCATTCTCGCCTTTTTGGCCTTTGCCGCGCCGGGTTTCGCCGATCCGCCCGCCATTCTGAATGTCACGGTCGATCGACAGGGCGACTTGTGGAAGTTTGACGTCACCATTCGGCACAACGACAGTGGCTGGGACCACTATGCCGACGCTTGGCGCATTCTGGGGCCCGATGGGAAACCCTTGGGCACCCGCAATCTGGCACATCCGCATGTGAAAGAGCAGCCCTTCACCCGCTCGCTTTCGGGCGTGCGCATCCCCGAGGGGATGACGGAGGTCAGCATTCAGGCGCGCGACAGCGTCAGCGGCTGGTCTTCGGAATTGGTGACGATCCCGCTGCCCTGACCTACGCCCTTTCAGACCCGGTGGTAAGGCCCGCCCGAGAGGATCGCGGCGGCGCGGTAAAGCTGTTCGGCCAGCATGACCCGCACCAGCATATGCGGCCAGACCATCTTGCCAAAAGAGAGGGCATGATCCGCCTTAGCCCGCAGGCTGGGGTCGATGCCATCGGCCCCGCCGATGACAAAGGCCAAATCCCCCCGCCCGGCGTCACGCCAATTGCCAAGCCGTTCGGCAAATGCGGGGGAGGTTTCGACCTTGCCGCGTTCATCTAGCACGCAGATCACCGCCCCTTGGGGGATCGCGCGCCGTAGCAGCACGGCTTCGGCGGCCATGCCGCCGTTCTTCTTGTCTTCCATCTCGACCACGCGCGCGGGGCCAAGGCCCAGACCGCGCCCGGTCCGGTCGAACCGGGTCAGATAATCATCGACAAGGGATTTTTCCGGACCGGCGCGAAGCCGGCCCATGGCACAGATGTGAACCCGCATGACCTAGGCCCGCAAAGCGGGATCAGTGAGGTGCCGCTGTGGCCGCGTCGTCGCCGCCCAGCCACATCTTTTCAAGCTGGTAGAATTCACGCACTTCGGGCCGGAAGACATGCACGACAACGTCGCCTGTGTCGATCAAGACCCAGTCGCCGGTTTCGCGGCCTTCCATCTTGGACGTGCGTCCGGTGGCGTCTTTGACGGCCTGCGCCAGCTTTTCCGAGATCGCCGAAACCTGCCGCGTGGAGCGGCCCGAGCAGATCACCATATAGTCGCCGATGGCCGTCTTGCCGCGCAGATCGATCTGCACGATATCTTCGGCCTTGTCGTCATTCAGCGAGGAAAGGATAAGCGCCAGCAGGTCGTCGCTGGTTGCGATTTGCGAGGCGGCAGTCATTGCAGCCCCATGGTCAGCAGCCTGCGCTGCGTCAACGTTAAGAGACAGGACATTGTCCTCCTTCGTAAATAGCACCATCAATGCTGAACGCTTGCCCCGGTGCCGAGCAGCCCCAATTTAGCGACCCGGGGTTTATTTTTCAATGGATCGCGTAGCCATAGCGTTAACCACGGCGCAAATCCCCGCTCACTCAGGCATATCCCGCGATGCCGCGGCGCGCGACAGGGCCAGTTGACTGTCTTCGATGACTTTTACCTCGCGCTGCGGGAAGGGGATGGAGATGCCGTGTTCCTTGAACGCATCCCAAAGCGCCAGATAGACATTGCCGCGAATGTTGGTCAGCCCGCCGGTCGGATCCTTGATCCAGAAGCGCAGGATGTAATCCACCGACGAATCGCCAAAGCCCACAATATGGCAGACCGGCGCCTTGTAGCTCAGCACCCGGTCGACGCCCTTGGCCGCCTCCACCGCCAGTTTGCGCACCAGATGCGGATCGTCGGAATAGGCCGTGCCGAAATAGATATCGAGCCGCACAAAGTCATTGGAATGCGACCAGTTCACCACCTGCCCGGTGATCAGATCTTCGTTCGGGATCAGGTATTCCTTGCCATCCCGCGTCACCACAGACGCATAGCGCGCGCCGAGCGTTTGGATCCAGCCAAAGGTCTCTCCCAGACTGATCACATCGCCGGGCTTGATCGACTTGTCGAGCAGAATGATCACGCCAGAGACGAGGTTCGACACCACCTTTTGCAGACCGAAACCAAGGCCCACACCGATTGCGCCCGACAGTACCGCAAGCCCGGTCAGGTCAATCCCCACCGCCCGCACACCGATGAAGAACGCGAGCCCGTAGAGCAGGATTTGCACCCCCTTCACGGCCAGCACCTGCATGGAGGGGCTGATGTCTTCGTTCTTGCGGATCGTCGCGGCGGTGGTCGTGCTGACCAGCCGCGCCATGGTCAAAAGCGCACCGACAACCACCAGCGCGGTCATAATGGTCAGCACCGAAAGGCGGAATTCGCCCACAGTCAGCGCGACCCCGTCCAGAAACAAAGCCACATCATCGGCGACGTTCAACATGTAGAGCGTGGCATAGATCCACAGCCCCCATGTCACCATGCGGCGCAAGGGTCGGTTGCGCACCAGACGCGCGGCGAAAGCGATGCCCACATAGATCGCCGCCAGCGTCGCTGCCAAACCGATGAGGTACGACCGCGACGGCCAAGTCACGTTCTGCATCACCTGATAAAGCAGCCCCGCCAGCAAAGCGAACCAGATCAACCCCAAGCGCCGCTTGACCTGCACCACCACGCGCAACTGCCACTTGGACCAGCCCTCGCGGGAGCGGACCCAGTTTTGCAACATCACGCCGGTGACCCGGTGCAACACCCACGCCAACGCCACCAAGGCCAGCAGGATCAGTATTTGGTTTTGCCGCCAGCCGGGGCTGAGGATGCTTTCCCCAAAGCCAAGCACCCCGTCGAACAAAGCCTGTAGCGACAGCAGGAAGTTCGAAAAAGGGTGGGATTCGGGGATCATGGACGGCCTTTGTGGCTAGGGAAGATCACGGTTGCACAGGCACTAGTATAGGGCAAGTTTGTCACACGGCGATGCCACCTTGCGAGACTCGCCAAGGCGCTATATCCCTTGCCCCATGATACTGGTGTTTGACCTTTGCGACCGTGCGCGTCTGCGCGAACGCTTTTTCGGCGCGACGCATAGCGTTCTAGCCCGACTATAAGCCGCCCCTCTCAGCCACACCCATAGCCATTCCAAACCACGGGAGAGGACCATCATGTCCCCCAAGACGCTTTACGATAAAATCTGGGACGCTCATGTCGTCCACGAAGCCGATGACGGCACTTGCTTGCTTTATATCGACCGTCACCTCGTCCACGAAGTGACCAGCCCACAGGCCTTTGAAGGGCTGCGCATGTCGGGCCGCACGGTGCGCGCACCGGACAAGACCATCGCCGTGCCGGATCACAACGTGCCCACCACCGAGGGCCGCGAAGACCCCGAGGCGATGACCGAAGACAGCCGCATTCAGGTCTCCGCCCTCGACAAGAACGCGCGGGAATTCGGCGTGCACTACTACCCCGTCTCGGACGTGCGCCAAGGCATCGTGCATATCGTTGGCCCCGAGCAGGGCTGGACCCTGCCCGGCATGACCGTGGTCTGCGGCGACAGCCACACCGCCACCCACGGCGCTTTCGGCGCGCTGGCCCACGGCATCGGCACGTCCGAGGTCGAACATGTCCTTGCCACCCAAACGCTGATCCAGCGCAAGGGCAAGAACATGAAGGTCGAGATCACCGGCAAGCTGCGCCCCGGCGTCACGGCCAAGGACATCACCCTTTCCGTCATCGGTGCCACCGGCACCGCGGGCGGCACCGGCTATGTCATCGAATATTGCGGCGAGGCGATCCGCGACCTGTCGATGGAAGGCCGCATGACCGTCTGCAACATGGCGATCGAAGGCGGCGCCCGCGCCGGCCTCATCGCGCCGGACGAGAAGACCTTTGAGTATTGCAAAGGCCGCCCCCACGCTCCGAAAGGTGCGCAGTGGGAAGCGGCGATGGACTGGTGGAAAACCCTCTTCTCTGACGAGGACGCCCATTGGGACAAGGTCGTGACGCTCAAGGGCGAAGACATCGCACCGGTCGTCACATGGGGCACCTCGCCCGAAGACGTGCTGCCGATCGACGCGACGGTCCCCTCGCCCGAAGACTTCAAGGGCGGCAAGGTCGACGCGGTGAAACGTGCGCTGGAGTATATGGACCTGAAACCGGGCCAAAAGCTCACCGATATCAAGATCGACACCGTCTTCATCGGCTCCTGCACCAACGGCCGCATCGAAGACCTGCGCGCCGCTGCCGAAGTGCTGAAGGGCAAGAAGATCAAGGACGGACTGCGCGCCATGGTGGTGCCGGGCTCCGGCCTCGTCCGGGCACAGGCCGAGGAGGAAGGGCTGGCGGATATCTTCCGCGAGGCCGGTTTCGAATGGCGTCTGGCGGGCTGCTCCATGTGTCTGGCGATGAACCCCGACCAGCTTGCCCCCGGCGAACGCTGCGCGGCCACGTCGAACCGCAACTTCGAGGGGCGTCAGGGCTATAAGGGCCGCACGCATCTCGTGTCACCCGGCATGGCCGCCGCCGCCGCACTCACCGGTCACCTGACCGACCTGCGCGAACTGGCGTGAGCGACCGGGGCACGGATACCGGGCGCGTTGCGCGGGGCTCAGTTAGCCTTGCGCAGCTCGCTGCCGGACTTCAGGACTTCGCTGCCGTCGTCCTGTTCGATCTTATAGGCCGGTTCGTCATCGCTCGCCTTGCGGGTCACCTCGCTGCCCTGCAGCTTCAGCGTGATCTTCTGCGTGTATTTCTTGACGATCTTGCCGGTCCCGGTGCCATTGCCCCAGTCCCATTCCACCTTCGTGCCGGTTTGGTACGACATGCCATGCCCTCCTGATATACCATTTGCCTAGAACGCGCCGTCAGCCGGCGCGGTTCCCGCACTCTCCGAAGGATACCCCGATGGATAAGTTTACAGAAATCACCGGCACCGCGGCTCCCATGCCGCTGGTGAACATCGACACCGACATGATCATCCCCAAGGTCTTTCTCAAGACGATCAAACGCTCCGGCCTTGGCGTGAACCTGTTCGACGAAATGCGCTATGACCGCGAAGGCAACGAAATCCCCGATTTCGTGCTGAACCAACCGCAATATCGCGACGCGCAGATCCTCGTGGCAGGCGACAACTTTGGCTGCGGCTCCTCGCGCGAACATGCGCCTTGGGCGATCCTCGATTTCGGCATCCGCTGCGTCATCGCACCCAGCTTTGCCGACATCTTTTACAACAACTGCTTCAAGAACGGCATCCTGCCAATCGCCCTGCCGCAAGAGCAGGTCGACGTGCTGATGAAAGACGCCGAAAAGGGATCGAACGCGCGAATGACCATCGATCTGGAAGGCCAGACCGTGACCACTTCAGATGGTGAGACATTCCCCTTCGAAGTGGACGCCTTCAAAAAGCACTGCCTTCTCAACGGGCTGGACGACATCGGCCTCACGCTCGAAAAAGGTGCCGCGATTGACAGCTATGAGGATTCGCTGGGCCAAAGCCGCCCTTGGGTCTAACGCCCGGCCTGCATGATCAAACTTGTGGGCGCAAACCGCGCGCCCACAAGATGTTGCCGCCTGCCATCAAACCGCCACGGAATTGATGCAAGAAGGCACCACCCCCTCCCTCAAAATACCCCAGTATCCTGCTCTTCTCTCCGCGGAGCCTTGAGGCATGTGCGGAAAGAAGGCAAAAATTGGACCAGAATGAGGCACACCCCATCAGCCGGGGGCATCAAGTTGGAACAAGCACGCGGCATCGTATCGCGGCTGGCCAGTTTGAAAGGGCAGAGCAGTGATCGGACGAATGACAGGCGCGGCGACGCGTGGCCTATTGGTGGCGCTATTGATTGCCATCCCGGCGCTTCTCTTGCCGGGGGCTGATGCGGAATCCAGCCAGATCACCGTGCTGCTCGCCTGTATCGCGGCGATCCTGACCTTCATGGAATACAACGCCCGCCAGCCCGGCATCGTCGAGTTTCGCGACGCGCCGCCTTTCAATCGGCTGCGCTTCATCAGTCTGCTCTTCACGATCCTCGTGTTGTCGCTTATCGCGCGGGGCCAAACGGCCCCCACCCTGCTGACCGGCGCGCTCACCGCGCTTGGCACGATACTGGGCAATGCGCTTGATTTCCCCTATTCCCCGGTGCGTCTTGTGGTACTGATGATGCCCGCCGACGCCCCTCTCGAGGCGGTCAACCTGATCCGCACAGCGGCGGGTCTGGCCTATCTGGTCTCGCTCATCGCATTGGCGACCTTCGTGGTGCTGGTGCGCGTTATGGGCTGGCCCGCGCGCCAAGGCGCTTTCAACGTCTGGGTGAACCTGCCACTTTTCGACCCCACCGCTGGGGGCGATGTGCTCTACCGGCTGCAACGGGACGCGCGGATCAACATCGCGCTTGGCTTCCTTCTGCCCTTCTTCATCCCCGCAGTGGTCAAGGCCACCGCCGATCTGCTAGATCCGATCTCACTGAGCAATCATCAAACCATGATCTGGACAATAAGCGCATGGGCATTCCTTCCGGCCAGTATGATCATGCGCGGCATCGCCATGGGGCGGGTGGCCGAGATGATCCACGACAAACGCCGCCGCGCCTACGCCGAAGCGCATATGCAGGCCGCCTGATCCGCCTCCTGCTGGCGCTGCTCCTGCTGACCGGCACCGCGCAGGCCGAACCGCTGCGCATCGCCACCTTCAACACAGAATTGTCGCGCAAAGGGCCAGGCCTGCTCCTGCGCGACATCCTGCGCGGGGACGACCCCGCCGTCACCTCCGTGATCGAAACCATCGCCAGCGCCGATCCCGATATCATCGCGCTACAAGGCATCGACTACGATCTCGAACAGGCCGCCCTCAATGCCCTCGCTGATGAGCTCACCGCCGCGGGCGCGCCCTACCCCCACCGCTTCGCCGCGCCGCCCAATGCAGGCCGCCAAAGCGGGGTCGACCTCGACGGTGACGGCAAGCTCGGCACCCCCCGTGACGCCCAAGGCTATGGCCGTTTCTTCGGCCAAGGCGCCATGGCGATCCTCTCACGCCACCCGATCCAAGAGGGCGGGTTCCAAGATTTCAGCACCCTCCTCTGGCGCGACCTCCCCGATACACTATACCCGATGATCGACGGCACCCCCTTCGCGGGCGCCGAAGCCCACGCCACACAGCGCCTCTCCTCCAACGGCCACTGGTCCCTGCCGATCCAAACCCCGGAGGGCCCCGTCACGCTACTGACATACCACGCCACCCCGCCGGTCTTCGACGGCCCCGAAGACCGCAATGGCCGCCGCAACCATGACGAAACCATCTTCTGGCTCCACCACCTCGCCGGAAAGATCGGAACGCCCCCGACACTCCCCTTCGTCCTGCTGGGCGACGCCAATCTCGACCCGCAGCGCGGCGACGGGCGCGGCGAAGCCATTGCCGCCCTCCTCTCCCATCCCGCGCTGCAAGCCCCCCTGCCGCACCGCCCCACGGTCAACTGGCCCCAAACCGGCCCGATGCGGGTCGACTACATCCTACCCTCCCGCCACTGGGAAGTCAGTGACGCTGGCCTCATCTGGCCAGAGGGTGAGAGCGCGAGCCGCCATGCCCTCGTCTGGGTCGACCTCACCCGCTAACGCCCCCTATCTTGACCCTCCGGAACCCGCAGGCTACCCAATCTCCAACCGTATTTTCAGGAGTTTCCCATGGCCAACCCATCCTTGCTCATCCTCCCCGGCGACGGCATCGGCCCCGAGGTCATGGCGCAGGTCACGCGCATCATCGACTGGTTCGGCGAAAAGCGCGATCTGGCCTTCGATGTAGAGCATGATCTGGTCGGCGGTGCAGCCTATGACAAACACGGCACCCCGCTGCATGATGACACGATGGCCCGCGCCCTCGAAGTCGACGCCGTGCTGCTGGGCGCCGTTGGCGGCCCAAAATACGACGACCTCGACTTCTCCGTGAAACCAGAACGCGGCCTGCTCCGCCTGCGCAAGGAAATGGACCTCTTCTCCAACCTGCGCCCGGCACAATGCTTTGACGCGCTGGCCGATTTCTCCTCGCTGAAAAAAGACGTGGTCGCGGGCCTCGACATCATGATCGTGCGCGAACTCACCTCCGGCGTCTATTTCGGCGAACCGCGCGGCATCTTCGAGGAAGGCAACGAACGCGTCGGCATCAACACGCAGCGCTACACCGAAAGCGAGATCGAGCGTGTCGCCCGCTCCGCTTTTGAACTCGCCCGCCGCCGCGGCAACAAAGTCTGCTCCATGGAAAAAGCCAACGTCATGGAAAGCGGCATCCTGTGGCGCGAAGTCACCCAACGGGTGCGCGACACCGAATACCCGGATGTCGAACTCAGCCATATGTATGCCGACAACGGCGCCATGCAGCTCGTGCGCGCACCCAAGCAGTTCGACGTGATCGTCACCGACAACCTCTTCGGCGACATCCTCAGCGACTGCGCCGCCATGCTCACCGGCAGCCTCGGCATGCTGCCCTCGGCCAGCCTCGGCGCACCCAATGCCGATGGCCGCCCCAAGGCCCTCTACGAGCCCGTGCATGGCTCCGCCCCCGACATCGCAGGCCAAGGCAAAGCCAACCCGATCGCCTGTATCCTCAGCTTCGCCATGGCGCTGCGATACTCTTTCGACCAAGGCGAAGAAGCCGCACGTCTGGAAAAAGCCGTCGAACGCGCGCTGGCCGATGGCGCCCGCACCCCCGACCTGATGGGCCCCGAAGGCGGCACCCCCATCACGACCGAGGAAATGGGCGACGCCATCCTCAAAGCCCTCGACGCCAGCCTCTAAAAAAACCGAGGCGGGGTTTCACGCCCCGCCCCTTCCCCTTCATCCTTTCTCAAATACCCTCGGGGGAGCAGCCAAAGGCTGCGGGGGCAGCGCCCCCAATTACACCCGCGTTCCCAAAACGCCCCGCAAAATCCCTGCAACTGACCAATTGCCAAAGCCGCCAAGCTGCGGTATTGCGCTGCACATCGGTCGGGCTGTAGCGCAGCCTGGTAGCGCACCTGCTTCGGGAGCAGGGGGTCGGAGGTTCGAATCCTCTCAGCCCGACCAGATCCCCCCACAGATCCCTATGCCCAAAACTCGGATCGCTCCGCTCAGCCGTAGACCCTGAGCAGCATCCAGACCCCCATGCCCAGCATCATGACGTTCTCGGTGAGCGAGACGAACCCAAGTGGGACATTGCTCGACCCGCCGACGCAGGCGCATTTTAGCTCACGTTTGTCGACATAGACCGCCTTGATGACCGAAACCGCGCCAATTGCGCCGATCACGATCGCCACGGGGGCCGAGAGCCAGGTCAGCGCCCCGGCGGTCATCAAAACACCCGCCAACGCTTCCCCGAACGGATAGACCTTGCCATAGGGCACCCACCGCTGCGCCAGCAGGTCGTAGTTCAGAAACATCGTCGAAAAGCTTTCGATATCCTGCAACTTCTGAACGGCAAGGAAACACATGGAGATCGAGATGAACCACTCGAAAGCCCGAAGTGTGAAGATGTTGCCGAATGCATACCAAGAGAGTCCCAGTGCCATCAGGAAGGCCACGCCGAAAATAGCGACAACGGGCTGATAGCTGGTGTCCGATTGCTTTTCCTTGGGCTTGTCCAAACCTAAATGCACGCGCAGATCGTCGTAACCGCCGATCCGCTCCCCATCGATGAAAGTCTGCGGCGTGGTCTCCACACCCTCTTTCGCCATAAAGGCATCGGTCTCTTCGCGGGTCGTGAGGTGGTGATCTTCGACGTGGTAGCCCTGCCGCTCCAGCAGGTCTTTCGATTTCAGCCCGAAGGGACAGAGGTGTTGCTCCATCACCATCCGGTAGAGTTTCGCGGTCTTGCCCTTTCCTTCGGCCATCCTAGCCTCCTTTTAGCTTTTCGAACGACGTCTCAAAGGAGAAACAAGTTTCCAACGCAGGAGAGTTCCGCAAAGGGGTGATTTAGGTCAACCGGCAACCCGGCGCAGCACCACTGGCGCGATGCCGCTCAGGCCAGTTTTCCCAGATGCGCGGCAGGGATCGTGACTGTCCAAGTCAGGGCGTTTTCGCTGGTCACCGTTTCCGCCGCGCCATTAACCATCGCAGGTGCCAATACGGACAGAACCTTGCTCCCGAAACCGGTGGCTTTCTTGGCAGAGGGGTCAATGGTGATGCCGGTCTCGATCCACTGGAAACGCAGCCCCCCCTTCTCGGTATGGGACCAGTGGCATTGGATATCGCCGCAGCCGTTGCTCATCACCCCGTATTTCGTGGAATTCGTCGCCAGCTCATGCAGCGCCATGCCGATCAGTTGCAACGCCTGCGGTCCCAAAGCGACAGAGGGGCCATCCACATCCACCGCCTTGGCCTGCAAATGCAAAAACGGGTCCAACTGTGCGCGCACCAGTTCGGCCAGATCTACCGAAGACCAGCCGCCATCGACCAGCAAATCGGTGGACCGGGCCAGCGCCTGAATACGGGCTCCGAAGGATTTGTTGAACTCCGCGAGAGAGGCCGCCGAACTCGCCGTCTGCCGCTGCATCGCTGTGACCAGAGAAAGCATGTTCTTGGCCCGGTGGATGACCTCACGCGAGACGAGATCGCGCACCTCTTCGGCCTTGCGCGTGGCAGTCACATCATGGTGGATGTTCGAGATCGAGACGATATCCCCCGAAAGCGTCCGAATGGGCGTGCAGGCGATGGTGACATGGCGCTCGGTTCCGTCCTTGGCCACGCGCACCGCATTGAATTGGCGCAGCTTGCCGGCCATGATCTGATCGCGATACTCAAGCACCCGCGTCGGCCAATCCGGCGGATACAAAAGCTCGACCGACTGGCCCAAAGCCTCCTCTTCCGTATAGCCATAGAGCCGCTCAGCTGCCGGATTCCAACTGATGATGCGGCCTTCCATGTCATAGGTCAGGATCGCTTCGGCCGTGGTGGCCACGAGGGCGGCAAAGGTTTCCGCCTGCACATGGGCCCGTTCGATATCGTCATGGGCCATACGGCGTGTCGTGACATTGCGATGCTGCAACAGCAGGCAGGGCGCGCCTTGGATCGTCAGGCGGTTGGCGTTGAGTTGAAACCAGCGCCGCACCCCCGGCCCATCGCAGGGGTATTCCCCCTCAAAGGAAGTCCCGGTTTTCAGCGCTTGGCGCAGCCCCTCCAGAACCGTTTCCGCCTGCACCACGGCACCCATGGCCGCCGCTTCGCAGATGTCAAAGTAATTGGCCCCGACGTAATGCGTTCCGGCGTCGCCGCCATTCTCTTCGCAAAACAGTTTCCACGCCATATTGACCGCGACAATCTTGCCGGTGGCGTCAAGAATGACCACCTCATCGGTCATCGCCTCGATCAATTCATAATGGCTGGCGTCGAGCGTGACGCTTTGGGTGCTTTTCAACATAGCCCCACCATAGCGCGAATTCGGCATTGTCTAAAGTTAACTTAGGTTTAATCGTTAAGGCCAAAGTCCTTATTTTATCGGCTTTTGGCGGAAACCCTCCTGCCTCTGCGGCGGCTGCCCGCCCGCCCGGGCCTGAGGCTTGCAATCCGCGCAATTTCTGAAATAAGCCCCGCCATCCGGTCGCAGCCTACCCGGACATCAAAACAAGGGCCCCAAAATGAAAACACTTGTCATCTGCTCAGGCGGACTCGATTCCGTGTCGCTTGCGCATATCACCGCCGAGGTGCACCACCTCACCCGGCTCGTCTCCTTCGACTATGGCCAGCGTCACCGCAAAGAGGTCGATTTCGCCCGGGCGGCGGCCGAACGATTGGGCGTGCCGTTTCACCTGATCGACATGCGCGGGATCGGTGCGGCGCTATCGGGCTCCGCCCTGACCGACGATATCGACGTGCCCGATGGGCATTACGCCGAAGACACGATGAAGATCACCGTCGTGCCGAACCGCAATGCGATCATGCTGTCGATCGGCTTTGGCATTGCCGCCGCGCAGGGGGATGAGGCGGTAGCCACTGCCGTGCATGGCGGCGATCACTTCATCTATCCCGACTGCCGCCCCGGTTTCACCCGCGCCTTCGATGCGATGCAGCAGGCCGCGCTCGACGGCTATGCCGACGTGCGGCTGCACACGCCCTTCGTCGAGCACAGCAAGGCCGAGATCGTCCGCCAAGGCGCGCAGCACGGCACGCCCTTCGCTGAGACGTGGTCCTGCTACAAGGGCGACGCGGTCCATTGCGGGCGCTGCGGCACCTGTGTCGAACGGCGCGAAGCCTTTCATCTGGCCGAGGTCAGCGACCCGACGGTCTATGCCGATCCCGACTATTGGACCGAGGCCCTTGCCGCACGGGGGAAAGGCTGATGTTCCGTATTCGCAAGGAATTCCACTTTTCCGCCAGCCACCAGTTGAGCCACCTGCCCGACGATCATCAATGCGCGCGGCTGCATGGGCACAACTACATCGTCGTGGTCGAACTGGCCGCCAAGACGCTCAATGCCGATGGTTTCGTGCGCGATTACCACGACTTGAAACCGCTCAAGGCCTATATCGACGATCACTTTGACCACCGGCATCTGAACGATGTGCTGGACGGCCCCTCCACAGCCGAGAACATGGCGAAACATTTCCACGACTGGTGCGCCGCCCGCTGGCCCGAGACCTCTGCCGTGCTGGTCAGCGAGACCCCGAAAACATGGGCGGAATACCGGCCATGACCCTGCGCATTGCCGAGATTTTCGGCCCCACCATTCAGGGCGAAGGCGCGCTGATCGGAGAGCCGACGGTATTCGTCCGCGCGGGCGGCTGTGACTATCGGTGCAGCTGGTGCGACAGCCTGCATGCCGTCGACAGCCAGTACCGCCATAGCTGGACCCCCATGTCGACCGAGGACATCTGGCGCCAGATCCGCAAGCTTTCCAAGGACCAACCGCTGACCGTCTCCCTCTCGGGCGGCAATCCGGCGATACAAGATTTCGGCCCCCTGATCCGCATGGGCAAAGCCGCGGGCTATCGTTTCGCCTGCGAGACCCAAGGCTCTATCGCGCGGCCATGGTTTGCCGAGCTCGATACGCTCGTGCTCTCCCCCAAACCGCCATCAAGCGGTGAGCGCGTCGATTGGGACGCATTCGGCGCCTGCCGGACCCTCGGCGCGCAGGCGCGGCAGCAGGTGATGAAGATCGTGATCTTCGACGAGATCGACTACCATTGGGCGCGCGAAGTGCATGCCCATCACCTCGATATCCCGCTCTACCTTCAACCCGGCAACCCCGAGGTCGACCCCGCCACGCCGGTGGACCCGCAGGCGCTGGCCGACCGTTTGGGCTGGCTGACCGAGCTTGCCATGACCGATCACTGGTTCGCCCCCCGTATCCTGCCGCAGCTTCATGTCCTGATCTGGGGCAACAAGCGCGGCGTCTGACCGATGGAGACCCCCATGTCCGACGACATCTATAGCAATCTTAAACAGCTCGGCGGGGAAACCCGCATCCCCGCCAACCCCGAAGAAGCCGAGCTTGAGCGTGTGCCGAACCCGCAGGCCGATGTGGCCTATAACGTGCGCTTCACCGCGCCGGAGTTCACCTCGCTCTGCCCGATGACCGGCCAGCCCGACTTTGCCCATCTGGTGATCGACTATGTGCCCGGCCCGTGGCTGGTGGAATCGAAATCGCTCAAGCTGTTTCTGACCTCCTTCCGCAATCACGGCGCCTTTCATGAGGATTGCACCATATCCATCGCCCGGCGGTTGGCCGAGTTCCTTGCCCCGCAGTGGCTGCGGATCGGCGGCTATTGGTATCCGCGCGGCGGCATTCCCATCGATGTATTCTGGCAAACCAGCCCCCTGCCCGAGGGCGTCTGGATCCCCGATCAAGGGGTGCCGCCCTACCGCGGGCGCGGCTGACCAAGCCCTCCCTACCTCCGACCCCCGCAGCATTCGGGGCGCGCGCCCACCCGCCCGCGCCCCGTTTTTTCGGTGAAAACCGTGTGTTTTAGATCACAATATCTTCAGCAACCGCCTTCTTCCTTGAACCTCCAGCGGAGAAAGGCCGTTAGTCTCTCATACACGCATACGACCCTGCCCCGCGCAGAGAGGTCAACCACGGAGCGACCACATGCTGACAAGACGTCATTTCATCCAGACCACCACGGCGCTATTTTCCGGCGCGATTGCCACCCCCCTGATGGCCCGCACGCGCCCAAGCGCGGCAGAGAAGGCCGCTTGGGATGCGCAGGTCACCCCAGCAGGCTTTGACCCGGCGACGAGCAACCCTTGGGGCGTCCACCCGCGCTTCTTGCCGCAGCGGGTCGTGGCGAATGACAACCTGCGCGTCGGCGACATCCACGTCGATGCGGTGGCACGCTATATCTATCATATCGAAGAGGGCGGAACCGCCATGCGCTACGGCGTGGCGATCGCGCGTGGCAATCTTTATGAGCCGGGCACCTATACGATCAAACGCAAGGTGCAATGGCCGCATTGGACGCCCACCCAAAACATGATCAAGCGCGATCCCGAGCTCTACGCGGGCCTTGAGGACGGCGTGCCGCCCGGCCCGGAAAACCCCCTTGGCTCGCGCGCACTTTACCTCTTTGAAGGGAACCGCGACACCTATCTGCGCATCCACGGCACCCCGCAGCCACAAAGCATTGGGGGCCGGGCAAGCTCAGGCTGTGTGCGGATGATCATGGCGCATATCAACCAGCTCTACCCGAATGTGCAGACCGGCTCGACGGCCTATCTCTATTCGGCGGAAGAAAGCGTTGTTGCCAGCAGCTAAGCTGGAACGAATAACGGGGGCCGCTTGGCGGCCCCCGTTGTTATGTCAGGCTTGGCGTTTGGTGCAGATCGGATTGCCACCCACCGCCCGCAGCGGCACCAGCGTCGTCTCGACCGGGCCGTTGTGCTGATACCAATAACAGCCATCCTCCGGCAGCAACCGCGCCGTCGACAAATCTTGGTTCGGCGCGGCAAGGCTCACCACCGCCTCCGGCAGATTGCCCACACGGGCCGAGCCGCCCTGCGGCCCACTCGCCGGTACCGTACATCCGGCAACGGCCAGCAAGGCCGCCCCGATCACAAAAGTTCCTGTTTTCATCAAAGCCTCTGCCATTCCTGATTATATCTGGGGCAATCTGACAGACCGGATGGGGATTTCAAGGCACAAGGGGGTGAGGATGCTAATGGTGACCCCGGCAGGATTCGAACCTGCAACCTGCCCCTTAGGAGTAGGTATCCCTGTATACGATATCGCCCGATATTGCCAGATAAGGCCCTGAAAATAGGTAATTTTTAAATTTCCTTGCTTCGAAATTGGCCAATATCATCCTTGCCCGCCGCGGTTCGCAGGCGGTTCGCAAACTTACAAACACGGTTCGGAGAAATTCGATGAGAACAACACTAACGCAAAAGTACATTAAGTCTCTTAAATGGGGGGACAAAGTAGAGAACTACCGAGATGAAAAACTCCCTGGCTTCTTTTTGACGGTCAACAAATCTTGCAAGTCTTTTAAAGTGCAAGCTGACTTGTGGGAAGGTCCACGTGGAAGGCGCCGTTTCGTTCGAACTGTGCGGCATACTATCGGCACGACGGAAGAAATATCCTTGGACGACGCCAGACAAGTCGCTCGTGAAGTTCTTAACAAGATTAAGCGCGGACAAGATCCCTTCCCAGCACCGGCTGTCCACGGGGAAAGGGGACCACTGGTTAACGGTGACCCAGTCTTCTGGTCAGTAGACGATATGATGAAGGGCTACGAACGTATCCTTGAAGAAAGAGGATGTACCGACCGCTCAATTGCGAATGTCGCAGAGGCGCGCACGAGATACCTTAAGGAATGGAAAAACAAAGCTGCAAAAAGCATACAAAAAAGCGAGGCTCGCAACCTTCACAGGAAAATCACTCGTAAGAACGGTCCGGTAGCAGCCAATATAACGCTTCAGTGCTTCCGAGCCGCGTACAATGTCGCAAACCAATTAAGCGATGACGAGCTCGCTTTTGCTAACAATCCAGTCAGGGGAGTAATATTTAATAAGGAACGTTCCAGTGAGAGGGTACTGATGCCGGAAGAGCTTTCAACTTGGTGGAAGGAGGTATCAAAATTGCCAAACCCTCTGCGAAGAGAGATGCACCTTCTCAATCTCCTCGGAGGGTTGAGGCCTGGGGACGTGATGCGGATCGAAAAGAGCTGGGTGCTACAGGAGGAGTCAGCAATCAAATTTCCTGAGCTAAAATCTCGCAGGGAGTTCCATTTACCTTTATCTACGCAAATGCTTTCCTGCGTAGAGCGCGCACTGAATATATCCGATACTTTACACCCGAATTCAAAGTGGCTTTTCCCAACAAGAAGTAAAAAGGGCGATGTTGTCTGCACCCAAGTTGTTCGTGAAGCGTCGCTGCCAAGTCAAACTGGTCATATTCTACGCCATACTCATCGCACTATGGCCCAGAGAGAAAAAATTAACAGCACGAATGCTATGCTTCTACTTGACCACAAAGTACCCGGTATCAACGGTGTGTACATCCATCAGCGAGCGTTGTTCGACCCCCTTCTACAAGATCAGCAAACCATATCCGACGCATTCTTCAGATTCATGATGCCGGGGTAACGTATGACCATTCAAACCTCGTTAGCTCTGCAAAGTAGAAACCGGGACTAAGCTGGACATACAGAAACATGTGCCCACACCATCGACCTCGCGCCTATAAATAGTTTATGAATTTGAGAGGTTGTCATATGTGATATATGGCTCGACCCGAAGCTTCGAGAGAGTGTCCTGGAGTTCGGACGACGCGTAAATATCGGGATAGGCACCTATATGGAGGTTTCTGGGGGGCTTTTAGAGCATATATTGCGGAGAACACGGTCCCTGAAATTTCTTCTGGCTCCATGTTCGGTTTTTTTGGGCTGTTTCGGGGGTTTTGGACAAGCATCCTGATGGGCTGCCAGAGGTCCGATTTTGCGCTCTTTTTTCAGGGCCAGCTTTTTTCCGGAAAATTCGCGAAGGTATCGCGACTGCCACCTAATCTTTCTACTGAGGGCATGAAAAAAGCGAATCAATGCATGAGGGAGGGCCTGCGCTCAGGGCCGTAAGGTTTAGCGAGAAAGACAGCCGCGCTGGTGATTGGTGATGAGGCGGGTGTCGCATCGCGCTTGCTCTGGAACGAGGAACATTTCTTGCGGCGTCGCGCTGAACATCATCTTAAGAACTGTCGAAGCATCGACACCCATCTCGACAAGGTAGTCAAAAATGTCTTGGTATACCGGCGCCGCGGGCGGTAGGGCCACGCCGTAGGCGGAGACTTGATGTAAGCCCAGTTCCTCGAAAGGCCACCACATGAAGCGCACCGTGCCACCTGCGACGGCCAGTGGACAGGCTGAGTAACATCCGTTGACGACCTCAGTTTCCAGGCCCGCATCACGGATCAGACGCCCTGCTCGAAGAGCCTCATAGACCGCACCGCCGCCAGAACCGAGCGAGATAACTTTTGCCTCCGGATTTTCCATGATGGCGCTCGCCACGGAGTCGGAGAAGCCAGGAGTGATGTCGCCATGAATCATGATAGCGCGCCGTTCTGGGTCGAACTTAACCTCATGACCGCGCGTGACCGCGACATACAATGTTGTTGGGATGTTGTGTCTCCCAACACAATCAAGGTTCCAAATCCGTCTCCGCGTATCGACGTCGATGTCGGAGTGGTAGCGTGCAGCGATAACCCAGTTTCCGAGCGATGTGGCAGCGATGGCAAATTCTCGGCCTGACGCATCAGGCTTGGGCTGCGGTGGCTCGAGGTGTGTAATGGCATCCGTATGACCGACCATGCGGCCGAGGATCGCACAGAGGTGCATCTCGACATCGACCTCGTTGAAGGCGGTACCGAGAAATTCGGTAAAGCCTTTCTCACGTGAGATTTCCCAGAACCGGTCTGACATGGCCTCAACGTCCGCAATGGCGTGTTCCCAACTCTTGGCAATCGAGTTTGTCGCCGAGAGTGCCATGGCCCCCAAAAAAAGGAGTATTGCAAAACCCTGTTGCCGCATGAAGTTTGTCCTTCTTGATGCTTTTGAAAGGAGCTTATCAAGCAATCAAGACAAACGTGAGGTGAAGTCAGTTTTCATTGCGGTATGGACTTCTCCGTAAGGCCTGCTTCCAGTTACCGGAAACCAGAGCTGGCATGTTATGTGTCTGAGGTATTGGGCTCGGCCCCAGTGGATCCTCAAACCGAACAAATTACCCATCGTTGCGATACGGGAGAGAGGCCGCGCAGAGTGTCAGTCAGGCCTGCCAGACCTCCGAAAAGGCCGGCAAAGAAGCAGTCGGATAGCGCGAGCATATCAGCTGAGATTTGGCCAATGGGGATGAAGGTCGTCGATAATGAATTCGTGGTGGTGAACTTTGCTTCGCTTTCCCTGAAGATGAGGGTGGCTCGCAGGCAGGTCTGGGTGGCTATGCGTCAGATTGTTCGACATACCAGCAGGCCAGAACCGCAGCGCCACGCCAATGCCGACAGTCGCAACGATGGCCAAGACCAGAAGTGTGGGCACTGTGCCGTATGTGGTCATCAGCCAGCCTGCGAGAGGATAGGTGAGGAGCCAGCAGGCGTGGGAAAGCGCGAATTGCGCTGCGAAAATTGCTGGCCGGTCTTCGGGATGAGCGGAGCGGCGCAGAAGACGGCCAGATGGGGTTAATACGGCTGAGTTACCCAAACCGATCACCAGCCAGACAGCTAACAGCAATGGCCAACTTAATCCTATAGATATGACCAAGACCGCAATGGTGAACAGCGCCGCGACCATGAGCCAAGCGCCTGTCAGCATCACTGGCCTGTCGGGGAATCTGTCCAGCAGCTTCGGCAGGGCAAGTGCCGAGATCATGCTGCCCGCCCCGAAAGCGAACATGCTCCAAGCCAAGGCAGTATCGTCCAGCCCGAGCTGCCCACGCACCAGAACGACCGTGTTGACCAGAACCATGGCCCCCGCGCTCGACACGGCCAAGCTGAGGCCCAGCAGGCCACGTAGGCGCGGTGTAGCGAGGTAGATGCGAATGCCTCTTGTGGTGCGGTCATACACCCTGCGTGGCTCTGCGGCCTTGGGACTGGGCAAGATGACCGAGATCACCAGCAGGGCCGAGGCCACGAAGCCTGCGACCGTTCCCAAAAACAGAGCGTTGTAGCTCATCACCGCCAGCAGCACGGCGGCCAGCGCGGGCGAGATAATGTTCTCCAGATCATAGGCCAGCCTTGAGAGCGATAGCGCGCGGGTATAGCGATCTTCTTCCGGAAGAACGTCCGGGATAGTCGCTTGAAATGTTGGCGTGAAGGCGGCAGAGGCCGATTGCAGCAGGAAGATTAGGACATAGACCTGCCAGACCTCGGTTACGAAAGGCAGAGCCAGCGCCACTGCCGCGCGCAGAAGGTCCAGCGAGACCAACATCGCGCGGCGCGGCACACGGTCGGTAAAGGCACCAGCGATCGGAGCAATGCCGACATATGCCACCATTTTGATGGTAAAAATGGTGCCGAGCACCATCGCGGCCTGGTCTCCGGACAGGTCGTAGGCCAAAAGGCCAAGCGCCATCGTCGCCAATCCGGTCCCAAGAAGTGCTACGACTTGGGCCAGAAAGAGATGCCGGTAAGTGCGATCCAAAAGAACAGCCAGCATATATCTCTCAAAGATAGCGGGTGATGGTTTTGAGTTCGGCGCGGTCGCTGGCGGAGCCGTCGACTTCAAGACAATGATCGATGTGATCGTGGATTAGAATTCGCTTCGCGTTGGTCACCGCCTTCTCGACAGCTTGAAGCTGCTGCGCAACATCAACGCAGGGCTTGCCTTCCTCTAACATTGCGATAACCGCTCGCAGGTGCCCATCGGCACGTTTCAGCCGGGCAATGAGGGCAGGATGACTTGCATGAGTGTGTATGTCTGACATACTAAGACCGTATCCCCCTCGGGAGGATAGAGCAAGATGGCGAAGCCACCCAGAATGATAGGCAAGAGGCAGATAGCACGAATGCAGTTTTTGCGGACAACCGGACAAGCCGCTTTCGCGATGCTTCTCTGCGTGGCCGTGCTGCTCTGGTCCGTCGTGCCGACGTCTTCGCATGTCCCTGCTGTGCTGGATGTTCTCCAAGAACATGAGCAGATGGTCTTAGATCATGGGCATTCTCATGGTTTGGAAGAAGACCTCGCATGGGCCATGCACGGCCATAGTCACGACAGTGCGGACCATGACCATAGCCAAGCCGTGGTGTTGGCTCATGAGCCGAATATCCGGCCTGTTGAGGTTGTCCGGGCTGCGTGGCGCCTAAGTGCCGCTTCGGCAAATACCTCAAGGGTGTATTCGATCGAAAGACCTCCGCGCGCGTGATCCCCAGTGCCATGTCGGCACTCTCATTCCGATCACAACCTTATTTGCGGAGTTCACTTCATGAACACAGTCCAACGGGGCTGGACCGATCTTGGCACACGCCGGGTCGCGATCTTGTCCCTCATCACGATCACTTTGCTCATCCTGAGCGCAGGCCATGCCTTGGCTCATAATGTCACCCCCGGTGATGCGGGGTATATCCAAGAGATATGGGGGGTGAACATCATTCCCTTTATGTATCTCGGCGCCAAACACATGGTGACGGGTTACGACCATATCCTGTTCCTGCTGGGTGTCGTCTTCTTCCTCTACAAAATGAAAGACGTCGGCATTTACGTCAGTATTTTCGCCGTGGGGCATTCGACCACGATGCTGGCGGGGGTCTGGTTCGGCTGGGGCGTCAACGCCTATATCGTTGACGCAATCATTGGCCTTTCAGTGGTCTATAAGGCGCTCGACAACCTTGGGGCCTATCAACGCTGGTTCGGTGTGCAGCCTAATACAAAGGCTGCAACACTGATCTTCGGCTTTTTCCACGGGACCGGCCTCGCGACCAAGATCCTCGACTACGATATCGCTTCGGATGGCCTTCTGGCCAACCTTCTGGCGTTCAACGTTGGCGTCGAACTGGGCCAATTGATGGCGCTCGGCGTCATCCTTATCGTCATGGGGTTTTGGCGAAAGTCACCCAACTTCTTCCGCCAAGCTTACACCGCCAACGTCGTTATGATGTCCATGGGGTTCATCCTGATGGGCTTGCAAATCACTGGCTACTTCGTAGCAACCTGAAGATTAGGAGACCAATATGTTCAATGCAGAGAAACCAAGCCTCGACGAGCTTCCCTCCTCCCGCCAACTGCTCCGCTCCACAGCAATTGCCGCAGCCAGCGCAGTCGCTATCCTCGTGACCGTTGTGCTACCGGCCGAATATGACATCGACCCGACCGGGATCGGTGGCGTGCTTGGCCTTTCGGAGATGGGTGAGATCAAAGCGCAGCTTGCCGCAGAGGCCGAGGCCGATCGCCTCATGGAGTTGGAAGCCCAGCAAGAAGCGCTGCGCGGCCAGCAAGAGTCGAGCCTGTTGAATGACTTCCTCGGCATCTTTGTCGGCGCAGCCCATGCCCAGGAAATGACAGCCGAGCCAGTAGAGGAATGGCGTGACGAGATCACGTTCACTCTTGCACCAGGTGATACCGCAGAATGGAAACTTGTCATGGAAGAGGGGCAAGTGGCTGAGTTCGTTATGCTGGTCGAAGGCGGTCGGGTGAACTTCGACCTGCACGGCCATGGTTCTGGCCAATCAGAGACCTATGAAAAGGGCCGCGGCTCTACTGGTGCTGAAGGTGAGATCAATGCGTCCTTCGCTGGCGAACACGGTTGGTTCTGGCGGAACCGCGACAATGAGGACGTAACCGTAACCGTCAAGGTGCGCGGCGAATACGCTGAGTTCAAAGACGCAAGCTGAAGATTTGGTTGCCAGCGTATGTAATGGATGCGCTGGCAACTATTATTGGTGGCGACTTCGAGCTCTGGCCTGTGCAAACGCCATGCTATAATTGCGAAACCTTCAAGTTCTACGTGGTCAATGAGGGCTCAGAGTGGACATTGCACCTCGAGCCTCCTCCTGGGAGATAAAGGCATCCGTTGGCAGCCAGCCTGTGCTATACATAGTTGGCGTTTCGCTGGCATCTCATCGCGTACATGATGTGACCTGCCCCCCTTTGCGTACGGGGGCCGCAGACGCTACATCAATATAGATGCCGACGATCCAGCACGCCGCTAATAACGGGCAAGGAGATAAAAGACGATGCTCGCCGCATCCAAGGTCCTCGCAACTGTGAATGCTCCCTACAGTGCAAACCTTTCTGCATCCCAGCTCGGCTGCGCAATCTCGGATTTTAGCGCCGCTCAGTCTGCAATGGGCCCCGCTTTTTCCTTCTTCTCTGAAGTCCCTCTCGAACTTCAGATGTCATTTGTTGCAGAGTTGAACCTCTCGCACCACAAAGTACAGCAAGTCGCTAAGCACTTTCAGTCGCTTTGCCCGTTTCCTTTGGCATACGCTACTGTCACCCTCTCAACACTTAATGCGAGCGATAGGGATCCCGGCTTCTTCGAGTAAGTGGTACGGGGCATTTCGAACCGCTGCATCGACGTCGATTATTTTTTTTGGCTTCTCTCGCGTGAGCCATAGAGCGAGCAAGCTCGCCACGATGATCCCTGAGCTGATGAAAATCAGCGAGATTTCAACAAGCAAGATTGATGAGATGCTATCCATTAATTCCTCCTTCAGAGAGCACTCTCATTTTTACGGAGAGGGTCTGACGCAGACCGTAGCATAGATTGCGGAGACGCGGGCAACGAAAGACAGACAGAGTGATCTGGGGTTCGACAGATGTTGGCAGCTGCCAACATCAATCATCTTGTACGCCAAACCTTGAGAAAGTTAGACATGATGGATGTCGATGCATGAGCCCCACCGCCTGAAGGAAGTCTGGAACCAAAGGAGCATTCCGGTGGCCCTTCGCCGTGATGGGAAGGGTGAGCAGGTGAGGGTGAGGTTGCCCTATGCTGAAGACAACTACGCTTGGCTTCGAGACGGCCGTCGACTTCGCCCCAACTGGAATGCGAGCCTGGCATGCTGGGAAGTGCCCAAAGCTTGGTTCAATGACCTTGTAAACCGAAGCCTGCGCCGTTGGGGACGTATCTATGTCATCCAACCTTATCGAGAGCAGGAGATCTGTGCGCCCGCCTGTATGAATGCAACAGGTCATGAGTGCCAATGCTCCTGTATGGGAGCAAACCACGGGCAGGATGACGATGGCGGTTGGTTTTCAACAGATGATGCGTTTGCAGCCCGTTGGGGTGACCGCGAGCTTGCATGTCGATTGATGACTGCTCGAGCTGAGTAACAGGGTTATCAGAGAAATCTAAGTGCCAGCAGGCATACCAGCTTCTGCATCGTAATTCGAAGATTTGCCACTGATGATTGTGGTGACATAGCCTGAAGGCTCCACTTGCAACGCGAGCCTTCCTCTAAGCGCTGCAAGTCAAAGGTCGGCTACTTTTGCGCCTGCTAAGCGACATACGGCGACCTGTTTAGAGCCCATGGTACCGACTGCGCCAAGAGACCTGGTTTAGGTTTTGCTCCTTAACAACCCAACTGATTCAGACCCATTAGAAAGAGCTAAAAGTAGGGTAAAATTTTTTACTCTTGACATACTCTGAGGGTTAACGCATTTAACCCTTGCGCACCGTCAATTTTTTGGAGGAATGGGATTTGAATAAAACAGAGTATAACGTAAAGCTGAGGGAGGCGGCCGCCCGAGCCCTAAGGGAAAAAGGATACACTGTTGAGGATGTATCTTCGGGATCAGGGGTTCCTAAGCTCTCGAGGCTGGAAATCTCAAACGAGCACGGAAAGCTGACCTGTGCCGTTAAGATCACCACCTACACCCAGGGCCGCATCTCATTTACTCGCAATTCTGACGGGACCTATAAGGTGCTTAGCGATAGCGACCGGGTAATCTATGCCTGTCCCGCTCTGGAAAACGAGGCAGAGGCATTCATTGCGATGTTCGATGCGGAAACCTTGAAGCAAGCATTTGATGCCAATTTCGACGTTCGCAAGGGCACAGACCAGGAAGAACTGCCAATGTGGCTCAGCCCTGAGCTTGAAGAAGGGCGTAGGTTTGTAGGGTCGGGCTTTAAGGACAAGGCCCTCTGGTCTGAAGTAAGGTCGTTGTCCGACATGGTCAGTGGAGATGTATCAGGGGAGCAACCTACGACTTCAGCATCTCCTGTCGCGGTGGAAGGTGAAAAGGCCATGGGTATCATGGATAGGATCAAACTGATGCTTTCTGAGCATATGGGAGTCCATCCAGATCAACTCGAAGTCGATGTTCGGGTCAAACTGTAAGTAGACAGAACACAGGCCCATATTTTTCGCTGGTGATTGAAATCGGGGATTAATTGATCATGCACACCCAAGATATCGGACAAACAGCGGAAGTTACCGCTCTCACTACTGCCAAGGGGCGCGAGCCTTTCGAGTTTACCGGCGAATTGCTCGCGTGGGCCTCGAAGCGTACGGAAGGCCGCTTCGGTGATAACTCTCCGACTGCCACGCTTCGGCTCTACAAGAACGTATCTGAGCGCGTGAAGCCCGCCCGGCGCTATGTGCTCGCCTTCGAGAAGACGGAAGCTGATGGGATGCTGATCGTCGCATCCTACAAGACCTTCCCAAGCCTCGAGAAGATGGCGGAGAAAAGCCCCGTGGACAAGATGCACCGTCGCATCTGTGAGCTTGCCGGCGTGCGGGATTATATGGACGATATGAAGCCCGCAGAGCTTGGCGGACAGCGGACCGGGCGTGGCGCTGAGGCGGGTTAAAAGCGAAGATCGTTGAAGAGCTGTTGGCAGCTGCCAACAGTAGGCGCTAAAAGCACTGGGTCCCCAAGCTGTCCCGAGTGAGCATCCGCTCCTCGCGCTAAATCCGGGCCCCGAGGTCTTCAATCCTCGGTGGCTTTGAGGAATTGGCGCTAAACTTGCAGATCCTGAAAAATTTAATTTACCAAGGGTACCTTGGCAAAGGAGAACATCAGCACCATATGCGTTTGTACCGGCTCTGGTGATCCGTTCCGCCCACAGTGGAGAAGCATTCGTGCACACTCTTAGGACGCAAGACTTGCTGACCCTAAACTCAAAACCTTCGACGCAATGCCGTCGGCACAGTGGGCACCCAATACGGCATCAGATCTAAGGTTAAACCATGCTTATCTTCACTACCGAACCGCACGCTTTCAAGCGTGCATCCCAATCGATCTCCAAGCTGGATAAAGCGGGCTCACTCAGCGCGTGCCAAGCTGCTCTTGCGCGCGCAACAGGCCATCGCGATGTGCATCATATGCAGGCCCTCCAAGCTAAGGGTCACCTTGTGGCATCAGCAACCACCGACGTTCGAGCTTCCATCGTATCAAATCTCTATAAAATCACAGGGCTTCGAGCCGGCGATCTTCTGGATGCATTGATCCGAGCTCGGTTTTTTGACGGAAGCCCAGACCCGGCAATGTCCCTCGCAGTGCGTGAGGCCATGTTTGACGCAGATTTCGCTGATCGTGGGCGTCATGCTGTAGGGTCGTCCTGCCGGATTAAAGCTTCAGGATACAACGACCAACGTGCGCTTGTCGTTGAGAGAGGCGAGGGGCCCAATAGCCGAAGTAGAGCCATGATGGATCATAACATCTATAGCTTTGTCTCTCGAGAAATGCCGGCCTATCGGGCTGGAAGTGTTTTCATTCCGCTACGGTTCTGGATGCCTTATGGCTTCTGGGTCGAAGAAGATGGCTCGAAAATTATCTTCTCACGCGACTACTGCCCGCTATGGAAAATCCAAGAAGGTAAATCGCCTCTCCGTGATGATCCAGATCGCGAAGTAATGTTCATTGATCAGCAACGGTTCTTTGACGAAGGGTCGTTCACAGGTCCGATCGATGATGTGATGGAACAGGGAATGGAAATCCTTCGCCAGCACCGCGTAGTGTCATTGCCCCGGCTGGTGGAATGGTTTCCAGAATGCTTGAATACAGGCAGATGGATTTCGAACCTGAAGCGCTGGCCCGGCGGTCCACAGGTAGTTCGTGCCGGGTGATCGGGTCCAATTGAGGTGATGTCACCTTTGACCAAACACGCTGATCATGATCTTGAGCAGCGTGTCTGGCCTTAAGAGATCAGATCTTAGGGCGATCTTGCTCCGGAATCTCCCACTGGTCGTCCAGCGTGACAATGCCGTATCGATCACCATCATTGCCGGACTTGGGAAGGAAGGTCATCATTCCCACACTCAAGACCATTTCCTTGTCATGCACATGTTGCTGACGGAAATGACCAAAGTGGGTAAGGTACCCAAGACCTTCCAACTCGCGGCAGAGCCCGGCGATTTCAGTTGAATACGCAAGCTTTTGGCTGGCCGTACTTATATCCCAGATACCGTCCAGATCGGTCATCCAGTCTGTGATTGCAGCAGCAAGCTCAAGAGCGTCGTCAGCCTCCACTGCGCTGGAGTTGATTAAGAGCCCATGCCATTCGCGGTTTCGGGCATAAAAATCGTTGGGCGTTTGGATGGGTGACGTAGGCACAAGCAACGTCTTTTTGAGTGCACGCTCAATTTCCTCTTGCTGACGCTGCTCTTGCTCAGGTGTCGGCTTGGAAAAAACCGCGACGTCGAACCCGATGCCGGGAGTGTGCGTAATTTTGTGCCCTGGCGCCTTTAGTTACGCCATGGGAAAGCGTTCTTCGAACATAATGGCGAGTTGGCTTTTAACGCGGTGCCATTCACGCACAGATCGCTTCCACTCGACGGAAGTAGCATTGAGGGCCAAGTAGATCAACTTCGCCGCCGCTTCATCGCTCGGGAAGTGGCCGCGGGTTCGCACCGCACGCCGGATTTTCGAGTTCAAAGCTTCTATGGCATTCGTCGTGTAAATAAGTCGGCGCACTTCGGGCGGGTAGTCGAGAAACGGGATCACCTCGTTCCAGGCTCGGCGCCAGCTCGGTGCAATGGCCGGATAGCGCTTGGCCATTTCGCTCTCCTCGAACTCGGCCAGTGCAGCCTCCGCTGCTTCGACGTCCAAGGCGGTGTAGACTGCCTTCAGGGCTGTCGCCACGGCCTTGCGGTCCTTGTAGCTGGCGAAGCTCATAGAGTGGCGCAGCAAATGAACGATGCACGTCTGAACCTGGGCTTCCGGGAAAGCTGCCTCAATGGCCTGAGGGAAGCCTTTGAGACCGTCGACCACGGCAATCAGAATGTCCTGAACGCCCCTGTGACGTAGATCATTCAGAACCTTTGCCCAAAATTTGGCACCCTCGTTGGCCTGGAACCACAGCCCCAGAACGTCCCGGGTGCCGTCTGGACGGATCGCCAAGGCTACGAAGACCGCTTTGTTCGAGACCGCTCCATCACTGCGGATGTTGACGCGGATCGCGTCCATAAACACCACGGGATAGCAGGGTTCCAGTGGTCGGCTCTGCCAGGCGGTGACCTCGTCCATCACAGCCTCAGTGATCACCGATATCAAGCTGGGTGATGCCTCAAAGCCGTAAATCTCCTCAATGTGCCCTTGGATCTCACGGGTCGTCATTCCGCGTGCATACATGCTGACGATCTTGCGGTCGAACTCGGGAAAACGACGCTGATACTTGGCTATCAACAGCGGATCAAAGGTGCCGTTGCGGTCGCGCGGAATGTCCAGGATGACCTTCCCACTGTCGGTAGTCACAGTCTTCTGGCTGCTGCCATTACGACGATTGGGCGGATGGTTCTGGCCTTCCGCGACACCTTCTTCGCGCTCTGCCCCAAGATGTTCCTCCATCTCAGCTGTTAAAGCGCGTTCTGCCAATGCTTTGGTCAACTCGGCAAGAATGCCCTCCTTGCCGAATAGGTCGCCAGAGGACCGGCCTTCCATCAGTTGGTCTAATAGCTTTTTGTCGATGCTCATACGTGGGTCTCCTTATAGAGCAGTTACCACGCCAGAGCACAAAATTCAGGACAGTCCCCCGATGCCCCGCGCGAGGCTTCTCAAGGTCTGAACGTCGGGGGTATGTCGCCCGCTTTCTACCTTCTGAATCGTGCGGACTGTCAGCCCCGCGGCATCCGCAAGGTTCTCTTGGGTCAATGCAAACATCTTGCGGATGTATTTGCACTGGCTTGCAATATAAGCAGCATCTCGTTCCATAGTCTCCATCAGATCACTCCATGTCGCTGATAGGAAGAGTGTGTCACGCCCAATGCTGAGCGTCCCCGAACGCAACCCGAACGCAGCTCATTCAATGTGATCGCCGGCCGCTATCTTGGCACCAGTCAATGCGTCCTGCTCGGATCCAGAAATGGCAGCGACATTCATTGGTTTGACGAACCGATGGAGACACAGTCGGACGTTTCAGCCAATCAGAAGTAACTTTCCATCTTGGCCGTCTGTTGGCGCTCAATGACAGTTTGATCGCCTCGCCGCATCCTCCAGGGCAGCTAAAGCAAGCCCACTTATCAACACCATCTCGTACGATAGTCATCTCCCCCGGTATGATTTGATCCGGCGTCGGATGGGCTGGAGTTATCTTAGCGACCAAGACAGTTCGCGGGATGAAGCGGAAGAGCTCAAGGCTCTTCCGAAAAATATTAATGATCATGGCGTTCACCCGATCCGGTCAAGAAAGGGTTCAACGTCCCCGAGCCCCCAGTACTCTTCGCTGCCACAAACCGAGCAATCGGCTCGAGGTTGCGCCGCCTGCGTTCGCTCAAATCCTTTGTCGAGCTTACGATAGCGTTGCCATGACCATCCACCGTTGCCGCGGAAATCGACAAGTCCGGCGATGAGCTCGTTTACGGCCATGGTGGCCGCTTCCGAAGTAAAGGTCACCACCGACGGCGCCGGGTTTCCCGCGCCGCGTACATAGGCCTCGGTCTTTTGCCGCTCATATTCTGCAGGATTAGACCGTTGAAGATCTTCTTCGCGGGCCCTGACGCGATCGACCGTTCCGCGACACCCGTGACAGGCGGAGGTGGGAAACAACACACTCACTCGCGCCGCCATCTCCAGAAGACCAGCCTCACCATCCTCACGGGGCATTAAGACCAGTCCGACATCAATGACCGGGATCAGGTAGAAATGCGCGAGGCGGTTTAGGTAGAGACGGCCGGCATGATCATCTGTGCACCCAAAGATGACGTCACAGGATTTCAAAGCGTCACGAATGTGTGGCGCATCCACCCATCCATTCATCGCCCTGATTTCCACGTCGAGGCCCATCCTTTTAACCTCGCGTGCCATGACATCGACTTTAGATACTGCGTTGTCAGCATCCTGTCGGGTCGCCCCGTATAGACGGTTCAGATTGGAATGTTCGACTACGTCTTCATCGATGACAACAATGCGTCCCACGCCAAGACGGGCGAGCAGCTGGATCACCGGACTGCCAGTACCTCCACATCCAACCACTCCAACAGAAAGCTGCTTAAGGCGCGTATTCACTTCAGGCCCAAAGGCGAGCGCTTGCCGAGAAAGAGCCTCCGATGTCTTGGGCGCATCAAGAGCCTGAACTTCCAACTTAGTCCCAACGCATGAAACTCTTTGGCAGAGTAACGGGGTCTCGTCGTCTTCCCATACACGGGCACGGTAGAGATCATCCCCGACCTGAACGATGCTTATCAGGCGTGCTTCAGGGCCGTTCCGGTTCTTCATCATGGTGAAGAGGTCCCGCTCATTGCTATCGTCCTGGGCCGAAAAACCGTCGTAGCCTCCCGGGTGACTGTGAATAATCGCCGGGACCAAACCTTCTTCTTGGGCCCGGCGGCAGAGCTGTGCGAAAGAGTTGGTGTTCCAGGTTACATGATTGCGGCTGGCATCAACGCGGTCAGCGTGCGGGATCTCAATGACCTCGTAGGAGGTGTAGCGGCTCCGTGGCTCAAGGTCCCAAGGGTCCTGCGAGATCTCGCTCTTTCCGAGCAGCATATAGGCTGCGCCTTCATGTCCTTGAGGGTTTGCAAGCAAAGCCTGAAGTTTGTCACGATGACGGGCATGCAGGGTGATATCAGAACGCTTCATGCTGCTACCTCCAGTGCTTCTTCAACTCTTTTGAGCATGGTCCAAATGCCATCCGTCCCAGGACGCCACTGGTTGTTATGGCGTGACCAGCGTTGCCAGATTTTCCCGTCGAAGCTATGGCGGGCCTCGGTACAACGGGGTTCACGCTGGCCCTCAACGAGTCTCAGGTGAGGGACGGCGAAAAACATGTCTGGCGCGACATCGGGATAAGATTGCGGCAGCAAGATCAGAATGTCTGCCTCCGGGACTTGGTACTTTCCCTCTGGCAGCGTGATCCCCGTAAGGATCACGCCTTTATTCGCCCCTTCCACATGCTCGCGAAAGGCAACGCCGCGACTGTCCAGGTATCGGCGGTCTCGGCGGGGTAGAAAGCTCATGCCAGCCCCCCTTCTGTCGTCTGACAAACACCAGTGAAAAAGTGCTCCAATCCAGTGTCGGCGAGGCTGATAAGATCTGTGTCTCCAATAAGGATGTCATCTTTACCCGGGATGACCTGCCAGACGGAAAACTTGGCAGGATCGACGCCAGCCAGCTTCTTGAGAACACGCCCGCTGATCACTTTGTGACCCCACTCAAGGCGCTTGCCATCGATGTCGAAGCGAAAGGACTCCGCACTCGGAAAAATCAGGAAGCGCTCCACCTGACCTGGGCGCAGATCCGTGGTCTCCTCAAGCCGCAGTTCTTCAAGCTCACCGTTGCGCAGCACTTGGAACACCAAGTGATCCTCTGCCTTCCTAAAGCCGGCACCCTCGATAATCTGGCGCCCTGTAGGGGTCGGATCATCAATAATGGCATCGGTGAAGTTCAGGTTGTTGTCGCCAACCTTCACCTTGTACGGCCCATGATCGCGGGGTTTGCGGCCAGCTTGAATGGCGGCGAGAATATCTTCGATTTCAATCTTGGTGGTCATGGCAGTGATCCTTATGTTGCCTGCTCGGGGCCTGCAGCAGGCGCCCTCAGAGATGTATGCGCAGCGCAAGGAAGCTCGCGTTCACATGTCTCAGATTTTTTTTGGATTTTTTTGACCGCGGGAGACCTCCGCGCGTGCATATATATTTGAAGAGCAGCGACGACGGCGATGAACATGGCAAAAGATACATCTGAGGAATTTCACACCCTCAAGGAATTCACTGACGAGTTGGAAATCATTTTCCGAGACGACATCGCGCTCAGAAAGCTCCTCCAAAAGTCCCGCAACTGGTGCATTCGAAACAACCGGGCCGGTGACGAAGAGGAAGTTCTACAAGAAGCTGTCATGAGGGTGATGAAGAGTGAGATCACTGGGACACGCCAATGGCCCAAGGGTACTGCGCTTATAGACTTTCTCTCCGGTGTGATGAGGAGCATCGCATCAGAACGCCCCAAGATTGGATTTCGGAAAAACACCGATAGAGACATGGAGGCTGCGAAGAACATCGCCTCATCGCGAAGCCAAGAAGACCAGCTCTTTGAGAAGGAATATCTCGCTCAGTTCTTGAAGCTTTTCGAGGGCGATGATGATGCCGAACTATACCTACTGGCTTTGGAAGAAGGGCAATCGAAGTCTGAAATCATGACAGGTTTCGACTGGGACGAAAGGAAATACAACACGGTCGTGCAACGGGTCAAAAGAACCCGCAATGCACATCCGGAGATGAAAGAGATGCTCAATGGCGAAGGATAAGATGACGTTTCAAGATCGCCTGGCGCAGGAAATCGATGAAGCTATCTCAAACGCTTCGGACCAAGAGGTTCGGAAAGAAGCGGAAGAGGCTGGTGAAGATATCACAGCTTTCGGTGATCGTATGAGAGCTTGGCTGGAGACTGCAAAAGACGAGGTCGCCGAAATGGCTTTAAGTGAAGCTAAAGCCGCAGCGGACAATGATCGCGCGACCCGCGCCCACAATGTCGTTCCTATGGTAGATCGCAAACCACTAAACAGACCCGATAGTTTCATGCCTGATACGATAGCTGCGCGACATGGAAAAAAGCTGTCCCAAAAAGACAGAGAAGGGATTGAGAAGGATCTGGAGAATCTTTTCGACGATGACGCTTGGTCTGGCGGGAAGGATGACGATGAATGACCCATTCTCCGCGTCCCGCTGAAGAAATACTTAAAGCGCTTCGCTTGAAGCAACCTAAGGACATAGACCTTGAAGCCATTGCGTGGCTTCAAGGTGCCAAAGTCGATTATCGGGAAATGGATGGATGCGAAGCCTGCATACATGGTCGAGCTGACGTCGGCCGCGCGATAATTGCCGTGAACAATGCGCATGGGAATTTACAACGCCAAAGGTTTTCCCTCGCTCATGAACTTGGCCACTGGGAGTGGCACAGGGGGCAACATCTTTTTTGTGCCAAAGAGGATATCGGGGGTAGCAAAGGGCGAGAACGAGGATTGTCTCGGGAGAGGGGCGCGAACCGGTTCGCTTCAGAATTGTTGATGCCGGAGTTTATGCTCAAGAACGCATTACGTGACTTTAGTGCTTTCAACATGCGCGCCGTGCGCCTTCTTTCCGAGGCATTTTCTGTCAGCAAGACGGCCATGGCATACCGGTTGGTAGATCTGGATTTTGAGCCGAGTTTGCTGGCTTCGTATAGTCGCGAAGGGCTTAACTGGTTTAGGCGGTCTAAGAGTGTCGGTGAACGTTGGTTTCTACGGCGCACGCTTGATCCACAAAGTAACGCCCATGACATTCTGTACAAAGACGCCCGGGACGACACCTCGCTATCTCTTATGGAGGCCGATACTTGGTTTGATACCGAAGGTGCCGATCGCTACGAACTTGCTGAACAGTCGTTCCGTGTAGGTGACAATGAGGTCATGACCTTACTGGTCCTAAAGAGCGAATACATGATGGCAAGATGATGTTGACAGCTGCCAACCCCACAAAGCAAAAGCGGGGAAATGAATAAATCATTCCCCCGCTCCTGTATTCTCTCCTGCCGATCCCAGGACAAACGAATTCCCCGCTTACCGGGAGGCCTCGTTCAACAGCGCGGCTCGGACCCACTTGACGTGCGCGAAAGCACTCCAAGCTTTATCTTTAAAGACCGCAGGGCGTATGTACGGTCGGTAGTGAATCGTTCTTGACAAGATAGATAGCAACTGGACTGACTTAGGTCAAGTTTTCTTGCGTCTCTGTCTCTTACCGCGCGCCTTCAGCGCCCTCTGTGTGAGTTCCCGATCAAGAGGACTGAATAAGCTCATCCCACCGACTATAGAATGTCCTTCACTCTTCAGACATCTGGCACATGTTGCAAGTGATGCGCCACTTCCAATGAGATCGTCAACCAAGAGAAAATCTTGACCTATAAAGGCTTTAGCTTCTTCTGATACACGCCATGGATGTAAGTATCGTCTGACCCTCACATCGATCTCTTTCATCTGGAATGTCTTCCCGGCTGGAGCTGATGAGAGTTTACCGAGCTGCTTCTTAAAGGCATTAAGGTCGCGTACTGGCACCGCTCCCTTGTTCTTTAGTTCCTCAGCTTCCTTCAGAACCTCCTTCACAGTTTTCTTGTGAACCATCGGTACGGAAATATGGTCGACTTTTAGGTAACTCGCGATCTGAGATGCCAAATCGGAACTTACAGCATGCCTGGAAGGGATAGATACGACACAAGACGGCTTCCAAGGGCATTCCCAAGCCTGAAATACCTCGCTGGCAGCCCTCCACATGTTTTCCTTACATGCGTCCTTGATAGCGTAGCCATTCATCTCCTTAAGAGCATATATCAAGGGGTTACCATCCGTTTCGGTGGTTGATAACCGACGCCTTCGAAAGAGAGAAAAAATCCTTAGGTCGTCGACATCCATGACGGTCGGATTGCCCTCAAGGGACATATCCACTCCATCATTGTGCTTCAGATTGATACTGACATCGTAGTAAACATCTCCAGTGTCTTCAGTCCTCTGAGTAACTTCAATTCCCACGCAAATATAACTCTCTATTTTTTGGCGAACTCTGGGCAACCACACCAGCAATAGTTATGTGCGTTTGATCTCACAACCTGCTTCGGACCTCACGAAAAAAGGCCTTAATTTCCCCAACGGCCTTCGAACTGGGCCGATCAAACTCAGTGATCGCCTGACCAGAGATCAGAGCCTGCATAAACGCCTTGCGTTGGCCAAGTCGCGCCTTTGCCACTGGTACATCCGGATAGAGATCCTGAAGGACGGCTGCCGTATCGTCGCCCTCAGGGCCGACAGCGGCCACCTGGCTCAACACGAAAAGACAGGGGCGTCCGGTCTGTTGCATGATCTCAACCGTGCCGGCCGCGGCATTGATGTCGAAGGGCCCAGGACGAATTGGAATGACCACCAAATCCGCAGCACGGATCGCGGCATCGATTGTCCCCCCAGCATAAGGAGGCGAATCAAGAACAACGTAATCCGCGCCATCATCTTCCGCCTGGGAAAGATAAGCAGAGAGATTTCCCGGCATGGCCTGTAATTCGATGGGATCTTCAGGCTCACGCAGCTTCGCCCAGTCAGCCACAGACCCTTGAGGGTCGAGATCCAGAAGAATGACCTGCGCGTTCTTCTTTGATTGCATCGCTTGGACAGCAAGATGGATCGAAATCGTGCTTTTGCCGGCGCCACCTTTTTGCGTGGCGACAGCGATGACCTTCATTTTGCGGCTCATGTCTTATCCATATTGTCGTCTACAGGACCATTATTTTCGCTCGGCACCTGTGCCTCGTACTCCCGAAGCATCTGATCGACCAGAAGCTGGCCATTGTCGGCAAGCCAGTCGAGAAACCCAGGTTTCGGAGCATCGCGCAGGGTAAGCTGTACACCACTGCCGATACGTTTAATCGTCCCTACGGGCTTGTTGTGTGAGGAGACCCATATCTCTTCACCTGTAGAAGGCTTGGGCCCTGAAGACTTAGGGGTAGGCTCTTTGCGGAAAGCCGCGTCGAAGAGCAAAGTGAAGCGCGCGTCAGATGTGGCTAAGGCGTCATCGCTCGTGTTGGCAGCTGCCAACATTTCTCGCATACGCCCCAGAGCCGTCTTGTCAGTCTCTATGTGGGAGACAAGCTTCTCCCAACGAGGCCTACCAGCCCCAGGCGCCCTTCCTATGAATGAGAGGATATCATCAGGGATCCCGCGTCCGATCTTCAAATACCTGGATCTGTCTGTCTTTCCACATGAGAAGGCGATATCGATGTCGGCCGGTGCAAGCTGCGCCTCGTCGACCATACGCACGGCCAATTTGGCGCGCTCAATGTAGGTCAGGTCTTCCCGAGCAATGTTCTCGATTGCTTGGCTCATCACAAGCGCCGCATCGTCGAGATCTTGAATCTCTGCACGAACTTTCAGTCCTGCAAGCTGACAGGCTGCAAGGCGCCGTCGGCCCGCAACGATCTCGTACTCACCATGCCTAAACGGATGAGGCCGGACCAGCACGGGCACTTTCTGGCCGGCCGTACGCAGACTTTCCGCCAGGGCGGCAATTTCTTTCTGACTGACGTCGATGCGATCCTCCAGGCCGCCAGCATGAACGATAGCAGGATCGAGTTCGGCGATCTTGCCTGGCAATGGCACATCGTTGGCAGCTGCCGGCTCGTTTTCCTTGCGGGACGCGTTTTGGCCCCGCGGGAAACTACTACGCACGGCCATAGAGCACCTCCTTCTCTGTTTCAAAATTGTATTGCCGATCCGTCCTGAACGACAGGCGTCTGTTCTCTGTTTGAATTCGTGAGACCTTCTACGCGAAGGACTCTAACTATATGTCTCAGGGCGCTTGCCGCCATAAGTCGCAGTAGAGGTACGGGTCCAGATCTCAAGTAAATACAAACTTAAAACCCGAAATGATCAGGAGATAGCCTATTTGGAAGTACAGGTGAACTTTTGATTCACCTGTACTGATGATCTTTAGTCAGCAAGGGCCCAGCGTAATGAAGCGATAATGTCCTGCAGCCGCGCCGCACTCCAACACAAATTCACACTGAAAGGAGCTGGCCCCGGTAGCCCCCAAGCCGAAACTGTGCGCTGATAATGTGGGATAGATTGCAGTGTTTCAAAGATATGCTCCAATAAAGCTTCAGCCTCCTCGAGTAAATCTCGCAGTTCCAACGACCCCCAGTTAGTGGGCAGATGTAATTGAGCGATTTTTTCAAGCGAACACCCAGCTCGCCGACAATTCGCTTGGGCAAGCACTCGGCCCAGGGTTTCTTGCTCTGCATCGATGTACTGCCCAAGCCGGTCAACACCAATCTCAAGAGATGTAAGTTTGTAAGTCGGCGGGTTAAAGTGGGTGCAGTTAATAGATCTCATGTAATTTCTCCGAGCCATAGAACCGAGAGCTTTCTGCTCGATAGCCGCGTCCGGAATAGGACGGCGATAGCGCCGCCACGGCTGTCAAAATCCGGTGTCAGTTCTGCTCAGGTAAGCTCTTTCTTCTCCTCACTGTTGCTCGCAATATCAATATTGGCCATATGCGCCATTGACGAAGAAAAAGAGCTAAAACCATCGCCGATTTCCCTACGACGAGGTTCGGACCAGTTAGCTATACGGCCCCACCCTACCGGCCTACTAAAACAAGATCAGGCAGGGCTATGGAGGAATTGACATCTAAGAGGGGTTTGCTTGCATCAGCTGACCTTTGCGGAACTGAAGCATTCCATGTCAGTGGCCTTCTTACCTGAATTCAAAGATAAGTCGGTCGGACCAACATAGCACAAGGCAAAAACAAAAAGAGAACACTTTCATCTCTTAGCCCTCTGTCGTACAACTTGCGCCTCGGAAGCAAGGCGCGTGATTTTGCAACGGTCGGCGCTGGTCAAGTTACGGCATCGCCGGTATGTTGAGCGAAGAATAATGAGGGCAGATATGGCGAGACCAATCGGCGTAGACCTTTTTGCGGGGGCTGGGGGCATGAGCCTCGGGTTCGAACAAGCTGGGTTCGATGTAGTGGCCGCAGTCGAACTGGATCCGGTCCATGCAGCTACGCACAAGTTCAACTTTCCAGACTGCTCCATTATACCAAAGTCGGTAACCGACGTAACCGGCCAGGAAATACGCCAGAAGTCTGGTATCGGGAATCGGACCGTTGACGTGGTATTCGGAGGTGCACCCTGTCAAGGTTTTTCGCTCATCGGTCAGCGTGCGCTTGACGACCCCCGCAATGCACTTGTCCAGGAGTTTGTCCGAATTGTGAGTGAACTTGACGCTCGCTGCTTCGTATTCGAAAATGTTAAAGGCCTTACCGTCGGGCGGCACCGCAAATTTCTTACCGAACTTATTCAAGAATTTGAATCAATCGGCTATGATGTTCAGCGCGAATGGCGCGTTCTAAACGCTTGTGACTTCGACACGCCGCAAGACCGGCAACGCCTGATACTAATGGGGGTGAAACGAGGGCATTCGCTACCGGTTTACCCCACTCCTTCGCCAAACAAAGTATCTTGTCGGGACGCTCTGGAAGATCTCCCAAACGCAGAGACTTTTGAGACGCTTCGGACTGGAGACTGCGTAAGAACTCGGAAATTCAAAGAGCCAAGCCCTTACGCCGCCGCGTTGCGCGGCTTAGGAAACGACGCGTGGGCCTTCGGCTATCCTCGGAACTGGGATGACACCTGCCTCACTTCCAGTGCGAGGACCGAACACACCGAGATCTCCCGCAGACGTTTTCGCGCGACCTTAGAAGGGCGAGTCGAGCCAATTTCTCGCCTCTTCAAACTACCCGCAAACGGCGTTTCCAACACGCTCCGAGCTGGAACCGATTCTTCTCGAGGGGCCTTTACCAGCCCCCGCCCAATTCATTATCGCTATGACCGGTGCGTGACCGTGCGCGAAATGGCCCGCTTACATGGCTTCCCCGACTGGTTTCGTTTCCATGCGACAAAGTGGCACGGCGCCCGGCAGATAGGTAATTCGGTGCCCCCTCCACTCGCCCGCGCAGTGGGAGGTCAGATCATCAAAGCACTTGGCTTCCGCCCCCGACGACCGAGTATTGCAATTGATCTTGGGGACCCTGATCTGCTGCTGATGAGCTCAGCGCAAGCATCAGCTTTCTTCAAAGTCGATAACCCCATTGGGCGACGCGATAAGAAAAGCGGTGCGAAGAAGAGATCTCAAGCTGAAATCGAGGCGCTAAATACCTTTGACAGCGGGGCAAAGCTCATAAATCGCGTCAGCAGCGAGACGGAGATCTTCCAAGGATGAGGCATCCGCGCGGCTTACGGCTTCGAACTCTGTCAGATAGAATCCGACATCGCGCACCGCCCGCAGCCCGATTGGAACAACCGTAGAAACATCTGTTTCAGTGAAAGCCGCCTGAACTTGGTTAATGACCTGGGTGGGTATGATAGGGTCTTTATAGTGTTTCGCTTCGCATGTTATAATGACGGCTTCATGGCTTCCAATCGTTTCAACCTTGCCGAGAAACAGTGCGTCAATTTCGGTCTGCCGCAGCTTGATGCCCATCTGCAAATGGGAGAGCTCCACCAGTCGAAAAGCAGCCGCAACAGCAAAGTGAGTTTCCACGACTCTCAAGTTAACGGCAGTTTGGACAAGCCAAGTTTCGTCACTACGGCCAAGGGTCTTAGTCACCAAAGGTAGGCTGATTGACTGGACTGGATACCGCGGCGCATCGTGCCTGATTTTGAACGCGTCAGGAAATGGTTCGGTTTGGTTTGGAAGATACGGAACAAACTCAAAGACATCGCCGCCGCCAGTCCGTTGGCGCGCCGTATAGCGCTTTGCAGCCACGGACGCTGGCCAATTGTTGGACGCATTTGCACCGCGCAAAAAGTCCTTCATAAAATTTGCTGGATTCCGGGCACTCAAGTTAGTACCATAGATTTCGTTGCACTTTCTGATCGCTTCAGCCACGTCTTCAAGACTCATTAAAGTTTTCCGCAGCGAACCTTTGGTATCATCCCAGTTCAAATCGAAGAGATACTCAATTACATTTGTCTTTGACGAAGCCATTCGAAATCTCTCTTAGCTATCCGCTTGTTGCTTACAATGAACTGGTCCAGAAAGCATATCCCGCACCAATCTCAAGTATATTTATCAGCACAAAAAATGACTATGCTTCAGTGTGGTGGAAAGACGGATAAAATCTACGGAATTTCCTATAGCTTTCAATAGCTTGAATGCTTCTTTTTTGACCCGCGTCCAAATTAAATCCCAGTTCGTCGTGAATGTCCTGAGGGCTCTTAGAGAGCTCTTGGTCGAGCTTATGACGTTCGCGCGCGGAAAGGTCAGGAGCTGTAATTTCTAAAATATTTGTCCAGCTTGCAGGGAGAAAGCACCAAGTTTGAGAGTCAACTCGAAATGGATGTTCATCATCTATAACAATCACAGTAGCGGTTACCATCCTTTGGCCATCTTTGTAGGTTGTGAGAAGCACCGGCTTGAACGCCAAACCAGACCCGCTTTCAAGCGAAGCTCGTGAAAGCGCCAGTGAAACAGCCCGCGTCAGTGCAGACGGAAATTCACCGTCCCCAATGCTCTTTAGTTCTGCCGGGAGGTAATCGCCAACCTGCTCCCGTAATCGATCACAACGATAGGGGCCAGGGCCAACAGCGCCAGCTCCCTTCCATGCTGCAGTGTCGCCTCCTTCATCCAAAGTACCTGCGTTGGCATTAAACGTAACGCGAAGCACATCACCCGGTTGAAGACGCTTTGCGACTGCAACGGTTTCCTGAAGCTGTTGGAGTCGCCCGCCGGGCTCCGTATAATCCAGCCAGACAATTACGTTAGCATCCTCATGGAACGAGGAAGTAATCCTATCCAGACTCCCCGCGAGGTGAGTGCTTTCCAAACGCTCACAAATAACAGTGTCCAGCGGTCTATTAAACTGTTGCCTTTTAACAGTTTCGCTGCTGATATCAAAGGAATAGAGATTGGATATTCCAGTTCGCCTATATACAATGGAGTGGTCAATTAAATGCTGTCCACCCATCGATATATAGACATAGTTAGAGGCGCCGCGCTGCGGTATCAGGTGATTAATAAGGTCAACAAATAATTCTCGGTCTATGAATTTATTCGGGCGCAAGCGATAAGGTAGCGACGAGCCAGACATTACTTTTTCGCCTCGTTCAACAAGCGCTCAAAGCACTCGGCCCCAACGATAGCAGGCTTTTGTCCTGAATCGTCAAAAAGATACTGAGATACTGCAGCAACTTCATCCGCAGGTTTGATGAATGAGATCCTTCTTCGAACCGCCTTATTGGAGGGCTCAGGAAGTACGGGAACATACTTTCTTGCTGTTGTACCCCGTACACGGATCCCGTGCTCCTCGGCCAAAGAGATACCTCCTTTGACGACAGCGCGTGCGGATTTACTAAAGTACCTGTTCGCCTCTTCTTCGTTCCCTTTGAACCTGTTGGTGAAGGAAGTGAAGATTTTGAGACCTTCGGTGACAGCCTTGCGTGCGACGTAGTATACATCTGATCCTGCGTCGAGATCTCGCTTAGTGGTCGAAATAGGAAGCTTCTCGGCATTATTGCTATTAAATTCGATTAGGCCTGCAATAGCACGGAACTGGGGGTGATACCTCGGCACCCCTGCATCTCCCCATCCTGTCTTGAAAGTACGATCGTTTAGCAGAATGACGCGATCATTACATACGACAGATATTCCAGCAACCTCACTCCCACTGGGCGCATTCGTCTCTTGATCGATCTCCACCTCTTGTACCAGTGGCCGGAAGAACCCCACCGTTACTCGGATATCTACATCTTCATGACTTCCATGGTAGTCATAGGATCGGATGCCAGAATCGTTTGAATGTGCTGCATTGTGAAGTGTTAATGTGTTTGGTGTGAGGTCTACGCCGTTCACACTAACCTCGAATCCTTTTTGCATTAGATAGCCGAAGTGGTCCTGTATGCTTCCCTTGAGATCATTAATAAACGATTCATTTGCGAAACGGCTGGAAATTTCATCCCTTAAGGTAGGAATCTCAATCCGTACGCCTTCATCTCCCTTGTCAGTGCCCATTCGCCTTATAGGCAAATCCCATTCCGAATTCTCAGGATCCAGCCAACTGTCGGTATAGTGCACAGTGAACGCGCCATCCTTTGAGTTCGAGTATACTGAAGCGCTTTTCCCCATTTTGAAAATCGCACGCTTCATTCCTATGCCGTACATGCCGACCGTTGGAAGATCGCCATCTTTCTTGATATTTGGCCGCCCGAGCTGAAAAGCCTCGTCGATAAAATCAGCTGGTATTCCGCCGCAGTTATCTGAAATTTCGAATCTGTCAGGAAGGACAGTAAGATGTGCTTTGAAGCCCTTGAACGGCTCCGCCCCTGAAGACGAGTCAGCGAGTGTTCGCATAGCGCCGTCGATACAGTTATCCACCAAGTCCAATATTGCGTCTGCTAACTCTATGTCTCGCGTAAGCATCGAAACAAAAAAACGCTTTGTCGGTCCGCCAAAGAGTAGATCGGGATCTGTGTCAGGCATTCGGTTTTCTATCCTCTCAGGCTTGTACTCGCGAGCTTCAGGTCGAGCTTTGTGCATTCATTTCGACACATTGGAGCCAAGTATCGAGAATCGCAATGCCTTGAGCTTTGCTTCGATCATTTAGCCGGCTGGTAAGCGCATAGGAAAAAGCCCCGTAGCACGGGCGGTATATCTGCGAAAACCCGCGGAAACTGAATTCGCATTGTGTGGTGCAAAAAGAATTCCCCTTCGCTAAAGCGCACTCAGGCAGGCTGGAGAATCCACTTCACCCACACCACGCGGTATTCTGTACCCCGCCATTGTCCTACATTTTTGGAACATTTGCGTCTTCGCGCTTAGATTCGATCCAAGCTCGAACTTCATCTGAGCGATAGCGAATGCTGCCGCCTTGGCGATAGAATGGGGGTCCGCAGCGCTTTGCGCGAAGCGCCTCCAGAGTCGATTTTTTGTATTTGGTAAGCTCCTCTACCTCGCGCGTGGTGAGGTATTCTGGTAGAGACTCCCGTCGTTCCTGCACGAGCTCGGAGAGAAGCTCGCTCAAACACTCAGAAACGACTTCCCGTATTTCTTCGAGATCACGAAGGCTCAGCTTTGGCGCCCTGTTGGAGCTATTGCGATGATGAAAGCTCATAAACTCTCTCCCTGAATGACGCCGAAGCGCCAGAGTTGCGGACGCTCGGCGTCCGGACGGCCATCATGGCGGGTCAAGGAGAGGCAAATACACGTCAAACGTGCTGCATCTTTCAGTCACTTAAGGGCATTATCCGTCAAATCAACCCCGTAAGCATGTGGTTTCGTGAAATTATCGCTAATCGAGGTCATAGAAGCGCGCTTGAACTACTTGTTCAAAACCACCGAGTCCTAACATTCTCTTACCGCGGATCGAGAAGTTCTGTCCGCAACATAGACAAATAGCTCGTTAACTAACCGACGTGTTAAGCTGCAACTTCTTCCACATCTGTCACTTCGAGATCAGCTCAGCAACGGCGCCATTCCGGACATTCGAAAAGGAGGAAAATCGAAGATTATCCAGGGCCAAGCGACGGAGATTCAGTTCCGCTTAGATTTGGCGACCCCGGCAGGATTCGAACCTGCAACCTGGCCCTTAGGAGGGGCCTGCTCTATCCAGTTGAGCCACGGGGCCGAACACTCTTTCCTCAAAACAGTTCGCAACACTGTTCGCGAAGAAGCAGTACTGCAACGTATCCCGGTAATCCAAGTGAATTTTGGAACTTGACTAACCCGTTATGAGGGGGCTGCTCTATCCAGTTGAGCCACGGGGCCGACAGGCTTGGGTTTAACGCAAGCGTCTGGCGATGTCATCGGCAGATTGGCAACCGAATGACTGCGCCTCGCAGCAGTGCTGCGGCAATGCTTGATCGCGCCTCCCGCTTCGCGCTACCTATGGGTGAGGAAAACAGGAAAACCAAATTGACCACACCCCCCAAACGCCCGTTGACCCTGCGTGATGTGTCCGATGCTTGCGGCGTTTCCGAGATGACGGTCAGCCGCGTCCTGCGCAAGCGCGGTGACGTGTCGGAAGCCACCCGCAACCGTGTTCTCGCCGCCGCCAAGGCGCTTGGCTATGTGCCCAACCAGATCGCCGGATCGCTGGCCAGCCAGCGCGTGAACCTTGTGGCGGTCGTGATCCCTTCGCTGGGCAATATGGTGTTCCCCGAAGTTCTGAACGGCATCAACCAAGTGCTCGAAGACACGCCGCTGCAGCCAGTCGTGGGGGTGACGGACTACCTGCCCGAGAAGGAAGAGCGGGTGCTTTATGAGATGCTCTCATGGCGGCCCTCTGGGGTGATCATCGCGGGGTTGGAGCATTCCGACGCCACCCGCGCCATGTTGCGCAATGCGGGCATTCCGGTGGTCGAGATCATGGACACCGATGGCAAACCCGTCGATGCGATGGTGGGGATTTCGCACCGCCGCGCCGGGCGCGAGATGGCGCAGGCGATCCTGCGCGAGGGCTATGAGCGGATTGGCTTCATGGGCACGAAAATGCCCCTCGACCACCGCGCGCGGAAACGGTTTGAAGGTTTTACCGAAGGGCTCGCCAAGGCGGGGGTCGAGATCGAAGACCGGGCCTTTTACTCCGGCGGCTCCGCGCTGGCCAAAGGGCGCGAGATGACGCAAGAGATGCTCGAACGCTCACCCGACCTTGATTTTCTCTATTACTCCAATGACATGATCGGCGCGGGCGGGCTGCTGCATCTGATCGACCAAGGCATCGACATTCCCGGTCAGATCGGCCTTGCCGGGTTCAACAACGTCGAGCTGCTGCAAGGTCTGCCGCGTCAATTGGCGACGATGGACGCTTGCCGGAACGAGATCGGTCAGGCCGCGGCGCGGATCATCCTCAACCAGACCCAGCCCGAGCCGGACCCGGAAATGCAGACCCAGATCACCCTGACGCCAACACTGTCGCTGGGCGACACCCTGCGCCGCCGCCGTCAGGGGTGAGTCGCCCAAGGCTCGGCAATGCCGCCGCGCGGCGGTTGTTTCTGGCGCGTCACCTGCTGTCGGACCCGCCGCAGGGCCCGGCCAAGGGCGCGGCACTGCTCAAGCTGATCCATGATCTGGGTTTTGTGCAGCTCGACAGCATCAACACGGTGGCGCGGGCGCATGATCTGATCCTGTTCGCCCGCCGTCCGCGCTATCGCCCCGCTGCGCTCAAGCGGCTTTATGAAAAAGACCGGGCGCTGTTTGAGCATTGGACCCATGACGCCGCCGTCATCCCGATGGAATTTTACCCGCAATGGCATCTGCGCCGAACCCGCGATGCGGCCAAGCTGCTGGGCCGCTGGAAGGATTGGCAGCGGCACGACTTCGAAACACAGATGCAAAACGTGCTCGCGCAGGTCCGGGCCGAGGGCAGCGTCACCTCATCCGACGTGGGCCGCGACGAGCCGCGCAGCAGCGGGGGCTGGTGGCAATGGCATCCGTCGAAAACCGCGCTGGAGTATCTGTGGCGCAGCGGCGCGCTGGCTGTGACCGGGCGCGAGGGGTTTCGCAAGCGCTATGACCTGACCGAGCGGGTGGTCCCCGCCGCGCTGCGCGACCCGGCGCATGCCCCCGACATAGAGCAGACGATCGACTGGTGCTGCGATCAGGCGCTGGCGCGCTTGGGTTTTGCCACGGCAGGGGAATTGGCCGCCTTCTGGGCCCATATCTCCCCCGCCGAGGCGCGCGGCTGGTGCGCGGCAGAACAAGGCGCGGGGCGGCTGGAGGAGATCGACATTGAGGCGGCCGACGGCAGCCTGCGCCCCGCCTTTGCCCGCCCCGGCTGGGCCGATGACCCCGCCCTTACCCGCGAACCGCCCAAACGGCTCCGGGTGCTCAGCCCCTTCGACCCCGCCCTGCGCGACCGCAAACGCGCCGCCCGGCTTTTCGGTTTCGACTACCGGATCGAGGTCTTCGTGCCCGAGGCGCAGCGCGAATACGGCTACTATGTCTTTCCGCTGCTACAGAGCGACAGGCTGGTGGGACGGGTCGATATGAAGGCGCATCGCGATCTGGACGTCTTGCACGTCACCGCGCTCTGGCCCGAACGCGGGGTTCGCTGGGGCAAGGGGCGGCAAGCGGCCTTCGAGGCAGAGCTGCACCGCCTCCTGCCGCTGGCCGGGGTGCGCCGGATCAGCTTCACCGACGGCTGGCTGCGCGCGCCGCTTTAGTCGAAACGGGGCGGCAGCAGCCCTGCGTGAAACCAGTTGAGATAGCTGTGGATCGAATGCACGGGCCGCCCGGTCGCTGCCGCGATATTCGTAGCATATGGCACCATGTTGGTGCATTCCAAAAGAATCGCCCCGACATCCGCGTGGGCCTCCACCAGCCGCTGCGCTGCCTGCACCATCTCGGCCCGCGCCTGCGCCACGTCGAGGTCGGGCAGATTGCCGAGGATCGTTCGGGCGAAGCCGCTGCCCTCCATCCCCACCACCGGGCTGCCCTCGGGCACGCCCGCCGCGTGCAGATGGGCGGGCGAAAGCGTGGCGGCGGAGATCGTCAAGATGCCCACCCTTTGCCCCGGCGGCAGGCAGGCCGCGATCTGCCCCGCCTGCTCCAACGCAGAGGCGGCAACGGGCACGCCCAGCGCTTCGGCGAGGCGAGGCCGGATCAGCGCCAAGAACCCGCAGGTGGTGGCAATGCCGGTGCAGCCTTCGGCGATCAAGTCGCGCCCCGCGGCGATGAAAGCCTGCACGAAGGGCTCGATATCGTCGCACACGATCGCTTCAGGCGTGGCCCCCGGCACCACGGCGTAGCGCACCGGGAAATCCCAACTGCCCGCATGGCCGACATCCCCCAGAATGCGGGGAAACCGCGTGTCCAGCATGAGGATTCCCAGCCGCGCGCCCGTCTCGTTTGTCATATGCCCTCCGTTTGGGCGCAGGGTGCCTTTGCGGGCAGGACGAGACAAGCGAAACTCTAACGATGACATTTTATCAGCATTTTGTTGACGTGATGATTTTTTGTGTAAAAGATGCCCCAAAGGAAACAAGCCATGACCCAACGCGAAATCGAAAGCCACCACCCATGAACCGGCATGTCGTCGTTATCGGCGCCGGGATTGTCGGCGTCTCTGCTGCGATCTGGCTGCGCCGCGCCGGGGCGGAGGTGACACTGGTCGACCGGGCTGAGCCGGGGCGCGGCACCTCGCATGGCAATGGTGGCGTGCTGGCGGCGGCGGGCGTCGCGCCGGTGACCGGGCCGGGCCTGCTGCGCAAATCACCGGGGATGCTGCGCGACCCTGAGTTTCCGCTGTTCCTGCGCTGGCCCTATCTGCCCCGCCTGCTGCCATGGCTGCGCCGCTACATGGCCCACGCCAATGACCGCGATACCCGCCGCATCTCTGCCGGGTTGGCGCCCATCGTGAGCGACAGCGTGGCGCAGCACAAAGCCCTCTGCGCCGATCTGGGGCTGGAGGACTGGGTTCGCGACAGCGACTATTGCTTTGCCTATACCAACCGCGCTGCCTTTGAGGCTGAGGCCTACACCTGGGCGCTGCGCCGCGAGGCGGGTTTCGAGCCGGACATCATCGAAGGCGGCGCGGTCAGGGAATTCGACCCGGCCTATGGTCCGCAGATCACCTGCATCGCACGGCTGGCCGACCACGGCTTCATCGCCGACCCCGGCGGCTATGTTCGGGCTTTGGCCAAGGCTTTCGGGGGGATTGGCGGCACCATCCGGCAGGCCGAGGTGCAGGACGTGGCGATCACCGACGAGGAGGTCACTTCGGTCCTCACCGATCAAGGCTCCCTGCCCTGCGATGACGTGCTGCTGGCGACTGGTGTCTGGTCGAAAACGCTCATGCGCAAACTGGGGATCAACGTGCCGCTGGAATCCGAACGCGGCTACCACATCGTCTTCAAGGATGCCGAGGGCGGCCCATCGCGCCCCACCATGATGGCGGCGGGCAAATTTGTCGCCACGCCCATGGCCGAAGGGCTGCGCTGTGCCGGGATCGTCGAGTTCGGCGGGCTGGAAGCGGGTGCGTCCAAAGCCCCCCTGGCGCTGCTGCGCCGTCAGGCCAAGGCCGCCTTTCCCCATCTCACCGCCAAGGAAGAGATCGAATGGCTGGGGCACCGACCCGCCCCCAGCGACTCGCTGCCCCTGATCGGGCAGATCGGGACGAGCCGGGTCTACACTGCCTTCGGGCACCATCACATCGGGTTGACGGGCGGTCCGAAAACGGGCCGACTGATCGCCGGATTGATCACGGGGCAGACGCCAAACACGGATCTGACCCCGTATCACCCCCAACGCTTCGACGGATGACGCCAAGCGTGGGACTGCAACAACAAGGGAGAAACCACATGACACTGACAGCAAGACTGATGGCAGGCGCGGCAATGACCGCGCTGACGCTGGGCACCGCCATGCCCGCCTTCGCGGCCGAGAAATGGGACATGCCGATGGCCTATTCGGCCTCGAACTTCCACTCCGAGAACGGCGTGCAATTCGCCGAATGCGTGGGCGAGAAGACCGGCGGCGAGATCGAGATCACCGTGCACCCGGGCGGCGCCCTCTTTGCTGGCGCGGACATCAAGCGCGCGATCCAGACCGGGCAGGTCCAACTGGGCGAGCGCCTGCTCTCCGGCCACCAGAACGAGAACGCGGTCTTCGGCTTTGACTCCATCCCCTTCCTCGCGCCCTCTTTCGAGGCGAGCGCGCAGCTTTGGGAAGCCGCCAAGCCCAAGGTTGAATCCGTGCTGGAAGAGCAGAACCTCGTCTTGCTTTATAACGTGCCATGGCCGCCCCAAGGGCTCTACTTCAAGAAAGAAGTCGACTCGGTCGAAGACATGAAGGGCGTGAAGTTCCGCTCCTACAACAACACCACCGCGCGTCTGGCTGAATTGACCGGCATGTCGCCCGTCACCATCGAGGCCGCCGAAGTCAGCCAAGCCTTCGCCACCGGTGTCGCGGAATCAATGATTTCTTCGGGTGCCACTGGCTATGACCAGAAGGTCTGGGAGAGCCTGACGCATTTCTACGAAGTCGACGCATGGTTGCCGCGCAACTATGTGATGATCAACGCCGATGTCTGGGCCGAAGTCTCGGACGCGAACAAAGAGGCGATCACCACCTGCGCGACCGAGGCCGAAGAGCGTGGCCTGCAAGCGTCCAAGGACTACACCCAGTTCACCTATGATGGGCTGCGCGAAGGCGGCATGAACGTGGAACCGGCCAGCGAAGAGCTGATGTCGGGCCTGCGCGAAGTGGGTGAGACCATGACGCAAGAGTGGCTCGAAGCCGCGGGCGAAGACGGTCAGGCGATCGTCGACGACTACAAGGCGATGCAGTAATCACGAAACCTGCGGCGGCCCGTCACCCGGGCCGCCGTTCTCGTGCCCGGGCATGATTTGACGGAGGGAGAGCCGCATGAAGGCGCTGCGCAGACTATTGGACGGGCTATATACCGGGGCGGGGGCGCTTGCCGCGCTCTGTCTGGTGGCCATCCTTACCTTGATCGTGGCCCAGATGGTCGCCCGTTGGACTGGCAACGTCTTTCCGGGCGCCGCCAGCTATGCGGGCTATGCCATGGCCGGGGCCAGCTTCCTTGCCTTCGCCAATGCGCTCAACCGCGGCTCGCATATCCGCGTTTCGATCCTGCTTAACGCGCTGAGCGCGGGCGGGAAGCGGCTGCTGGATATCTGGTGTTTCGCCGTGGCGGCGGCGGTCGCGTGGTATTTCACCTATTACGCCTATTGGTTCGTCTACTGGTCGTGGAAATTCCACGAAGTCAGCCAAGATCAAGACGCTACGGCCCTTTGGATTCCGCAATCTGTCATGGTGATCGGCGGCGGCATCCTTGCCATCGCGCTGACGGACAATCTTTTGCACCTCATCTTCAAGGGCGACCACCGCGTCACCCGTGACCTAGTCGATCAAAGCTTCGGGGAATGACGCCATGACCGAGATCTATGCCATTACCCTGTTTCTGATCGTTCTCTTCTTCCTGCTCGGCACCGGTGTCTGGGTTGGCCTCGCCCTGATGGGCGTGGCTTGGGTCGGGATGGAGCTTTTCACCACCCGCCCCGTGGGCGACGCCATGATCACCACGATCTGGGCCAGTTCCTCAAGCTGGACGCTGACCGCGCTGCCGCTCTTTGTCTGGATGGGCGAAATCCTCTACCGCACGCGGCTGTCGCAGGACATGTTCCGCGGGCTGTCGCCTTGGCTGGCGAAACTGCCGGGCGGGCTGGTGCATACCAATATCGTCGGCTGCACGGTCTTTGCCGCCGTCTCGGGCTCTTCCGCCGCGACGCTGACCACCGTAGGCAAGATGTCGATCCCCGAGCTGCGCGCGCGCAACTATCCTGAAAAGATGATCATCGGCACGCTGGCCGGGGCCGCCACGTTGGGCCTGATGATCCCGCCCTCGCTGGCGCTGATCGTCTATGGTGTCACGGTGAACGAAAGCATCACCAAACTCTTCTTCGCCGGCGTCCTGCCCGGCCTGCTGCTGGCGCTGATGTTCATGGGCTATGTCGCCGTCACCAGCATGTTGTCGAAGGACTGGAACCCCGATGCGGAGACCGGGATGAGCTTTGGCGAAAAACTGCGCAACTCGCGTTTCTTGCTGCCGGTCTTTGCGCTGATCACCGTCGTGATCGGGTCCATGTACCTCGGCTTTGCCACGGCGACCGAGGCGGCGGCCATCGGCGTCATCGGCTCCCTCACGCTGGCGCTGTTCCAAGGCTCGCTGAACTGGCACAGTTTCCGCGAGAGCCTGATGGGGGCGATGCGTACCTCTGCGATGATCGCACTGATCCTTGCGGGCGCGGCCTTCCTGAAACTGTCGATGGGCTTCACCGGTCTGCCCCGCGCGCTGGCCGACGGGATCGCGGCGATGGAGCTTTCGCGCTTCGAGCTGCTGATGGCGCTCTTGGTCTTCTACATCGTGCTGGGCATGTTCCTCGACGGCATCTCCTCGGTCGTGCTGACCATGGCGGTGGTCGAGCCGATGGTCCGCAGCGCGGGCATCGATCTGATCTGGTTCGGCATCTTCGTGGTCGTGGTCGTTGAAATGGCGCAGATCACCCCCCCGATTGGCTTCAACCTCTTCGTGCTGCAAGGCATGACCAACCACGAGATGGGCTATATCACCAAGGCCGCGCTGCCGATGTTCGCGATCATGGTCTTCATGGTCTTCGTCCTGATCTGGTTCCCCGAAGTGGCCACATGGCTGCCCGAAAACCTGCGCAGCGCACCGGTTTAGCGGTGAAGGGCCATGCGCTATATGCTGAGACTGCCCTCGCGCCATGCGCGGGCCTGCCTGATCGTCGGGCTGCTGGCGGGGCTGGCCCTGCCCAGCCTTGCGGCGGCGCTGGCCGGGTGGCTGCCGCAGATGGTGGCGGCCCTGCTGACGATCACCGCGCTCAGGATCGGGCACCGCGCGGCCCTTGGGGCAGTGCGCGATCTCATCTGGGGGCTGGCCTCGGTGCTGGCCTTGCAGACGCTCCTGCCCCTGCTGCTGCTGGGCGGCTTCGTGCTGGCCGGGCTGGGGCAGACCCCTGCGGCACTGGCCGTGACCCTTGCCGCGGCGGCCCCGGCGCTGACGGGCAGCGTGAACCTCGCCCTGTTGATGCGGCTCGACGCGGGGCGGATGATGCAGCTGATGGTGCTGGGCACCGCCGCCTTTCCGCTGACCGTCCTGCCGGTGCTGGCAGCCCTGCCGCAACTCGGCCCGGCCTCGGAAATCGCCCTCGCCGCCCTGCGGCTCTTGGCGGTGATCCTTGGCGCGACGGGGCTGGGCTTTGCCCTGCGCCATGTCTTTCTGCCCCATCCCACCCCGCGCCAGACCGAGGCGCTGGACGGCGCATCGGTGCTCGCCTTCTCGGTCATCGTTGTGGGGTTGATGGCGGCGCTGAACCCCGCGCTGCGCAGCGATCCATGGGCCGTGGCGGGCTGGACGCTGCTGGCCTTCGCCCTAAGCTATCTGTTGCAGGCGGGCACGTTGCTGCTGACCCGGCGTGGCCCGCTGCGCGCCGTGGCCGGACCACTGGCGATCGGCGCGGGCAACCGCAATATCGCGCTGTTTCTCGTGGCGCTGCCTGCGGATGTCATCGCGCCGCTGATGATCTTTATCGGCTGCTGGCAACTGCCGATGTATCTGACCCCGGTGCTGCTGCCGCGCCTTTACGAAAGGATGCTTCGCAATGACTGACTGGCCCCGCATCCGCAGTGTCGGCCTCTCCGGCCTATTGGTCACCTTTGCCGAGAAGATGTCCGAACCGGCCAACCGCGCCGCCCTCGCCTTTCGCGCGGCGGTAGAGGAACAGGACTGGCCCGAGGTGAGCGAGACGAGCACCTCGCTGGTGTCGACCTTCGTGCAATTCGAGGTCTCCCAAGAGGCCATCACCACGATGACCGACCGCCTGCGCGGACTGCTCGAAACCCGCGACTGGTTCGCCGAAGCCCTCCCCGCCGGGCGCAGCCTGTGGCATGTGCCCACGGTCTATGGCACCGATCTGGCCCCCCAGTTGGAGGAGGCCGCCGAGGCCGCGGGCCTCGACCCCGACACGGCCATTGCGGAACTGTCGCAGGCGCGGGTCCGGGTGCTGACCATCGGCTTCGCCCCCGGGCAGCCCTACATGGGCGAACTGCCCCCGCATTGGGACATCCCGCGCCAGCAGGGGCTGACGAAATCGGTGCCGCCGGGGTCGCTGGTGGTGGCCATTCGGCAGCTGATCATCTTCACCAATGCCTCCCCCACCGGCTGGCGGCACATCGGCCAGACCGCTTTTCGCACCTTCCGCCCGGGCAGCGACATGCCCTTTCCGCTGTCGCCGGGCGATGAGTTGATCTTTCCGTCGATCACCCGGCAAGAGTTCGACCGCATCGCCGACGACCCCACCGGCGGCGCGGAGCGGGAGGCGCTGACATGAGCGGCACGCTGACCATCCATCAAGCCGGTCCGGCCATGACCATCCAAGACCTTGGTCGCCCCGGCTATCGCGCCGTTGGCCTAACCCACGGCGGCGCGGCGGACCCGACTGCCCTGCACGAAGGGGCGGCCCTGCTGGGGCAAGATCCCAACAGTGCCGCGCTGGAGATGGCCGGGAGCGGCGGCAGTTTCGAGGTCGATCAGGACACCCGCATCGCCCTGACCGGGGCGCAGATGCAGGTGAGCATCGACGGCGAGCCGATTGCATGGAACGCCAGCCACCTTCTGCCCGCCGGGGCCAAGCTGACCATCGGCGGCGCGCGGGACGGGGCCTATGGCTACCTCCATGTCGGCGGCGGGCTTGACGTGGCGCCGGTGATGAACGCGCGTGCCAGCCATCTGGCCGCTGGCATCGGCGCGCTGCTGCAAAGTGGTGAGACTCTGCCGCTAGGGGTCGATAAGGGCGGTGAGGCGAACCTCACCCTGGCCCGCGACAGCCGGTTCGGGGCCGAGCGGGTGCGCATCGTCGCCTCCATGCAGACCGATGCCTTCGACGAGGGAACCCGCCAGCGGTTCACCGAAACGACCTTTCGCCGTGATCCGCGCGCCAACCGCATGGGCGCACGGATGGATCATGACGGCGAAGGTTTTGCCACCGGCGGGCAGTTGACCATCGTGTCCGAAGTCATCACCCCCGGCGACATCCAGATCACCGGCGACGGCGCGCCCTTCGTGCTGATGTGCGAATGCCAGACCACCGGCGGCTACCCCCGCATCGGCACGGTGATCCCCTGCGACCTGCCGATCGTCGCCCAAGCCCAGCCGGGTGCTGCGCTGCAATTCGCCTTCGTCGACCTCGACGAAGCGCTGGCCGCCGAGACGCGCCACCGCGCCGACCTCGCTGCCCTGCCCAAGCGCCGCCAACCGCTGTTGCGCGACCCGGCGCGGATTCGCGACCTTTTGGGCTATCAACTGATCTCCGGCGTGGTTTCAGCCACTACCGACCCCTTCGAGAAGGAGCAGACATGACCACCGTCGATCTAAACGCCGACATGGGCGAAAGCTTTGGCCCTTGGAAAATGGGCGACGACGCGGCGCTTCTGCGCGTCGTGACCTCGGCCAATATCGCCTGTGGCGGCCATGCAGGCGACGCCGACGTGATGGCGGCCACGATGCGCATGGCACATGAAAACGGCGTCGGCATCGGCGCGCATCCGGGGTTCATGGACCTCGCCGGTTTTGGCCGCAACCGCCTCTCGGTGCCGCGCGGCACCTTGCAGAATCAGATCCGCTATCAGGTCGCCGCGAGCGTCGGCATGGCGCGCAGCGTCGGCACGCAAGTGCGGCACCTGAAGCTGCACGGGGCGCTGGCGAATATGGCGTCTGAGGATGAGGAACTGGCCCGCGACCTCTATGAGGCAGCGCTGAGCGTGGCGCCCGACCTCATCGTCATGGTGCTGGCCGCCACGGCGCAGGAGGCGGCGGTGAAATCACTGGGCTGCAAATGGGCCGGGGAGATCTTCGCCGACCGCGCCTATAACGACGACGCGACGCTGGTCGACCGCAGCAAGCCCGGTGCGGTGATCCACGATGCGGAAGCGGCAGCGGCGCGGATGGTCGAGATGGTCAAGGCAGGCGCGATCATCACCGAGAGCGGCAAACACATCCCCAGCCGGATCGACACGATCTGCCTGCATGGCGACACCGCAGAGGCCGTTCAAATCGCAACCGCCGTCCGCAAGGGTTTGCAGGACGGCGGCGTAACTTTGGCAAAGTTCAGCGGCAGCGTTTAGCTGCGCACCAGCTTTTCATAGTCCAAAGCGATCTCACGGGTCAGCGCGCCGACCTCAAAGTTCCAGTCGCCGATCTGCCCCACCGGGGTCACTTCGGCGGCGGTGCCAGTGAGCCAGCACTGCTCGAAACCTTCCAACTCTTCGGGCATGATGTGGCGCTCGTGGACCTTGATGTTCTTCTCGCGCAGCATGTCGATGACGGTCTGCCGGGTGATGCCGTTGAGGAAGCAATCGGGCGTCGGCGTGTGCACTTCGCCATCCTTGACGAAGAAGATATTCGCGCCCGTCGCCTCGGCCACATAGCCGCGGTAGTCATACATCATCGCGTCCGAGCAGCCCTTCGCCTCGGCCGCATGTTTTGACATGGTGCAGATCATATAGAGACCCGCCGCTTTGGCATGGCTCGGGATCGTCTCGGGCGAGGGGCGCTTCCATTTGGAGATGTCGAGCTTGGCGCCCTTCATCTTGGCATCGCCGTAATAGGCACCCCATTCCCATGCTGCGATAGCCATGCGGACCGGGTTGCGGGCCGAGGCGACACCCATGTCTTCGCCCACACCACGCCAAGCGACCGCACGCACATAGGCGTCTTGCAGGCCAGAGGCGGCGAGGACTTCGGCCTTGGCAGCTTCGATCTCATCAATGGTGTAGGGGATCTCAAAGTCGATCATCTCAGCCGAGCGCTTGAGCCGTTCGGAATGCTCGCGGCTTTTGAAGATTTTGCCGTTGTAGGCGCGCTCGCCCTCAAACACCGAAGACGCATAGTGCATCGCATGGGTCAGGATGTGGACGTTGGCCTCACGCCAATCCACCATTTCGCCATCCATCCAGATGTGTCCATCCCGGTTGTCATATCCGCCTGCCATGGTGTTTCCCCTCCAAATGACGCGCTATCTTTTCAAAAATTGCGCAACAATCGGCAGATGCAGACATTTAATTGCGCAAAACACGAGATTCGATAGCCTTTCACTATTGGAATGTCAACAACGCTGACGTAAACTGATCCCCAACAGGCCCGAGAGAGAATGAGACACACTATGGCTGACGGGCGCATGATGGCCCCTAGCAGCGGCGACAGCCTGCTGTTTTTGACGGATGAACAACTGCGGCAGGGGATCGAGGCGATGTTCTTTGCCTATCGCGGCTTCACCGCCGATCCTGACCGGATTCTGGCCGATATGGCCTATGGGCGCGCGCATCACCGCGCCATCCACTTCATCAACCGCGCCCCCGGTACGACGGTGAACAACCTGCTCAATATCCTCGGGGTCACGAAACAATCGCTCAACCGTGTCTTGCGCACGTTGATCGCCGATGGTCTGGTGCAGAGCAAGGTTGGCCGCAATGACAAGCGCGAGCGGCATCTGTTCCTGACCGACGAGGGTCGCACGCTGGAACAGGAGCTATCAGACGCTCAGCGCGCGCGCATGCGGTTGGCCTTTCGCACCGCCGGACCCGAAGCCGTGGCCGGTTTCAGAACGGTATTGGAGGCCATGATGGACCCCGAAATGCGCCAAAGCTTTGACCGGCTGCGCGAAAGCGCCCCATGAACGATCTCGACCCGCACCTGCTGGTCGTCGACGACGATGAGCGGATTCGCAGCCTGTTGAAGAAGTTCCTGATGCGGAACGGTTTTCTGGTCAGCACGGCCCGCGATGCGGCCCATGCGCGGCGGGTGCTGGCGGGGTTGGAATTCGACCTCATCGTGCTCGACGTGATGATGCCCGGCGAAGACGGCATGGCCCTGACCCGCGCTTTGCGCGAAACCCTGCAAACCCCGATCCTGCTGCTGACCGCCAAGGGCGAGACCGACAACCGCATCGAAGGGTTGGAGGCCGGGGCGGATGACTACCTGCCCAAACCCTTTGAGCCAAAAGAACTTCTGCTGCGCATTAACGCCATCCTGCGCCGAATGCCCGACACCACTGCTGCCGACACCGCGCCAAAGGTGCTGTCGCTCGGCGTGATCCGCTATGACATGGAGCGGGGGGAGATGTGGCAGGGCGACGATCTGGTGCGCCTCACCGCGACCGAAGTTCAACTGATGAAGATCTTCGCCGCCCAGCCCTGTGTCGCGCTGAGCCGTGCCAAATTGGTCGAGGAACTGGGCCGCGACCGGGGGCAAGCGCAGGAACGCGCGGTCGATGTTCAAATCACCCGCCTGCGCCGCAAGATCGAGAGCGACCCGAAACAGCCGCAATACCTGCAAACCGTGCGCGGCGCGGGCTATATGCTGGCCCCGGACTGACCTAGGCCCGCCTGCTCAAACGGGCCGGTGAAATTCATCACGCAAGCCCGCTGGCAATGCGCGGCGCGAAGTTCTATTGTCGCGCGAAATTCCGAAAACGAGGCGCGCAATGTCCGACACACCCGTAGAAGAGATGAACTTTGAGACCGCCATGACCGAGCTTGAGAAAGTCTTGGGCCAGCTTGAAAACGGCAATGTCGCATTGGACGAAAGCATCGCGCTTTACGAACGCGGGGCCAAGCTTAAGGCGCGCTGCGAGACCAAGCTGAAAGAAGCTGAAGAGAAGGTCGCCGCGATCACGCTTGACGGCGATGGCAACCCGAATGGGCTGAAACCCGTCGAAGGGCTTTGACCGCCCACATGCAAGAGACCACCCCCCGTCCCTTGGCAGAGGCGCTTGCCCATGCCCGCGATCTGGCGCAAGCGCAGATCGACACAGCACTCGGCACCTATGATGGCCCTGTGGCCGAGGCGATGCGCTATGCCTGCGGCGGCGGCAAGGGGCTGCGCGGCTTTCTGGTGATCGAATCCGCCCGGCTGCATGGCATCGCCCCCGGCATGGCCGCCCCTGCGGCGGCGGCGATCGAGGCGCTGCACGCCTATTCGCTGGTGCATGACGACCTGCCCTGCATGGATGACGACGATCTGCGCCGGGGCCAGCCCACAGTGCACCGCAAATGGGATGAGGCCACTGCCGTTCTGGCCGGTGACGCGCTGCAAATGCTGGCCTTTGAACTCCTTGGTCAAGCGCCCTGCCCTGCAGAGGCGCGTCTGACCTTGATGACCAGCCTCGCCCAAGCGGCAGGCGTCGGTGGCATGGTCGGCGGTCAGGCATTGGACATTGCCGCCGAGACCGCCCCCGCCCCGCTGTCGCTGGCCGAGATCACGGCGCTTCAGGCAGGCAAGACCGGCGCGTTGATCGAATGGTCCGCGATGGCCGGGCCGCGCATGGCGGATGCCGATGCCTCCGCCCTTGGGGCCTACGCCAAACACCTCGGCCTCGCCTTTCAGATCGCGGATGACATCCTTGATGTCGAAGGCGACGCCGAAACGGTCGGCAAGGCGGTCGGCAAGGACGACGCGGCGGGCAAGGCCACTTTCGTGTCCCACCTCGGGCTGGCCGGGGCCAAGACCCGCGCCGCCGAATTGGTGGACATGGCCTGCGACGCCCTATCTGAATATGGACCAGAGGCGCAGAGCTTGCGAGCCGCTGCCGCCTTCGTTATTGCCCGCGACAGCTAGCCGGGCGGCACATGCGCCAATGCGGCACCAGAGAGGCCCCGATGAGTGACAAACCCGCCACACCCCTGCTTGATCAGGTCACCCGCCCTGCGGACCTGAAACACCTGTCCGATGCCGAACTGACCCAAGTCGCGCGCGAACTGCGGGCCGAGACGATCTCGGCCGTGTCGGAAACCGGCGGGCATCTCGGCGCGGGGCTTGGCGTGGTGGAATTGACCGTGGCGCTGCACGCGGTCTTCGACACGCCGCGCGACAAGATCATCTGGGACGTCAGCCACCAGTGCTACCCGCATAAGATCCTGACCGAACGCCGCGACCGGATCCGCAGCCTGCGCATGAAGGACGGGCTGTCGGGCTTCACCAAACGCAGCGAATCCCCCTACGACCCCTTTGGCGCGGCCCATAGCTCGACCTCGATCTCAGCCGCGCTTGGCTTTGCCGTGGGCCGCGATCTGGGCGGCGTGATCCCCGAAGGTCTGGGCGACGCGATTGCCGTGATCGGCGACGGCGCGATGTCTGCCGGCATGGCCTATGAGGCGCTGAACAACGCGGGCGACCTGAAGAAACGCCTGATCGTCATCCTCAACGACAACGAGATGTCCATCGCCCCGCCCGTCGGCGCGATGTCGAGCTACCTGAGCCGCCTCTACGCCGAAGCGCCGTTTCAGGATTTCAAAGCCGCCGCCAAGGGCGCGGTGAGCCTGCTGCCCGAGCCCTTCCGCGAGGGGGCCAAACGCGCCAAGGATATGCTTAAAGGCATGGCCGTGGGCGGCACGCTCTTCGAAAACCTCGGGTTTTCCTACCTCGGGCCGATCAACGGGCATGACATGGACCAGTTGCTGCCGGTGCTGCGCACCGTGCATCAACGCGCGACCGGGCCGATCCTGATCCACATCCAGACGCAGAAGGGCAAGGGCTATGGCCCTGCTGAGGCCGCGCGCGACCGCGGCCATGCCACGGCCAAGTTCAATGTGGTGACGGGCGAGCAAAAGAAAGCCCCCTCCAACGCGCCGAGCTACACCCGCGTTTTCGCCGATAGCCTGCTGGCCGAGGCCGCCGAGGATGACAAGATCTGCGCCGTGACCGCTGCCATGCCCGATGGCACCGGCCTCGACCTTTTCGCCGAACGCCACCCCAGCCGCTGCTTCGACGTGGGCATCGCCGAACAACACGGCGTGACCTTCTGCGCGGGTCTCGCCGCGGCGGGGATGAAACCCTTCTGCGCGATGTATTCCACCTTCTTGCAGCGCGGCTACGACCAAGTCGTGCATGATGTCGCAATCCAGCGCCTGCCGGTGCGTTTCGCCATCGACCGCGCGGGGCTCGTGGGCGCCGACGGGCCGACCCATGCGGGCGCCTTCGACGTCGCCTTCCTTGCCAATCTGCCCGGTTTCGTGGTCATGGCAGCCGCCGATGAGGCCGAGTTGCGCCATATGGTCGCCACCGCCGCTGCCCATGACGACGGCCCCATCGCCTTCCGCTATCCGCGGGGCGAGGGGCGCGGGGTCGAGATGCCGGAGCGCGGCACGCCGTTGGAAATCGGCAAGGGCCGGATGATCCGCGAAGGCAGCAAAGTCGCGCTTTTGTCCTTTGGCACGCGGTTGGAGGAGGTCGAGAAGGCCGCCGAACGACTTCGGGCCAAGGGCATCACCCCCACCATCGCCGATGCCCGTTTCGCCAAGCCGCTGGACCGTGAGATGATCCTCAAGCTCGCCCACGACCACGAAGCGCTGATCACCATCGAAGAGGGCGCAGTCGGCGGCTTCGGCAGCCATGTCGCACAGCTGCTGGCGGATGAGGCGGTGTTCGACAAGGGGCTCAAGTTCCGCTCCATGGTGCTGCCCGATACCTTCATCGATCAGGCCAGCCCGGCGGATATGTATGCCGTGGCGGGGATGAACGCCGAACAGATCGCTGCCAAGGTGCTCGAAGTGCTGGGGATCGGCGACTTGGACGCACAGCGCGCCTAACTGGCGGCGGTCAGCACCAGCAGGCCACCCGCGACCAAGGTGATCACGACACAGACATAGCCCAAAAGCACGAAAAGCCCGTCGCGGGTGAACAGCCCAAACACCAAGAGGGCAACGGTGCCCGCTCCCAGCGATGACATCATCGGCAGCACCTCCATAAAGGGCCAACCGAGCGGGATGATCGTGACCACCACCAGTGTGATGAACCGCATCGGCCCGGTGGTGAGGAACTGAAGGCGCGGCTTGCAACGCCCGTCGACGAAAGCGCAAGGACGGCGCAGAAAGCGCACGCAGCCGCTCAACCGATGGCCCGCCACCTCACGCCGCAACAAGAACTGTGGCATCCAAAGCCTGCGCCGTCCGGTCACGGCCTGCACGGCCAGCAAGATGATCGTCACCGCCGCGAGGGTCGAGACGCCGGGAATGCCCGACAGGGGCGAGACCAGCAGCAAGGCGACGATCAGGATCAGGGGGGTGATCGAACGGTCCCCGATCTCATGCAGCACGTCGTTGATCGACACCGCTTCCTTCTCTGCCGCGCGCTCCATGCTATCCAGCAAATGGGCCAACGTGTGTTCGTCTTGACGCATTCAGAGCCTCTGGCGGTGCCTCGGATTCAGTCTTCCGCCTCCAGCAGCGCGGCCAGACCAGAGCGGTAATCGGGATAGATCGGTTGCCAGCCCAACGCCGCCTTGGCGTGATCGTTCCGGACCTTCTTGCTCTCCGCGTAAAAGCTGCGAGCCATGGGGGTCATCTCGGCCTTGTCGAAGTCCACCGCCGGGGGCAAGGGCAGGCCCAAAAGCGCGGCGGCATGGCCGATCACATCCTGCGGCGGGGCCGGATCATCGTCACAAAGGTTATAGATCGCCCCCGGCTGCGGTTTGGCCAGCGACAGGTCCAGGGCTTGGGCGATATCCTCCACATGAATACGCGAGAAGACCTGCCCGGGCTTGATGATGCGCCGCGCCGTGCCTTTGCGCACCTTGGCGAATGGTCCGCGCCCGGGGCCGTAAATGCCCGCGAGCCGGAAAATATGCAGCGGCAGGCCGGGGATCGCACTCCATGCCGCTTCCGCCTGCACCCGCGCCGCGCCGCGCCGGGTGGAGGGGGTGAGCGGTGTCGTCTCATCCACCCAATCGCCCCCATGGTCACCGTAAACACCGGTGGTCGACAGATAGCCAACCCACCGCAAATGGGGGGCCGCCGCGGTGATTTCATCCTGTAAATCCAGCAGAACCGGATCCCCCTCCGGCCCCGGCCCGGCAGAGACCAATAGGTTGGGCACCTCTTGCAAAAGCGGAGACAGATCGCTGCCGGGCCAGACCATCGGCTCCACCCCCGTCGCTGCGATCTCATCCAGTTTTTCGCGGCTACGGGTCGTGCCAATGATGCGCCAGCCCTGCGGGAGCAACCGGGCCGCCAAGGCCCGCGCGCTATAGCCATGGCCGAGGGAAAGAAGCGTTTTATCCATACCGCCAAAGTGGCCCGCTTGGGCCGCAACCACAAGCGGCAAGCGGTGGATTTACTCTTTCAGGAGGTCGATCCGCTGCGATCATTAGAACCTGCGCGATTAACCCCGGTGCTCCGTTGGTAGCGAGCCTGCCATGCACTTCGCTATGAGGACCTTCGCAATGCCTCAGGCGGGGCGAACCCCTCAACCCAACGGTAGACCACCTGACGCGCCAGCGCTTCGTCATTCGCCACCAGCGCTTCGCGCAGATCTCGCAGGGCAGAGGCGATTTCGAGTTCGTGCAGCCCGTTTTCCCGCGCGGAATAGATTTTGGGATGGGCCGTATTGATCAGCAGACCGCTCAACGTGAGCTCTTCGGTCATCTTTTCGCCGGGGCGCAGACCGGTGATCTCAATCTCGATATCGCCATCGGGGTTGTCTTCGTCCCGCACCGTGTATCCGGCGGTCTCGATCACCTGCCGGGCCAGTTTGAGGATCGGCACGGGTTTGCCCATGTCCAGAACAAAGACCTCGCCCCCTTGGGCCAGCGATCCGGCCTGTAGGACCAAGCGCACGGCCTCTTCGACCGTCATGAAGTAACGCGCCACCCCGCGGTCCGTCACCGTCAACGGGCCACCGCGGCTGACCTGCTCTTGGAACAGTGGCACGACCGACCCGGAGGACCCCAGAACATTGCCGAAGCGGACCATGGAGAAGATGACACCGCCCGGACCGCCATATTTGCGCGCCATATCCTGAATGACGAGTTCGGCAAGCCGCTTGGACCCGCCCATGATATTGGTCGGGCGCACGGCCTTGTCGGTGGAAACGAGGATGAAACGCTCCACCCCCGCCCGGGCCGCCTGTTCGGCCAGAGCATGGGTGCCGAGGACATTGTTCACCAGCCCCGACAGCGGGTTCGCCTCGACCAAGGGCACATGTTTATAGGCCGCGGCATGAAGGACCACATTGACCCCGTGTTGCGACAGCACTTTGCGCAGCTGCCGGGTATCCGTCACCGTCCCCAAGACCGAAACGATTTCGATATCGCTGCCCTCGGCCAACTGGCGGATCTCCATGTCGGCGTTATAGAGGGCCAGTTCGCTCAACTCGAAAAGCACCAGTTTGGTGGGCCGACAAAGCAACACTTGGCGGCACAGTTCCGACCCGATGGAGCCGCCTGCCCCCGAGACGAAAACCACTTTACCCGCATAGCTCTCGCCCCCTTCGTTGATCAAAGGGGTGACCTCATCCCGGTTCAAAAAGCGGCTCGGAGAGACGGGGGAGAGCTTGTCGACCAAAGCCTCTTCGCCGATCAGCTGCGCGAAGGAGGGGAGGGTCTGCACCTCAAGACCTAGCTTTTCCAACCGCCGAGCGATCTGGGCCTGTTTGGGGGTGCTGAGCGAAGGCACGGCAAGCAGCACGCGGTCGATCTGCTTTTCGACGGTAAGTTCAGCGATGCCCCCTGGGGAATAGACCGGCAGCTTCGAGACGTTGAGCCCCTGAAGCGCGATATTGTCATCAACAAAAGCAATCGGTTCGATCGTTTCATGGCCGCGCAGGGCCGAAACCAGTTGCGTCCCCGTGGTGCCTGCGCCGTAGATCAAAACGCGGCACCGCGCGTCGCCCGTCCGGTAGATTTGCAACACGATATGCAACAAGATGACCCGCGACAGGACCACCAGAGAGAAAAAGATCGCCCCGAACATCACATGTACGCCGATTGGGAAATCCAGTCCCAGAAGGGTCGCGCCCAGCAGAGATACGGCCGCAAGGATAGTCCCGAGTATTGCGGTGCTTCCGACCGCTGCGGTCTCGTAGGCGTTGAGTTGTGTTGTGCAAACCCCCAAGCGGATCGAAACGATTACGCCGACGATCAGGGTAATGGGTAGCGTGAGGGCATAATTCAACAAGGCATCGACGAAGGGTTCAGGTAGCCCGCGCACCGCCAGAGCGATGATGGCAGCTAACAGGATCAGGCAGGAGTCAAGCGTCAGCATGATCACGCGCTTTTGCCGCTTGGTCAGCGACTTGATAATGCTCAGCATGCGCCGTCTCCTGCTTACGAGTATATTAGCCGCAGCGCGGCCGAAACCTATTAGTAGCTCTCTTTTGTCCATGGAGCTTTTCGAGAGCGCCAAGAAGCGCAAAAACAGTAAATAGCGCTTAATGTATCACCATTCGAATCTGCATTCGCTTAAATTTTCAGCAAATAATGCCATGATTTTGTGAGGAACACCAATTCTTAACTAATTTGCCCGTCAACACTCTGCTGACAACCACAAACATTAACTGCTGCGAAAGAGGTTGCTAATGGTTTGAAACACCAGATCAAAGTCGTAGCATATGCTTTGATGGCGCTGATAGATCAGATCAAGCTGCGCCTTGCGCGGGACGCAGGTGCGACAATAGACACGATCGGTCTCTGCTGCGGTCTCGCAGTGCGACAGCAGCCGTTCTTCATGTTTGTGGTAGCGGATCGTGGCCAATCCGGTCACGCCGGGCCGGGATTTCAGGACTTCGGCATAGACCTCGGGAAAACGCTCAACATATTCGCGCAGCGGCGGGCGGGGGCCGACAAAGCTCAGATCACCGCGCAGGATGTTCCACAGCTGGGGAAACTCATCCAAGCGCCGCGCCCTGAGCCATGCGCCCGTGGGGGTGATCCGCGCGGCCTTGTTGCCGCCCGATACGCCCTGATCCTCTTCGGCCACAGTCATCGTGCGCAGTTTCCAGAGCTTGAAACTCTCTTCCGGCGTTTTCATCCGTTCGGCCACATGGAAAAGTGGCCGCCCCTCTTTGACCAGCAGCCAGACCAGCAAGCCCAGCAGGATCGGCCCCAAGATGACAACGAGAAGGCTGGCGAAGAACAGATCGAAAATGCGCTTGCGCCAAGTCATTGATGGGTCTTCATCGTTTGTTCATATCCTGCTGCCATTCCTGCACCAAACCGGCGGGCGTTTGAGTTTCTGGCGTGAAATCGACGTGGCGTTCAAGTGCATTCGTATCCAGCCGCACCTCGGGAATGGCAGCGGCAGGGGCGGGTTTGGGCTCCCACGCCAGCCCCGCCGCATCCAGCAACGCGCCCATTTCCACCGCGCCGGGGGCCGCGATGTTCAGAATGGGCGGCAGTTTGACTGCTTGGCAAAGCGCGTGAAGCACCCGCGCCAAGGTCACCGGCCCGATGTAACTGCGGCTTGGCGTGCGACCATTGGGGAAGCGATCAATTTGCATGCCCGGCCGCCAGCCGCCGAGGATCGCATCCGCCCCCGCTACGTTGCCGATCCGTAGCGCGGTGACTGCGGTCTCGCCGCTCGCCTCTTGCACCGCCTTTTCCATCGCAAGCTTCTGTCGGCCGTAGTCCGACAGCGGAGCGCAGGACAGGTCCTCTCGCAGCGGGCCGTCCTCTGCACCGTAGACCGCCGCCGATGAGGCGACGATAAGCCGCGGGACCCCCGCCGTCTCTGCCAGTTTCAGCGCAGCTAAGGCGAGGGTCGCGTTATCTCCCAAGGCAGCACCCCCAGCCCCCGCCCGGGCTGGCGTCACACCCGCCAAAGAGATGATCGCTCCTGCCCCACTTGCGGCTGCGAGGGCTGCATCGCTTGGGCTCTCTTCCGCATTCGGCAGCTTGAGATCATAAAAGCCGGGCCGCGGCTCTCTCGACTGGCTGCGCAGCGCCTCCGGCTCTGGCCAATGGCGGCGCAGCATGCCGCCCAGCCGCCCCGTCGCGCCAAGCAAAAGCACATCGCCAGATGCCAGAACCCTGCCCGAAAGCGCATTGCCCATTGAAATCATTGACGCCATAAGTTCAGTCATTATCCTGTCGAATTAGAATTGTAATCATAGGCCGCGCAGGCAGCATTCTGCGAGACCCGTTATTTTACATTAGACATTGATCAAATACCCCGGTTTGCCGGTAAAACATTCGGAAGCGATGCGCATCTTATGAAGCACCTCAGCAAGCTGTTCCTCTCGATCCTGCTGGCATCTTCTCTCGCGGCCTGCGCAAACCTTCCGCGCGGTGCCGCCATTCAGAAAGAGGTGACACGGGCGGCGGAGACTCCAGATGCGGATATCGCTGTCTATCCGGTAACCCATGCCTTTCTGCCCCATGTTGCCCATTGGCCCCGAACCGATAGTAAGCGCCATAGTTGGATCGGCGCCAGCCGGGGATCGAATGCCCAAGTCATCCGCCCCGGCGATCGGCTGGACCTTTTGGTCTGGGACAGCGGCGATAACTCCTTGCTGACCTCTCCGGCTCAACAAGTCGCCACACTGCCCGGCATTCGCGTCTCGGAAAGCGGGACCATCTTCATGCCCTATATCGGCAAGGTCAAAGTCTCTGGCCGCACACCGGATTCGGCCCGTCAATTGCTTCAACGGCAGCTTGAGGGGATCGTGCCCTCCGCACAGGTGCAACTGGCGATGACCGAAGGACGCGGCAATTCGGTGGACCTCGTGGGCGGGGTCAACAAGCCCGGCAACATCCTGATGCCAGACAACAACTTCACCGTTCTCGCTGCAATCTCAGCTGGCGGCGGCGTGCTCTCCAGTATCGAAAACCCGCAGGTCAAACTGCTGCGCGGCGCCAATATCTATACCACCTCGATCGACCGGCTTTACGAGAACCCAAGCCTCGACACCCGGCTGATCGGGGGCGATAAGCTGATCATCGAAGATGACCGCCGCTACTTCCTGTCGCTGGGTGCCGCCGGGCGGGAGGCACAGTTTCCCTTCAACCGCGACGAAGTCTCGGCACTGGATGCATTGGCAATCATCGGCGGGGTGAACGAATCCCGCGCCGATCCCGAAGGCATCCTGATCCTGCGCGAATACCCCGCCAGCGCGGTGAGTGCGGGCGTGCGCGGCCCGCGCCGCACGCGGGTGGTGTTCACGCTGGATCTGACCACATCCGACGGGCTGTTCTCGGCGCGGAATTTCCATATTCAATCCGGCGATCTGGTGCTCGCGACGGAAAGCCCGCTGTCGGACACCCGCACCATTCTGGGCCTTGTCGGTTCGGTCTTCGGGCTGGTGAATACCGCCGGCAACCTCAGCAACTGACCCTAGCCGATCCGCTTGCCCTCGGGCACCAATGCGTTGATCTGCGCGAGGTGTTCGGGCAAGCAGCGGGTCAGGAAATCGTAATTCTCAACCACATGGGCCCGCGCCGCCGGGCCGAGATGGGCGTGATCCTGCGGATGGGCGAGCACCTCTACCACCTGCGCTGCCAACGCATCGGGGTCGAAGAAATCCACCAGCAGGCCGGTTTCACCGTGGGTCACGGCCTCGCGCACCGGGGCCACGTCAGAGGCGACGATCGTGGCCTGCATCGACATGGCCTCGAGCAAGGACCAAGACAGCACGAAGGGCATCGTCAGATAGATGTGACAGCGGCTGATCTGCACGAGCTTCTTGAAGTCGGGATAGGGCACTTTGCCCACGAAATGCACGCGGTCCCAATCGACCCTATCCTGCAACTCCGCCGCCATCTCTCCGCGCAGACCGCCGGGGTGATCGCTCTGCTTGCCGTAGGAGACCTCATTGCCGCCGACGATCACCACCCGCGCATGGGGCCGCTCGGCCAAGATACGCGGCAGGGCGCGCATCATCGTGTGAAAGCCGCGGGTCTTTTCCAGATTGCGCGCGACATAGGTGATGATCTCATCCTCGCGCGTGACGGGCCGCGCCAAACGCCCTAGACGCAGGCTCACATCTGGGTCGGGCAAGAGCTGATCGGTGCGGATGCCATCATGACAGACATAAAGCTTGCGGTGAAAGCTCTCGGGAAAACGGTCGCGCTGCCAATAGGTCGGGCAATGGCCCAGATCGACGGTTTCAATATTGGCCAGCGGTACGATGTTGCGGGCATGGTTGAGGTAGGGCGCATGGGCCGAGATTTTCTCGGCTGGGTCAAAGCCCACCATCCCGCCGGTCATGTTATAGTAATACTCGAAATAACCGATGATCGGCACATCCGGCCAAAGCTGTTTGAAGAAACTCAACTCCCCCCAGCCGACGTGACCAATGATGATGTCAGGGCGAAATCCCTCTCGCGTTTCGATCTGCTGGGCGGCGTTGACGGCACCGAACCCATTGCCTGAGGCTTCCTCCCAAATGCGCGAGAGACCATAGGCCTTCTCGTCGGGGCGGTGATGGGGCCGGTAGACACGGGTTTCGACCCCCGGCAGCTGCGGCGCATTTTGACGTTGGGTCAGAAAATAAATGCGATGCCCGCCCGCCTGCGCCAGCCATTGTATCAACTCCCGGTATTGGCCGGGCATGTTCTGGTGCACAAAGAGAAAATTCATATAATCGTTCCGTAAATGCCTTGCGCGCCAGTTAGCCGCAAGCGGCGCGCTCTGGCAACATCGCGCGCCCTTTCCGATGGCGTGATCGCTTGAACCTCCCCCGGCCCTATGTCACCTTTGGACATGACAGATAAAACGTTCCCCTCTTGGCCCGATGTGGCCGCGCAATTGGTCGAGGTCGCCGCCGGACGGCGCGCGGCCGATACGATTATCACCGGCGGCACATGGGTGAATGTGCACACCCGCGAATGCCTGCCCGACCATGACATCGCCATCGCCGCCGGGCGCATCGCCTTCGTCGGGCCTGATGCCAGCCATTGCCGCGGCGATGATACCCATATCATCGAGGCCAAGGGCCGCTACATGGCGCCCGGCCTTTGCGACGGGCATATGCATATCGAGAGCACGATGCTCACCCCCGCCGAGTTCGCCCGCGCCGTGATCCCGCATGGCACCACCTCGGCCTTCACCGACCCGCATGAGATCGCCAATGTGCTGGGCCTCGACGGCGTGCGCATGATGCATGACGAAGCGTTGATGCAGCCCATCAACATCTTCACGCAGATGCCATCCTGCGCGCCTTCCGCCCCGGGGCTGGAAACCACGGGTTTTGAGATCACCGCCGAGGACGTGGCAGAGGCAATGACGTGGCCCGGCATCGTGGGTCTGGGCGAGATGATGAACTTTCCGGGCGTCAGCAACGCCGATCCGCAGATGCTGGCCGAAATCGCGGCCACGCAACGCGCGAACAAGACCGTGGGCGGGCATTACGCCTCCCCTGACCTCGGCCCCGCCTTCGCCGCCTATGTGGCAGGCGGCCCGGCGGACGATCACGAGGGCACCTGCGAGGCCGACGCCGTGGCGCGGATGCGGCAGGGCATGCGCTCGATGATCCGACTCGGTTCTGCGTGGTACGACGTGAAGACGCAGATCACCGCGATCACCGAGAAAGGGCTCGATCCGCGCAACATGATCCTGTGCACCGATGACAGCCACTCGGGCACCATCACCAACGAGGGCCACATGAACCGCGTGCTGCGCCATGCCATCGACTGCGGCTGCGACCCGCTGGTGGCGCTGCAGATGGCAACGCTCAACACCGCCACGCATTTCGGGCTGGAACGCGAGATCGGCTCGCTCACCCCGGGCCGCCGCGCCGACGTGATCCTGACCTCGGACCTTTCGAGTTTCCCGGTCGAGATGGTGATCGCCCGGGGCGAGGTCGTGGCCGAAAGCGGCGACTGCCTTGTCGATTGCCCGCATTACGACTGGCCCAGCAGCGCGCGCAACACCGTGATCATGGCGCGCGACCTCGCGGCGGCGGACTTTGACATCCCCGCCCCCGAGGGCGCCAATGCCGTCACCGCCAATGTCATCGGCGTGGTCGAGAACCAAGCCCCGACACGGGCGCTGAAGTTCGAACTGCCGGTGACCGAAGGCCGCGTGCAGGGCACCGGCGAGGTCTGCCAGATCGCGCTGGTCGAGCGCCACCGCGCCACCGGCACGGTGACCAACGCCTTCGTCTCGGGCTTCGGCTACGAGGGGCGCATGGCGATGGCCTCGACCGTGGCGCATGACAGCCACCATATGATCGTCGTCGGCACCGATGCCGAGGAGATGGCCCGCGCCGCCAACCGGTTGCGCGAAGTGGGTGGTGGCATCACCATCTTCCGCGAGGGCGAGGAACTGGCGCTGGTGGCTTTGCCGATCGCCGGGCTGATGTCCGACCGCCCCGCCGCTGAGGTCGCCGCCGATGCCGAAGCCCTCGTTCAGGCGATGATCGACTGTGGCTGCAAGCTGAATAACGCCTATATGCAGCACTCGCTTCTGGCCCTCGTGGTGATCCCCGAACTGCGGATCTCGGACCTTGGGCTGGTCGATGTGCAGAAATTTGAAATCATACCTTTGTTAGAGCCGCAAACATGACAACGATCCTGACCCCGGACACCCCGAACCCGGAAAGCTTCCGCGATGCGACCGCTGCCGTGGACCGTCTGACCGAACTCTATCAGCAGGCCACCACCTTCTTGCGGGAGTCTTTTGCCAAGGCGATGGAGAGCTCGGCCCCCGATGCCCGCGTCCGCGCCTTTTACCCTGAGCTGCGGTTTCGCACCTCCTCCTATGCGCATGTGGATACGCGGCTGTCTTTCGGGCATGTCTCCTCTCCCGGCACCTTTGCCGCGACGATCACCCGGCCCGATCTGTTTCGGAACTACCTGATCCAGCAAATCGGCCTGTTGATCGAAAACCACGACCAGCCGGTGATTGTCGGCCCTTCGACCACGCCGATCCCGGTGCATTTCGCCATGTCCGGCGATAACGCGCTGAACGTGCCGCAGGAGGGGGCGGCGGACTTCACCCTGCGCGATGTCTTTGACGTGCCGGATCTGTCGACCACCAATGACGATATCGTCAACGGCACCTATGTGCCCGAGGATGACGTGCGCCCGCTTGCACCCTTCACTGCGCAGCGGGTCGATTACTCCCTCGCGCGGCTGGCGCATTACACGGCCACGGATCCTGAGCATTTCCAGACCCATGTGCTGTTCACCAACTACCAGTTCTATGTGACGGAGTTCGAGCAATACGCCCGCGAGATGCTGCGCGACCCGGAAAGCGGCTATACCGCCTTCGTCTCGACCGGCAATGCCGAGATCACCGACCCCGATGCGCCCTTGGCCGAAACGCTGAAGACGCCGCAGATGCCGACCTATCACCTCAAGCGGGCGGATGGGTCGGGTATCACGCTGGTCAACATCGGCGTCGGCCCGTCCAACGCTAAAACGGCGACGGACCACATCGCCGTGCTGCGCCCCCATGCTTGGCTGATGGTCGGCCACTGTGCCGGGCTGCGCAATACGCAGGCTCTGGGCGACTTTGTGCTGGCGCATGGCTACCTGCGCGAGGATCACGTTCTGGATGACGACCTGCCGGTCTGGGTGCCGATCCCGGCGCTGGCCGAGATCCAGATCGCGTTGGAGCAGTCGGTGGCGCAGGTCACGCAGTTGGAGGGCTATGAGCTCAAGCGCATTATGCGCACCGGCACCGTCGCCACCATCGACAACCGCAACTGGGAACTGCGCGACCAATCCGGCCCGGTGCAACGGTTAAGCCAATCCCGCGCCGTGGCGCTGGATATGGAAAGTGCCACCATCGCGGCCAACGGCTATCGCTTCCGGGTGCCCTATGGCACGTTGCTATGCGTGTCGGACAAACCGCTGCATGGGGAGTTGAAACTGCCCGGCATGGCCTCGGACTTCTACAAAACCCAAGTCGCCCGCCATCTGATGATCGGCATCCGCGCCATGGAGTTGCTGCGCCGCATGCCGCTGGAGCGGATCCACAGCCGGAAACTTCGGTCCTTCGACGAAACGGCGTTCCTATAGGGCTAGAAACAGCGGAAAATCGCATGTTTTCGCGTTTATAGCGCCACAATTCGTTGTGTTATCCCACAACATACCGTTACATTCCGGCCATGAGGCCCTAAAAAGCGGGCAGTCTAAGGAGAATAAAATGGCAAAACCGATGACCAAGACCCAGCTCGTTGCTGCTCTGGCAGAAGAGATGGACACCGACAAGAAATCCGCAGGCGCAGCGCTCGACGCCGTTTGCAACCTGATCACCCGTGAAGTGTCCGCCGGCGGTGCCGTGACCCTGCCGGGCGTTGGCAAAATCTATTGCCGTGAGCGCCCCGAGCGGATGGTCCGCAACCCCGCCACTGGCGAACAGTTCAAGAAAGACGCCGACAAAGTGGTCAAGATGACCATCGCGAAAGCGCTGAAGGACAGCGTGAACGAGTAAGCCTTGGGCTGAGCGTTTACGAAAGGGTCGTCTTCGGGCGGCCCTTTTTTGTTGTGGGATTGATGGAGGGCCATCGCCTCCGGCTTGTTTCCGGGCCGGGTGGCACATCTTACCAAACCCACCTTGCCCTCCCCCTACAAACCCGCCATTCCTTAGCAAGTTCAGCACAGGGGGCATTTCATGGACATCCGCGCAATTCTCATGGGGCTGGCCTTTGCCGTGATGTGGTCCTCGGCCTTCACCTCTGCCCGCATCATCGTGATGGACGCCTCGCCCCTGCTGGCCCTTTCCCTGCGCTACCTGATCTCGGGCCTGATCGGCGTTGGCATCGCGCTGGCCTTGGGGCAAAGCTGGCGGCTCACCCCCGCGCAATGGCGGGCGACGATCATTTTCGGCGTGCTGCAAAACGCGGTCTACCTCGGCCTTAACTTCATCGCCATGCAGACCATCGAGGCGTCCCTCGCCGCGATCATCGCCTCGACCATGCCGCTGCTCGTCGGCTTCGCCGCTTGGGCCTTCTTGGGTGAAAAACTGCGCCCTCTGGGCATCGCAGGGCTGTTTGCCGGTGTCATCGGCGTCGCCATCATCATGGGCGCGCGCTTGGGCGGGCAAGTAGACCTCTATGGCCTCATCCTCTGCGCCATCGGCGTTGTGGCCCTCACCGCCGCCACCCTGTTGGTGCGCGGCGCGACCTCGGGCGGAAACTTCTTGATGGTTGTGGGCCTGCAAATGCTCGTCGGTTGCGTTGCCCTCTCCATCGCCACCGCGCTGTTCGAAACACCCCGCATCGACCCCAGCCTGCGCCTGACGCTTGCCTTCGCCTATACCTGCCTCGTGCCCGGCTTGGCCGCCACTGTGGTCTGGTTCTGGCTGGTCAACCGCATCGGCGCCACAAGGGCGGCGACCTTTCACTTCCTCAACCCCTTCTTCGGCGTGGCCATCGCAGCGCTGCTGCTGGGCGAAACGCTGGGGCCGCGCGACATCCTTGGCGTCGCGATCATCGCGGGCGGCATCCTCGCCGTCCAAGTCTCGCGCCAGCGCAGGGCATAACGCCAGTGTGAGGCGCACCCCCTTTGAATTTCACCGCCACACCCCATCTAATAGGCCAAGCCCATGAACGGAGGACGCCATGCCGCAATACGAGAAAACCAATGCCGCGATTGACGCGCTGAGCCCCGAAGAATTCCACGTTACCCAACGCAGCGGCACCGAACGCCCCGGCACCGGCAAATACCTCGACAATAAGGAACCGGGCATCTACGTCGACATCGTTTCGGGCGAGCCGCTCTTTGCCTCTTCGGACAAATACGAAAGCGGCTGCGGCTGGCCGAGCTTCACCAAACCGATCGAGCCTGCCTATGTCGAAGAGTTGGAAGACGCCTCGCTCGGCATGGTTCGCACGGAAGTGCGCAGCAAACATGGAGACAGCCACCTTGGCCACGTCTTCCCCGATGGCCCGCCCGACCGGGGCGGGCTGCGCTATTGCATCAATTCCGCCTCCCTGCGCTTCATCCACCGTGACGACATGGAAGCCGAAGGCTATGGCGAATATCTCAACCAAGTGGAGAATGTGACATGACAACCGAACGCGCAATATTGGCCGGTGGCTGCTTCTGGGGCATGCAGGACCTGATCCGCCGCCGCCCCGGCGTGGTCTCGACCCGCGTCGGCTATACCGGCGGCGACGTGCCTAATGCGACCTACCGCAACCACGGCACCCATGCCGAAGGGATCGAGATCATCTTCGACCCCGCGAAGACCTCCTACCGCGAGTTGCTGGAATTCTTCTTTCAGATTCACGACCCGACCACGGTGAACCGTCAGGGTAACGACATCGGGATGAGCTACCGTTCGGCGATCTACTACGTGAACGACGAACAGAAAGCCGTCGCCGAAGACACCATCGCCGATGTCGAAGCCTCCGGCCTCTGGCCCGGCAAAGTGGTGACCGAGGTTGAGCCCGTGGGCGACTTCTGGGAGGCCGAGCCCGAGCATCAGGACTATCTTGAGCGGCTGCCCAACGGCTATACCTGCCACTTTCCGCGCGCCGATTGGGTGCTGCCCAAACGCGACGCCGCAGAATGAAGCGCTGCCCCCGGCCCCGCGCCGGGGGTTAGCCCACCGCAACCCGCGGGCGGCCCGAAGCTTCGACGGTCAGCGCGGCCTCGACGAAAACCTCCCGCCCCTCGACATCCGCCAGCCGGATATCCCGCGTAACATGACATTCAATCTCCGCCGCCCCGGCTGCCCCCGCGCGAGCACGGGCGGCTTCGGTCAAAGCGCGCTCCGCTTGGGACAAAGCGCCTTCAGCGGTCGGGAAATCCTGCGGGCCATTAGCGAGGTGGAGGCGAAACACCCCCTCTTGCGGTACGGTGATGGTCGCGCTTTCGCGCATGGTGACCCGGCCCACCACTGCGCCTATGGCATTGGCGACATGGGCGTATTTGGGCAAGATCATCTCACTGCTCAGCCTTTTGCCCACCGCCGGATAGTAGGTCGCCGCCGAGGCGCCCAGGCCCACCATAGGTAAGTTCAGCCCCGCATCGATCCGCAGCACGCCGCGATGGCCCGAGAGGCCGCGCTGCATCAGCACATGGCGCGCCAGAACCTCTGGCGGCAGGTCGAAACCGGGTTTTTCTTCGGCAAATGCGGTCTCTAACAGGGCCAAGGTCGTCTGGTCGGTCAATCGGTCGAGGATGATCTGAGCGAGGTCATCAGGATCAGGACAGAACCGCATCCCCGACCCGCCGCGCTTGCGCCCGAACAGGGTCAACGCCTTGCGCGCGGCATCGGCATCCCATGCAGAAAGATGCCCCGTCACATGGCTCGCATCCGTGGGCGTCACCCCTGCCAGTTGCACCAACCCGCGTGCGACCAACCGCGCCAAAGCGCTTTGGTCGACCCGGTTGCGCAGCACATCCCCCAAGGGCCAGACATCGCCACCGATCCGCTCCAACAGCGCCATGTCGCGCGGGGCCAGACCTTCGGCCCCCTGCCCCTCTACGGCGCGGACAAAGCGGCCGTCATGCTCTGCCACCACGCTGCGGCGCAGCTGCGCGTCCAAGGCGTTATGCACCACCTCCGGCGCGGCGACCGCGATGAGAGAGATCGGCAGCAGGCGCTTCGGCCCAAGAGTCACGCCTGCGGTTAGACCCTGAGACGTGAAATGCACCTCGCTGTCGCCGCCCAGCCCATGGGTGCGCATCGCGACCGCCTCGGCCATGGTGCGGTAGGGACCGACCTGCGCGCCCGCCGGGTCAATCGCCGGGCGACCGTCGCGCAATAGGGCCACATCGGTCGTTGTGCCGCCGATATCCGACACCAGTGCCGTCTCTGCCCCGGTCAACCACCGCGCGCCCACCAGCGACGCCGCAGGGCCGCTGAGGATGGTCTCGATGGGCCGTTCGCGGGCCTGCGCGCTCGACATCAGCGCGCCATCACCGCGCACCACCATCAACGGCGCGTGGATGCCCAGATGGCGCAATTGATCCTCCGCCCGGCCAATCAGCAGGTCGATCATGCCGATCAACCGCGCGTTCAACAGCGCCGTGAGCGCCCGCTTCGGCCCGTTCAGCTTGGCCGAGAGACTGTGAGAGGCCGAGACGGGGCGCCCCGTGACCTCTGCCACCAGCTCTGCGACCCGCTGCTCATGCGTGGGGTTGCGCGTGGCGAATTGGCTGGCCACGGCAAAGCCGCTGACCTCGGCCTTATGCGTCTCTAAAAAGGCGATCAGGGCCGGTTCGTCCAGTGGTGCAACCTCGGCCCCCGCGTGGTCATGGCCGCCAGAGAGCAGCAGACAAGGGTCCCCCCGCAGCGCCTCCGACAGCCCATGCGCCTCAAGGTCAGCCGCGCGAAACCCGACATAGATCAACGCCACGCGTCCGCCCTGCCCCTCGACCAGCGCATTGGTCGCCAAGGTGGTGGAGAGGGAGGCCATCGCGATCTCTTCCGCCGCCACGCCGGATTGGGCCAAAACCGCGCTGACCGCCTTGCCCACGCCCACGGCCAGATCGGCACGGGTCGTCAGCGCCTTGGCGGTGGCGATCACCTCTGTCTCATCGCGGATCAGCACCGCATCGGTATAGGTGCCGCCCGTGTCCACGCCCAATAACACCGCCATGCGCGTGCCTCCTATGCCAAACGCGCTGCCGCCCAACGCGCGGCATCGGCCACGGTGGGGTCAGCGTCTTCGGTCAGAGATTGCGCCACGGGGCGCAGCCGCGCCAGCCCGGAATTGCCGATGGCATAAAGCACGTTGCGCACGAAACGATCCCGCCCGATCCGTTTGATCGGAGAGCCGGAATAGCGCGCGCGGAAAGCGGTATCGTCAAGGCCCGCAAGCTCGGCCAGATCGGCGGGCTGCACCGCCGGACCGTGATAGCGCATATCGCTGGCCGCCACGGCGAACTTGTTCCACGGGCAAGCGGCAAGGCAATCGTCGCAGCCATAGATCCGGTTGCCCATCTTCTCGCGCAGGTCCAGATCGACCGGCCCTTTGTGTTCGATCGTCAAATAGGAAATGCAGCGCCGCGCGTCGAGTTGATAGGGCGCAGGGAAAGCATCCGTTGGGCAAGCCTCAAGACAGGCCCGGCAAGAGCCGCAGTGGTCCATCTCTCGCACATCTGGGGGCAGATCGAGCGTCGTAAAAACAGAGCCTAAAAAGGCCCAATTGCCGAACTTTCGGCTGAGGAGGTTGGTATGTTTGCCCTGCCAGCCCAGCCCGGCGGCCTGTGCCAAAGCCTTTTCCGGCACGGGAGCGGTATCGACGAAAACCTTCACCTCCGGGTCCAGCGCGCGCGCCTCTTCCATAAGCCACCGCGCCAGCCGCTTCAGCCGCTTCTTGACGATATCGTGGTAATCGCGCCCCTGTGCGTAGACCGAAATCCCGCCCTTGTCGGGATGCTCCAACACCGCGCGGGGGTCATGTTCGGGGGTGTAGCTTTCGGCCAGCATGATGACCGACCGCGCCTCGGGCCAGAGGGCGGCAGGGTTGCCGCGCCAATGCATGCGCTCTTCCATCCAGCCCATCTGTCCGTGAAACCCGGCCTCGACAAAGCGGGCGAGCCGTTCGGGCACTTCGGGCACGTCTTGGGGGCGGCAAATGCGGCAGGCGACAAAGCCTTCCTCAAGCGCCCGGGCCACCACCCGCGCCTTGAGAGCCTCCGGCCCGGGTTCGGCGCGGGGGGCGGCAGGCATCAGAAGTCGAGGTTGTTGTAATGCAGCGGAGGCGGGAAGCCCGGCAGTTGATCGGCGAGGATCGAGCGGAAAGCCGGGCGCGACTTGATCTTGGCGTACCAATCCTTGACCACGTCAGAGCGGTTCCAATCCACGTCTGAGATATAGTCGAGCGAGGACAGATGCGCGGCGGCGGCGAAATCGGCCAGCGTCATCACATCGCCCGCCAGCCAGCGGCGGTGATCCAGCAGCCACGCCATGTAGTCGAGGTGATATTTGATCGCCTTGGCCCCGGCCTTGACGTTCTTGCTGTCCGGGTAGCCCTGTTTGGTGACCTTCTTGTTGACCCGCTCATACAGCAGTTTCGAGGTCACCTCGTCGTGGAACTTGTCGTCGAACCAACTGACCAAACGCCGCACTTCCAAGCGCTGCACCGGGTCGTTGGGCAGCAAGGACGCCTCGGGGCGGGTCTCTTCGATATATTCACAGATCGCGGCGCTTTCCGCCATCATGATCCCGTCGAGCCGCAGCACAGGCACCTTGCCCGCCGGGTTGCGGCGCAGGAAATCGGGGTCTTGCTCCCAATAGCGCTCCTCGACCAGTTCCACCTCGATCTTCTTCTCCCCAAGGCTGAGCCGCACCTTGCGGCAGAAGGGGGACAAGGGAACGTGAAACAAGCGAGCCGTCATATAAAGTCCGTGTGGTTAAAGGGATTGCACTCTTCCATGCCTGCTGGCGCGAGGATTTTCAACTCTCGAAACAGGCGGCGCGACCGTCCGCGCGGATGGTCGCCGCCCCGTCCATGATCTGGGCCGTGCGCTTGCGGGTAAAGTCACCGGGGCGCGAGGCGGAACGCTCTTTCGGGTCGGGCAGGATCGCGGCAAGGCGGGCGGCCTGCGTGGCGCTCAGGTCTGCCGCCGCGACGCCAAAGTAATGCGGCGCCGCCGCACCAACGCCAAAGACACCTTCGTCAAACTCGGCCACATTCAGATAGACCTCGATGATCCGCCGCTTGGGCCAGAGGGTTTCGACCAGCGGGGTCATCCCGGCTTCAAGCGCTTTGCGCAGCCACGACCGGCCATGCCAGAGGTAGACGTTCTTGACCGTCTGCTGGCTGATCGTCGAGGCCCCGCGGGCCGACCCGTTCTCGATCGCGGTACGAATCGCCTGCATGTCAAAACCCCAGTGGTTGCAAAAATTCGCATCCTCCGCCGCCACGGCGGCGCGGGCCATCACGGGGGCGATCTGTTCCAGCGGCACCCAGTCCCGCTGCACCCCGCCCAAACGGCGCGATTCCGAGAACATGTAGAAACCCGTGGGTGGATTGACGAAGCGGAACAGCAGCACCAACAGCACCGCCAAGAGAAAGGCCAGCGCCAGGGCGCGCAAGGCCCAACGGCGCGCGCGTTTCTTGAGCGAGGGGCTGCTCTTGCTCGATTTCTTACCCTTGGGGGCGGTCTTTTTCCGTGTCGCCATGGATCAGCTATAGGCCGTCTGCGGGATTTTGTGAACGGCTCTCGCGCGCGGTGATCTCTTGCGCGAGGTAGGCCCCGATCCGGGCAGAGCCTCGGGCCGAGGGGTGCACGTTGTCGCGAGCGAAGAGCCCGCGATCCCCCCGGTCGATCACGTCTTCGGAATCGACGAAATGGACCCCGGGGCGGCGCGCGGCGAAGCGGGCGATGCGGGATTCGATTTCGACCAGATCATCACGGCAGCCCGCGAAGGCGCCCGAACCGGAGCCCGCGTAATAGCCCATCCACATGACCTGCGCGCCGGTCTGGGCGCGGAGGCGTTGCAGGAAGGCAGGGATGCTGCCGCTTTGACCATCCGGCGCAATCAGCGCATCGACAGCGGCTCCGCAGGCGCCACAGCCGCAATCGGCGTTCAGGTCATTCGCGCCGCCATTGACCACCACCCAGTTCCAGCGTCCGCCGGGGAACTGTTGCTGGATGTCAAAGCCGACGGCGGAGGCCACGGTCGAGGCATTGTCGAACTGAGCGCCCGGCACGGCGCGGCTGGTGACGTTGCGGCCCGTTTGACTGGCGATGACATCGGGGATGGCGCGGCCCCCGTTCCACGCCATGATGGAATCGCCCAAGATGAGGATGTCACCCCCGCCGCGCGGGGCGGTGTCGGTGCAAGCGGCAAGGCCGGTGACTAGGGCGAGGGCGACTAGGATTTTATGCATGGGGTCCTCCGATGCGGAGGAAGTAGCGCATCCCGTCCCGTCTACCACCCCGCCCCGGAAGCAAGCCGTAGGTGCCGGGCCATTGCCTGCCCGCCCGGACGGGTAGGCGATGGCCCTCCCCGCGCGACCGGAGCCGCGCGGGGCAAAGATTACTCCGCCGGAACCGCGGTTTCTTCCACGCTGAGCGGCGCGGGCAGATGCACCAACATCTCCTTCGGGCAAACCTGCAAGAAGTTGTGCTTCTCGGTCTCCCAATGCTGAAGGATATCAGCGGCCTTGCGGCTCTTGGTCTCGGCGACATGGCGCTCCAGCAGACCGTGCAACTGATCGAGCCAATGATCGACGGTGACCGGGCAGGTCACGATGGTCTCGGCATTCATCAACTTATGGGCCGAGCCTTCGGGATCATAGAGATAGGCCATCCCCCCGGTCATCCCGGCAGCAAAGTTCGCGCCGATCTCACCAAGGATCACCGCCACACCGCCGGTCATATATTCGCACCCGTTGCTGCCGCAGCCTTCGATCACCACATACGCGCCCGAGTTGCGGACGGCGAAACGCTCGCCCGCCCGGCCCGCGGCAAAGAGGTATCCCGCCGTCGCGCCATAGAGCACCGTGTTGCCAATGATCGTATTCTCCGACGCCACCACGGGGCTTGCCATCGAAGGCCGCACCACGATCGTGCCACCCGACAGACCCTTGCCGACATAGTCATTGGCATCGCCCGAGACTTCGAGCTTGAGCCCCGGTGCGGCGAAGGCCCCCAGTGACTGCCCAGCCGAGCCGGTCAGCTTCACCGTCAGGTGATCCGGTTGCAGCGAATTGCGCATCCCGAAGCGCTTGACGATATGGCTCGACACCCGCGTGCCGACGGTCCGGTGCGTGTTTTGGACGGCATAGGACAGTTGCATCTTCTCACCGTCCTCAAGGAAGCGCGCGGCATCGCGGACGATCTGCGCGTCCAGCGTGTCGAGCACAACCTGACGCGGCTTGTCGCGGTCATAGACGTTCTCATTCGCGCCATCGACGGTGATCAACAGCGGGTTCAGGTCGAGATCATCAAGGTGCGCCGAGCCTCGGCTGACCTGCGTCAGCAGGTCCGCACGGCCGATGACCTCATCAAGGCTGCGCGCCCCGATGGAGGCGAGGATTTCCCGCACCTCCTGCGCGTAGAAGGTGATGAGGTTCACGACCTTATCCGCATTGCCGGTGAACTTGCCGCGCAGCGCTTCGTCCTGCGTGCAGACGCCGACGGGGCAGGTGTTGGACTGGCACTGGCGCACCATGATGCAGCCCATGGCGATGAGCGCGGCGGTGCCGATGCCGTATTCCTCGGCCCCCATCATCGCGGCCATGACGATGTCACGCCCAGTGCGCAGGCCGCCATCGGTCCGCAGGGTCACCCGGTCGCGCAGGTTGTTCATCGACAGGACCTGATGCGCCTCGGTGAGGCCCATCTCCCACGGCAGACCCGCGTATTTGATCGAGGTCGCAGGCGATGCCCCGGTGCCGCCGTTGTGGCCCGAGATCAGGATGATGTCGGCCTTGGCCTTGGCTACGCCGGCAGCAATTGTACCAACACCACTCGAAGCGACGAGCTTAACGGTTACCTTGCAGCGCGGGTTGATCTGCTTGAGGTCGTAGATCAACTGCGCGAGGTCTTCGATCGAGTAGATATCATGGTGCGGCGGGGGCGAAATCAGGGTTACCCCCTTCGTCGAATGCCGCAGCCGCGCGATCAGGTCGGTGACCTTCATGCCCGGAAGCTGGCCACCCTCACCGGGCTTGGCACCCTGCGCGACCTTGATCTCCAACTCTTCACACTGGTTGAGATACTCTGCCGTCACGCCAAAGCGACCCGAAGCAACCTGCTTGATCTTGGCTGACGGGTTATCGCCATTGGCTTCCGGCACGAAATGCGCCGGATCCTCGCCGCCCTCACCGCTGTCGGACTTCGCCCCGATGCGGTTCATCGCCACGTTCAGCGTCTTATGCGCCTCAGGCGACAGCGCCCCCAGCGACATGCCCGGCGTTACGAAACGCTTGCGGATTGAGGTGATGCTTTCCACCTCCTCCAACGGCACCGGGTTGCCGCGCGGCTTGATGTCCAAAAGGTCGCGCAGATGGATCGGCGGATTGCTCTGCATCTTTTTCGAATACTGCTGCCACATCTGGTAGGACGCTTTGTTGCAGGCCATTTGCAGCATGTGCATGCTGCTCGCCTCCCAAGCGTGTTTCTCACCCGAGCGGCGCAGCTTGTAGAAGCCACCGATGGGCATCACGACACCGTCGCCCTGCCAGCCCTTGGCGTGGACTTCCTCGGCCTTGCGCTGGATGCCGACGACACCGATGCCTGAGATGCGGCTGGTCATGCCGGGGAAATACTCGGCACACATGGCACGGGACAGGCCCACTGCCTCGAAGTTCAGACCACCGCGATAGGACGAGATCACGGAAATCCCCATCTTCGCCATGATCTTGAGCAGACCTTGGTCAATCGCCTCACGGTATTTCTGCACCGCCTGCGTCAGGGTCATGTCCAGCAGCCCGCGCTCAATCCGGTCGGCGAGGGAATCCTCGGCCAGATAGGCGTTCACCACGGTCGCACCGCAGCCCACCAGCACGGCGAAGTAATGCGGATCGACACATTCGGCAGAGCGCACGTTAAGCGAGGTAAAGGTCCGCAACCCCTTGCGCACGAGGTGGCTGTGCACCGCGCTGGTGGCGAGGATCATCGGCATCGCCACGCGGTCAGCACCGCTGTGCTGATCGGTCAGCACCAGATGCCCCGCGCCCGAGCGCACGGCGTCTTCCGCCTCGGCCCGGATGCGCGCCAGACCGGCGCTCAGATTGCCGTTGCCGGGCTCGAAGGTGCAGTCGATGGTGACGGTATGCACTTTGAACTGGGCCATCAGCTCATCGAACTGCGCGTTGCCCACAAAGGGGCTGTCGAGCACGATGATTTCGGTCTGCGAGCTGTCTTCGTCGAGCACGTTCTTGAGGTTGCCGAACCGTGTCTTGAGGCTCATCACCCGGAATTCGCGCAAGGAGTCGATCGGCGGGTTGGTGACTTGGCTGAAGTTCTGGCGGAAGAAGTGGCTCAGCGGGCGGTACTGGCCGCTGAGCACCGCCGAAGGCGTGTCGTCGCCCATCGAGGCCAGCGTTTCCTTGCCGTCTTCGGCCATCGGCGCGAGGATCTGTTCCAATTCTTCGATGGTATAGCCCGCGGCCACCTGACGGCGGCGCAACTCGGCCCCTTCGAACAGCGGTTTTTCGGTGACACCGGCAAGGACACCATCCATCTCGGTGATCTTGCCGACCCATTCGCCGAAGGGCTGGTTGGCGGCTAGTTTGTCTTTGATTTCGGTATCGTGGAAGAGTTTGCCCTCTGCCATATCCACCGCGATGATCTGGCCGGGGCCAAGCGCGCCCTTGGCCACGACGCGCGCCTCGTCCAGCGGCACCATCCCGGCCTCGGAACCGGCGATCAACATGCCGTCCGAGGTTTCGACATAGCGCATCGGGCGCAGCCCGTTGCGGTCAAGCCCGGCGCAGACCCAGCGGCCATCGGTCATCGCTAGGGCGGCGGGACCGTCCCAAGGCTCCATGACGGAGTTGCAATAGGAATACATGTCGCGCCATGCCTGCGGCAGTTCCACGGCCTGTTTGGACCAGGATTCCGGCACCAACATCGTCTTGGCCATTGGCGCGGAGCGGCCCGCGCGCACCAGCACTTCAAACACGGAATCAAGCGCCGCGGAGTCGCTGGAGCCGGAGGCCACGATCGGCTTGATGTCCTCGGCCATCTCGCCAAAGGTCGCGCTCGCCATGCGGATCTCATGGCTCTTCATCCAGTTCATATTGCCCTTGAGGGTGTTGATCTCACCGTTATGGGCCAACATGCGGAAGGGCTGCGCCAACCACCACTGCGGGAAAGTGTTGGTGGAATAGCGCTGGTGATAGATCGCGAAGGCGCTAATGAATTTGTCGTCTTTCAGGTCGGGATAGAACTCCGCCACCTGTTCGGCCAACATCATGCCCTTATAGATGATCGAGCGGCAGGACATCGAAGCGATATACATCTGCGGCACCTGCGCCGCGATGGCGGCTTTCTCAATGCGGCGGCGGATCACGTAGAGCTCGCGCTCAAAGGTCTCTTCATCCACGCCCTTGGCGTTGGAGATCAGGATCTGCTCAATCTCGGGCCGGGTCGCATTGGCCTTTTCACCCAGCACCGAGATGCCGACCGGCACATGCCGCCAGCCATAGATGTAGTAACCCATGCGGAGAACTTCGGTCTCCACGATGGTCCGGCATGTCTCTTGCGCGGCGAAATTGGTGCGCGGCAGGAAGACTTGGCCCACGGCGATCAACTCGTCCTCACGCGGGGTGTGACCGGTGCGGCGGACTTGTTCATAGAAGAAGGGCACAGGGATCTGCACATGAATGCCCGCGCCATCGCCGGTCATGCCGTCGGCATCGACCGCGCCGCGGTGCCAGATCGCCTTGAGCGCGTTGATCCCATTGACCACAACCTCGCGGGTCTTCTCGCCATTGATGTTGACCACAAGGCCCACGCCGCAGGAGGAATGCTCTTCCTCGAAACTATACATGCCCTTTTCGGCCATCATCGCGCGTTTGGCTTCTTCGCGGGCCACCCAGGCGTCATCATATTTGGTCATGGCTTGGTTCCTTCCACAAACGCCGCAAATCCTGCTTTGACTTGGGCCTTGGTTTTGTTCTCGTGCGCGCTGGCAAAGGCAGGGCCGTCGGGCGTCACGTCTATTTCACTCTTGGTCTCGGGCAGCGCCGCAGGGGGCGGGGCGGCAGGCCGCCCCGATACCATCACTCCGCCGCGATGCGCTGTGCGCCGTTGAAATCGTCAAGGATCGCCTGCGCGCAGTCGCGCCCGTCTTTGATCGCCCAAACCACAAGGCTCGCCCCGCGCACGATGTCGCCCACGGCATAGACCCCGTCGAGCGCGGTCGCCCCGGTGACGTAATCGGCCTTGATCGTGCCCCAGCGGTTGACCGGCAGCTCCGGCTCGTTCCAAAGCGTCGGCAGGTCTTCGGGCTCAAAGCCGAGGGCCATAATCACCATGTCGGCTTCTTCGACATAGTCGGCGCCTTCGATCACCTCGGGCGACTGGCGGCCCGTCACGTCAGGCGCGCCGAGGCGCATCTTTTGCACCATCACGCCGGTCACCGGATCGCCGACGAAGCCCTTGGGCGCGCTCAGCCATTCAAAGATCACGCCTTCTTCTTCGGCGTTTTGCACTTCGCGCTGGCTGCCCGGCATATTGGCCCGGTCGCGGCGGTAGAGGCATTTGACGCTTTCCGCGCCCTGTCGGATCGAGGTGCGCACACAGTCCATCGCGGTGTCGCCGCCGCCGATCACGACAACCTTTTTGCCCGCAGCGTTCAGACGGCCGTTTTCGAATTCTTCGACCGTGTCGCCAAAGCTCTTGCGGTTGGAGGCGGTGAGGAAGTCGATCGCCCGTTCCACGCCGAATCCGCCCACACCGGGGGCTTCGATCTCACGGGTTTTATAGACGCCGGTCGCGATGATCACGGCATCATGCTTGCCCCGGATCGCGCCAAAGCTGATGTCGACACCGACATCGCAATTCAACTCAAAGGTCACGCCACCTTCGGCCAACTGCGCATTGCGGCGTTCAACCACGTCTTTCTCAAGCTTGAAGCCGGGAATGCCATAGGTCAGCAAGCCGCCGGCCCGGTCGTAGCGGTCATAGATGGTGACCTGCACGCCCGCGCGGCGCAGCATATCCGCTGCCGCCAGACCGCCCGGGCCCGCGCCGATGATGCCGACACTTTCGGGCCGCTCTTCGCGCGGGGCGGCGGGTTTGACCCAGCCCTGCTCCCAAGCGGTGTCGGTGATGTATTTCTCGATCGAGCCGATGGTGACGGTTCCATGGCCCGACTGTTCGATCACGCAGTTGCCTTCGCAGAGGCGGTCCTGCGGGCAGATACGGCCACAGATCTCGGGGAAGGTATTGGTCGCTTGGCTGATCTCATAGGCCTCTTGCAAACGCCCCTCGGCAGTCAGGCGCAGCCAGTCAGGGATGTTGTTGTGCAGAGGGCAATGGGTTTGGCAATAGGGCACGCCGCATTGGCTGCACCGGCTCGACTGCTCGGCCGCTTTGGCATCCGCATATTCGGCGTAAATTTCATCGAAATCCGTCCGGCGCAAATCGGGCGGGCGTTTTTCGGGCATATCCCGCGCAACGTCTGTAAATTTTAGCATGACCTGCTTCGCCATATACCCGTTCCTTCGACAAATTCCGTCAGAAGGCTCGTATACGAGAGCGCCAAAGTAAATAAAAGACAGCAATGCTGACCTATTTACCTCTTTCCGAGCAAATAGGAGGCTCGGCCATTATTTTTATACATCATTTAAGGTCCGATGCGGACCTACCCACTAAAACCCAGCCCAAAGTGCGAGGATAACCACCCCGCCCACAAGGATTCGCCACCACCCGAAAAGCGCATAGCCATAGCGGCTGATGTAATCGAGCACCCAACGCACCACGAAAACGGCAGAGATAAAGGCCATGGCGAAGCCCACGGCAATCTCGCCCATGGCCGAGGCATCCAGCACATCGCGGTTCTTGTAGATGTCATAGGCGAAAGCGCCCGCCATCGTCGGCATCGACAGAAAGAAGGAGAATTCCGCCGCCGCCCGTTTACTGGCGCCCAGCAACAGGGCGCCAACAATTGTCGCCCCCGAACGTGAGGTGCCCGGCACCATGGCGAGGCATTGGATCACGCCGATCTTGAAGGCCATCGAGAGCGGGAACTTAGTCGCGTCGGAATGGGTCGGCGCAGGAGCAATGCGGTCTACAACCAGCAGGACCACCCCGCCCAGTACCAACATGACAGCAATCAGCAAGGGCGTCTCGAAAAGGACTGTTTTGATGAAGTCATGCGCCAAAACGCCGATCACGACCGCTGGCAGAAAGGCCAGAAGCACGGACCAGATGAACCGCCGCGCCTGCGGATCATGCGGCGCGGCCGAGAAGACCGCCCAAAGCCGCGCGGAATAGACCGTCAGGATCGCCAGCACCGCGCCCAATTGGATCACGACCTCAAAGGTCCGTCCGGCGCTTTCGAAACCCAGAAAATGACCGGCCAGCAAAAGATGCCCGGTCGAAGATACGGGGATGAACTCTGTCAGCCCCTCCAGCAAACCCAGAAAGGCGGCGATCAGAGTGGTCGATTGTTCCATTATCCCTGCCGCAGGTTACGTGCCGATGCTTTGATGGCGTCATATTGCCCCGAGGGCCGGAACCGCCAGAGATAGTCGGGGAGCACCGCATCCATCGCGGTTGGGGTGATGCCAAGCTCGGCAAAGCCGCGCGCGTCTTCCGCTACGACATTGTCCTTGCGCAGGTTCTTGACCTGATCGCGGGTCAGCATCTTGTTGGTGAACAGCCCAAAGGTAGCCGTCTGCACCATATCGAACCCGAAGGCGACGATCTTGGCGAGGAACCACGGCATGTTGAGCACCAAACGACGGCGGTGAATCACCTTGAGCATGCGCTGCATCAACCCGCGGAAGGTATCCACATCGGGACCGCCGAGTTCATAGACGCCCGAAGCGACCTGCCCCTCCAGTGCTTTTTCCGCCGCCTTGGCCACGTCATCGACGAACACCGGCTGGAACCGGGTCGAGGCACCGGCGACCGGCAGGATCGGGCCGGTGCGGGTCATGCCTGCAAAACGGTTAAAGAATTCATCCTCTGGCCCGAACATGATCGAGGGTCGCAGGATCACGGCATGGGGCATATGTTTGAGAATGGCCGCCTCGCCCTCGCCTTTGGTGCGGGCATAGTCGCTCTCGGCCTCCATATCCGCGCCGATGGCAGAGACATGCACGAAATGACCGATCCCTGCGGCGGCGGCCATGCGCGCGATACGCTCGGCCCCTTCGGATTGGACGGCGTCAAAGCTGTTCTTGCCGGTCTCGACCAGAATGCCAACGCAGTTCACCACCGCATCCGCGCCGCGCAGCGCGTCGGCCACGGAGCCATCGTTGCGGATGTTGCACAAAACAGGTTCGACCTGGCCGACCACACCATAGGTCCGCACAAAGAGCGCCTCGTTGGGATTGCGCACCGCCACCCGCACCCGCCAACCAGCTCTGGCCATGCGATACGCGATATAGCGTCCGACAAACCCCGAACCGCCATAAATCGTGACCAGCTTAGACATTCTGCCGCTCCTGTAGATAAATTCTCTGACAGGATGTACCCGCGCACCGCCCCTGTCACAAGGCCAAACCCCCGGTTGCAGCGCCTCGCGGGCAGGATTTTCCGATTTTCGTATAAATTGCGATTGACAGTCACCCGGCTGAGCCTTAGAGCACCCCACACGATACGTGCCCAGGTGGCGGAATGGTAGACGCGCTAGCTTCAGGTGCTAGTACTGGCAACGGTGTGGAGGTTCGAGTCCTCTCCTGGGCACCATATTCCCCGACAGATGATTGACTGTAGATCAGGCCTTAAACGGCCCAGACGCTACCCCCTCGGGGGCGCTGCGACCGCCGGTCACGCACGGCCCTATTGAACGCGGACACCCGCATTTTGCAGGCAAAGCTGTAGCCGCGCAGCAAGCTCGGCTAGGCTGAAAGGCTTTTTCAAACAATCGCTTGCCCCCGCCGCCAAAGCGCGGCGCAGCAGATTGGCGTCTTTCCGGGTGGAGATCATGACGACCGGGATGCCCCGATAGAACGGCAAGCCCCTGACATGGCTACAGAACTCAAGCCCATCCATCGCGGGCATCATGAAATCGGTGATGATGACATCCGTCGCGATCCGCTCCTGCGCCAGCGCGACCAGAGCTTGGGCGGGGCAGCCATAATCTGCCACGCATGAGAACCCGACCTCGGCGAGGGACGCTTGGATGAACTGTCGTGCGATTTCAGAATCGTCGATAACGATAGCATTCCAGTTCATCACGCCCCGCCTTACACTTTTAATCACGCCCCAAGGGCCACCCTAGTGGTGCGAGACTTAATATGACGTGAATGCTTAAATGCGTTTGCCGACGAACATCGCCGAGTCGGAACGCACGCAGGCGATCTCACCCCTTTGCCAGATAAGCTCCCCCTGTGCGGTCGCGTATTTGCCCATGCTGACGCAGGCGGTGATCGGGGTGATTTCGCTAACGGCTTGGGCGGCGTCGAAACTGTTGCTGAACTGAATGGACATGGCTTGTGCTCCTGAGTTGACTTGTCTCAACCTTCACACATCTCGCCGCGCAATGCCTGCTGGCGTCGGGATAAGCGCCCTATTCTTAGGTATAGAGCGCCCCTCCCTCGGGCTGCGGCTAATGCCTGTTCAGCAGCTTTTGGTACTTCGATACAAAGAGATGCGCGCCCTTCATCTTTTGCGTCACCCAATCGCCCGCGGTGAAGAGCATCAAAAAGCTATTGCCGCGCACCGGCCCCAAGGGCAGCAGAATCGGCGCCTCTGCCCCCCAAGGGCGATAGGTTTTCATATCCGCCAGCTTGCGGCCCGTGATCAGCCCGGTGAGGGTCTTTCTCAGCCATGGCAACTGCCGGCTGACCGCAACGATGGTCATATTGTCGCCGGGGTCCGCCACATCCCCCGCGGCAAAGACATTGGGCAGGGATGAGGGGCGCAGATAGCCATCAGTCTTGATCCGCTCCGCAGCGGTGACCTCGGCCCCGGGCAGGTTCTTCAACAATTCTGACGCGGCGCGCGCGCCCAAGACGGGGAAGATCAGATCGAATCTCCGCTCCGCCCCGCCGTCGAGGGTGAGGCTGCCCGCATGTGGCTCTGTCAGGGAGGCGAGCCCTTCGGCCTTCTTGCCAAGGATCAGCTCCACCCCGGCGCGTTTCAGCTTCCTGCTCAACGACGCGCCGAGGCTGTCGGGCTTTCCGGCAAAAAGCTTGTCGTCTTTGGTGATCAGGGTGATCTCTTTGTCGGGCATGGCATGGGCGATCTCACCGGCAAGCTCGACCCCGACGGCGCCCGCGCCGATGATGCCTACGGTCTTAGCCGCCAGCAGCTTCTCACGCGTCTCTTGGTTCGCGGCCCGCAGCCCGTCGATATCTGCGCCCTTGGGCTTGAACGGCGTCGCATAGTCCGAGCCGGTGGCGACGACGATGTAATCCGCCTCGACCCGCGTGCCGTCCTCCAGCGTGACACACTCGCCATCGACATCAGTCGCCCGCGCCGCGACAACGCGACCCCGCTTCAGCAACCGGTCATAGGGGATCAGCGATTCCTCAACCAAACTGGGCTGCACCACGGCGCGGATCATCGCGGAGGCATGTACGAAATGGCTGCGCGGCTCGATCAAGGTCACCTCGGCGATCTGGTCCATCGCCTTGGCCAGTTCGGCCCCCAGATAGCCGCCCCCTACGATTGCGATACGCTTGCCCATCGGTGCCTCTCCTTTTGATCGGTTTCGCCTGCCGGACAGTCTGCCCGCGTGGTCAGCTTTCTACATAGGTGCTCTATCACCGATTTCTCGCCGAACGTGGCGAAAGCCGCCGATCCTGCCATCACCGGGGGCTAAATGCCCATGCGATAAGCGCCGGGAAGGGCGCGATTCTCTTAAATGGTGCAACATATTGTTTAGAATCATCGCACCTGTTTAACTCCCCCCAGCGACAGGGAGAGCCGCGACACAATGAAAGACACCAAAGCAGAGACTTTTCTGCGTTTCGATAACGTCAAGAAGAGCTACGATCAGGAAAATCTCGTCGTCAAAGGCTTCGACATGGATGTGCAGGAGGGGGAGTTCATCACCCTTCTTGGCCCCTCGGGCTCGGGCAAAACCACCGTCTTAATGATGCTGGCGGGGTTTGAGAGTGTCACCTCGGGCGATATCGCGATCAATGGCCGGTCGATCAACAAGACCGCGCCGAACAAGCGCAACATCGGCATGGTGTTCCAGAACTACGCGCTGTTCCCGCATATGACCGTGGCCGAAAACCTCGCCTATCCGCTGAGCGTGCGCAAAATGTCCAAGGCGGATATCAAAGAGCGTGTGGCCGAGTATCTGTCGCTGGTCGAGCTTTCCGCCTTTGGCGACCGTCGCCCCGGGCAGCTTTCGGGCGGGCAACGGCAGCGCGTGGCGCTGGCCCGCGCGATGATCTTCCAGCCGACGCTCATTCTCATGGACGAACCTCTTGGCGCGCTCGACAAGAACCTGCGCGAGCAGATGCAGTTTGAGATCACCCGCCTGCACAAGCAGATCGGCTTTACCGTCATCTACGTCACTCACGACCAGACCGAAGCGCTGTCGATGTCCGACCGGATCGCCGTCTTCAACGACGGTGTGGTGCAGCAATGCGCCCCGCCCGCGGAATTGTACGAGCGCCCGGTGAATGCCTTCGTGGCCGAGTTCATCGGCGAGAACAACTTCGTGCAGGGCCGCGTCACCCGGATCGAAGGGCAGATCGCCAAAGTCGAGACCGATACCGGCACGATCACCACGCAAACCTCCGAAGGGCTGACCGAAGGCGCGCAATGCCGCGTCTCGATCCGTCCCGAGAAACTGTTCATTCACCCCACGACCCATGCCCATGACAACGCGCTAACGGCGACTTTCGTCACGCGCATCTATGTGGGCGATTTCATCCGCTATTATTTCCGCCTGCCGGACGGCACCGACATTATCGTCAAAGTGCTCAACGACCTGTCCGCGCCCGAGTTCGAAGAGGGCGCGACGGCGCAGCTGTTGTCCCTGACGAAAGACTGCATCGCCTTTGCCAATTAAGGGCGACCGGGGGCAAACCGGGGCCCCGCATAAAACCTGGACATGACAAGGAGAGACCGATGAAGAAGCATCTGAGTTATCTGGCCACCGCGGCGCTGATCGCCAGCCCCGCCTTGGCCGAGGATCTGACGGTGACGTCCTTTGGCGGGGCTTACGGCGCCGCGCAGATGGAGCATATGATCCAACCCTATATGGATAAATCCGGCACCAACATCCTGTTCGAAGACTACGGCGGCGGCGTGGCCGAGATGAAGGCGCAGGTCGAGGCGGGCAACATCCTGTGGGATGTCGTCGACATCGAGGTGATCGACCTCGAACGCGCCTGTGCCGAGGGCTATCTGGAAGTGATCGACCAATCGGTTCTGCCCGATGGCGACGATGGCACCCCGGCGGCGGATGACTTCATCGATGACGCGCTGGCCAATGAATGCGGCGTGGGCAATATCGTGTGGTCCGTCGTCTTTGCCGTAAACACCGAGAACGGCGAAGGCCCCAAAACCATCGAAGACTTCTTTGATACCGAGGCGTTCCCCGGCAAACGCGGTCTGCGCAAGCGGCCTCAGGTCAACATGGAATGGGCGCTGCTGGCCGATGGCGTCGCCCCGGAAGAGGTCTATGAGGTGTTGGCCACCGAAGAGGGGCAGAAACGCGCATTTGCCAAACTCGACACCATCAAGGACGACATCACTTGGTACGACAGCTGGTCTCAGGCCCCCGTTCTGCTGAACGACGGTGGGGCGACCATGGTGCAATCCGCCAATGGCCGCATCTTCGCCGCGATCAAGGATGATGGCGCCCCCTTCGAGATCGTCTGGGACAGCCACATCTATGACCTCGACGTTTGGGCCATCATGAAGGGCACCGAGAAGAAAGAAGAGGCGATGGAGTTCATCAAGTTCGCCACAGGCACCGTGCCGCTCTCGGGGATGCAGGACGTGGCCTATGGCCCGACCCGCGCCTCTGCCCAAGCGCTGCTGCCCGAGGACGTGAAACAAGACCTGCCCACCGCGCATCTTGACGAAGGCGTCAAAGCCGATGGCATCTTCTGGGCCGACTATGGCGAGACGTTGGGCGAGAAGTTCAACGAATGGCTGCTGCAATAAGCATCCCGCCCCGCGCCTGACCGGGCGCGGGGCACCCAACCCCTATAGATGAGTAACCGCGTGTCCAGCCTCACTTCCCAAGACGCCGCCAACGCCCGTCGCCAAATGCGCAGACGCCGCCTGCAGGCGTTTCTTTTCGTGGTGCCGCTGCTGCTCTTCATCCTTTTCGCCTTTGTCGCGCCGATCACCACGATGCTGTTCCGCAGCGTCTACAACCCCACCGTGGCCGAACTGGTGCCCGAAACGCTGGAGATGCTCGAAGACTGGGAGGGCGAAAGCCTGCCCGACACGGCGGTCATCACCCAAATGGCCATCGACATGAAGCGCATGGCAAACAACCGCACCTCCGGCAGGTTCGCCGATGAGATCAACCGCGCCCTGCCGGGCATGTCGAGCGTCATCAAATCCACCGCCCGGGGCCTGCGCCGCGTCGAGGATGCCGAGCTTGCCGCCAATGGCGCCGAGATGCTGCTGGAAAAGAACGACCGTTGGGCCAAACCCGCCACTTGGCGCGCGATCCGCAGCGCCGGGCAGGTCTATACGTCGAGCTACTACCTCACCGCTGTCGATATGGAATACGACTCCGAAGGGGACATCGTCCAACGCGACACACAGATCTACAAACAGCTCTACACAAAGACGCTGAAGATGGCGCTGATCATCACCGGGCTGACGATGCTGCTGGGCTATCCGCTGGCCTTCTACATGTCGCAGGCCAGCCCCGCGACGGCGAACTTCCTGATGGTCTTTGTCCTGCTGCCCTTCTGGACCTCGCTCTTGGTGCGCACCACCGCGTGGATCGCGCTGCTGCAAGCCGGGGGCGTGGTGAACTCCTCTCTGCTCTGGGCCGGGCTGATCAACGAGCCGATAGAGCTGCTCTACAACGAGTTCTCGACCATCCTCGCCATGACCCACATCCTGCTGCCCTTCATGGTGCTGCCGCTCTACGCGGTGATGCGCGGGATTGATTCGAGCTTCATGCGCGCGGCGATCTCGATGGGGTCGAACCCCATCGGCGCGTGGTACAAAATCTACCTGCCGATGAGCCTGCCGGGTCTCTCTGCGGGGGCGCTTTTGGTTTTCATCATCTCGGTCGGCTACTACATCACGCCTGCGCTGGTCGGCGGCACCGACGGGCAGATGATCTCGAACATCATCGCTTTCCACATGCAGGTCTCGAACAACTGGGAACTGGCGGCGGCGCTTGGCTCGCTCCTGCTAATCCTGATCCTCGTTCTCTACTGGCTGTTCGACCGTTTCGTCGGCACCGACAACCTCAAGCTGGGATGACACCATGAGCCCATTGCCCGACTATTACACGATCTGGCACAAGGCGGGCCACTACGGGCTGCGCGTCATGGCGGGTCTGGTGCTGATCTTCCTGATGCTGCCGATCCTCGTCATCATGCCGCTGTCGTTCAACGCCGAGCCCTTCTTTACCTTCACCCAAGGGATGCTCTCGCTCGATCCGGACGCCTATTCGACGCGCTGGTATCAGGAGATCGTCGATGATCAGAAATGGCGCATCGCGATCCGCAACTCCTTCGTCATCGGCATCGCGGCGGCCAGCATCGCCACCGTGCTGGGCACGCTGGCGGCGGTGGGCCTCGCCTCGCCTTGGATGCCATTCAAACGGGTGATCACGGCGTTGCTGCTGTCGCCCATGATTGTGCCGCTGATCATCATCGCGGCGGGGATGTTCTTTTTCTACACGCAGTTCAATCTCGTCGGCACCTTCACCGGGCTGATCATCGCCCATGCCGCGCTTGGCGTGCCCTTTGTCATCATCACCGTCACCGCCACGCTCAGCGGCTTTGACCGCTCGCTCTTTGTCGCAGGGCTGAGCCTTGGCGCCTCGCCGATCAAGGTGTTCTGGGACGTGGTGATTCCGCTCATCCGCCCCGGCGTTATTTCGGGCGGGCTTTTTGCCTTTGTCACGTCTTTCGATGAGGTGGTGCTGGTGCTCTTCCTCGCAGGGCCAGAGCAGCGCACGATTCCGCGGCAGATGTTCTCGGGTCTGCGCGAGCAGATCAACCCGACGATTCTGGCGGTGGCGACGCTGCTGGTGGTGCTCTCGGCGACGATGCTTTTTGTGCTGGAAGCCCTGCGCCGACGCTCGGCCCGGCTGCGCGGTCAGGAATAGGCAAAACCGCCCGGGGGGCGGCACCAAACACCTGATCCATAACCATTTAGGAGGGGGGGGTGAGTGGTGAGCCGTGATGGGTTCGAACCATCGACCTACTGATTAAAAGTCAGTTGCTCTACCAACTGAGCTAACGGCCCACTAGGCGGGTAACTAGAAATTACGGGCGGCAGGGTCAAGCCCTTAATTACGAAAATCTTGCGAGATGCTGGATTAGTTTTCATGCCGGGGTTATATGCGCCGAATGTACAGCGATCAGACCCCCGGTTTGCCCTTCATGAAGATGCATGGGCTTGGCAATGACTTCGTCGTGTTTGATGCACGCGCGGAAGGAATCGACGTGACCCCGGCGATGGCACAGGCCATCGGGCACCGGCAATTTGGCGTGGGATTCGATCAGCTTGCGGTGATCACGCGCGGGACGGGCGACGCGCATCTGACCTTTTACAACAGCGACGGCTCCCTTTCTGCCGCCTGCGGCAACGCCACCCGCTGCATCGCGCGCTATCTGATGGACGACACAGGCCGCGATTCGCTGCATCTGACTACAGCACGCGGCGATCTGGCAGCGAAAGACGCCGGGGGTGGCCTGACCTCGGTCAACATGGGCCACCCGCAGCTAAAGTGGGACGAGGTGCCGCTGGCGCGCGAGATGGACACGCTGCACCTGCCGATCGACGGCGATCCGACAGCGACCGGCATGGGCAACCCGCATTGCACCTTCTTCGTCGCGGATGCCGAGACCGTGAACCTCTCCGACCTCGGCCCCCGCGCCGAGCATGACCCGCTCTACCCTGAGCGCACCAACGTGCAGGTCGCGCAGATCGTCGGGCCGGACCATATCCGCATGCGCGTCTGGGAGCGTGGCGTCGGCGTAACGCTGGCCTCGGGTTCCTCCTCCTGCGCCACCGCCGTAGCCGCCGCGCGCCGGGGCCTCACGGGCCGCGCCGTGCGCATCGACCTCGACGGGGGCACGCTGCATATCGACTGGCGCGAGGATGGCGTCTGGATGACCGGACCGACGATGCATGTCTTTTCCGGCACCCTCACCCCCGCATTTCTGGAGAGCCTGACATGAGCGCCCCGATTTTCAGCACCATGGGCTGCCGCCTCAACGCCTATGAGACCGAGGCGATGAAGGAACTCGCCGAACAGGCGGGGCTGGAGAACGCCGTGGTCGTCAACACCTGCGCGGTCACGGCCGAGGCGGTCCGCAAGGCACGGCAGGACATCCGCAAGCTGCGTAAGGCGCATCCCGGGGCGCGGCTGATCGTGACCGGCTGCGCGGCCCAGACCGAGCCCGAGACCTTTAACGCCATGCCTGAGGTCGATGCCGTGATCGGCAACACCGAAAAGATGCAAGGCGCGACATGGCAGGGCATGGCCGCCGATTTCATCGGCGAGACCGAGACTGTGCAGGTCGACGACATCATGTCCGTGACCGAAACGGCGGGCCATTTGATCGACGGGTTCGGCACCCGCAGCCGGGCCTATGTGCAGGTGCAAAACGGCTGCGACCACCGCTGCACCTTCTGCATCATTCCTTACGGTCGCGGCAATTCCCGCTCGGTCCCCGCAGGGGTCGTGGTGGACCAAATCAAGCGGTTGGTGGACAAGGGTTTTAACGAGGTGGTGCTGACCGGGGTCGATCTGACCTCCTGGGGCGCTGACCTACCCGCCACACCGAAACTCGGCGATCTGGTGATGCGAATCTTGCGTCTGGTGCCCGATCTGCCGCGCTTGCGGATTTCCTCGATCGATTCGATTGAGGTGGATGAAAACCTGATGCAGGCCATCGCCACCGAGCCACGCCTGATGCCGCATCTGCACCTGTCGTTGCAGCATGGCGACGACATGATCCTCAAGCGCATGAAGCGCCGCCATCTACGCGACGACGCGATCCGTTTCGCCCAAGAGGCCCGCGCCCTGCGTCCCGACATGACCTTTGGTGCCGACATCATCGCCGGTTTCCCGACCGAGACCGAAGCGATGTTCGAAAACTCGATGAAACTGGTCGAGGAATGTGACCTGACATGGCTGCATGTCTTCCCCTATTCCGCCCGCCCCGGCACCCCCGCGGCGCGGATGCCCGCGGTGAACGGTGCTGCGATTAAAACCCGCGCGGCACGGCTGCGCGCGGCAGGAGAACGGCAAGTGCAACGGCATTTGGAGGCGCAAGTCGGACGCACGCACGATGTGCTGATGGAGAACCCTCACATGGGGCGCACGGCGCAGTTCACCGAGGTGAGTTTTGCCGCGTCACAGGTCGAGGGCGAGATCGTGCGGACCGAGATTACCGGGACTTCAGGCACGCAGCTGACCGCCTAGCGCGCAGGGCATCGCCCTCCCTGGGGGCGATGGAACGAGGCTGTGGTCGGAACGGCTGCCGTACTCGAAACAACGCCGCATCATGAAACCTCGCCAAATCGCCCTCCGGGGGGAAGGAGGGCGATGCCCGGTGTGCCATCGGGCGGACCCTGTTGAGAGGTTTTAGGCCAAATGGCCGCCACCATTACGCATGGCCAAAAAAGCAAAAGGGCGCCGGTTTCCCGACGCCCTTCTCATTTCCAAAAGCCGTGGCCCGATCAGCCGTCCTTGCGACGGTTCTTGACCGGTGCCCAGAGCTTTTTGTTGGTCAGGTACAGCAGCACCGACAACAGACCCAACAGCACGACCCCGGCAAAGCCAGCCTGCTTGCGCGCGCCCAGCTTGGGCTCGGCGGTCCACATCAGGAAGGCAGAGACATCTTCGGCCATGTGCTGCACGTCGTTGGCATGCTCATCCGCGAACTCGACCAGCTCATCCGACAACGGGGGCGCCATGGCGATCCAGCCGCCCGGGAAGACAGTGTTCTCATAAAGAACCGTGCCCGCTTGCTCTTTCTCTTCGCCTGTGTAGCCGGCCAGAAGTGCGGTGATATACTCCGGCCCGCCGATCCCTTTGAGGAACTGGTTGATGCCCAAACCGTAGGGGCCGTGGAACGCGGCGCGTTTCTTGGCCATCAGCGAGAGGTCAGGTGCGTTCGGCAGGTTGGAGCCGGGGAAGTGGTCAACCGGGGTGCCGGGGCGGGTGTCGTCCAGCTCGGCGTCATAGACGTCATAGCCTTTGGCGTATTCGATCACCTGCTCTTCGGGCATGTTCGGACCGGTTTCGTCCGACAATGTCCGCATCGCGACATACTCCAGACCGTGGCAGGCCGCGCAAACCTCGGTGTAGATCTGCAGACCGCGCTGGAGCTGGTTTACGTCGTAACCGCCGAACGGACCATCGAAAGAGAAATCGATGTTGTCGATATGCGGTGTGGCGTGGGAATCGTCACCCTGATCGTCGTCACCGGCGTGATCTTCAGCGGCAGTTTCCTCGCCGTGGTCTTCCGCTTCCATGACACCCACGTTGGGGTCATCACTATGCGCCTGACCGGCAACATCGTCTTCGGCGATCACTTCGTTTTCAGCGTTTTCCTCGGCTGTCGATTGCGCTTCGTCCGTGGCTTCGACTTCCTCGGCAGGCGCTTCTTCGGCGTCTTCGGCAGAAACCTCTTCGGGCGCTTCCTCGGTGGCAGCATCCTCAGTGGCGGTTTCTTCGGCCGGGGCCTCTTCCGCTACTGGTGCTTCCTCGGCAGGCGCCGTTTCAGCCGGAGCTTCTTCGGTTGTCGCCTCTTCAGTTGGTGCGTCATCAACCGGAGCCTCGGCAGCAGGTGCCTCTTCGGTTGCGGTGTCCTCAGCAGGGGCTGCCTCAACCGCGGGTTCGTCAGCCGGGGCCGCGTCGACCTCGGGTTCGGCTGCGGGCGCGTCAGTTTCAGCAGGTGCCTCTTCCGCCGCTGGCGCTTCAGCAGGCGCGGTTTCGGCTTCGGCCTCCGGCGTTTCCGCCGGAGTTGTTAGCAGTTCTTCTTCTGTCGCTGTGTCCTGCGCCAGCACCGCCGTCCCCGGCAGGGCAAGGCCCAGAGTTACCACGGCAGAAAGGAGGTTGGTCTTCATCATGGTCATGATCCTTATTCCGCCGGGTTCACAAGCGTCTTGGTGCCGCCTGCCTTCGGCGCGTAATGCGCGTCAAAGTCGGCTTCGATGGTTTCAGGCTGCGCCAGCGGCTTCTCGATCACGCCCAAGAGGGGCAGGATCACGAGGAAGTAGGCGAACCAATAGGCCGAAGCGATCAGTGAGAAGCTCGCATAGGGCTCTTCTGCGGGCATCGCACCCAGCCACATCAGGGCGAAGAAGTCGATCACCAGCAGAGCGAACCACCATTTGAACATCGGACGATACCGGCCCGAACGTACAGAGGATGTGTCCAGCCATGGCACCAGCGCCATCACGGCAATCGCACCGAACATCGCCAGCACGCCGAAGAACTTGGCGTCGATGATGCCACCGGTCACGAAGGACGCGATCTGCACAACCCAAACCTCAGAGGTGAAGGCCCGCAGGATCGCGTAGAAAGGCAGGAAGTACCATTCCGGCACGATGTGTGCAGGCGTCGCCAGAGCGTTGGCTTCGATGTAGTTGTCCGGGTGGCCCAGATAGTTCGGCATGAAGCCAACAACCGCGAAGAACAGCGTCAGGATCACGGCCAGCGCGAACAAGTCCTTGATCACGAAGTAGGGCCAGAACGGCAGCGTGTCTTTCTTGGCGTCTTCCTTCGAGGTGCGGCGCACTTCGACCCCGGTGGGGTTGTTATTGCCGGTCGTGTGGAAGGCCCAGATGTGGAGAACCACAAGGCCCGCAATTACGAAGGGCAGCAGATAGTGCAACGAGAAGAAGCGGTTCAGCGTCGCGTTATCAACGGCAGGTCCACCCAGCAGGAATGTCTGCAGTGTTTCACCGACGAAGGGCACCGCGCCAAAGAGGCCGGTAATCACGGTCGCGCCCCAGAAGGACATCTGACCCCAAGGCAGAACGTAGCCCATAAAGCCGGTGGCCATCATCAGCAGATAGATCAACATGCCGATGATCCATGTGATCTCACGCGGGGCTTTATAGGAGCCATAGTAGAGACCACGGAAAATATGCGCATAGACCGCGATAAAGAACAGCGACGCGCCGTTCATATGCAGATAGCGGATCATATAGCCGCCGTTCACGTTGCGCATGATGTGCTCAACCGACGAGAAGGCCAGATCGACATGCGGCGTGTAGTGCATCACCAGAACGATGCCGGTGATGATCTGCAGTGCCAGACAGAAAGTCAGCACGATGCCCCAGATCCACATCCAGTTCAGGTTCTTGGGCGTGGGGATCATCAATGTGTCGTACAACAGGCCAACGATGGGAAGGCGGCGGTGCAGCCACTTTTCGCCGTTCGAATTCGGCTCGTAATGGTCGTGAGGAATTCCAGACATCTCTCTTCCGCTCCCTTAACCCAGTTTGATCGTGGACTCGTCCACGAATTCGGCGACAGGCACCGGCAAGTTGCGCGGAGCCGGCCCTTTACGGATGCGGCCCGCGGTATCGTAGTGCGACCCGTGGCAGGGGCAGAACCAGCCGCCAAAGTCGCCAGCATCACCCAAGGGCACGCAGCCGAGGTGTGTGCAAACGCCCATCTGAACCAGCCACTCGCCGCTTTCGTCCAAGGCGCGGTTGGCATCCGTGGCGGGCACGTCGCCGCCCAGGTTGGCGTTCTGCGCGATGGGGTCAGGCAGGCTGGACACGTCAACAGCGCTTGCCTCTTCGATCTCGGCCTCGGTGCGGCGGCGAATGAACACCGGCTTGCCCAGCCATTTCACGGTCAGCTGCGTCCCGACTTCGACGCCGGACACATCCACACGAATGGACGACAGCGCCTTTACGTCGGCAGAGGGGTTCATCTGGTTGACCAGCGGCCAGACGGCGGCACCAACGGCGACGGCACCTGTACCGGCTGTCGCGTAATACAGGAAATCCCTCCGGGTGCCTGCGTGTTCTTCTGCTTGGGACACGGGTTTACTCCAATTCTTGGCCGACTTTGGCCGACAGACATAGGGGTGGCGTCACCTTGCCACCTGACTTCTCGCCGCTATCTACCGGGATGGACCGCGCCCGTCCAGATGTCAAAGCCGCGCATCTTGGATCAACCGCGCCACAACGCGGCAAAAATACCGCGATTGTGGCAATATCATTACGGCACGCTTACTGCGGCGGCGCGGTATGGGTCATCGCGGGGCGCGAATCAAAGGCATCGAACCATGCCGCCAGATCGGGGTTTCCAGCCCGCCAATCCCGCGCAGCATGGCGGAAATCGATATATCCCAAGGCACAGCCAAGCGCGATTTGCCCCATGTCCAAGGGCCCAGCCAAATGTGCAGCCCATTGATTGTTAAGCGTCTTACAGGCCCGGTCGACCTTGCCCCACTGGCCTTCGACCCATTCCGACATGCGTTTATCTTCGGGGCGCAGCTTGCCCTCATAGACCATGGCGAGCGCAGCATCGAGCATGCCATCCGCCGTGGCCTCCAGCGTCAAAGTGTCCCACCTGCTTGTGCCTTGGGGGTAAAGCCCCGCCCCGGCGCGGTCATCCAAATAGGCGCAGATCACCCGGCTGTCGTAAAGCGTGCAGCCGTCCGGCCGCTCCAGCGCAGGCACTTTGGTCAGTGGATTGCGTGCGGCAAAGCCTTCGGCAGGGGCCAGCGGCGTGCCCGAAGTCGGCTCTAGCGCGACATCATCAAGCTGACCCGTTTCATGCAGCAACACCATGACCTTGCGGACATAGGGTGAGGTTGGAGAATAAAATAGTTTCACGTGAAGTCCCCCCTTGGTTGCCCGCACTATTCAACGGGGCCGCGCCAGACGCAACGGGGATCACACCCCGCGCATCAGGGCCGCCATCACCGCCGGATCCGTACCGAACCCATGCGCCGCCATCTGCTCCGCCGCCGCGAGACGCACGGCCGCATCCTTGTTCTGTCCCAGCTTCCACGTGCCGTCGACCCCGGTGACGCGGAGCTGGCAAGGCACGATCATCCGCAGCATCTTGTCCCGCGCCTCGGGGGTCATCTTGTCCATCTTCCACGGGGTCTTTGGGGCCAGCCGCGCCTCATAGATCGCCGATTGCCGGGCCAACAGATCGGGCAGTTCCTCTGCAGGGCGAAGCTCTAGCCTGCCGGTCAGATGCACGGCCACATAGTTCCATGTCGGCACCTGATCCTCGATCCCGTACCAATCGGGCGAGACATAGCTGTCGGCCCCCGTTACGGCCAAACGCACCGGCTGCGGGGTTTTCAGCGCCCGCGCGATGGGGTTGGGGCGCACCAGATGCAACTCGGCCAAATCCCCGGCGTCGTTCAGGATGAAAGGCACATGCGCCATCAACGGCCCCTCTGCCCCGTTGATCGCCAGAACGCCAAAGCCGGTGTCACGAGCAAAGACAAGGTTCCGGTCGCGGCCCTCTTTGCGGTAGATCGGATTGGGGTGCATGGTGCCTCCTATGCGTTTCTTTTGGTATTGCAGAGCCTTGCGCAACTTGGCAACCTGACATCATTCTCAGGGCGGGGCGGAATTCCCCACCGGCGGTAAGCGGTCCCCGCAAGCCCGCGAGCGGCCTTTTCGAAGGTGTCAGCAGATCTGGTGCGACTCCAGAGCCGACGGTCACAGTCCGGATGAAAGAGAATGCGAACAAAGACGGGGGCGAAGCCTCGGTCGTTGCGCGTGATCGCCTTGGGTGGACGTGTCTGAACCTAAAGGAGATCACCATGACACAAGAACGTTCCGCCCGTTTCGCCTTTGTGCGTGCAAGCTGGCATGCGGATATCGTCGACCGCGCCTATGACGGGTTTACCGAAGTTATTGACGCCGCGCAGGTGGACAGCTTTGCCGTTCCCGGTGCCTTTGAACTGCCGCTCATGGCGCAGCGTCTGGCCAAGACGGGCCGCTACGACGCCGTGATCTGCGCGGCCTTCGTGGTGGATGGCGGCATTTACCGGCATGACTTCGTAGCGCAGACGGTGATCGATGGGCTGATGCGCGTGGGGCTGGACTGCGACCTGCCGGTGCTGTCGGTCTCGCTCACGCCGCACCACTATCAGGAAACGGATCATCACAACGCGATCTACCGCGATCATTTCGTCACCAAGGGGCGCGAGGCTGCGCAGGCCGCCCTTGGCATGACCCAAGCGCTGGAGACGTTTTCTTCAAAAGAAAACGGCGCGGAAATTTCAAAAATTTCCGCCGCCTAGCCGAGATAGGCGCGCAGGGCCGGGGGCGGGTTGTCGAGCAATTCCGCCGCCGGTCCCGGCGCATGGGCGCGCCCGCCTTCGACAAAGATCACCTCATCCGCAATGCGGCGCACGTCATCGGGGGCATGGGTCACCATGATCAGCCCCGCGCCGGTCTCACGGGCGAGGTCTTGGACCAGATCCAGCATCTCGACCCGCAGCGCCGGGCCGAGCGCGGCGAAGGGTTCGTCCAACAGCACCCAAGGCCGCGCCTGCACCAGCACCCGCGCCAGCGCCACGCGGCTTTGCTGCCCGCCCGACAGCGCGCCCGGGCGTTTGGCGGCATGGGTGGCAAGCCCCACCCGCGCGAGGGCGGCATCGACCGCCTCCCGATCCGCTGCTTTCAGCCGCAAATCGGGGCGCAGGCCAAGGCCGACGTTCTGCCGCACGGTGAGATGCGGGAATAGGTTGTTGTCCTGAAACAGCATCGTCATGCCGCGCTGGCCGGGATGTTGATCCGTGATCTCCTCCCCCTCCCGCAACAACCGCCCCGCCGCCACCGGCACGAACCCACAGATTGCCGCCAGCAGGGTCGACTTGCCCGACCCGGAGGGGCCGATCACCGCGTAGTTGCGCCCCTGCGCCAGTGTCATATCGGCCGCGAGGGAGAACTCGCCCCGCTCAATGCGCATATCTTCAAGCGTCAGCATGCCAGCGCCCCCATTTGTCGCAGATGAAAAACACCGCCAGCGCCAAGACCAGCAAAAGCAGCGCTGCGCCCGCCGCGGCCTCCATCCGGTAGGCGCCCATCAGACGGTACATCTGCAAAGGCAGCGTCGCACGTTCCTGATCGGCGAAAAGCGCGATCACGCCGAGATCCCCCACCGAGAGCGCCCCCGTCAGCCCGGCGGCAAAACCAAGTTGCGGGCGCAGACGCGGCAGGACCAGCAGCCGCCACAGCGCCCAGCCTTTCATGCCGAGGGTCTGGGTCAGGGGGCCATAATCCTTCAAGGTCTCGCGCAGGCGCGGCACCAGAATGCGCAGCACGAAAGGCAGCGCCATCAGCGCGTTGACCAAGGCGGTGACCGGCAAGCTCAGCCGTGCCGGGTCCAGCACAGGGTTGATCAAGATGAACCACCCCGTGCCAATCATCAGCGGAGAGGCCGCAAGCCCCATCAGGCCAATCGCCTCCACCCCGCCGCGTCGCCGGGTGGCGATCCAGCCTGCCATCGGCAGCGCCAGCAGGGCCAGCACCGCCACGCTCAACCCCGCCACCAGAATGCTATTCCCGGAGGCCTGCCAGACCGAGGCAGGCAGTTGCGCGACCCCCGCCAGCCCGCGCAGCACCACGGCCCCCAGCGGCAGCAGCAAGAACAGCGCGGCGAGCGCGATCACCAGCCCGTCCAACGCTCGCTGCACGCCGCCCCGCGCATCCCAGCGGCGCAGGGGGCGGTCCAACCCGCCGCCCAAGCTGATCGGCGGGATCAGCCAAAGCGCTGCCACCGCCGCTGCGCCAGCCAGAACAAGCTGCACCACGGACAGAAGCGCGGCGCGCCCCAGATCAAAGTCAAACCGAAAGGCCTGATAGATCGCCAATTCAACCGTCGTCGCCCGCGGCCCACCGCCTAGCGTCAGCGCCACGGCGAAACTGGTCAGGCAAATCACAAAAATTAGCGCCGCCACACCGGGCAGCACCTGCCGCAGCATCGGCCATTCCAGCGCCAGAAACAGCGCCCGCGGCGTCATCTGGAGCTGCCCCGCGAGCCGAAACCGCTCGGACGGGATGCTCTGCCAGCCTTGCAGCAAAAGCCGCGTCGCAAGCGGCAGGTTGAAGAAGACATGCGCCAGAACCACGCCATGCAGCCCGTAGATTGACACCGGCGGCAGGCCAAGAGCCGCGCCAAACTGGTTCAGCACGCCCGAGCGGCCAAAGACGGTCAGCAGCCCCAGCACCGCCACGATCACCGGCAGAATGAAAGGCGCGCCCAGCAGCGTGATCAGCGCCCCACGCCCCCAGAACCGCCGCCGCGCCAAGGCCCGCGCCACCGGCACGGCCAGCAGCACCGAAAGCACCGCCGACCAGACCGCCTGCGTCGCGGTAAACCGCACCGCCGCCCAATCCGCCCGGCCAAGCCCTGCGCCCACATCGGCTGCCGCGAAAACGGCGACCAAAGCGGCAAGGATCAGCCCCGCCACCAGCGCGGCGGCGAAAAGCCCCGTCTTGCCGCTTAACGCGACAGCGCGGTCAGCCATTCGTCCAAAGCCTCCTCACGGAGCGCGGGGACCTCGCCGTTCGGTACCAACAGCGCCTTGCCGGGCTGGATCATGCCCTCGAACCCTGCGGGCAGACCGCCTTCGGGCGTCACGGCGGGATACATCCAGTTGGTCGTCGGCAGCACCGATTGCGCGGCATCAGAGACGAGGTATTGCAAGAACCGATCCGCCAGTTCCGGCTGATCCGACCCGGCGAGCTTCCCCGCCACTTCGATCTGCATGTAATGGCCCTCGTCGAACAGCGCCGCGGTCTTGCTGTCGTCCTCCTCCGCGATCAGGTGATAGGCCGGAGAGGTGGTGTAGCTCAGCACCATATCGGCTTCGCCTTCGAGGAAGAGTCCGTAGGCTTCGGACCACCCTTTGGTCACGGTCACGACGTTATCCGCCAGTCCTGCCCAAACCTCAGGTGCGTCGTCGCCGTATGCCGCTTTGACCCACATCAGCAGGCCCAAACCGGGCGTTGAGGAGCGCGGGTCTTGGATCACGATTTTCAGATCGCTTTCGGCCAGCGCTTTGAAATTACCGGGCGCGCCCAGATCGGTGCCGTGGACAAAGGCGAAGTAGCCCCAGTCATAGGGCACGAAGACCTCGTCTTCCCAAGTGATCGGCAGGTCATAGTCGGCCTGCAACCCGCTCGGCGCAAACAGATCGGTCTCTTTCGCGGCGGCGACAAGGCTGGTGTCCAGCCCCAGCACGATATCCGCGTCGGACCGTGCGCCTTCAAGCTTGAGCCGCGCCAGCAAGGCCGCACCGTCGCCCATGCCGACGAATTTCAGATCGCAGCCGCAGTGGGCCTCGAACCCCTCTTCGATGGCCGGGCCCGGCCCCCATTCGGTGACGAAACTGTCGTAGGTATAGACCGTCAGTTCAGGCGTCTCGGCCCATGCGGCCGATGCGCCCATGACGCCCGCAGCAAGTGTAAGATACTTCATCGCATCCTCCTTTTGCGGCGAAAGGTAAAAGGTGGATGTCTGTCCTGACCTTCCCTCCGCCGGTGTTAACCGGTTCAGGTTCAACGGGTCCGCACAGCATGCACATCTCAGCCCAAAGGCCCCCCGAGGTAGCGTCAGGGGTAGATCGGACCTGCACAATTGGCAAGGCAAATCCCCTTGAGGCAGGGCGCTGGCCCGGCTAAGGGTTTGACAACAGGAGGTCCGCCCATGTCGATCAACAGCTTTGGCCATCTTTACCGGGTCACTACATGGGGCGAGAGCCACGGGCCCGCCCTTGGGGCGACCATCGACGGCTGCCCCCCCGACGTGCCGATTGACGAGGGCATGATTCAACATTGGCTCGACAAGCGCAAACCGGGCCAGAACAAATACACCACTCAGCGGCGCGAAGCGGATGAAGTGCGGATCCTGTCGGGCACCTTCGAAGGGGTCACCACCGGCACGCCGATCCAGTTGATGATCGAGAACACCGATCAGCGTTCCAAAGACTACGGCGACATCAAGGACAAGTTCCGCCCCGGTCACGCCGACATCACCTATTTCCAAAAATACGGCATCCGCGACTATCGCGGGGGTGGCCGTTCCTCGGCCCGGGAAACCGCCGCGCGGGTGGCGGCGGGCGGTCTGGCGCGTGAGGCGATCAAGGCGCTGGCGCCGGAGCTTCAGATCACCGGCTACATGGTGCAGATGGGGCCGCATAAGATCGACCGCGATGCCTTTGACTGGGACCAGATCGACCAAAACCCCTTTTGGGTGCCGGATGCCAAAGCAGCGGCGGACTGGGCCGACTACCTCGACGGGCTGCGCAAATCGGGCAGCAGCGTCGGCGCGATCATCGAAGTGACGGCGCGCGGCGTGCCTGCGGGCCTCGGCGCGCCGGTCTATGGCAAGCTCGACACCGATCTGGCCGCCGCGATGATGAGCATCAATGCCGTCAAGGGCGTGGAGATCGGCGAGGGCATGTCGGCGGCGATGCTGACCGGCGAATTGAATGCCGATGAGATCACCATGGGACCCGATGGGCCGGAATATTCCTCGAACCACGCCGGCGGCATCTTGGGCGGGATCAGCACCGGGCAGGATGTGGTGCTGCGTTTCGCGGTGAAGCCGACCTCCAGCATCCTGACCACGCGGCGCACGATCACGAAACAGGGCGAAGAGACCGAGATCATCACCAAGGGCCGTCACGATCCCTGCGTCGGCATCCGCGCGGTGCCGGTGGGCGAGGCGATGATGGCCTGCGTGCTGCTGGATCACCTGCTGCTGCATCGCGGACAGATTGGCCAGAACCGCGGCATAATTGGCCCCGAGGCGTGAGGATCAAAGCATGAAAGTCGATGATTTCTCCGCCCGCCCCGCCCTTGGTGTCGGACTGAAAATCACGGCGATCCTGCTTTTCACCTGCATGTCCGCGATCATCAAATCGCTGGCCGACGAGGTTCCCGCCGGGGAGTCTGTCTTCTTCCGCTCCTTCTTTGCCATTCCAGTGATCCTGATCTGGCTGGCACAGCGCGGCAAATTGAAGAGCGGGCTAAAGACGCAAAACCCGATGGGCCATGTCTGGCGCGGGCTGTTCGGCACCACGGCGATGGGGCTGACCTTTACCGGCCTCGGCCTGCTGCCCCTGCCCGAGGTCACGGCCATCGGTTTTGCCACACCGATTTTCACCGTCATCCTCGCCGCCGTGTTGCTGGGCGAGAAAATCCGCCTGATCCGCGTGAGTGCTGTGGCGATCGGGTTGGTGGGGGTGATGATCATCCTCTGGCCGCGTTTCACCAGCATCGGCACGATGGAGCAGACAGCCACCATCGGCGCGTTGCTGATCCTGATGGCGACGATGGTGCGCAGCCTCGTGCAGATCCACATTCGCCAATTGGTACAGAACGAAGACACCGCCGCAATCGTCTTTTACTTCTCCTGCACTGCCTCCCTGCTGGCGCTTTGCACCCTGCCCTTCGGCTGGGTCATCCCCGATCTGCAAACCTTTGGCCTGCTGGTCCTCGCCGGGTTGATCGGCGGGGTGGCGCAAATCCTGATTACCTCGGCCTATCGCTTCGGCTCGGCCTCGATGCTGGCGCCCTATGACTACTCCTCGATGCTTTTCGCCATTTTGCTGGGCTATGTCTTCTTTGCCGAACTGCCCACGATGATGATGCTGGCGGGCGCGGCGTTGGTGATCAGCGCGGGCGCGCTGGTGATCTGGCGCGAGCGGCAGTTGGGGATGGAGCGTGGCAAGGCGCGATCTGTCACCGATCCCAAAGCGTGATCGAATGCGGGCTTTCGCCCGGCCCGGCCTCTCCCTATGGTGCCCCGAAACCGGATAGAGGAGATGACCGATGAGCGACGCGGATCCGAAAGATCACAAGGAAAAGATGCAGCAGCGTCAGGCCGAACAGCGCGCCAAGGTGGCCGAGTTGCAAGACCCGGACAAGGGTCTGGTGCTGGTCCATACCGGCCCGGGCAAGGGCAAATCCTCTTCCGCCTTCGGCGTCGTGGTACGCGCGCTTGGCTGGAAGCAGCGCGTCGGCGTGGTGCAGTTCATCAAGGGCAAATGGAAAACCGGCGAACGATTGTTCTTTGAACGGTTGGACGAGGTGACATGGCACACGATGGGCGAAGGCTTCACTTGGGACACCCAAGACCGCAACCGCGACATCGCCGCCGCCGAGGCCGCATTCGGCAAGGCGCGCGAGATGATGGAGAGCGGCGACTATGACCTTGTGGTGATGGATGAGATCAACATCGCCATCCGCTACGAATACCTCAAAATCGAAGACGTGATCGCCGGGCTTGACGCCCGCGACAAGCGCACCGCCGTGGTGCTGACAGGCCGCGACGCCCGGCCCGAGCTTTGCGACTATGCCGATCTGGTAACTGAAATGTCCGAGGTTAAACACCCGTTCAAAGCGGGCATCAAAGCACAGCGCGGCGTCGACTACTGAAACGAAAAGGATCGCGCTTCCGGGCGATCCTCTGGCTGTGCCATGCAGAGGGCGCTTAGATCGCCGCGCCCTTGGGGTCGAGCGTAACCGAGTAGAGCTCGGTATCGGCGCGGTCCATCAGGCGCACTTTCATCTGCTGGGTCTTGGCGTCGATATCGACCAAGCCAAAGAATTGCAGACCGGCGGAGGGCGGCAGGTTCACCTGCCCTTCTTCGGGCGCTTTGACGTATTTCAACTCGGGGCCAAAGGTGCCGTCCAATTCGTTCGGGCCGAAGGTGCCGGCGTGCAGCGGGCCCGAGACAAACTCCCAGAACGGGTCAAAGTCCTGAAACTGCGCTTTGTCGGGGTTGTAGTAATGCGCGGCGGTGTAATGCACATCCGCCGTGAACCAGACCACGTTGTCGACCTGCGCGGTCTTGATGAAACGCAGCAGCCCCGCGATCTCTTGCTCGCGGCCCTTGGCGGCACCATTGTCGCCATTGGCGACCGCCTCGGCCCCGCCGCCGACGACCAGACCGATGGGCATGTCGCAGGCGATGATCTTCCATGTGGCCGCCGAATTGGTCAGCTCGCGCTTGAGCCATGCCATCTGCTCGGCCCCGAGGATATCGGTGGCCTGCGACATCTCGGTCTGCATGTTCTCGCTGTTCGGCCCCCGGTAGCTGCGCAGGTCGAGGAAGAAGACATCCAGCATCGGACCGTAGTTGATCTTGCGGTAGACCCGGCCCGGCTCGGCGGGGGTGATGCGCAGCGGGGTCATCTCATGGAAGGCCTGCGAAGCGCGGGCGGCGAGGACATGGATCGACTTCTCGCTATAGCGGTCGTCTTCCATCAGGCTGCGCGAGGAGGACCAGTTGTTCACGACTTCATGGTCGTCCCACTGCATGAAGGTCGGCACATGGGCGTTCATCTCGCGCACATGGGCGTCCATCAGGTTGTATTTCCACTGACCGCGGTATTCGTCCAGCGTCTCAGCCACCTTGCGTTTCTCGTCGATGATGGTGGTGTTCTTCCACATCGTGCCATCGTCAAGCTGGACCTCATCCTCAAGCGGGCCATCGGCATAGATGGTGTCACCGGAATGCAGGAAGAAGTCGGGGCGGTGTTTGGCCATGGTCGCATAGGTGCGCATGCCCTCATCGTCGATGCCCCAGCCCTGACCGGCGGTGTCACCGGACCAAGCAAAGCGCACGTCGCGGCGCGCGGTGGGCGCGGTGCGGAACTGGCCGATGATCGGCTCGGAGGTGGCGTTGATGTCGCTCAGATCGGCGGCGGTGAAGCGGTAAAAGATATCCTGATCCGAGGGCAGCCCTTCGACCAGACGTTTCACCGCCAGATCGTGGTTCGGCAGGGCGTTCATCGGCGCAAGCTGGCGCGCGTTGGCAAAGCTTTCGGTGGTGGAGATTTCGACCTTCACCCGCGCCGGGCGGTCGGTCCGGGTCCAGATCATGCCGGACTGCGTGTCGACATCGCCCGATTGCACCCCATGGGTAAACATCGGGCGCGAGGCCGCACGGCTAAGGCTGGGCATGGCAAGGCTTGCGGCAAAGGCGGTGGAGCCCGCCAGCACAGCGCGACGGGTCGGGCGGATCAGTTTGGTCATCGTGAGCTTCCTCTGAGGGTGGCGATGGCGGCACAGAACCCCCGATGCGTGACAGATGGCCGACAGCTGCGTGACTCTTTGGCAAAGCTTTGGTGACAGCGCGATGACGTGTTACCAAAATCCGTACCCTATTTTCTTTCCGTAACATTTTGATTGAACCGAATCGCCCCGATGTGTAGATTGCGGTGCAACAACAGGAGACCCCCATGCAGGCATTCATCTGCGACGCGCAGCGCACCCCCATTGGCCGTTACGGCGGCGCCCTCTCTTCGGTTCGCGCCGATGACTTGGCCGCCGTGCCGTTGAAGGCGCTGATGGAGCGGAACCCTTCCGTCGACTGGGCGCGGGTCGATGACGTGATCATGGGCTGCGCCAATCAGGCGGGCGAGGACAACCGCAACGTGGCACGCATGGCGTCGCTATTGGCCGGTCTGCCGGTCGATGTACCGGGTGCCACGATCAACCGTCTCTGCGCCAGCGGCATGGACGCCGTGGGCGCCGCCGCCCGGGCGATCCGCGCGGGCGATATGGACCTCGCCATCGCCGGCGGGATCGAAAGCATGTCGCGCGCGCCATTCGTGATGCCCAAGGCCGAAACCGCCTTTTCGCGCAGCAACGCCGTCTATGACACCACCATCGGCTGGCGCTTCGTAAACCCGAAGATGAAGGCGCAGTTCGGCGTGGATTCCATGCCCGAGACCGCCGACAACGTCGCCGCCGATTATGACGTGTCGCGTGAAGATCAGGACGCCTTCGCCGCGCGCAGCCAGGAACGCTATGCCGCCGCCGCCGAGAAAGGCATTTTTGCTGAGGAGATCGCCCCGGTCACCATTCCACAGCGCAAGGGCGAGGATATCGTCGTCGACAGCGACGAACACCCCCGCCCCGGCACCACGCTGGAAAAACTCGGCAAGCTGCGCGGCATCAACGGCGCGGATCTCACCGTTACTGCCGGCAATGCCTCGGGCGTGAACGACGGTGCTGCGGCAATGCTGCTGGCCTCTGAGGCGGGCGTGAAGGACCACGGTCTTGCCCCCATCGCCCGCGTCGTCGCCATGTCCGCGGCGGGCGTCGAGCCACGCGTTATGGGCATCGGCCCGATCCCTGCGGTGCGCAAGGTGCTGGACCGCGCGGGCCTCACGATCGAGCAGATGGATGTGATCGAGCTTAACGAAGCCTTCGCGAGCCAAGGCCTCGCCACGCTGCGCGCCCTTGGCGTGCCGGACGACGCACCCCATGTGAACGCCAACGGCGGCGCCATCGCAATCGGCCACCCCCTTGGCATGTCCGGCGCGCGTCTGGTGATGACGGCGGCGCTGCAGCTCAAGCGGACGGGCGGCAAATACGCGCTATGTACCATGTGTGTGGGCGTGGGTCAGGGCGTTGCCCTGATCCTCGAAAACGCAGGCTGACACTTCTTTCCTCGAAAGGAACGGACCGATGTATGCACAGATGATCAAATCCACTGGCAAGGGCGTCAAATCCCTCGACGAGATGGACCCCGACGAGCGCGCCTTTCAGGAACGCATCGACGCGGGCGGCAAGATCGAGCCCAAGGACTGGATGCCCGACGGCTATCGCAAGAACCTGATCCGCCAGATCGGACAGCATGCGCATTCCGAGATCGTGGGCCAGTTGCCGGAAGGCAACTGGATCACCCGCGCGCCGACGTTGGAGCGCAAGGCGATCCTTCTGGCCAAGGTGCAGGACGAGGCCGGCCACGGTCTCTACCTCTACTGCGCGGCGGAAACGCTGGGCGTGACCCGCGACCAGATGACCCGCGACCTCCTTTCCGGGAAGATGAAGTATTCCTCGATCTTCAACTATCCCACGCTGACATGGGCCGACATGGGCGCCGTGGGCTGGCTCGTCGATGGTGCCGCGATCATGAATCAGGTGCCGCTGCAGCGCACCTCCTACGGGCCCTACGCCCGTGCCATGGTCCGCATCTGCAAGGAAGAAAGCTTCCACCAGCGCCAAGGCTTCGACATCATGATGAAGATGGCCAATGGCACGCCCGCCCAGCGCAAGATGGCGCAGGACGCGCTCAACCGCTTCTGGTTCCCGGCGCTGATGATGTTCGGCCCCTCGGATAAGGATTCGGTCCATTCCGCGCAGTCAATGGCGTGGAAGATTAAGATGAACACCAATGACGAGCTGCGCCAAAAGTTCGTCGACGAGACGGTGCCGCAGGCCGAATACCTCGGCCTCACGATCCCCGACGAGACGCTGAAGTTCAACGAAGAGACCGGCCACTACGATTTTGCCGAACCGGACTGGGAAGAGTTCTTCCAGGTGCTCAAGGGCAACGGCCCCTGCAACACCGAACGGCTGGCGGCGCGCAACAAGGCTTGGGACGAGGGCCGCTGGGTGCGCGAGGGGCTTCTGGCCCACGCCGAGAAGAAGCGCAGCAGACAAATGGCAGCGGAGTAAGCGACATGAGCAGCCCTGAATCCAGCGAATACAAAGGCACCGAAGCCGCCCCCCACGGCGACGCACGGCCCACCGAATGGCCCCTATGGGAAATCTTCATCCGCGGCCAGCACGGGCTGAGCCACCGCCATGTCGGCAGCCTGCATGCGGCGGATGCGGAAATGGCGATCAAGAACGCCCGCGACGTCTATACCCGCCGCAACGAGGGCGTGAGCATCTGGGCGGTCGAAGCCAGCGCCATCGCCGCCTCCTCGCCCGAGGAGAAGGGCGCGCTCTATGAGCCGGCGAACGACAAGGTCTACCGCCACCCGACCTTCTACGACATTCCCGACGAAGTGGGGGCGATGTGAGCACCGATCCCAAGTTCGAATTCCTCTGCCGCATGGGTGACAACGCGCTGGTGCTCGGGCACCGCGTCTCGGAATGGTGCGGCGTGGCGCCGGTGCTGGAAGAGGACATCGCGCTGGCGAACGTAGCGCTCGACCTGATTGGCCAGACCCAGCTTTGGCTGGGACTCTCGGGCGAGGTCGAGGGCGCAGGCCGCGACGCCGACAAGCTCGCCTTTCACCGCGATGTCTGGGACTTTCGCAATGTCCTGCTGGTGGAACAGCCCAACGGCGATTTCGGCCAGACCATGATGCGGCAGTTCCTGTTCGACGCATGGCATTTGGCGCAGTTGACCGCGCTGATCGACTCTAGCGACAAAGAGATCGCCGCCATCGCCGAAAAATCGGCGAAAGAGGTGACCTATCATTTGGAGCGGTCCTCCGACACGGTGATCGGCCTTGGTGACGGGACCGAGGAAAGCCACCGCCGGATGCAGGCGGCTCTCGACCTGCTTTGGCCCTATGTGGGTGAGATGTTCATCAGCGATGATGTTGACGCCGCCATGGCCGAAGCCGGTATCGCCCCCGATCCGGCGAGCATGCGCAAAAGCTACGACCAACTGGTCGGCGACACGCTGGCGGCGGCGACCCTCAGTAAGCCCGAGGACGACTTTGCCCATAGGGGCGGGAAAAGCGGCGCGCGGCACAGCGAACATCTGGGCCATATGCTGACCCAGATGCAGTGGCTGCAACGCGCCTACCCGGACGCCACATGGTGAAACCCGCCCCCCACAGCCGGCCCGCCCCCGCGCCGGTGCCGGGGGTGGTGCGCGGGTCCCCCTCGCGCGGCCCCGCCCGCGGCGAGAAGCCGTCGGTCAAGACGGTCTGGGCGTGGCTCTCCGCGATCCCGGACCCCGAGATCCCGGCGATTTCGCTCACCGATCTGGGCATCATCCGCGATGTGGCATGGCAGGGCGACACGCTGGTCGTCACCATCACACCGACCTATTCGGGCTGCCCGGCTACCAGCATCATCAACCTCGACATCGAGACGGCGCTGCACGGCCACGGGATCGAAAAGCTGGAGTTGAAACGCCAGCTCTCCCCGCCTTGGACCACCGAATGGATGAGTGACACCGGCCGCGCCAAGCTTGAAGCCTACGGCATCGCGCCGCCCCGCCCCGCCGGCGGGCCGCAGCACTGCCCGCACTGCCAATCGAAAGCGGTGGAGCGGATCAGCCAGTTCGGCTCGACCCCCTGCAAGGCGCAATGGCGGTGCTTGGACTGCCTTGAACCCTTTGACTATTTCAAATGTATCTGAGGCCCCGATGAGCCAGTTCCACCCCCTCACCGTCACCGACATTCATCACACCATCCGCGATGCCGTGGTGCTGACGCTGAAGCCGGAAGACCCCGAAGCCTTCGCCTTCACCCAAGGCCAGTACCTGACCTTCAAGCAGGATTTCGACGGCACCGAGTTGCGCCGCAACTATTCGATCTGCGCCGGTCTCGACGACGGCGAGCTGAAGGTCGGCATCAAGCGCGTCGATGGCGGGGCCTTCTCGACCTATGCCAATACCGAGCTTAAGGTCGGCGACGTGCTGCACGCCATGCCGCCGCAGGGCAAGTTCTACACCCCGATCGAGCCGGAGGTGGCGAAGAACTACCTCGGTTTCGCGGGGGGCTCGGGCATTACCCCGGTGCTGTCGATCCTGAAAACCGTGCTGATACGCGAGCCGCAGTCGACCTTCACGCTGGTCTATGCCAACCGCGCGGTGAACACGATCATGTTCCGCGAGGAACTCGAAGACCTTAAGAACCGCTACATGGGCCGCCTGACGGTGATCCACATCCTCGAATCCGGGCAGGACATGGAGCTTTTCGAGGGCCGCGTTGACCAGGACAAATGCGATGCGCTGTTTAAGCATTGGATTCAGATCGACAACATCGACACCTCCTTCATCTGCGGGCCGGAACCGATGATGCTGGCCATCGCCGAGGCGCTGAAGACCAATGGGCTGACCGACGAGCAGATCAAGTTCGAACTCTTCAGCGAAAGCCAGCAGGGCCGTCTGGCGAAACAGGAAATGGCCAAGCGCAGCGAGGGCCAGAAGGGCACCGAGATCACCGTCATCATCGACGGCGCGCGGCGTAGCTTCACCATGCAGAAGGGGCAATCGGTGCTCGAAGCCGCGCTGGAGAACGGGCAGGAGGCGCCGTTTTCCTGCAAGGCCGGGGTCTGTTCGACCTGCATGGGCAAGGTGCTGGAAGGCGAGGTCGAGATGATCTCGAACCACGCGCTGGAGGATTACGAAGTCGAACGCGGCTACGTGCTGACCTGCCAGTCCTACCCGCTGAGCGACACGCTCGTCATCGACTACGACACCCACTGAAGGAGCCGACATGCGCGATATTCACAGTTACGCCGCCGGCGAATGGCTGGCCCCCGGGGCCGGCGCCCGCAGTATCGCCAGCGCCATCACCGGCGAGGTGATCGCGCAGGCCGGCAACGACGCGCTCGACGCGGGTGCCATGCTGGGCTTTGCCCGCGAACACGGCGGTCCCGCCCTGCGGGCCATGACCTTCCATGACCGCGCACGGATGCTGAAGGCGCTGGCGCTGCATCTGATGGAGCACAAGCAAGCGCTCTATGACCTGAGCTACGACACCGGGGCCACGCTCTCGGACCACAAGATCGACGTGGATGGCGGCATTGGCACGATGCTGGTCTTCGCCTCCAAGGGCCGGCGCGAGATGCCGGACGCCCATGTCTACCTCGACGGCGCGCCCGAACAACTGGGCCGCGAGGGGCAGTTCATGGGGCGGCATATCTGCACCCCGCTGCAGGGCGTGGCCGTGCATATCAACGCCTTCAACTTCCCGGTCTGGGGCATGTTGGAGAAACTGGCGCCGACGCTGCTCGCCGGCGTGCCGGCAATCGTGAAACCGGCCACCGCCACCTGCTATGTCACCGAGCATTGCGTGCGTCTGATGCTGGACAGCGGGCTGCTGCCGAAGGGTGCTTTGCAATTCGTGAGCGGCGGCTTGGGCGACATGCTCGATTTGCTCGGCTGTCAGGATGCCGTGGCCTTCACCGGCTCCGCCGACACCGCGCTGAAGCTGCGTGGCAATCCGAAGCTCATGGAAAACTCCGTGCGCTTCACCTCTGAACAAGACAGCCTGAATGCTTCCGTCCTCGGCCCCGATGCCGTGCCGGGGACGCCCGAATTCGACCTTTTCGTCAAGGAAGTGCAGCGCGAGATGACCGCCAAGGCGGGGCAGAAATGCACCGCCATCCGCCGTATCATGGTGCCGCAGGCGCAGGTCGACGTGGTGATCTCAGCCCTGTCCGAGCGCCTTGCAAAGACCACCATCGGCGATCCGCGGGCCGAGGACACGCGCATGGGCGCGCTGGTCTCGGGCAGTCAGAAACGCGATGTGTTGGAGAAGGTCGGGCTGCTGAGCGCCGAGGCCGAGCGCGTTTTCGGCGACCCCGACAACTTCACCGTGAAGGGCGCCGACCGCGACAAGGGCGCCTTCCTGCCGCCGATGCTGTTCCACTGCGCCGACCCCGACGCCGCCGAGCGCGTGCATGACACCGAGGCTTTCGGCCCGGTTTCCACCCTCATGCCCTACCGCGATCTCGCCCATGCGAGCGCGCTTCTGAACCGCGGCCAAGGCTCGCTCGTTGCCTCCCTCATCACCAACGACGGCGAAGTCGCGCGCGAGTTGACGATGGGCTCCGCGGCCTTCCACGGACGGCTCTACTTCAACAACCGCAAATCTATGGGCGAGGCCACCGGCCATGGCTCCCCGTTGCCGCATATGGTGCATGGCGGCCCGGGCCGCGCGGGCGGCGGCGAGGAGTTGGGCGGCGTGCGCGGCGTGATGCATTACATGCAGCGCACCGCCGTGCAGGGCAGCCCCGACATCCTCACCGCCATCGGCAAGCAATGGGTGCCCGGCGCGGAAGAGATCACCGACCGCGCACATCCCTTCACCCGTCGCTTCACCGAGCTTGATCTGGGCGAGACTTTCCATTCGCCCACCCGCGAGGTCACGCTCGAGGATATCGAGACCTTCGCCCATTTCACCGGCGATACCTTCTATGCCCACATGGATGACGAGGCCGCCGCCGCGAACCCCTTCTTCCCGGGGCGCGTGGCGCATGGCTATCTGCTGCTGAGTTTCGCCGCGGGGCTTTTCGTGCAGCCCGACCCCGGCCCCGTGCTGGCCAATACCGGCCTCGACAACCTACGCTTTCTTGAGCCTGTCTCGGCCGGGGACAGCATCAAGGTGCGGCTCTCGGTCAAGCACAAGACACCGCGCAACGAAGAATACGGCGAGGTGCGCTGGCATGTGACCCTCACCAACCAGCGTGAGGAAGCGGTCGCCGAATACGACCTGCTGACGATGAATGCCGTCTGACCACGCCCCCTCGGTCGTCGCGGCACTCGCTGGCCTTGGCGGTCAGCGGGTTTGGTCGCTGATGGTCAGCCTTTTCGGCGATCTGGCGCAGGGACAGGGTAATGCGATCGACGGACCGGTGCTGTCGCAGATCATGTCCGCGCTCGACGTGCGGCCCGAGGCGAGCCGCGTGGCGCTGCACCGGCTGCGCAATGACGGCTGGCTGCAGTCGCACAAGGTGGGGCGGATCAGCCAACACAGTCTGACCGCCCAAGGCCGCGCGGAAAGCGCCGCCGCCAGCCCGCGCATCTACGCCGCAGCGCCGGACCTGACCGAGCCTTGGCAAATGGTATTGACCGAAGAGAACGGACGCGAGACCGACAGTGCCCTGCGCGGCGCGGGTTTCATCGCCGCCCTGCCCCGCGCCTATGTCGGACGGGCCGAGAGCGTCGCGCCCGAAGGCTGCCTTGCCCTGCCCGGCGCGCCGCCGCCCGATTGGCTGCGGCGCGCGGTGGAACCCGCCGAGCTTGAAGCCGACTATGCCGCGCTTTTGGTCGCCCTTACCGGCTTGGATGCCGAACTTCCCGACCCAGAGCAATTCACAGCCCTAGACGTCGCCGTGCTGCGCTGTTTGATCGTACACAATTGGCGGCGATTGGTGCTGAAGCACCCCGCCCTGCCCGGTGGGCTGATCCGCCCCGAGTGGCCCGGCTACCAGTGTCATCTACTCGTCGACCGCCTGCTACATCGCTACCCGCGCCCCGCATTGCGGGATCTGGCCGCCGCCTGACGCAGCGCAAAGCCCTGCTTTCCCATGCCGGACAAGCAGGATATAGACGTGCTCATGACAAATTTCCTCTATCAGAACGACCTGCCGAATGACCTCGACCTTGGGCCGATGGTCGCGATTGATTGCGAAACGATGGGGCTGCATCCGCATCGCGACCGGCTCTGTGTCGTGCAGCTTTCGGGCGGCGATGGTCACGCGCATCTGGTGCAGGTCGCCAAGGGCCAGACCGAGGCGCCGAACCTCTGCGCGCTGCTGGAGAACCCTCATGTGCTGAAGCTGTTCCACTATGGCCGCTTCGACATTGCCGCAATGCTCAACACCTTTGGCGCCACCGCGACGCCGGTCTATTGCACCAAGATCGCCAGCCGACTGGTGCGCACCTATACCGACCGGCACGGGCTGGCGAAGCTTTGCCAAGAACTTCTGAGCGTCGATATTTCGAAACAGCAGCAATCCAGCGATTGGGGGGCCGAAGATCTGACCCAAGCGCAGATCGACTATGCCGCCTCTGACGTGCTTTACCTGCACCGGCTGCGCGATGAACTTAACAAACGCCTGATACGCGAAGGCCGGATGGACATGGCGCAGGCCTGTTTCGATTTCCTGCCCATGCGCGCCCGGCTGGATCTGGAGGGATGGCCGGACACGGACATCTTCGCACACGCATGAACACACCTTTCCTCGACACCGCCCGCCGGGTGATCCGCTGCGAAGCCGACGCGCTGACGCTCTTGGCCGACAACCTCGATGACCGCTTTCGCGCCGCGGTTGACCTGATGCGCACCTGCAAGGGCCGCGTGATCGTCACCGGCATCGGCAAATCGGGCCATATCGGCAATAAGATCGCGGCGACGCTGGCCTCCACCGGCACGCCCGCGCAATTCGTCCACCCGGCCGAAGCGAGCCACGGCGATCTAGGCATGATCACCGCCGCCGATGTGGTGCTGGCAATCTCCAACTCCGGCGAAGCGCCCGAGCTTGCGAACCTCATCGCCTATTCGCGCCGCTACGAGATCCCGCTTATTGGCCTCACCAGCCGCCCCGAAAGCAGCCTTGGCCGCCATAGCGACGTGGTGCTTGAACTGCCCCGCACGGCAGAGGCCTGCGGCACCGGCGTGGTGCCCACCACCTCGACCACGCTGACGCTGGCGATGGGCGATGCCGTGGCCGTGGCGTTGATGGAAAACCGCGCCTTCACCGCCGAGCATTTCCGCGACTTCCACCCCGGCGGCAAGCTGGGCGCAAGGCTGAGCCGCGTGGCCGATCTGATGCATGTGGGCGATAAGCTGCCGCTGGTCACCGCCGACGCCCCGATGCCCGAGGCGCTGAGCGAGATCAGCCGCAAGGGCTTTGGCGTGGTCTGCGTCACCGATGCGGAAGGCGCGCTGGCCGGGATCATCACCATGGGTGACCTCGCCCGGCATTTGGATGGCTTGATGACCATGACCGCCCGCGATGTCATGACCCCCTCGCCCGTGACCATCACCCCCGACGAATTGGCCGAAAAGGCCGTGGGCGTGATGAACAGCCGCAAAATCACCTGTCTTATCGTGACCGACCCCGCGCAGAACGACGGCAAATCGCCCATCGGCCTGCTGCATATCCACGACTGCCTGCGCGTCGGGCTGGGGTGACGCCGGATGAAGGGGGATCGCCACTCTCGTGTCGTGTCGTGGCTGAAAGTGCTCTTTCCGCTAATCGCGCTGGCGCTGCTATCGACCCTGTTCCTGCTGTCGCGGGCGATTGAACCGCAGGCCGTGATCCCTTTCGCGGACAAAGAGGTTCAGGAACGGCTGCGCGACCAGCAGATCACCGGCCCTTTCTATTCCGGCACCACCGCGGATGGCGATCTAATCTCTTTCTCTGCCGAAAAGCTGACCACCCCCGGCGGGGAGACCGGCACCAATGAGGCCGAAGACATCAAGGCGACGCTGGACCTAGAAGGCGGCTCCAAAATCACGCTGCACTCCAACAGCGGGCGGTTCGACACCGGCGCAGAGGCGGCGGAACTGGCGGGCAATGTGCGGGTTAGCACCTCAACCGGCTACGAAATCCTGTCCGAGCGGATGATCTCGAACCTCACCACGCTGGACCTGCAATCGCCCGGCCCGGTGCGCGCCACCAGCCCCGCGGGTGAGATCACCGCCGGCAGCATGGCCATCACCAACCGGCAGAACAGCGCCGGATCGCAATTGCTTTTCACAAAGGGTGTGAAACTGATATACACCCCGCAAGCAACGAAAGAGTAACTGCCTTGAGACACTTGTTTATTTTGATGCTGCCGCTGTTTTTCGCGCTGCAGGCCGCCCCTGTCTCTGCACAATCTGCCAATGTCGCCTTCGGCGCGCTTGAGCAAGACACCAGCCAACCCGTCGAAGTGACCGCCGATAACCTGTCGGTCGACAATGCCACGGGCACCGCCGTCTTCACGGGCAATGTATTGATTTCTCAAGGCGAAATGACCCTTTCTGCCGGTAAGGTTGAGGTCGTCTATCGCGCCTCGGATCAGGGCATTGCCAAGCTGGAGGCCACCGGCGGCGTGGTCTTGGTCGCGGGGGAGGACGCCGCTGAATCGCAGCGCGCCGATTACGACATCGACGCCGGCACCTTGGTGATGCGCGGCGATGTGCTGATGACCCAAGGCCCCAGTGCGCTGAGCGCGCAGGAAATGACGGTGAACCTGAACGACGGCACGGCGCAGATGTCGGGCGGCGTGAAGACCATTTTGCAGCCCGGCAGCGACAACTGATGCCGCCCGAGCTGAAAGTCGCCGGGGGCGATTCCGGCCTGCGCATTCAACATCTGCGCAAGTCTTACCGCAAGAAAGCGGTGATCCGCGACTTTTCGATGGCGCTTGACCGGGGGGAGGTCGTGGCGCTTTTGGGGCCGAACGGCTCAGGCAAGACGACGACATTCTACGCGGTGGCCGGTCTGGTCACGCCCGAGGGCGGGCGCGTCACGGTGGACGGCAAAGACGTGACCACCCTGCCGATGTACCGCCGCGCGCAGCTTGGCATCGGCTATCTGCCGCAGGAGATGAGCATTTTTCGCGGGCTGTCGGTGCAAGACAACATCAGCGCAATCCTCGATATCCGGGTCAAACACCGCCACCAGCGCCGCGAGCGGCTGGAAGAGTTGCTGACCGAATTTTCCATCGAACACCTGCGCCGCGCACCTGCCCTGGCGCTATCGGGCGGGGAACGACGCCGGGTGGAAATCGCCCGCTGTCTGGCCGCCAACCCGAACTATCTGCTGCTTGATGAACCCTTTGCCGGGGTCGATCCAATCTCGGTCGGGGACATCCGGCAACTGGTTGCCGACCTCAAGAAACGCGGCATCGGGGTGCTGATCACCGACCACAACGTGCGCGAAACCCTAGAGATCGTGGACCGCGCCTATATTCTGCATGAGGGCAAAGTTCTGATGTCCGGAACGCCCGAAGAAGTTGTGCAAAACGAGAATGTCCGCCGCGTCTACCTTGGCGATAATTTCCGTATTTCCTAAGACTTAGCGCGTTTTTCCGGGCCTGCCAGCCCTCGGCGAAGCCTTGCTCGCATGATGCGGAAAACCGCTCTGATTGTAGCGATAAAAGGATGGCGCGCGCATCGGCGCCATTGACTTTCAAACCGAAACGCGGCCTCATTGAGCTATGGTGACATCGCGTTCCTGTTTGATCCTGCATCGCCCTTCCCGCGAAGGAACGGTCAAAATCATCCTGGTCGCAGCGCCATTCCTCCATATCTGAAAGTTGTCGCGCTCCACGCATGTGGACCGTTTGGCAATGTTCGGAACAAGAAAGACAAGGAGACGATATGCGGTATCAGATCAGTGGCAAACAGATCGACATTGGCGACGCGCTTCGGACACATGTCCGGACCGAACTGGACGAGGCGGTCAGCAAATATGCCGAACGCCCGACAGATGCGATGGTGGTGTTTTCCAAAACGGGCCACGAATTTGCCTGCGAGGCGACCGTGCATCTTTCCACCGGTCTCAATGCGTCGGCCAAGGCCAAGGCGACAGAGATCTACGCCGCCTTCGACAGCTGCTGCGAAAAGATGGAGAAGCAGCTGCGCCGCTACAAGCGCCGCCTGAAGGACCATCACAAAGAACGTGCCGAACCGGTTGAACTTCTGGGGGCGTCCTCCTATATCCTCGCGTCAGACAGCGATTCAGATGCGCAGGAACCTGATACCCTCCAACCCATGATCATTGCAGAGATGCAGACGAAGGTGCCAACTTTGTCTGTCGGCGAAGCGGTGATGCAGATGGAATTGTCGGGCGATCCGGTGCTATTGTTTCGCAAGGAAGGCCAGGAAGGGATGAATGTCGTGTACCGCCGCGAAGACGGCAACATCGGCTGGATCGACCCTTCGTAACCCACGGCGGTAACTTCCGCCACAGAGCAGGGCGAGCGGAATGGATTTCGGCAAACTCCTCAAGCCAGAGGCCGTGAAGGTTTTGACTTCGGCTTCGAGCAAGAAGCGTCTGATGCAGGATATCGGCGAACTCGCCCAGCAAGCCTATGGGCTGCCGGCCGGCCAAGTGGTGGACGCGCTGATGACGCGCGAAACCCTCGGGCCGACCGGTGTCGGCCATGGCGTTGCCCTGCCCCACGCGCGGATGGACGGGATCGACAAGGTCGTCGGTGCCTTCGTCTTGCTGGACAAGCCGATTGATTTCTCCTCGGTCGACCGGCAACCGGTCGACGTGGCCTTTGCCCTCTTCGCCCCCGAAGATGCGGGGGTGGAGCACCTCAAAGCATTGGCACTGGTGGCCCGCACGCTGCGCGACACCAGCATCTGCACCAAGTTGCGGTCGAACCCCGACCCGGCCACGCTTTACACCATCCTGACCGAAGACAAGGCCGATAAGGCGGCTTGATTTTGGGGCGCATGATCTTGGGCCGCCTGACCTTACGCTAGACGGCGACCGGTTCCGGCTCTGGCGGGGTCGGCTTTGCGCGTTTCGCTTTCTTCTCTCCCAGCATCAACATCGCCGGGGTCACCACCAGCGTCAGCACCGTGGCAACCACCAGACCGCCCGCAATGGCCGAGCTTAGTTCAGTCCACCATTGGGTGGAAGGCGCGCCATAGACGATCTCGCGCGTGAAGAAGTTGATGTTGAGGCCGATCACCATGGGCATCAGACCAAGCGCCGTGGTGACCGACGTCAGCACCACGGGCCGCAAACGCTGCGCCCCGGTGCGCAGCGCAGCCTCTAGCGGCGACAGCCCCAGTTTCTTGAGATCGTTATAGGTATCAATCAGAACGATATTGTTGTTCACCACGATCCCCGCCAGCGCGATGACCCCGATGCCCCCCATGACCACCCCGAAGGGCCGTCCGGTAATCAGCAGGCCAAAGAGCACGCCGGCGATCGAAAAGACGATGGCCGACATGACGACGAAGGCTTGGTAAAAGCTGTTGAATTGGATCACGAGGATCACGAACATCAGGAAAATCGCGGTGATGAAGGCGCCGACGAGGAAGATCATCGATTCCTGCTGGTCCTCCGCCTCCCCGGCGAAAGAGGCTTCGACACCCGGCGGCAAGTCCATCGCGTCAATCGCGCTGCGCAGCGCGACGGTCTGGTCGTTCACCAAGACGCCCGGCGCGACATTGGCCTCGATCGTGACCACCCGCTCTTGATCCACCCGCGTGATCGTGCCGGTCCGCGGACTAGGCTCGAAAGTCACGAAGTTCGAGATCGGCACCAGCCCTGCGGAGGTCGGCACGCGCAGCGATTGCAACTCTTCCAGCGTACGCTCATCGGAGGGGAAGCGCACATTGATGTCGATGGAACCCTCGGCATCGTCAGGCCGGTAATCCGCCACGGTGATGCCCCGCGTCAGCAGTTGCACCGCCTGCCCCAGGGTCGAAATATCGGCCCCGAACCGCGCGGCCTCGGACCTGTTCACCGCGATGCGCCATTCCACCCCCGGCAGGGGGCGCGAGTCGGTCACATCGGTGAAACCGCCGATATCGGCCATCTTCTCGCGAATCTGATCCACCACCTGCTGCTGCACCTGCGGGTCATGCGCCTCGATCCGCAAGTTGACGGGTTTGCCCGCCGAGGGGCCGTTCGATGCGGTCTGCACCTGCACGTCGATCCCCGGAATGGCCGCCATCTCGGTCCGGATTTCCTCGCCAATGATGGCGGCGGGGCGGCGTTCGTCCCATTCGGTGAACTCAACCTGAATGGTGCCGATCAGATCGGCACTGTCGCGGTTGCTGCTGCCGGTGCGGGCATAGACGCTCGCGATCTCGTCATAGGCAAAGAGGCGCTGTTCGACCTGCCGCACCAGCGCATCTTGTTCGTAGATCGAGAAGTTGTCCCGCGCGCGCACCTGCACCTGCGCAAAATCAGGCTCTACATCGGGGAAAAAGGTGATCCCATTGCCGAATTGCGCATAGGCCGTAAAGCCGCCCATCAGCATGGAGATGGCAAGGATCAGGGTCATCCACGGGCGCAGGATGGCGAATTGCAGCAGTTTGACATAGCCGCCGGTAAAGCCCTTCAGGTCACGCGGGTCGCCCTGTTCGGCGGCATGGAGCGTCGCCTTATCCTTGGCCGATTGCGGGGGGCGCTTGCCGATAATCCCGCCGACGACGGGGATAAAGACCAGCGCCATGAAAAGCGATGCGGTCAGGGTCAGGATCACCGTGATGGGCAGGAATTTCATGAACTCCCCCACCGTGCCGGTCCAGAACAGCAGCGGGAAAAACACGCTGAGTGTTGTCGCCGTCGAGGCGATGATAGGCCATGCCATGCGCTTGGCGGCGTGGGCATAGGCGGCGCGGGGCGAATGCCCCTCTTGCAGGCGGCGGTCGGCCAGTTCGGTGGTCACGATAGCCCCGTCCACCAGCATCCCCACCACAAGGATCAGTGAAAACAGCACCACGAGGTTCATCGTGTAGCCCATAACCCAAAGCGCCGTGACCCCGGCCAAGAAGGCCCCCGGAATGGCCAAGCCCACCAGCAGGGCCGAGCGGACGCCCAAGGCCCAGACGATCACGATCATCACAAGGATCACCGCCGCGATAACATTGGCCTCAAGATCGCTGAGCATGTCTTGGACCTGCTCGGATTCGTCTTGGGTGTATTTGACGGTGATGCTGTCGGGCCATTCCGCGCGCATCTCGTCAATCAATTCGCGCACCGCCGCGACTGTCTCGATAATATTCGCGCCCGAGCGTTTCTTGATCTCAAGCGCCAGCGCGGGCTGGCCGTCGATACGGGCGAAGCCAGTCGGGTCTTTGAAGGTTCGACGGATCGTGGCGACATCGGCAAAGGTCACCACCGTATCGCCGCGCACCTTGATCGGCAGCGACATGACATCTTCGACATTCTCGATCAGCCCCGGCACCTTGAGCACCAGCCGCCCCGCGCCGCTTTCAATCGCCCCCGCCGCGATCAGGCGGTTGTTGCGGTTGATCTGGCTGATCAGCTCTTCGAAAGAGATGTTGTAGGTCTCAAAGACCGTGGGGTCGATCAGCACCTCCAAAAGCTCGGTCCGCTCCCCCCCGACATCGACTTCAAGCACGCCGGACAGCCCTTCGATCGCGTCCTTCAGCTCTTCGGAAATGGAGTTGAGCGTCCGTTCCGGCACCGGGCCAGAGAGGATCGCGGTCAGGATCGGGAAGAGCGCCGTGTTGATCTCGGTCACGACCGGATCGGTGGCGTCCTCGGGCAGGTCCGACTTGGCCCGGTCCACGCCCTCGCGCACCTTGTCGAGCGCCTCATCGGAATCGAACCCCGGCTCGAACTCCAATTGCACCGAGGCATGGCCCTCGGCCCCGTTCGAGGTGATCTGTTTCAACCCGGTGATGGCGCTGAGTTCGGTTTCAAGCGGCTCAACGAGCAGCCGCTCGCTGTCCTCGGGCGAGATGCCTTCGAGAGAGGTCGAGACATAGAGCGTCGGGATCGGAATCTCGGGCGAGCTTTCCTTGGGGATGCCGACATAGGCATAGGCCCCGACCGCCAAGATCATCACCAAGCTCAGGATCACCACGCGGGCGCGGCTGAAAGCGGCGTCGATCAGCGTGTTCATTCCACTTGCTCCGGCTGGGCGGCTTCGGCGCTGCCGGTGATCTGGCCATCGCCGCTCGGCTGGTCTTCCAACTCGTCAATCTCGGGCACACCCGCCGTGGGCTGTGCTTCCCCTTCGTTGTCGCCACCGGTTTCGGGCTGCGGATTGACCGTCTCCCCGTCGTTGACGAAACCCTGCCCGATGGTGATGATCTGGGCCTGATCCGGCAGGCCCGCGATCCAGATGCCATCGGTCTGCGCGCGCACGATGGCGATCTTGTTAAAGACAACCTTATCGTCATCGTTCACCGTTTTGACGCCCAAGGTGCCATTGGTGTCCAAGGATAGGATCGCCGGAGAGACGAAATGCGCGCGGGTCTCGCCCGTGGGGATGCGCACGCGGGCCGAAATGCCCGCGGGGATCGCACCATCAGCGTTTTCGACCCTGACTTCGGCGGTAAAGGTCCGGGTTTCGGCGCTGGCACTGCTTGAAACGAACTGCACCTTGCCCTGCGCCTCTGCCCCGGTGATGAAGACGACCTCGGCCGTTTGACCCTCTTTAATGTCTTTAAGCGACTGCTGGGGCACCTGCACTTGGATCGTCAGCGGCGTGTTGTCGACCAGACGCGCGATTTCCTCACCGGTCGACACGAACTCTCCCGCTGAAATATCGAGCATCTCTAGCCGGCCGGGAAAGGGGGCGCGGATTTCGGTGTTGTTCAGCGCCTCTTCGGCGGCGGTGACCGAGGCTTGGGCGGCGGCCAACGTCGCGCGCGCTTGGCTCACGCGGTCCACGGTCGACACGCCGCGGTCCAGCAGCGCTTGGGCGTTGTCGTATTCGCGCTGTGCGCGGCTCAACTCCTCACGCGCGCGGGCCAAATCGGAATCGCGCGCCGTGGTGCTGAGCCGCGCGATCAACGCGCCCGCTTCGACCGCATCGCCCTTGGCGACCAAAACCTCGGCGATCTCCCCACCCGCTTCGGCGCGGACCATCGTATCGCGGTCCGGCAGGGCCTGCCCTTCAGCTACGAAGACCTGCGTCACGCTGTCCGCCTGAGAGCCGCGCACGGCCACCGTCACCGCTTCGGGAGCAATGGGCGCAGGCGCGGCTTCCTCGGTCTCTTCGGAGGGGATGATATAGCCGCTGCCCATCCAAAGAGCGATCAACAGCGCGATCCCACCGGCGATGAACTTCGACCGTTTCGAGCCGGCATCGCTGTCGAATGAAAGCGTCTGGCGCTCTTGAGATGTGTCACTCATTGATCGAACTCCATCACCGCGACCCCGTGATCGGGCCGCGCGTCAATTCTTGGGCTTGCTCACCCGGGTTGCTACGTCATCAAGCGCGGCGCTGATCGTGTCATAGAAGGCCGCGAAAGTATCGAGCCTTTGGCGCACCCCTTCGGCCTCTTCGGGCAGCTTGCGGATCGTATCGTTAATCTCGGATTTGGCGTGGCGGGTCCCTGCCAGCGCGTATTTCGTCATGGCGGCATAGGCGTCATCGGCGAGTTGGAAGTAGTCCTGCCGGTCGCCGGTCTTGTTCACACGCCGGATCAACCCCCGCTCTTCGAGCAGACGGATAGAGGTGCTGATCGTGGCGCGGCTCACGGAAAGGCGGCGCGACAGCGCGCCGAAGGCAATCGGCTCGCCCTCGAAAACCAGCATTGCAAAGACCTGCCCCGCCATGCGCGGCAACCCTTCGCCCATGGCAACGACGCCCATGCGGGTGATGAAGTCATCGCGGACTTGGTCGATTTGGTCAGTGCTATCCATCATTCCCCGTCCACGGCAGGCGCGTTGACGGTAGATAGACAAGGCGGGGCACAAATCAAGACTATTCAGAATTTTCCGAACAGACGGAACAACGCGCGTCGCCGGTAGCCCCGGCGCTCGACCCTACTTCAACCCGTTCCGGGCGATATAGCGAGCCAGATCAAGGACGAGTTGCCCCCGCGCCGCGGCGATGGCGTTTGCGCCACCTTCGGGATTGAACGGCACGCTGAGGTCAAACAGGCCCGACCGCTCCCGCCGGTCATCGCGGACGGCCACGAAATACTGACCGGAGGCGCGGAACTCCCCCGATTCGGTGGCCACCAGTTCGGCAAAGCGCACTTCGAGGCTGGCATCGGGGAAGGCCTCGAACGGCCAAGGCTCAGACGCGATGCGCCGCCCCGTCATCCGCGCAAGGTTCTGGCTAAGCTCCAGCGCCACGGCCCGTTCGGGCGCATCGGCCCAAAGCACATCGGTCGAGCTGACCAGACGGCCATCGGCCAATTGCACCGAAATCTCTTCGGCGGCGGCGTAGGTCGGCAAAGACACGTCGCGCACTTCGACAGAGCTGAAGGCGATGGAGGTCTTCTCTGTCACCGCCGGGGCGCGGACGGGGAAACGTTCAGCCGTGCCGCCACAGGCCGCCAAGGCTGCCAGCAGGCCGAGGGTGATCAAGGGTCTTGCAAATGTCATGCGTTACCGTCCCAGCAATAGAGAATTGGGGTTACGTTCGATGGTCCGCGCCAAAGATGCAAGGGCATCGGCGGCTTTCTGGATGTCGCGCAGGGTGCGCTCGGCGCTGCGGCTGAGCTGTTCACCTTGGTTATAGCCTTCGATGGTGCGGCTGGCTTGGGCAAAAAGCGCGGTCAAACGCTCGACCACCTGCGGCAGGTCTTGGGCCGAGAGGGCGATATTGTCCGCGGCGTTGCGGGCCGAGGCCAAGGTGCGGTTCACATTCTCAACCGCGCCGCCTTCGCGCAGCTCTTCCAATGTGGCGTTCAATTCGTCCAAGGCGCGTTTCAATGCGCCCGGCAGGGCCACCGCATCTTCGGTACCGATCACCGCATCGGCGGATTCGGTGAGGTCGGTGAGTGCGACGACCAGTTCTTCGACCTCAAGCGTTTCGGCCTTGGCCGCCACCGCCTGAATGCGCGCCACCAACTCAGGCACGCCTTCGACCGAGGAGGACACCGCATTGGCCGCATCCGAAGCGCCCTCAAGCGCGTCGGAAAGCCGTTCGGCAATCCGCTCTTCCTCAAGCTGGGCCACCAATTCTTCGATCCGCACCAGCGTGCCGTTCAGGGCGACAGGCACGTTCTTGACCTCTTCGGAAGAGACCAGCCCGGTCAATTCACCCAAAAGGGTGCGCACGTCCTGCGGGGTTTCGCGCAGGTCTTCGTCCGACACGAAAGCCTCTGCCGAATTGAGGAAGGTGATCGCGCTGTTGAGCAATTCTTCGATCGGCAGGCTGTTGATGCGGGTAAAGACCCCTTCGACCGTGGCCGCGGCATCAGAGACATCGCTTTCCGTGGTCGGCATCAGCGCAAGGCCATTCTCCGTCTCGTTCAAGGATGCCTCGGGTGCGTCTTCGACGGCCACGAACTCAACCTTCAAACCACCCGTCAACAGGCTGGCCGAGGCCAGCCGCGCGCGCAGCCCGTCTTCCACACGTTCCTTCAGGAAGGCCAAAGCCGCTTCGGCGGTCACATCATCCTGCATCCCCAGATGCGCCGGTTGGATCGACAAGATGGCGTTCAGCCGGACGCGGCTGTCGCCGAACCGTTCGAAATCCACCAGCCCCGAGAGGGTCTCGACCTCGCCGATCTCCAGCCCGCTCATCTCAACCGGGGCGCCGACAATTAGACCCGAAATATTGTCGTCGAACACGACGCTCAGTTTCAGCGGATCGACTTCGGAGGCGTTAAAGACAGAGTTCCGCGCGGTTTCCTTGTCGGGGTAAATTTCAAACACCGTGCCGTCAGACACCTGCGCCCCGCCCGAGACGAAAGTGTCAAAGGTGATGCCGCCGCCGACGAGGGTCGCCAACGACGAAAAGTCGATCTCGGCCCCCGCGGGGCCAATGTTGACGCTAAAGCCCGATGCATCCCAAAAGCGGGTGGATTCATTGATCAACTGGCGGTGCTCTTCGAAAATCAGTGCCTCGACAATGGCGTAGTTGCCGCGCGGGGCGATCTTGGCATAGCCGACGCGGCCCACTTCGATGCCCTTGTAAAGGATCGGCGCATTGTCGGTCAGATGCCCGTTCGCGGTGGAGCGGAAGGCAATCTCAAGCCCGCCTTGGCCGCCGCGGATCAACGGCTCGGTCGACGATCCCTGAAAGCGCTCTGCCGCGGGGCCGACCTGTTGGTCCCACGACCCTTCGATATAGACACCGCTCAGCACCGTGCTGAGACCGGTGATGCCCTGTGCGGTGACTTCGGGCTGCACGACCCAGAAGACCGCGCCATTGTCGATATAAGGCGCCACGTCCTTGTCGACGCGAATATGCGCCGTCACTCGATCCAAACCCGAGGTGAAGCCGACCTTCTCGACCACCCCGACCGTCACATCGCGAAAGCGCAATTCGGTCTCTCCGGCAGAGATACCCGCGCCCTCTTCAAATTCCACGACGATCACCGGGCCGCGTTCGCTGTAAGAGCGATAGGCCACGAAAAGCGCCACGATCAAGGCGAGGATCGGGATGATCCAGATCACCGAGGCCCCGCTGAGAAACATCTTGCGAGTCGGGGAAATCGGTACGTCGGGAGGCGTCTTAGTCATTGGTTTTCAGGCCCTCGTCCTTGGTCTGAGCGTCCCAGATCATGCGGGTATCGAACGCTTGTGCCGCCAGCATGGTAAAGATCACGGAGAGGGCAAAAAAGATGCTCGCGGTACCGGGATTGATGGCGGCCAGTGTCTTGAGTTGCACCAGAGACGACAAAATCGCAACCACAAAGATATCGATCATCGACCAGCGTCCGATGTACTCAACCACTTCGTAAAGGTAATGCCGCTGGCGCTGCGAGGTGACCGAGCGCCGCTTGACGCTGATGGCAAGAAAGGCCACTGCCATGAATTTGGCCAACGGAATGGCGACAGAGGCGAAGAGGATGATCAGGGCGATCCCCCAGTTGCCATATTGCGCCAGTTCCACCGCGCCGCCGATGATCGTGCTTTCCTCGACCTGAAACAGCGTGCGGGTTTTAAGCATCGGATAGGTATTCGCGGGGATGTAGCACATCAGCCCCACCGTCCAGAATGCCCAGACACGCTGAAGGCTCATCCGATCGCGCGAGACCAGCTTGCTGCCACAACGGCTGCAAAGCTCCGTGCCCATCGGCGCGGGCTTGTTACAGCGGGTGCAGGCCACGATGCCCAACTCCCGTGCGCTCACGATGTCTTGGGATGTTCCAGAGAGTTCCATACGGACCATTTGCATAAGAATCTGTCCTGCGCGATGACGAGGATCACCAACGCGCCGAACATGTAAAACGCGGGGCCAAAGCCCACATCGGCCAGATCGGCCACTTTGACCAGCGCCACGGCACAGCCGATGGCAAAAACCTCGGCCATCGACCAAGGGCGCAGTTCCTCCGACAGGCGAAAGGCGGCGACGGCATGGCGCGCGGGCGGGCGATCCAGCACCACGGGGATCAGCACATAGAGCGTCAGCAGCACCCGCAAGAGCGGGATGAAAAAGATCAGCGCCGCCGTGGCCAGCGACAAGAGGATCATCGGCCCGCCGGAAAAGGCAAGTGCTGCATCCAGCACCGATACCGCGTTGCTGGCCCCCGCCGCGTCGATGGTGAGAAAAGGAAAGACCGCCGCCCCGATAATCAAGACCATGACCGCCACCGCCACGGCGATGATCTGCAACCCGGCGTTTCTGCGGGGCGTGATCAGGGCGGTATGGCACCGCTCACAACTCGCCCGCTCCCCGTGGGCGGGGCGGCGCAGCCGATAGACGGCGTCGCATTGCGGACAGACGATCAATTCGTCCATGGGCAATTCGGCAAGGGGGGTGTCGGGGCGATCCATTCTGAACGCATATATGATGCCGCCCTTTGGCGTATCAACAAATATTCACCGCCCTGTGGCGCATCTGCACCGGCGGATCATCGCCCTCGCGCGAATGTGAGGGGAACAGGCGGCCATGCAGACCGTTGGTCTAGCAGAAATGACAAAGGAGAAAGCAATGACCGATATCACCAATGCAAAGATCCTGATCCTCGCCACCAATGGCTTTGAGCAGTCCGAACTGGAAAAACCCCTGAACGATCTGCGCGACCGCGGCGCCACCGTCCATGTGGCCACTCCCGACGGCAATGAGATCAAGGGTTGGGATGAAGATGACTGGGGCAACACCGTGCCCGCAGACCTCGCCCTTCGGGACGTGAATGTCGACGACTACCAAGGCATCGTGCTGCCCGGTGGCCAGATAAACCCCGACCTGCTGCGCGCCAACGAAGACGCGGTGGCTCTGATCCGCAAGTTCCACGACAGCGGCAAAACCGTCGCCGCCATCTGCCACGCCCCGTGGCTGCTGATCGAGGCGGGCATCATCAAGGGCCGCAAGGCGACCTCCTTCTCCTCCATCGCGACGGATGTGAAGAATGCCGGTGCGCATTACGAAGACAGCGAAGTGGTGGCCGACCAAGGCATCGTGACCAGCCGCTCGCCCGAGGATCTCGACGCTTTCGTCGCCAAGATCGTCGAGGAAATCGAAGAGGGCAAACACGACCGAAAAGCGGCCTGAGCCTTGCCTCTGTGACGAGATTTACCCCCGGTCCTTTGACCGGGGGTTTTTCATGCGCGGTCGCGCGGCAGACCAAGCTCCGCCAGCACAGCATCGGTATCCGCGCCGATGGCCCGTGGGGGGCTGGGCATCTGTGGCGCGGCACCGTCAAACCGCGGCGCTTGGCCTGATTGCAACACGCCATCGACCCTCACCACATTGCCCCGCGCCGCCATCTGCGGATGATCCGGCGCTTCGGAAAAGCTGAGCACCGGGGCCACGCAGGCATCCGAGCCATCGAAATGCGCCGCCCAGTCGTCCCGGGCGCGGGTGGCAAAAATCGCGGTGAAATCGGCGATACGCGCCTCCCATGTCGTCCTGTCGTTCTGGCTCTCGGCAAGCGCCGCAGGCAGGCCCAACTTCTCTAACAAGATCGCGTAGAACTGCGGCTCCAATGCCCCGACCGAGATGAATTTCCCATCCGCACAGGTGTAGCAACGGTAAAACGGCGCGGCCCCGTCGAGCCAATTGGCGGCACGCTTTTCGGTCCACGCGCCTTGGGCCAGCATGCCATGGATCAGCCCCATCATCGCAGGCACCCCATCGACCATCGCGGCGTCGACGACTTGGCCCCTGCCGGTCACCCCGCGTTCGATGACGGCAGCAAGGATGCCGAACAGCAAGAACATCGTTCCGCCGCCGTAATCCGCCACCATGTTCAGGGGCGGCACCGGGGGCGCGTCGGCGTGGCCCATGGCATGAAGTGCCCCTGTTAGAGCCAGATAATTGATGTCATGCCCCGCCGTCTGCGCCCATGGGCCGGTCTGGCCCCAGCCGGTCATGCGGCCATAGATCAGAGCCTCAGGGCAGGCGTCAGGGCCAAGGCCCAAACGTTCCATCACGCCGGGGCGAAACCCTTCGATCAGCACATCGGCAGAAGCGATCAGCGCCTTTGCCGCGGCGATGCCTTCGGCGGTTTTCAGGTTCAACACCACCGACCGCTTGCCGCGCCGGTTGATGTCCGACGGGTCCGCCGGGGCGGCTTTGCGGTCAACCGTAATGACATCCGCACCCAGATCGGCCAGCAGTTGCCCCGCCAGCGGCGCGGGGCCAAGACCGGAAAACTCCACCACCCTAAGCGAGGACAGCGGCCCTTTGCGCGCCGCCCCGCTCATGCTGCCCCCGGCACCAAGACCTGCCGCGCCCCTTCGGTGAAATCCGACAGCGACAGCGCCCATGTCGTGCCGGGCCAGCGCAACTCCATCTCGCGTTTGCGCGGGCGGTAGACAGCGGTGTAAAGCGTGCCAAACCCGGCGTTGAAGGCCGTGGAATAAAGCGGCGGTTTGAGGAAGGCGCCGATGAACTTCTCCTCCGGATCGCGGTGCAGGCGCAGACGTTGTAACAGATAACGCTCCCGTTCGACCGTGGCGGTAAAGCGGGCGTGGCTGATCCACTCAACATTCTCTTGATGATTGGTGGCCACTGCGGCGCGGGTGATCACAGCCGGGCGATCAGGAGCCATCATCGCGGTCAGATAGCGCCGCTTCCGGTCGAGCACGGTGACGTTGTAGCTCATATGTGTGGGCACCCGCGCCAGCACCTCGCCCGCCTCCTGCGCGGTTTCGCAGGTCTGCAAGACATAGCGCAGGATCAGCGGCACGCCGAAGCCTTCGCCCACCACACGTCGCCCGCCAAAGGTCAGCGAGATCGACAGCCCCGCGTCATTCACCCCATCGACCAGCCCCCAGAGCCCGTCGGAAGTGCCCATCACCTGCCGCCCCTGCCAGTTCGTGCGCAGCACCATCGCGTCAAAGGCATTGGGGTTGTAGTCATAGTTGCGCACCATGACCGGCTCTTTCCCCGCCCAGATCGCCTGGGAACAGGCCGAGAGATAAGGCGGTGGGCAGTAAAAACTAAGGAAGCGCGCCGCGTGATCGCCGCCGCCTGCTAGACTGCAAAGCTGGTCATATAGCGGCAGCATCTCGGGCATATGCTGGGCCAGCGCACGGCGGCATTGGGCATAGGTCGGACGCGCGGCCTCCCCCTCCTTCAGCCACCATGCGTGATAATCAGGCCAATAGGCCGCGAAGAGTCCAGCCCATTTCGGGCCGGGCTGGTCTTCGGACAATGCGCGCCAGTACATCGCGGCCTTTCGTCTTGCTACAGGATCTTGAACGCCGGATCAGAAAGCTCTGGACCGGCCGAGGCGGTGGGCAAGGGTTTGCCATCCACGCTGCGTTTGATCCCATGAATCCACTTTTTCGCGCGTTCGTTCAACTGGAAAGACTTGGTCATCGACCGGCCCCGCGTCACGAGGATGCCGATATCCGCGCCCTCGTAGCGGTAATCGCCCGGTTGCAGGATGCGCAGAAAGAAGGCCTCGTTCTCGCTCTCGACCGCGCGGCGGTGATAGTCGAACCGGTCGAAATCGACACTGCCGTCTTCCCGCAGCTTGTAGATCCCGGTCTCGGGCGCTTCGGTGCAGATGTCGACACTGTCTTCGGTGTGTTTGATGACCATCTGGCTCCAGCCGTCGATATTGTCCGGATCGGCCCAGCGGGCGTTCAGCTCATCCACGTCGAGGGTGAACTTCTTGCGGCTGAACTCCAGCAAGTGGAACAAGAACAGCGGCGCGTCGGCATGGGCGAAGGCCGCGTGGTTGGTCATGGAACTCGCGCCGGTGATCCGCGGGTTCAACTCGCCCAGCCACAAGTCGCCGGTCTTCTTGTCGATCAGGAAGTCGAGCTCGAAATAGCCGCGATAGCCCTCTTTCCGCAACTGCTCGCCGAACTTGAAGGTCAGATCGCGGGCCTTCTCCCGCACCTTGGGCGGGAAGGCGGTGGCGAGGATCTCGTTGCCGCACCAGCCACCGCGGTAGGGGGTCAATTCCTTGAAGCCGACCAGTTCGGTCATCAGCGGGCCGACGATGGTGCCCTCCTTGGTGGCGCAAGCCTCGATCGCGGCACCGCGACAGTCGATCCGCTTCATGATCTTGATCTCGCCCTCGCCCACGATCTCGCTCTCGTGGCGGCGGAAATCGGCCTCGGTCTTGATGAAAAAGGTGGTATGCCCGCTGTCGCCATAGGCCGATTGCAGCACGAGGTCATGGCCCAGATCGGCCTTCTCGCAGATCTCGCGGAGGTGGTCGTAGCTTTTCACCTCGCTCAGCGTGTTGGGCACCGAAGGCACGCCGGCCTTGTTGCCGATGCGCACCGTCTCGATCTTGTTGTCCATCGATTGGCGCAGCTTGGCCTTGGGGAACCAGACCTCGGCCCCGAGCTCTTTGCTCAGGCGCTCGGTCTCTTCGTCGAACATCAGGAAGACGAACTTGGGCTTGCCCCCGCGGCGCTTGATGAAGTCGATGACCTCCTTGTGCTGCAGCAGGTAGTTGTTGATGTCCTCGATGCTCTGGAACTCCGCATGGGGCTGTTCCGAGGGGCAGAAGACGTTGGGATGCTTGCCGCCGTAGCAGTCGATGTAGCAGATGTATTTGAAGTTTTTCACCCATTCATCGAGGCCCAAAAGGTTAAAATTGGTGGCCGAGATGAAATAAACCGGATCTTCGTTTCGGTGAAAGAACCGGCGGATTTCGGAGATATTCTTAAGAATTTTTACCATGTCGTAGGTCCTTTTGGTCAAACGGGTGAAGAAGAAAGGTCTTTGCGGCGCACGCGTTTCAGCGCCTCCGCAGTAAAGACGCGCAGGCCCAGATCGGGCCGGTATCCGTGGATCTCGCTCACGTCGAGCGCGCGCATGAAGTCGAGAATTTCCTGACTGACGACCTGTCCGGGTACGAGGATCGGAAAGCCGGGCGGATAGGGGATGATGAAGCTGGCCGAGACCACCGTGTCGCCCGCGTCCATGACCTCTTGCAAGGATCCGTTCAGATCGAGGTAGTCACAGTTCTTCTCATCATAGGCGAGGAAGAAGGGCGTGCGAATGTCGCCTTCGGGCGTGTCTGCGGCGCGGAAGGCTTCGTGGAAGCAACTGAAATCCGGCAGCGGCGGGTAGTTCTCCATCAGATTGGTGACGCGCCGGTCGAATGACAGCCGCTCCATCCGGCTGGCATCGTCCAAAAGATCATCGAGAGATTTGGCAATCTCCACCAGCACTTCGATCAGATAGGCGACCGAAGAGCGCGTGGTGCCGATGTTGGTCATGAACAGCACGGTATTGCGCGAGGTCTTGTTGATCTGGATGCCGTATTTGTCCATCAGGATCTGGGTCTTGAAAGTATCGCCATCCCAGCCCGTGCCGCCGACGGCGAGGGTCACGCGGGTCGCGTCGAGCACGAATTCATCCTGCTCCCAGCAATCCCACATGTCGGTCCAGCCCTGCTCAACGTCATAGTAGCTGGTGACGCCGCTTTCGCGGTGCTGTTCGGGGATCATGTCCCCGGCGGAGAGCACTTTGAAATACTTGCGTAAGAGGGGGTGTTCGCTGATCGCGCGACGCATCGACATCGCCGCTTCGACCTGTCGCTGGACAAACTCGAACCCTTCGAGTTCGACCTGACGCCGCCCCACGTCGAGCGAGGCGATGATCTGATAGTTCGGCGAGGTCGAAGTGTGGGTCATATAGGCTTCGTGAAAACTCTGCTCGACCTCGCCTTTGAAGTCCTGATCGTTGACATGGATCATCGAGCCCTGCCGCAGTGAGGTCAGCGTCTTGTGGGTCGATTGCGTGGCATAGGCCCGCACCCGCGCCTGCGGCGGGGGGATCAGCCGGGTGTTGAGCAGGGTCTCATCATCCGCGTCCTTCAGGGTCTTTTGCTGCGCCTCATAGGCGGCGGCATGGGCCTCTGACTTGAACTTCGCCCGCAAGGTATTGGCCGCGTTCATCGCGGTGCGCTGGCGATATGTAGGACTAAACCGGGCAAAAGCGAACCATGCCTCGTCCCAAAGGAAGATGAGGTCGGGCTTGATCGCCAGACATTCCTCCATCACGCGCTCGACGTTATAGACCAGCCCATCGAAGGTGCAGTTCGTCAGCAGCAGCATCCGCACCCGGTCGAGTTTGCCCGCCGCCTTCAACTCCAAGAGCCGTTCCTTGATCTCGCGCAGCGGCACCGCGCCGTACATTGAGTATTCGTTGAGCGGATAGCTGTCGAGGTAGCTGACCTGCGCGCCCGCGAGCACCATGCCGTAGTGGTGGCTCTTGTGGCAGTCGCGGTCGACCAACACGATGTCGCCGGGCCGCACCAACGCCTGCACCACGATCTTGTTGCAGGTCGACGTGCCATTGGTGGCGAAAAACGTCTGTTTAGAGCCGAAGGCGCGGCTTGCCAGTTCCTGCGCCTCTTTGATCGGCCCATGCGGCTCTAGCAGGCTGTCGAGGCCGCCCGATGTCGCCGAGGTCTCTGCAAGGAAGATATTCGGGCCGTAAAACGCCCCCATGTCCTGAATCCAGTGGCTGCGGGTGATCGACTTGCCGCGGCTGATTGGCATGGCGTGGAAGACGCCGGTGGGCTGTTTGGAGTATTCCACCAGCGCGGTGAAGAAGGGCGACTTGTTGCGCGCCTGCACCCCGCGCAGGATGTTGAGGTGCAGCTCCATGAAGTCTTCCTGATTGTAGAAGACCCGCCGACAAATCCCCAGATCGAGCCCGGCGATATCCTCGACCGAGCGTTCGGTGACCAGATAGGCATCAAGCTCGGGCCGGACCTTGGCGATCATGCGGCAGAGCTCTGGGCCATAGCTCTCGGGCTGAAGTGCGTCGATCTCATCCTGCCCGCCCGCGCGAGCGAGGTAGCGGGTCAGGATCTGTTGATCGACTTTCGATTTCAGCGTGAGCCCGGGGCGGACGACGATGGCTTGGATATTGTGGTTGAACATCACCGCGATCAGCGCGTCTTCAAGGCTGGGCACCACGACGGCTTCGTAGATGAACGGGTCTTCGGTCCGGCGCATGCGGGTGACATTGCTGCGCAGCCAGCGTTCCTGCTGTTCATTCACATTGTCGACGATCAGCACTTCGAAATAGGGTTTCGCCAGCGCCCGCGCCTCGGGCGGCAACATCGCCTCGTCGTCATGCTCGTCTTGATCCAGACTGTCGCGTTCCAACGGGATGGTGCGGCGGCGATAGGCGCCGGTGGTTAGCGCCCGCGTCACCCGGTTCACGGCAAAGGCCAGATCTTCGAAATTGCCGTGGGCGAACTGGCGACGCATGTGGTCAAAAGCGGACATGCCCGGAAAGGCCCAATAGGGCTCGATCAGGGCCAGTGACTCAAACAGCGCCTCGATTTCCTTGCGCCCCTGTGCCGCGCTCTTGCCTTTCGGATCGCGCGACATGGCGGCGGCAGCGGCGCGCAGGGCGCTCCACCGATCCGACCGTAGTTGAATGGCCGAGGAATAGTCGTTCATAGAATGCATCAGTCGTCCTCTGCTGGAGGGCCGACCGATGCGTCAGGTAGCGCTTTGCGCGAACCTAACCCCGGCCTAGCCGCTGGTATTGTCGTTCTGCCCGGGCGTGTCGGGCGTTGTCTGTGGGTCGGGCGTGCCCGCAGCCGGGGCCACGGGCGCCGGTGTCTGGGCCACCTCGGGCGCCGTCCCGGCGGTGGGGCTGGCAAGCGGCTCAGGCGGGAAACCGTTCTTGCCCTTATAGGTCGGGATCTCTGCAGGCACCTGCTGGGCGGGCACATCGACATGCAGCCCCGCGCGGCTGCCCTGTTGCGGGATTTCAAGCGGGCCAAGGGTGTGCAGGAAGGCATCCGCGCCGCTGTCACGGTCATAGACCGGGAAGTCTGTCGGGCGGTCGCGGAAGGATTTGAGCAGTTGGCCCAAGCCCTTCATCCCCGTCTCACGCTGGCGGCGCACCATGTTGAGGTCGATCTCAATCGGGAACATGTCCTCTTGCCCTGCCGATTGGTGCAGCACCATCGAAGTCGGGTCGACCACGCAGGAACGGCCCACGCCACCGGCGCCAAGGCCGTTCACGTCGAAGATATAGCACTGGAACTGCGCCGCCGTGGCGCGCGCGATGGCAAGTTCCGCATCGCGGTCGGTGGTGCCGGTCAGCACCGGGTGCAGCAGCACCTCAACCCCTTGCGAGGTCAACTGCCGCGTCGTTTCGGGGAACCACATGTCATAGCAGATCGACAGGCCAAAGCGGCCCACATCCGGCACATCGAAAATACAGAATTCATTGCCCGCCGCGATCCCGGCCTCATAGGGCCGGAAGGGGAACATCTTGGCATAGCGGCGCACCACTTCGCCTTCGGGGTTGATGACGACCGAGGTGTTATACACACGGCCATCTTCGGGGTGTTTGAGGAACATCGAACCGGGGATTAGCCAGACCCGGTGCCGCCGCGCGGCGGCCTGAAACTGTTCGATCGTCTCATTCTCGGGCGGCAGGGCAAACCGGTCGAGCGGGCCGAAAGGCGCCAGTTCGGAGAACAGCACCATCTGCGTCCAAGGGAAACGCGCCATCAGAATGTCGAGCCGCTGGATCATGCCCTCGACATTGGGCTGCAAGGCATTGACGTACATCTGCACGCCGGCAATCGCGAAAGGGGTCATGCGTGAATACTCCGAACACCGCGGCGCAATGGACCATTTCCTTGCCTATCTCCGCGAAGCACCTGTCTTACGCCCTCACGACCAGAACGGAAACAGGGGAACGACGCACAATGCGGTCGGCGTTGGAACCGACGAGGAATTCGCGCAGGCTGTCGGGGTGCTCGGACCCCATGACCACCAGATCGGCGTTTGATTTCTTTATCGTTTTCAGCGCCTCGCGGTGAATCTTGCCGAATTTCAGGTGCTGCTTCACCTTTACGTCATCAGGCACCTCACGCTCGACCAACTGTTCAAGCGCCTTGGCCGCGCGGCCCGTGGCCTGTTTCTCGTAATCCGCGGGGAAGAACCCTTCGACCAGCGGCGTGCCCATATCCGGCACGACCGAGAGGATATGCAACGTGCCCTTGGAGAGGCGGATCATATCAATCGCCTGCGGCAGCGCCTTTTCCCATGATTTCGGGTCGCTCAGATCAACGGTCAGCAGAATGTTATCGAACATGATGCGCCCTCCTCAGGCTGTCGCGGGCTTACGGGGGGCCTGCGCGGCACGGCCCCGTTGCAAGAAGACCACCAGCGCCAGAAGTAGCAGGGCGGGGATGAACATCCAGTACTTGCTGGGTTGTGGCATCGGTTTCAGCACCCGCAGCACCTCTTGATCCCAATCGAGACCCGCGCCCTGCGCCGGGCTGTCATAGAGGACATCGTCGATGATCATCTTGTCGCCATCCTCGCGGAACATGAGACCCGCGGCCTCCAGCTTCTCGGCCCCAGTCTCACCTTCGCCGATGGGCAGCAGCGCCACGAACTCCAGCGGATCGCCCAGATCGTTCACGCCCGAGATGCGCAACCGCAGCCGTTCGCCCGCAGGGGTTTCTTCGGCGGCCTGAACGATCTCGGTCGGGGCTTCCTCGCTATAGGGGGGATAGATCATGTCCATCCAAAAGCCCGGGCGGAACAGGGTAAAGGCGATGAGCAGCAGCGCGATGGTTTCGTAGAAACGGTTGCGGGTCAGAAAGAAGCCTTGGGTCGCCGCCGCGAAAAGCAGCATGGCCACGGTGGCCACCACAAAGATGAACAGCCCCTGCCCCCATGTGACCCCGATCAGCAGCAATTCCGTGTTGAAGATAAACAGGAACGGCAACGCCGCGGTGCGCAGGGAGTAGAAGAAGGCGACCAGCCCGGTTCGGATCGGATCACCGCCCGAAACGGCGGCGGCAGCAAAACTCGCCAATCCCACCGGCGGGGTCACATCGGCCATGATGCCGAAGTAGAAGACGAAGAGATGCACCGCGATCAGCGGCACGATCAGCCCGTTCTGCTGGCCCAGCGTCACAATCACCGGCGCCAGCAGCGCCGAGACGACGATGTAGTTCGCCGTGGTGGGCAGGCCCATGCCAAGGATCAGCGACAGCACCGCCGTCAGGAACAGGATGGCAAGGATATTGCCGCCCGAGAGCACTTCGACCACATCCGCGAGCGCCGAGCCGACACCGGTTTGGCTGACCGCGCCGACGATGATGCCCGCTGTCGCCGTGGCGATGCCGATGCCGATCATGTTGCGCGCGCCGGTGACCAGACCGTCGATCAGGTCAAGGAACCCGGCTTTGAGATCGTTCAGGAACCGGCTTTCGCCCCGGAACATCGCCATGAGCGGGCGCTGCGTCAGCAGGATGAAGATCATATAGGCAGCCGCCCAAAAGGCCGACAGGCCGGGCGACAGGCGGTCGACCATCAGCGCCCAGACCAGCACCACAACCGGCAGGATGAAATGCAGACCGGACCGCGCAGTCGGCCCCGGCATCGGCAGGGTCGTCACCTCGGCGTTAGGGTCTTCCATTTCAAGCGGTTCTTCCTTGCTCGCCACATAAAGCAGGCCGACATAGACCGCCGTGAGGAAGACAAAGATGATATAGCCCGCCGTTTCGGGGAAGGCCGGGCGGATCCAGCCCATCAGGTAGTAAACCGCAAAGGACAGCGCGCAGATCGCGATGATCGCAAAGGCGATGCCGATAAGCTGCTGCACCAGCGGCTTGGGCGTATAGGCCCGCGGCAGGCCCTGCATCCCGGCCTTCATCGCCTCAAGATGCACGATGTAGACCAGCGCGATGTAAGAGATCACCGCAGGCAGGAAGGCGTGTTTGACCACGTCGAAATAGGGAATGCCGACATATTCGACCATCAGGAAGGCCGCAGCCCCCATGACGGGCGGCATGATCTGGCCGTTAACCGACGAAGCCACCTCGACCGCGCCTGCTTTTTCGGAGTTGAAGCCCACTTTCTTCATCAGCGGGATGGTGAAGGTGCCCGTGGTCACCACGTTGGCGATAGATGACCCCGAGATCAGGCCGGTCATCGCCGAGGCCACGACCGCCGCCTTGGCAGGGCCGCCGCGCATGTGGCCCATGAGGCTGAAGGCGACTTGAATGAAGTAGTTACCCGCCCCCGCACGGTCCAACAGCGAGCCGAAAAGCACGAAGAGGAAGACGAAGGAGGTCGACACGCCAAGCGCGATGCCAAAGACGCCTTCGGTCGTGATCCACTGGTGGTTCACGATCTCCGAAAGGCTGTTGCCCTTATGCGCGATGATGCTGGGCATATAGGGGCCGAGCACGGTGTAGAAGAGAAAAACGCTCGCCACGATCATCAGCGCAGGCCCAAGGGCGCGGCGGGTGGCTTCGAGCAGGATTAACAGGCCGGTCACCCCCGCGATATAATCCGGCAGGATCGGCGCGCCGACGCGGTTGGCGATGTCACGGTAAAAGATAAAGAGATACAGCGCACAAAAGGTGCCGACGATGGCCAAGGCCCATTCCCAGATCGGAATGCGGTTCTTGGGCGAGCCGAGGAGCACCGTGGCGACCACAAAGGCCGCCGGGATCGGGATCCACCAGACCGCGGTGGAATCCTTCGTACTGACCATAAAGAGGGCGGCAAGAACGATGGGAACGATGACGCCAAGCGCCACCTGAAAACTGGTGCGCGTGGCCGGAAACACCATGATGCCAAGGAATACAGCAAAGCCCAAGTGAATGGAGCGGGCCAGCGTATCGTTGAAAAGGCCGATGGGCGAGGCGATGTAGAGTTGGAACAGGGACCAAGCCAAGGCCACCAGCAGCAGCAAGGTGCCCATCAAACCGCTGACAGAACGCCCACCCGTATCAGAAGAAGCGACAAGTTCGTCCAGTTCCGCCTGGCTCAATCCGCCCCGGTCACCGGTCGCGGCGGTTTCAACAGCCGCCGCCTTTTGCTGGTCCTTCTCAGACATATCGTCCCCCTGTCGGCTCCACCTTGGGGCGGATGCGCATATTGTTTTTCGGGTCTCTGACGGCAGCGTACCGCCGCCAGAGCTATCATGTCACGGATAGATTACTCGAGCCAACCTTGCTCTTTGTAATACTTCTCGGCGCCGGGGTGCAGCGGCGCGGAAAGACCGCCCGAGATCATTTCCTCTTGGGTCAGGTTCTCAAAGGCAGGGTGCAGACGCTTGAAACGGTCGAAGTTGTCGAAAACCGCTTTGACCACCTGATAGACGACTTCGTCGTCAACATCGGCGGAGGTCACGAAGGTGGCTTTCACGCCGAAGGTTTTCACGTCTTCGTCGGTGCCCTTATACATGCCGCCCGGCACGGTGGCCTCGGCATAATAGGGGTTGTCGTCGATCAGACCTTGGATCGCATCACCGTCCACGGGGATCAGCTTGGCGTCGACGGTCGACACGGCTTCTTGGATCGAACCGTTGGGGTGACCCACGGTGTAGATGATCGCATCCACCTTGTTGTCGCCCAGAGCGGCGGCTTGCTCAGCCGGTTTCAGCTCGGACGCCAGTGCGAAATCGTCCAGCGTCCAGCCTTTGGCGTCCATCACGACTTCCATGGTGGCGCGCTGACCGGAACCGGGGTTGCCGATGTTGACGCGCTTGCCTTTGAGATCGTCGAAGGACTCGATGCCGCTGTCGGCACGGGCGATGACGTTGAAGGGCTCACCATGCACGGAGAAGACCGCGCGCAGCTTGTCGAACTTGTCACCCTCGAACTGGGAGGAGCCGTTGTAGGCGTGAAACTGCCAGTCGGACTGGGCCACACCCATGTCCATGTCGCCCGCTTTGATCGCGTTGATGTTGGCGATCGACCCACCGGTGGAGGGGGCGGTGCATTTCAGGTTGTGATCCGCGGTGCCGCGGTTCACCAGACGGCAGATCGACTGACCGACGACAAAGTAAACGCCCGTCTGACCACCGGTGCCGATGGTGATGAATTTTTCCTGCGCCATAGCCGCAGTGCCGGCCACCATGGCACCGGTCATCGCGAGCATTTTGAACATTTTCATAAGATGTCTCCCATTGTTATAATTGGCGGACCACCCTTTAGGCGGACACCATTGCATGCACAAGTAGAGCGCCGCAGCCTTCAGGCAATTGACTGGGCTAGGAAATTCTTCACACGCCATTCAGACCGCGAGCAGACATGCCCCTGTGGCGGGAATCCCCGATTTCACGTTAGGTCGGTTTTTCATCGCAATCAATGCGGCTGACACGAAGGGCCGCAAAGCCTACCCGACGGGCTGGGGCAAGTCGGGCAGAACCGGCGCGGCAGCGATCAGCGATTTGGTATAGGCGTGCTGCGGCGCGTCAAAGACCTGCGCGGTCTCTCCGGCCTCGACGATCTTGCCGGACTGCATCACCAGCACCCGGTCCGTCACCGTGCGCACCACCGAAAGGTCATGCGAGATGAAGAGATAGGTCAGGTCATAATGGCTGCAAAGATCGGCCAGCAGGTCGAGGATCTGCGCCCGGACCGAGACATCCAGCGCGCTGACGGCCTCATCGAACAGGATCAACTCGGGCCGGATGATCAGCGCCCGGGCAATGGCGATCCGCTGGCGCTGCCCGCCGGAGAATTCGTGAATGTATTTCCGTGCATCCGCCGGGCGCAGTCCCACGGCGGTCAGCGCTTCGTCAATCGCGCGGGAACGCTCGGCCCCCTGTGGCGGGTTGTCGAGCAGGTGAAACGGCTCGGTCACCAACCGATCAACGCGGTGGCGCGGATTGAAGCTGCCGAAAGGGTCTTGAAACACCACCTGCATCTTGCGGCGCACGGCGAGGTTCGGCTGCGTCCCGGTAAAGACCGGCTGGCCATCGACAGTGATACTGCCCTCTTGCACCGGCTCCAGCCCCAAAATCGCCCGGGTCAGGGTCGATTTCCCGCAACCGGATTCCCCGACCAGCCCCAAACGCTCCCCCCGGTTTAGGGTAAAGCTGAGGTTGTCCACCGCGCGGAACGTGCCGGGCGCGCCAAAGAGTGTCTTGCGCGGCAGATGGTAATCGCGGCATACGCCTTTGACCTCTAACAGAGGCTTAGGCGCGGGCGGCGCGGGCAGGTTCACCTCATGGCGTGAGGCGTCGAAAAGCATTTTGGTATAGGGGTGCTGCATGTTGTGCAGGAGGGCCCGCGTCTCCCCCTGTTCGACGATCTGCCCCTTGCGCATGACGATGATCCGGTCGGCCATATCCGCCACGACGGCAAGGTCGTGGGTGATCATCAACAGCCCCATGCCGTCTTCGCGCGCCAATCGGGTCAGCAGGGCGAGGATCTGCGCCTGTGTGGTGACATCCAGCGCGGTGGTCGGCTCGTCCGCGATCAGCAGACGGGGGCGCAGGGCGATGGCGATGGCGATCACCACCCGCTGGCGCTGCCCGCCGCTTAGCTCATGCGGATAGCGCGATAGGGGAAAGCGGTCTTGGGGCAAGCCCACGCGGGTCAGCGTATCGGCGGCTCGGGCCTCAGCCTCGGCCCGGGAGACGCTGGGTTCGTGCACCCGGATGGTCTCAGCCACTTGGCGACCGATGCTTTGCACCGGGTTGAGCGCGGTCATCGGCTCTTGGAACACCATGCCGATGTCATTGCCGCGCATATCGCAAAGCGCTGCCTCGTCCATCTGGGTCAGATCGTCCTCGCCCAGCATGATATGCCCGGTCGTCGTCGCGCCCTTGGGCAGCAGCTGCATCGCCGCCAGCGCGGTCATCGACTTGCCCGAGCCGCTTTCCCCGGTCACGGCCACGATCTCTCCCGGTGCGACGGAAAAGGTCACCCCGTCGAGGATGCGCAGCCCGTGGATAGAGAGCGAAAGGTTGGAGACAGAAAGAAGCGTCATGTGCGTGCCACCCTCAGGCGGGGATCAAGCAGGTCGCGCAGCCCGTCACCCATCAGGTTCAGCCCCAACACCGTCAGGATGATCGCGAACCCCGGCATCAGGGCCATATGCGGCGCGATGCTGACCATGGTCTGCGCATCGGCCAGCATCCGGCCCCAAGACGGCACCGGCGGCTGCGCGCCGAGGCCGACATAGCTCAGCCCCGCCTCGGCAAGGATGCCGAGAGAAAACTGGATGGTCCCCTGCACGATCAGCAGGTTGGCGACATTGGGCAGGATATGCTCGAACGAGATACGCGCCGCGGATTTGCCTGCCACCCGTGCCGCCATGATGAACTCCCGCTGCCACAGCGACAGCGCCGCGCCGCGGGTAATGCGGGCGAAAACGGGAATGTTGAAGATACCGATGGCAATGATCGCGTTGATCGCCCCGGCCCCGAAGACCGCCGTGATCAGAATGGCGATGACAATGGCCGGGAAGGCAAAGACCAGATCATTGCCGCGCATGATGACCTCATCCACAAGGCTGCCGCGCCGCGCCGCAGCCCAAAGCCCCAACGGCACACCCACGCCCATGCCAATGCCCACCGCCACCAGCGCCACGGCGATGGAGGTGCGCGCACCGACCATGATCATGCTCAGAATGTCGCGACCAAAGTGATCCGTCCCCATGGGATGCACCAACGACGGGCTGCGCAGCTTGTTCGCGATATCAAGCCCGGCATAGTCATAGGGCGTCCAGACAAAGGAAATCACCGCAGCCAGCAGAAAGACCGAAGTCAGCACGGCCCCAAGGATCAGGTTGCGGTTCATGTGCGGGCCCTCAACCGGGGATCGACGGCGGCATAGGCCACATCGACAAGGAAGTTCACCAAGATCACCGAAAAGACCAAGAGCATCACCACCGACTCGACCACGATCAAATCCCGCGCCGAGATCGACTGAAACACCAACCGCCCGAGCCCCGGCAGGTAAAAGACCTGCTCAATAATGATCGACCCGGCCAGCAGGAAAGAGAACTGCAAGCCGATGATGGTCAGCACCGGGATCAGCGCATTGCGCAGCCCGTGCCGCCAAAGCGCCTGCCGCGCCGTCAGCCCCTTGGCCCGCGCGGTGCGCATGAAATCTTCGCCCAGCACATCCAGCAGGGCCGAGCGCATGACCCGCGCAAGGATCGCCGCCTGCGGCAAGGCCAGCGCGATGGCGGGCAGGGTCAGCGCGTGCAGCCCGGCGAAAAGCCCCTTGTCCCAACCGACGAAACCGCCTGCCGAAAACCAGCGCAGATTGATCGAAAAGATCAGCACGAGGATCATGGCGAACCAGAAGTTCGGCACCGCCACGCCCAATTGCGTCGCCCCCATCACGCCCACATCCCCCGCCCGACCGCGGCGCGAGGCAGCATAGATGCCCGCCGGAAAGGCCACGATGACAGAGAGGAAAAGCGCATAAAGCGCCAAAGGCACAGAGACCCAAAGCCGGTCGCCAATCATCTCGGTCACCGGGGTGCGATAGGTGTAGGAGGTGCCGAAATCCCCCTGCAACATGCCACCGACCCATTCCAGATAACGCTCTGGCCGGGACTGATCGAGCCCCAGTTCACTGCGCAGCGCGGCCAGTGTTTCGGGCTGGGCATTCAAGCCCAGCATAAAGGACGCCGGATCGCCGGGGGCGACCTCGATCACTATGAAAATCACCAGCGACGCAACCGCGAGACTGATGAGCAAGGAGAGAAATCTTTTCAACGCATAGCGCAACATAGCGCGGAGGTTAGGCGGCACGCTCGGGAGGGTCCAGAGCCCGCGTGCAGTTTCCCCCGCAAGAAAGAAAAAAATGATCATTTTTTGGATGTTCGGCCAGCTGCGCCCCGAATGATCGCCGAAAGAATCCAGTCAAGGCATGCCCTTAGCCGCTTTGGGCGCGGTTTCGCGGGACTTATTGCTATGCGCTGGAACCATATCCGTTATGCGGTGTTGTCTTCGGGAGAACAGACAAAACTGGAGAATGGAAATGAAAACGACTTTGAAAACACTTGCGATCGCCGGCCTTCTGGGCACCGTTTCCGCACCCGCCTTCGCCGCTGCGCACATGGATATGGCAACCATGACCTGCGCGCAGTACCAAGAACTCAGCGATGACGACAAAATGAAAGTCGCTTCCATGGCAATCGCCGAGTTGGAAGATGGCGGCCACGGTGGCTCCATGATCACCGAAACCAAGAGCGACGGTTCCGAGCCGAGCGACATCTCCGCTGAAGAAGCGACAGATTCCGAAGAGACTGAAGATTCCCTGATCGACAACACCAAAGCTGTTGAAGATTCCGAAGAAGCTGACGAAATGGCAGACACGGACATGCAGCAGGAAATGGAAGACTTCATGGTCGTCTGCAACCAGAACCCCGATGCACTGGTAAGCGAAGCCGCTGCTGGCATGCGTGGCAAAGACTAATAGGTCTTCGCCTCTAATTACAAAGGGCGCGCCTCACGGCGCGCCCTTTTTTAGTGTCTCAACATGATCCTTTCAGATCACTCCGCCCAGCTGACACCAGTCAGATCGGTCGCCTGTGTCGGTGCGTTCACCCAAAGCCCCTCGACACCGGCCTTGGCAATCGTCGGGAAGGCGAGCTGGAACAGGTAACCGTTCACATAGTCTTCGGCGATGATGCGCTGCGCCTTGGCCAGCATCTCGCTCCGCGCGGCGGGGTCGGCCGTCTTGTTGAACTCGGTCATCAGAGACTGGAACTCGGCATTGTCATACTGGAAGTAATAGTCCGGGTTGGCATAGATGTTGATGTCCATCGGCTCTGTATGACTGACGATCGACAGGCCGAAATCTTTGCCTTTGAACACGGTTTCCAGCCACTGCGCCCATTCGACATTGGTGATCTGCGCCTTGATGCCAACCTCGGCCAACTGCGCGGCGATGATCTCACCCCCGCGGCGGGCGTAGGAGGGGGGCGGCAGGTGCAATGTCGTCTCGAACCCATCGGGGAAACCGGCCTCGGCCAGCAGCGCCTTCGATTTCTCGGGATCGTAGCTGCTCATCTCCGTCAGGTCGACGTAGTCTGGGTTATGCGGTGCGAAATGGGTGCCGATGGGCGTGCCATAGCCAAACATCGCGCCGTCGATGATCGCCTGCCGGTCGATGGCATGGGCAACGGCCTCACGCACTTTAACGTTATCGAAAGGTTCGCGCTGATTGTTGATCGACAGGATCGTTTCCCCCTCGGTCGAACCGATCAGAACCTGAAACCGCGGGTCGGCTTCGAACTGGGGGATATTCTCAGGCGCGGGGAAGCCAGTGAAAACATCGACATCCTCGGCCATGACGGAGGCGAAAGCCGCTGTCGGGTCCGAGATGAATTTGAACGTCGCGCTGGCCAGGGCGGGCGCTTCGCCCCAATAGTCTTCATTCCGGGTCAGGGTGATCTTGTCGCCTTGGTTCCAGTTCTCAAATTTGAAAGCGCCGGTGCCGATTGGGGTCTGTTTGATCGTCTCGACAGACTCTGGCGCCACGATCACCGCATCGCCCCAAGCGAGGTTGAACAGCATGTTGCCGTTCGGCTCGCTCAGTTTGACCTCAACGGTCTGCGGGTCGATGACATTCACCTCGGAAATCGCGGAATAAAGTGCCTTTTGCGCGTTGGCGCTGTCTTCGGCATTGATCCGGTCGAGGGTGAATTTCACATCCTCGGCATCCATCGTGGTGCCATCGTGAAAGGTAACCCCCTCACGCAGCTTGAAGGTATAGGTCAGCCCGTCTTCGGAAATCTCCCAAGATTCTGCCAGCCCCGGCACCACAGAGCCGTCGCCCATGAAGCGGGTCAGCCCTTCGAAAACATTGGTATATAGCACCGAGTCGATGGCGCCCGCAGCGGCGGAGGTCGGATCGAGGTGCGGCGGCTCAAGTTGCATGGCGACGGTGATGTCGTCCTTGGCAAGGGCCGTCGTGGCGGCAGCGACCAATGCGGCGCTGGCCACACCGGTCATCAAACGGTTCAAACGGTTCATGAAAGTCTCCCATATTGGTGTATTTTTTTGCGAGGCTAGCCAAAAGCCACGCGGCACGCCAGCCTTCGTTGCCAAGCGCGCGCGAGAAGGGTATCGCGGGTGCTTTGCACGGGCGCGCCGCGCATCGGGGCGACCGTGAAAAGGCATCAGGAGAACATCATGGCCACGCTGGGGATTGATTTCGGAACCTCCAACACCGCGGCGGGCATCGCCATCGGCGGCACCCCGCGACTGATCTCGCTGGAGGCCGAGGCACAGACCCTTCCGACGGCGGTCTTCTTTGATTTCGAGGCGCGGGAAATGCGGATCGGTGCCGCGGCATCCGACGCGCTGCTGGCCGGGGCCGAGGGCCGCTATATGCGCGGCTTGAAAAGCCTGCTTGGCACCCGGCTAATGCGCGAACGAAGGGTGCTCTTGGGCGAAAGACTCGACTTTATCGACATTGTTGCGCGGTTTCTGGCGCGGGTCAAAACGCAGGCCGAGGCCGCCACAGGACTGCACTTCGACAGGGCGCTCTCGGGGCGCCCCGTGCGCTTTCATTCCGCCGATGACGCCCGCGATGCCCAAGCCCTGACAGACCTGCGCGAGGCCTATGGCCGGGCGGGTATCGATCATGTGGACTTCATGAACGAACCCGAAGCCGCCGCGATTGCCAATCGCGCGGCCTTGCGTCCGGGGGATCTGGGGCTGGTTATCGATATCGGCGGCGGCACCTCGGATTTCACGCTTTTCCGCCAGCGCGGGAATGATGAGATCGACATTTTGGAAAGCCACGGCATTCGGCTGGGCGGGACCGATTTCGACCGGTCCCTGTCGATCGGGCGGGTGATGCCGCAGCTTGGCATGGGCAGCGAAATTCGCCACGCTTTCGGGGGTGACACCCATATCGCGCCCAATGCGATCTTTAACGATCTGGCCACTTGGGCGAAAATTCCGTTTCTCTATGGGCCGGAGACCCGTAAGGCGGCGGCGGAACTGCATAAGTTCGCCGAACATCCCAAACGTCTGGCTCGCTTGGTCAAAGTGCTTGATGAAGAGCTTGGTCATGACCTCGCCTTTGCTGTCGAAGCGGGGAAAATCCGTGCCAACGGGGCGGGCGACGCGGGGGATGCTGAACCGGTGATCGACGTGTCGATGCTCAAACCCCGCGCGACCTTGCCCCTACCCCGCGATTGGATGCGCAAGCGGCTGTCGAAGCTCGCCGTCCAAATGGGGGACGCGGCAGAGGCGACGGCGCAGAAGGCAGGCCTCGCGCCCGAGGCAGTGGACCGGCTGATCTTTGTCGGCGGGTCGAGCCTGATGGCGGTGGTCGAAGAGGAGATGCGGGCGCGGTTTCCACGGGCGGAACTGCATCGGGGGGCGGCGCTGACGGCGATTGTTGAGGGGTTGGCCTTGCGGGCCGGTGGGGATGAAGGCGGCTGATCCGGCTGGTTGAGAGTGCGGGATCGGTATTTGAGAAAGGATGAAGGTGAAGGGGGGCTCGAAAGGGCCGCTGGTGGTGCGGCGTGAGGCTGCGGTCTTTTTACTGTGCAGGAGGCCGCGGCGGGCTATGTTCATCATGTCCGTAGTTTTTAGGAAGAACGCGCATGGCCCCACTGATCCAGAAGAAACCCCCGACCTCTGCTGTGCAGGAGGAGGCGGAAGAACGCTCTGTCAGTGATGCGGCGGCGCTGTCGCCCAAGCTGATCTATGAGGTGATCCGCCGCGAGGGGCGCGATGAGTTGAACCGCACCAACCGTTCGCTGATCTGGTCGGGGATTTCCGCGGGGATGCTGATCAGTCTTTCGGTCTTGGGCGAGGCGATTTTCCGGACCTATCTGCCGGATGCGGAGTGGCGGTTTTTGCTAGAGAACCTTGGCTATTCCTTGGGTTTCATCGCTGTCATCATGGGCCGGATGCAGTTGTTTACCGAGAACACCATTACCACCGTCTTGCCGCTGATGCAGGAGCGCAGCTTGGGTGTTTTGTGCAGTCTGCTGCGGCTTTGGGGTGTTGTATTGGGGGCGAATGTCGTCGGGGCCTTTGCGGCGGCGGCGCTGTTTGTCTATACACCTGCTATTCCGGAAAACATTCTGCCCGCCATTATCAGCCTTTCGGAACATGCCACCGGGATGGGGGTGTCGGAGGCGTTCTGGCGGGGCATTCCGGCGGGCGTGATCGTGGCGCTGATCGTTTGGATGCTTCCGCAGGCGGATGAGACCGCTTTTTTCCTGATCCTGACCTTCACTTGGCTGATTGCGGCGGGGGATTTCACGCATATCGTCGCGGGTTCGGTCGAGATGGCCGCGCTGATCCTGCATGGCGGCTTGGGGGTCGGTCAGGCGATCTTTGGCTTCTTCCTGCCGGTGCTTGTGGGCAACATCATCGGCGGCACGGTGGTCTTCACCCTTGTTGCTTGGGGCCAGGTCCGCGACGATGTGGAGGACAGTTGAGGCAAAGCGGTCCCGATCAAGGTCGGGGCCGAATTGAGAGGAATGGCATTGGTGTTGCGCAGACCCCCGACCCGACCGGCGATCTATTGGGATGCTTTCAAAGCAAGCCTGAAACAGGCGGCGGAGGACAACCTTGCGCTGATCTCGGCCGGGGTGGCGTTTTTCGCTATGTTGTCGCTGTTTCCGGCGCTGGCCGCATTGATCGCGCTTTTGGGGCTGATTTCGGACCCTGTCGTCGTCGTCGCCCAATTGGAGGAAGTGCGCGGGCTGCTGCCGGATGATGTCTATGACATCATCAATACGCAGGTGACCGGCTTGGTCACCGCGCGGGCCGATACGCTGGGTTGGGCCGGTATCGTGTCATTGCTGGTGGCGCTTTGGTCCGCCCGGGCCGGGGTGGGGGCGATGGTGATCGGGTTGAACGCCGTTTACAATGAGCGCAACCGCAATGCCGCGAAACACTACCTTCATGCCCTGCTTCTGACGGTGAGCCTTGTGGCGGTGGGCATTGTGGCGCTGCTGGCGGTGGTGATCGCGCCGATCATTCTGGCCTTCATCCCGCTTGGCCCCTTTGGCAATGCGGTGGCCGACCTTTTGCGTTGGACCGTGGCGACGGTGGTTTTGTTTGCCGGGGTTGGGGTGCTCTACCGCTTTGGCCCGAACCGGCGGGCAGCGCGGCTGCCGTGGCTCAGCAGCGGGGCGATTTTGGCGGTGCTGTCTTGGGCGGTGCTTTCCATCGGTTTTTCCTATTATGTGGCCAATTTCGGCAATTACAATCAGGTCTACGGCTCGATCGGGGCGGTGATCGCGATGTTAATCTGGCTTTGGATCAGCAGCTTTCTGATCTTGTTTGGGGCCGCGTTGAACGCGCAGGTGGAGCGGCGGACGCGGCCTGACAGCACCGTCGGCCCGGCCAAACCGCGGGGTCAGCGCGGGGCGAAGGCGGCGGATACCTATATTGATCTGGCGCAGGACTGACGGTTAGAGCAGCGGGCGTTTTTGGCGGCTTTCCGGATCGGTCATCCCCTCTTTCGCCAAGGCGGCGAGATCGTTGATTTGCAGCACCCTGTCGGACCATGACAGCAATTGACGCTCCTTCAGGGCGCCGAGGGTCTTGTTGGTGTGCACCACCGAGAGGCCAAGCGCATCGGCCAGATCGCGTTGGGAATAGGGCAGCAGCATCTGGTTGTGGGTGACCATCCCGAGCGACTGGCCGCGTTCGAAAATCTTGACCATCGCCCAAGCGATGGCCTGCATCGCGGTGCGTTGGCCGATGGTGGCGAGGACTTCGCCCATGAAATGCTCTTCGATGGCGGCCAGCCAAGTGATGTCAAAAGCGCGTTCGGGGTGGGATTTGAAGAAGTTCCAGAACTCACTGCGGTTGAAAACGCAGAGCCGCATATGGGTCCGGGCTTCGACGGAGTGGCCCATCTCGCCCATGATGCCAGCCTGTAGTCCGATGAAATCGCCGGGGAAGACAAAGCTGATGACCTGCCGGCTGCCGTTCTCCAGCGTCTTGTCGCGGATGCCCATTCCGGTGAGCGCCGTGTAAAGCTGGGGCGAGTTCGACCCTTCCATCAGGATCGGCGTGCCCGGTTCGACGGTCAACTCACCCGACTTGAACTTCTCCATGAAGCTCACTTCTTCTTTCGACATCGGCAGGAAGGCATCCTTGCGCCGAAGGGGGCAATAGCGGCATTGTGTCGTCATTAGATAAAATTTGCCTTCATATGTCTTAGTTTAATGCGCGTGTTTTGCGCACCCCCTACACCGACGACTTTGCTTACCCGGGGGAAGACCATGTCGATCTTGATCTACGAACCGGACCCATTGGTCTGTTCAGACATAAATGAAACGCTTTCTGCCGCGTTTCCGCAATCTCAAATTGAAGTATTGGAAAGCTTTGATCTCAGCGCATTGGTGAACAACGTCAACGACACGGAATTCGCGGTCCTGTCGCTGCGGCGCGAACAGTTGCAGCAGCATCTGTCGGAACTGTCGAACTTGCAGGAGTGGTTTCCGATCATCTGCATCATGAACGATACGCCACGGCTGGCAAAGGTAGGCGAGCGGCTGAAATTCATCACCCGCCCGTTTTCCAGCAGCAACCTGCTGGCCGCGGTTAACGGCGCGCTTTCTGACCCGCGGTTATGCCAGCCAGAAATGCCATGACCAGGTTCTTCAGGCCATCATGATCGGAGGCGGCGGAGTCTTCTTGCCGGGACGGCTGCGCCGCGGCCTCACCATCTGACCCGGCGATGGCGAGCAAGAGAAAGCCCATCCCGAAATAGACCGCGCCGAGGATCAGCGCGGCGGTGAGCGTAGTGGTGACGGTGATGAGGTAGAGCCATGCCGCCAGCGTGAGAAACAGCAGGCCGATCAGCAAAAAAAGCACGGCCCCGGCGCTGAGCATGGCGGTACGCAGCGCCCGTCGCAGGGAGCCGCGCAGATGTTGCATCACCGAAGACAGCATTTAGCGGCGGGCCGTCACAAGACCGACGAGGAAACCGATGCCTGCGGCAATCCCCAAAGCGGTTCCGGGCTGGGCCTTGAGGAATTCCTCGGCCTGTTGCTGAACTTCCATCGCCTTGAGACGCCCCGTATCGGCGAAATCATTCGCCGCATCGCGGGCATTATCGCGCATCTCTTCCGACTTGGCCTTGCCATAGTCGCCCAGGGTTTCGGTCAGGGATGCGATGTCTTTTTTGAGAAGTGCGATCTGATCCGACAGATCGTCAATCGTCACCTCTTTTGCGGCAGCGGTTGTGGTCTTGGCCATGCGGACCTCCTGAATGTTTGAGTGATGTTAGGCGGCACGCGCTTTTAATGCAAAGGGTTCCCTGCGCGACGTTGCGCGCGGGGAACCCTGTTTTCGCGGCTCAGCTTCAGGCGTTGAGCGTTTCCGTGGAGGAAAAGAACATCGCTTGCGACACGGCCGAGACGACCTGATCCACCGAATAGGGTTTGGAAATCAGGAAGGCAGGCTCGGGCTTGTCGCCGGTCAGCAGACGCTCAGGGAAGGCGGTGATGAAGATCACCGGACGCATGCCCAGCTCGTTCAACAGGTCGTTCACTGCGTCGATGCCCGAAGAGTTGTCGGCCAGTTGAATGTCGGCGAGGATCAGGTCCGGCACATCGGCCTTGCCCAGTTTCACCGCCTCTTCGCGGGTGCGGGCGATGCCGGTCACGCGGTGGCCCATCTCGGCCACGATGGATTCAATGTCCATCGCGATGATGGCTTCGTCCTCGATGATCATCACCGAACCCGAGGTGCTGTCGGCCATTTCGCGATGGGCGATCTGGATCAACTCGCCCGCTTCGGCCTCATCCACACCGATGATCTTGGCGATTTCCCCGTGAGAGAAGCCTTCGATCGTGTGCAGCAAAAGCGCTTCACGGCTGTTGTTCGTAAGGCTGGAAAGATGGCGCTGTGCCTTGGCCCGCGGGCCGCTTTCGCCCTCTTCGACCGGGGCGCCGGCGCTGGCCCAAATTCCGTACAAGACCTTGAAAAGACCCGTCTTTGTGTCCACCCCATCGAGCACCGAGCGATCAACCAAGATGGCTTCCAGCGCCGCCGCAGCAAAGGTGTCGCCGCTGGTCTGGCTGCCTGTCATCGCCCGCGCGAACCGGCGAAGGTAGGGGATGTTGGCTCCCAGTTCATCGCTGATGCTGGTCTTTTGTGTCGCATCGTTCATCTAGTCGAATCCTTTTTACTTTTCTTGGAACCAAACACGTCGACATTGTGTTTGGTTCCAGTATGCATGCATAATTATTCAAACGAGACGACGATGCCAGAGGTGATGTTAGTGAATTCAGGAAACAAGGACGAGCGCGAGCGCGTCATCGATGACAACCTCAAACGGGTCTTCGATGAGACGCTCGAAGAAGGCATCCCTGATCGTTTCAAGGATCTGCTTCAGAAGTTGAAGGAACAGGATTCAGAAAAAGGAACGTCATGATGACCCGTCCCGATCCGCGCGACGAGCTGGTAGAACATCTGCCGGCCATGCGGGCCTTTGCCATCAGCCTGACACGCAATGGTGCCACGGCAGACGACATGGTGCAGGACACCTTGGTCAAGGCGTGGACCAACATCGAAAAGTTCCAAGAAGGCACGAATATGCGTGCTTGGCTCTTCACGATCCTGCGTAACACCTACTATTCCTCGCGCCGTAAGGCGAAGCGCGAAGTCTCGGACGTGGATGGCGTGCTGACCGATGGGCTGGCCGAAAAGCCCGCACACGACGGCCACATGCAGATGACCGACTTCCGCAAGGCACTGGCCCTTTTGAAGGATGAACAACGCGAAGCGCTGCTTCTTGTCGGGGCCTCCGGTTTCTCTTACGAAGAAGCTGCGGAAATGTGTGGGGTCGCTGTTGGCACCATCAAGAGCCGCACCAACCGGGCGCGTGCCCGCCTTGCCGAACTGCTGGGTCACCATGACGACGAGTCGCTTGAAATGACCGATGACGCAACAATGTCTGTCCTATCCGCATCTAAAGTTTCCTCTTTCTAAATATGACATCTGGCTTCTTCAGCGGTGATCTGATGCGTGGGCTGACGATCCGTATCCTGCTGTTCCTGTCTCTCGCGCTTTTGCCCATCGGGCTGATCGCGGTTGTACAGACACGGCAGATCGCGGATCAAAGTCGCCAAAGCGCGGAGCTATCGCTGATCGCCGTCACGGAACAAGCCTCCGCGGCGGAACGCCGGGTGATCCAAGAGGCCTTTGGCGCGGCAGAAGCGCTCACCGCCATCGTGCGGCTCAGGCGGGAAGATCCCGAGGAATGCACGGCTTTCCTTAGGGAATACAAACAGGCGTCAGACATCTATTCGCTTGTGGGTTTCATCGGGCTAGACGGACAAATGACCTGCTCCTCCACGGGGCAGGATCATGACTTTTCGCAGGATGAGAATTTCCAGACCCTGCTGGAAAACCCCGTCCGGCGCGCGATGCCAGTGTTGCAGGGGGCGGTCAGCAATCAAGTGGTCACGCTGATCAACGCGCCGGTCTACGAAGAGCGCGAGTTGATCGGCTTCATGGCACTTAGCATCCCCGAGGATGCGATCAACGCGATCCGCGAGCCCAAGAGCAAACACAGCAGCGTCGCGATGATGACCCTCAATAAGATGGGTCATATCCTTACCACCGAAAACGGGCTTGAGGTGGCCAAGACGGAATATCCCAGCGATGTCGCCCTTTCGTTGCTGACCACGAAAGAACCCAATGTCTTTCTTTCGCAAAATTCCGACGGCCAAGAACGCGCCTATGTGATCGTGCCGATCGTGCCCGGCACGGTCTTCGCGCTTAGCGTTTGGCCCAGCAACACCCCGTTTTTGGACACCGGCGTTTCGACCCGTCTGAGCGCGCTTTTGCCCATCGTCATGTGGCTGGCGAGCCTTATCGTGGCCTTCTGGGCGCTGAACCGTCTGGCGATCAACCATATCCGCAAACTCGGGCGGCAGATGCGGCGCTTCGCGCTGAACCGTACCCTGCCGCGGGGGACACTCGGCCCCTCGGTTCCCACTGAATTGGTCGAGATGGAGTCTGCTTTTGTCGGCATGGCGGAATCCATCTTGCGAGACGAGGCGACGTTGGAAGACAGCCTTCGGCAGAAAAACATCCTGCTGAAAGAGGTGCATCACCGGGTCAAAAACAACCTGCAACTGATCTCTTCGATCATGAACATGCAGATCCGGCAGGCCAAAAGCGAAGATGCGCGTTTCGTGCTGCGCCGGCTGCAAGACCGTATCCTCAGCCTCGCCACCGTGCATAAGAACCTGTATCAGAATGACGATCTGGTCCGCGTCAATGCCAGCGAGCTGCTGCGTGAGATTGTGGGCCAGATGCTCTCAGTCGGCTTGCCATCCGGCTCTGGCGTGAAGGTGGAACAGTCCTTCGAGCCGATCAAGATCGACGCCGACGATGCCGCGCCGCTGACCCTGCTGGTCTCTGAGGCGCTGACCAATGCGCTTAAATACGTCTCGACGGTCGAACATGGCAAAGGCTTCATTTCGCTTAAACTGATCCAAACCGGGCCAGAGCAGGCGATGCTCGAAGTGCGCAACACCATCGGCAACCCCGAAGAGGTGAAGTCCGGCACCGGGCTAGGCTCGCGTCTGATCCTCGCCTTTACCCGCCAGTTGAACGGCCAGGTCGAGGTCGAAACCAACGACGACATCTATCAGATCAGGGTGAACTTCCACGTCCCGACCGACAGTAAAATGATCTACGATTACTGAGGCGCCAAAGCCCCAATGGAATCTGGCCCGAAACGTGGCGGAGCGATCACAGACTCGTCATAGGCGAAAAATTTGTCGGAACCCTTTGGCCTGCGCGCGGTTGAGCACCTGAAACGCAGTGCTAAAAAGGAACACGGAGATGACCACGGAGCTTTTTCTCGGCGGTCTGACCATCCTGACCTTAGCGGCGGTCATCATCCTTGCCCTCACCACGGGCCGAAGGGAACTTCACCCGGATGAGGACCGCACCGGGCGCGAAAAACAGCAACCGGAGACCCAAAGGTCGAACTACCGGTCAGACTACTAAGACCTGACACCCCCTATCGACCGCCCCGAGCAGAATGCTCGGGGCGGTCGATATTTATGGGGCACCTTTTTTAGAAACTGGGCGGGGTACAGGCGCTGACGATCTCACAACTCTCGGACCCGGTGTTGCGGAACCGATGCGGCAGGCGGCTGTCGAACAGATATCCATCCCCGGCATGAAGCAGGCTGACCGCGCCATCCACCGTCACTTCGATGCTCCCGCGCACCACGACCCCCGCCTCTTCGCCCTCATGGCTCAGAAACTCAGGTCCGGTATCCGCGCCGGGCTCATAGGTTTCATGCAGCACCTGAAGCGCGTGATGTGCGGCACTGCCCAACTGGCGCAGGGATACGCCGCCTTGATGGCTCGGTGAAATCTCGGTCAACTCCTCCGCACGGTAGAAGACTTTGGCGCTGTCGTCTTCTTCCAAAATCGCGAAAAACTCGGCCATGCTGATGGGAATCGCGTCCAACAGACTTTTGAGCGACGCAACCGAGGGGCTGGTTCGGTTCTTCTCGATCAGCGATATCGTGCCATTGGTCAGCCCGGCCTTGGCCGCAAGCTCCCGTTGGGAGAGTCCGTGTTTCTTGCGGATCGCTCTGAGTTTATCGCCGACGTTCAATGGCTTGTCCTTTGTAGGCCCCCGCGCCGCCGCTACGGGGCACGGCCTTGGGTCAACCGGGGGTCACGGGAATTGTTAGATAGAGGCTGCGATCGCGATTGACAATTATATTAAACGGAATATGGATTTTTTAAACGACACGTCACTGCCCCCTCTCTTTCGCAATAAGGTATCTGTTCCATGTCCAGCACCGTCAAGAAATCACCCCGGAAATCCGCGGCCAAGGCCAAAGCCGCGCCGCAGATCTCCGTGGTCGAAACCAACCCCGCGACCCAGCCCGACGGTCAGACCAACGCCGACCTCATCGCGCGCCGCGATGCCGCCGTGCCGCGCGGTGTCGCCTCCGCCGCACCGATCTACGCGAAATATGCCGAGAACGCCGAGCTGTGGGACGTGGAAGGCAACCGCTACATCGACTTCGTCGGCGGCATCGGCGTGCTGAACACGGGGCACCGTCACCCCAAGGTGGTCGAGGCCGCCAAGGCGCAGGAAGATCACTACACCCACACCAGCTTTCAGGTCGTGCCCTACGGCCCTTACGTCGAACTGGCCGAGAAGCTGAACGCGCTCGCCCCCGGTGACGCGCCCAAGAAGACGCTGCTGGTCACCACCGGCGCCGAAGCCGTTGAGAACGCCGTGAAAATCGCCCGCGCTGCCACCGGCCGCCCGGGCATCATCGCCTTCACCGGCGGCTACCACGGCCGTACCCTGCTGACGCTTGGCATGACCGGCAAGGTCACGCCCTATAAGAAAGACGTCGGCCCCTTCCCCGCGGATGTCTTCCGCGCGCCTTTCCCCTCTGTCCGCGACGGGATCACCGTGCAGGATGCACTGACCGGGCTAAAAAACCTCTTCCTCACCGATGCCCAGCCCGAGCGTGTTGCCGCGATCATCATCGAGCCGGTGCTTGGCGAAGGCGGCTATACCCCCGTGCCCTTCGAGATGATGCAAGAGCTGCGCGCGATCTGTGACCAGCACGGCATTCTCTTGATCGCCGATGAGGTGCAGGCGGGCTTTGGCCGCACCGGCACATGGTTCGCGATCGAGCATTCCGGCGTGGTGCCAGACCTGATCACCGTGGCGAAATCCATGGCAGGTGGCTATCCGCTGGCCGGTGTCATTGGCCGCACCGATGTGATGGACGCTATGGACCCCGGCGGCTTGGGCGGCACCTATAGCGGCAACCCGGTGGCCTGCGCTGCGGCATTGGCAGCCATCGAGGTGATCGAAGACGAAGGTCTTCTGGCCCGCTCGACCGCGATGGGCGACACGCTCAAAGCCCGCTTTGCCGAGATTGGCGAGCGTTCCGCGCCCTTCCGGTTCTGGGACATCCGCGGCCTTGGCGCCATGGTCGCCGTTGAATTCGTGACCGACTTTGACAGCGCCACGCCCGACGCGGATTTCACCAAACGCGTCATCGCCCACGCGCTGAAGCGCGGCCTGCTGCTGCTGAGCTGTGGCATGTATGGCAACGCCGTGCGCGTGATGGTGCCGCTGACAGCCTCCGACGCCATCGTCGAAGAGGGGCTCGCCATCTTTGAAGAGGCCGTCGCCGCCGCTGTCGCCGAAGAGCAGAAGTAAACCAAACGGTCACACCGGATGGATCGGGCGCGCGGGGCAATCTGCGCGCCCATTTTTATGGCGTCCCTCCGGCGGGGGCATCCTGTCCCACCTCGGCCCTTGGCATCCGCCGGGGAAGCGCGCAAACTCCGCCCGAAATCAACGCCGGAGTGACGATGCCCTTGTTAGCCCCCTGCCCCATGCGCACCCTTGCGGGGATGTTTCACGTGAAGAGCCTGCCATGAGCGCACCGATGCGTCCCGGCCCGCGCAACCTGATCACCGATGTGACGGGGCTGAAGGTGGGCAATGCGCAGGATGCGCGGCTGAAATCCGGCAGCACCGTGCTGATCGGCGACGCGCCCTTCACCGCCTCTGTCCGCGTCATGGGCGGCGCGCCCGGCACGCGAGAGACAGACCTGCTGGCCCCCGACAAGACCGTCGCCGCGGTCGATGCGCTGGTGCTCTCGGGCGGCTCTGCTTATGGGCTGGATGCCTGTTCGGGGGTGGTGGATGCCCTACGCGCACAGGGCCGCGGCTTTCGCGTGGGGGACGCGCTGATCCCGCTGGTGCCCGGCGCGATCCTCTTCGATCTGCTGAACGGCGGCGATAAGGATTGGGCGCAGAACCCCTATGCCGTTCTTGGCCGCCAGGCCTTGGAGGCGGCGGGCGAAAATTTTCAAATCGGCTCTGTCGGCGCGGGCACCGGCGCGCTCAGCGCAATGGTCAAAGGGGGCCTCGGCTCCGCCAGTTTGCAATTGCCGGATGGCAGCACGGTCGGCGCGCTTGTCGGGGCCAATCCGGTGGGCGCCGTCACCACCCCCGGTGACCGCTATTTCCACGCTGCCCCCTTTGAGATCGACGGAGAGTTCGGCGGGCTGGGGCCGGACCCATCCGCCGGGTTGGGGCTGAGCTTCGAGAGCCGCAAGATGGCGGCCATGTCGGCCCGCGCCAATACCACCATCGCCATCGTCGCCACCGACGCCACGCTGACCAAGGCCGAATGCCAGCGCGTTGCCGTGGCGGCCCATGACGGCATCGCCCGCGCCGTGGTGCCTGCACATATGCCCAATGACGGCGATCTGGTCTTCTCCCTCTCGACGGCGGCGCGGCCTGCGGGGGATGTGGCGATGATCGGCCATGCCGCGGCGCTCTGCCTGTCGCGCGCCATCGCCCGCGCCATCTATGCGGCCACCCCCGCCGATGGGGATCTTTTGCCTTGTTGGAGCACGTTGAATGCCTGATCTGCCCCTCTCCGATATCTCACTTCATTACGAGGTCGACGGGCGCGGCCCGCCGCTTTTGATGCTGGCCGGGATGCTGAGCGACAGCGCGAGTTGGGGCGCTTTGGCCCCGCTGCTTTCCGATCACTTCACCCTGATCCGGCCCGACAACCGCAGCACCGGGCGCACGACCCCTTGGGATGCCGAAACCTCTGTCGCGCAGATGGCGCGGGATGCGCTGGCGCTGATGGATCACCTGGGGCATGACACCTTTCACGTCGTCGGCCATTCGATGGGCGGGCTGATGGCGATGGAGCTTTTTGGCCTCGCGCCGGGTCGCATCCAAGCGCTGAGCATTCTCGCCTCTGCCCCAGTTCGCGCCCCCCGGACCATGGCAGTCTTTGATGCGCTGCTCGCCGTGCGCCGCGCACCGGAAGGGGAGCAGCTTTGGCTGCGCGCGCTCTACCCTTGGATTTTTGCCCCCGGTTTCTTCACTGATCCTGACAATACCGAGGCCGCCCTCGCCGCAGCACTTGCCTATCCACATGCGCAGAGCGCGGATGCCATGGCCCATCAACTCGAAGCGTTGCGCGGTTTCCGCCCGACGGTACGGCCCTCGGACCTGACCTGCCCGACCCAAGTGCTCCACGGGGCCGAAGACCTGCTGATCCCCCGCGCCGCCGCCGAGCAGGCTTTTGCGGAGATCCCAAATGTGACCCAGACCACCCTGCCCGAGGCGGGCCATTCGATCCATTGGGACGCCGCCGAGGCCGTCGCCCAACATCTGCGCCAATTCCACGACACCGCCGGAGACCCGAGATGACACAAGACCTTTACGGATTGGAAACCTCTACCGACCGCCCGGAAACCTTGCAGGCGATCAATGACTTCATCCACGGCTTCCTGTCCTACCAACCCAAGGCCGCAGGCGTGATCGCCGCCGCCGATGCCGACCCCGATGGCCCGCTGGTCAATGCCTATGCGGCGCTCTTGTGGATGTTCCTCGAACACCCCATCGCCCCTGAGAAGGCCCGCCCCTATCTGGAGCGCGCCAAGGCAGCCCCCGGCGCCAATGCTCGCGAGCAGGAGGTCATCCGCGCAGTCGGGCACTGGATCGACGGCGATGTGCCCGCCCTCGTCGCCGCCTGTGACGCCATCACCGACCAATGGCCGCGCGATCTGGCGATGCTGAAACTGGCGCAATACCACCTGTTCAACACCGGCGATGCCGCTGGCATGTTGCGCCTCGCACTCAAATCCCTGCCCGAGGCCGAAGACATCGCCTATACCCACGGCATGATCGCCTTTGGTTATGAGCAATGTCACCTGCTCGACCGGGCCGAAGCTGCTGCCCGCCGGGCGATGGAATTGCGGCACGATGAGCCTTGGGCGCATCACGCGCTGGCCCATGTGATGCTAACGCAAGGCCGCGTCGCTGAAGGCGCGCGTTTCATGGAAAGCGTGGCCGAGACGTGGAGCGACCTGAACTCCTTCATGCGGAGCCACAATTGGTGGCATCTGGCGCTGTTCTACCTGTCGCAGGGCCGTCACGACGATGTGCGCGCCGCCTATGACCAGCATATCTGGGGGCTGGAAAAGGACTATTCCCAAGACCAAGTCGGCGCCGTGTCTCTGCTGGCGCGGATGGAATTCGCGGGTGTCGATGTGGGCGACCGTTGGGGCGATGTGGCCGACCATGTGGCGGCGCGGGGGGCGGATACCGTGAGTCCCTTCCTGACGCTGCAATACCTCTATGCCCTTTGCCGCACCGGGCGGCCCGAGGCGGCAGAGATGCTCAGCGCGATCAATGCCCGCGCGAGTGAGACTGCCGCCCATGACCACGCCGCATGGGCCGAGGTCGCACTGCCCGCCGCCCTTGGCATCGCCGCCCATGCCAAGGGGGAGTGGGCCACGGCGATCCGCGAGCTTGGCATGGCCCTGCCCCGCATGGCCGAATGTGGCGGCAGCCATGCGCAGCGTGACCTGTTCGAGCAAATCCACCTCGACGCGCTGGTGCGCGATGGCCGGGCCTCAGCCGCGCAGCAGGTGCTTGAGATGCGCCGGACCTATGACCCCGATGGCGTGCCGCTGAACCTGATGCTGGGCGAGGTCTATGAAAAGACCGGCCTGCCGGATCTGGCGGCCCAAGCCCGCGCGCGGGCCGAACGCACGCTGGCCGGGGCCTAAACCGGGCGACGCGCTTTAGGCGCGCGGGCCGACGGTGACTTCGAACTCGGAGATGCCGTCGACCCCCCCGGTGATCACATCGCCGGGCTGCACCGCCGCGACACCGGCAGGCGTGCCGGTCATGATGATGTCACCCGGTGCCAAGGTCACGGCCTGCGACAGGGTGGCCGTATGCTCCCGCACCGACCAGATCATCTGCGACAAATCGGCCTCCTGCTTCATCTCGCCGTTCACCGCGAGCCATAGGCGGCCCTTCTCGACCGAGGGGACATCGGCCATGGGCAGGATCGGCGCAATGGGCGCGGAGTTGTCAAAGGCCTTGGACCAGTCCCACGGGCGGCCCATCTTCTTGGCCTGCGCCTGAAGATCGCGGCGGGTGAAATCAATGCCCACCGAGGCGCCCCAAATGTGATCCATCACATCCGCTTCCGCGATATTCGCGCCGCCCTTGCCGATGGCGATGACAAGCTCCGCCTCGAAGTGGAAATCCTCCGTCAGCGGCGGATAGGGCACGGTGCAAGGCGTATCGAGCGTGGCATCGGCGGGTTTGGTGAAAAAGAACGGCGGGTCGCGCATGTCATTGCCCATCTCAAGCACATGCGCCTCATAGTTGCGGCCCACGCAAAAGACACGGCGCACCGGGAAACGGTCGCTGGTGCCTTGAACGGCAAGGCTGCTTTGCTTGGGGGGATCAATCACATACATCACGGGTGTTCCTTTTGGCATAATGCCGCCAAGGAACACCCGCGCTTTGTAACAGTCAATGACCCCTCGCGCTTATAAGCCTTTGAGCGGCCACTCTTTCACAGTTCGGCGCCTTTGCGGATGGCCTCTTGCACCTCGGCGATCTCCTCGGCGCTCAGCCCATAATCCGCCGCCGCCACCTCGGCGCTGATGTAGCCGCGCAGAAGGTCGCGTTTGACCTGCGCCTTGGGGCGTTCCTCGGCGGGGCCGTAGCCGGCGCCACCCGGAAAGGCCATCATCACCTTCGCCCCATGCGGCACGAACTGCTTGCCCTTGCCGCGCATCGGCGTGCCGTCGTCACGGGCGATGGTGGTGGGCGCACCGGGCTTGCCGCCCTGTCGCCCGCGCGCGGGGTGATCGACGCGGTCGAACATGGCCTGCATGTCGAACTCATGCCCCTCGCGCGCGCCGACCTCCATATATTGCCCCAGCCCGCCGCGCTGGCGCCCCGCGCCGCCGCTGTCGGGGCGCAACTCCTTGCGCCAGATCACCACGGGGCCGGCGTGTTCCGTGGCCTCTACCGGCATGGTCATCACGCCCGAGGGGAAGGCCGTGGCATTGAGCCCGTCGTGTTCGGGTCGCGCGCCCGAGCCGCCGGAGTTGAAGGTCAGCACCTCAGCCCGGCGCGCGCCCGCGGGCGCTTTCGCATCCGTGCGGGGGCGCAGGCTGACCTGGAAGTTACACAGACACCCCGCCCCTTCGGCCGGGACGAGGTTCGGCAGGATCTGATCCAGCGCCGCATAGACCGTATCGGGCACGAAGTGGCCCACGATATGCCGCAGCGCCACCGGCGCGGGGTGGACGGCGTTGACGATGGTATCCTCGGGCGCGGTGATCCGAAACGGCTCCAGCGAAGCGGCGTTGTTGGGGATTTCCGGCGCGATGGCGCATTTCAGCGCGTAGCAGGCATAGGCCTTGGTATAGACCAGTGGGCAGTTGATGCCCTTCTTGTCGATCCCGCTGGTGCCCGCGAAATCCGACAGGATGTGATCCTCTTCGATGCTCACCGTGACCTTCAGCGTGATCGGCGTGTCGAAGCCGTCGATCGTCATCTCGCCAGTCGCCCGCTGGCGCGGCAGTGCCGCGATCCGCTCCAAGGTGGCGCGGCGGGAATTGTCTAGGATGAAGCTCGCGATGCCGGTGAGATCGTCGAGGGCGAATTCCTCCATCATGTCGATGAGGCGGCGGTGGCCGATTTCGTTGCAGGTGGTCAGCGCGTAGATGTCGCCGATCAGCTGATCCGGCTCGCGCACATTGCCACGGATGATCCGCACCAGCGTCTCGTCGACCTTGCCCGCATCGGCGAACTTCATGATCGGCAGATAGAGCCCTTCCTCGTAGACGCTCGCCGCATCCGCGCCAAAGCCACGCCCGCCGATGTCGACGATATGCGCGGTGCAAGCGAAGAACCCCACCAGCTTACCGTGATGGAACGACGGCGTGACCATGGTGATGTCATGCAGATGGCCCGTCCCCTCCCAAGGGTCGTTGGTGATATAGACATCGCCTTCGAGGATGTTCTCCCGCCCGATCCGGCGGATGAAATGCGCCACCGCGTCGGCCATGGCGTTGACGTGGCCCGGCGTGCCGGTGACCGCCTGCGCCAGCATCTGACCGTCGGTGTCATAGACGCCCGCGGAAAGGTCCCCCGCCTCGCGCACCGAGGTCGAGAAGGCAGTGCGCACCAGTGCCTGCGCCTGTTCCTCGACCACCGAGATGAGGCGGTTCCACATGACTTGATAGGCGACGTTGGAATGTGTCTGTGCCATGGGCTTACCCTTTCACGGTGATGTCGATGCAGCCGTCGGGCTGGCAGATGGCGCGGCGCGAAGCGGGCAGGATGATCGTCGTCTCATCCTCGGTGATGGCGGCGGGGCCTTGGGCGGTCTGGCCCGGGGCCATCTGACCGCGCAGCACGACGTCGGCCTCGCAGTACTCAGAAAGCGCCGGGTCGAAAATGCGCCGTGTTAGAGCCACATCCGCCGCCGCACCCGGGGACTGCTCTGCGGTGCGCGCGACCTCTTCGGGCGGCGTGGTGGCATTGACCGACCAAACCGTGATCTCGATGTCCAAGCCCTCGACGGTGCGGCCGAAAAGCTTGGCGTAATCGGTCTCGAACAAAGCCTCGAAACGCGCGGCATCGGGGTTTAGCGCGTCCGCTTCGTCCAGCACGATGGGGATCTCCCAGCCCTGCCCGCTGTAGCGCATGTAGACCTTGTATTCCGACAGGATCTTGGCCCCGGCATCGCAGTTGCGCACAAAGCCGGTGGCCTCGTCGCGCAGTTCCGCCAGCAGCGTCTTGATGCGGGTCGCGTCGAAGTCCGACAGCTTCATGTAGACCGAGCGGTTGGCCTCGAAGCTGAAAGGCGCACGCAGGAAACCGATGGCCGAGCCGACCCCGGCCCCGGGCGGCACCAGCAGGCGCTCGACCCCCAGCTTCTCACACAGCCGCCCGGCATGCAGCGGGGCCGCGCCGCCGAAGGCGATCATCGTGTAGTCGCTTAGGTCCTCGCCGTTCTCCACCGCATGCACCCGCGCGGCATTGGCCATGTTCTCGTCCACCACCTCGGCCAGACCGAAGGCGGCAGTGGCGGCGTCCATGTCGAGTTCCTGACCGATCGCTTGGCTCAGCGCCGTCTCGGAATTGCCGGTCTCGAGCCGGATCGAACCGCCGGCGAAATTGTCGGGGTCGAGCTTGCCTAGTACGAGGTCGGCATCGGTCACTGCGGGCTTTGCCCCGCCGCGGCCATAGCAGGCCGGCCCCGGCTCGGAGCCCGCGCTTTCCGGCCCCACCCGGATTTGCCGCATGGCATCCACATGGGCAAGGCTGCCGCCGCCCGCGCCGATCTCCACCATGTCGATCACCGGGATCGAGATCGGCATGCCGGAGCCTTTCTTGAAGCGATAGGTCCGCGCCACCTCGAAGACCCGGCTGGTCTTGGGCGTCTGGTTCTTGATTAGGCAGATCTTGGCCGTGGTCCCGCCCATGTCGAAGCTCAGCACCTTGTCGAGCCCGTAGCGCGCGGCGATGTTGGCGGCGAAGACCGCCCCGCCCGCGGGGCCGGATTCCACCAGCCGCACCGGGAATTCGGCAGCGCTTTCAATCGAGATAATGCCGCCGCCCGAATGCATAAGGAAGATGTTGCAGGAGACGCCCTCTTCCTGCAGGCGCCCTTCGAGCCGTCCGAGGTAGCTCTTCATCAGCGGCTTGATATAGGCATTGGCGACCACGGTGTTGAACCGCTCATACTCGCGCATCTGCGGCGAGACCTCGGAGGAGATCGAGACCATGACGCCCGGCAGCTTCTCTTCCAACACCTCGCGGACCATGCGCTCATGCGCGTCGTTCAGATAGGAATGGATCAGCCCGACCGCGACGCTTTCATAACCCGCGTCGGCGATGCGGTCCGCCAGCGCCTCGACCTCGGCGCGGTCGAGCGGGTGCAGAACCGCCCCCGTGGCATCGACACGCTCTTCCACCGTGTAGCGCATCTGGCGCGGCAGCAGCGGTTCGGGAAGGTTGAGGTTCAGATCATACTGCTCGAACCGGCTTTCGGTGCGCATTTCGATCACGTCACGGAAGCCTTGGGTGGTGATCAGCGCGGTCTTGGCCCCGCGCCGTTCGATCAGCGCGTTGGTTGCCAGCGTGGTGCCGTGGATGATCTGCGTGAGATCGGCGGGCGTGATCCCGGCCTTGGTGCAGACCTGATGCATCCCGTCGATGATCGCGTTCTCGGGCGCGGCATAGGTGGTCAGCACCTTGGTTGAGAAACTCTCGCCGCCCTTTTCCAGCACCACGTCGGTGAAGGTGCCGCCGATGTCTACGCCCAGTCGGATGGTTGATGCCATGTCTCACTCCTGTTTGGGCGCAGGATAGGGGTGGGCACAGCATCGGTGCAAATTATTATATTCTATGGGTGTGAAAGGTTTTTTCGATCCTCGACATCGAAGCTTCGGGCGCAGTCGCGGGCCAGTTCAGCGGCGCGGGCGACATAGGCGGGCGTGCGATCCGCGTGATAACGCGCGGCGACTTGCAGCGGGCGCGGGTGCCACGCGGCGGGCAGAATCCGCAGCGCCCCATCGGCCAGCGCGCCTGCCACCATCACACGCGGCATCACCGCCACACCCATCCCGTCGAGCACCATGTTCATCGCCGCCGACAGGCTGCTGGAGGGCACCAAACGGGCCTTCGGCGCAGTCGTGCCGTCGAAATGGCCGATGAGATCGGAATGGGCCTGCGTATGCCGCGCATGGCCCAGCACCGGATGGCGCAGCATGGCGGCGAAGTCGGGTGCGGGGCCGATCTGGGCGGCCAATTCCGGCGCGGCGACCCAGATGTAGTCATAGGTCGCCAAGTCCAGCCGCCCGCTTGCCGGGGTCGAGAAGGGGGCGGTTTGCAGGGTCAGGTCGAGCGCATGAGCGGCAAGCTCCTGATCCAGATCGCGCGAGAGATCGACGGTAAGTTCGACAGTGAGATTGGGATAGGCATCGGCCAGCGCGCGCAGAAAGGGGCGCAGCCATGTGCTCGCGACCACTTCGGTCACGCCAAGGCGGAGGCTGTCGTCGATCAGATCGGGTCGCGCGGCGGTCTCGACAAGTGCTTCGGCTTCGCGCAGCACGCGGCGGGCTTGGGTCAGCAGGGCGCTGCCCTTTTCGGTGAGCCGGATCGACCCAGCATCGCGCTGCATCAGGGTGACGCCCAAGGTTGCCTCCAGCCCGGAAATCCGGGCCGAGATATTGGGCTGTGTCGTGTTCAGATGCGCGGCGGCGCGGCGGAAACTGCCAAGGTCTGCGACCCAGATCAGCGCTTCAAGCTGTTTCAGCGTGAAGAGATTGCCGATCATTCGCGCCAGTCAAAGAAACCCGGTCCGGCCTCGGCCAGAAGCTTGCGGGCCATCGCCTCACCCGCCGCGGCGCCGTCGGAAATGGCGCAGGTAACGTCATCGCCGATGGCATCGGACCCGTCGGGGCGCAGCACCTGCCCGCGCAGGCGCATCTCGCTGCCGTTGAGTTCGGCCAGACCGGCGATGGGCGTCTCGCAAGACCCATCGAGCGTGGCGAGGAACGCGCGTTCGGCGGCAAGCTGTTCGCCAGTCTTGCGGTCATGGATCGCCGAGAGCATCTCGGCGGCGCGGCTGTCATCCTCCCGCCGCTCAACCCCGATGGCCCCCTGCGCGATGGCGGGCAGCATGTCGTCGGGGTGCACGGCAGCCTGTGGCACGTCGTCCATTTGCAAGCGGTTCAGCCCGGCCATGGCGAGGAAGGTCGCTTCGGCCACACCGTCATCGAGTTTTTTCAAACGAGTCTGCAAGTTGCCACGAAACTCGACCACTTCCAGATCAGGCCGCCGCAGTTTCACTTGCGCCCGGCGGCGCAGGCTGGAGGTGCCCACCACCGCGCCTTCGGGCAACTCGGCGATGGATTTCAGATGCGGCGAGATGAAAGCGTCGCGGCAATCCTCGCGCGGCAGATAGGTGTCGATCAGCAGGCCTTGGGGTTGCAGCGTCGGCATGTCCTTCATCGAATGCACCGCGATGTCGATGGAGCCGTCGAGCAGCGCGGCCTCGATCTCGCGGGTGAACAGACCCTTGCCGCCGATCTCTTTCAGCGGGCGGTCGATGATCTTGTCGCCCGTGGTCTTGATCACGACGATGGTGAAAGCCTCGAACGGGAGATCGAAGGCGGCGGCGAGCCGGTCGCGCACCTCATTCGCCTGCGCGAGCGCCAAAAGCGATCCGCGTGTGCCGATGTTGAGAGGCCGGGCCGGGGTGGGAAGCTGATACGTCATGACGCATCCCTACCCCCGTCGACATGAACTGACAACTGCTGTACCTGCGCTACCTACGGGTTTGCCACAAATAGGAACGCCATAATGACTGCGAACAAGACCATCCTGCGCGCCCTTGCGGGCGAAACCCTGCCGACGCCGCCGATCTGGATGATGCGGCAAGCCGGGCGCTACCTGCCCGAGTACCGCGCGACCCGGGCCGAGGCAGGCGATTTCCTGTCGCTGTGCTACAACCCGGAACTGGCCGCCGAGGTGACGTTGCAACCGATCCGCCGCTATGGTTTCGACGCTTCGATCCTTTTCGCCGACATCCTGCTGGTGCCGCAGGCGCTTGGCGCCGATCTGTGGTTCGTCACTGGTGAGGGGCCGCGTCTGTCGACGATCACCACCAAGGCCGAGATGGAAGCGCTGAAACCAGCGGACGCCATTCACGACCACCTCGCCCCGATTTACGAGACCGTGCGCATCCTGTCGCGCGAACTGCCCGAAGAGACGACGCTCATCGGTTTCGCAGGCGCGCCTTGGACGGTGGCGACCTATATGATCGCGGGCAATAGCACGCCGGATCAGGGGCCAGCCCATGCGCTAAAGGACGAGAACCCCGAGGTGTTCGATGCGCTGATGGAGCGGATCACGCTGGCGACGATCGAATACCTCGACATGCAGATCAAGGCGGGAGCCGAGGTGGTAAAGCTCTTCGACAGCTGGGCCGGATCGCTGGAAGGCACGGATTTCGACCGCTATTCGACAGAGCCGCTGCGCCAGATCATCAGCGCGTTGAAGGCGCGTCATCCGGGCGTGCCCGTGATCGCCTTTCCGCGTGGAGCCGGGGCGCGCTTCGCCAATCTACATGCCGCCACCGGGGCGGACTGTATCGCCGTCGACGACGGCGTGAGTGCAGAGTGGGTGGCCGAACATGTGCAGCCGCATGGCTGTGTGCAGGGCAACCTGAAGTCCTCGCATATGGTGTCAGGTGGGGATGCGCTGGTGCAGGAGACCCGGGCGATTTGCGATGCGCTGTCGAAGGGGCCGCATATCTTTAATCTGGGGCATGGGATCACGCCGGATGCGGATCCGGAGAATGTGCAGTTGATGATTGATACGGTGCGCGGGACGCGGGGCTGAACACCCGCGCTAAGAGATGAGGGCCATCGCCTGCCCGCGGGTTGGCGATGTCACGTTGGTTCATACCACTTTATGGTTCAACCATGATGTGTGTCCGACACGGGGCGCCCAGACTAACCAAATCGCCTACCCGTCCGGGCGGGCAGGCGATGGCCCGGCGCCTGCGGCTTGATTCCGGGCCAAGGTGGTAACCGTCACCGCTCGGTCTCGCCGAGACTTGGTTCCGGGACTAAGTTCTGCTTACACCCACTTCGCCATCGGCGGCAGGCTCATCAGAACCGCATCCGGATCATGCCCCGTCTCCAGACCAAACTTCGTCCCCCGGTCATAGACAAGGTTATACTCAGCATAGATCCCCCGGTGGCGCAGTTGCACGTCCTTGTCGTCCATGTCCCACGGCATCTCGCGCCGTTTGTCGACCACGGGCACATAGGCGGGCAGGAACGCGCGACCCACATCCTGTGTCAGCGCGAAATCCGCCTCCCAGTCGCCGCTGTTGCGGTCATCGTAAAAGATGCCACCCACACCCCGCGCGCGTTTGCGATGGGGGATGTAGAAATACTCATCCGCCCAAGCCTTCAACTCATCATAGAGCGTGGCCCCATGCGGGTCGCAGGCGGCCTTCATCTCGGCATGGAAATGGTCGGTGTCCTCGTCATACTCGATACAAGGGTTCAAATCCGCACCGCCGCCGAACCACCATGCATGGGGGGTCCAGAACATGCGGGTGTTCATATGCACCGCCGGCACATGTGGGTTTTGCATATGCGCAACTAGGCTAATCCCAGAGGCCCAGAAACGCGGATCTTCGGCCATGCCGGGCAACCCCTTGCGCGCGGCCATGGCGGCCTGCGCCCGCTCGCCCAACTCGCCGTAGACGGTGGAGATATTCACGCCCACCTTCTCGAACACACGGCCCCCGCGCATGACGGACATCTCACCGCCACCAGCGTCCGACCCATCGGGGGCAGTGCGGGTGGTGTTGCTGACCACGAAACGCCCGGCCTCTTCCTCGCCCACATGACGCGCTTCGATGTCGTGAAACGCCTGAACGATGTCATCGCGAAGCTTGCGGAACCAATCCGCCGCGCGTGTCTTTTGGTCTTGCATGTCGTCGGTCATCTCTGGCCCGCCTTTCTGTTATTCCATCGCTCCGCCGCCAAGGATCAGACCTTCGTGTTCGGCCATGTAAATCCGCAGCCAAGGCGTATATGCATCGGGATGCTGCGCAAGGTCGGCATGTAGATCGCCGAGGGTGATCCAACGCGTCGCCATCACCTCATCAGGATTTTCCGTAATCGTCAGATCCGGCGCGGCATGGGCGAGATAGACCTCGACCACCTCATGCTCGATCAGCCCGCCGCCGACATCGGCACGGTATTCGACCCGGCCCCGATGCTGCAAGGCCAGCCCGGTGATCCCCAACTCTTCGTCCAAACGCCGCGCGGCGCAGTCCTCGGGCGGCTCATCCCAATGCGGATGCGTGCAGCAGGTGTTCGCCCAGAGACCGGGGGTGTGATATTTGCCAAGCGCGCGCTGCTGCATCAGCAGCTTGCCGTCGGAGATGACAAAGACCGAAACCGCCATATGCCGCAAACCGCGTTCATGCGCGGCGAGCTTTTCGACCGGTTGCAGGGTGCCGTCGACCCAGGCGGGGACCATGATCTCCATCAGATGCGGCTTACCGTTGTGTTCATCTCACCCTCGGCGCAGAAGAAATTCACCGGCAGTTATCGGGGGATTTCCCCCTAGTCTCAACCGCTAACCGGCCCGCCCTGCGCCCGTGCTACCTTTTGGCGCAGTGAACATCCTTTACCCCTTCGCCCCAAACGCTAGATTCAAGTCAGACTGACAAAGGAACTCACAATGAACATGCGTATCGCGTCGATCTTCGCCATCTGCCTTGGGGCCACGCCCCTTTGGGCGGAAAGCCATGCCTCCGGTGACGCCGAAGCCGGGGAAAAGGTCTTTCGTAAATGCAAAAGCTGCCACATGATCTCGGATGATGAGGGCAACGATATCCAAAAAGGGGGCCGTACGGGGCCGAACCTTTATGGGATCTACAACCGCGTGGCGGGTTCCGTCGAAGACTACCGCTATGGCGATTCCATCGTGGCTGCGGGCGAGGCCGGGCTGACATGGGACGAAGAGAGTTTCACAGGCTACGTCGCCGACCCCAAGGGGTTTCTGGCCGAGTATCTTGATACGAAACGGGCCAAGTCGAAAATGTCTTACCGTCTGAGAGACGAAGAAGACGCGAAAGACGTATGGGCCTATCTGGTCTCCGTCGGGCCGGAAGTGACCGAGACTGATGAAGCGGCAGAGGCGACCGAGTAATCTGCGCATTCAGCGCAATGCGAAAGGGGGGCCATTTGCCCCCCTTTTTGTTTCGGATCAGAAGCAGTCGCGCAGCAGCTGCGTGACATTCTCTTTGGTCAGTTCAATCGGGTTGCCGCCACAGCTTGGGTCTTGCAGGGCCGAGGCCACCAGTGCGTCGATGTCGGGGTCGGTCACGCCAAGGGCAGTCAGCGAGCTGGGAATGTTCAACTCTTCATTCAGCTTGCCGACGAAATCGTAGAACCCGTCAAAGCCGCCCACGATATCGAGATAGGCCGCCGCCTTGGCTAGACGCTCCTCGATTGCGGGGCGGTTCATGCGCAGAACCGGCTGCATGACAACGGCGTTGGTGGTGCCGTGATGCGTGTGATGCACCGCGCCAATCGGGTGGCTGATGGCATGGATGGCGCCCAGACCCTTTTGGAACGCTGTGGCGCCCATGGCGGCGGCGGACATCATATGGCCGCGCGCCTCAAGATCACTGCCATCGGCATAGGCGCGGGGCAGGTATTCCTTGACCAGACGCATCCCTTCCAGCGCCATGCCTTGGCTCATCGGGTGGTAATGCGGCGAGCAGAAGGCTTCGAGGCAGTGGGCGAAAGCATCCATCCCAGTGCCTGCGGTGATCATCGGCGGCATGCCGACGGTCAGTTCCGGGTCGCAAATCACGACGGCGGGGAGCATCTTGGGGTGGAAGATGATCTTTTTCTCATGGGTCTGGGAATTGGTGATGACGCTGGCGCGCCCCACTTCCGAGCCTGTGCCGGCGGTCGTCGGCACGGCCACGATGGGCGCGATGCCGTCGGCGTCGGCGCGGGTCCACCAATCGCCGATGTCTTCGAAATCCCACAGGGGGCGGGTTTGGCCCGCCATGAAGGCGATGACCTTGCCCAGATCGAGACCGGAGCCGCCGCCGAAGGCGATCACGCCGTCATGGCCGCCGTCGCGGTAGACCTTGATGCCCGCCTCGGCGTTCATCTCGGTCGGGTTCGGGTCAACGTCCGAGAACATCGCGCGGCCCAGACCTTCGGCCTCCATCAGGTCCAGTGTGGACTGGGTGATCGGCAGATAGGCCAGCCCCTTGTCGGTGACCAGCAGCGGCTTCTTGATGCCCGCAGCGGCGCAGGCCTCGGCAATCTCTTTAATCCGGCCTGCGCCGAAACGGATGGCGGTGGGGTAAGACCAATTGGCAGTCAGGGACATGTCTCAGGCTTTCTTGAGGTGGTAAGATTTAGGGCGTGTCAGCGCGTGATAGCCCAGTTCAGACAGGCCCGCGCCGCGCCCGGTTTGCTTGCAGCCGGTCCAGCACAGCGCCGGGTCCAGATAGTCGGCACGGTTCATGAAGACGGTGCCGGTTTCCAACCGCTGGCCGATGGCCTCGGCAGCCTCGGCATCGGCGGTAAAGATCGCGGCGGTCAGACCGAATTGGCTGTCGTTCATCAGCGCAATGGCCTCTTCATCGTCCTTGACCGGCATGATGCCGACAACGGGGCCAAAGCTTTCGTCACGCATGACGCGCATCTCATGGGTCACATCGGTCAGCACCTGCGGCGTCAGATAGGCACCGCCATCGTCGGCGGGCATTCTATCGATATGCGCCTTGGCACCTGCCGCCACGGCCTCATCAATCTGCGCGCGAACCTCGTTGGCGAAACGTACATTGGCCATCGGCCCAAGCGTCGTGGCCTGATCCAGCGGATTGCCGAGGTTGAGGTTATTCACCCATGCCACGGCCTTTTCGACAAAGGCGTCATAGAGGCTTTCGTGCACATAGATCCGCTCGATCCCACAGCAGCACTGGCCCGCGTTGAACATCGCCCCGTCCATCACGCCATCGACTGCCGCGTCGAGGTTGGCATCGGCCCGGACATAGGCAGGGTCTTTGCCGCCAAGCTCGGTGGCGACACCGGTGAAAGTGCCCGCCGCGGCGCGTTCCATCGCCCGACCGCCGCCGACAGAGCCGGTGAAGTTGACGAAATCAAAGGCGTTGTCGGCGATCAACGCCGAGGTGGTGTCATGGCTCAGCACGACGTTCTGGAACACATCCTCGGGCACGCCAGCGGCGCGGTAGGCATCGGCGAGGTGTTCACCGACCAGAATGGTCTGCGAGGCATGCTTCAGGATCACCGAATTGCCCGCGATCAGCGCAGGCGCGATGGTGTTGTTCGCGGTCATGTAAGGGTAGTTCCACGGCGCCACGACGAAAACCACGCCATGCGGCTCGCGCATGATCTTGCGCGAAAAGGCGTCGCTGTCTTCGATCACATTGGGTGCCAGCGCATCGGCGGCGATCTTGGCCATGTGGCTGGTGCGTTCCTGCAAGCCGCCGAACTCACCCCCGTAGCGCACTGGGCGGCCCATCTGGTGGGCCAGTTCCTCGGTCATCCGGTCGGTGGAATTCTCAATCTCTTTCAGCGCGGCCATCACCAGATCGACACGCTCCTGCAAGGGCCGCGCGGCCCATGCCTTTTGCGCGCGGCGCGCGCGGGCAACAGTGTCTTGCGCTGCTTCCGTGCTCAGGGTTTCGCGCTCCGCATAGACCGAACCGTCAATCGGAGAGATACATTTTACCGTCGTCATTCTCAGGCCCTTTCAAAGCCGCGGGCGATTTCCCAATCGGTCACCACCCGGTCATATTCTTCCTGCTCCCATTCCGCCGCGCGGGTGTAATGGGTCACTACATCTTCGCCCAAGACCTCGCGCAGGAACGTCGAGCCGCGCAGGGTCTCGGTTGCTGCCCGCAGGGTCTGGGGGATATCGACAGCGTCGGACTCGCCATAAGCATCGCCGCGTGTGGGCGGGGCAAGCTCCATCTTGTCTTCGATCCCTTTGATTCCGGCAGCCAGCATGACCGTCTGCGCCAGATAAGGGTTTAGGTCCGATCCGCCAATACGGCATTCGACCCGCACGCCCTTTGTCCCTGCCCCGCAAAGGCGGAACCCCGCGGTGCGGTTGTCGACGGACCAGACGGTCTTGGTCGGGGCGAAGGTGCCTTTGGCGAAGCGTTTGTAGCTGTTCACATAGGGGGCGAGGAAATAGGTATATTCCGGCGCATAGGCGATCAGACCGGCCATATAGTGGCGCATCAGATCGGACATGCCCAACGCGCCCTCGCTGTCAAAGAAAGCCGCTTCGCCGTCTTTCCACAGCGACTGATGGACGTGGCTGGAAGAGCCGACGCGGTCCTTATGCCACTTGGGCAGGAAGCTCGCCGCATGTCCCTGCTGCCAAGCGATTTCCTTCACCGCATGTTTGGCAATCGTGTGGTAATCGGCGCAATCAAGCGCCTGTGAATAGCGGATGTTGAGCTCTTCCTGACCGGCCTCGGCCTCGCCCTTGGAGTTCTCAATCGGCAGACCGGCGGCGAAGAGATGGTTGCGCAGCGGGCGCATGACGTTCTCTTCCTTGGTGGTCTGAAGGATGTTGTAGTCTTCGTTATAGCCGCTGATCGGCGTGAGGTCGCGGTAGCCGCCCTTGCGGATCGCGTCAAAGCTCTGCTCGAAAAGGAAGAACTCCAGCTCGGTCGCCATCATGGCATCGAAACCCAGTTCCTTCAGCCGCGCGATCTGTTTCTTGAGCATGGCGCGCGGGGAATGCGGCACCGGCTGGTGCGTATCGTGATCCAGCACGTCGCAAAGCACCATCACCGTTCCCTCCAGCCACGGCACCGGGCGGATCGTGTCGAGGTCGGGCTGCATCACATAGTCGCCGTAACCCGTCTCCCACGAGGTGGAGGCAAAGCCTTCGGGCGTGGCCATCTCAAGGTCGGTGGCCAGCAGGTAGTTGCAACAATGGGTTTCTTTATAAGAGGTCTCGACGAAGTTGACGGCATGGAAGCGCTTGCCCATCAACCGGCCTTGCATGTCCACAAGGCACGCAAGAACCGTATCGACGGATCCTTCTTTGACCAGTTTTTTCAGCGCGTCGAATGTCAGTGTGCCGGGCATGTTCTGTCCACTTCAGGGGGTAAGGCGGGGGCGCAGGCAGCGCGCCCCCGGTTGTCGGTTCAGCCGTTGGTGTAGGGCGGACCGGCTTTGTTGATGACTTCGTTATAGTCGCGGAAGATCTGCACGATCTTGGCGTGCACTTCGCCTTCCTCGGCGATCTCTGTCCAGAAGTCCTTGGCCGCGTTTTCAACCTCGGCCCATTCGTCGGCAGGCACGGTGCTGAGCTTGAGCTTGTCGCCCTGCGCGCGCAGACGCGCCTCGCCGCCCCAGTACCACTGGTTGCGGTAGGTGTGGCCCGCTTCGATCCCCGCCATGACCAACTGTTTGAGGTGATCCGGCAGATCGGCCCACTGCTGCTGGTTGACGAAGAACGACCCGATCCAAGCACCCGAGATGTTGTTGGTCAGGAAGTAGTCGGTCACATCGGCCCAGCCGACGGTGTAGTCCTCGGTGATGCCGGACCACGCCATGCCGTCGAGCTCGCCTGTTTGCACGGCGACTTCGGCGTCCTCGTAGGGAATGTTCACCGGCACCACGCCGAACTTCGACAGGAAGCGGCCCGCGGTGGGGAAGGTGTAGAGCTTCAGACCGTCCAGATCGGCGACCGATTTGATCTCTTTGGTGGTGTTGAAGTTACAGGGGTCTTGGCCCGCAGCCGACAGCCATTCAACGCCGACCTTGGCATATTCCTCTTTCCAGATTTCGGCCAAGCCGTACTGGTTGAACAGCACCGGCACGTCGAGAATGTGCTTGGTGGCGAAGGGGAAGTAGCCGCCGAATTGTTGCAACGGCGTGGGCGAGGCCATGGAGTCGTCATCGGAATGCACCATGTCGATGGTGCCGCGCTGCATGGCTTGGAACAGCTCACCGGTGGGGACGATCTGGTCGGCGTAGAACAGTTCGATCTCCATCTCGCCATTGGCGGCGGCATTGATGTAATCGACCGCCGGTTTGGTCACCTGCTCACCCAGAGCGGCGCCGGCATAGGTCTGCATGCGCCATTTGATCGGCGCTTGGGCATGCACGATGGAGGGCGCGGCGAGGGCCGCAGGGGCGGCGACGGCGGCCCCGGATAGAAACTTTCTGCGAGTGGTCATACGTCTCTCCTTTGTTGAAATATCAGGCCGTCTTTGCGCGGCTCTCATTGTTATTTGTCGTAGATGTAATCGGGCAGCCATGTCGCGATCTCCGGGAAGACCATGACGAGTATCAGCGCCAAGACCATCACCAGCACGAAGGGCGTGATCGAGGCGTAGATGTCGCGCAGCGTGATCTCTGGCGGGGCCATGGCGCGCATCAGGAACAGGTTATAGCCGAAGGGCGGCGTCATATAGGCGATCTGCGTGGTGATCGTGTAAAGGATACCATACCAGATCAGATCAAAGCCCAGCGCACCGACCAAGGGCACATAGAGCGGCGCCACGATGACCAGCATCGCCGTATCATCAAGGAAGGTGCCCATGATGATGAAGCTAAGCTGCATCATGATCAGGATCATCCAGGGGCTGAGGTTCATCTTTTCGGTGAACAGGCTCTCAATCGCTTTCACCGCGCCCAGCCCGTCAAAGACCGCGCCAAAGGCGAGGGCGGCGAGGATGATCCACATGAACATGCAGGTGATGCCCAAGGTGTTGCGCACGGAGTTCTCGAAAACCTCGCGGGTCATGCGGCCCTTGAGCACCGCTGCAAAAAACGCCGCCGCCGCCCCGATGGCCGAGCTTTCGACCAAGCTGGTCCAACCGTTGACGAAAGGCACCATCATCACCGCAAAGATCACCAGCGGCAGGATGCCCGCCCGCAGAAGGCGCAGTTTCTCGGCACGGGGAATGTCGCGATCCTCGGCTGAGAGGATGGGACCAAGTTCGGGATTCATCCGGCAGCGGATGACGATATAGGCGATGAACATCGCTGCCATCATCAACCCCGGGATGACCCCGGCAAGCCACAACTGCCCCACCGGCTGCCGCGCGATCATCGCGTAAAGCACCAGCACGACCGAGGGCGGCACGAGGATGCCAAGGCTCGACCCCGCCTGGATCACCCCCGTCACCATCCTTTTATCATAGCCACGTTTCAGCAGTTCCGGCAGCGCGATGGTCGAGCCGATCGCCATGCCCGCCACGCTGAGCCCATTCATCGCCGAGATCAGCACCATCAGGCCAATCGTGCCAATCGCCAGCCCGCCGCGCACCCCGCCCATCCAGACGTGGAACATGCGGTAAAGGTCATCGGCAATGCGGCTTTCGCTGAGGACATAGCCCATGAAGATGAACATCGGCAGCGTCAGCAGCGGATACCATTTCATCAGTTTCATCGCGGCGGCGAAACCGATGTCATAGCCGCCCTTGTCGCCCCAGAGCAGCAGCGCCGAGACCACGGCGATAAAGCCGATGGCGCCAAACACCCGCTGGCCGGTCAGTAGCATCAGCATCATTGACGAGAACATCAATGTCGCAATCATTTCATAGGACATCAGATGGCCTCACCCTTGAGCCGCAGCACGTCTTTCGCGAGCTCGGACAGACATTGCAGCAGCATCAGAAAGATACCGACGATCATCACGACCTTGATCGGCCAGAGATAGGGACGCCATGCGGAACTGGATTGCTCCATATGGCCAACCTCTTCACTACCGGTGATCAAGTCGCCGAAAAAGCTGAACGGCTCGGTCCCCCAGTAGCCCAGCGAATAGGCGGTAGAGCTTACCGCGCCATAGAGCAGCACGCAGAGATAGAAGATCAGGAAGAAGACGGTAAAGAGGTCAAACCACGCTTTGCGGCGCAGCGACCAATCGCCATAAAGGAGGTCCATCCGCACGTTCGACCCCAGTTGGATCGAATAGGGACCGCCCAGAATGTAATAGCCCACCATGACGAACTGCGCCATTTCCAGCGTCCAAAGCGAGGGGACGAAGAAGGCTTTGCTGACGGTGGACCACAACAGCACCCCCATCAGGACAAATATGCCATACATCATGATCCGCCCGATCCGCCGGTTCATCGCATCGATGCCCCGGATATAGCCCCGGATGAACCTCATGGTTTGACCTCCTTCATCTCGGGCCGAGCCATGGCGGCACGGAGCCAATTGCTGATCATCTCGGCCATCTGCCGCTGTTCGGCTTCGGTCGTGATGAGGTCATTACGGATCTCTAGCATGACATGGGGATGACCATGGGCCAGCCCATGTTCTTTCAGCGTATGGGTCACCCCGTCCTGCGGGCCGTAGGGCTCATTTCGTTCGACATTGAGATCCGTGAACTCCGACGCCACCGCGAGCATCGCATCGGCAAGGCGCGTGTCGCTGTCGTGGAGAATGCCGATCTCAACGTTGCGCGGTTTGCCGTGGTAGATCGGCGTGAAACTATGCACCGTGACGATCGCGGGCGCATCGACCCGTTTGATCGTCGCCGCCAAAGTCGCGCGGAACGGTTCGTAATAGCGCGTCACCCGCTCGGCTCGGCCCGCTTCATCAAGCGCGGCATTGCCGGGGATCGCGAAAATCTCGCTCTGCGCGGGCATCGCGCCGGGGGCTTCGGGCGGGCGGTTGCAGTCGTAAACCAGACGGGAAACCCGCCCTGCTACCAGCACTGCATCCAGATCTTGCGCCATCGTGCGGGCCACGCCCAAGGCGCCGGGGTCCCAAGCCACATGGCTTTCGCGGGCCGCGGCATCCAGCCCAAGGCCGTCGTAGTAGGCCGGTATCTCACGCGCCGCATGTTCGCAGACCAATACCAGCGGGGCCTTGGCCCCGGCATTGATCACCTCGACGACTTCATTCGAAAGATCTAACTGTTCTGACACCCTGTCCCCCTCAATTAGTTCAAACCTCATTCGGGCGGGGGGCTTCTGTCAACAGAATAATGTCAAATTTATTACAACGCCGTTCAGTTTGTGTTATTACTCGTCAAAAGAGGGGCATCCATGGCTGAACCGACGCTGACCATTTCCGACCGTATCCAGCAAGAGTTGGACCGGCTAACCCGTGCGGAACGGCAGCTCGCCCATTCGATTCTGGAAAACTACCCCGCCTCCGGCCTAGGCCCGCTGACGGCGCTGGCGAAGGATGCCAATGTCTCAACCCCCACCGTGGCGCGGATGGTGCAAAAGCTGGGGTTCAAGGGCTATCCCGAATTTCAGAACGAGCTGCGCGAAGAGCTAAAGGCCAAGGCCAAGAACCCCATCGCCAAACATGACAACTGGACCGAAGGCGCGCCCTCGGGCCATGTGTTGAACCGGTTCACCGATGCGGTGATCGACAACATCCGCCACACGTTGGGCCAGATCGAGCCTGCCACCTTCGACCGCGCCTGCGCCATGATCGCCGATACTGCGCATCCGCTCTATATCGTGGGCGGGCGCATCACCCATGTCATGGCCGAATATCTGTTCCTCCACGCCCAGATCATCCGCCCCCGAGTGACACATATCCAATCTACATCAAACGCTTGGCCGCATTACCTGCTGGACGTGGGGGAAGGCGATGTCTTCGTCATTTTCGACGTGCGCCGCTATGAGAACAACACGCTGAAACTGGCGGAGATGGCCCATGCGCGGGGTGCCAAGATCATCCTCTTCACCGACCAATGGCGCTCTCCGGTGCATAGCCTTGCCGATATCTGTTTCTCCAGCCGGATTGTCGCGCCCTCGGCTTGGGACAGCGCGGCGGCCACGCTGCTGCTGGTAGAGAGCGTGATCTCGGCCATGCAAGACATCAACTGGGCCGATACAAAGGACCGCGCCGAACGGCTGGAAGACATGTTCGACCAGACCCGTTTGTTCCGCAAATTCACCTAAGCCCCCAGCAAGCAACGCCTTGTCATAAAGGGTATTGGCTTGCCCAAACCCCGCCAGTCGTCTATGGCCAGCACGCCGGGTGTGGTGTCCAGCGCGGTGCCGTGACACGCGCCAAGGCCGGAGGGGGACCGACCATGCGTGATGAAATCTTTTCGCCCAGCGAACTTGAGCGCCATTATGACCTCGCGCCATCGCCAGCGCTGGCGGCTGAAATGGCCGATATCTACGCCCGGATGGACCGCGTGATCTCGCCCCCCGACTGGGCCATCCACGCGCCCTATGTCGCCGCGATCAACAAGCTCAAGAAAGAGCGCAACGCGGTCATCCTCGCGCATAATTACATGACGCCCGACATCTACCATGGCATCGCGGATTTCGTCGGCGACAGCCTGCAACTCGCCATCAAGGCGACCGAGGTTGAGGCCGATGTCATCGTGCAATGCGGCGTGCATTTCATGGCCGAGACCTCGAAAATCTTGAACCCCGCGAAAACCGTGCTGATCCCCGACATGGAAGCGGGTTGCTCGCTGGCCGAAAGCATCACCGCCGAGGGCGTGGCGCAGATGCGCGCGCAATATCCCGGCGCGCCGGTTGTCACTTACGTCAACACCACGGCCGAGGTGAAGGCGGCGTCGGACATCTGCTGCACCTCGTCGAACGCGGCGCAGATCGTGGCTGCGCTTGAGGCAGAGACGATCATCATGACGCCGGACAAATACCTTGCCCAGAACATCGCCAAACAGGTGCCGCAAAAGCGCATCGTCTGGTGGGACGGCGCCTGCATCGTGCACGAACGCTACACCGCAAAAGATATCGCCGACTACCGCGAGTGGAACCCCGACACCCGCATCATCGCGCATCCGGAATGCCCGCCCGACGTGGTGGCGGAGGCGGATTTCTCCGGCTCGACCAGCGGGATCCTCGACTATGTGCACCGCGAAAAACCCGCCAAGGCGATGTTGGTCACCGAATGCTCCATGGCTTCGAACATCGCCGATGAATTGCCCGAGGTCGATTTCGTCGGTCCCTGCAACATGTGCCCCTACATGAAGAAGATCACGCTGGAAAAGGTGCTCTGGTCGCTGCACACGATGTCCGGCGCCGTCGAGGTAGAGGCCGAGGTTGCCAGCAAGGCGCGGGTGGCCGTGCAACGGATGATCGACCTCTCCCGCGAACTCGGCCTCTGAAGGGCGCGCGCGTGGAGCAGATCACAACCGGCAGGATCATCATCGTTGGGGCCGGTCTGGGCGCGCTCTATGCCGCTCTTTGTCTTTCGCCGCGCCCGGTTTTGCTGATCTCGCCCGATCCTTTGGGGTCTGGGGCCAGTTCTGCTTGGGCGCAGGGCGGCGTGGCCGCCGCGATGGCGCAGGCCGACAGCCCCGAGGCCCATGCGCTCGACACCATCAAAGCGGGGGCGGGCACGGTCGAGCCGCGCGTCGCCGCCACCGTAACGGATGAGGCCCGGGCCCATATCCTCGCCCTGACGGATTTCGGCACCGCCTTCGACCGCAGCGCCGATGGCGGCTATGTCATGTCGCGCGAGGCCGCACATAGCTTTGCCCGCGTCGTGCGCGTGCAAGGCGATCAAGCGGGGGCCGAGATCATGCGCGCCCTGATCGAAAAGGTGCGCGAAACACCCTCGATCCAAGTGCTCGAAGGGGTGCTAGCCCGCGGTTTGGAAAGTGACGGCACCAAGGTCACCGGGGTCGAGGTCGAACTGGCCCGGCCCGAAGGCTCCGCCCCCGTGATGCTGCGCGGCGCGGGGGTCTTGCTGGCGGGCGGCGGCTCTGGCGGGCTTTATGCGCTGACCACCAACCCGGCCCGCATTCGCGGGCAGGTGATCGGCATGGCCGCCCGGGCGGGCGCGCTCATTGCCGATGCTGAGTTCGTACAATTCCACCCGACCGCCATCGACTGCGGCGAAGACCCCGCGCCCTTGGCGACCGAAGCACTGCGCGGGGCCGGGGCCCATCTGATCAACCGCGAAGGCGCGCGTTTTATGGAGGCGGTTCACCCCCTTGCCGAGCTTGCCCCGCGCGATGTCGTGGCCCGCGCGATCTTTGCCCAGACCCAAGCGGGGCTGCGCCCCATGCTCGACACCCGCGCGGCCTTGGGCGCGGCGGTGCTGACCGACTACCCCGCCGTCGCAGCCGCTTGCGCGCGCAATGGCATCGACCCGGTAACCCAGCCCATCCCCGTCGCCGCCGCGGCGCATTACCATATGGGCGGCGTCGCGACGGATGCGCATGGCCGCTCAAGCCTCACTAGGCTCTGGGTCTGCGGAGAGGCGTCTTCGACCGGGCTGCACGGCGCGAACCGTCTGGCCTCCAATGGGCTGCTCGAAGCGCTGGTCTTTGCCCGCCGCGCGGCGCAGGACATGCTTGAGGAATGCGAGGCGGGCGGTGATGATGTTGTGAAGCTGCCGGAGTTGTCTGCTGGCGAGACACCGAACGAGACCCTCGTCACCCGTCTGCGCCAAACCATGACCGCAGAGGTCGGCGTGCTGCGGGATGCGGCGGGCTTGCACCGCGCCTTGACGGCCATCGCCGAGATTGAAGCGGCGCAACCCGATTGTGCCCAGTTGCAAAACATGACCGCCACCGCGACGCTGATCGCCGCCGCCGCCCTCGCCCGGCGCGAAAGCCGGGGCGCGCATTGCCGCACGGACTATCCCGAAACACGCCCCGAAGCCGCCCGCAGCTTCATGACATTGGCCGAGGCCACCGCCTACCGCACCAACCCCGAGGACGCCTGAAGATGACCACCGCCCTGCCCGACCTGATCCTTGAGCCGCTGGTCCGCGCCGCCTTGATGGAAGACCTCGGCACCTATGGCGATGTCACGACCCGCAGCGTGATCCCCGAGGGCACGACCTATACCGCCCGGCTGCGCGCCCGCGCCGAGGGGGTCGTTTCTGGCATGCAGATCGCGCGGCTGGCCTTCCACCTTGTCGACCCGACGCTTGAGGTGCGCACGCTGAAGGAAGACGGCAGCAGGATCGCCAAAGGCGACACGCTGATGGAGATCGAAGGCTCCGCCGCCGCGATCCTCTCGGCGGAACGTGTGGCGCTGAATTTCGCCGGGCGGCTCTCGGGCATCGCCACCCTGACAGCGGCCTGCGTGGCCGAGACGAAGGGCACCGAGACCCGGATCACCTGCACCCGCAAAACCACGCCGGGGCTGCGCATGGTCGAGAAACAGGCGGTACTGCACGGCGGCGGGTTCAACCACCGCTTCTCCCTCTCCGACGCGATCCTGATCAAGGACAACCACATCGCCGCCGCCGGGGGCATCCGGCCTGTGTTGCAGGCGGTCAAGGCCAATGCCTCGCATATGATCCGGGTCGAGATCGAGGTCGACACGCTGGCGCAGCTTCAAGAGGTCTTGGACGAAGGCGGCGCGGATGTGGTGCTGTTGGATAATATGGGTACGCCGACGCTCTCGCAGGCGGTCGAGATGGCACAGGGGCGCATCGTGCTGGAGGCTTCGGGCAACATGACCCTGCCGCGCTTGGCCGAGGTCGCGGCGACGGGGGTGCACTATATCTCTATGGGCGCGCTCACACATTCTGCGACAACGCTGGACCTTGGGCTGGATTTCTGAACCAACTGGGGCAAAGATCGCGCAACCAGCGAAGGGAGCCCGCCATGTCCGACCTTACCATCCGAACCGTAAGAGACCATGACCGCGCCGATTGGGAGCGGCTTTATCAAGGCTATGCCGAATTCTATAAAGTCGAGCAGACGCCGGAGATGCGCGCGCGGGTCTGGTCTTGGCTGCATGATCCGCTGACCGAGGTCGAAGGGCTGGTCTGCGAAGATGCCGAAGGGCGGGTGATCGGACTGACCCATTTCCGGCATTTCGCCCGACCGCTTGCTGCGGCGACGGGCTGTTTCCTCGACGATCTTTTCGTGGCCCCCGAAGCCCGCGGCAGCGGGGCTGCCGATGCGCTGATCGGAGAGGTGAAAAAGATCGCCCAGAAACGCGGATGGAGCCTTGTCCGCTGGATCACGGCCGAGGATAACTACCGCGGCCGTGGTGTTTATGACAGGCTGGCCACCCGGACCAACTGGGTCACCTACGACATCAAGCTGTAGGGTCCGGCGCTTTCTTGGGCGTCTCGGGATCGGTCGGCTTTTCCGGTTCGGTCACCAGTTCCGCTTCTTCGATATCCTCCGTCCGCGTGGTCAACGCCCCCTCTGTCGGCGTCGTTTCCGGCGCGCCCACGATCAGAGGCAGCATTTGAACACCGCTCGGCATGGCAACTTCCGAGAGCGGCGGAGTTTTCCATTCCAGGGTGTCAAAGCTCTTGCAGTTTTCGCAGATCGGAACCCATTCGGCATGGATGTGGTGGCAGTTCTCGCAAATCCACTGCGGCCCGCGTGAGACGTTCAGCGCGCGTGTCAGCCAGCCTTTGACCACGGTGTCCGGCGCGCCCTCGCCCCGCTCGATCGCCGCCATCAGGGTGACGGACCGGGCCGAAGGATCGGTCTCAACCAGATTGCCAAGCGCCCGGCGCGCTTCGGGGAAGTCTTCGTTGGCGATGTGCAGTTCGGCCAGCAGCATCTTGGTCTCGGGATGGTCGGGCTGAGATTTGGTCAGCGCGCGGAACCTTTTGATCCGCTGGGGCGGTGTCTCATCCGGCTGAATCTCGGCAAAGGCGGCGGCAAGATCGGGGTGCGGCTGCACGCTCCACGCTTTTTGCAGCACTTTGGAAGCATTGCGGGGCTTGTCCTGCGCGATATAGCTGCGCGCGGCCATCACGGCGGCGGGCACCAGATCAGGCGACAGGCGGTTGGCTTCAATCGCGGCCTCGCGGGCCTCGACACTGTTGCCCTCGTCGATGACCTCGCGCGCCTCGGAGAGCGCCAGCACCGCATCGCGGCGTTTGTGCACATCGCGTGGCAGATGGCCGTTTTTGTACTTGGCCTGCAAGGTGCCGCGCGCACCGGTCCAGTCATGCTTTTCGGCCTGCAACTTCAGCAGCGTATCGCCGGTTTCTTCGTGTTTGGGCTTCAGCGCGAAGGCCTTCTCGGCCAGCTTCAGCGCTGTATCGGTATCCCCGTCAGCCAGCTTTTGCTTCATGATGCCACGCACGCCGACGAAACGGGTCTTTTCGTCTTCGACCAGCTTGCGGTAGGTCCGCTCGGCTTTGCGGCGGTCCCCCGCCAGCTCCGCCGCCTGCGCGGTCAGCAGATTGGTCAGTGCCGGGCGTTTGAGATAGCGGTCGGCCTTGGCCGCCTTGGCCATCGCGACCTGTCCCTCGCCGCTGGCCAACGCCATCAACCCGTCCGACAGCGCCTCATAGCCCTTACGCTCACGGTTGCGGTCAAAGTAGCGCGACAGCGCCGTCTCATCGCCATTCAGGAAATGCCAGACCGCCGAGAGCAGCGACACGATCTTGAGCAACACCCAAACCGCAAGCATCAGCAGCAAAACGGCGATCACCGATTGCAACGGTCCAAGGGTATATTCCGTGCCCGCCACGGTCAGTTGAATGCCGCCTTCGCTTTCCAACAGGAAACCCGCGCCCCAAGCCAGAGCGGCGACCAGCACGACGAAAAGAACGATTTTAATAAGAGACCAGAGCATTTTTCGTTCCTCAGTTGGCCGTCAGGCGTTGGGAGAGTTCATTGGCGGCGGTTTCAGCCGCCTGACGCCCGCGGGCATCGGCGAGCCATTCCGCCATCGCATCCTGCGCGGGGGCTGGCAGCGTGTCGATCTCGGCCAGCGCATCGGTCAAACGGCCATCGCGCACCGCCGCTTCCGCGCGAGACAAGACAGCATCGGCATCCGTCCCTTCGCGCGGCGCGACCGAGCGAGCACCCAGTTGACGTTTCAGGAAGTTGCCAAAGCCGCCTTCGCCCTCTTCCGGTACGGCGGCACGGGCGGTGGCCAGCGCCTCCCGCGCGGCATCGGGATAGCGCGCTTGGAGATTGGCGAGGGTGACGACACCGCCCGCGGCGCTTTCACGCAGGGTTTCGGGTATGTCCTCGACCCCGGCCTGCTGCAACTCGGCCAGCGGCGCTTCGAAGGGGCGACCGGCGCTGATCGCGGCATTCATCTGGGTCATCGCGGTCTGGGCACGGGCCGCTTCCGCTGCGGCGGCGGTTGCTTCTTCGGCGGTCTGGGCGTTGTCCAGCAGGCTCTCGATCTCGCTGCGCTGTTCGGCGACAGAGGCGCGCAGGGCTTCCATCTCACGCTCAAAAGCCGCGACCGCGACTTGATTGTCACCGCCGGTGGCGGGCTGCTTTTCAACCGTGGTGAGGCGGCTGTCGATCTCGGCCAATTGGCTTTGCAGCGCCGAGAGGGCCTCGCGGCTGGCGGTCAGTTCCTCGCGCAGCGCGTCGACCTGCGGCAGGCTTTCCGGAAGGGTGGCAGGCTCTTCAACGCGGGCTTCCAGTTCCGCGATGCGGGCCTGCTGCGCTTCCATCGCGCTCTGCAATTCTGCCGCGCTTTGTGCCCGGGTGCCCAAGACGTCATATTCCGATGCGGCAAAGCCGAGGCCCGCAGCGATGGCACCCCCGAGCAGCATAGGGAAGAACACGCTGCGCTTACGCTCTTTCGGGGCAGGCTCAGGGACCGAGGTCGATGCAGGTGAGGACGTCGGTTTGGACGTGGCAGCGCTTGGCTTTTCAGCCTTTTCCGGCGCGGGTTTGGATGAGCTACCGCTCGGCTTAGACGCGGCCGCCGAGGCGCGTGAGGGCGCGGGATCAGCGGCCGGTTTGTCCTTGGGTGCAGCGCTGGTGGCGCTTGTCTTGGGATCGTCCTTGGGCGAAGCCGTCTGGGGCTTCGTCTCTTTCGCCGGTGTGGCACTCTCGGGCTTGTCTTTAACGGGTGTGGCGCTTTCGGGCTTGGCCGGGGCTTTGTCGTCCGGTTTGGCCGCAGCGGCGGGCTTCGCTGTCGTTTTATCCGTTGTGGGCGTGGTGCTGGGTGTTTTTGATGGGTCGGCCTTGCCCGTTTCGGTTTTCGGCGCGTCGGGTTTTGCCGTCTCCGCCCCCTTACCATCGGTCTGGCTGGGCTTCGCGGCCTCGGCCCTCTCTGCCGTGGTCGCCTTGTCCGCCGCGGGAGGCGTCTGATCGGCTGTGGTCTTGTCCGCTTCGCTTTTGCTGACCGTCTTCTTGGGTTTTGCCACGCCTCACGCCTTTCGATTCTGAACCTGTCATTCACTCGCAATGGCGAGCTTACCCGGCATACCTATGCCCCTCAAGGCAAGGTGGTGCAGCGGAATAGTTTTTCAACGGCCTCTGCCATGGCCTCGCCGGTGGGTTCTGTGGCGACATCATGCGCGTAGAGCGGCATAGCTTCAAGCGCCTGAGCGGCGGCGCGGCTGATCGACATGGCGATGACCCGTTCCGTCGAAGCGGCCTCGCGGGCGAAATGCTGCGCGCTGCGCGGAGAAAACAGCGGCACGATGACAGGGTCAGGGCCCTTTAGAAGGGTCTGCGCGGCGGTGGAGAGCGGCAGAAGAGCCTGGTCATAGACCGTGGCGGTTTCCACCTTCAGACCTGCGTCGCTTAAAATTCCGGCAATATCTGCCCGCCGGTGCCGCCCGGCAAGGTGCAAGAGCGGGCCGATCTGGGGGCGTTCCGCCAAGGTCGCGATCAGCGCCTCGGCATCCAGCCCGACCATCTGCGCTTGCCAGCCCGCTTTGCCCGCCGCCGCCGTGGTCTGCGGGCCGACGCAATAGGCAGGCCGCCCCTCCCCCAAAGGCGCTTGGGCCACGGCATTGGCCGAGGTAAAGATCACCCCGGCATAGGGCGAAAGATCGACAGGCTCACCCGTCGCGGTAATCTCGATCAGCGGAGAGATCACGGCCCCGTCGCGCAGCGCAGGCGAAAGCCGATCCAGAAACTGCGCGGCACCGGGCTGGGGACGTGTCAGAAGCAATCTAGGCTGCGGCATCGCAAGGCTCCGGCATTGTTTGCGCGTGAGAGCGGTGTTACCTGCGGTACAGGTGCCTTGCAACGGAAAGCCCCCATGCCCTCTACCCAGTCTCAGACCCGCTTGATCCTTGGTTTGGAAAGCAGTTGCGACGATACCGCCGCCGCCGTGGTGCGCATGGAGGAGGACGGGCGCGGCAAGGTGCTGGCCTCGGTCGTGGCGGGCCAGACCGAGTTGCACGCCGACTTTGGCGGCGTTGTTCCTGAAATCGCCGCCCGCGCCCATGCCGAGAAATTGGACCACTGTGTCGAGGATGCCTTGGCCGAAGCCGGGATCGGCCTGCCGCAGATCGACGCCATCGCGGTTACCGCCGGGCCGGGGCTGATCGGCGGCGTGGTGTCGGGCGTGATGTGCGCTAAGGGGCTCTCGGCGGCGACGGGCAAACCGCTTTACGGGGTGAACCACCTCGCGGGTCACGCGCTGACCCCGCGGCTGACCGATGACGTGCCCTATCCCTATCTGATGCTGCTGGTCTCGGGCGGGCATTGTCAGTTTCTACTGGTACGCGGGCCCGAAAGCTTCGACCGTCTCGGCGGTACCATCGACGATGCCCCGGGAGAGGCATTTGACAAGGTCGCGCGGCTGTTGGGCCTGCCCCAGCCAGGCGGACCGTCGATCGAAAAATGCGCCCAAGAGGGCGATGCGAAACGCTTTGCTCTGCCGCGCCCCCTGCTGGATCGCGAGGGCTGCGACATGTCCTTCTCGGGTTTGAAAACCGCTGTGCTGCGCGCGCGCGACAAATGCGTGGCAAAGCGTGGCGGGCTGACGCGGCAGGATCAAGCGGACCTCGCGGCAGGGTTCCAAGCCGCCGTGGTCGATGTGCTGGCCCATAAAACGCGCCGCGCCTTTGCGGAGTATCCCGCGACAGGCGCGCGGAGCCTTTGCGTGGCGGGGGGCGTGGCGGCAAACAAGTCCATCCGTGCCGCGTTAGAGACTGTTGCAGCAGCGCAAGAGGCCGCCTTCGTGGCGCCGCCGCTGGCGCTTTGTACTGACAACGCCGCGATGATCGCCTTCGCGGCGGGAGAGCAGGCCGCCCTGCGGGATGCCGATGACCTGACCCTCGCTGCGCGGCCCCGCTGGCCGCTGGACACCGCGCGCCCGTCGATGCTGGGCAGCGGCAAGAAGGGGGCCAAGGCATGAGCGTCTCCGTCCTCGGCGCAGGGGCATTCGGCACGGCGCTGGCCATTTCGCTTGCGGGCAAAGGGCCGGTAACACTCTGGGCGCGTGACGCGAGGGATATGGCCGCGCGGCGCGAGAACGCCAAACGCCTGCCCGGCTGCCCTTTCCCCGAGACGCTCAGCGTGACCGAAAGTCTTGCCCAAGCGGCCGAGGCCGAGACCCTTTTGCTGGCCGTGCCCATGCAAAAGCTGCGCAGCGTGTTAAAGGAACATCGCGCAGCGCTTCACGGGAAACATTTGGTCGCCTGCTGCAAAGGCATCGAACTCAGCAGCGGCGTGGGGCCGGTCAGCGTGATCGAAAAAACCATTCCCGAAGCCACCGCCGCGATCCTGACAGGGCCCAGCTTTGCCGCCGATATCGCACGGGGCCTGCCCACCGCCCTGACCTTGGCCTGTGCAGACCCTGCGGCGGGCGAACAGCTGCAAGCGGAACTCACCACGGCGAACCTGCGGCTTTACCGCACCACGGATACCACCGGCGCGGAATTGGGCGGGGCGCTGAAAAATGTCGTCGCCATCGCCAGCGGGGCCGCGATAGGGGCCGGATTGGGCGAAAGCGCCCGCGCCGCGCTGATGACCCGCGGCTATGCGGAAATGCAACGCCTCGCCGCCCATCTACAGGCCGAGCCGACAACGCTGGCCGGGCTTTCGGGCTTTGGTGATCTCACGCTGACCTGCACCTCTGAGCAATCGCGCAACTACCGTTTGGGGCAATCGCTGGGCCAAGGCACCCCTTTTGACCCGTCGACCACGGTCGAAGGGGCCGCGACCGCCCGCGCCGTCGATGCGCTGGCGCGCGAAGCGGCGCTCGATATGCCGATCACCCGCGCGGTTGCCGGATTGCTCGACAACCAGTTAGATGTGGCTGGTGCCATGAAATCTTTGCTGACCCGCCCCCTAAAGGAAGAATGATATGCTTGTTGCCCTGATCGCCCATGACAAAGCCGATGGCCTGCCGATCCGTCAGGAAAACCGGCCCGACCATTTGGCCTATCTAAAGTCCAGTGATGCCGTGGCACAGGCTGGGCCGCTTTTGGATGCCGAAGGCGGCATGATCGGTTCGCTCATCATTCTGGACGTGCCCGATATGGCCGCAGCCGAGGATTGGGCCGCGAATGACCCCTACGCCAAGGCCGGCTTGTTCCAAAGCGTGACCCTGACCCATTGGAACCGGGTGATCGGCTGATGGCCTATTGGTTGTTCAAATCCGAACCCGCAACTTGGAGCTGGGCCGACCAAAAGGCCAAGGGCGACGCGGGCGAGGAATGGGACGGCGTGCGCAACTATCAGGCGCGCAATTTCATGCGTGAGATGAAGGTTGGCGACCTCGGGTTCTTTTACCACTCGCAGAAAGATCGTGAGATCGTCGGCATCGTCGAAGTCTGCGCCGAGGCTCATCCCGACAGCAGCACCGATGACCCGCGTTGGGAATGTGTGGACATCAAAGCGGTGCGGTCGTTCAACCAGCCGGTCAGTTTGGATACGATCAAAGCGGACCCAAGGCTGGAGGACATGGTTCTGGTGAAGAATTCGCGCCTATCCGTGCAGCCTGTGACCGATGCGGAATGGCAGCTTATCTGCGCCTTGGGCAAGACCGCGCCCTAATACCGGCGCGGCCACTGGAAAAACGAAAAAGGGTTCCGGCACCCCGCCAGAACCCTTCTCACCCCATGTGCTCCCATAACCACCACACATGTTCGTAACTCTTACCAGCCGCTCTGGCCGATATAAGAGAGATAGCAGAAACCGGGGATTTACTCAACTTTCGACTGTGTCAAAGCCCGCGCAAAAACGAAACGCGCGCTTAACCAAGCGCGCGTCTGAGGTAAGGTTTTAGTAGGGTTTCCCACCGCCCTTCAGGCGTAGACGGACTCTTTGCCGAAGTGTTTGACCAGCATGTAATAGACCACCGCGCGGTACTTGTTTCGCTCAGACCGGCCATAGGTCTCGATCACTTTTTGAATGCCGCCCATGAGATGCTCATCATCCGGCAGGCCGAGTTTCTTGATCAGGAAGTTGTCCTTTACGGTGTTCAACTCAGCCGTATCGCTGGAAGACACCGTCTGCGCGTCGGCGTTATAGATCGACGGACCGCAACCGATGGTCACCTTGGTCAAAAGGTCCATATCCGGCTCCATGCCGCATTTGTTCTTCAGGTCTTCGGCGTATTTGGCGATCCATTCGTCACGCTTGCCCATAAAATCTCTCCCAATAGTGTCTTCGGCCCGTCAGGGGTTCCTGAGGCCGGAGCCTAAGGCCATATCCCTGTATTGCAAAAGATTTATTTCGGGGGCGGTGGGCTGACCCCGGAGCCGCCAGAAAAAGAGGCGCCCGAATTGGGCGCCTCTCAGTCAGGATATCGGCTGTCGCTTAGGAGGCGTCGTCAAGGCGGACGTCGTCTTCCAGACCTTCGATGTTTTTTTCATCGACTTCCGGCTGGGCTTCCAGCTCGGCTTTGGTCCAAGAGCTCAGCTTCAGGTCGTTCTCGGCTGCCATGGAGATTTCCTCAAGCGGTACGGCGACGGTGTGTTCGCCAAGGCCGAGGAAGCCGCCCACGCCAACAACGGCGGCATAGCCATCGTCGGTCTTGATGACATAGTCGACGTCACCAATGCTGTCGCCATCGGCTTCGACGACGGTCAGGCCGACCAGATCACCCACGACCATGCCGGAGAATGCGTTGCTCATGCCGGTGTCGGTGCGTGTCACGTCTGTTTCCATGTCCGCTTCGGTGTTGGAAGCGACATTCTCATCCAGATCGGTTTCGGCTTCGCCTTCGATCTCGGCTGTGGTTTCATTGTCGAAATCGGCATCTTCGTCGGCGGCCAGATCGGTGTCAGTCTCGGTGGTGACGGTGCCGCTGGTGTCGGTGCTCAGGGTCGAATTCGACTCTGAATCGGCGTTTCCGGCCAGATCCGCTTCGGCATCGGTTGTCGGCGTCACGCCATCGGTCTCGGCGGTCAGTTCCGCTTCGTTGTCGACTTCGGTGTCACCTTCGAACTCTGCGCCCTGGGTCGGTGCGGTCAGCATTTCGTCGGTGGTGTTGGGGTCGTTCGTCCCCTCATAGTCGTCGGAATTCTCGCGCGACATTTCGGCGGTCTGCTCGGCCTGCTTTTCAACAGTGGCGGTCAGATCGTTGGCGGTGTTGGTAACGCTTTCGCTCGAAACTGTGGCTTCGGCATCTGCCGCGGCACCGGCTTCGGTGTCGGCGGTTTGTGCGAACGCGGTGCCCGCAGTCAGTGCAAGGGCGGCGACGGTGGACTTCAGGAATGTACGTTTCATCTTCGATACTCCTTTTGAATGGTCTGGGGATGAAACACCGCCCGATTGACTATGTTCCGCCCGTCCTCCGCCGCTGGCAGATATGTGCTTGAATCCGCCGATTGAGCTGATTTTCCTATATATCGTAGTCGCTTGATAGAAAAACGCCGCCCCGGTGATCTCCGGGACGGCGCTGAAACATGCTGAGAGAGGGAACTCTTCGCGGCTTAGTAGCGGTAATGCTCGGGCTTGAACGGCCCCTCGGGCGTCACGCCGATATAGGCAGCCTGCTCCGGGTTCAGCTTCGACAGTTTTACGCCGATCCGGTCGAGGTGCAGACGGGCCACTTTTTCATCCAGATGCTTGGGCAGAATGTAGACGTCATTCTCGTATTTGTCGGTGTTTTCCCACAGTTCGATCTGCGCCAGCACTTGGTTGGTGAAGGACGCGGACATGACGAAAGAGGGGTGGCCGGTGGCATTGCCAAGGTTCAGCAGACGGCCTTCGGAGAGCAGGATCAGACGATTGCCGTTCGGCATCTCAATCATGTCCACCTGTTCTTTGATGTTGGTCCACTTGTGGTTCTTCAGAGCGGCGACTTGGATTTCGTTGTCGAAGTGGCCGATGTTGCCGACGATCGCCATGTCCTTCATCTCACGCATATGCTCGATGCGGATCACGTCTTTGTTGCCAGTGGTGGTGATAAAGATATCGGCGGTGCCAACCACGTCTTCCAGCAGCACGACCTCAAAACCGTCCATCGCGGCTTGCAGCGCGCAGATCGGGTCGACTTCGGTGACCTTCACGCGGGCACCCGCACCCCGCAGAGACGCGGCGGAGCCTTTGCCCACGTCGCCATAGCCCATGACAACGGCGACCTTGCCCGCCATCATCGTATCGGTGGCGCGGCGGATACCGTCGACGAGGCTCTCTTTACAGCCGTATTTATTGTCGAACTTCGACTTGGTGACAGAGTCGTTCACATTGATCGCGGGGAAGGGCAGCTGGCCCTGTTTCACGAGATCATAGAGACGGTGCACGCCCGTCGTGGTCTCTTCGGACACGCCCTTGATCTGGTCGCGCATCTTGGTGAACCAGCCGGGGCTTTCGGCCATACGCTTCTTGATCTGGGCGAAGATCGCCTCTTCTTCTTCGGATTTCGGCACGGCGATCAGCTCGTCTTCGCCATTTTCCACGCGCGCGCCGAGAAGGATGTAGAGCGTCGCATCGCCGCCATCGTCGAGGATCAGGTTCGGCCCTTCGGGGAACATGAAGGATTTGTCGAGGTAATCCCAATGCTCGACCAGCGACTGGCCTTTGATGGCGAAGACCGGCACGCCCGCTTCGGCGATGGCCGCGGCCGCGTGGTCTTGGGTCGAGAAGATGTTGCATGATGCCCAACGCACATCGGCGCCAAGGGCGACCAGCGTTTCGATCAGAACGGCAGTCTGGATGGTCATATGCAAAGAGCCGACGATCCGCGCGCCTTTCAGCGGTTTGCTGTCACCGTATTCATCGCGCAGCGCCATCAGGCCCGGCATTTCGGTCTCGGCGATGTCCAGCTCTTTACGCCCGTAGGCCGCCAGATTGATATCCTTAACAATATAGTCGTGGGCCATGCGGCGCTCCTGTTTAAAGTGTTGCAGGGCGGTTAGCACCTTCGCCGCGAATTCTCAACGTGAATGGGGGAAAGCCGCGCCGGATCAGTCCAGAAGAGCGGCCAGTTGCTTATCGCCCGACCGGCCCGCCATCCAATCATCGCCCTGGGCCAGCACGCAGGCATTGCCATCGGCCAAAGTCTTAACCAAGGTCCATGTCCCCGACTGATCCGATGCCCAAAGCTGGCTGTTGCCTTCACGCTGACCCGGCACCGGCTCTTCGCCGTACCAATCGATCAGGGCAGACTTCATTTCCTTGGCGGGCATGCAGACTTCTTCTGCCTGTGCAACACCGGCGAGGGTGGTCAAGGTAACTGCAACTATCGTACCGGAAAAAACGGGTTTCATGATCATCTCCTTCGTGGGATGAACAGGTTTGACAGGGATTTGTTCCCAAGGCTCACGAGGTAAGGACTCCCGCGAATGGCGCAGAAACCACGCGCATGGCAAAGGATGCTGTCAGGTCGGCGACTTGACCTGCTTGACCCCACGCCGGTCGATGTCGAGATCGAAGACATCGCCCATGGTCTGGCCTTTGTCGCACGCTGGAACGGGCAGACACGGGGCGACTATGCCTATTCGGTGGCCGAACATTCGCTGCTGGTGGAAACGATTTTCGCCCGCATCGCCCCCCGTGCGCCTGCGAAATGGCGCCTCGCCGCGTTGCTGCATGATGCGCCGGAATATGTGATCGGCGACATGATCTCGCCCGTGAAGGCCGCGGTCGGGCCGGATTATCGTGCCTTGGATGAGCGGTTGACCACGGCGGTGCATGTCCGCTTTGGCCTTCCCGCCAGCCTGCCGGTGCGGGTCAAGCAGCAGATCAAAAAGGCCGACCGCATCAGCGCTTGGATGGAGGCCAGTCAGATCGCAGGCTTTTCCGAGGCCGAGGCGACCCGTTTCTTTGGCCGCCCTGATGCCGCGCTGATGGAAGGGCTGAACATCCTGCTGCGCCCGCCGGTCGAGGTACGGGCCGAGTTCACTGAACGCCACGAGGCGCTGCTGCGCGAAATGGCGTGATCCACATCCGCCGCGCCGGGGCGCTTGATACCCGCGCCCTGGCCGATTTGCTGAATGCGATCATCGCCGAGGGCGGCACCACCGCCATGGTCAGCCCCGTCAGCCCGCGTGAGTTGCAAGGCTGGATGGCCGCGCCCGACAGCGCGTGGCATCTGGCGGAAGACGGGCGCGGTGAGATCAAAGGCTTTCAATACATCGAACCCCACCCCGACCTGCCCGAAGGCGGTGTGGACGTCGCAACTTTCGTACGGTTGGGAGAGACGGGGTTCGGCATCGGCTCGGCCCTGTTCAAACAGACCAAAGAGGCCGCGCGTGACCTAGGCTATGCCCATATCCACGCCATCATCCGCGCCGACAATCAGGGCGGGCTGGCCTATTACCAAAGCCGCGGCTTCGAGGATTCCAGACGGCTGCCAAACTGCACATTGGCGGATGGCACCCGCGTTGATAAAATCTGGAAACGGTTCGAGCTTTAGCGCGGCGAGCGTTTTGCCAAGATGCGCTGCAAGGTCCGCCGGTGCATGTTCAGCCGCCGCGCGGTTTCCGAGACGTTGCGATCACAGAGTTCATAGACCCGCTGGATATGCTCCCACCGCACGCGATCCGCGCTCATCGGGTTTTCCGGCGGTTCGGGCAGGTCCCCTCCGGTGGCCAAAAGCGCATTCACGATGTCATTGGCGTCGGCGGGTTTCGACAGGTAATCCGTCGCCCCGGATTTCACCGCCGCCACCGCCGTGGCAATCGCACCATAGCCCGTCAGCACGACGACCCGCGCATCGGCGCGTTTGTCGCGCAGCACTTCGACCACGTCGAGCCCATTGCCATCCTGAAGCCGCAGATCGACCACGGCAAAGGCCGGGGGGCGCGCGGTGGCGATGGCTTTGCCCGCCGCGACGGACCCTGCGGTTTCCACCTCAAAGCCGCGTTTCTCCATCGCCTTGGCCAAGCGGCGCAGAAACGGCTCATCGTCATCGACCAAAAGCAAGCTGCGGTCCGCGCCTAAGTCAGAAATATCCTGCATCAACATCCCCTCTCAAAGGCTAATATGGGGCGGCCAAGGCGGCGGGTCAATTTCAGCGTTGATCCAGAAAACAACCGATGCTGTCGGCCATCTCTTCGGGCCGTACTTCACGGCGGAAAAAGTCGACGACGCCTTCTTCGGGCATGACCAGATAGCTGAAGGTCGAATGATCGACGAGGTATTCACCATTCTCGTCCGCCGGGTGGGCCTTGTAGTAGGTGCGGTAGGCTTGGCTGGCGGCTTTGATTTGCTCGGGCGAGCCGGTCAGCCCGACCATACGCGGGTGCATCACCTCGGCAAAATCACCGACCACTTCGGGCGTGTCGCGCGCAGGGTCAACGGTGATGAAGACCGGCGTGATGCTCTGGCCGCGCTCATCCAGAATTTCGGTCGCCGCGGCGTTGCGGTCCACGTCCAGCGGGCAGACATCGGGGCAGGAGGTATAGCCGAAATAGAGCAGGGCAGGCTCCTTGATCACATCGGCATCGGTCACGGTTTCGCCCGCACTGTTGACCAGTTCGAACGGCCCGCCAATATCGCCGCCCGCCACTTGGCTTGACCGGCAGGTGGCATAGGGATCGTCCTCGCCCCGCAGCACCACAAAAGCCGTCCCGGCCAGAAATACAGCCGCGACCCCTGCCGCGCCAAATGCAATCATTCGTTTCATGTCAGTCCTCCGCCGTGCTGGCCGGTCTTGATCGTGTTTCGCCGCAGACCTACGCTAGATGGCAGGTGATGCAAGACGCAATAAAGTGATGGGGCTAAGATGACGCAGGCAAATATCCGGCCCCTCGATGGGCGCACCCGTGCCAGTTGGATCCGCCTGCGCACGATGATCCTGCTGCGCTGGTTCGCCATCGCCGGACAGTTGACCGCCGTCACCGTGGCGCAATGGGCGTTTGGGCTGCAGCTGGCCTTTGGCCTGTGTTACCTGACAATCGGGGCCTCGGTGGTGGGCAACCTTGTCGCGGCCTTCGTCTTTCCGCAGAACAAACGCCTGTCGGAGCGCGAGAACCTCGCCATGGTGCTCTTCGACCTGCTGCAACTGACCGCGCTTTTGGCGCTGACGGGCGGGCTGCATAATCCCTTTGCACTTCTGCTGCTGGCCCCGGTGACGATCTCGGCCACCGCGCTCAGCCTGCGCTCGACACTGGTTCTGGGCGGCACCGCGATTATCGCGGCCTCGGTGCTGGCGCTGTGGCATCTGCCGTTGGTGACGCAATCAGGCGATGTGCTGCGACAGCCCGGCATCTTCGTCTTCGGGCATTGGGCGGCGCTGCTCATCGCCATCGTTTTTACCAGTGCCTATTCCCGGCGCGTCACGACCGAGGTCCACTCCATGGCCGACGCGCTCTCGGCCACGCAAATGGTACTGGCACGGGAGCAGAAGCTCTCGGACCTCAGCGGCGTCGTTGCCGCCGCCGCCCATGAATTGGGAACGCCGCTTGCCACGATCAAACTGGCCAGCACCGAACTTCTGGGCGATCTGGAAGACCGCCCCGATCTGGCCGAAGACGCCGCGCTGATCCGCGATCAGGCCGACCGCTGCCGGGATATCCTGCGCGACATGGGCCGCATCGGGAAAGACGATCTGCACATGCAGCGCGCGCAGCTGACCGCCGTGGTGAAAGAGGCCGCCGAGCCGCATCTGGAGCGCGGCAAGACGGTGATGTTTTCCGACAATCCGATGGCCCGAGACCCGGCCCGCGCCCCGACGATCCCGCGTAAGCCCGAGATCATCCACGGGCTGCGCAATCTGGTGCAGAACGCCGTGGATTTTGCCGAAACCACGGTTTGGATCGAAACCGAATGGTCCGCCGAGGATATCTCGGTGCGGATCATCGACAACGGGCCGGGCTTCCCGCCGCAGCATCTGGGCCGGATCGGCGACCCGTTTTTGCGCCGCCGAGGAGGTGCATCGAACGAGACGACGCGGCCCGAATATGAGGGCATGGGGCTGGGGCTGTTCATCGCCAAGACCTTCCTCGAACGCTCCGGCGCGCGGTTGCGCTTTGCCAATGGATCGGACAGCGGTTGGCTGCGCGGGCTGCCCCCCGCTGGCAGCGGCGCTGTGGTCGAAGTCGTCTGGCCACGCCGCCTGCTGGACCTTGGCCCCGATGACAGCGTGATGGGCGAGAACCAGCGTCTGACGGCCTGACGGCGGGATTGGCGCGTTTGTTAACCCACCGTTAACCATTGGGGCTCAAAATAGGGCGTCGCATTTGCCGAAAGGGGTCTCCGTCATGGCATTGCCGGATGTCATCATCGTGCTTGCCGCCGCCTCCGTCACCGCGCTGGCCGCTCTTTGGTGGCTCGGCTCGGCTGCGGGCCGACCGGCGGCGGCCCCCCCCGGCATCGATGATATGAGCCTGCTGTTCGAAGAGGGGCAGTTGGTTCATGGCTCCGACAACGCGCTGACCCGCTTTGCCCTCGCACCCGGCTACCACCATTGGGAGGATATTCGCGATGCGCTGCTGTCGCGGTTTCCCGAATTCCCCCGCACGCCCCGGCATGGGGCCACCGGCAAGCTGACCCTCAGGGCAGAGGATGGCGACAGCCCGTCGGAGCTGCGCATCACATGGCGCGACGCGCTCTGTTGGTTGCACCTGCCCCAGACCCGCGCGACCGAAGAGATCACGGAAGAGACGTTTCAGAAACTCGCCGCCCTGCGCCGGGCCAGCGAGACCAGCCCGAACCCAGCGTGGCAGACCGATGCCGCAGGCCGCATCATCTGGCACAACCGGGCCTACGGGGCCCTGAAACGCAAGGCTCCGGCCGATCCTGAATGCGGCGGCGCCGCATTGTTCAGCACGCCCTCGCCCGAACATCCCAACCGCGTATGCCTGCGCTGCGGCGACGGGGACAAACCAGATTGGTACGCGCTGACCACCACGACAGAGGACAATGTGCAGGTCTACCACGCCACCTGCATCAACGCCGTGGTCGCCGCCGAAGAGGCGCAGCGCAACTTCGTTCAAACCCTTGCCAAGACCTTTGCCCATCTGTCCATCGGGCTCGCGATTTTTGACCGCAACGGGCAGTTGGCCCTGTTCAACCCTGCCCTGGTTGACCTGACCGCCCTGCCCGCCCCCTTTCTCAGCGCCCGACCGACGATGGTGTCCTTTTTCGATCAGCTGCGCGAAAGCCGCCGCATGCCGGAGCCGAAGAATTACAAGAATTGGCGTCACGAAATTGCCGAAGTTATCGCCGCCGCAACCGATGGCCGCTATCAAGAGACTTGGTCGCTGGAGAACGGCCAGACCTACAGCATCCGGGGCCGGCCCCACCCCGATGGCGCCACCGCTTTCCTGATCGAAGACATCACCGCCGAAGTGACCCTAACCCGCAATTTCCGGGCCGAACTTGAACAAAGCCAAAGCCTGCTCGACACGCTCGAAGATGGTTTCGCCGTCTTCTCTGCCTCCGGCGTGCTGACCTTTTGCAACGCCGCCTATCGCGCCCGGTGGAAACAAGACCCGGACAAAAGCTTTGCCGAAATCACCGTCAACGATGCGATCCGTGTCTGGCAGGAAATGTCGGCGGCCAATCCGCTCTGGCCCGATGTTGTGGAATTCGTCATGGGCAGGGGCGACCGCGCGGGTTGGAACATGCCCATCTACCCGCATCAGGGCGCGCCGCTTTCTTGCGAGGTCTCGGCCATCGCATCGGGTGCCACGCTCATACGCTTTCGTCCGATCCCCGTCGGCGCGGACCGGTCGGAGCCTTCCAACGCTCCTTCGGCGGGCGACCGGCGGCAACCCTCCAACTAGGTCGCTCCCAGCCGCTTTAATCTTGCGGCTGCGCGTCGGGACGCTAAGCATGGGGCATGTCCGACGATACCCTTTCCCTCCTGCTCAGCGGCCCCGATGACACCGCTGAGCGCGCCCGGCAACTGGCCCGCCGCCTGTCTCCCGGCGATGTCATCCTGCTCAGCGGCGATGTCGGCGTGGGCAAGACCCATTTCGCCCGCGCGCTGATCACCGAATTGCTCGACCACCACGAGGATATCCCCTCGCCCACCTTCACCTTGGTGCAGACCTATGACACGGCAAGCAGCGCGATCTGGCACGCCGATCTCTACCGGCTGACCTCCACCCATGAGATTGAGGAGCTCGGGCTGATCGACGCCTTTCACGATGCAATCTGTCTTGTGGAATGGCCGGATCGGCTGGGCCCGCTCGCGCCCGCCGACGCGTTAGAGATCAGCCTTAGCCCCGGCACCGAAGAAGACAGCCGCAGGCTGACCGCAGAATGGTCCGGCGGCGATTGGGCCGAGAAGCTGGCGGCGTGGCGCAAATGACCGAACGCGCCGCATTGATCGAAGGTTTTTTGCAAACCGCGGGCTGGGCCGAAGCCTCCCGCAAGCTGCTGGCGGGCGATGCCTCCAACCGGCGCTATGACCGGTTGCGCAAAGCGGATGGCGCGCGCGCCATCCTGATGGACGCCCCACCGGAACGCGGAGAAGACGTGCGACCCTTCCGTCACGTCGCCGCGCATCTGGCAGGCTGTGGCCTCAGCGCGCCCGAGATTTACCATGCGGACAATGACAACGGTCTGCTGCTGATCGAAGACCTTGGCGATGACCTCTTTGCGCGGCTCATGGCGGCGGATCCGGCTCGGGAACTCCCCCTCTACCGCGCGGCTGCTGACGTTTCGGTCAAACTGCACGCCGCCCCCCTGCCGGAACTGCCGATTTGCGATGCCGATTGGCTGACTGATATGGCCTCCCCCGCCTTCGACTTTTACGCGCCCACAGGCGGGCAGAGCGCAAACGCCGCTTTCGCGCAGGCTTTCCGCCCCCTCGCCGCAGCGTTGGATAACAGCCCAAAAGTCGTGATCCTGCGCGACTACCATGCCGAGAACCTGCTCTGGCTGCCAGAGCGCGAAGGGGCGGCGCGGGTCGGTTTGCTGGATTTTCAAGACGCGCTGCTGGGCCACCCGGCCTATGATCTCGTCTCGATCCTGCAAGACGCACGCCGCGATGTGCCCCGGTCGGTAGAGGCGCAGATCATCGACGATTACCTTGCCCAAACCGGACAGGCGGAAACCCCCTTCCGCCGCGCCTATGCACTGCTTGGCGCCCAGCGTAATCTGCGCATTTTGGGGATCTTTGCGCGCCTCAGTCTGCGCGATGGCAAACCACATTACGTCGATCTGATCCCCCGCGTCTGGCAGCATTTGCAACATAACCTGCGCCATCCCGCGCTTGCCGATGTGGCGGAGGCAATCGCAGGCGTGCTGCCCCCGCCGACCCCCGAATTTCTGGAGCAACTGAAAAGCCAATGCGCGACAATCCCGACGCCATCATGATGTTCGCGGCCGGGTTCGGCACGCGTATGAAACATCTCACCCAGAACCAACCCAAGCCCATGGTGCCAGTCGCGGGCCGCCCCTTGATTGACCATGCGCTCGACCTTGCCCGCGGGATTACGCCTGCGCGGATCGTGGCGAACCTGCACTACCTGCCCGACCAGTTAGAGGCACATCTGAAAGCGCAGGATGTGCAAACGGTGATCGAAACGCCCCAGATCCTCGACACCGGCGGCGGGCTCCGCAACGCGCTGCCGCTGCTGGGGTCAGGGCCCGTTTTCACCATGAACAGTGACGCGATTTGGGCCGGGGCGAACCCGCTCGAAATGCTCCGCAATGCATGGGATCCGGCACGGATGGACGCGCTTTTGATGACCGTGCCGTTGGAAAACACCCTTGGCCATGGCGGCACGGGCGACTTTACCCGCACCGCGGATGGCCGCCTGCAACGGGGGCCGGGCGAGGTCTATGGCGGGGTGCAGATCATCAAGACCGACCTGCTGGCCGATATCGAAGCCGAGGCATTCTCGCTCAACCTGTTGTGGGACATGATGCTGGCACGCGGGACGCTGTTTGGCCTGCCCTATAGCGGGCGCTGGTGCGATGTGGGGCACCCGGGGGGTATTCCCCTTGCCGAAAGCCTCTTGGCAGGTGCCGATGTTTGAGCCGCAGGACAGCCCCCGCGTCTTTGGCCTTGCCCCCGGTGTCGACTTCCCGCGCGGATTGGTGCGCGGGCTGTGCGACCGGTTGGAGAATGGCCCGCCCGAGGCGATGGCCCGTGTCGAGTTGCTGGTGAACACCAACCGCATGGCACGTCGGCTGCGCCATGATTTCGACGCGGGTCCGGCAGGCTTCTTGCCGCGCATCCGGCTGATCACCGACCTCGATGCATTGGCCCCCGGCATCGCGCTCCCCGCTCCGACACCGCCGCTGCAACGGCGGCTGGAACTCATTCAACTCGTGTCGCGCCTGCTGGATGCCGCACCCGATCTCGCGCCGCGCGCCTCGCTCTATGCCCTGTCGGATAGTTTGGCGGGGCTGATCGACGAAATGCAGGGCGAAGGCGTCTCGCCCGAGACGGTTGCCGGGCTGGACGTTGGCAACCTCTCTGCCCATTGGGAGCGGGCGCAGCGGTTCCTCGCCATCGCGCATGACTATCTGGGCCAAACCACCACCCGCCCGGATGCCGAGGCACGGCGACGGCAGTTGGTCGCCCGGATCATCGCCCGCTGGCAGGACGCGCCACCGCAGCATCCGGTGATCCTCGCCGGGTCCACCGGCTCGCGCGGGACAACCGCGTTGTTGATGGAGGCCGTGGCCCGCCTGCCGCAAGGCGCGATCATCCTGCCGGGGTTCGATTTCGAGATGCCGACCGCCGTTTGGAATGAGTTGGATCAGGCGCTTCTGGCCGAGGATCACCCGCAATACCGCTTCCGCAAGCTGATGAATATGCTCGGCGTGGCGCGTGGCGCGGTCGCCCCGTGGTGCGAGATGCCCCCGGTATCGACCGCCCGCAACAAGCTGGTGTCGCTCTCGCTTCGGCCTGCGCCCGTCACCCATGCTTGGCTGAACGAAGGGCCGAAGCTGGAAGACCTGCAAGGTGCCACCGCCGACATTACCCTGATCGAAGCGCCCACCCCACGGGTCGAGGCTTTGGCCATCGCGCTGCGCCTGCGCCAAGCTGCCGAGGATGGTGTGAAGGCCGCCTTGATCACCCCCGACCGGATGCTCACCCGGCAGGTCACCGCAGCGCTCGACCGGTGGGGCATTCTGCCCGACGACAGCGCCGGGATGCCGCTGCAACTCTCCCCGCCGGGGCGGTTCTTGCGCCATGTGGCGGCGCTGTTTGTCCGAAAACTGGATGCCGAAGCGCTGCTGACCCTGTTGAAACACCCGCTGACCCACAGCGGCGCGGGGCGCAATTTCCACCAGCTCTATACCCAGCGCTTGGAGGCTGAGATCCGCCGCTACGGTCTGCCCTACCCCGACGCCGAAGGCTTGGCCGAGATTGCAGAGCGCGCCGCGAAGCGGATGGAAGACCCCAGCGGGTTCCGCGATTGGGTCGCTTGGCTGGGCGAGGTTTTCCCCGGCCATGACACTCCCGGAGAGCGGCCCCTGCCCGAATGCGTCGCCGCGCATCTGGCGCTGGCCGAAAGGATCGCCGCCGGGCAATCCGCCGATCCCGACCACCTGCTTTGGCAGCAAGGCGCGGGCATCGCGGCCGAGGCGGTGATGGCGAACCTCACGGAACATGCCCCCCACGGCGGGGCGATGAACGCCGCCGATTATGCCGATCTCTTGGGCGCGCTCTTGGCCCAAGAAGAGGTGCGCGAGGCCGATACCCCGCATCCCGATATCATGATCTGGGGCACGATGGAGGCACGGGTGCAGGGGGCCGAGCTGGTCATCCTTGGCGGTTTGAACGAAGGCACATGGCCCGAAGCGCCGCCGCCCGATCCGTGGCTCAACCGTCAAATGCGCGAGAAAGCCGGGCTGCTGCTCCCCGAACGGCGCATCGGCCTGTCGGCACATGACTATCAACAGGCCATCGCCAGCCCCGAGGTTTGGATCACCCGCGCGATCCGCTCGGACGAGGCCGAGATGGTGCCGTCACGCTGGCTGAACCGCTTGGGCAACCTGCTGGGCGGCTTGGGCGACACCGGCGGGCCGGAGGCGTGGAAGGCCATGCAGCAGCGCGGCAACCACTGGCTGGATCAGGTGCGCGCCTTGGAAGCGGTGGAGCGCACCGCCCCGGCCACGCGCCCCTCGCCCCGCCCACCGCGCGCGGCGCGCCCCCGCAAGCTGTCAGTGACCGAGATCAAGACGCTGATCCGCGATCCTTACGCGATCTATGCCAAACACAGCCTGAAACTGCGCCCGATCAACCCGCTGGTGCAATCGCCCGATGCGCCGGTGCGCGGCATCGTCCTGCACCGCATCATGGAAGATTTCGTCAAACTGGTGGCCCGCGATCCGGCACGGCTGACCCGCGACACGCTGATGCAAGTGGCCGCCGAGGTGCTGGAGGAAGAAGCCCCCTGGCCCGCCGCCCGCGCCATGTGGCTGGCCCGTATCGACCGGATCGCCGATTGGTTCATCGCCCGCGAAAGCCAACGCGCCGCATTCTCCAGCCCCGTCGCCTTCGAACAGGGCGCGCGGGGCAGCTACACCTTTGCCGACCTCGGCTTTACCCTCAGCGGCTTTGCCGACCGGATCGACCAGACCGATGACGGCGATGTGCTGATCTACGACTACAAAACCGGCACGCCGCCCGGCAAAAAAGAGCAGCGACTGTTCGACAAGCAACTCTTGATCGAAGCGGCGATGGTCGAACGGGGCGGTTTTCCCGAGGTGGGCGTGGCCCATGTGGCCCATGCCGCCTTTATCGGGTTGGGGTCAAAACCTGTCGAAGTTCCCGCCCCGCTGGACGAGGAGAACCCGCAAGAAGTGCTGGCCGGTCTGCACGCGCTGCTCTCGCGCTACCTCGATGAGGGGCAGGGCTTTACCGCGCGGCGGATGGTGCAAAGTGATGCCTTTGCCGGAAACTTTGACCAACTGGCGCGGTTCGGGGAATGGGATGGCACCAGCCCCGCCCGACCGGAGGATCTGGAATGATGCGTGATTTCAACGATGCCACCCGCGCCCAAATCGAAGCGGCGCGGCCCGATGCCTCCACTTGGCTGACGGCCAACGCGGGCTCGGGCAAGACCCGCGTGCTGACCGACCGCGTGGCGCGGCTGCTGCTCGACGACGTGGAGCCGCAGCACATCCTTTGCCTGACCTATACCAAAGCCGCTGCCTCGGAGATGCAGAACCGCCTGTTCAAACGCTTGGGCGAATGGGCCATGCTGAAAGACGCGGCACTGCGCAGCGCCTTGGCCGATCTTGGCGTTCAGGGCGAATTGACACCCGAGCAACTGCGCAATGCCCGCACCCTTTTTGCCCGCGCGATCGAGACGCCCGGCGGGCTGAAAATTCAGACCATCCACTCTTTCTGCGCGGCCCTTCTGCGCCGCTTCCCGCTGGAGGCACAGGTCAGCCCGCAATTCACCGAGATCGAAGACCGCGCCGCCGATCTGCTGCGGGCCGAGATCGTCGATGAGATGGCCGAAGGCGAAGACGCCCCGCTGGTCGCCGAGATTGCGCGGCACTACACGGGCGAAGATTTCGCCAGCCTCACCCGTAGCATCGTAGGCCAGCGCGATGCCTTCAGCACGCCCCGCTCTTGGCACGAGATCCTAGCGCTTTTCGCCCAGCCCGAAGACCTGACCGAAGACAAGATCGCGGCCTCGGTCTTCCTCGGCAGCGAAGCGGCGATGATGGCCGATATCATCCCCCATCTGCTGGCGAAAGGCGGCAATGACGGCAAGGCGGGCGCGGCGCTGCAAGAGATTGACCGCTATGATCTGTCCGCCTTGCCCCAGCTAGAAAACATCCTTCTGACCGGCAGCGGCGCCAAGGCGCCCTTCACCGCCAAGATCGGCAGTTTCCCGACCAAGCCCACGCAAAAGGTTATCGCCGACCAGATGCCGCAGCTTGAGCAGTTGATGCAGCGCGTCGAAGATGCCCGCGAAGCGCGGCTGGCGCTGAAGGCGGCGCGCAAATCCTATGTGCTCCACCGTTTCGCGGCCCGTTTTCTGGACCGCTACGCAGATGAGAAGCAAAAACGCGGCTGGCTCGACTTTGACGATCTGATCCTCAAAGCCCGCGCTTTGCTGACCGACAAGGCCGTGGCCGCTTGGGTGCTGTTCCGCATCGACGGCGGCATCGACCATATCCTTGTCGACGAGGCGCAGGACACCTCGCCCCGGCAATGGGACGTGATCGAACGGCTGACAGATGAATTTTACTCCGGCGCCGGGGCGCGTAACGAGGTGGATCGCACCCTCTTCGTCGTGGGCGACAAGAAGCAATCGATCTACTCTTTCCAAGGCGCGGACCCCGAAGAGCTGGACCGCAAAGGCACGACATTCGAACAGAAGATCGGTGAGGCCGGGCAGTTTTTCCAGCGCCGCAGTCTTGCCTATTCCTTCCGCTCCTCTTCGGCGATTTTGCAAGCGGTCGATGGGGTTTTCGACCCCGCGATCCAGACCGGCTTTACCAATGACGGCCATATGGCCTTCAAAGATCGCCTGCCCGGCCGCGTCGATCTCTGGCCCTTCATCGAAAAGGCAGGCCCTGACGAGGAAGGCGATTGGACCGATCCCGTCGACCGACGCAGCGCGCGGCATCACACGGTGCAACTGGCCGAACGCATCGCCCGGCGCATCAAGGAGCTGACGACCGAGGAGCATTACCTCCCCGATGACAGCAGGGGCGGCTTGGCGCGGCGGCGCATCCAACCGGGGGATTTCCTGATCCTCGTGCAGCGCCGCTCGGCCCTGTTTTCTGAGATCATCCGCGCTTGCAAGGCGGCGGAACTGCCCATCGCCGGGGCCGACAGGCTCAAGGTCGGGGCCGAACTGGCGGTGCGCGATCTGGCGGCGATCCTGTCCTTCCTTGCAACGCCGGACGACGACCTATCGCTTGCCACCGCGCTGAAATCGCCACTTTTCGGCTGGTCGGAACAAGAGCTTTTCACCCTCGCCCATTACCGTAAAGAGGATCACCTCTGGCAAGCCCTGCGCAACCAGACCGAGGCCCACGCCGCCACCCTCGCCATGCTGCGCGACCTGCGCGGGCGGGTCGATTACCTGCGCCCCTACGATCTGATCGAACGCATCCTCACCCGCCACGATGGGCGGCGCAAACTGCTCGCGCGGCTGGGGCCAGAGGCCGAGGATGGGATCAACGCGATGTTGAGCCAAGCGCTGTCTTACGAGCGCGGCACGGTGCCCAGCCTGACCGGGTTCCTGCAATGGATGCAGACCGATGATCTGGAAATCAAACGTCAGATCGACAGCGCGTCGAACCAGATCCGGGTGATGACGGTGCATGGTGCCAAGGGTCTGGAAGCGCCGATTGTGATCCTGCCTGACACCGGGCGGCGCGATGTGACGATCAAGGATGAGATCATCACCGTTGACGGCACCCCCGTCTGGAAAGCCCCGGCGGATGACATGCCCCAGCCCATGCGCGCCCGGCTGGACGAGATGAAAGAGGCCGCGCTGCAAGAACGGCTTCGCCTGTTCTATGTCGCCATGACGCGGGCCGAGAAATGGCTGATCGTGGCCGCGGCGGGGGAATTGTCGAAAGATGAATCCTCTTGGTATCAGATCACCGCAGCCGCTCTGGCCCGGCTCCGGGCCGAGCCTTTGGGCGACGATGGCACGCTGCGCTATCAACAGGGCGATTGGGATGCGCTCGACATCATAGAGACGCCTGAGAAAACCATCACAACGCCCAGGTTAGACCCTGTTTTCACCCGCTCCGCCCCCTCCCCCAAGGGAGAGGACAAGACCCTGTCGCCCTCGGATCTCGGCGGAGCCAAGGCGCTTGCTGGTGAGGCCGGGCTCGATATGGACGCTGCGTTGAGCTATGGCACGCTGGTTCATGAGTTGCTGGAACATCTGCCACTGATGGGCGCGGATGCCCGGGAAGTCTTTCTAGAGCGGTTGGCCCGCACACACCCCGCCGAGATGATCGCCCGCGCGGAAGATGAGGCGGAAGCGGTGCTGAACACCCCTGCCCTCGCCCCGCTGTTTGCCGAGACAACCCTCGCCGAAGTGCCCGTGACCGGCAGCCTCGGAGACCAGCGCCTGCATGGCACGATCGACCGTTTGGTGATTGCGGAGGATCGCATCCTTGCCGTCGATTTCAAGACCAACCGCGTGGTCCCCGGCACGGCTGAGGCCTGCCCCGACGGGCTGCTGCGCCAGATGGGGGCCTATGCTCATATGCTGCGCCAAATCTACCCGGATCGGCAGGTTGAGACGGCCATTCTATGGACCGCGACCCCCGCGCTTATGGTGTTACCCAACGATATCGTGACAAATGCCCTGCGTGCCCTGCCATATCTTGACGCCACTGCCGCGCATTCATAGGTTCAGGCCTCAACCCATTCCTGTCAGGAGAGCATCATGGCAACCGTCGCAGTCACCGACGACACTTTCGACGCCGAAGTCAAAAATTCGGACATTCCGGTTCTGGTCGATTTCTGGGCCGAATGGTGCGGCCCGTGCAAACAGATCGGCCCTTCGCTGGAAGAGCTGTCGGATGAAATGAACGGTCGCGTGAAGATCGTCAAAGTCAACGTCGACGAAAACCCGAACTCGCCCGCCCAAGTCGGCGTGCGCGGTATCCCGGCGCTGTTCATCTTCAAGGACGGGCAGGTCGTGTCCAACCTCGCCGGTGCGCGCCCCAAGGCGGCCCTGCAAAGCTGGATCGAAGAATCCATCTAAGGCCAACGCCTTAGGCATTGAGTTACGAAAACGGGCGTCCTTCGGGGCGCCCTTTTCATTGGGGCAAAGCCGCTGGCCACTTCACCGTAAGCGTGCCCCTGCCTCACAAGCGTCGCCCCTGCCCCCCGCGCAACCGGCGCTGCCCTTGTCCTGCCCTGCCACGGGGGCCATATAGAGCGCCAAGCGACAGGAGGCCCCATGGCACAGAACGACGATTTCCCCGGTTGGCACGGGACCACGATCATTGGCGTCAAAAAAGGCGGCGAAGTGGTGATTGCCGGTGACGGACAGGTCAGCCTTGGCCAGACCGTGATCAAAGGCACCGCGCGCAAGGTGCGCAAGCTCAGTCCCGGCGGCTATGACGTGGTGGCGGGGTTTGCGGGCTCCACCGCGGATGCCTTTACCCTGCTGGAACGACTTGAGGCCAAATTGGAAGCGACACCGGGTCAATTGGCCCGTGCCAGTGTCGAATTGGCCAAGGACTGGCGCACCGATAAATACCTGCAAAAGCTCGAAGCGATGCTGATCGTGACCGACGGCAAAGACCTGTTGGTCATCACCGGCGCGGGCGATGTGCTGGAGCCGGAGCATGAGGTCGCCGCCATTGGATCGGGTGGGAACTATGCCCTCGCCGCCGCGCGCGGCATGATGGACAGTGACCGGGACGCCGAAACCATTGCCCGTGATGCCATGGCGATCGCCGCCGACATCTGCGTCTACACCAACGGCAAACTCACCGTGGAGAAAATCACCGCATGACCGACCTGACCCCCCGCGAGATCGTGTCCGAACTGGACCGCTATATCATCGGCCAGAACGACGCCAAACGCGCCGTGGCCGTGGCCCTGCGCAACCGCTGGCGCCGCAAGCAATTGAGCGATGACCTGCGCGACGAAGTCTACCCGAAGAACATCCTGATGATCGGCCCCACCGGCGTCGGCAAGACCGAGATCAGCCGCCGCTTGGCGAAGCTCGCCCGCGCGCCCTTCATTAAAATTGAGGCGACGAAATTCACGGAAGTCGGCTATGTCGGCCGCGACGTGGAACAGATCATCCGTGATCTCGTGGACAGCTCCATCGCCATGACCCGCGAGTTCATGCGCGAAGACGTTAAAGCCAAGGCCGAACAGGCCGCCGAGGACCGTGTCATCGACGCCATCGCCGGCACCGATGCCCGCGACGGCACGCGCGAGATGTTCCGCAAGAAGCTCCGCGCAGGCGAACTCGATGACACGATGATCGAGCTTGAGGTCGCCGAGACCTCTAGCCCCTTCCCGATGATGGACATTCCCGGCCAGCAAGGCATGGGGATGATGAACCTCGGGGATATTTTCGGCAAAGCCATGGGCGGCCGCACCACCAAGAAACGCATGGCCGTGGCCGATAGCTATGAAGTGCTGGTGGGCGAAGAGGCAGACAAGCTGCTCGACGACGAAGCCGTGAACCGCGCCGCCATTGAAGCGGTCGAGCAGAACGGCATCGTCTTCCTTGATGAGATCGACAAGGTCTGCGCCCGTTCTGACGCGCGCGGTGGCGATGTTTCCCGCGAAGGGGTGCAGCGCGACCTGCTGCCGCTGATCGAAGGCACCGTCGTTTCGACGAAATATGGCCCGGTGAAGACCGACCATATCCTCTTCATCGCCTCGGGCGCGTTCCATATCGCCAAGCCTTCGGACCTTTTGCCCGAGTTGCAGGGCCGTCTGCCGATCCGCGTCGAACTGCGGGCGCTGACCGAGGATGATTTCGTCCGTATCCTGACCGAGACCGACAATGCGCTGACGCGGCAGTATACCGCCCTGATGGGGACCGAGGAACTGACCGTCACCTTCACCGAAGAGGGCATCGCGGCACTGGCCAAGATCGCGGCCGAGGTCAACACCTCGGTCGAGAACATCGGCGCGCGGCGGCTTTATACGGTGATGGAACGGGTCTTCGAAGAAGTCTCCTTCGACGCGCCTGATCGCTCGGGGCAAGAGATCACCGTCGATGCGGATTTCGTTGAAAAGAACCTTGGCGAATTGACCCGCTCCACCGATCTCAGCCGCTACGTTCTTTAGGGCTTTCCTTTCTTCCATGCCCCGGCGATGAAGGGGGCATGGAATACCTCGCATTTCTGCGGCGCAACTGGCTGTTTCTGCTGGCCGGTTTCCTGCTGACCTTCACCTCATCCTATGGACAAACCTATTTCATCTCGCTCTTTGCGGGGGCGGTGAAGGGCGACTTTGGCCTAAGCGACGGCCAATGGGGCGGCATCTATACCGTCGGCACGACGTTGTCGGCCATCAGCATGGTCTGGGCCGGGGTGCTGACGGACCGCTTTCGCGTACGGGTGCTGGCCCTTGGCGTGATGCTGGCGCTGGCGGGGGCCTGTCTGGCGATGGCGGCGGTGCCGAATTGGATTGCGCTGATCTTTGTCATCTACGCATTGCGGCTGACCGGGCAGGGGATGATGTCTCAGCTTGGGCAGGTCGCCATGGTGCGCTGGTTTGAGGCATCGCGCGGCAAGGCGCTTTCGCTGTCCTCAATGGGTTTCGCCGCTGGCCAGGCGTTCTTGCCGGTGATCTTCGTGGCCCTTTTCGCCAGCTTTCACTGGCGCAGCCTTTGGGTACTGGCCGCGGTGCTGGTGCTACTGACAATCCCGGTGATCCTGATGCTGCTGCGGCAAGAGCGCACCCCGCAAAGCATGGCCGATCAGGCGCAGCGCGCGGGTATGAAAGGGCGGCATTGGACCCGGGCCGAGATGTTCCGTTCGGGCCTGTTCTGGATGATTATCCCGCTGGCCATCGGCCCCGCGGCATGGGGCACGGCCCTGTTCTTTCAGCAGGTGCATCTGACCCAAGTGAAGGGATGGGCCTTGGTCGAATTCGTGGCTTTGATGCCGGTCTATACAATCTCGGCGGTGGCCTCGACCTTCCTCTCGGGCTGGGCGATCGACCGTTTCGGCGTCAGCCGCGTTGTGCCTGTGATGATGCTGCCCTTTGCCCTGTCATTCGCGGTGCTCGCCTATGCCGACACGCTGTGGATGGCCGGGATCGGCTTGCTGATTTTCGGCATGGGGCAGGGGATGCAATCCACCGCGCCGGCGGCCTTCTGGGCCGAGTATTTCGGCACCCGCCATGTGGGGTCGATTAAAGCGGTCGCCGCCGCGCTGATGGTCTTTGGCTCGGCCATCGGGCCGGGGGTGACGGGGCTGTTCATCGACTTGGGCGTCGATTTCCCGCAGCAGATGCTGCCCATCGCGCTTTATTATCTGATCGCCGCAGGCTTGGCCGCATGGGCGATTGCGCGCTACAAACCGCTGCTGTGCGGTTAACGGTTGCGCCGCAGGTAGACGTAATAGGCCCCGCCGCCGCCGTGGCTGACATGGGCCTGCGCGACCTGTAGCACGAGACTGCTGAGCGGTGGCATCGACAGCCACTGCGGCACCTGATGGCGCAGCACGCCATCGCGCACAGGGATCGGGCCACCGTCATCGCGCCGCTTGCCCTTACCGGTGATCACCAGCACCAGCCGTTTGCCCCGGGCATGGGCATCTATGATGAAACCATTGAGCGCCGGATGCGCCCGGTCGAGGGTCATGCCATGCAGGTCGATCCGGCCCTCGGGCCGCAGCTTGCCACGTTTGAGCTTTCCGTAAGCCTTGTGGTCCATCTGAACCGGCGCAGCTTTCATCTGTTCGGCCAACGTCGGGCGCAGGTCATTGCTGCGCTTTTTCATGTTGGGCTGCGGCTTGTTGCCCTGCAGGGCGATCTTGGCGCGCCGAACCTGCGGCGGGGCAGGGGCGGGGGCGTCGATCTCGGGCGTGAACAGCTTATTCAACTCCAGCTTCTCGGTCCGCTCGGTCACCCGGCGCCAAAGTTCGAGATCATCTTCGTTCAAGCGGCGCCGTTTCATATCGCGCTCTCCGGCAGGAAGGCATAGGCGCGCTGGATCGGCATCAAAACCACCATCCGCCCCGGATCGCGCAGACGACCCGCCGCGCGGCCCGCTTTGTCACCGGTGCCAAAAAACACATCCGCACGCTGCGCGCCCTTGATGGCCGAGCCTGTATCCTGCGCGACCATGAGACGGCGTAGAGGCTCCTTCCCGTCCTTCTCGATCCAGACCGGCGCGCCGAGCGGCACATGCGATGGGTCGACCGCGATGCTGCGCATGGCAGTGATGGACCGGTTCATCGCGCCCAGCGGCCCCTTGTCGGCGGGCACGCGGCTGACCTCGCGAAAGAATACGTAAGAGGGATTGTGATAGAGCAGTTCCCGGCCATCTTCGGGGTTGCGACGCACCCAGTTCTTGATGACATCGGCGCTGACCTGATGCGCCTCATAGACCCCGCGCCGCACTAATTCGACCCCGACCGAGCGGTAATCATGGCCATTCGCGCCGCGATAGCCCACCCGCAGATAGCTGCCATCGGGCAGGCGAATACGGCCAGAACCCTGAATTTGCAGAAAGAAAAGCTCTACCGGGTCATCGACCCAAGCGATCTCAAGCCCGCGGTCGCGCATCACGTCGCCATCTAGGATCTCGCGTCTGGTGAGCCAGGGGCGGATCTGCTCGGCCTCGGGGGGCATGGCGTAGATGGGATATTGAAACCGGGCAGAGGGGTAGAGATCGCCGTCCAATTCAGGTTCGAAATACCCGGTGAAAAGCGCGTCTTTGCCGTCTTCCATCAGAACGGGGCGAAAGAACAATTCGAAAAACTGCCGGGGGTCGGGGCCATCTTTGGCCAGCTTGCAGAGCGCGCGCCAATCGACATCTTTCATGTCGCCGCAGGTGCTAGTGAAAACCTCGAAGGCAGCGGCGTGGTCATCTTTGGCCCAGCCCTCAAGCTGGTCGAAATCCATGACAGTATAATGCACCTCTGCTGCGGACGGCGTGTTCATCGACACACCGCCCAACAGCGCAAGAGCGCCAAGCGCACGCGCTACCCGTCTGTGGAAACCAACAGCCAATTCGGATCGTCCGAGCCCATGACACGGGCGAAGACCCATGTATCTTTTTGGCGTTTGATTTCTTTGCTGCTGCCCTCGACAATCTCGCCCTCGCGGTTGCGAACCTCCGAGGTCAGCTCGCCGACGAAGCGGATGGTGAGTTCGGCTTCTTTCGTGGTCTCGTCCATCTTGGCGTCGATCAGTTCCATCTCGCGCACGCCGATGAAAGTCGCCTCGATCGTTAGACCTTGATCCTCCCGCGCGGCGACGCCGTCAACAAAGCTTTCATAGACGTCATCGGCCAGAAACGGCTGAATTTCCGCCAAATCGCCCCGCTCATAGCCCATGACGATCATCTCATAGGCGCCACGCGCGCCTTGCAGGAAATCGCTGACGCCAAAGGACGGCTCGACCCGCTTCATCTCGGCCAAGGCCTTGCCCGAGGGGCTGTCTTCGGGAACGTGGTCGGTGATATCGAGATCCGGGCCACCTTCGATCACTTCAAACGCGGGGCCGCTGCGGGCGCTTGGCGTTTGATCGGTCACCGGGGGCTTTTCAAAACCCTCACGCGTGCCGAGCACGTTTTTCAGCCGCAGGATCAGGAATACGGCGATACCGGCAAGCACCAGAAGCTGTATCAGGGGAGAATTCATCGAAACCTCATTCAGGGGTGGCATGGAAACATGCGAGTTAAGCTCTTATGTAGGTGTTCGACCGGGGCAAGTCCACTCTGCCCCCAGCGAAAGGACCCCGCCACATGTGGCTATTGATCGCATTTATCGCCGTGCCTCTGATCGAGATCACGCTTTTCATCCAAGTCGGTGGCGCCATCGGCCTTGGCTGGACGCTGGCCGTGGTGGTTTTGACCGCCATTTTGGGCACATGGTTGGTGCGGTCTCAGGGCGCGCTGGCGCTTGGGCAGTTGCGCAGTTCCTTCAATGACTTGCGCGACCCGACCGAGCCTTTGGTGCATGGCGCGATGATCCTGTTTTCCGGCGCGCTGTTGCTGACGCCGGGGTTCTTCACCGATGCTGTTGGCTTTGCCTTTCTGGTGCCGCGCTTTCGCGCCGCCGCCTATCGCGCGATCCGCGATCGGGTGAAGGTCCAAAGCTTTGGCACCCCCGGCGGCATGGGGCAGCGGCCCGGTCCGCAACGCCGCGGCGATCCGCGCGGTGATGTGATCGACGGGGATTTTCACGAAATTCCCGAACAGCCGCGCCAGACCAAGGGCCCCTCGGGCTGGACTAAGGATTGAGCGGCCCGTGCCGACCTGTTAAGTCCGGGTAGATTTAAGAAATTCACCACAACAGGACACAGAAAATGGCAGAAAACGAAACCGCACAACCCAAGCAACCGCAGATGCGCGTGCTGGGCCAGTTCATCCGCGACATGTCGTTCGAAAACATCATGGCGCAGAAGGGTGCCCCGGCGGATGTACAGCCCGACGTGCAGGTTCAGGTCAACCTCGACGCGAAAAAGCGTTCGGGCGAGAACCAGTATGAAACCGCGATCAAGCTGAACATCACCTCCAAAGCGAAAGACGGCGACGCGACGCTTTTCGTGCTGGAAATCGACTATGTCGGTATCTTCCAAGTCGAAAACGTGCCGGAAGAGCAGATGCACCCCTATCTGCTGATCGAATGCCCGCGCATGATCTTCCCCTTCCTGCGCCGCATCGTCAGCGACGTGACCCGTGACGGTGGCTTCCCGCCGCTGAACCTTGAAAACATCGACTTCCTTTCGCTGTACCGCAACGAAGTGGCACGCCGTCAGGCCGAAAACCCGCCAAAAGCCGACGCCTAAGCGTCAGCCAAGCTGTTTCCACAGCGCGTCGTCGCCCAGTTTGCCGACAAATTCGGCATGGGCGGCGGCTTCGGCCTCTGTCAGACGCGAGGGCAGGGGCGTGGGCCGCGGTTTCGGGGTCCAGCGCGTCTCCGGCTCGCCCGTCTTGCGCTCCGGCGCCGAGGACAGCGCGAAGTCCGGCTGCCGCCCCCCAATCAGTTCCAAATAGACTTCGGCCAAGATCTCACTGTCGAGCAAGGCGCCGTGCAGCGTCCGCGAGGTGTTATCAATCCCAAAGCGGCGACAGAGCGCATCAAGCGAAGCGGGTGAGCCCGGAAAGCGTTTGCGCGCGATCTCGAGCGTGTCGAGCGCTTGTTCCCACGGGATCTGCGGCAGGCCCATCCAGCGCAGTTCGGCGTTCAGGAATTTGATGTCGAAGGCGGCGTTGTGGATGATCAGCTTTGAATCGCCGATAAAGTCGAGAAACTGCCGCCCGATCTGCGCGAACTTGGGTTTGTCGCGCAAAAAGTCATCGCCCAGCCCGTGCACCTGAAAGGCTTCCTCGGGCATGGAGCGTTCGGGGTTGATGTATTGGTGATAGGTCTCGCCCGTGGCCATGTGATTCATCAGCTCGACCGCGCCGATCTCGACGATGCGGTCGCCGCTTTCGGGGTCAAAGCCGGTGGTTTCGGTATCGAGCACGATTTCACGCATGGCGCAGTCTTTCCCTGATGTCGCGGATCACCGCCCGCACCTGCGCGCGGGCATGGTCGAGCGTGTCGGTCACTATCACATAGTCCGAGCGGGCGCACTTCTCTTCGGCGGGCATTTGCTTGGCGCGGATGGCGTCGAATTGCACTTCCGTCATCGTGCCACGCGCCAGTACCCGGTCGCGCTGGACCTCTGCCGGGATCGTCACGCAGGCCACGGCGTCCATCGCAGCCTCGCCGCCGGTTTCGAACAGCAGCGGAATGTCCAGCACGGCAATGTCGCTATCCGCCTGCGCCAAAAACGTCGCCCGGTCTACGGCAACCAGTGGATGCACGATGGCTTCGATCCGGGGCAGGGCGGTCGAATCGGCGGCGATGATCTCTTTCAATGCGGCACGAGAGACGCCGCCGCCCTCGATCGCTTCCGGGAAAGCCGTCTGCATCGGCGCCACGGCGGCCCCGCCCGGGGCATAAAGCCGGTGCACCGCCGCGTCGGCATCCCAAACGGCGCAGCCTTCCTCGGCGAACATCTTTGCCGTGGTCGATTTACCCATGCCGATGGAGCCGGTGAGCCCGAGGTGAAACATCAGCGCAGCACCGCCGTTCGCGTGGCGCGGTCGACCTCGGGCCGCTGGCCGAACCAACGCTCGAACGCCGGGACCGCCTGATGCAACAACATGCCCAGCCCGTCGACCGTGACGCAGCCCATATCCTCAGCCGTCTCAAGCATATGGGTGCGCAGCGGAGCGTAAACGAGATCTGTCACCACCGTGCCGGGGCGCAGCCCATCCAGCGGCACCCGCAAGGCGCCTTTGCCGATCATGCCGAGTGATGTGGTGTTCACCAACAAACTGGCGTGATCGATCATATTGCCCGCTTGCACCCAATCGACGACTTTCACTCTGCCGCCGAAATCGCGCTGCAACTGCTCCGCCCGGACGCGGGTGCGGTTTGACAGGCAGATCTCAGGCACACCAGCATCCAAAAGCGCCGAGACAACCGCCCGCGCCGCGCCCCCCGCGCCCAAGACCGCCGCCGGTCCGGCCTTCGGATCCCACTCCGCCGCACCGGCTTTGAGGTTTTCGATGAAGCCGTAGCCATCCGTATTATCCGCGTGAATTTTGCCATCGGCGCGAAAGATCAACGTATTGGCCGCGCCGATCAGAGTGGCCCGGTCAGTGATGAGATCCGCGATCTCCATCACCGCTTCTTTATGGGGGATCGTCAGGTTCACCCCAACAAAGCCCATCTTGGGCAGCGTTCTCAGCACCTCTTCCAGATCATCGGGGGCGACATCAAGCGGCACATAATGCCCGGCGATGCCATAGGTCTCCAGCCAATGGCGATGCAACTGCGGGGATTTGGAATGCGCGATGGGCGATCCGATCACACCGGCGAGGGGGATTTTGGGCAGGCTCATGTCTTGAGGTCTCCGCGCAGCGTCAGGAAATTCAGCAGTTCAAGAAATGGCATACCGAGGACGTGAAAGTAATCCCCCTCAATCTGGGTGAAGAGCCGCACGCCTTCCTCTTCCAGCTTGTAGCAGCCCACCGCGTGGCGAATGCTCTCCCAGTTTCGCGCGACGTAGTCTTCTATATAAGCGTCGCTTGCGTCACGCATCCGCAGCCGCACCTGACCGACGTGCCGCCACAGGGGTTTACCGTCTTCATAAAGCACCGCGGCGGAGAGCAGGGAATGCCGATCCCCGCGCAGACGGTGAAGCTGCGCGATGGCTTCACCCTTATCACGCGGCTTGTGCAGCATCTCGCCGCGATGGTCCAACACCTGATCGCAGCCCAGAACCAACGCGCCAAAGTGCTTTTCGCTCACTTTACGGGCTTTCATCTCGGCCAAGGTATCGGCGATGTCGCGCGGCTTGGCCTCCTCGGCCCGCAGGGCGGCGGTTATCATCTCTTCGTCGATCTTGGCCGGGATCACCTCATGCGGGATCGCGGCCTGCGCCAAAAGCTGCGCCCGGATCTCCGAGCCGGAGGCGAGGATGATTTTCTGCGGCATGTGGATAACCCTGTGATGATCTGGCGCAAATCTTGAGGATTTGTTCTGCGAGATAAAAGTTGACAGCACAAGCCCGCAGATCTCGCCCTGAGTCGCGGTTTTTGTCGCCGATTCCCACCCCGATGAATAGGGATAAGCCGCTTGTGCGTATAACCACGAGACTTCACCGGTTATCCCCGCTTTGATACATTTTGTCCCCCGGAAAATACGCCAGCAAGATCTTGAGAAAGTTCGACATTCGCGAATCGGGGCCGGCTTATCCACAGGGGGCCGCGAAGTTTGTTCACCTGTTGATAAGCGGCGGTATAAATCATTAATCCACAGGATTCAGGCGCCCTACAATCAACTACATCTTTTCTCTTTTCTTATTTATTAAGAAAGAAGCACGCACACCGGAGCCTTCCCCATGTTCGATCTTCTCAGCCTCGCTTATCCATGGATCAAAGCGCTCCATATCGTGTCGGTCATCAGTTGGATGGCGGCGCTCTTCTACCTGCCGCGCCTCTTCGTGCATCATGTCGAACAGGCGGGTTCCGCCGGGCGGATGCACGAGACTTTCGCGATGATGGAATTCAAGCTCGCTCAGTTCATCATGCGGCCCGCGATGATGGCGACATGGGTTTTCGGCCTCGCCCTCGTTCTGACGCCCGGAATCGTGGATTGGACGATGATCTGGCCATGGACCAAGGGGGCCAGTGTCATCGCCATGACGGTTTTCCACGTTTGGCTGAAAAAACAGGTCAAATCCGTCGAAAGCGGTGACAGTACCGTCACGGGCCGTCAGTTCCGTCTTTTGAACGAAGTGCCGACGCTGCTGATGATCGTGATCGTCTTCTCAGTGGTCGTGAAATTCTGAGGCAATTGACTCAAGCCGCGCTGCCGCCTATATCTGCGCCACTGTCCCGTCCGGGGCGGTTTCTGCTTGCCACATTCAAATGATCGACCAGCCCGCATTCTGCTGCGGCTGAACAGGATGCTCCATGACAACCGAAACGCTGAACCTCGCTGATCTCAAGGCGCAGACGCCGAAAAACCTGCTCGCCATGGCCGAAGAGCTGGAGATCGAAAACGCCTCGACCATGCGTAAAGGCGAGATGATGTTCCAGATTCTCCGCGAACGTGCGGATGACGGTTGGGAGATCTCGGGCGACGGCGTGTTGGAAGTGCTGCAGGACGGATTCGGTTTTCTGCGCTCTCCCGAAGCGAACTACCTGCCGGGCCCCGATGACATCTACGTCTCGCCCGACATGATCCGCAAATGGTCGCTGCGCACCGGGGACACCATCGAGGGGCTGATCAAGGCGCCCGATGACACCGAACGCTATTTTGCGCTGACCGAGGTCACCAAGATCAACTTCGAGGCGCCCGAGAAGGCGCGCCACAAGGTCGCCTTCGAAAACCTCACCCCGCTTTACCCCGACGAGCGTCTGACGATGGAGGTTGATGACCCCACGATCAAGGACCGCTCGGCGCGGATCATCGATCTGGTGTCCCCCATCGGCAAGGGCCAGCGCTCGCTGATCGTCGCCCCGCCGCGCACCGGTAAGACCGTGCTGCTGCAGAACATCGCTAACAGCATCGAGAAAAACCACCCCGAGTGCTACCTGATCGTCCTGCTGATCGACGAACGGCCCGAGGAAGTCACCGACATGCAGCGGTCGGTGAAGGGGGAGGTTGTCTCCTCCACCTTCGATGAGCCGGCAACCCGTCACGTCGCCGTTTCCGAGATGGTCATCGAGAAAGCCAAGCGCCTTGTCGAGCACAAGCGCGACGTTGTCATCCTGCTCGATTCGATCACCCGTCTGGGCCGCGCCTTCAACACCGTGGTGCCGTCCTCGGGCAAGGTCCTGACCGGTGGTGTCGACGCCAACGCCCTGCAGCGCCCGAAGCGTTTCTTTGGTGCCGCGCGGAACATCGAAGAGGGCGGATCGCTCACCATCATCGCCACCGCGCTGATCGACACCGGCAGCCGCATGGACGAAGTGATCTTTGAAGAGTTCAAGGGCACCGGCAACTCCGAGATCGTTCTCGACCGCAAGATCGCAGACAAACGCGTCTTCCCGGCTATCGACATCCTCAAATCCGGCACCCGGAAAGAGGATCTTTTGGTCGACAAGGTGGACCTGCAAAAAACCTTCGTCCTGCGCCGCATTCTCAACCCGATGGGCACCACCGATGCCATCGAATTCCTGCTCGGCAAGCTCAAGCAAACCAAGTCGAACTCTGACTTCTTCGACTCCATGAACACCTGAGTTATTTCATAATAACAATAGGTTAGTGAAATATGGACACGATATTCGCCCAAGCGTCAGCGCCGGGCCGTGCCGGGGTTGCGGTGATCCGCATTTCCGGCCCACAGGCCTTCGCGATCGCGCAGGAGATTTCCGGCAAACGTCCTGAAGGACGCGAAAGCGTGTTGCGAAACCTCCGCGGCACTGGCGGAGAGGTTATCGACCAAGCCTTGCTCCTGAGCTTCCCCGGGCCAAATTCCTTCACCGGCGAAGATGTAGTTGAATTTCAACTCCATGGCTCCATCGCCGTGGTCCGGGCGATGCTTTCCCTGCTGTCGACCTTCCCCGAAACTCGGATGGCTGAAGCGGGGGAATTCACACGCCGTGCGTTAGAGAATGAAAAGCTGGATCTCGCGCAGGTTGAAGGGCTGGCAGATCTCATCGAAGCCGAAACAGAAGCACAGCGAAAGCAAGCGCTTCGCGTTTTATCGGGCCACCTCGGCGCACGCGTCGAAGATTGGCGGAAAGACTTGATACGCGCCGCCGCGCTTCTGGAGGCCACGATCGACTTCGCGGATGAAGAGGTACCCGTCGATGTCACCCCCGAGGTGGAGGCGCTGCTCTCGAAGGTCGGCAAGGAATTGCAAGCCGAAGCGGAAGGCACCTATGTCGCCGAACGGGTTCGAAACGGCTTCGAAGTCGCGATCATCGGTGCGCCAAATGCGGGTAAGTCAACGCTCTTAAATGCGCTAGCCGGACGTGACGCCGCGATCACCTCCGAAATCGCAGGCACCACCCGCGATGTCATCGAAGTTCGGATGGACCTTGACGGGTTGCCGGTCACCCTTTTGGATACGGCGGGTCTGCGTGAGAGCGAAGATAAAGTTGAAGCCATCGGGATCGAGCGCGCAATCGAACGCGCCGAGGCGGCGGATCTGCGGGTGTTTCTCGCGGCGCCAGGTGAGGCCTTGGTCCTTACGCCGGAGGAAGAGGATATCGTTCTTCAGCCCAAAGCAGATCTCGTTGGTATTGAAGAGAATGGTATCTCAGGGAAGACCGGGCAGGGTGTGTCAGAACTCATCCAACGCATTCAATCTACACTCTCGGAACGCAGTTCAAACATTGGACTGGCAACCCATGAGCGGCATCGCGTCGCTTTGCAGCAAGCCGTCTCGTGTTTGGCTGAAGTAAATGTTATCCTGACCCGAGGACCTGATTTCTATGATTTGGCCGCTGCGGACCTTAGGTTCGGGATTCGAACGCTGGAAACCCTTGTTGGCCGCATAGACGTCGAGAACCTGCTGGATGAGATTTTCACCAGCTTCTGCGTAGGTAAATGATGGAGTGTTTCACGTGAAACATTTTGATGTGATCGTGATCGGTGGCGGCCACGCGGGCGCGGAAGCGGCGCACGCTTCGGCACGGCTTGGCGCACAAACAGCGCTCGTCACGATGAGCCGCGATGGAATCGGCGTCATGTCCTGTAATCCGGCCATCGGCGGACTGGGGAAGGGCCATCTGGTACGAGAGATCGACGCGATGGACGGCGTGATGGGCCGCGTTGCCGATAGGGCCGGCATCCAATTCCGTCTGCTAAACCGTCGGAAAGGCCCCGCCGTTCAGGGCCCCCGTGCGCAGGCTGATCGGAAAATCTACCGGACAGAGATGCTCCGCGAAATCGACGCGCAAGCGAACCTCGACATCATTGAAGGAGAGGTTACCGACTTCGTGATGGCCGGCGAAGTCGTTGCCGGCGTAGTTTTGGCCGACGGAACGAACATCAAGGCGACATCCGTTGTTCTTACGACGGGGACGTTCCTCCGGGGGGTCATTCATATCGGCGATGTATCGCACGAAGGCGGCCGCATGGGGGACAAAGCGTCGGTCAAACTGGCCGAACGGATCGATTCCTTTAATCTCCCGATGGGCCGACTAAAGACGGGGACACCACCCCGGGTGGATGGCCGCACGATCAACTGGGATATACTGGAAGCCCAACCCGGGGACGATGACCCCGTCCTGTTTTCCTTCCTCTCCGACAAGGTTTCAGCCCCACAAGTCGCCTGCGGAATCACGCATACGAACGAGAAAACTCATCAGATCATCAGAGAAAATCTCGATAGGTCCGCAATGTATGGCGGGCATATCGATGGCGTAGGCCCGCGTTACTGCCCTTCGATCGAAGATAAGGTCGTCCGATTTGCCGAGAAAGAGTCGCATCAGGTCTTTCTAGAACCCGAAGGCGCGGATGATCATACCGTCTATCCAAACGGCATTTCGACCTCCCTCCCGGCGGATGTGCAGGAAGCCTATGTCCGGAGCATGGTTGGTCTCGAAAACGCAACTATTCTGCAACCCGGTTACGCCATCGAGTACGACTACGTCGATCCGCGCGTTCTTTCATCAACGCTTGCGGTCCGTACCGTACCCGGCCTCTATCTCGCCGGACAGATCAATGGTACGACGGGCTATGAGGAAGCGGCCGCGCAGGGACTGGTAGCAGGCTTGAATGCCGCTCTGCGCGCCCAAGGCCGGGATGCGGTGACATTTACCCGTTCCGAAAGCTATATTGGGGTTATGGTCGATGATCTGACGACCCGGGGCGTTACAGAACCCTACCGGATGTTCACATCTCGGGCCGAGTTCCGCCTGTCGCTTCGAGCGGACAATGCGGATCAGCGGCTAACTCCTTTGGCGATGCAATTAGGCTGTATCTCTGACGCGCGCCGAGATAGCTTCGAGAAGAAGGTTTCCTCCCTAGAGGAGACAAAAGCGATGCTAGAAGGTACGGAGTATACGCCGAAAGAGCTTGCGAACGCCGGTATCAAAGTCAACCAAGATGGTGCAAAGCGTAGCGGCTATCAGGTTCTCGCGTTTCCCGATGTAGAGTTTGAAGACTTGCTACCACTTGATCGCAGCCTGGAAGAAACTCCATTCGAAATGCGTCGACAGATTGAGCGGGACGCGCTCTACGCAACCTACATCGCTCGACAACAGAAAGAGATCGACGTGCTGAAGAAAGACGAGAACGTTCGTATACCGTCTGATTTTTCCTTCGATGATCTTGCAGGCCTTTCTAACGAGCTGAGGTCGAAGGTATCTTCCGCGCGTCCGGAAACAATGGCACAGGCGGCTCGCATTGATGGAATGACACCAGCTGCGCTGACTTTGATACTTGCTCGTGTGAAGCGCGGGGCCGGAAAGAAGTCAGCATGAGCACCGAAAATGACCTTGATGTTTCACGTGAAACATTTGAAAAGCTGAAAGCCTTTGCTGAACTGGTGAGGAAATGGAATCCGAAGATTAATTTGGTTTCTAAGGACAGCTTGAACGACCTTTGGTCTCGCCATATTCTGGATTCCGTCCAAATCTTTGAGCTTGTTCCAGGGCCAGGGAAGTGGGTAGACCTCGGTAGCGGCGGAGGTTTCCCGGGCATTGTTATTTCGATCCTCAATCAAGAAGAACGCAATTTCGATGTAGTCATGGTTGAAAGTGATCAAAGGAAATCAGCTTTCCTACGGACGGCTATTCGAGAACTTGATCTCGCGGCAAAGGTGAAAACCGAGAGAATCGAAGAACTCGAATGTCTCGAAGCAGACGTGCTATCTGCCCGCGCTTTAGCCGATCTGACGAAGTTGTTAGGGTTCGCCGAGTTGCATCTTAAACGCGGGGGCATTGCACTTTTCCCTAAAGGTCAAAGCTGGCAGCGTGAAGACCTAGAGGCGCGGCAGGACTGGAATTACGACCTAGAGACGGTAACCAGCAAGACCAATTCGGACGCTGCCATTCTAAAGATTAAGGATATCGCCCGTGTCTGACCTTTCTCGTCCAGCTGGACCGAAAATCATTGCCATTGCAAACCAGAAGGGCGGCGTTGGTAAAACGACGACGACGATCAATCTTGCCGCTGCGCTTGCGGAAGCTGGGAAGCGTATTCTGGTGGTTGATCTGGATCCGCAAGGCAATGCTTCTACGGGTCTTGGCATCGAAGTCGAAGATCGCGATTTTACGACATATGATCTCTTGCTGGACGATAGCCTTCCGCAGGATGTCATTCAGCACACCGAAACGGATGGGTTACTTATCGTTCCGGCGACGGTTGACCTCAGCTCAGCGGACATCGAACTCTTTTCGAATGAAAAGAGAAGTTTCCTTTTGCACGACGCACTCAGGCAGACGCAGATGGATCAGTTCAAGTTCGACTATATCTTGATCGATTGCCCGCCTTCACTCAACCTATTGACGGTGAATGCGATGATCGCGGCGCACTCTGTACTTGTGCCTTTGCAGAGCGAATTTTTTGCGTTGGAAGGGCTCTCTCAGCTTATGTTGACGATAAGAGAGGTCCGGCAAAGCGGGAATAAGGACCTGCGGATTGAGGGCGTTCTACTGACCATGTATGATCGCCGCAATAACCTGTCGCAACAGGTTGAGAATGACGCGCGAGCGAACCTTGGTGAACTGGTGTTCCAAACTGTAATTCCGCGCAATGTTCGGGTGAGCGAGGCGCCGAGCTTTGCCATGCCCGTTCTGAGTTATGATCCCACATCGAAAGGGGCCCAAGCCTACCGCGATTTAGCGGCGGAGCTAACAAGAAACAATGGTTAATAAGGTGGCAGTATGGCAGACAAACAAGAGCGTAAACGGGGCCTTGGCCGGGGGCTTTCGGCACTGATGGCGGATGTAGCGGAGACCGAGAGCGTGGCCGCCAAGGGGGCCGCGGCGGCGGAGCAGTTCGTTCCGATCGAGCGAATCAAACCGAACCCGGATCAGCCGCGTAAGCGTTTTGAGCAGGAGCACCTTGATGATCTTGCGGCCTCAATCAAAGAAAAGGGGGTCATTCAGCCCCTGATCGTCCGCGCTTTGGCTGATGGCAATTTCGAGATCGTCGCGGGTGAACGGCGCTGGCGGGCCTCGCAGATCGCGAAGGTGCATAGCCTGCCGGTGATCGTTCGCGAGTTTACCGATGTCGAAGTGCTTGAAGTCGCGATCATCGAGAACATCCAGCGGGCAGATCTGAACTCGGTCGAAGAAGCGGCGGGTTATCGGCAGTTGATGGATAAGTTCGGCCATACGCAGGAGAAGATGGCCGAAGCCCTCGGGAAAAGCCGAAGCCATATTGCGAACCTATTGCGTCTGCTGAACCTGCCGGATCCGGTGCAAGAGATGGTGCGCCAGAATGAGCTGAGCGCGGGCCATGCGCGGGCGCTGATTCCGGCGAAGGATCCGCTGAAACTGGCGCAGCAGGTCATCAAAGGCGGCCTTTCCGTCCGCGCGACCGAGGCTTTGGTCAAGAAAGATCAGGCCGGCGAGCGCGGTAATATGGTAAATAAAGAGCGTCTCTCGCAGCGCCCAGAGAAAGATGCCGATACGCAGGCGCTTGAAGGCGATCTGTCAGCCAACTTAGGCATGAAGGTTAGTTTGGACCATAAACCGGGTCAGGAAGCGGGTAAGGTGACGTTGCACTATACCACGCTTGACCAGTTGGATGAGATCTGCCGCCTGTTGGGCGGCTCTTAAGGCAGAAGCGTTTCGATCACGGCGTTAAGGACAATAACGCCTTGATCTGAAACGATTAACCTGTCTTTCTCGCGTGTTGCCATGCCGATGTCTTGCAGGTGATTGACGGCCTTTTCGTCGATCTCATGCCCGGCAATATCGGCGTAACGGCTAAGGTCAACGCCTTCTTTCAGGCGCAGGCCCATCAGGAGAAACTCAGTCGCCTGTTCGCTTCGGCTCAGGGCGGTCCGGGGTTTCTCCGTTTCGCCCTTTGCGACACCGTCGAGCCACCGCTGTGGATTGCTATAAGCAACTGTCGCGAATTTCTCTCCGCCCAGCGTCAACCGCCCATGAGCGCCGGGGCCGATGCCGATATAGTCCCCATAGCGCCAATAGATCATGTTGTGCCGCGACTGTGCGCCATCCCGGGCGTGGTTTGACACCTCGTAAGCAGGCATGCCCATGTCATTGCAGATGTCTTGGGTCAGGGTGAACATATCCGCGCCGAGATCTTCGTCGGGCAGGCCGCGAAGTTTTCCGCGGGCGTAACGGTCGCCAAAGGCGGTGCCTTGTTCGATGGTCAGCTGATAGAGCGAAATGTGGTCTATCGCGAGGGATAGAGCCTGTTTCAACTCTGCTTCCCATTCCACGGCGGATTGGTCTTGCCGCCCATAGATTAGATCGAAGCTCACGCGGTCAAAGGTATTACGGGCGATGTCGAAAGCAGTCATCGCTTCTTTCGCCGTATGCAGGCGGCCCAAACGTTTGAGATCCGGATCGTTCAGCGCCTGAATGCCCATGGAGACGCGCGACACGCCGGCCTGCCGATAGGCAGCGAAGCGGCCCGCTTCGACCGAGCCGGGATTGGCTTCGAGGGTGATTTCCAGATCGTTCGCCGTAGGCCAGTGGCGCCGGATGGCGCTGATGATGTCTGCGACGACATCGGGGTCCATCAAACTGGGCGTGCCGCCGCCGAAAAAGACCGCATTGAGCACGCGCCCCGGTGTCTCATCCGCAGCGCGCTGAAGCTCGGCGAGATAGGCATCGCGCCAAGCGGCTTGGTCGATCTGGCGGCTAACGTGGCTGTTAAAGTCGCAATAGGGACATTTCGCCTCGCAAAATGGCCAATGGATATAGAGGCCGAAGCCGCCCTGTTGCCAATCTTCAGCCAAAACAGCCCGCAATCAGTTTCGCAAAGGCATCCGCGCGGTGGCTGATGCTGTTTTTCTGCTCGGCGTCCATTTCGGCAAAGGTGACCTCATGGCCGTCAGGTTGGAACATCGGGTCATAGCCGTGACCCTGTTCGCCGCGCATCGGCCAAACCAAAGTGCCATTCACCTTGCCCGCGAAAACCTCGTCATGCCCGTCCGGCCATGCCAAGACCAGCGTCGCGCAAAACCGGGCGCGGCGAGGGTGGGGGGCGTTCTTTTCTTCCAGCAGATTGCGCGTCTTGGTCATGGCCATGACGAAGTCGCGGCCATTCTCCGTTTCGGCCCAATCGGCGGTATAGACGCCGGGCGCGTTGTCGAGCGCCTCGACTTCGATGCCGGAATCGTCGGCTAGCGCGGGCAGGCCGGTCGCCTTGGCGGCGGCATGCGCCTTGATCCGGGCGTTGCCGACGAATGTCGTCTCGGTCTCTTCCGGCTCGGGCAGGTTCATCTCTGCCGCGCCGACCACCTCAACCCCGTGGGGGGCGAAGAGCTGGCGCATCTCTGCCAGTTTGCCCGCGTTATGGGTGGCAATCAGAATGCGATTTTCGGTGAACTTGCGGGTCATGCGGTAACCGATTTTTGGATTGTGGCCAGTTCGCCGACGCCTTTTTCGGCCAGGTCCATCAGCTGGTTCATCTGGTCGCGGGTATAGGTTGAGCCTTCGGCGCTCATCTGCACTTCGATCAGCTTGCCGGATCCGGTCATGATGAAGTTGCCATCGACGCCCGCCTCGGAATCCTCGGGGTAGTCGAGATCGAGCACCGGCTGGCCTGCGTAGATGCCGCAGCTTACCGCCGCGACCGGATCGACCAGCGGGTCAGAGACGACATCGCCCGCTTTCATCAGCTTGTTCACAGCCAGACGCAGCGCGATCCAACCGCCGGTGATCGACGCGCAGCGGGTGCCGCCATCGGCTTGCAGCACATCGCAGTCGACGGTGATCTGACGCTCGCCCAAGGCGGAGCGGTCGACCCCGGCGCGCAGGGCGCGGCCGATCAGACGCTGGATCTCGACCGTGCGACCCCCTTGTTTGCCGGAGGCGGCTTCGCGACGCATCCGTGTGTTGGTGGCGCGGGGCAGCATGCCGTATTCGGCGGTGACCCAGCCCAGACCGGAGCCTTTAATGAACGGCGGCACGCGGTCTTCGATCGTTGCGGTGCAGAGCACATGGGTATCGCCCATCTTGATCAGGGCCGACCCTTCGGCATGTTTGGTGAAACCTGTCTCGATCGAGACGGCGCGCATTTCATCGAGTTTCCGGCCAGAGGGACGCATGACATATCCTTTTTGATGTTGCCCGGGGATACCGCCCCACAAGGCTTTGATGCAACCCCGATTGACGTTTGCCCGGCTTGTACCTTTATTAGACAAGAGAGCGAGCACCGATGAAAAACACGCCTGAATTGCTGAAAGACATGAACGACCGATCCCGCGAAGTGTTTCGCCGGGTGGTTGAAGGCTATCTGGAAAGTGGCGATCCGGTGGGGTCGCGCACCCTGACGCGGGACTTCAGCGAAAAGGTCTCGGCGGCGACAATCCGCAATGTAATGCAGGATCTCGAATATATGGGCCTGTTGGATAGCCCTCATGTTTCAGCCGGGCGCATTCCGACACAGCTAGGGCTCCGGATGTTCGTCGATGGGATGATCGAGATCGGCGATCCGACAGAGCTTGACCGGGAGAAGATCGACGCGACACTGGGGAATAATTCCTCTGATGTCGGCGGGCTGTTGGACCGGATCGGATCGGCCCTGTCGGGCGTCACGCATGGTGCGTCGCTCGTGTTGACGCCGAAGCATGAAGCGCCGATCAAACATATCGAATTCGTTTCTCTCTCGCCTGATAGAGCCTTGGTGGTGCTTGTTTTCTCCGACGGCCATGTGGAGAACCGGCTATTCACGCCGCCACCCGGGCAGACCCCCAGTTCGATGCGCGAGGCGGCGAATTTCCTGAATGCTTTCGTCGAAGGCAAAACCCTTAGCGAGTTGCAGCGCAGCATCAAGCAGGAGATCGCCAAACGCCGTCAGGAGATCGACGTGCTGGCACAGCAGCTTGTCGAGAGCGGTGCGGTGCTGTGGGACGCGGAAGGAGAGCATTCCGAGCGTCTGATCGTGCGCGGTCGGTCGAATCTGCTGGGCGGAGAGGCGGAGGCCGAAGACCTTGACCGTATCCGCAGCCTTTTCGATGATCTTGAGCGCAAGCGGGACATCGCCGAATTCCTCGAACTGGCCGAAGATGGGGACGGTGTGCGCATTTTTATCGGCTCGGAAAACAAACTTTTCTCACTTTCGGGTTCCTCTCTGGTCGTTTCCCCTTATATGAACGCTGATCGTAAGGTGATCGGCGCCGTGGGTGTCATTGGCCCGACACGCTTAAATTATGGACGTATCGTGCCGATTGTGAACTACACGGCACAACTGGTGGGAAAGCTGATTTCCGACCGGAACTAGAGGTGGAACATGGCAGAGCCGAAAGAAAACGACTTTTTGGACGAGATCGACAGCGCCGAAGCTGAAGAATACGCCGAAGACATGGCCGAGATCGACGAAGAAGCCCTTGCGGTTGAGGAACTGCGCGCCGAGCGTGACCAGTACCGCGACCGTTTCATGCGCGCGCTCGCCGATGCCGAGAATGCGCGCAAACGCTCCGACAAGGACCGTCGCGAGGCCGAGAACTATGGCGGCTCCAAGCTGGCCCGTGACATGCTGCCCGTTTATGACAACATGAAACGCGCGCTGGAAACCACCACCGATGAGCAGAAAGAGGCCTTTGGCCCGCTGCTGGAAGGTGTGGAACTGACGATGCGCGAGCTTCTGAACGTCTTCAAAAAGCACGGCATCGAAGTGATCGCGCCCGAGGTTGGCGACAAGTTCGACCCCAAGCATCACGAAGCGATGTTCGAAGCGCCCGTGCCCGGCACCGTGGCGGGCGAGATCATTCAGGTCGCCGCCGAAGGCTTTATGCTGCACGACCGTCTGCTGCGCCCGGCGCAGGTTGGGGTGTCTTCGACCCCGGCGAGCTAAGCGCGCAATCAGTCACTTTCGAAGGAGGCGGTCAGGATTTGGCCGCCTCTTTCAGTTTATAGATCAGCTCAAGCGCTTCACGTGGGGAGAGTTCATCGGGGATGATCTCTGCCAGCTTCTCTTCGACCGCCGAGGTTTTCGCGGGGGCCGGTTGCGGCGGCGGGCTGGCTGCGAAGAGCGGCAGATCGTCGATCAGCGTCTTTTGTGTAGCCCCGCCTTCGCGTTCGCCTTTCTCCAATGCCTCCAGCACCACGCGGGCGCGGGCGATCACCGGGGCGGGCAGGCCCGCCAACTGCGCCACCTGCACCCCATAAGAGCGGTCCGCCGCCCCCTTGCGCACCTCGTGCAGGAAGACGACCTCGCCCTCCCATTCCTTGACTGCTACCGTGGCATTGTCGACCCCCGGCAGCTTGCCGGCCAGCGCCGTCATCTCGTGATAATGGGTGGCGAAGAGCGCCCGGGTCCGGTTCACGTCATGCAGATGTTCCAGCGTGGCCCAAGCGATCGAGAGTCCGTCGTAGGTCGCGGTGCCGCGCCCGATCTCGTCGAGGATCACCAGCGCGCGGTCGTCGGCTTGGTTCAAGATCGCGGCGGTTTCGACCATTTCGACCATGAAGGTCGAGCGGCCCCGCGCCAGATCGTCTGAGGCACCGACGCGGCTGAAAAGCTGGCTAACAACGCCGATATGCGCCGAACTCGCAGGCACGAAACTGCCCATCTGCGCCATCAGGGCGATCAGCGCGTTCTGGCGCAGGAAGGTCGATTTACCCGCCATGTTCGGGCCAGTGAGGAGCCAGATGTTCGCGGCTTCACCTTCGGCACTCAAGTCACAGTCATTGGCGATGAAAGGCTCGCCCGATTGCTGGGTCAGAGCGCGTTCAACGACTGGATGCCGCCCCCCTTGGATGTCAAAGGCGCGGGACATATCCACGCGCGGGCGGGTCCAATTCTCGCTTCGGGCAAGGTCGGCCAGCCCTGTGGCCAGATCGACTTCGGCCAACCCGGCAGAGGCTTGGCCGATCTCTGCCGCATGCTCCAGAATGGCACTCCGAAGGCTCTCATAGAGCCGCTTTTCGATCTCCTGTGCGTGGTTGCTCGCGTTGAGTATTTTCGTCTCCAACTCGGACAGTTCGACAGTGGTAAAGCGCACTTGGTTCGCCGTGGTCTGACGATGGATAAAGGTCTCTGACAGCGGCGGGTTCAGCATCTTCTCGGCATGGGTCGCGGTGCATTCGACGAAGTATCCCAGCACGTTGTTGTGCTTGATCTTCAGCGACGAAATCCCCGTGTCAGAGACAAATTGCTGCTGCATACCGGCAATCACGCTGCGGCCTTCGTCGCGCAGCTCGCGCGCGGCGTCGAGGTCGGCGTCATGGCCGGGGGCGATGAAACCGCCGTCGCGCACCATCAGCGGGGGCTCGGCCACCAAGGCGTGATCCAACAGGTCGATGAGGTCGCCATGACCCTGCAACCCTTCGGCGGCTTCGCGCAGCAGGTCGGGCAGATCCTGCTGCGTCAGGGTCTGGTGCAAAGCCTCAGCTTCGATCAAACCGTTGCGGATCGCGGCAAGGTCGCGGGGGCCGCCGCGGTCAAGCGACAGGCGCGATAGCGCGCGGTCGAGATCAGGCACATTGCGCAGACGCTGGCGGATGTCGTCCGCGAGCCGGGCGTTATCATAGGCAAAGCTCACCGCATCGGCGCGGGAGGTGACCACATCGACAACGCGCGAGGGGCTTGAGATCCGCCGCTCTAACAGCCGCGCGCCCCCGGCGGTGACGGTATTATCCATGATCGACAGCAAAGACCCGGCGCGGCCACCATTTAGGGAGTGGGTGAGTTCCAGATTGCGCCGGGTTGCCGCGTCAATCTGAACGGTGCGGGCCTCTGCCTCTTTCTGGGGCGGGCGGAGCAGGGGCAGCTTGCCGCGTTGAGTGATAGTGAGGTATTCTATTACCGCTCCCATAGCCGAGACTTCGGCGCGGGTGAAGCTGCCGAAAGCCTCTAGCGTTGCAATATCAAACAGGTCACAGACCCGCTTTTCCGCACTGGTGCTGTCAAAAGCCGAGCGGGCCAAACCCGTTAACGCGATACCGAAATCAGAGACGACTTCGTGCAATTCACTCTCTTTCACCTCAGAGACGATCAGTTCCGATGGCGACAGCCGCGCCAATTCCGGCCCCAGACGCACCTGCGCCAGCGGCATCACGTGAAACGCACCGGTCGAGATATCGACCCAAGCCATCGCACAAGCATCGCGCACCTCGGCAAAGGCCGCGAGGTAGTTGTGGCGCCGCGCTTCCAGCAGGCTTTCCTCGGTCAGCGTGCCGGGGGTGACCAGCCGCACCACGTCGCGTTTCACCACCGCTTTGTAGCCGCGTTTCTTGGCCTCCGCGGGGCTCTCCATCTGCTCGCAGACCGCCACGCGAAACCCCTTGCGGATCAGCGTCAGCAGGTAGCCTTCGGCGGCATGCACCGGCACGCCGCACATGGCGATATCCTTGCCCTGATGCTTGCCGCGTTTGGTGAGCGCGATGTCCAACGCCTCTGCCGCGGCGATGGCATCGTCAAAGAACATCTCGTAAAAATCGCCCATGCGGTAGAACAGCAACGCGTCCTGATGGTCCGCTTTAAGCTCGAGATATTGCGCCATCATTGGCGTTACTTTTTCTGTCTGCACGGCTGCCCCCTGTTGCCGCGCGGACCCTACAAAACCCCCCGGCGCAGCGAAAGGGGGTGCGGGGCCTTGGGCGGGCTTTGTCATGCGATTTGCACTGACGTGGGGCTTGCGTTGTGCTGAACTCGGATCGTGGCTAAGAAGATCCCAAAGCAGAAGAAGGGTAATGTCGTGACGAGAAAGAACCGTATCACCTCTGAAGAGGCGCTTGCCTTTCACCTCGAACCGACCCCCGGCAAGTTCGAGATCTCGGCCACGGTGCCGATGACCACACAGCGCGATCTGAGCCTTGCCTATTCCCCCGGTGTGGCCGTCCCTTGTGAGGCCATCGCCGAAAGCCCTGAGACAGCCTATGACTACACCAACAAGGGCAATCTGGTCGCCGTGATCTCGAACGGGACGGCGGTTTTGGGGCTTGGCAATCTCGGTGCGCTGGCCTCCAAACCGGTGATGGAAGGCAAGGCGGTTCTGTTCAAGCGCTTCGCGGATGTGAACTCGATCGATATCGAGCTTGATACCGAGGACACCGAGGCCTTCATCAACGCCTGCAAGCTGATGGGGCCGACCTTCGGCGGCATCAACCTCGAAGACATCAAGGCGCCCGAGTGTTTCATCATCGAGCAGCGCCTGAAGGAAGAGATGGACATTCCCGTCTTCCACGACGACCAGCACGGCACGGCGGTGATCTGTGCCGCCGGGCTGATCAACGCGTTGCACCTCTCGGGCAAGAAGATCGAGGACGTGCGCATCGTGCTCAACGGTGCGGGGGCTGCGGGCATCGCCTGTCTGGAACTGCTCAAGGCGATGGGCGCGAAACACGACAATTGCATCATGTGCGACACCAAGGGCGTGATCTACCAAGGCCGCACCGAGGGCATGAACCAGTGGAAATCGGCCCATGCCGCCAATACCGAGCTGCGCAGCTTGGAAGAGGCGATGAAGGGCGCGGATGTGTTCCTTGGCGTCTCGGTCAAGGGGGCGGTGACGCCTGCGATGGTCGCCTCCATGGCCGACAACCCGGTGATCTTCGCCATGGCCAACCCAGACCCGGAGATCACGCCCGAAGAGGCGCATGAGGTCCGCATGGACGCCATCGTCGCCACCGGGCGCTCGGACTACCCGAACCAGGTCAACAACGTGCTGGGCTTTCCCTATCTTTTCCGTGGCGCGCTCGACATCCATGCCCGGGCCATCAACGACGAGATGAAGATCGCCTGCGCCCATGCGCTGGCGCAACTGGCGCGCGAGGACGTGCCGGACGAGGTGGCGCTGGCCTATGGCCGCACGCTGAGCTTTGGCCGCGACTACATCATTCCCACGCCATTCGACCCACGCCTCATCCACCGCATTCCGCCCGCCGTGGCCAAGGCGGGCATGGACACCGGGGCCGCGCGGCGCCCGATCATCGACATGGACGCCTATGAGGTCGGGCTGAAGTCGCGGATGGACCCGACGGCGAGCATCCTGCGCGGCATCAACGCCCGCGCCCGGGCCAATCAGGCCCGGATGATCTTTGCCGAGGGGGACGATCCCAAGGTGCTGCGCGCGGCGGTCATGTACCAGCGCGCGGGCTTGGGCAAGGCGCTGGTCGTGGGCCGCGAGGACGACGTGCGCGCCAAGCTCGAAGAGGCGGGCATGGCCGACGCGGTGCGCGAGTTGGAGGTGGTGAACGCCGCCAACACCCAGCATCTGCCGACCTATAAAGACTTTCTTTACGGCCGGTTGCAGCGCAAGGGGTTCGACCGCAAGGACATCCACCGCCTCGCCTCGCGCGACCGCCATGTCTTTGCCGCACTGATGCTGGCGCATGGTCATGGCGACGGTCTGGTGACCGGGGCCACCCGCAAGTCGGCGCATGTCTTGGAGCGGCTCAACCACGTTTTTGATGCCAATGCCGAGGCCGGGGCCGCGGGCATCACGGCCCTGCTGCACAAGGGGCGCATCGTCTTTATCGCCGACACCTTGGTCCATGAATGGCCCGATGAGAACGATCTGGCGAATATCGCCGAAAGCGGCGCGCGCGTGGCGCGGCACCTGGGGCTTGAGCCTCGGGTCGCCTTCGTTAGCTTCTCGACCTTCGGCTATCCCGTGTCGGAACGCGCCGAAAAGATGCACCTTGCGCCAGAGGTGTTGGATCAGCGCGGGGTGGATTTCGAATATGAGGGCGAGATGACCGTCGACGTGGCGCTGAACGCGGCCAGTCAGGCGAATTACCCGTTCTCGCGGCTGACCGGCCCTGCGAACATCCTCGTGGTGCCAGCGCGACATTCGGCCAGCATCTCGGTCAAGCTAATGCAAGAGATGGCCGGAGCCACGGTGATCGGGCCGATCCTCACGGGCCTCGATAAGTCGATTCAGATCTGCTCTTCGACCTCGACGGCGAATGACATCCTTAACATGGCCATTCTCGCGGCCTGCAAGGTGGGCTGATGATCTGGAATCTCGGCTCTATCAACGCGGATAACTTTTATCTGCTGCCCCATCTGCCGGGACCGGGAGAGACTATTTCAGCCCGTGATTTTCGGCAGGGGCTGGGCGGGAAGGGGGCCAATATGTCGGTCGCCGCCGCCCGGGCCGGGACGCGGGTGATGCATGTCGGCGCGTTGGGCGCCGATGGCGGTTGGGCGCTGGAACGGCTTTTGGAATATGGGGTCGAAACGGCGCATATCACCTTGATGGAGGGCGTGACCGGTCACGCCAATATCGCCGTGGATCTGGAAGGGGAGAACAATATCGTCATCTTCCCCGGCACCAATCACGAGATCACCGATGAGATGATCGGTGCCGCACTGAGCGAGGCTTCCTCGGGCGATTGGCTGTTGATGCAGAACGAAACCAACGGGCAGCGGTTCGCGGCGCGAACGGCAAAGACCTTGGGCCTGCGACTGGCCTATGCCGCCGCCCCTTTCGATGCGGATGCGGTGACGGCGATCCTCGAACAGATCGATCTATTGGTGCTGAACGAGGTCGAAGCGGCGCAGTTGCGGGCCGCGACGGGGGGCGAGCTGCGGCAACTGCCGATTGACGACATCGTGGTGACGCTGGGGGCGGGGGGCTGTGAATGGGTCTCTAACAAGGCACATCTGGTCGAGAGCTTCCCCGCCTATCAAGTCGATGCGGTGGATACGACCGGCGCGGGCGATACTTTCACCGGCTATCTGCTGGCCGGGTTGGACCGGGGGATGACCATGCCGCAGGCGATTGATCTGGCCATGCGCGCCGGGGCCTTGATGGTCACGCGTCATGGCACGGCGGATGTGATCCCCGATCTGAAAGAGATCCGGGATCACGATTTTCGGAGCTAATCTACCGGGGCGCGGTTACTTCACGAAGGGGGCCGCGCTGCCCCAAAGCTGTTTCACGCGGACGTCACGGCCACAGCCCTTGCGGTAGCGTTTGTAGGCGACCGATTTTTTCACGGCCACGCCGACACTGCTGAACGCCAGCCGGTCGCTGCTTTTGTAGTAGTCCTGGTGATAATCATCAGCCGGGTAAAAGGGCGCATCGCCAAGGATCGGCGTCACGACCTTGGTCCCAAGGGCGGCCTGCGCTTCTGCCTTGGCAGCCTCTGCCGCGCTTTTCTGGGCGGGGCTGCCCGCGAAAATCGCGGTCCGGTAGCTTTCGCCCCGGTCACAGAATTGCCCGCCCGTATCTGTGGGGTCGATCGAGCGGAAGAAGAGATCAAGCAGTGTCTTGCGGCTGACCACATCCGGGTCGAATTGGATCTGCACCGCTTCGTAATGGCCGGTGTCGCCGCCGGTGACTTCTTTGTAGGTCGGGTTCTTGGTGCGGCCCCCGGCAAAGCCCGAGATGGCCTCTTTCACGCCTTTGACGGATTCAAAATCGGCTTCGACGCACCAGAAGCAGCCGCCCGCTACGGTCAGCACCTCGGTCTCCGCCGCCGCCGCAGGTCGGTTCTGCGCGGCGAGGCCCAGAGTGATCGCAAGGGTCAGTATGGCGGGTTTGAACATTGATTTTTGGAACATATCGGTCCTCCTCAGGCCTAGGCTTGCCGCTGGGGCGGAGATAGCGCAAGGCCGGGGCGGGGAAAGTCACGCTCTGGTGAAGGCAATTTACCACTTGGCGCACGGGCGCGTTCTTTCTAGCGTTCCGGGTTCAACGGCAATGGGAGAAGCCTTTCATGCGTATTGCGATGTGGTCAGGGCCACGCAATCTCAGCACTGCGATGATGTATAGTTTCGGAGCGCGTGCGGATTTCACCGCGATGGATGAGCCGTTCTACGCGGCCTATCTCAAGGCGACGGGGCTGGATCATCCGATGCGCGACGCGGTACTGGCGGCGCAGGAGCAAGACCCCGCACGGGTGCCTCTTGGCTTTGTCCAACACGGCACCCGGCATCTTTATATGAAACATATGGCGCAGCATATGATCGACAGTTTCCCGCTCGATTGGGCCGAGAATTGCATGAACATCCACCTGATCCGCCATCCCGCCCGGGTGATCGCAAGCTATGCGGAAAAGCGCGAAGCGCCCCGTTTGGCGGATATCGGATTTGACCGGCAAGTCATGCTCTTCGAACGGTTGGGCGGGCTGGTCATCGACAGCGGCGATATCCGCGCGGACCCAGAGGGGATGCTGCGCAGGCTTTGCGCCGCCATCGATCTGCCCTTCGATCCTGCGATGCTGCATTGGCCCGCCGGCCCGCGTGCGGAAGATGGCGTTTGGGCGCCGCATTGGTATGGGGCGATCCATCGCAGCACCGGTTTTGCCGGGCCGGAGGGGGAACTGCCCGAGCTTAAAGGAGCAGAGGCGGAAGTTCTGGAGGCGGCCATGCCCTACTATGAGCGGCTGTTTGCGGAACGTCTAAAAAATTCCTGAAGACCGCGAAACTATTTCGCGGGGCTGTCGTGACTACGGTGCTATTTCAAACGGAGGGAAAACCAGATGAAAAAATTTGCAAGCACCGCAATCGCCCTGTCCATGATCGCCGGTGGCGCATGGGCGGATGCCCATGCCATGGCCATGGTCGAAGCCTCGGGTCAGGATGTATCGAATGGCGTCGTCACTGCCGACAAGGTGATGGCGGGCGAGAATGGCTGGCTGGTTGTGCACCGCACCGACGCCGACATGAAGCCCGGCCCCGTGGTCGGCTACGCCCCGCTGCGCGCGGGCGAGAACATGGATGTGGTCGCGATCCTGCAAGAGGACGTGGCTTCGGGCGATATGCTGATGCTCATGGTGCATTCCGAAGATGGTGGCATGAAAACCGGCGTGTTCGAATACACGCTGGGCGCCAAGGAAGACGGGCCGATCAAACCGAATGGGGAGCTGGTGATGACGGTCGTCACTGCCGATTGATCCGGTAGGTGGCTAAGAGAAAGGCCCGGGCGGGAGCGTCCGGGCCTTTTGCGTTTTTATCTGGGGCTGGTCGCCGGGGGCGCTGCCCCCGGACCCCCGTGGTATTTAAGAAAGGATGAAGGGGGATTGGGGTCCCGTGCTTCAGCCTTTGCTGCGCTTGTCGCGGGCGGCGAGGAGTTTGAGGCGCAGGGCGTTCAGTTGGATGAAGCCTGCGGCGTCTTTCTGGTCGTAGGCGCCGGCGTCGTCTTCGAAGGTCACATGGGCCTCGGAATAGAGGCTGTGATCGGACCAGCGGCCAACGGTGCGGACATGGCCCTTGTAGAGCTTGAGGCGCACGGTGCCGGTGACATGGGTTTGGCTCGCGTCGATGGCGGCTTGCAGCATGGTCCGTTCGGGGCTGTACCAGAAGCCGTTGTAGATGAGCTCGGCGTATTTCGGCATCAGCTCGTCCTTGAGGTGCATGGCACCGCGGTCGAGGGTGATGGATTCGATGCCGCGGTGCGCTTCCAAGAGCAAAGTGCCGCCCGGGGTCTCGTAGATGCCGCGGGACTTCATGCCGACGAAGCGGCCTTCGACCAGATCGAGGCGGCCGCAGCCGTGTTTGCCGCCAAGTTCGTTCAGTTTGGTCAGGATCGTGGCGGGTGACATTGCTTCGCCGTTGATGCTGACCGCATCACCGCGCTCGAAGCCAATCTCGACGTATTCGGGCGTGTCGGGGGCGTCTTCGGGGTTCACGGTGCGCTGGTAGACGTAGTCGGGCGCGTCGACCGCCGGGTCTTCGAGCACTTTGCCTTCGGAAGAGGTGTGCAGCAGGTTGGCGTCGACCGAGAAGGGCGCTTCGCCGCGCTTGTCCTTGGCGATTGGGATCTGGTTCTGCTCGGCGAAGGCCAGAAGCTTGGTGCGGCTCGACAGGTCCCATTCGCGCCAGGGGGCGATGACCTTGATGTCGGGGTTCAGCGCATAGGCGGCGAGCTCAAACCGGACCTGATCGTTGCCCTTGCCGGTGGCGCCGTGGGCGACCGCATCGGCGCCGGTTTCTTCGGCGATCTCGACCAGACGCTTGGAGATCAGCGGGCGGGCGATGGAGGTGCCGAGGAGGTAGAGACCTTCGTAGACCGCATTGGCGCGGAACATTGGGAAGACGAAGTCGCGGACGAATTCCTCGCGCACGTCTTCGATGTAGATGTTCTCAGGCGCGATGCCCATCATCTCGGCCTTCTTGCGGGCCGGTTCCAGCTCTTCGCCTTGGCCGAGATCGGCGGTGAAGGTCACCACCTCGCAGCCATATTCGGTTTGCAGCCATTTGAGGATGATCGAGGTATCGAGGCCGCCGGAATAGGCAAGCACGACTTTCTTGGGCGCAGACATGACGGGTTTCCTTTCAAGTTCGCCCTGCGAGGTAGCGGTTTTCGCGGGCGCGGGCAAGATTGAAGCCCGCGTTGACCTATGCTGGCTGCGCGCCTATCGACGAATGGCAGCAAGGAGAGCACAGATGGCGGATGAATTTGCACGAAAAGCACAGGCGGCGGCAGAAGCGCTGCGGGCATTGTTCCCGGCGACACCGCTTTTGCGCAATGAGCATCTGTCGGAGCGCTTTGGCGCGGATATCTGGTTGAAGCGCGAGGATCTGAGCCCGGTGCGCTCCTACAAGTTGCGCGGGGCCTTCAATGCGATGCGCAAGGTGATCCCGGGGCAGGGGGTTTTCGTCTGTGCCTCTGCCGGGAACCATGCGCAGGGGGTGGCTTTTGCCTGTAGTCATTTCGGGGTGCGCGGCGTGATCTTCATGCCGGTGACGACGCCGCAGCAGAAGGTGCAGAAGACCCGCATGTTCGGCGGTGAGAATGTCGAGATCCGGTTGGTGGGGGATTATTTTGACGCCACGCTGGCCGCAGCGCAGGATTTCTGCCGGGAGGAGGGGGCGCATTTCCTGTCGCCTTTCGATGATGACGACGTGATCGAGGGGCAGGCGTCCGTCGCGGTGGAGATTGCCGCGCAGTTGGGCCGGGTGCCCGACCGGGTTATCTTGCCGGTGGGCGGCGGCGGGCTGTCTTCGGGGGTGGTAAGTTATTTTGGTGAGGCTTGCGATTATACATTCGTCGAACCCGCCGGTGCGCCGAGCCTTGCGCGGGCGTTGGAAGCCGGGGCGCCGGTTGATGTCTCTCCGATCGATAACTTTGTCGATGGTGCTGCGGTGGCCAAGATCGGTGCGCGGACTTTCGAGCGTTTGCGCGGGGTGAACCCGGCGGATGTGGTGCATCTGCCTGAGGACCGGATTTGCGTGACGATCAATGAGATGTTGAATGTCGAAGGCATCGTGTTGGAACCGGCAGGCGCGCTATCGATCGATGCGCTGGGCGAGGTGGCCGATCAGATCGCGGGCAAGACGGTGGTTTGCGTGGCCTCGGGGGGTAATTTCGATTTCGAGCGTTTGCCGGAGGTCAAAGAGCGGGCGCAGCGCTATTCGGGTGTGAAGAAATATTTCATCCTGCGCATGCCGCAGCGGCCCGGGGCGTTGAAGGAATTCCTGATGCTGCTGGGGCCGGAGGATGACATCTGCCGTTTCGAGTATTTGAAAAAATCGGCGCGGAACTTTGGTTCGGTCCTGATCGGGATCGAGACGCGGCGGCCGGAGAATTTCAAACCGTTTCTTGAGCAATTGGGGCAATCCGGCTTTACCTATACGGATATCACCAACGACGAAACCTTGGCGCAGTTCGTTCTGTAGCAGCGGAAGGCCGGAGGGATTCACCTTCTGGTAAGGATTGGCGGGTTAACTCGACAGGGTCTGTCAGGATCGTGTCGCATGAAATTGGATATCCCCAGCCTTTCCGAAGCAGTGGCGACGCCTGCTGTGGCGCCTTCGGTTTTGGTGGTCGAGGGGGATGAGACCCGGCGGGCCTGTCTTTCGACCGCGTTGAAAGGATGGGGATATGAGGTGGTTTCTGCCGCCTCGGAAGCCGAGGCGTTGGCCCTTTGCGCGCAGCGGTGGCCTGATATCGTGCTTTGCAGTTGGGCGATATCGGGGCTCGATTTTTGCCGGGCTTTTCGGGAGCTCTCGGAAGCGCGCAGTTATCTCATTCTGTTGGTCGATAGTCAGGAGGGGGTGGTGGACTGCGCTCTTGATGCGGGGGCTGATGATGTTTTGCTCCGGCGCGCCGGTCTGCCGGAGCTACGCGCGCGTCTTATGGCGGGGGCGCGTTTTCTGGCCATGCAGCGGGACCTGACGCAGAAAAATCAGCTGATTACCGAGACTTTGGATATTCTGCGGCAGGTGCATGCGCGGATCGACAAGGATTTGGTCGAGGCGAAGAAATTTCAGCAATCGCTGCTTCGCGAGCGTTATCGCGCCATGGAGGGGGGCAATCTGTCGATGATGCTGCGCTCTGCCGGGCATGTTGGCGGGGATTTGGTGGGGTACTTTCCGGTGCGGCCGGGGGTCGTGGGGCTGTTTGGCTTGGATGTGTCTGGGCATGGGATCAGTTCGGCCCTGATGACGGCACGGCTGGCGGGGTATCTGTCGGCGGCCACGCCGGATCAGAACCTTGCGCTCACGCTTTTGCCCGGGGGGACCTACGCGGCGCGACCACCGGGCGAAGTGATTGCGGAACTGAACGATCTTGTTCTTCATGAGATGGAGACGGAGCATTATTTCACCCTGATGCTCGCGATTGCGGATCTCACGTCTGGGGAGGTCACTGTCGCGCAGGCGGGGCATCCGCATCCCGCCTTGCTGCGCTCGGATGGGCGGGTCGAACAGTCGGGCACCGGGGGCTTCCCTGTCGGGCTGCTTTCTGGAGTCGGGTTCGAGGACTATAAGCTTCAGATGGCGCCGGGGGATCGTTTGTTGATCCTATCCGATGGGGTGACGGAATGCCCCGATCCGGGTGGGGAGATGTTGGGCGAAGAAGGGTTGGCCCGCATGTTGGGCGAATTGCGCCGGTTCAGCGGCCCGGCGCTGCTAAGTGCGCTGGTTTGGAAGCTGTCGGAATTCGCTGGTAGCCGCGATTTCCCCGATGATGTCTCGGGGATATTGCTTGAGTATCACGGCAACGCCTAGCCTAGGTGGCGTTGCAGAAACAAACGGTCGCCTTCATTGGCGAGGGTTGCCAGCGCTTCGCTGGCCGATAGCACCAGCGTGGCGTGATGCGGCTCTGTCGGGGCGGCGATCTGGCGCACGGGATGGGCGACATAGACGTGGCAGATCTTCTGCGCCCAGAGGTCGTAGTCCTTCATATAGGTAAAGCGGCGGAAGGCGCCCAACCGGCGCGGGCGGGCGATGCGCCAGCCGGTTTCCTCCAGCACCTCGCGGTGCAGCGCTTGAAGCGGGGATTCCCCCGCCTCGATACCGCCGCCGGGCAGTTGCACGTCGGTCTCCTCCGCCATTTCCAGCGTCATGAGAAAGCGGCGTTGCAGCGGCAGAATGGCATAGACGCCGGGGCGCGGCGTGTATCGTTGGCCGGGCTCTGGTGTCTCACCTGTACGTCGGATCATGTGCTGCCCCTTTTTCCATGGGTTGCTGCGCCTATATAGACGCGGTATGCCAAGCGGCCCCCGATAAGGAAACCCGATGACCCAAGGAACTAAAATCGCGTGGGACGATACCGTTCTGCCCTTTCAGCTTGATGATGTCGACATGCGCGGCCGCGTGGCGCGGCTTGATGGCGTGTTGGAAGGCATCCTGAAACAGCACGACTATCCGCCGCAGGTCGAAGCCCTCGTGGCCGAGATGGCGTTGCTGACAGCTTTGATCGGTCAGACGATCAAACTGCGCTGGAAGCTGTCGCTACAGGTGCAGTCCAAAGGCGCCGTTCGGATGATCGCGACCGATTACTATGGACCCGAAAGGGAAGGCGAGCCTGCGCGCATCCGCGCCTATGCCAGCTATGATGCGGACCGGCTGACCGATGACGCCCCGTTTGAGCAGGTCGGCGAAGGCTATTTCGCGATCATGATCGACCAAGGCCAAGGCATGACCCCCTATCAGGGCATCACGCCGCTGGCCGGTGGGTCTCTGGCCGCCTGTGCCGAAGCCTATTTCGCCCAGTCCGAACAGTTGCCGACCCGCTTTTCCCTGAGCTTTGGCAAATCGTCCGGCCCGTATGAGCCGGAGCATTGGCGCGCGGGTGGCATCATGTTGCAGCATATGCCCAAAGCCTCTCCGTTGGCGGCGTCGGGCGAGGGGAGCGGTGACATTCTCAAGGCCGATGACTTGGTCGAGGGCGATGAGGCCGAGGATTGGAACCGCGTGAACATCCTGCTCGGCACCGTTGAGGATTTGGAACTGATCGGCCCCAGCGTCCCGCCGACCGATCTGCTGCTGCGATTGTTTCACGAGGAACAACCGCGGGTCTATGACCCCCAGCCGGTGCGTTTCGGCTGTACCTGTTCCGAAGACCGCGTGCGGCAAAGCCTGTCAATCTACTCGGCCCGCGATATCGAAAAGATGACCACGGACGAAGGTCGGGTTACCGCCGATTGCCAGTTCTGCGGCGCTCATTACGACCTTGATCCGGCCACGGTCGGTTTCGACGCCAAGGCCTAAGGTGAGCGACCGGTTCCATTCTTTTCGCAAGGCGCTTGCCCAGACCGGGGTGGAATCCTCTGATTTCGATCTGAACCCAGAGGTTACCCTCCCCGAGGGGCGCGCCCTGCGTCCTGCGGGGGTGCTGGCCCCGGTGGTGGATACCGGTGCGCGGCTGGAGCTGATCTTGACCAAACGGTCTTCGGCGCTGAAACATCACCCTGGGCAGATCGCCTTTCCGGGGGGCAAGCAAGACGGCGGGGATGCGGATGTCATCGCCGCCGCCCTGCGCGAAGCCCGCGAAGAGATTGGCCTGCCGAGCGATATCGTGGATGTATTGGGCGCGCTTCCGGCTCATGAGACGGTCACCGGCTTTAGCGTGACGCCCGTGATCGGCTATGTGACGCGCGATTTCACCGTGGTGCCTGAGCCCGGTGAGGTCGAAGAGGTGTTTCGCGTGCCGCTCGACCATGTACTCGACCCCAGCAACTACCTTGTGCATTCCCGGCGTTGGCGCGGCCAGCGGCGGTATTATTACGCCGTTCCCTACGGCCCCTATTACATCTGGGGTGCGACCGCGCGTATGTTGCGGGCATGGGCGACACGAATGAACCAATGATTCCGACCGGCACGCGCTGGCTACATGACGAAGACGCACAGCGGGTTTGCCGCGTGGTGCAGGAGGGCGGGCATCCTATCTATTTCGTCGGCGGCTGCGTGCGCGATGCGCTGCTGGGACTGCCAGACAGCGACGTCGATCTCTCCACCGAAGCGACGCCTGAAACGGTGATGGCGCTGGCCAAGGCCGCCGGGGTCAAGGCCGTGCCGACTGGGATCGACCATGGCACGGTGACGCTGGTCTCGGGCGGCAAACCCTTTGAGATCACCACCTTTCGCCGCGATGTAGAGACCGATGGCCGCCGGGCTGTCGTCGCCTTTTCCACCGATATCGCTGATGACGCCCGCCGCCGGGATTTCACGATGAACGCGCTCTATGCCACGCCCGAGGGCCATGTGATCGATCCCTTGGGCGGGCTGCCCGACCTGCGCGCGCGCCGTTTGCGTTTCATCGAGGACGCAGGTCAGCGTATCCGCGAAGATTACCTGCGCACCCTGCGCTATTTCCGCTTCATGGCGTGGTATGGTAACCCTGAAGTGGGGCCAGAGCCGGAGGCGCTCGATGCCATCGCGTCGAATTTGGATGGGCTCGAGACGCTCTCGGCGGAACGTGTTGGGCAGGAGTTCAAAAAACTCCTCCGCGCGCCTGATCCTGCCCCCGCACTGGCTCTGATGCGGCAAACCGGTGCTTTGCCCGTGCTTTTGCCGGGGAGTGATGACCGGTGGATCTCCATGCTGGTCCATTTCGAACAGGGGCTTGGCCTTGGCCCCGATTGGCTGGTGCGTCTGGCCGCGCTGGGCGGCGAGGCTGTGGCAGACCGTCTGCGGCTGAGCAAAGCTGAGGCCAAACATCTCACCCAGCTGCAAGAGCAGGGTTTCGCAGGGCCACCATTGCCTGAGCTTGCCTATCGTCATGGGGCAGAGGTGGCCATTGGGGCGGCTCTGCTGCGGGGATGTATGGCGGAGAACATGCCCGAAACTGCCATGTTAGAGACGATAAAAAACGCAGCGGCGGCTCGGTTTCCAGTGGCGGCCAAAGACCTGATGCCCGCATTCAAAGGCCCAGCCTTGGGCCAAAAGCTTGCCCGGCTGGAACAGCTTTGGGTCAACTCCGGCTTCACCTTGACGCGAGCGGACCTATTGGCGCGCCGCAGCTAGGTCGACATCGCGGGGAAATTCGTCTATCCAAAGCGCATTACAAGGGAGATGGGCGAAATGTACCGCGGGATCTGGTTCAGCTAAGCTGGCATAACCATTGCCCCTTTGCGGCTCTGCTATTGGGCAGCGCCGAACATTTTGCACGTCTATTTTTCAAGGTCTCCCCATGTTTCGCTTTTTTGAAAACCTCGTCGATCCCTATGTCTCCTATCGCGAGAAGGATGTGCCGCCACAAGGGCTCTGGCCCTTTCTGCGGGACTATGCGCAGCCGTTCAAAAAGGTCTTTGCCCTCGCCGGGCTGATGGCGGTCCTTGTCGCCGCGATCGAGGTTGGGCTGATCTACTACATGGGCCGCATCGTCGATCTGCTGGGCAGCGATCCTGCGCAGATGTGGGCGGAACATGGGACCGAGCTGGTCCTCGTGGCGCTGGCCGTGCTGTTGCTGCGGCCCATGGTGCAGGCGGTCGATGTGATGCTTTTGAACAATGCGATCTTGCCGAACTTCGGCACGTTGATCCGTTGGCGGGCGCATCGCCATGTCTTGCGGCAATCGGTGGGCTGGTTTGAGAATGACTTTGCCGGGCGTATCGCCAACCGGATCATGCAGACCCCACCGGCAGCGGGGGAGGTCGTCTTTCAGGTCTTTGATGCGATCTCTTACTCGCTGGCCTATATGATCGGCGCGGCGATCCTGCTCTCTACCTCGGATATCCGTTTATTAGTGCCGCTTTTGGGGTGGTTCATCCTCTATGGCGGCTTGGTGGCTTGGACGATCAAACGGGTCGGCCCTGCGTCCAAAGCCGCGTCGGACGCGCGGTCGCAGGTGACGGGGCGCGTGGTGGATGCCTATACCAATATCCATTCGGTCAAGATGTTCGCGCATCATGATCTGGAGGTCGATTTCGCGGGCGAAGCCATCGAAGAGGCGCGGCGCACGTTTCAAGGTGAGATGCGTATTTTCACCATCATGGATGTGGTGCTCACCCTTCTCAACGGCATGTTGATCGTGGGCGTCGTCAGCTGGGCATTGTTGTTGTGGATGGGGGCCGAGGCAAGCGTCGGTGTCGTCGCCGCTGCCGCCGCGCTGGCGCTGCGGCTTAACTCCATGACCGGTTGGATCATGTGGGCGCTGTCGAGCTTTTTCCGCGAATTGGGTGTCGTCGCCGAAGGGATGGAGACCATTGCCCAGCCCCTCGCCCTCACCGACCGCCGCGATGCGCCGCCGCTGAAACTCACCGAAGGGCGGATTGAAATGGCGGGGCTGAGCCATCACTATGGGCGCGACAGCGGCGGGGTTCAGGACATCAATATCACCGTGCAGCCGGGCGAAAGGATTGGCCTTGTGGGCCGCTCGGGCGCGGGTAAATCGACCCTCGTGAAGCTGATACTGCGGTTCTACGACGCCGAAACGGGCGAAATTCGGATCGACGGGCAGGACATCGCACAGGTCCGGCAAGACAGTCTTAGGCGGCATATCGGTGTGGTGCAGCAGGATTCCTCGCTGCTGCATCGCTCGGTGCGCGAGAATATCCTTTATGGCCGTCCCGACGCCAGCGAGGCCGAGATGATCGCGGCGGCGAAACAGGCGCAGGCGCATGAGTTCATCCTCGATCTGACCGACCCTGAAGGGCGCTCGGGCTATGACGCGCGTGTGGGCGAGCGGGGCGTGAAGCTGTCCGGCGGGCAACGGCAGCGCATCACGCTGGCGCGGGTGATCCTCAAGGACGCGCCGATCTTGTTGCTGGATGAGGCGACAAGCGCGCTCGACAGTGAGGTGGAGGCCGTCATTCAGGAAACGCTCTATGGCATGATGGCGGGCAAGACCGTCATCGCCATCGCGCACAGGCTGTCGACGATTGCCGAGATGGACCGAATTCTGGTTCTGGATCAAGGTCGTATCGTCGAAGAGGGCAGCCATGAAGCGCTTTTGCAGAAAGCTGGCCTATATGCAGCTTTCTGGCACCGTCAGTCGGGCGGTTTTCTCGCATTGGATGAAAAGACGTGAGCATTTCGAACTGGATCAACCCGTTTCGCCCCGCCGACGGGCCGCCACCGCAGACCCTCTGGGCCTTCATCCGCTGGTGCCTTGCAGGCGCTTGGCCGGTGCTCTGGCTCGCCGCCTTTCTATCTGCCGCCGCTGGCGCGATGGAGGCGGGCACAGCGTGGATTTTGGGCAAGGTGATCGATGCCACGGTCAGCGCGGGGCCGGAGCGGTTTTTTGAGGGCAGCAGTCTGGTTCTGGTCTTGGGCGCGATTGCGTTTTTCCTTGTGGCGCGTCCCGTGCTGTTTGGCCTCTCCTCGGCCTCTAACGCGATCATGGTGCAGCCCAATGTGAACCCGCTGGTGCTGTCGCGGCTGCACCGTTGGACATTGGGGCAGAACGTCAATTTTTTTGACGAAGATTTCGCCGGGCGCATCGCGCAAAAGCAGATGCAGGCCGCGCGGGCGGTGACGGATGTGGCCGCCGAGGTGATCAACGTGGTGGCCTTTGCGCTTGCCTCTCTGGTGGGGTCGGTCGCCTTGCTTTTGGCGATCGACTGGCGTGTGGCGGTTGGGTTTTCCGTCTGGCTGGTGATGTATCTGGCGCTGATCAACTGGTTCTTGCCGCGCGTGCGCAAACGGGCCGCGGGGCGGGCCGGGGCGCGTGCGATGGTGTCGGGGCAGGTGGTCGATACGATCACCAACATCAAGACGGTGAAGCTTTTCGCCCATGCCGATCACGAAGACCGCGCGGCACTTTCCGCGATGCAGAGCTTTCGCGCCCGGGCGTTGGAGTTCGGCTATCTCGCCGCCGGGTTCCGTCTGGCGCTGATGAGCCTTGCGGGGCTTTTGCCGGTTCTGTTGCTGGGCGGGACGATCCTGCTGTGGCAGCGCGGATTGGCGAGCGAGGGCGATATCGTCGCCTCCGGCGCCATCGCGATCCGTATCGCGCAGATGACGGGCTGGGTCTCATTCACGCTGATGGCGATCTATTCGAATATTGGGGAGGTCGAAGACGGCATGCGCACCCTGACGCCGCGCGTGCGGCTGGATGATGAGCCTGATGCGCAGGAACTGGTCGTCGAGGCCGGAGAGATCGAGTTGCGCGATCTGGGCTTTGCCTATGGCCGTCAGACCGGGGGGATCGACCGGATATCGCTGACCATCCAACCGGGTGAGAAGCTGGGCATCGTCGGTGCTTCGGGGACGGGGAAATCGACCCTCGTGGCGCTGCTCTTGCGGCTCTATGAACCGGAGCAGGGCAAGATATTGATCGACGGGGTGGATACCACGACGGTGACCCAAGAGAGCCTGCGGCGCAATATCGGCATGGTCACGCAGGAGACGGCGATGTTCAACCGCTCCGCGCGGGACAACATCCTGTATGGCCGCCCCGATGCGACTGAGGCCGAGGTCATCGCCGCCGCCGAACGGGCCGAGGCGCATGAGTTCATTCAGCAGCTCGAAGATCACAAAGGTCGCCGCGGCTATGACGCGCATCTGGGGGAGCGTGGGGTGAAGCTTTCGGGCGGCCAGCGCCAGCGCATCGCCTTGGCCCGCGCCATCCTGAAAGACGCGCCGATACTGGTGTTGGACGAGGCGACGAGCGCCCTTGATAGCGAGGTGGAGGCCGCCATTCAGCAGACCCTAGACCGTGTGATGGAAGGCAAAACCGTGCTAGCCATTGCCCACCGTCTGTCGACCCTGACCGAGATGGACCGCATCATGGTGCTGGACGCGGGCCGCATTGCAGAGATTGGCAGCCATGCCGATTTGCTTGCCCAAGACGGGCTTTATGCGCGCTATTGGCATCGGCAGTCGGGCGGGTTTCTGGATGTGAAGGCGGCGGAATAGGCTTTCCCAGTCGCCTTAGCCGCGCTATGGGCAGGCTATGACAGAACATGAAATCTTGCGTCTCGGCCACCACGGCGATGGCATCGCCGAAGGTCCGATCTTTGCCCCGATGACCCTGCCGGGGGAAACCGTCACCGGCGTTGTCGACGGGCAGCAGCTTCGCGATGTGCGGATCGTCACCCCCTCCGACCAGCGGGTCGCACCGCCCTGTCGCCATTTCAAATCCTGCGGTGGCTGCCAGTTGCAGCATGCCACGGATGATTTCGTGGCGGCTTGGAAGGTCGATGTGGTGCGCAATGCGCTTTCGGCTCATGGGTTAGAGACAGAATTTCGCCCCATCCAAACCTCCCCCGCGCAATCGCGCCGCAGGGCGACCTTTGCCGCGCGGCGGACGAAAAAGGGCGCTATGGCGGGCTTTCATGGCCGCGCCTCTGACGTGCTGATCGAGGTGCCGGGCTGTCAGTTGGTCGATCCCGCCTTGCTGCCGGGGCTGAAGGTCGCCGAAGAACTGGCGCTGATCGGCACCAGCCGAAAGGCCGAATTGGCTGTCACGGTCACCCTGTCGGAAGAGGGGCTGGACGTCTCTGTCGCCAATGGCAAACCGCTCGACGGACCGCTGCGCCAGCAGTTGGCGCAGGCTTGTGAGGCTCTATCTCTGGCTCGGCTGACATGGGATGGCGAGGTGATCGCGATGCGCGCGCCGCCAGCGCAGCGCTTTGGCGATGCGCCGGTCACGCCGCCGCCGGGCGCCTTCTTGCAGGCCACCCGTCATGGCGAAGCGGCTTTGCTGGAGGCGGTCAGAGACGCCGTGGGTAAGGCCGAGGTCGTGGCCGATCTTTTCGCGGGCTGTGGCACCTTTGCCTTGCCCTTGGCGCAGCAGGCGCGGGTGCACGCGGTGGAAGGCGATGCCGAGATGATCGCCGCGCTGGAAGGGGGCTGGCGTCGGGCCAAGGGGGCAAAACCGCTCACCGCCGAGACGCGCGATCTGTTTCGCCGACCGCTCCTTCCGGATGAACTGGCTAAGATCGACGCCGTGGTGCTCGACCCGCCCCGCGCGGGGGCCGAAGCGCAGGTGGCCGAGATCATCCGCGCCGAGGTGCCGCGCGTGGCCTATGTCTCCTGCAATCCGGTGAGCTTTGCCCGCGATGTGCAGAACATGATCGCGGCAGGCTATCGGCTGGACTGGGTACAGGTGGTCGACCAGTTCCGCTGGTCGTCCCATGTGGAACTCGCCGCCTGTCTGACCCTGCCTAAAAGCTAATCCACGGCCCCATATGACGCCGCGGATCACTGCTTTTTGAGTGAAATTAATCCCTCTCTATGGTAACGCGGATAAAAAGGCCGGAATGGCCAGGGCGTTGAGGGCACAGTGATGAAACGCAGGACGATGATACTTGGCGGCACCGCTATGGTGGCGCTCGGCGCGTGCAGCAGCAGTAAGTTCAAACGTTACACGGGTCCTGAAGTGACCTATGTGGTTGTGAACAAAAGCCAACGCCGCATGATGCTGTTGCACCATAACCGCGTGCTCGAAGATTACCGGATCAAGCTAGGCTTCGCTCCGGTGGGTCACAAAGCCTTTGAGGGGGATGGCCGCACGCCCGAAGGGCTGTATCGAATCGACCGTCGCAACCCGAACAGTCGTTTCCATCTTTCTGTCGGGATCGATTACCCGAACGCGCGCGATATCGAAAACGCCCGCGCCATGGGCAAAAGCCCGGGGGGCGATATCTTTATCCACGGGCAGAAAGACCCGCGGAAGAAAGAAAAGCACGATTGGACTTGGGGCTGTATCGCGGTCACCAACAAGGAAATCGAAGATGTCTACGCGATGGTGCGGGACGGCACGCCGATCCTGATCACGCCCTAAGAACCGCTTGATACGACACCGGCCCCCGCAGGGGCCGGATCGGTCGGTTAATCAGACAAAGATCAGTTGCCGACGACCAGCGTCCACCAGATCTTGCCGCCGTTTTCCTGATGCCATGAGAAACCCATCTGGCGGCCATCGGGGGCCATCAAGATGCGGCGCGTGTCGGGTTGCTCCATCCATGCGGCGAGGGTCTCAAGCTCGGTCTCATAGGTTTCCGAGATCACCTCGCCGACCAGACCGCCAGTGTAGCCCACGCGCTGAATGCGATCGATGGGCGAGGACCCGTCAGAGCCGAAATGCCAGGGGCGGTTTTGCACCGCCATATCGCGCGAATGGGTGGCGGCAGCGGCGTTCAGCTTGGCATCTAGCGCGAGCGGCGTCACCCCGGCAGAGCTGCGCAGCGCATTGACGGAGTCGAGCATGCGGAATTGGATCGTACCCGCGTCGGAGCGGCTGATGCGGTAGGTGCCGCCGGCTTTGCCGCCGGTCGTGCTGGACGGGGTACAGGCAGATAGCGCAACCGTCAGCGCCAGTAGAATGGACAGGATACGGATCATATGAGCGCTCCACGCAATGAAGTTTTTTCTGCCTTACATCGGGGCGCGTTGCAGTTCAAACGCACATAGGCATGACTCTGCCGTGCGGCCCCGGTTTCAATTGAAACTGCGTCTTTCGAGCCATATAACTGGCAATAATTAGCATAATTTCAGTTTTGGAGACGCTCCATGTCCGCTCCCCGTTTTTCGATCAAGAGCCGCCGTGGCTTCCTTGCTGGCAGCGCCGCGATGCTCGCCACGCCCGCGCTGGCGCAAAGTACCTCTTCTTTCAACTCCACCGCCACGACCGAGACAGAGCGTGATCTGACCGAAGCGGTCAAGCGCAATGTCTCAAGTTTCCGGATGCTGGATTGGCGCCCCTATTTCAGCAACACGCGCAATGGCGCGGTGCTGGTCGATATCGACAGCCGGGCGGTGCACTACTGGTCTGAGGACCAGAGCGTTTACAAACTCTACCCCTCTTCGGTGCCGCTGACCGAAGACCTCACACGCCGTGGCCGAACCCGTGTCATCAAAAAGGTCGAGGGGCCAAGCTGGCGTCCCACGCCGTCGATGCTCAAGCGCAATCCCGAATGGCCGCCCTATGTCGGCCCCGGCCCGGACAACCCTCTGGGCACCCATGCGCTATACCTCAGCTGGACCTACTATCGTATCCACGGAACCCACGACACAAGAAAAATTGGACGTAAGTCTTCCAATGGTTGCATCGGGCTCTACAACGAACATATCGCCGAACTTTTTGCCCTGACAAAGGTTGGCACACAGGTGTTGCTTATTTGACGACATCCCCCTGATTCCTTGATGCAATAGCTGATTCCGGGTTTGCAAACTTTTGCCGATACTGTTTAGAACAGGATTACGAGGTAAGTCTTGGGTGCGTGTATGTATATGATACAGCACGCCTATTCTGGAGGTTATGTTATGAAGAAACTCGTTCTCGCCGCTGCTCTGTCCGCTGCTGCATCGACTGCTTTTGCTGGTTCGCTGGCCGAGCCGATCGTCGAAGCACCGGTCATCGTGGAAGAAACAACAGGTTCGTCCTCGGGCATCCTGGTTCCCCTGATCCTGCTGGCTCTGGTTGCCGCAGCTGTTGCTTCCGACTAATCGGAACTGACGATCAAACGGAAAAGGCGGTGCACTGCACCGCCTTTTTTGTTTTCTGCGCAAGGTTCTGAAAAAGGGGCCGCCGCAGCGACCCCAAGGCGGGCTTAGTCCAGCCAGCCGCCCAAGTTCTCGGTGATGATCGTGGTCAGCGTTTCGATATGCGCCGCATCGTCGTTCAGGCAGGGAATATAGGTGAAATCCTCGCCGCCTGCCTCTTCAAAGCTTTCTTTGATCTCTTCGTTGATCTCTTCGAGCGTTTCGATACAATCGGCCGAGAAAGCAGGCGCGCAGACGGCGATGCTTTTCTTGCCCGCCTTGGCCTGACGCGCGACTTCTTCGACGGTATAGGGTTGCAACCATTCCTCGGGGCCGAACTGCGACTGGAAGGTCGTGATGATCTCGCTGTCCTGCCAGCCCAGACGTTCCTTCAGCAGGCGCGTCGTTTTCTGACATTGGCAATGGTAGGGGTCACCCTCCATCAGATAGCGCTGCGGCAGACCGTGGTAGGAGCAGACCAGCAGATCGGGCTTCTTGTCCTTCGCGGCATAGGCACGTTCGACGGATTGGGCCAGCGCTTCGATATAGTCGGGGCGGTCGAAATAGGGGGCCACGGTGCGCGAGGCAGGTTGCCATTTCTCTTTGGCCAGCGCGGCAAAGAAAGCGTCATTCGCGGTTGCGGTCGTGGCCCCGGCATATTGCGGATAAAGCGGGAAGAACAGTATCTTCTGGCATCCGGCGGCGACCATCGCCTCGACTTTGGAGCGGGTCGACGGGTTGCCATAGCGCATGGCGTAATCGACCATCACGTCGGCCCCGTATCGTGCTTTGAGCGCCGCTTTGATTTTGGCGGTTTGCGATTTGGTGATCGTCGCCAGTGGGCTCTCGTTCTCGGCCTCATTCCAGATGGATTTATAGGCCGCGCCGCTGGCAAAGGGGCGTTTGGTCAGGATCACCGTTTGCAACAGCGGTTGCCATTTCCACGGGCTGTAGTCGATCACCCGGCGGTCCGAGAGGAACTCGCTTAGGTAACGGCGCATTGACCAATAGTCATAGCCATCCGGCGTGCCAAGGTTGGCGAGCAGAACACCAACCTTGGGACGCGGGACTTTTGGGTGATCGCCGGGGCCGTGTTCGGGCCGGGTGGCGTCGGCTTGGGCGGATTGGGGCTGGGCTGCCTGCATGGGGGTTTCCTCGCACATGTGATCCGCGCAGAGATAGCCGCTTTGCCGATTGGGTCAATCGGGGAGGGGTTCCTCGCGACTATTCAGCGCATCTGCCAGCCGTTGCTGCGCCGATCCGGGGCGGAGCGGCTTTTGCTGGCTTTCGTCCGGTGCCCATCCGGCAAGAAATATCATGTCGAAAGTCGCCACGATCCGGCCCGAGGCGGCGGTGAAATGCGTGGCGTAAAGCTCAGCCGCGCGTGTCAGCACGGCGCGGCCCGTGGGGCGGCGCAGGCGGGCTTGCAGGGCGTTGGTCTCTCCCATCTCGCGCAGGTCGCGCATCAGGGCCCATGCGTCATCATATTCCACGGTCAGCGGTTGGCTATCGGCCACGGGCAGGGCCAGCCCCGCGCGTTGCAGCAGCGCCCCGAGATCGCGCAGCTCTCCCATCGGGGCGATGCGGGGCGACAGGCCGCCGGTCACTTCGGCTTCGGCTTGACCAAGGCAGGCGCGCAGCTCATGCAGGGTTTGCCCGCCAAGCGCCACCGCCTGCAACAGCCCGTCAGGACGCAGCGCGCGGCGGCATTGGATCAACTGGCCAATGGGGTCATTCGCCCAATGCAGGCCCATGGCGTGGATCACCAGATCATGCGCCTGCGGTTCCAGTGACAGCACCTCGGCCTCGGGGACGATCTGGGCCTTGGGGAGCGCCTCCGCCCAGACTTGGGGGAAGCCGGTCACGATGGCCGGTGCGGTAAACGTTTTCTTAACCAAACTCAGCCGATCCTGAACCTCATCGGCGGCTGCCTGTTGCAGGAACATGCCCCGCGCCGTCGCGCGGGCGCGGTGCTGGGCGAGGGCCTTGGGGTCGGTCAGGTTGGGCTGTGCTGTCATGGGGAACACATAGAATGCCGCCACGGGGACTTCAAACAGCAGTGTCGCTTATCTACCCGCCGCGCTGTCTGGGCTGCGGCGGGCTTGTTGATGCGGATTTCGGGCTTTGCGGCGCTTGCTGGCGCGACACGGCCTTCATCGGCGGGACGGTTTGCGATGCCTGCGGCGTGCCCCTGCCGGGCGGCGGGGATGTGGGTTCACCCCATTGTGATGCCTGTCTTGCCACGCCGCGGCCTTGGGCGCAGGGACGCACGGCGCTCATCTACCGCGATATGGGGCGCAGGCTGGTTCTGGCGCTGAAACATAGCGACCGGCAAGAGATCGCCCGCCCCGCGGCCCGCTGGATGGCGCAGGCGGCCCAAGGCATCCTGCCGCAAGAGGCGCTGATCGCGCCGGTGCCGCTGCATTGGCTGCGCTTGCTAAAACGGCGGTACAATCAATCGGCTCTGCTGGCCAAAGCGCTGTCGGCGGAAACCGGGCACCGCTGGTGCCCCGATCTGTTGCAGCGGGTCCGGCATACGCCCTCGTTGGAGGGTTTGGGCCGTGCAGCCCGGTATCGCGTGTTGGAACAGGCGATCCGCGTGCATCCTCGGCGGCGGCACCGTATCATAACGCGACCGGTGATCTTGGTGGACGATGTCTTTACCTCCGGCGCCACATTGACCGCCTGCACGCAGGCCTGTCTGGCCGCCGGATCCGGCCCCGTTTTCGTGCTGGCACTGGCGCGCGTGGCCAAAGAGACCTAGATCACTGTGCAACGTTAACTGTTCAAAGGGTGATCCTATGCAACCTATCGAAATCTATACGTCGCCGCTCTGCGGTTTTTGCCATTCCGCCAAACGTCTGCTCACCCAGAAGGGCGCAGCTTTTGACGAAGTCGACGTGCTGTCGGAGCCTGAGCGCAAGAAAGAGATGATCCAGCGGGCAGGCGGTGCCCGCACCGTGCCGCAGATTTTCATCGGCGACGTGCATGTGGGCGGCTGTGATGAGCTTTACGCGCTGGACCGTGCTGGCAAACTCGACGCGCTGCTGCAAGACAGATGAAAATCGCGCTGCTGCAACTCAACGTCTCGGACGACCCCGCCGTCAACTTGATCGAGACCCGCGCCCTGCTGCGCGAGGCGGTGGAGGGCGGGGCCGAGTTTGTCCTGACCCCCGAGGTGACGAATTGCGTCAGCACCAGCCGCAGCCATCAACAGTCGGTGTTGGCCTATGAGGAAGACGACGCCACCCTCGCGGCCCTGCGCGAAGAGGCGGCGAAGGCGGGCATCTGGCTGCTGATCGGCTCGCTCGGTCTGAAAACGCGCGGGGGGGACGGGCGCTTTGCCAACCGGTCTTTCCTGATTTCCCCGCAGGGGGAGATCGTCGCGCGCTATGACAAGATCCATATGTTCGACGTGGATATCAACGAGACCGAAAGCTACCGCGAGTCCGCGGGCTATCGCCCCGGCGACAAAGCCGTGGTGGCCGAGACGCCTTTTGGCAAGATCGGCATGTCGATCTGCTATGACATGCGTTTTCCGGCGCTCTATCAAGCGTTGGCCGAGGCGGGCGCGCGCATCCTGACCATGCCAGCGGCCTTCTCTCCGGTCACCGGGGCCGCGCATTGGCACACTCTGCTGAGGGCGCGGGCGATCGAGAACGGCTGCTATGTGCTGGCCCCGGCCCAGACGGGCACCCATGCCAGCGCCGCGCATAAGACCCGCGACACCTATGGGCATTCACTGGTCGTGGCCCCTTGGGGGGAGGTGGTGTTGGATGCCGGGACAGCCCCCGGCGTTTACTTTTGTGACATGGAAATGGAAGAATGTGACAAGGCCCGCGCCAAAGTGCCCAGCCTTGCCAACCGCCGCCCCTTTGCCGCGCCCTGACCGGACCGAAAATGACCGACGATAAAAACACCCTTGCGATCATGTTGTTCGGAGAATTGCTGGCCGCCGACCAATCGGTGCGCAGTCGCCTGACACGGGTGTTGCCGCGGGGGATGGAGATCTCGCATTTCTCGGTGCTGAACTCGCTTTCGTGGCATGGCGGCGAACGCTCGCCCGCGCAACTGGCCGAGACCTTCAACGTCACGCGCGGGGCGATGACCAACACGCTGAGCAAACTCGAATGGGCCGGTTACGTTCATATCCGCCCCGATTGGGACGACGCGCGGCGCAAGATGGTCGCGATCAGCCCCGCCGGGCGGCAGGCGCGGGATGCGGCGGTGAATGCGATCACGCCGATGATCTCGAACGTGGTGGGGGAGCTTGGCGAAGAACAGGTCCGCGCCACGCTCCCGATCCTGCGCGCGCTCAGACGTCAGTTGAGCCAGGGTTGAGGCCCGGATTAAGGCTGGCGGTCACGTAGTTCACGCTCAGATCCCGATCCGATAGCCGCCACGACCACGCGACGGGGTTAAAGACGAAACCTTTGCGATCCACCGGCTCCAGCCCGGCGCGGCTCAGCAGGTCGAAAAGCTCATCGGGGGTGATGAACTTGTTCCAGTCATGGGTGCCCTTGGGCAGCCAGCGCATCACATGCTCGGCCCCGACAATCGCCATCATAAAGGACTTTGGATTGCGGTTCAGGGTCGAACAGATGTGCAGCCCGCCGGGTTTCAGCAGGCGGCGACAAGCGATCAGATAGTCGATGGGAGAGGCGACATGTTCGACCACCTCCATGTTCAGCACCACGTCGAATTTCTCACCGGCATCGGCCATGTCTTCGGCGGTGGTGTGGCGGTAGTCGATCTCTAGCCCCGATTGCTGCGCGTGAATCTGCGCCACGGGGATATTCCCCGCCGCCGCATCCGCGCCCACCACTTCGGCCCCAAGCCGCGCCATCGGTTCGGACAGCAACCCGCCGCCGCAGCCGATGTCGAGGATCCGCAGCCCCGCGAAAGGGGCAGAGCCCGTCAGGTCGCGGTCAAACTCCCCCGCGATCTGGCTGGTGATATAGTCCAACCGGCAGGGGTTCAGCATGTGCAGCGGCTTGAACTTGCCGTTCAGATCCCACCATTCGGCGGCCATGGCTTCGAATTTGGCGATCTCGGCGGGGTCGATGGTTGATTGATCCGCTTGCATTCTGATCTCCCTGTGCTCTTTTGGGTTCAATGACTATATAGGGCGGCAATGGACAAGTATCCCGACCAAAAACGCGGCGCGCCGCATCTTTATCCGCCGGTTGAGCCTTTCGACCAGCGGATGCTGTCCGTAGGGCAAGGGCATCAGGTCTATGTCGAGCAATGTGGCAACCCCGATGGCATCCCCGTTGTCGTGCTGCATGGCGGCCCCGGCGGTGGTTGCAGCCCGGCGATGCGGCGGTATTTCGACCCCAAGGTCTACCGTGTGGTGCTGTTCGATCAGCGCGGATGCGGGCGCTCCACCCCGCATGCGTCGGTCACGGACAACACGACATGGCATCTGGTCGCCGATATCGAGCTGATTCGCACCACGCTTGGCATCGACAAATGGATGGTTTTTGGCGGCTCTTGGGGCGCGACGCTTTCGCTGATCTATGCCCAAGCGCACCCCGAAGCGGTGCGCCATCTGATCCTGCGCGGCGTCTTTCTGATGACGCAGGCCGAGCTTGATTGGTTTTACGGCGGTGGGGCCGGGCGGTTCTGGCCCGAACTGTGGGCGCGTTTCGTGAACCTGATCCCCGAAGATGAGCGGGACGATCTGATCGCGGCTTATCACCGGCGGCTGTTCTCGGGCGATCTGCGGGTCGAGCAGGACTATGGCCGCGCATGGGCCGCTTGGGAGAACGCGCTGGCCTCGGTACATTCCGATGGGGTGTCGCATGGCGGGCCATCGGCCTATGCGCGGGCCTTTTCGCGGTTGGAGAACCATTATTTCACCAACAATGGCTTTTTGGAGTTCGACGGTCAGATCCTCGAACATATGGGGCGGATCGCGCATATCCCGGGGGTCATCGTGCAGGGGCGCTATGACATGATCTGCCCGCCTGCGGGGGCCTATGCGCTGGCCGAACGCTGGCCTAATGCCGACCTGCGGATGATCCGGGATGCGGGCCACGCCTTGTCGGAGCCGGGGATCAGTGCCGAATTGGTGCGCACGATGGATAGGATCGGGCAGCGATGAGCGGGCGCAACTCTTTGCTGGATCGCCGGGCGCTTTTCACCACCGGTGCGGCGGCGGCCCTGTTGGCCGCGACAGGTGCCAGCGCGGGGGAGCCGCCCCGGCGCGGGGGCCGTTTGCGGCTGGCGCTTTCGGGTGCTACGCGTGACGACACTTGGGTCAAAGGCGACGGGCTGTTCATGCAGGTCGCGCGGCAGGGGATGATTTTTGACACGCTGACCGAAGTCACAGGCAATGGCATCCTCAAGGGTGAGTTGGCGACTGGCTGGCAAGCCAGCGAAGGCGCGCGGCAGTGGCAATTCGATCTGCGCCCCGATGTGCGTTTTCACGACGGCAGTCCGCTGACCGCCCGCGATGTTGTGGCCAGTCTGCAATCCGTGCTGACCGGGGCCGAGGTCGCGGTTCAGGATGAACTGCAAGTGCAAGTCTCATTGGCAGCGGCGAATCCCGACCTGCCGCTGCTGCTCGCGCAATCGCGCTATGTGATCCGCCCCGCCCATGCCCCCGAGGCCGGGATCGGCACCGGGCTTTACCGTCTGCGGCGCTTTTCCGCCGGGCGTCAGGTTTTGGCCGAGCGGGTAGAGACGCATTACAAGGACGGCACCGCCGGGTGGTTCGATACGGTTGAGCTTGTGTCGATCCCCGCTCGTGACGTGCGGGCGCAGGCACTGAGCGAAGGGCTTGTTGATGCAGCGGATTTACCGGCGCGGCCCCGCTACCGCGACCGGGGGGATGTGACGCTTCAGGCCGATAGCACAGGCGGGGTCAGCGCATTGTCGGGCGATCTGCGCCAGCCGCCGAACCCCGGACGCCAAGCGCCGATGGACAACCTGCGCGCGCCAGAGCGGTGGTGGTTCGGCTGAGAGGGGTTGCAGTTTCGCCGCATTCGGCCTATATCCCCTTCAACAGCGGCGCTTTCGGGTCCACACCGAAGGCTCCACCGAATTCGTGAACGGGCCGCGCGCCCGTTTTTTTGTGCCCAGTGAAAATGGATGTCTCATGTCGAATGACCTGATCGCCAAAGCCGCCATCGACCGCCGCCTGGCCGAGATCATCACTCCGGTGATCGAGGATATGGGTTTTGAACTGGTGCGCGTGCGCCTGATGTCGGGCAAGTCCACCACCCTGCAAGTCATGGCCGACCGGCCCGAGGGCGGGATCGAAGTGGATGAATGCGCCAAGATCTCGCAGGCCATCGGCGCCGTGCTGGATGTCGAAGACCCGATCTTGGACGAATATTCGCTTGAGGTCTCGAGCCCCGGCATCGACCGCCCGCTGACGCGGCTTAAGGATTTCGACGCTTTCGAAGGCTATGAGGCCAAGATCGAGACGACCGAACTGATTGACGGCCGCCGCCGCTTCAAGGGTGAGTTGGCTGGCGTCGAGGCCGGCGAAGTGCTGATCAATGTCGAAGAAGGCACCATCGGGTTGCAGTTCGACTGGCTCAGCGATGCCAAGCTGGTGCTGACCGACGACCTGATCAAGGAAATGCTCCGCCAGCGCAAAGCGTCTGGTGCGATCGACGAAACCGATTTTGATGATATCGAGACTGAAGAGTCTGCTGAGGGAGACACCTAATGGCCATTACATCTGCAAACCAGCTTGAGCTGTTGCAAACCGCCGAGGCGGTGGCGCGCGAGAAGATGATCGACCCTGGTCTGGTCGTCGAAGCGATGGAAGAATCCCTCGCCCGTGCCGCCAAGTCTCGCTACGGCGCCGAGATGGACATCCGGGTGGACATCGACCGCAAGACCGGCAAGGCCACCTTCACCCGCGTCCGCACCGTGGTCGAGGATGATGAGCTTGAGAACTATCAGGCCGAGTTCACCGTAGAGCAGGCCAAGCAGTACATGGCCGACCCCAAGGTTGGCGACACTTTCGTCGAGGAAGTGCCTCCGGTTGAAATGGGCCGCATCGCGGCGCAGTCGGCCAAGCAGGTCATCTTGCAAAAGGTCCGCGAAGCTGAGCGTGACCGCCAGTACGAAGAATTCAAAGACCGCGCCGGGACCATCATCAACGGTCTGGTCAAGCGCGAGGAATATGGCAACGTCATCGTCGACGTGGGCGCTGGCGAAGCGATCCTGCGCCGGAACGAGAAGATTGGCCGCGAAAGCTATCGCCCGAACGACCGCATCCGCGTCTACATCAAAGACGTGCGCCGCGAGCAGCGCGGCCCGCAGATTTTCCTGAGCCGCACCGCGCCTGAATTCATGGCCGAGTTGTTCAAAATGGAAGTGCCGGAAATCTACGACGGCATCATCGAGATCAAAGCGGTTGCCCGCGACCCCGGCTCGCGCGCCAAGATCGCCGTTATCTCGCATGACGGTTCCATCGACCCAGTCGGTGCCTGCGTCGGTATGCGCGGCAGCCGCGTGCAGGCCGTGGTGAACGAGCTTCAGGGCGAGAAAATCGACATCATTCCGTGGAACGAAGACCAGCCCACCTTCCTTGTGAACGCGCTTCAGCCTGCTGAAGTGTCGAAAGTGGTTCTGGACGAAGAAGCCGGTAAGATCGAAGTCGTCGTGCCTGAAGAGCAACTGTCGCTCGCCATTGGCCGCCGTGGTCAGAACGTGCGTCTTGCTAGCCAGTTGACCGGTCTCGACATCGACATCATGACCGAAGAGCAGGAAAGCCAGCGCCGTCAGGCCGAGTTCGAACTGCGCACCAAGCTGTTCATGGACAACCTCGATCTCGACGAATTCTTCGCCCAGCTTCTGGTCTCCGAAGGTTTCACCAACCTCGAAGAAGTGGCCTACGTCGAAGTCGACGAGTTGCTGGTCATCGACGGTGTAGACGAAGACACGGCGGGTGAGTTGCAGGCCCGCGCCCGCGACGTGCTCGAAGCGCAGAACAAAGCGGCGCTCGATAACGCCCGCGCATTGGGTGTCGAAGACAGCCTGGTTGAATTTGAGGGGCTGACCCCCCAAATGATAGAAGCGCTGGCCAAGGACGACGTCAAAACGCTGGAAGATTTCGCCACCTGTGCCGATTGGGAACTGGCTGGCGGCTGGACCACGGTCAACGGCGAGCGTGTCAAAGACGACGGCGCGCTTGAGCCCTTCGATGTGAGCCTCGAAGATGCGCAGGCCATGATCATGACCGCCCGCGTCATGCTGGGCTGGGTCGACCCGACCGAGCTTGAGGGCGATGCGGAAGAAGACGACGTAGAAACAGACGGCGAAACCGCCGAGGAGGCCGAGGCCTAAGCGGGCCTCGGGGGTTGCACATGGGACGCGGTGGCGCCTCGAATGACCGCTCAGACGGTGCGGAACGCAAGTGCATCGCCACGGGCGAGGTGCAGCCGAAACACGGGTTGATCCGTTTCGTGGTCGGCCCGGACAATCAGGTTTACCCGGATATTCTAGGTAAACTGCCGGGCCGGGGCATCTATGTCGCGGCGGATCGTGCGGCGCTGGAATTGGCCATCAAGAAAAAGGCCTTTTCCCGCTCGGCGAAACAGCCGGTCACCCTGCCCGACGGGCTGGTCGACGAGGTCGAGCAGCAGTTGGCGCGGCGGGTGGTGGAGTTGATCTCGCTCCAGCGCAAGGCGGGCAAGGCGGTCGCCGGTTACGAAAAGGTCAAGGGTTGGTTGCAAACCGAAGAGGCCGAAGTATTGATACAGGCCGTAGACGGGTCAGGGCGCGGCAAGTCCAAGCTGAGCACCCCACACTATGGTCATTACATCGGTTGGTTGACAGCCGATGAATTGGGTTTGGCATTCGGTCGCCAAACTGTGATACATGGGGCGCTCGCCTCTGGTGGACTCACGCAACGTGTTGTAGAGGAAGCCGGTAGACTTAAAGGCGTGCGCGTAAACGAGGGTGGCAACGGCCATCCGAAAGGATAGACGAGCTTCATGAGCGATAGTGACGGCAAGAAAACATTGGGTCTGCGCGGTGGCGCACGTCCGGGGAACGTAAAGCAAAGCTTTAGCCACGGGCGTACCAAAAACGTTGTGGTCGAAACCAAGCGCAAGCGTGTTGTGGTGCCCAAACCGGGTGGCCAGAAATCAACAGGTCCGGGCGCCGGGCCGATTGGCGATCCCAAGAAGCGCCCCGCAGGCATCACCGATGCCGAGATGGAGCGCCGTCTGAAGGCCGTTCAGGCCGCCAAGGCCCGTGAGGCCGAGGAAGCCGCGCAGCGTGAAGCCGAGGAAAAAGCCCGCGCCGAAGAGCGTGAGCGTCGCCGGGCCGAGATTGAGGCCAAGGAACGCGAAGAGCGTGAGCGCGAAGAAAGCCTCAAAGCCAAGGCCGAAGAAGACGCCCGTCGCAAGGCAGAGGCCGAAGCGGCCGCTGCTGCGCCCACGCCCGAACCCGCCGCTGCACGCGAGCCGGGCAACAAACCTGCGCCCGCCGCGACACCGCGCAAAACCACGGACCGTGACCGCGACGACAGCAAGAAGCGCAATAAAGGTGGCGACAGCCGCCGCGCGGGCAAGCTGACCGTCAATCAGGCGCTTGCCGGTGGCGAAGGTGGTCGTCAGCGCTCCATGGCGCAGATGAAGCGCAAGCAAGAACGTGCGCGTCAAAAAGCGATGGGTGGTCAGGTCGAGCGTGAAAAGATCGTGCGCGACGTGCAACTGCCGCCCGCTATCGTGGTCTCTGAACTTGCCAACCGTATGGCAGAGAAGACCGGCGCGGTGGTCAAGGCGCTGATGCAAAACGGCCTGATGGTAACCCAGAACGAAACCATCGACGCCGATACAGCCGAGCTGATCATCGAGGAATTCGGCCACAAAGTGGTGCGCGTTTCCGACGCCGACGTCGAAGATGTCATCAAAGAGGTCGAGGACGATCCGAAGGACCTGCAATCGCGTCCCCCGGTCATCACGATCATGGGCCACGTCGACCACGGCAAAACCTCGCTTCTGGACGCGATCCGCAACGCCAAGGTTGTGGCGGGCGAAGCCGGTGGCATCACGCAGCACATCGGCGCCTATCAGGTGAAAACCGACAACGGCACCGTGCTGTCCTTCCTCGACACGCCGGGTCACGCGGCCTTCACCTCCATGCGTTCGCGCGGGGCTCAGGTGACGGATATCGTGGTTCTGGTGGTCGCGGCGGATGACGCCGTGATGCCGCAGACGATCGAAGCGATTGCCCACGCGAAAGCGGCCAAGGTGCCGATGATCGTGGCAATCAACAAGATCGACAAACCCGCCGCCAATGCCGACAAGGTCCGTACCGATCTGCTTCAGCACGAAGTCATCGTCGAGAAGATGTCGGGCGATGTGCAAGACGTCGAAGTTTCGGCAGCGACAGGCCAAGGTCTGGACGATCTGCTCGAAGCCATCGCGCTGCAGTCGGAAATCCTCGAACTCAAGGCGAACCCGAACCGGGCCGCCGTGGGTGCGGTGATCGAAGCGCAGCTTGACGTGGGCCGCGGCCCCGTGGCGACTGTGCTGGTTCAGAACGGCACGCTGCGTCAGGGCGATATCTTCGTCGTGGGTGAGCAGTACGGTAAGGTTCGTGCGCTGATCAACGACCAAGGCGAGCGCGTCAAAGAAGCCGGGCCTTCGGTGCCGGTTGAGGTGCTGGGCATCAACGGCACGCCCGAGGCCGGTGACGTGCTGAACGTGACCGAGACCGAAGCGCAGGCCCGTGAGATTGCCGAGTATCGTGCGCAGGCCGCCAAGGACAAACGCGCCGCTGCCGGTGCCGCCACGACGCTGGAACAGCTGATGGCCAACGCCAAGGCGGACGAGAACGTCAGCGAGCTGCCGATCTTGGTCAAAGCCGACGTTCAAGGCTCCGCTGAAGCGATCGTTCAGGCGATGGAGAAGATCGGCAACGACGAAGTCCGCGTTCGGGTTCTGCACTCCGGTGTGGGCGCGATCACCGAGACGGATGTCGGCCTTGCCGAAGCCTCCGGCGCGCCGATCATGGGCTTCAACGTGCGTGCCAATGCCTCAGCTCGGAACACGGCGAACCAGAAGGGTGTCGAAATCCGCTACTACTCGGTCATCTATGACCTTGTGGATGACGTGAAAGCGGCCGCAAGCGGCCTGCTGAGCGCCGAGATCAAAGAGAACTTCATTGGCTACGCCAATATCAAAGAAGTCTTCAAAGTCACTGGTGTGGGCAAAGTCGCAGGCTGTCTGGTTACCGAAGGCGTCGCCCGCCGCAGCGCCGGTGTGCGTTTGCTGCGCGACAACGTCGTGATCCACGAAGGCACGCTGAAAACGCTCAAGCGCTTCAAAGACGAAGTGCCCGAGGTTCAGTCCGGTCAGGAATGCGGCATGGCATTCGAGAACTACGAAGACATCCGCCCCGGCGATGTGATCGAGATTTTCGAGCGCGAAGAAGTGACGCGCACCTTGGCCTAAGCCAAGCGCTTACAAGATGAATTCTCCAGAGGCCCGGTCGAATTGCCGGGCCTCTGCTTTTGTGAAGGCCTTCTTGCTGTCATCGAAACTGATCCGCGCCAGATTGACGTGTAGGGGCGAGATATCGATCAGGTTGAAATCATTCGGCTCCCCCCGCTGGCGCGAAGACAGGCTGGTTCCCGCGTGCAGTTGGATTGCCAGATGACCGTCATGCTCAGGCGCTGGATGGGCAAAGGTGCCTGCGTGCCAAATATGTAGATGCCCCGAGAGGATCAAGTCGGCGCCGCAGTCCAAGAGCCGCTTCAGCGCGCGTTTCGCGCCGGGAATGGGCTTCTTGTGGGTCTCATTGGGGTGATCCAGCGGATGGTGGCAAACCGCAATGCGCAGGGTCTTTTCCCCCCCGCGTGACAGGGCGCGGCAGGCGCGGCCTAAACGGCGCAGGCCCAGTTTGCCGGTCTGCCATTTGAACCGATCAACGGTGTTGATCCCCACGGCGACAAAATCCGCCCCCTCATGCACTGGCGTAAGGTCGTGATCGATCCAACGCCGGTAATAGCGCCACGGGGCGAAAAACCGGGTAAAGGGGCGGTGCAGCGGAATATCGTGATTGCCCGGCACGCTCAGCACCGGTGCGTTGATCCGGTCGATAAAGGCCCGCGCGGCGCGATACTCTTTTTCCCGCGCCCGTTGAGTCAGGTCGCCCGAGATGATCACCAGATCGGGGTCATAGCCATTCACCGCCTCTAGGAGCGGCACCAGAAGGTCGGGGCGGTCCTTGCCGAAGTGCAGGTCGGATAGGTGGATCAAACGGCTCATCGCACGGTCTTCCCGGTCGTGGAGGGTATAAAGATATGAATGGGCGAACTGGCACGAGTGAGCCGATACGGGCCGCGCATTACCGCAATCTCTCCGTCCCGCGCGACATAGCGCTTGCGTTGCTTCATGCGTATCTCAATCTCGGACCCGCAGAGCATTTCGTAGTCCGTGTGGTGTTTCGCGCGACCTGTCGCCAACGCCACCGCATGGCGCAGCAGGCCGAAACGATAGGTGTCAGGGGCGACCAGCAGCACCATATCGCCGCGCGCGATGCAGTCCTGCCCATCAAGCCCCATTTGATCCAGTTGAAACGCGTTGTTCACCGCGAAAACCAGCGGGGTGCGCAACTGGCTCTCTTTCCCGTCGACCACGATAGTCAGTTTGAGCGAGGTGCGGAAATCCATCAAGGCTTTGATCACCGACCAATAGGCGGCGATCCGGCTGCGTCCCCAACGGCGGTAGATGCCTTCGCGTGTCTTGAGGATCGCGGGATAGGCGCCGATGCTGGCGTTGTTCAAAAAGGTCTCACCGTTGATCGTCGCCACATGCACCGGGCGACTGTCGCCAGCGGCGATGACGTCGACCGCCTCTTCAAGGTTCTCTGGAATACCCATCGACCGCGCGAAATAGTTGAAGGTGCCCTGCGGGATGATGCCGAGCGGACGGTCGTGGTCTACCATGGCCGAGGAAACGCCCGAGATCGTGCCATCCCCGCCCGCGACGGCAATGATCCCCTCGCCGCTAGACAGGGCTTCGCGCGCTGCGCTAGCAGGGTCGTTGCGTTTGTCGGTATGAATGAATTCTGCCGTGATCCCATGCCGCGCAAAGGCGGAGCGGATCGTGTTTTCGGCTTGGTCACCGTCTTGACGGCCTGAACCGCGGTTCAGAATGACGATAGCGCGCTTCGATGACATAAGTTCCCCTGCCAAATGCTCGGGGAAAAACGCGGTGGAACGCCTATTTGTTCACCTCAATAGGCGTTCCGATGAGATTTTTCAGACAGGCTTGCCTTCGAAAATCTTCCCGTCGACCTGAACGGCCATGCGACCGCCCGCCAACATTTTTACAAAGATACCCTGAACGTAAATGGAACTTCCGATTGCGATGGTTCTCAACATGTCGGCACCCTTTCATACAGATGTTACAACTCTGCCTCAGGATGGTGCGCATTCGGTTAAAAAATCCGCAACATGCTGAGCGATTGGCGATCACTAGTGCAATTCTGCCACTCTACGCTAGAGCCAATCACGCAATATTGATATAAGCGGCACGTCTGCCTCGGGCATCGGATAGGCGCGCATTTCGTTCGGGCGCACCCATTTCAGGGTCTGCCCCTCGCGGGAAACCGGTGTGCCGCCCCATTTGCGACAGGCGAACAGCGGCATCAGAAGGTGGAAATCACTGTAGCTGTGGCTGGCAAAGGTCAGCGGGGCAAGACAGGATTCCCATGTCTCGATCCCCAGTTCCTCATGCAACTCGCGGATCAGCGCCGCTTCTGGCGTCTCTCCGGGTTCGATCTTGCCGCCCGGAAACTCCCAAAGGCCCGCCATCGGCTTGCCTTCGGGGCGTTGGGTCAAAAGCACGCGGCCATCGATGTCGATCAAGGCCGCGGCGGAAACCAGCACTGTCTTCATCTGGTCAGGACCGATAATCGGCGTTGATGTCGATATAGCCGTGGGTCAGGTCACAGGTCCAAACCGTGCACTGCCCCTCGCCAAGGCCCAGATCGACGCCGATGGTGATGTTCTGACCCTTCATATGCGCGGCGGCATCCTCTTCGCAGTAGTCTGGGCTGCGCCATCCGTCGCGCGCGACTTCGATATCGCCGAAACGGATCGACAGACGATCACGGTCCGCCGCGGCCCCGGATTTCCCGATGGCCATGACGACGCGGCCCCAGTTGGGGTCTTCGCCCGCGATTGCGGTTTTGATCAGGGGGGAGTTGGCGATGGCCATGGCGTGGATTTTGGCTTCGTCATCGTTGGAGGCACCGGTTACGGCCACTTCGACGAATTTCTGCGCGCCTTCGCCGTCTTTGACGACCTGATGCGCGAGGTCCATCATCACGTCCCGCAGCGCCGCGTCGAAGGCTTCATTGCCCGATACATCGACACCGGAGGCGCCTGTTGCGGCCATGATCAGCGCGTCGGAGGTGGAGGTATCACTGTCGACAGTAATGCAGTTGAACGTTGTCTCGGTATGGGTCGAAAGGCGCTGTTGCAGCTCGTCCGTCGCCAGCACCGCATCGGTAAAGATATAGACCAGCATGGTGGCCATATCGGGCGCGATCATGCCCGACCCTTTGGCGATCCCCGCGATAGACACGGTTTTGCCCCCGATCTCAACCGTAGCGCTGGCCCCTTTGGGGAAAGTGTCCGTCGTCATGATGGCGCGCGCCGCGTCTTCGATGCCTGCGGGGTCAAGCTGGGCATGGAGATCACCCAGCACGGCGGTGATCCGTTCATGTGGGAGGGGTTCGCCGATGACACCGGTGGAGGAGGTGAAGACCCGCGCTTGCGGCACGCCGCAGGCCTCGGCAGCGGCGGCGGTGATCGCTTCGACCGCGTCGGTGCCGCCCCGCCCAGTAAAGGCATTGGCGTTGCCCGAGTTCACGACGATGGCGGCGCCTTCGTCCGAGGCGCCGCCGATTTTTGCCTGGCAATCCAGCACCGGGGCGGCGCGGGTGGCGGAACGTGTGAACGCCCCCGCCACGGCGCTGCCCGGCGCCAGTTTCGCCAACATCACATCGGTGCGCCCTTGATAGCGCACGCCTGCGGCGATGGTGGCGAAGGTCACGCCGTCGATAACCGGCAGTTCGGGAAAACGGGCCGGGGCGAGCGGCGAGACAGCCAGGGATTTAGCCATGAGTTAGTTCAGCCATTCGATGTTGTTGAGAACGGAAGGGTCGACGCCTTCGGCCGCGCTGCGGTCAACCTCGGCGGAGTCGGTCAGGCTTTCGATGGCCTCTTGCACGTTGGTCTGGCGGATTTGGGTTTCCAGCTCTTCACGCACGTCTTCCAGTGCGGGGGCTTCGGCGGTGCGCGTCTCGTTCAGCTTGATGACATGCCAGCCGAACTGGGTTTCCACCGGTTCCGACACGCTGCCGGCTTCCATGCCAGCGACGGCCTCTTCAAAGGCAGGAACCATCATGCCGGGGCCGAACCACCCCAAGGAGCCGCCACCGGGGCCGGAGGGGCCGGTCGATTTCTCTTTGGCGAGTTCGGCGAAATCCGCGCCGCCGTCGAGTTCTGCCTTGATCGCGTCGGCTTCTTCCTTGGTTTCGACAAGGATATGCGAAGCGTTGAACTCGGGTTCAGGCTCTGCATCGCTGTATTGCGCGTCATAAGCCGCTTGCAGTTCTTCGTCGCTGACATCTTCGGCCATGACGCCTTCGATCGCCTCACCCGCGGTGAGCGAGCGGGTCTCATTCTCGAGCGACAGGGTCACGCGCGGCGGCAATTCGCCGGTAAAGCTGTCGGCGAGGGCCGTCTGTTGCACAAGCTGGTCCAGAAGACCTTTGAACAGCACATCTTCGGGCAGTTGTTGGTACTGCTGGGGCAGGCTCGCGCGTGCGACAATCATATGCCCAAGCGTGATTTCGGTGTCGTTGACGGTGGCAACAACCGTGTCGAGACCCGGTTCGTCCTGGGCGGCCACAGGCAGCGCCACAGCGGCGGCAAGCGCCAAAGACGACAGAAATGTGAGGGGTTTTTGCATGGTTGGGTCCAATCGCTTCCTTCGTAGCAGGGCTGCTACATTGACAGTGTATGGCACGCCCCTTACATCGCCTTATGGCGCTGAGAGGCGCGGGCTCATCCACTATCTATGGGCTGCCATGGCGCTCGGCAACCAGATCGGCGCAAGACATCATAACTTCGGCGGGAGATTACATGCTGGGTATCGGAACAATCGCCAAAAAGGTCTTTGGCACGCCAAACGACCGGAAGATCAAGGCGACCCGGCCGCTTGTGGCTCGGATCAACGCGCTGGAGCCTGAGTTCGAAAAGCTGAGCGACGAAGAGATCAAGACGCGCACCGAGGAGTTGGCCAAACGGGCCGATGCGGGCGAAAGTCTTGACGATCTGCTGCCCGAAGCCTTTGCCAACTGCCGCGAAGCGGCCCGCCGCACCCTTGGCCTGCGTGCTTTCGACACCCAGCTTTTAGGCGGGATTTTCCTGCATCAGGGCAATATCGCCGAGCAAAAGACCGGTGAGGGCAAAACCCTGACCGCGACCTTCGCGGCCTACCTCAACGGGCTTACGCATAAAGGCGTGCATGTGGTGACGGTGAACGAATACCTTGCCAAACGTGACGCCGAATGGATGGGCAAGGTCTTTGGCGCGCTCGGTCTGACCACCGGCGTCGCCTATTCCGGCATGCCCGAAGACCAGAAGCGCGCGGCCTATGCCTGCGACATCACCTATGCCACCAACAACGAACTCGGCTTCGACTACCTGCGCGACAATATGAAGTCGAACCTGTCGGACATGCTGCAACGCGGCCATAACTTTGCCATCGTGGACGAGGTCGACAGTATCCTGATCGACGAAGCGCGGACGCCGCTGATCATCTCCGGCCCCTCGCAGGACCGCTCCGAGATGTACCAGATCATCGACGCGCTGATCCCGTCGCTCACCGAAGAGCATTTCGAGCTGGACGAGAAGACCCGCAACGTCACCTTCACCGACGAGGGCAATGAGTTCCTCGAAGAGCAGTTGCGCGCGCGGGAATTGATCGAAGAGGGGATGACCCTTTACGACCCCGAAAGCACGACAATCGTGCACCACGTCAACCAAGGTTTGCGCGCGCATAAGCTGTTCCAGCGCGACAAGGACTACATCGTGCGTGATGGCGCGGTGACGTTGATCGACGAATTTACGGGCCGCATGATGCCGGGCCGCCGCCTGTCGGACGGTCTGCACCAAGCGATTGAGGCCAAAGAAGGCGTCGACATCCAGCCCGAGAACGTGACCCTCGCAAGCGTCACTTTCCAGAACTACTTCCGCCTATACGACAAACTGGGCGGCATGACCGGCACGGCCCTGACCGAAGCCGAAGAATTCGCCGAGATCTATGGCCTCGGTGTGGTCGAAGTGCCGACCAACGTGCCAATCGCCCGTGTGGACGAAGACGACGCCGTCTATCGCACCGCGCGTGAGAAATACGAGGCGATGATCGAGCGGGTCAAAGAGGCCCACGCCAAGGGGCAGCCCTGCCTTGTCGGCACCACTTCGATCGAAAAGTCCGAACAGCTCAGCGCCATGCTGACCGCCGCCGGGATCGAGCACAATGTGCTCAACGCCCGCCAGCACGAGCAAGAGGCGCAGATCATCGCCGAAGCGGGCAAGTTGGGCGCGGTGACCATCGCCACCAACATGGCGGGCCGCGGCACCGATATTCAGTTGGGCGGCAACGTCGAATTGAAAGTGCTCGACGCGCTGGATGCCGATCCTGAGGCCGACCCGGCCAACATCCGCGCCCAGATCGAAGCGCAGCACGCCGAAGAGAAGCAGAAGGTGCTGGAGGCTGGTGGTCTCTACGTTCTGGCTTCTGAGCGTCACGAGAGCCGCCGCATCGACAACCAGTTGCGGGGCCGTTCGGGCCGTCAGGGTGATCCGGGCCGCACCTCTTTCTTCCTGTCGCTCGAAGATGACCTTATGCGCATCTTCGGTTCGGAACGGCTTGAGAAAGTGCTGACGACGCTGGGCCTGAAAGATGGCGAAGCCATCGTGCACCCATGGGTCAACAAATCGCTGGAGCGCGCGCAGGCCAAGGTCGAAGGCCGCAACTTCGACATCCGCAAGCAACTGCTGAAGTTCGATGACGTGATGAACGAGCAGCGCAAGGTGATCTTTGGCCAGCGCCGCGAGATCATGGAGGCGGACAACCTCAATGAGATCGTCACCGACATGCGCGAGCAGGTGATCGACGATCTGATCGACACCTATATGCCGCCCAAGACTTATGCCGATCAGTGGGACACCCAAGGTTTCTATGCCGCAGTGATCGAACAGTTGAACGTCGACGTGCCGATCATCGCATGGTGCGAAGAGGACGGCGTGGATGATGAGGTGATCCGCGAACGTCTGATGAAAGCCACGGATGAGCTAATGGCCAAGAAGGCCGAGGCCTTTGGCGAAGAGAACATGCGCAACATCGAGAAACAGTTGTTGTTGCAGGCCATCGACACCAAATGGCGCGACCACCTGCTGACGCTCGAACATCTGCGTTCGGTCGTAGGCTTCCGCAGCTACGCGCAGCGCGATCCGCTGAACGAGTATAAGAACGAAGCCTTCCAATTGTTCGAGACGATGCTCGACAGTCTGCGGCAGGACGTGACCCAAAAGCTGGGCCAGATCCAACCGATGAGCGAAGAGCAGCGCCGCGAGATGATGCAGGAAATGGCCGCCCGTCAGGCCGCGATGCAGGCTGCGGCGAGCGAAGCGGCAGATGAGGCCTCTGAACAGGCCGAGGCCGCAGCCCCCGGTTTTGACGAGAACGATCCGTCCACATGGGGCAACCCGGGCCGGAACGATCCCTGCCCCTGCGGCTCTGGCAAGAAGTTCAAACACTGCCACGGTCAGATCACTTGAGCGGCGTCACCTTTTCGCCCATAACTTGGCGTTTCAGGGCCATACCCCGGCCCTGATCCGCGCCCATAAAGTCTCTAACGAATCCGTTGGAGGAGACTTGTCATGTGGCGCACGAAAGAAATTCTGACAGCTGTCGGCACTCTGGCCTGTGCGGTGGGCATTGGCTATGTCATGCAAAGCTCCGACACCGCGCAGCAGCGCTATGGCGCGGCTGAGGCGCAGCGCCCGGTGGCCGACAATGGCGCGTTACTTGAGGTTGAAGGCATCACCCTGACCTCTGCCGCGCTCGACAGTCCCATCGCGCTGCCAACACTGGATGACCGCGTGATCAAGGCCGCAGCGCCCCAAAGCCTGCCGCCCGCCCCGGAAAGCCACGGCGCCGCGATCCCCGCGACCTGCGATATCATTGCCGAAGCGGATGCCGTCGCCGCCGCGATGGTGAAACTCACCCTCGATGCCGCCTGCCTGCCAAATGAGCGGCTGACCGTGCACCATAATGGGATGATCTTTACCGAAGTGACCGATGACCAAGGGCAGTTGTCCGTCACCGTCCCGGCCTTGGCGGAAGAGGCTGTTTTCATCCTCGCCTTCGGCAACGGTGATGGCGCGGTGGCGCAGACTTCGGTCCCTGAACTCTCTGATTTCAACCGCGTCGTGCTGCAATGGAAAGGCACGGCAGGGTTTGAGCTTCACGCCCGCGAGTTCGGCGCGGATTACGGTGAGGCGGGCCACGTCTGGTCCGGTGCGCCGCGCGATATGACCGCCGCGGTGCTGGGCGAAGGGGGCTACATGACCCGCAATGGCGACATTGAGGCTTCTGAGCCGCTGATGGCCGAAGTCTATAGTTTCCCGGTCGCCAAAGCGGGGCAGGAGGGCGATGTCGCGCTCAGCGTGGAGGCCGAGGTGAGCGAGGCGAACTGCGGACTTGAGATCGAAGCACAGGCGCTGGAACTGCGCGGCGATGATCCGGTGAAAACCCAGAACCTGACCCTCGCCGTGCCGGACTGTGACGCGGTCGGCAACTTTCTGGTGTTGAATAATTTGCTCCAAGACCTGAAAGTCGCGCAGAACTGACGCAACCGGGTAGGTCTAGATGAACGGGTTGAAACGTGCGGCGATCAGCGCCGCACTTTTGCTTTTTACGACGGGCGCATCCGCAGCGCAGGACATCGCACTGACCTCGCGCGATGGCAGTGTCGAACTCAGCGGCACCCTGCTGGGGTTCGACGGCGAATTCTACCGCGTCGAGACGGACTATGGCGAGTTGACCGTCGACAGCAGCGGCGTCTCTTGCGCCGGTCCGGGCTGCCCCAACCTTGCGGATTTCGTGGCCGAGGTGCGCTTCTCGGGCTCCGCCACCATGGGGGCGGTGCTGATGCCCGCGCTGATCGAAGCATTCGCCGCGCGCCAAGGCTATACCGTTAGCCGTGAAGAGGGGGACAGCGGGCACTTCGCGCTGCTGCTCTCGCGTGAGGATGACGGCAAGCTTGCCGCGCGGTTCGATTTCCGGGCAAGCAATACCAACGAAGGCTTTGCCGATCTGCTGGCGGATGAGGCTGATGTCGTCATGGCCCTGCGCGAGGTGCGCCGCGAAGAGCGGATCAATGCCCGTGAGGCGGGCTTGGGTGATCTGACCGGTGCCAATCGCAGCCGGGTTCTGGCGCTTGATGCGGTGGTGCCCGTGGTCGCCCCGTCCAACCCGGTGAGACAAATCTCGCCGCTGACCTTGGCGCGGGTGTTCTCGGGCGAGATCAAGAATTGGCAGCGCCTCGGCGGGCCGGACGCACCGATTGAGTTGCATTTGCCCACCGCCGACAGCGGGTTGAGCCAAGCCATCGTGGATCAGGTGCTCACCCCCGCCGGGCTGGAACTGAGCGCCGATGTCACCCGCCACGCCATGCCCGATGCGCTGGCCGAAGCGGTCGCGCGGGATGTTTTTGCCCTTGGCATCACCAGCTATGCCGAACAGGGTGAGACCGAGGTGCTGACCCTTGGCGGCAACTGCGGTTTTGCGCTGGATGCCGCACGGCGCATGATCAAAACCGAAGACTACCCGCTGACCGCGCCGATGTTCCTCTATTTCCCCGCCCGGCGCTTGCCGCTGATTACGCGGGAGTTTCTGGCCTTCACCCGTGGCCCTTCGGCCCAGATCGTGATCCGCCGGGCCGGTTTTGTGGATCAAACGCCCGAGGAAATCCCGGTTGAGGAACAGGGCAACCGCTTTGCCAACGCGATCATCACGGCGGGCGCGGAAACGCCGCTGGAAGAGTTGCAGCGCATGACAGCGACACTCGTGCCGATGGCGCGGCTCACCACCTCTTTCCGCTTCGAGGCCGGGTCGATCCGGCTTGATGCGCAGTCGCGATCCAACGTGCAGCAATTGGCGCGCGCCTTGGAGCAGGGGCAGTATGATGCGCGGCGGCTGATGTTCGTGGGCTTCAGCGATGGCGAGGGGGCCGCGCGGGCCAACCGCGAAATCGCCCTGCGCCGGGCCGAAGCGGTGCAGCGCGCGGTCAGCGCGGCTGCGGTCACGGCCAATCTGTCGCGCATCGATTTGCGGGTCGATGCCTTTGGCGAGGCGATGCCGATTGCCTGTGACGACAGCGAATGGGGCCGCCAGGCCAACCGGCGAGTCGAGGTTTGGGTCCGCTAGGCACACCCCGCTATAAATGCCCCTCACTGCGAAAGCTGAGCTCGCGCGATTTTCCGATGATCAGGTGATCATGCAGGGTTAGCCCCAAGGCGTCACAGGCGGCGGCGACCTGCCGGGTCATGTCAATGTCTGCGCGTGACGGGCTGGGATCGCCCGAGGGGTGATTGTGCACGAGGATGATCGCGCTGGCGTTCAACTCTAGCGCACGTTTGGCAACCTCGCGCGGGTAGACCGGCACATGGTCCACCGTGCCCTTCGCCTGTTCCTCATCGGCGATGAGGATGTTTTTCCGGTCGAGGTAGAGGACGCGAAACTGCTCCATCTCCAGATGGGCCATGGTGGTGTGGCAATAGTCCAGCAGCGCATCCCATGAGGAAACGACATGCCGTTGCAGCACCTTCGCCCGGGCCAGCCGCTGCGCTGCGGCCTCAATGATCTTAAGCTCCACAATCACCGCCTCTCCGACGCCTTTGACATCGCGCAGCCGGGCGGCGGGGGCGGTGATGACGCGGTTGAAATCGCCGAACCGGTCGAGCAGTTCGCGCGCCAGCGGTTTTACGTCCCGGCGCGGGATGGCGCGGAAGAGGACAAGCTCCAACATCTCGTAATCCGGCATGGCCGCCGCGCCCCCGTCAATGAAACGGCTGCGCAGGCGCTGGCGGTGATCCGCGATATAGGAGGGTTGCTTGCCCGTATTGGACGGCGGGCTGTGCGCTTCGTCCAGCAGATAGGGGAGGGGCTGATCAGCCAAGGTTCTCGGGGCACGGCTCATGCCCGGAGTGTCGCGCCAAAGTGGTTATTATTCGGTTAACGGACGGTTAAAACTTCGTTCACCACGCTGCCTAAAAAGGGGAGCCGCATCCACGGCTCCCCCCAATGGTTAACCCTTCATCGAATCCCAGAAGGATTTGACGGAAGAGAAGAAGTTGCTGCTCTCGGGGTTGTTGTTCTGGGCCTCGCCCTCGAACTCCCGCAGCAGTTCTTTCTGCCGGTTGGTCAGGTTCACCGGGGTCTCGACCGCCAGTTCGATGATCATGTCACCCACGCCACCGCCACGCAACGGCGGCATGCCTTTGCCGCGCAGACGCATCTGGCGGCCCGATTGGCTGCCCGCGGGGATCTGCACGCGGCCACGGCCCCCGTCGATGGTGGGCACTTCGATATTGCCACCCAGAGCGGCAGTGCTCATCGACACCGGAACACGGCAGAAGAGGTTCGGTCCGTCGCGTTCGAACAATTCGTGATCGGCCACCTCGATAAAGATGTAGAGATCACCCGACGGCCCGCCGCGCATGCCCGCTTCGCCTTCGCCAGCGAGACGGATGCGGGTGCCGGTTTCGACGCCCGCGGGGATGTTGACCGAGAGCGTGCGCTCTTTCTCAACCCGGCCCGCGCCGCGGCATTTCTTGCAAGGGTTCTTAACGATCTGCCCCATTCCGGAACAGGTCGGGCAGGTCCGCTCGACGGTAAAGAAACCTTGCTGCGCGCGCACCTTGCCCATGCCCGAACAGGTGGGGCAGGTCGAAGGTTCCGCGCCGCCTTCGGCACCGCTGCCGTCACAGGCGTCACATTGGACGGAGGCCGGGACGGTGATCGACTTTTGCATGCCCGAAAAGGCATCTTCGAGCGAGATGCGCAGGTTGTAGCGCAAATCGGCCCCGCGTGCGGCACGGCGTCCGCCGCCACCGCCACGTTGGCCCATGAAGTCGCCGAAGAGGTCGTCGAAGACGTCGGAAAAGGCCGAAGAGAAATCGCCCTGACCGCCGCCCATGCCGCCGCCGGGACGCCCGCCGCCCATGCCACCTTCAAAGGCGGCGTGGCCATAGCGATCATAGGCGGCTTTCTTGTCACCGTCTTTGAGCACGTCATAAGCCTCGCCCACTTCCTTGAACTGGGCTTCGGCTTGGGGGTTGTCTTTGTTGCGGTCGGGGTGGAGGTCCTTCACCTTGCGGCGATAGGCTTTCTTGATCTCGTCGGCAGAGGCCCCTTTGGCAACGCCAAGCACCTCGTAGTAGTCACGTTTTGCCATGGGTTATCATGCTCCTGCGCTGGAACGTGATAGGCCGGCCCGTCTGACGGACCGGCCCTTTCACAGGTTCCGTTTCACACGCTTACGCGCGCTTGTCGTCGTCCAGATCTTCGAACTCGGCATCCAGGATGTCGTCATCGCCACCTTGGGCTTGCTGAGCATCCGAAGGCTGCGCCGTGTCCTCGCTGCCGCCCTCTTCCTGAGCGGCCTTATAGATGGCTTCGCCCAGTTTCATGGCGGATTCGGTGACGTTCTGGATGCCGTTCTTGATCTTGTCGGCGTTGTCTGTTTCCAGCTCGTCTTTCAGCGCGGCAATGGCCAGTTCGATCGCTTCGACGGTGGTCGGGTCGACTTTATCGGAATGCTCTTCCAGCGACTTCTCGGTCGAGTGGATCAGCGATTCCGCCTGGTTCTTCGCTTCGATCAGCTCGCGACGGGACTTGTCCGCCTCGGCATTCTCTTCCGCGTCCTTGACCATCTGTTCGATGTCCGCATCCGACAGACCGCCCGAAGCTTGGATCGTGATCTTCTGCTCCTTACCGGTGCCTTTGTCGAGCGCGCCGACCGACACGATGCCGTTGGCGTCAATGTCGAAGGTCACTTCGATCTGCGGCATGCCGCGGGGCGCAGGCGGGATGTTCTCAAGGTTGAAGGCACCGAGCATCTTGTTGTCGGCAGCCATCTCACGCTCACCTTGGAAGACCCGGATGGTCACGGCGTTCTGGTTGTCTTCGGCGGTCGAGAAGACCTGAGACTTCTTCGTCGGGATCGTGGTGTTGCGGTCGATCAGACGGGTGAAGACACCACCGAGCGTCTCGATACCGAGGGACAGCGGAGTCACGTCGAGCAGGACCACGTCCTTCACGTCGCCTTGCAGAACACCGGCCTGAATGGCGGCACCAAGGGCCACGACTTCGTCCGGATTCACACCCTTGTGCGGCTCCTTGCCGAAGAATTTGGAGACCTCTTCGGCCACCTTCGGCATACGGGTCATACCACCCACGAGCACGACTTCGTCGATGTCGGACGCGGACAGGCCGGCATCCTTCAGCGCGGCGGCGCAGGGCTTCATCGAAGCTTTGATCAGGTCACCAACAAGGCTTTCCAGCTTGGCGCGGGTCAGCTTCATGACCATGTGCAGCGGCGAGCCATCCTTGCCCATCGAAATGAAGGGCTGGTTGATCTCGGTCTGGCTGGAAGAGGACAGTTCGATTTTCGCCTTCTCAGCAGCTTCCTTCAGACGCTGCAACGCCATCTTGTCTTGCGTCAGGTCAACGCCGTTGGCCTTTTTGAACTCTTCCGCAAGGTAGTTCACGATGCGCATGTCAAAGTCTTCACCGCCAAGGAAGGTGTCGCCGTTGGTGGATTTCACTTCGAACAGGCCGTCGTCGATCTCAAGAATGGTCACGTCGAATGTACCGCCGCCAAGGTCATAGACCGCGATGGTTTGCGTGTTCTCTTTGTCGAGGCCGTAGGCCAGCGCGGCGGCTGTCGGCTCGTTGATGATGCGCAGCACTTCGAGACCGGCGATCTTGCCGGCGTCTTTGGTGGCCTGACGTTGGGCGTCGTTAAAGTAGGCAGGCACGGTGATAACCGCCTGAGAGACTTCCTCACCCAGATAGCTTTCTGCGGTTTCTTTCATCTTGCCGAGGATGAAGGCCGAGATTTGGCTTGGGGAGTATTTCTCACCCTTGGCTTCGACCCATGCGTCGCCGTTGCCGCCGTCGATGACGTTGAACGGCATGTTTTTCTTGTCTTTGGCCAGATCCGCATCGTCGTTGCGGCGGCCGATCAGGCGCTTGACGCCAAAGACTGTGTTTTCGGGGTTGGTGACCGCCTGGCGTTTCGCCGGCTGGCCGACAAGGCGTTCATCGTCGGTGAAGGCGACGATCGACGGCGTGGTGCGCGCGCCTTCGGCGTTTTCGATCACACGCGGCTGGCTGCCATCCATGATGGCGATACAGCTGTTGGTGGTGCCAAGGTCAATACCGATTACTTTGGACATGTTTCGATCCCTCTTTGAATCTAAGGCGATGACACGAGGCGCGGACCCGTTTTGGCATCCTGCCCCGATCTGTTGACATCGAAGACCACGTGCCTTCGACGGTTCGGAGCGTATATAGGGAGGGTATTTGCACCCTGCAACCATTGGCTGGTCTGGATGGTCGCGATTCCGTGATGTTTTTGCTAAACGAGTGAGGAAGAACGAAAAATGACTGCTTTGCGCCTCCGGGGCTTTGATATTCACAAGGAATTTCTAGGAAGAGCGGCCCAGCAAGAGGTGCTGGAGGCGGTGCGCGGCGTGGTGCGTCAGGCGCCGTTCTTTCGCCCCGAAGTGCCGCGCGGCGGGCGCATGTCGGTCCGGATGAGCGCGGCAGGGCGCTATGGCTGGTTTTCGGATCGGCGTGGGTATCGTTACGTCACCGAACACCCCGACGGTGAGCCTTGGCCCGAGATCCCGGTGCCGATTATGGCGATTTGGGATCAGTTGACCGGGTTGGAGCGCCGCCCGGAATGCTGCCTGATCAACTACTACGATGCCGATGCGCGTATGGGGCTGCATCAGGACCGGGACGAGGCGGATTTTCAGTGGCCTGTGGTCTCGGTCTCTCTGGGGGATGATGGGTTGTTTCGGATCGGCAACCTAACCCGAGGCGGCAAGACGGAATCGATCTGGCTGCAGTCGGGCGATGTGGTGGTGATGGGCGGAGATGCGCGGCTGACCTATCACGGCGTGGACCGGATCAAACCCGGCACCTCGACATTGCTGCCCAAAGGCGGGCGGATCAACTTGACGCTGCGCGTGGTGGAGTAGCGTTTTCTTTGAAAGAGAACGGTGACGGACTTTTTTAAAAAGTCCGTCGCTTCAGTGGCTAAGCGAACAACACCCTGTCTGATGTTGCCAGCCATCATTTCCCTGCAAAAGGAAGTTGACAGCCAGCCCATAGGCGCGGTCCGACATGCCATCGCTACAGGCCCGCGCCGTGAGCGTAGCGATGGCCGCGCCCTGCGGCCCCTCGGCGATCATGTGAAAACTGTCGCGCCGCCCCTGCGCCGGGCCAGACTGCGTGATGCGGTAATCGCGTGCGCCGCCCGCCATGGCATCGTAGCTCAACGCCTCGCCAGTCACCTCAAAAGACCAAAACGGCTCTGTCCCGTCGCAATGGGCCACGGGTGGCATCGCTCCGGCCCACTGGCCCGCTTGCCGGATGAGGAAACGCAGAGAGACCCAGCCGCTCCCTTCGCCCGTGTTGACCAAGCCCCAGCCGTGATGGTCATCGGGGCGGATCACTTCGATGTTCTGGGTGTCAGGCGCGAAGCTACCGATGATCGGGGCGCTGGCACTCGGGGCTTCGCGAATGTTCAATACGTCATCCGCCGCGACACCGCTGACGTCATGCAGGGCGGGCCATGCATCCTGCGTCGCCCAGACAGGCAATGCCCAAAGGCAGAGGAAGAGCGCCAGAAGTCTCATCGCCGGGCGTTCCAACTGATCGACGCATGGCGGCGGGTATAGAATTCGCCCATCAGCCCGATCATCAAAAGCACCAGACCCACCCAAAGCGGATATTCCCAACTGGTGTAGCGCGGGTTGTAATTGATGAAGGCAAAGCCGCGCGCTTGGTCGATGCTGTGAAACAACGGGTTCCAGTCAAACATCGCCAGCATATAGCCGGGCAGGGAGTTGGCGAGGAACATCTTCCCCGAGGCGATCATATTGGCGCGCTGATAGACGGTTGAGAAAATCGTCACGAAGGACGGAAACCACGGTTTGATCGCCAGCATCACCAACCCGAGCGCGCAGCCGGTAAACCACGCGGTCAGCATCATCCCGAAAGCGGCAAAAGGCTGATCTATGGTGATCGGGGTGATTGCCACATGATAGATGAACAGGATCACGGAGAGCGACAGCACTTGGATATAGAGCGAGCCCACCGCCGCTGATGCGATGGCGATGATCGTGTTCATCGGGGCGTGCTGCATCATCGGGCTTGCCGGTCCCTCAGACCCCGCGACCGCGCCCAAAGCTTTCACATGGGTGAGGTAGAGGAAAATCCCCGACATCAGATAGATGAGGAAGTCACCCCGCACGGCGGAGCCGCGCATCCCGAGGATTGAAAACATCACATAGAAGGCCAGTACGAACATCACCGTTTGCAGCATGTTCATCGCGATGGCGATAAAGGCATTGTTGTGCTGTTTGCGCACGTTGCGCACCACGGAATGGTAGACCAGTTCCGCGATGGCGAGGGCAGAACCGATGCCGGATTTCGGCTTTCTGGAAGACTGGAACATGCGCGCGTCCTTGACGAAGCCCTAGCGTGGCACGGAATTCTTGCTGTTCCGTTAGCTCCGCAGCATAAGGGAAACAGTGAATTGAAGCAACGACAGCCCGCAGGGCCGGAGGCAAAATGGATTACGAGAAACTGGTCGCGGAAATGCGGCGGCTGGCATTGGAAGCCGGGGACAAGATCATGGAGATCTACGGTCAGGACGATTTCGAGGTGAAATCGAAATCCGACGACAGCCCCGTCACCGCCGCCGACGAAGCCGCCGATGCGATCATTTCCGAAGGGCTCCGCGCCGCTTTCCCCGATGTGATGTTGGTGACCGAAGAGCAGGCCGCGACCCATTCCGCCAAGGGCGATACCTTTCTCATCGTCGATCCGCTGGATGGCACCAAAGAGTTCGTCCACCGCCGCGGGGATTTCACGGTGAACATCGCGCTGGTCGAAGGCGGCGTGCCGACGCGCGGCGTGGTCTATGCCCCCGCCAAAGCCCGGATGTTCTTTACCCAAGCCGACGGCCAGTCGGTCGAAGAGTCCGGCGCATTCGACAAGGGGCAGGTGGGGGAGACCAAGGCGATTTCGGTCTCTAACCCCGACAATGCGGCCTTGATGGTCGTCGCCTCCAAATCTCACCGTGATCAGGCGACCGATGATTACATCGGTAAATACGCTGTGCGCGACATGACCTCGGCGGGGTCGTCGCTGAAATTCTGTCTCGTCGCGACGGGAGAGGCCGATCTCTACCCGCGTTTGGGCCGCACGATGGAGTGGGACACTGCCGCGGGCCATGCGGTGCTGAACGGGGCAGGCGGCGCGGTGGTGCGCTTTGACGATCTCACGCCCCTGACCTACGGCAAAGAAGATTTCGCCAACCCTTTCTTCATCGCCCATGCCCCGGGCGTTGAGTTGAAGGCGGGCTGATGTCAGCCCTGATCGTCATTCCCGCCCGCTATGCCTCAACCCGCTATCCCGGCAAGCCGCTGGTGGCCCTCACCGGGGCGTCGGGCCAGAAACAGACCCTGATCGAACGAAGTTGGCGGGCCGCCAGCGCGGTGTCGGGCGTCGACCGCGTGGTGGTGGCCACCGACGACGACCGCATTCGGGAGGCCGCCGAAGGCTTCGGTGCCGAGGTCGTGATGACCTCGGAAAGCTGCGCCAACGGCACCGAGCGCTGTGCCGAGGCCCATGCCGCATTGGGCGGGGGCTATGACATCGTGGTCAATCTACAAGGTGACGCCCCGCTGACGCCGCATTGGTTCGTCGAAGGGCTGGTGCAGGGGTTGACAGACAACCCCGAGGCCGAGATCGCCACCCCGGTTCTGCGCTGTGACGGGGCCACGTTGAACAGTCTTCTGGCCGACCGTAAGGCGGGCCGCGTGGGCGGCACCACAGCGGTTTTCGGCGCCGACAATCAGGCGCTCTACTTCTCGAAAGAGGTCGTTCCCTATACCGGAAAGCCCTACGCAGAGACGGATATGACCCCGGTCTTCCACCACGTCGGCGTCTATGCCTACCGCCCCGATGCACTGGCCCAATACCCAAGCTGGCCTGTCGGCCCCTTGGAGCAGTTGGAAGGGTTGGAGCAGTTGCGTTTTCTTGAAAATGGCCGCGCCGTGCTCTGTGCGGAGGTCGAGGCCAAGGGGCGCGAGTTTTGGGAATTGAACAACCCCGAAGACGTGCCAAAGCTCGAAGCCATGATGGCGAAAATGGGTCTGGAATGACCGCCACCCCCGTCAGTGCCACGCTTGAAAGCGGCGTGCCTGTCAGCATCGTGATCGTCAGCCGGAATCGGCCCGAAGCATTGCGGCGCTGCCTGACGGGGGTGGAACAGCTTCAATATACCCCTTTCGAGGTCATCATCGTGGCCGATCCCGCCGGGATTGCCGTGGCCCGCGCCATGCATTTCGCCGGGGCGTTGAAACTGGTCCCTTTCGACAGGCCGAATATCTCTGCCGCGCGCAACCTTGGGATTGCCGAGGTTGCGGGGGAGGTCGTGGCCTTTATCGACGATGATGCGGTGCCCGAGCCGCAATGGCTACGCCACCTGCTGGAGCCTGCGCAACTGCCCGAGGTCGCGGCGATGACCGGTTTCGTGCGAGGGCGAAACGGCATCTCTTTCCAATATCGCGCGCGTCGGTTGAGTGGTTTCGGAGAGCCGGAAACGCTCGATGTCGACCCTGAAACCCTCAGCATCCTGCACCCTCCGCCCGGGGGGGCAATCAAGACCGAAGGCACTAATATGGCCTTTCGGCGCGATGTCCTGGTGGAAATGGGCGGCTTTGACCCGGCCTTTCACTACTATCTTGATGAGACCGATCTGAATATGCGGCTGGCGCGGGCGGGCCATGCCACGGCAATCGTGCCACTGGCCGAGGTCCACCACGGTTTCGCCGCCAACGCCATGCGAAGCGCCAACCGCGTGCCGCGCGATCTTTTCGATATCGGGGCGAGCTGGGCCGTGTTTCATCGCAAACATCTGCCCGCGCAGGACCGTGCCGCTCATTGGGCGCATCTGCGCGCCCAAGAGCGCCGTCGTCTGCTGCGCCATCTGGTAAGCGGCGGGTTGGAGCCGCGTGATGTGCCAAGGCTGCTGCGCAGGTTGGACGAGGGGCACGCCGAAGGGGGGAAGCGCCCTATCGTCCGCGTTACCCTGCCGCAGACAGCCAGCAGCGCTTTCCGCCCCTTTCCCGCCCGCGCCCGGCGCAGCGTGGCCATGTGCACCCGGCCTATTAATCTGGCGCGAGACCGGGCAAAGGCTGCAAAACGGGCATTATCGGGTGAGATCGTGACCCTGATCAACCTTTCGCCGACGGCGCTTTATCACCGCGTTGCCTTTGATCCGGCCCACGCTATCTGGCTGCAAACAGGTGGAATATACGGAAAGTCCACACGGGATGACGCGGTTTTCCGCTTAACTCGGCGCTTCGACAGGCTGCAAAGGGAAGTTAAGCGAGTTGCCAGACAGCGCGGTTTCGGCGATGATCATCGCCGGTAGAAAGACGCAGGTAGATTGACCGTGGCGTTCTGTATATTTCGAATAAGTTGTAAGGATTAAAATGCGCAAGAAGGTTACAAAAGCGATTTTCCCCGTTGCAGGCATGGGGACACGCTTTCTGCCCGCCACCAAATCGGTGCCGAAAGAGATTATGACCCTCGTCGACCGGCCTTTGGTTCAATATGCAATCGATGAGGCGCGCGCCGCCGGGATCAAAGAGTTCATCTTCGTGACCTCGCGCGGCAAAGGCGCGCTGGAAGATTACTTCGATCACGCCCCGCAGCTTGAGCAGGAGTTGCGCAAAAAGGGCAAGACCGAGCTTCTGGAGACGCTGCAAAGCACCAATATGGACAGTGGCGCAATCGCCTATATTCGCCAGCACAAGGCGCTGGGCTTGGGCCATGCGGTCTGGTGCGCGCGCCGTTTGATCGGCAATGAGCCCTTTGCAGTGATGCTGCCGGATGACGTGATCGCGGCGGAAAAACCTTGTCTTCAACAGATGGTCGAGGCCTATGAGGAAACCGGCGGCAGCATGGTCGCCGCGATGGAGGTGGAACCTTCCCGCACGTCCTCTTACGGCATTCTCGATACCAGCGAAGAACGCGGTGATCGTGTGAAGGTCAATGGCATGGTTGAAAAGCCTGCCGTCGACGAAGCACCATCGAACCTCGCGGTGATCGGGCGCTATATTCTGGCGCCGACCGTTTTGAAGAACCTGAATAAGCTGAAATCCGGCTCGGGCGGTGAAATTCAATTGACCGATGCGATCGCGCAAGAGATCGAGCAAGACCGCGATGTCTATGGCTTCCGTTTCCGCGGGCAGCGTTTCGATTGCGGCTCTAAAGCGGGCTTTCTGCAAGCGACCGTGGCCTTCGGCCTTGCCCGTGAAGAATTGCGCGACGATCTTTCGGCCTATCTGCAAAGCATCTCGCAAGTCGACCGCGCGGCGCAGTAGGGGCGGGAAGCGGGCCTTTGCAAAAGCCTCAGTCTCCCCCCGCGCGGCTGTTGGACCTGACGCGCAGTTTGCGTCGGGTTGGGCGGGGCGCGACGGGGGTGGATCGGGTCGAACTGGCCTATCTCTCACATCTTTTGACAGAGGACGCGCCGCTTTTTGGAGTGGCGCGCACCGCTTTGGGCTATGCCCTGCTGGACCGCGATGGGATGCGGGGCTTTCAGGATCGGCTTGCGGGGCGCGTTCCTTGGGGGCGGGCGGATCTGCTTTCGTGTCTGCTGCGGGGGCGTACTGTGGCGCTCAGCCGGGCGGAAAGCGACTTGCGGCGTTTGGCGGTCGCGCGCTGCGTTCCGGCCCGGTTGCCCGCGATGCTTGCGCGGCATCTGCCGCCGGGTTTTGCCTATCTGAATGTCGGGCACAGCAATCTGACGGATCGGGTTTTGGGAGCCGTGAAACAGGCGCGGGGGCGAAGTGCCGTTCTGATCCATGACGTGATCCCATTGGAATATCCCGCCTACCAACGCCCCGGCACTGTCGCGCCGTTTCGGGCCAAGATCGACCGGGTGAGCGCGCAGGCCGATCTGGTGATTTACAACTCGCAAGACACGCGCCAGCGCAGCGAGGCGCAGATGCGCGGGCGGATTCCGCTTGCCGTCGTCGCGCATCTCGGCGTCGATCTGCCCGCGCCCGATGCTGGTGAGCTGCCTGCCGGGCTTCCGCCAGAGCGTCCCTATTTCGTCATTGTCGGCACGATCGAGCCGCGCAAGAACCACGGGTTTTTGCTGGACCTGTGGCAAAAGATGGGGCCTGATGCGCCGCTCTTGCTGATCTGCGGGGCGCGGGGGTGGAACAACAGCGCGGTTTTCGACCGGCTCGACCGGCTGCCAGAAAACGGCCCTGTGCAAGAGCTGGCGAACCTTAGCGACAAAGGATTGGCGGCCTTGGTGCAGGGGGCGGCGGGGATGCTTTTCCCCAGCCATGCAGAGGGGTTTGGCCTGCCCCCGGCAGAGGCGCTGAGCCTTGGAACGCGTGTTTTATGCAACGATTTACCGGTCTTGCATGAGGTCTTGGGTGACAAAGCCGTTTACGCGCCCCTGAGCGAACCCTATTCATGGATCAGAACAATCGAAGAATGGGCCGCATCTGTGCCAGACCCGCGCCCTGCGACGACTTTTATCGCGCCAACATGGGCCGAACACTTCAAGACCGTGTTAAAGTCGACGTGATAGCGCGGTAGAAGGGCGGTCAGACGCGATAGGTAAGGGGCGGTTTGGGCTTAATTCAGTCATATCGGTTGCGGCTGCAACGCAAGCGCTGGCGCATCCGCGCCTTCCGCAAGCGGCGCGAGTTGACCTCTGTGGCGAACCGGACGGCGCAGATCAAAGCCGACGATATTCTGCTGTTCTGCACGCAGCGCAACGAAGCGATCCGGCTGCCCTATTTCCTGAAATACTACCGCGAGATGGGCGTCGGGCATTTCTTCTTTGTCGATAATGACAGCGACGATGGTGCGCTCGACTATCTGGCCAAGCAACCCGATGTCTCGGTCTGGAGCGCCAAGGCCAGCTACAAGCGCGCGCGCTTCGGCGTAGACTGGTTAAACTGGCTGCAAATGAAATACGCCCATGGCCATTGGGCGTTGACGGTCGATCCCGATGAGTTTCTGGTCTACCCCTTTTGCGACACGCGTCCCCTGCGGGCGCTGACCGATTGGCTCGATGCGTCGTCGATCAAGAGCTTTTCGGCGATGCTGCTGGATATGTATCCCAAGGGGCGGCTTGACGAAGAACCTTACCACGCGGGTCAAAATCCAATCGATATTGCCGCATGGTTCGACAGTGGCAACTACACCATTTCGCGCAATCGGCGGTTTGGGAATCTCTGGATACAGGGCGGTCCACGGGCGCGGGTGTTTTTTCCCGACGCGCCTGCCAAGGCGCCCGCGCTGAACAAGGTGCCGCTGGTCAAATGGGATCGGCGCTATGCCTATGTCAGCTCGACCCATATGCTGCTGCCGCGCGGGCTTAATCAGGTCTATGACGAATGGGGCGGAGAGAAAGCCTCGGGCGTGCTGTTGCACGCCAAATTCCTCGACACCTTCGGGGCCAAGGCGGCGGAAGAGTTACAGCGTAGCGAGCATTACGCGGCTTCGGTGGAATACAAAGCCTATGCCGCACAGCTGAAGGACGACCCGCAGCTTTGGTGCAAATGGTCGGAACGCTATATCAATTGGCGACAGCTTGAGATTCTCGGCCTCATGTCCAAGGGGAACTGGGCATGAGCGTCGGGATCGTCATGTTGGTGCACAACGCTTTTGACCGGGCCGAGCAGGTTGCGCGGCATTGGGCGGCAGCGGGCTGTCCGGTGGTGATCCATATCGACAAGGCGGTGCCCCGGCGGGCGCATGATGCCTTCGTGGCGGCGCTGTCGGATCTCAAGGATGTCTGCTTTAGCCCGCGCAAACGTTGCGAATGGGGCACTTGGGGGATCGTTGCCGCCTCTCAGGGGGCGGCGGAGATGATGCTCTCGCGCTTTCCCAAGGTGCGCCATGTCTATCTGGCCTCCGGCTCTTGCTTGCCGCTGCGCCCGGTGCAGGAGTTGATCGACTATCTTGAGGACCGTCCCCAGACCGATTTCATCGAAAGCGCCACCACGGCAGATGTGCCTTGGACCGTGGGCGGGCTGGATGCAGAGCGGTTTACCCTGCGCTTCCCCTTCTCATGGCGGCGCAATCGCTATCTGTTCGACCGCGCGGTCGAGGTGCAGCGCCTGCTGCGGTTGAAACGCCGGATGCCGCGCGGGATCGTGCCGCATATGGGCTCGCAATGGTGGTGCCTGACCCGGCGCACCCTGTCGGCGATCTTGCAAGACCCCGACCGGCCCACCTACGACAAGTTCTTTCGCCATGTTTGGATCCCGGACGAAAGCTATTTCCAGACCCTTGCACGGCTCTATTCCAGCAAGATCGAAAGCCGGTCGCTGACCCTGTCTAAGTTCGATTTTCAGGGCAAACCGCATATCTTTTACGACGATCACCTCCAGCTTTTGCGCCGCTCGGATTGTTTCGTGGCACGCAAGATTTGGCCCCATGCGGACAGGCTCTATGATGCCTTCCTGACCGACCCTGCCGGTGCGATGAAAAAGACCGAGCCGAACCCCGGCAAGATCGACCGCATTTTTGCCAAGGCGGTGGAGCGGCGCACCCGGGGCCGCGCGGGGCTTTATATGCAAAGCCGTTTTCCAAACGAGGATTGGGAGAATGGCGTCACCGCCGCGCCCTATTCGATGTTTCAGGGCTTTACCGAGATTTTCGAGGATTTCGAACATTGGCTCAGCCGGGCCAGCGGGGCGCGCGTGCATGGGCATCTCTTTGCCCCCGACCGTGTGCATTTCGCGGGTGGGGAAACCACGCTGAACGGTGCCTTGTCGGACAACCCGGTGCTGCGCGATCACAATGCCAGTGCTTTCTTGACCAATCTGATTTGGAACACCCGGGGCGAGCGTCAGTGTTTTCAGTTCGGCCCGATGGACAATCAAGAGATCAACTGGCGTGTGGCCAAGGATCCGAATGCGCATATTTCGGTCATCACCGGCGCTTGGGCGGTGCCTCTGTTCCGCTCGAACCTCGATTTCGCCGATATCCGCCGTCTGGCCGCCAAGCTGCAAAAGACGGAAAGCACGCATTTGGATGTGTTGAATTCGCCCTATACCAAGGCGCGTGTGCGGGTCTGGACCATGGCCGATTTCATCGAAGCGCCGATGGAGCCTTTGCAAGATATCCTTGACGAAATTGGCCGCCCCCGTCTGCGCCGCCTGTCAGAGGCGCCGCGCATGGTTGACCTGAACGGCTTTGGCCAGTTCCTCCAGAATCTCAAGAACCAAGGCATGCACCCCTATCTGGTCGGCGATTTTTCGGTCGCCCAAGGGGGCAGCGCCGATGCCAAAACCTCCCCAAAACCCTATCTGGTGAAATAACCCATGCGCGACAAATTCGACAGTTTCGTGGTCTTTGCCGAGATGCGGACCGGGTCCAACTTCCTAGAGGCGAACCTGAACGCCTTTGCCGGGATCGCCTGTCATGGGGAGGCGTTTAATCCTTTCTTCATGGGGTATCCCAAAAGCGAGCCGATCCTTGGCGTTGATCAGGCCACGCGGGACGAAAACCCCAAAAAGCTGCTGGCGGCGATCCGGGGACAGCAGGATGCTTTGGGCGGCTTCCGCTATTTCCACGACCACGATCCGCGTGTTTTCGATGAGATCATCGAGGATCAGCGCTGCGCCAAGATCGTGCTCACGCGCAACCCGGTCGACAGCTATGTCAGTTGGAAGATCGCGCAGGCCACCGGGCAGTGGAAACTGACCGATATGAAGGCGCAGAAGGTGGCGCAGGCCGTCTTCGATGCCGATGAGTTCAGCGCCCATTTGGATGCCCTCCAGCAGTTCCAGATCACGCTGCTGAACCGTTTGCAAACTTCCGGCCAGACGGCATTTTATGTAGCTTACGAAGACCTGCAAAGCGTTGAGGTGATGAACGGGCTTGCACGCTATCTTGGCGTGGATGAGCAGTTGGAGGGGCTGGACAAGAACCTCAAGAAACAGAACCCCAGCCCGATCTCGGCCAAGGTCAGCAACTATGACGAGATGCTGGAGGCGCTGGCGCGGCTCGATCGTTTCGATCTGACCCGCACCCCCAATTTCGAGCCACGGCGCGGGCCGAACGTGCCCTCTTATGTGGCGGCGGCGACCAGCGGCTTGATCTATCTGCCGATTAAATCCGGCCCGCAGGATCAGGTGCTGGACTGGCTCGCCGCCCTCGATGGCGTCCCGCGTGAGGCGCTGCGCGATAAGATGTCGCAAAAAGAGCTGCGGCAGTGGAAACGCAAAATGCGCGGGCATCGCGGCTTTACCGTGCTGCGCCATCCCGCCCTGCGCGCGCATGATGCCTTTTGCCGCCATATCCTGACCACGGGGGAGGGCAGTTACCGCCAGCTGCGCAACACGCTGATGCGGCGCTACAAGGTGCCGCTGCCAAAGGATGGCCCCGACGACGAATATGACCGCGAGGCGCATCGCGCCGCTTTTGTCGCCTTCCTGAAGTTTCTCAAAGGCAATCTGGCCGGGCAAACCTCGATCCGGGTGGATGCTGCATGGTGTTCTCAGGCCCAAGCCATTGCGGGGTTCGGGGCGTTCTGCCTGCCCGACCGCATCCTCCGCGAAGAGGAGTTGGCCAGCGAACTCCCCGCTTTGGCTGCGGGCCAAGGCCATGCCACCGTCCCCGCCGTGCCCCAGATGGTGGAGCCCGGGCCCTTCACGCTCGGCGATATCTATGACGATGAGATTGAGGCGCTGACGGCAGAGGCCTATCAGAAGGATTATATGACCTTCGGCTTTTCCCGCTGGCGGTGAGGGGCGCAGGCTAGATTGACCTTGCCGGTTCTGACGTAAACTGGAACAACAGGGCATCTTGAGCATCCCGCCAAAGGTCGCGCCGTGAGTTTCCTTTCTGTCACCTCTGTTCCCCGGCTGCGGTGGAGTTCGCCCAAAGCCTTCACGCTCAGGCCGCCATTGGCCTCGATGGTGTTTCTGGTGCTGGGATTGGTGATGTTTGGCTTGGGCGAGGCGCTTTTGGTCACCGCGGGCGTCGGCGTCAGCCCTTGGACCGTCTTCGCCGAAGGGGTGACCCGCATCACGGGGTGGAGCCTCGGCTTTGCGACCTTCCTGATCAGCGCCGTGGTTCTTTTGCTCTGGATCCCGCTGATGCAGTCGCCCGGTATCGGCACCATTCTGAACGCGGTGATCGTGGCGCTGGTGCTGGAATATGCGCTGCCGATCTTGCCCCACTTCGACAGCTATCTGGCGAATGCCTTTCTGGCGCTGACCGGCGTCTTTGTGACCGGCTTTGGCGGTGCGATCTATCTTGTGGCAAACCTCGGCCCCGGGCCGCGGGACGGGTTGATGACGGGGCTGCAACGGGTCACTGGCAAACCCATCGCGCTGGTGCGTATGAGCATCGAGTTATCGGTCGTCGTGGTCGGCTGGGCCTTGGGCGGGACCTTGGGCCTCGGCACGCTGCTTTTCGCGGTGGGGATCGGTCCGGCCATGGCGATTGGGATGCAGATTTTGCAACTGCGCAGCGTGACCCGCTAAGCGGCGGCGCTGCAAAAGGCTGAAATCCGCTCCTTCAGCGCATTTTCCCAAACGACCCCACCGCATACTGCGGTATACCGTCGACCTTCGCCGCCTCTTCCGCTATCAGGGCAGCAAATGCAGCAATTTGGAGCAATCATGTCCGATATCATCTATACCAAAGTTGACGAAGCGCCGGAGCTGGCCTCTGCCTCGCTGTTGCCAATCATCAAAAAGTTCGCCGAAGCCGCCGGTGTGAGCGTCGGCACGAAAGACATCAGCCTCGCGGGCCGTATCCTTGCGACCTTCCCTGAGCATCTGAGCGAAGAACAGCGTCAGTCGGACGATCTGGCGGAATTGGGCCGTCTGGTGAAGACGCCCGAGGCCAATGTTATCAAACTGCCGAACATCTCTGCCTCCGTGCCGCAGCTTGTCGCCGCGATCAAAGAGCTTCAGACCCAAGGCTACGCGCTGCCCGACTACCCCGAAGAGCCGAGCACAGACGAAGAAAAAGCCGTGCGCGCCAAATATGACGGCATCAAAGGCTCCGCCGTGAACCCGGTTCTGCGCGAAGGCAACTCCGACCGCCGCGCGGCCAAGGCCGTGAAGAGTTTTGCCCAATCCAACCCGCACCGCATGGGGGACTGGGCCGCCGACAGCAAGACGCATGTCTCCTCCATGTCGGGCAATGATTTCTTCTCCAACGAAGTTTCGGCCACGCTCGACGCCGCGACTGGCGCCAAGATCGTGCTGGAAACCGCGGACGGGGAAAAGGTGCTGAAAGAGGGGCTTGAGTATCCCGCCGGCACCGTGGTCGACGCGACCTTCATGAGCGCGGCCGCGCTGAAGGACTTCCTCAACACCCAGATCGAGAAGACCAAAGAAGACGGCATTCTCTTCTCGCTGCACCTCAAGGCCACGATGATGAAGGTCTCCGACCCGATCCTCTTTGGTCACGCGGTCAAAGCCTACCTTGCGCCGGTATTTGAAAAGCATGGCGCAAAGCTGAAGGAACTGGGCGTGAACCCCAACTCCGGCCTTGGCGACCTGCTGGAGCGCGTGAAGGGCGAGAGCGAGATCATGGCCGACATTGACGCCTGTATGGAAGAGCGTCCGCCGATGTATATGGTCGATTCCGACAAGGGCATCACCAACCTGCATGTCTCTTCCGACGTGATCATCGACGCCTCCATGCCCGCGCTCATCCGCGCTGGCGGCAAGGGCTGGGGCCCCGACGGCGAGGAGCATGACGCCAACTGCGTGATCCCCGACAGCTCCTATGCGCCGATCTATGACGAGGCGATCAACTTCTTCAAAGAGAACGGCAAGCTCGACCCGGCGACCGCTGGCACCGTGCAGAACATCGGCCTGATGGCGCAGAAGGCCGAGGAATACGGCTCCCACCCGACCACGTTTGAGCTGGCCGAAGCGGGCACCGTCAAGATGATCCTCGATGACGGCACCGTGCTTCACCAGCATAAGGTCGACGCCGGTGACATCTGGCGCTCTTCCTCCGCGCGCAAGGCGCCGATCGAGGATTGGGTGAACCTTGCGATCTCGCGCCAGAAGGCCGAAGGCTGCCGCGCGATCTTCTGGCTGGACGCAAACCGCGCTCATGACGCCGAGCTGATCTCCTACGTCAAGCCCATCCTTGAGGCACAGGGCGTTGCCGACAAGTTCGAGATCATGGCCCCCCGCGAAGCCACCCGCGCCTCGCTGGAGACCATCACCAAGGGCGAGAACACCATCGCGATCACCGGCAACGTGCTGCGCGACTACCTGACCGACCTCTTCCCGATCTTGGAACTGGCGACCTCGGCCAAGATGCTGTCCATCGTGAAGCTGATGAACGGCGGCGGCTTGTTCGAGACCGGCGCGGGCGGCTCTGCCCCCAAACACGTTCAGCAGTTGATGGAGCAAAACCACCTGCGGTGGGACAGCCTCGGCGAATTCTGCGCCCTTGGCGAAAGCCTGAAGTTCCTCGCCGATGCCCGCGGCAACGACAAGGCGCGCGTGTTGGGCGATGCCGTGGAAACCGCGACGCAGGGCATCCTCGACCACGGTCGTTCCCCTTCGCGCAAGGTGGGTGAGCCCGACAACCGCGACAGCCACTATTGGTTCGCGCGCTACTGGGCCGAAGCCGTCGCCGCGCAGAGCGATGACGCGGAGCTCGCCGCAGAGTTCGCGCCCATCGCCAAGGAACTGGCTGCCAAAGAAGCCGACATCCTGTCCGAGCTTGCAGCGGTCCAAGGCACGGCTGTCGATCTGGGCGGCTACTACCACACCGACGCGGAGAAAACCGCCCGCGTGATGCGCCCCTCCGAGACGCTGAACGGTATCATCGGGTAACTCGCCTGATATAAAAAAATCCGCCGCGCCGCTGTTTAAGCGGCGCGGCGGATTATCGTTTTAAGACTTGGCAGCGGCGCTGGCGCTTTGCGCTCGCCTACAACCCCCTCAAAAATCCAAATTCTCCACGCTCAGCGCGTTCTGCTGGATGAACTCGCGGCGCGGCTCGACCACGTCGCCCATCAGCTTGGTGAAGAGATCGTCCGCCTCGGCCATATCCTCCACGCGGACCTGCAGCAGCGTGCGCGCGTCCGGATCGAGGGTGGTTTCCCACAGCTGGTCGGGGTTCATCTCGCCCAGACCTTTGTAGCGTTGCAGCGACAGGCCTTTCTCGCCCTCGGCAAGGATCGCGTTGAGCAGGTCCATGGGGCCATAGATCATCTGGCTGCGGTCCTTGCGGATCAGCTTGGCGGGTTGGTCGTAGACCTCTTGCAGATGCTGCGTGAAGCTGCCGGATTTCTTCGCCTCGCCTGAGCGCAGCATGCGGCCGTCGAGGGTGCGGACCTCCTCCACGCCGCGCAGGATGCGGGCGAGGCGGATGCCGTGGTCTTGGGTGATGCGCCCCTGCCAGCCGCGCTCGTATTCCAGCGCGATCAGGTTCAGACGGTCGGCGACCTTGTCGGCCACGCCCTGCAGGTCGCTGTCCACCGCGCCCTCGACAAAGGCGCCGGCGATGGCGGCCTGTTCGAGGATGTGGCGCGGGTAGTGGGTCGGGAAAGCCTCCAGCACGCGTTTTAGCTGGCGCGCCATGTCAACCACGCGGGTGAGGTCTTGGCCGGTGATTTCTTCGCCGTTGCCTTGGCGCAGCATGGCGCCGTCGACACCCTGCTGGATCAGGTAGTCCTCCATCGCGGCCTCATCCTTGAGGTAGACCTCGGACTTTCCGCGCGAGACTTTGTAGAGCGGCGGCTGCGCGATGTAGAGGTGGCCATTCTCGATAAGTTCGGGCATCTGGCGGTAGAAGAAGGTCAGCAAGAGTGTGCGGATATGCGCGCCGTCGACGTCGGCGTCGGTCATGATGACGATCTTGTGGTAGCGCAGCTTGTCGATGTTGAACTCGTCGCGCCCGATCCCGGTGCCGAGCGCCATGACGAGGTTGCCGATCTCTTGGCTGCCCAGCATCCGGTCGAAACGCGCGCGCTCCACGTTGAGGATCTTGCCCTTGAGCGGCAGGATCGCCTGCGTCTGCCGGTCGCGCCCGGTCTGGGCCGAGCCGCCCGCGCTGTCCCCCTCGACGAGGAAGACTTCGGTCTTGGCCGGGTCTTTCTCCGAGCAATCCTTGAGCTTGCCGGCGAGGAAGTTGACGTCCATCGCCGTCTTGCGCCGGGTCAACTCGCGCGCCTTGCGGGCCGCCTCGCGGGCCTGTGCGGCCTCCACGATTTTGCCGACGATCTGCTTGGCCTCGTTGGGGTTCTCCTCGAACCATTCGGCGAGACGCTCGTTCATCAGCCCTTCGACCGCCGGGCGCACCTCCGACGAGACCAGCTTGTCCTTGGTCTGTGATGAGAACTTCGGATCGGGCACTTTCACCGACAGCACGCAGGTCAGACCCTCGCGGGCGTCGTCGCCGGTAAAGCTGATCTTCTCCTTCTTGGCGATGCCGCTGGTCTGGGCATAGGCGTTAATCGTGCGCGTCAGCGCGCCGCGGAAGCCCGCCATATGGGTGCCGCCGTCGCGCTGCGGGATGTTGTTGGTGAAGGGCAGCACCGTCTCGTGGTAGCTGTCGTTCCACCACATGGCGACCTCGATGCCGATGTCGTCCCGCTCGCCGGTGATGAAAATCGGATCGTCCATGACCGCGTGTTTGTGCCGGTCGAGGTATTTGACGAATTCCTTCACGCCGCCTTCGTAGTAAAGCTCGGTCTGCAGCGGCTCGACGGGGCGTTCGTCTTTCAGGATGATGCGCACGCCGGAGTTCAGGAAGGCCAGTTCGCGCAGGCGCTTTTCCAGCGTCTCGAAGCTGTAGTCGATGTTCGAGAATGTCTCGGTCGAGGCCATGAAGCGCACTTCGGTGCCGGTGCGGTCGGTCTCGCCCACGACTTCGAGGTGTTTGGTGGTGAAGCCACCCTCAAAACGCGCGATATGTTCCTTGCCCTCGCGCCAGATGCGCAGTTCCAGCCAGTCCGACAGCGCGTTCACGACCGAGACGCCGACCCCGTGCAGACCGCCCGAGACCTTGTAGGAGTTGCTGTCGAACTTCCCGCCCGCGTGCAGCTGGGTCATGATGACCTCGGCCGCCGAGACGCCCTCTTCCTCATGGATGCCCACGGGGATGCCGCGGCCGTTGTCGCTGACCGATACGCTGGAATCCGCGTGGATCGTGACCGTCACCGCGTCGGCGTGACCGGCCAGCGCCTCGTCAATGCCGTTGTCCACGACCTCGTACACCATGTGGTGCAGGCCCGAGCCGTCATCGGTGTCCCCGATATACATGCCGGGGCGTTTGCGAACGGCCTCCAACCCTTTGAGAACCTTGATGGAATCGGCACCGTATTCCTGTGGTGTCAGATCAGTGTCGGACATGCGGAAAAAACCCTTATCGTTTGCCCGATTTATAGTGTTTTCGACCGGCATTGTCACGCGAATGACACAAGATTTTGTGTCAGGCGAAGGGGATGATCAGGCCCACGAAAACCAGCATCGCGCCGGAGATCAGATTGATCCGTCGCAGGGTGCGCCGAGCGGTCAGAAAGCCGCGCAGATGGCCCACTAGGAGTGCGATCACGAGGTTGCCGACGAGCGGCACGATGACCGAAGCGGCAAGGATCAGCCCGATGTCGGGGGCGGTGACCGCGCGCAGGTCGAAGAAGCCGGGCAGCACGCCCATGTAGAAGAGCAGCGCCTTGGGATTGCCGAGGATCGCCACCAGCCCCGCGATGAAACCGGGCCACATGCCGGGGCGGGTGAGGCGGCTATCGGTGTCGATCTTCGCGCCCGCCTGCCGGATCAGGCTCAACCCCATGGCGATGAACACCAGTGCAGCGGTCCAGCGCAGCACCTCCATAAGCGTGTCGAAGGCCGAGACGATCCAAGTAATCCCCAGCACCGCCACCAACGGCCAGAGCATGTCGCCGATCGCGACGCCAAGCGCCAGCGGCCACGCCGCCTGAAAACCGCCCGAGAGCGCCCGGGCCATCATCGCGAGCCAGACCGGGCCGGGGGTGAGGAAGAGGATCAGCAGCGCGCCGCAGTAAAGGAGCAGGTCGGTGGGCGAGAGCGTCATGGCTGACGCGCCACATTCGAGAGGCCGTCATCCTCGGTCACTTCCACATATTGCGCGCGGTCCCCGAGGCTGTCGAACAGCTCCGGCCCCGTGCCCGTCATCCAGGCCTGCGCGCCGAGTGCCGTGATCTCGTCGTAAAGCGCCGCGCGGCGCCCCGCGTCGAGATGCGCAGCCACCTCGTCCAGCAGCAGGATCGGCGGCGCGCCGAAATCGGCGGCGATGGCGCGGGCATTGGCGAGGATGAGCGAGACCAGCAGCGCCTTCTGCTCCCCGGTGGAGCAATCCCGCGCGGCGATGCCCTTGGCGGCATAGGTGCCCTCGAGGTCCGCGCGGTGCGGGCCGATCAGCGTGCGGCCGGCGGCGACATCGCGCATCCGGTTGTCCGACAGCGCCAGGCGCAGCCCCTCGGCACTGTCGGGCATGTCGTTTTGCAGCATCAGCGTGGCGATGGGGAAGGCGGTCTGCGCCTCCTCCTGCGCGCTCGCGAGGGCCGTGAGGGCCTGTTGCCGGTTGGCATGGATCTGCGCCCCGGTCTCGGCCATGCGATCTTCGAGGGCGGCGTACCACGCAGGCTCGCGCACCATGTCTTTGAGCAGGCGGTTGCGCTCGCGCATGGCCTTTTCATAGCTCAGCGACAGTTCAGCGTGATCGGGCAGCATCGACAGGGTCACCCGGTCAAGAAACCGCCGCCGCCCCTCGGCGCCTTCGATCCAAAGCCGGTCCATCGCGGGGATGAGCCAGAGCACGCGGGCAATGCGGCCAAGCGCTGTCTGGGCCGCGGCCTTGCCGTCGATCTTAGTCTGCCGGGCGGCGCCGCCTTCGGACCAGAACTCGACCTCGTGCAGCACGCTTGGCCCGTGCAAGACCCCCGTGATCTTCCAGCCCAAAGCCTCGGGACGGCGGGTCATGTCGAGCGCGCTGCTGCGCCGCAGCCCGCGTCCGGGCGACAGGAGCGAGATCGCCTCGATCACATTGGTCTTGCCCGCGCCGTTGGGGCCGTAGAGCGCCACGGGACGCGCGTCGACGTCGATCACCGCGCGTTTGTGCGAGCGGAAATGCGAGAGGCCGAGGTTGGAGAGATACAGCTGCGCCATTCAGACCCCGTTTTCTTGGAAAGAAAACGGCGCGGAAATTGTGAAAATTTCCGCCAGCGTCACACGCGCATCGGCATGACGACATAGACCGCCGAGGTATCGGTGCCCTCGCGCATCAGGGTCGGATCGCCCGAGGAGTTGAACAGGAAGACGGCGTTTTCGCGGTCCACCTGACTTGCGATCTCCAGCAGGTATTTCGCGTTGAAGCCGATTTCGAGGCGTTCGTCGCCATAGGCCACGGCCAGCTCTTCCTCCGCCGCACCGCTGTCCGGCGCGTTGACCGACAGCACCAGCCGGTCTTCGTCGAGTTGCAGTTTCACGGCGCGCGAACGCTCGGACGAGACGGTCGCCACACGGTCCACCGCGCGGGCAAAATCGGCGGCGTCGACTTCCATCTTTCGGGTGTTCCCCTGCGGGATCACGCGGGTGTAGTCGGGGAAGGTGCCGTCGATGACCTTCGAGGTCAGGGTGATGGCCGGGGTGGCGAAACGGATCTTGGTTTCCGAGACCGAGACGGCGATTTCCATCTCATCATCGTCGAGCAGTTTGCGCAGCTCGCCCACGGTCTTGCGGGGCACGATCACGCCGGGCATCTCAGACGCGCCCTCGGGCATCTCGGCGTCGATGCGTGCCAGGCGGTGACCGTCGGTCGCCACGCAGCGCAGGGCCTTGCCGCCCTCGGCATCCGCCACATGCAGGTAGACCCCGTTGAGGTAATAGCGCGTCTCCTCGGTGGAGATGGCGAATTTCGACTTGTCGAACAGGCGGCGCAGCACCGGGGCCGGGGCCGAGAAGTTCGAGGCGTACTCGGAGGACGCCATGACCGGGAAGTCCTCGCGCGGCAGCGTGGCCAGCGAGAAGTTAGAGCGGCCCGCTTCGACCGTCAGGCGGCCAGCGGCGGTGTCGGCGGTGAGGCTAATGAGCGCGCCGTCGGGCAGCTTGCGCACGATTTCATGCAGCAGCGTGGCCGAGACGGTTGTGGCACCTGCGCGTTCGACTTGCGCGGCGACCTTGTCGACCACTTCGATATCCAGATCGGTGGCGCGGAAGGAAACATCGCTGCCCTCGGCCTCAATCAGCACGTTGGCGAGGATCGGAATGGTGTTGCGGCGCTCGACCACGGATTGGGCTTGCGAAACGGCTTTGAGCAGTGCCGCGCGTTCGATGCTGAATTTCATATGCCTTCTCCCATACCGACTGCCGGGAGAGGCAAACTACCCGGTTCCCACGCTTACACAAGAACTTTTGTGGATTTGTTGAAGTGAATGCAAGAGGGGCGCAAGCTGCGCCCCCGATCGCTGTTTGACCGTGTCCTGAGGACAACCCTCAGGCCGCTATGCTTAGGATTCGAGCGCCCGGCGCAGCAGTTCCAGATCCTCGGCGATCTGACCGTCCGAGACCTTGAGTTCTTCGATGCGGCGCACCCCGTGCATGACGGTGGTGTGGTCGCGCCCGCCAAAGCGGCGGCCGATCTCGGGCAGGGAGCGGCTGGTCATTTGCTTGCACAGATACATCGCCACCTGCCGCGGGCGGGCGTAGCTGCGCAGGCGCTTGGGGCCGATCATGTCGCTCAGGCGGATGTTGTAATGGTCGGAAACCTTGCGCTGGATTTCCTCGACCGAAATCTTGCGCTCCGAGGCGCGCAGCACGTCGGCCAGACAATCTTGGGTCAGCCCCATGTCGATCTCGCGGCCCACCAGCGAGGCGAAGGCGAAGAGGCGGGTCAGCGCACCTTCGAGCACACGGACGTTCGAGGTGATGCGATGCGCGAGGAATTCCAACACGCCATCGGCGACTTCAAGGTCGGGATAGGTCTTGCGCTGCACGTCGACCTTGCTTTGCAGGATGCCGAGGCGCAACTCGTAGTCCGTGGGGTGCAGGTCGACGATCAAGCCGCATTGCAGGCGCGATTTCACGCGGTCTTCGAGATCCTTGATCTCACCCGGGGCGCGGTCGGCGGAGATGATGATCTGCTTATGCTGGTCCACAAGCGCGTTGAACGTGTGGAAGAACTCTTCCTGCGTGGAATCCTTGCCCGCGATGAACTGCACGTCATCAACCATCAGCACATCGACGGAGCGGAAGATTTCCTTGAAATCCATCATCTTGCGGTCGCGCAGGGCCTGCACGAAACGGTACATGAACTGTTCAGCCGAGAGGTAGAGCACGTTCATCTCGGGCTTGCGCTCATGCAGCTCGCGGGCAATCGCGTGCATCAGGTGGGTCTTACCAAGGCCGACGCCCCCATAAAGGAACAGCGGGTTGAAGGTCACGGGGCCGCCTTCGGCGACACGGCGGGCGGCGGCATGGGCCAGTTCGTTGGGCTTGCCGACGACGAAATTGTCAAAGCTGAAGCGCGGGTCGAGCGGGGCGGTGCTGAGCTGCGAATTGGCGGCAGGTTTCGCGGCAGCCGAGGTCTGACGTGCGGCCGGGGCGGGCTTTTCGGCGGCAGGGGTGGGCTGCTGATTCAGGGCAAAGTTCAGGCGCGTGGCATCGGTGCCGGTCGCGTTGATCTCATGCAGAATCAGGTCCGAGAAGTTCTGGCTGACGTAGTTGCCGAAGAAATTCGTCGGCACTTTGAGTGTCACGATTCCGTCTTCGACGGCGCCGGGCACAAGCGGTTCAATCCAGGTGGTGTAGTTGTTCTGCCCCACGGTCTTTAGAAGCCGCTCTTTGATCTCGCCCCAGTGATCTAATGTCATCGTGCCTTACGTCCCGCTTTGCTCTTCGCACAGAGGCCGAGTGGATCCCGGCCCTTAATATTGTTTCACCCGGCAACAGGTCATCCACCCGGTCCCACGCGGATGACCGACCTGTGTCCTTCGGACTTTTAAAGAATGGCCTGCCCATGAGCCTGCTGTGCCGTAAACCGGCGCAAGAGGCGCTGAACGAACCGTTCGTGTTCTCATCGACAGGGTAAACGTGCTGGCAGCAGCATTCACGATGGTGCGCGGGACCGTCTGTGAACGGTCACTTGCACCCCCCTGAATTTGGCATTCTGCCAGTTGGCTGACGCCGTGTTCAGGGCCTGTCCCCCCAAGCGAAATGAATCGCTGGACCTTTGGTAGCAAGTGTTTCCGGTTCGCTTCAACATATCTTCCATCTTGACTCAGAGATTGCCGGAAAAGAATCTCTGGCGTGTTTTTTTCGCTGCACCCGCACGAAAAAAGGCGCCGCAATGCGGCGCCTCTTGTGTTTCTAAGGGCTTGGCGATGAAGCCAAATTAGCCCAGTGCTTTGACCCGCGCGGACAGGCGCGACATTTTGCGCGACGCGGTATTCTTGTGGAAAACGCCTTTGGTGACGCCGCGCATCAGCTCGGGCTGGGCGGCTTTCAGAGCGGCGGTTGCGGCTTCTTTATCACCGGAGGTGATCGCCTCTTCGACCTTGCGCAGGTAGGTGCGGATGCGCGAACGGCGCGCTTTGTTGATCGCAAAACGCTTTTCGTTTTGACGGGCGCGCTTTGCGGATTGACGGGTGTTTGCCATGAGTATCAGCCTTCGGGTTCATATGTTGCGTAGCAATGCGTGACGCCAACCCGACCGGAAATCCGGACCCCCCCTTTGGGGTAGGTGATTCTAGCCAGAGCGGGCTGCACGCGCATGTATTGGTGCCGCCTATAAGGCAGCGGGCGCGGCAATGCAAGCCGCGCCGGGGGCGACGCTTATTTGTCGCGGAATTGCGCTTCGCGCTTTTCAAGGAAGGCGGACATGCCTTCTTTCTGGTCTTCGGTGTTGAACAGCGAATGGAACATGCGGCGTTCGAACAGCAAGCCCTCGCTCAGCGGCACCTCATAGGCGCGGTTCACGCATTCCTTGACCACGGTGGCCGAGATCATGGATTTCTCGGCGATCTTGGCTGCGGCGCCCATCGCCTCTTCCATCAGCTTTTTCACCGGCACCACGCGCGACACGAGGCCCGAGCGTTCGGCTTCTTCGGCATCCATGAAGCGGCCCGTGAGGTTCATGTCCATCGCCTTGGACTTCCCCACCAGACGGGTCAGACGCTGGGTGCCGCCGATGCCCGCCACGACGCCGAGGTTGATCTCGGGCTGGCCGAACTTGGCGCTTTCCGAACAGATGATGAAGTCGCACATCATCGCCAACTCGCAGCCGCCGCCAAGCGCATAGCCGGATACGGCGGCGATGATCGGCTTGCGCACGCGCAGAATCTGATCGGTCTCGGGCGTGAAAAGATCCCCCATGAAGACGTCGACAAAGCTTTTCTCGCGCATCATCGCGATATCGGCCCCGGCGGCGAATGCCTTTTCCGAGCCGGTGATGACGATGCAGCGGACCTTGTCGTTTTCCTGCGCGCTTTTCAGCGCCTTGGCGAGTTCACCCAGCAGCGCCTCGTTGAGCGCGTTCAGCGCATCCGGGCGGTTCAGGGTGATCAGGGCCACATGGTTGTCCACGTCCACGGTGATCGTTTCGTAAGCCATCAAGAATGCTCTTTGTTGTTGCGCTCAGGGGAATGTGCATACCACGGCACCCCCATGTTTCAAGTTATCTTTGGCAACGCGGACAATAGAAGGAAGAGCGTCCGCTTTGCACGATGCGCGCGATTGCCCCGTCGCAGCCCGGTCTGCGGCAGGCTTGGCCCTCGCGGCCATAGACGTCGAAACTGTGTTGGAAATAGCCCAATTCGCCGTCGGCCTGCCGAAAATCCTTGAGCGATGATCCCCCCGCCGTGATCGCATCGGCCAGCACTTGGCGGATGATCGGCACCAGCCCGGCGACCCGCGTGGCCGAGATGCGCCCGGCCTTGCGGGCCGGGTGAATCCCCGCGCGGTAAAGCGCTTCGCAGACATAGATATTGCCCAAGCCCGCCACGATCCGTTGATCCAGCAGCGCCGATTTGATCGGCGTGTTGCGGCCTTTCAGCGCGGCGACCAGATGCGCTTCGTGAAAGTCGTTGCCCAAGGGTTCCGGCCCGAGCGAGGCCAGCAGCTTGTGTGTCTCGGCCCCGGCGGTGGGCATCAGATCCATCGCGCCGAAACGGCGCGGGTCGTTAAAGGTGATCCGCGCACCGTTACCCATATGCAACACGACATGGTCATGTTTCTCGGGTGCGGGGTGGTTGTGCTGAAATTGCCCCAAAGGGTCCCCCGAAACGAGCATTCGCCCGGACATGCCCAAATGCACCAGCAGCGATTCCCCGCTCGCCAGATCGGCGAGGATGTATTTCGACCGCCGCCGCAGCAGGCCGACGCGCTGTCCGGTCAGCCGCTCGGCCATCTGCTCGGGGAAGGGCCAGCGCAGGTCGGGGCGGTTCACCTCGGCGCGGGCGATCACTTGGCCCTCCATCGCGGGGGCCAGCCCCCGGCGGACGGTTTCGACCTCTGGCAGTTCCGGCATCTCGGTTTCCCCTCTGGCTTGCCTGTGACAAAAGGCACGCATTGTCCCTGCCCCCCGGCACCCTATAACAAGGGACAGAACCAGAGGATCGCAAGAGCAGATGACCCAGGACGCTGACAAAACAACCCATTTCGGTTTCGAGACCGTGCCCGAACATGAAAAGGCCGGGCGCGTGCAGGGTGTGTTCAACTCCGTCGCCAGCAAATACGACATCATGAACGATGTGATGAGTATGGGGATCCACCGCGTCTGGAAAGAAGCGATGATGGACTGGCTCGCCCCGCGCCCCGGGCAGAAACTGCTCGATGTGGCGGGGGGCACCGGCGATGTGTCTTTCAAATTCCTCAAACGTGCCGGACACGGCCATGCCACGGTGCTCGACCTGACCGAGCCGATGCTGGTCGAAGGCCGCCAGCGGGCCGAGGCGGACAGGCTGACCGGCAGCCTCGATTGGGTCGTGGGCGACGCGATGGCGCTGCCGTTCCCCGACAACACCTTTGACGTCTACACGATCAGCTTCGGCATCCGAAACGTCACCCGCCCCCAAGAGGCGCTGAACGAGGCGTACCGCGTGCTGCGCCCCGGTGGCCGTCTGATGGTGTTGGAGTTCAGCCAACTGCCCAATCCGGCGATGCAGAAGGCCTATGACCTCTACAGCTTCAATGTGATCCCGCGCATGGGCCAAGCCATCGCGGGCGACCGCGACAGCTATCAATATCTGGTCGAATCGATCCGCAATTTCCCTGATCAGGAGACTTTCCTGTCGATGCTGCGCGCGGCGGGCTTTGGTCAGGCCAAATATCGCAACCTCTCGATGGGAATCGCGGCGCTGCATTCGGGTTGGAAGCTCTGATGCGCGGTCCGCACAACATCTGGCGGTTGATCCGCACGGGCGCGACGTTGGAACGCGCCGGGGCGATGAATGTGGTGCTGGATGCTTTCGATGCCTCCCCGCCGCTGCGTTTTGTGGCCCGCGCGCTTGGCCTGCCGTTCAAATGGCTGGGCTACAAGGGCGACCCGACGATGCCACCGGCCACCCGCGCGCTTACGGCGCTTGGCCCGGCCTACATCAAATTTGGTCAGGTGCTGTCGACCCGCCCCGACGTGGTGGGCGACGATCTGGCGGTGCAATTGCGCGTGCTGCAAGACAAGTTGCCGCCCTTTGACATGGCGCTGGCCCGCAGCGCGGTCGAGCAGGAGTTGGGCGAGCCGGTCAGCGCGATCTTTTCCGATTTCAGCGAACCCGTCGCCGCGGCCTCCATCGCGCAGGTGCATCACGCGCGGCTGGCCGAGAGCGGCGAAGAGGTCGCCGTCAAAGTCCTGCGGCCCGGCATCGAAAAAGCCTTCCGCAAGGACATTGACGCCTTCTACCTCGCCGCCCGCATGGCCGAGATTTTCTCGCCCGGGTCGCGCCGCCTGCGCCCGATGGAGGTGATCGAACATTTCGATGGCGTCGTGCGGGGGGAGCTGGACCTGCGGCTCGAAAGCTCTGCCGCGTCGGAGTTCGCCGCCAACACCAAAGACGACGCCGGGTTTCAACTGCCCGAGATCAAATGGAATTATTCGGGCCGCCGCGTGATGACGCTGGGCTGGGCTGACGGGCTGCCGCTGGGCGACAATGCCGCGCTGGATGCGGCGGGGCACGACCGGGTGGCGCTGTCGGAACGGGTGCTGCAACTCTTCCTCCAGCACGCCCTGCGCGACGGTTATTTCCACGCCGACATGCACCAAGGTAACCTCAAGGTCGCGGCCAACGGCGATATCATCGCCTATGACTTCGGCATCATGGGCCATATCGACAGCTACACCCGCCGGGTCTATGCCGAGATTCTCTATGGTTTCATCCGCCGCGATTACCAGCGGGTCGCCAAGGTGCATTTCGAGGCGGGATATGTCCCCGCCGACAAGGACGTCGATGAATTCGCCCGCGCCCTGCGTGCGGTGGGCGAGCCGATTTTCGGCATGGACGCCACCCGCATCTCCATGGCGCGGCTGCTGACCTATCTGTTCGAGGTGACCGAGCGTTTCGGCATGGAAACCCGAACCGAGTTGATCTTGCTTCAACGCACCATGGTCGTGGTCGAGGGCGTCGCCCGCTCGCTCAACCCGCATATCAACATCTGGGAAGTCGCCAGCCCCATCGTGACCGACTATATCACCAAGTCGCTCGGTCCCCGGGCCATTGTCTCTGATCTGCGCGACACGGCGATGGTCATGGCCCGCTTTGGTCCGCGTCTGCCGGGACTGGTCGAGCAGGCGCTGAACCGTCAGACCGAAGAGCAGCCCGAGCGCCGCCCCCGTTTCTGGCGCTATATCGCGGCGACTGCGGTGATGTCCGGTGTGGCCGGGGCCACCACAATCGCCCTGATTGACGCACTGCTTTAGGGCAGGGTGCCGCGCGGCCCCCCGGCCTTCAGGCGATACGTTCGATGGCCATGGCGATGCCTTGCCCGCCGCCGATGCACATGGTGATCAACGCGCGTTTGCCGCCGATCCGCTCCAACTCATACAACGCCTTCACGGTGATGATCGCGCCCGTCGCGCCGACCGGGTGGCCAAGCGCGATGGCCCCGCCGTTGGGGTTCACCTTTGCCGGGTCAAAGCCCAGTTCCTTGCTCACAGCCAGCGCTTGGCTCGCGAAAGCCTCGTTGCTTTCGATCACGTCGAAGTCATCGGCCTTCAGCCCGGTGCGTTCCAGCAGGCGGCGCACGGCAGGGACCGGGCCGATGCCCATGACCTCGGGGCGCACGCCGGCGTGGGCGTAGCCGAGGATGCGGGCGCGGGGCGTCAGCCCGGCGGATTTCGCAGCCTCCGCGCGGGCCAAGACTAGCGCCGCAGCACCGTCGTTGATACCGCTGGCGTTGCCCGCCGTGACGCGGCCGTCTTTCTGGAAGACGGGACGCAGCCCGGCCAGCGCCTCGGCGGTCGTGGATTTGGGGTGTTCGTCGGTGTCGAAGGGCACCATGTCGCGCTTCACCTTCACATCGACCGGCACGATCTGGTCCTTGAAATGCCCCGCCGCGATGGCCGCCGCCGCGCGTTCTTGGCTTTGCAGGGCGAAGGCGTCCATTTCCTCGCGGGTGATCGTGTGTTCGTCCGCCACGTTCTCTGCCGTCACGCCCATATGCCCGGTGCCGAAGGGGCAGTTCAGCGTGCCCAGCAGCATATCGAGGCTGCGTGCATCGCCCATCTTCTGGCCCCAGCGGGCGTCGGGCAGCACATAGGGCGCGCGCGACATGCTTTCGGCACCCCCGGCCAGCGCGAAGTCTGCATCGCCCAGCATCAGGCTCTGGGTGGCCGAGACCAGCGCCTGTACGCCCGAGCCGCAAAGACGGTTCACGTTCATCGCTGGCACCTCGTCGGGCACGCCTGCGTCGCGCGCGGCGACGCGGCTGAGGTACATGTCGCGCGGCTCGGTGTTGATGACGGTGCCGAAGACGACATGACCGATCTGCGCCGGATCGACGCCCGCGCGCTGCATTGCTGCCGCCGCGACGGTGCTGCCCAGCTTGGTGGGCGGGGTGGCGGCAAGCGCGCCGCCGAAAGTGCCGATGGCGGTGCGTGCGCCGCTCAGGATGACGATATCGTCTGACATGAAACTCTCCTC